>Ga0247833_1000024_pt1 | contig 200321 bp, 191 predicted proteins | sample LaCruzMarch2015__7_FD_187117 | JGI IMG/M metagenome (GOLD analysis project Ga0247833, IMG submission 187117) | Freshwater microbial communities from meromictic Lake La Cruz, Castile-La Mancha, Spain - LaCruzMarch2015_8m | ecosystem: Environmental > Aquatic > Freshwater > Lake | place: Spain...
CCGTGCGGAGGGGGCATGCAACCAAAGTCCGTTACGAGTTCACCATCACCACTGGTGTTGGGTCACAAAGACGGTGGGCCAGAATCCGCTGAGCCGCCCTACCATGTGCGGACCGTAGACTTCATTTGTGTCTTTGCGACCTTCGACCGGGAAGCAGTGCGGCGCAGCCTTCCCGCCGAGTTAGAACCTGCCTACGAGGAGCCCGGGTTCCTGGCACTCTACACAGCGCCGACCGGGTGGGGGATCGCCCCCTACTCGGCATTCTTCCTCGCCCTACCGGTAGTCGGATTCAACTCCCCAGATGGATCCCACGGGTATTTCATGGTGGAGGGATACTACACCGGTCGGGCCGGTCCAATCATGCACGACCTTTACAATCTGCGCCTTCAACCCGGCGAGGTTCGCCAATGGAACGATGGCCGACACTGGCATGGGGAGGTGGGTGACCCTGCCAGCCCCATGATTCATGTACGAGCGACCCCAGTGCTTCCCCGACCGGCCACACCACTGACAGCCGGTGTTCACCACTATCTCGGCGAGCGGCACGGTGGCGGCCTCAACATCTACTCGGTTGCATACTCGACCGAATTCTACCCGGTTGAGGATGTGCAGCTCGATATCCTTCCCTCGGCATCCCCTCTCCTGCAGAGCTTGCAGCCGGAGACCGTGGTCTTTTCATCGCTATGCATGCAGATGCCTTTGACCTTCGGCCCACCACGCCCAATCGGCACCCCGCCGGCAGAGGTGGTGCTCGAGAGCGCCCGCATGAGCCTGCTCGACTTGCTTTCCCGACTGGGACGACCAGCCGCACTGATCAGTGAGAGCGGGCGGGTGATATTCATTAACGGTGAAGGCGAGACTCTGCTTGCAGGCGCCATTCACTCTGGCCAGTTCGAAGCGTGGAGGACTAGCGATCGGGGTCAGGTGCGCAGGACTATCGAGACCGCTGCCCGCAGCGGACCATCAGTGCTTCCTGAGCCGATCGCGCTGGAGGGGCACGAGCAGGGACGGCCGATTATCCTGCAAGCTATCCCCGTAAGCTCAGTGCTGGCCGGAGAGCCTGCTGCACTGGTAATGTTTAGCGATCCGGCGCGACCGATGGATGGCGACCCAACGGCTGCCCTAGAGCTTCTTGGCCTTACGCGAGCGGAGGCGCGCATTGCAGCCCGGGTTGGTGCGGGGCAGACCACAAAGGAAGCGGCTCGCGATATCGGCATTACCGACAATACGCTGCGCTCAACGCTGCAGGTCGTCTATGATAAACTCGATATTCAGAAGCAGAGTGAACTAGCACGGATTGTCGTGAGACTGGAGGGATTTGGTTCGACCTCGGTCGCCGGCTAGATCCAATGGTCGGGCGGGAGACGCTCGTGGTCAATGCGATGATACTGTAGGAAGACGTTTCGCTGCCCGCGAGCAAAGAAAGCGACGGCCGCTTGAACCGCTGCTATAAATAGCTGCGCAATTATCCATCGAATACGGATCTTCCGCGACACCGCACTATACACCGCAAGATCATCGACAAACTTGTTTGTCACTGGATCATCCTCCGATGATAAACCGTCCCACAAACAAGTCGATGATCACGCACTCTTATTTTTCGCGCACCCCTCATTTGCGAGGCGTTGACGCAGTAGTGCCAAAAGCCAGGCTGTTATCGGTCAAATGGTGACTGCTGTGGATCTGTTGCGGGTGCTTGGGACAAGCCGTGTCCGGAATGAAGAGCAGCTGATGTGGTGTCGCCACTTCAGCTGGTCAAAGCCCTGGGTGCTGTTGGGATATCGAAAGCTAGGGTGCCTGTAGGAGCGGCCGGAGGGGCAAACGCTCGAGCGTGTCCCTCACACCGATGCTCAGGTTCCCGATGCGCAACCGTTCGTTCGACCTGCCGGGAAAGGCGGTTGGAACAGGGGCGCCGCGAGTGAAGAGGCGCCGGCTCATGGGCTTAAAGCCGTGACACTGGTGCCGCAGCCGGGTTCGCGAAAGACCAGGAACCGGTAGCATTCCGTAGTCGAAGTCCTAGGTCACCCCTCACGGGTGCAAGGGGATAGGCAGGGTGTCCGACCAGTCCCCGGCGCCGGAACCTCCCATGATTGGACGGCGGTTCGGGTTGATGCGCCGCTCCCAAACTTACGCCGTCTAATGGGTGCCGTTAGATGACTCCAGGAGCCCCGCCAACAGGGCTCCTGCGCATGAGCGCCACCACAACGCCGGCAGGCTGCGCATCGGCTGCTTCAGACGATCGGCATAAAGTGCCGACCGCCTGAAGCCTAACAAATGGATCTAAAACTGCGTCCAGTCGTCCTTGACTGCGGTGTTGCCCTTGACCAGGTAACCTCGGGCGGCGGAGACCACCTTGCGCTGCAGCGCCCGGATGGCACTTGGCTTTCCTCCAGCCGTGGCGTCAGCCTGAGAACTGTGACGGGCAGCCTGCCGGTAGTCGTCCAACACGAACACCTCGACAATCTTGTCGAGTTGGGTCGCCTGAGCTTCGGTCTGCTCAATCGCCGCATTGGTCTCTTCGACCAGGGCAGCATTGTGCTGGGTCATCTCATCCATTTGACGGATCGCCGATGTTACCTCGGTAATCGCTGACGACTGCTCCTTGCTGGCCGAGGCGATCTCTTCAATCAGGCTGACGTTCTGGCGGACGCCTTCGAGCATGCTGGCCAGTTGCTTTGTCGCATCGGCAACCAGTTTGGAGCCCGAGCTTACTTCGGTTGCGGACTCCTCAATCAGTTCCTTGACCTCGCTGGAGGCCTGGGCAGCCGACTGGGCCAGACGCCGCACTTCGACGGCAACGACCGCAAAGCCCTTCCCGGCATCACCAGCACGCGCGGCCTCGACGCTCGCGTTGAGGGCGAGCAGGTTGGTCTGGAACGCGATGTCGTCGATCATGCCGATAATGTCCGAAATCCGGCTCGAGGAAGCAGAGATGCGCTCCATCGCTGCATTGGCTTTCGTCATCACCGCGCCTGTGTCTTCGGCATTCTGCGCGACGACGCGCGACCTCTTGTTCGCTTCCTCAGCCCGGGTTGCATTCCCATTCACCGTCGAGGACAGCTGCTCCATTGCCGCACTGGTCTCCTCGATCGCGGCGGCCTGGCGAGTTGTGCGTTCCGCCAGGTCGTTGGCGCCTGAAAGGATCTCGCCGGTGGCGGTCTTTACCGAGCCCGACGTCGTGCGCAGCTGGGTGACGATGTCGACGAGCTTTTCGGCCAGATTATTGACGTCCGACTTCAGGCGGTCGAAGGCACCCTCATAACGCCCCATGACGCGCTTGGTGAGATCGGTATTGGCAAGTGCGGACAGCACCGCACCGGTTTCGGAGACGCCGCGATCGACGGTCGCGACGAGACTGTTCACGCTCTCTGCAAGTGCATTCAGTTCATCATCGGGAAACTCGGCTGTAACCCGCCGCGAGAAGTCACCGGCGACCGAGGCGTCCACCACCGTGCCGAATGCCTGACGGAGCTCGGCCATCATCTTGCGGCGTGCTTCTGCGTTGGCCAGCACCTGAGCCTTCTCGGCCTCAGTCATCGCTGCGACCTTGATGCCGTTCTGCCGGAAAGTTTCAGCAGCCTGCGCAATGCGGCCGATCTCGTCGCGATCGCCGGCAGATGGAATTTCAATGGCATAGTTGCCGTCAGCGACACGCAGCAGCGCGTGTTCCATACCCGTCAGCCTGCGGGCCACTGTTCTGAAGATAACCAGCGCCGCAAAGCCGACTGCCGCCAGAACCACGACCGCAAATCCAGCGAGCACCATCATGATGACCTGGAATTCCGCCTGTGACTGCTCGTAAGTTTCGAGGGCTACCTGCACCTGCAGGTCGATGAGCTTGGTTACGGCGCCGCTGATGGGATCAATCGCCTTGTAGAGTTGTGTCGAGGCAAACGCATCGAGTGCGGCGTATTTTTTGCCCGCGAGGATTTGGTTGAGTTCAGCCCGTGCTGGCTCCGCGGCCTTCATCGCAGCTTCAACCTCGGCGACGAGTGCAACCTCTTCTGCCGTCAGTCTGGTGGCGAGATAGGCGCCCCAATGCTCGTCGATGACCCTGTCGGCATCGGCTTGTTCGGCAATGGCAGCCTCCCAGGAAATCGCTCCGCTGCGCAACTTGTGCACATCGTCAACGATCTGGACCGCGTAAGCGTCCGCGACATGCTTGAGTTGATCGAGGGGAGCAACCCGATCGGCAACGACTGACCCCAACTTGCCATTTAAGCTCTGCAGGGTGAGATAGCCCCCTCCCATCAGAGTAGCTATGACCACCACCAGCACGCCGAGGGCGAGCGAAAGCTTTGCCTTGATAGACAATTCCATTCTCCGATCGGCCCTGTTGCGTCCTCGCTCCCGGAGCAGGCCGCCGCTCGGGTCGTCTTTTTCGGGATGTCTCGACCTCTTTCCCAAGGGTCGATTGCGCAGCGACTCCCGCCACCTGCGCCTCCTCAGGTTCCTCTCAGGAAGTTAATTGTAAGTTCTTACTGCCGTAGTTTTGAGCGTGTTGCCGAAAAAAGCGTCATATTGAGGGAGAGCTATCGCGTCATCGGCGGCCGGCCCTTCCTGGGATTGGGTGGGCCATAGACTGCGTCGGCCTTTCGACGGCCGGTCATGCACTAACATCAAACCCGGACCACCTAATGGGGGCCGGCCTTCGCCAGTGGTCACCTCGCAAACCTGGCGGCTACCCAGTCTGACACCCCGTCGACCCACGCCACGAGCAACCTAGAGTCAAGGGCGGCCCCTTCATGTCTGTGCAAGGCTTATCGCGGTCGGCCGGGCGGCAGACGTTCGCCGGGGGGTCGCTGGTGCGCGACTTTGGTTTCTCGGTCCGGCTGGTTCTCGGCCGCCAAATCACCGGGCGAGTAGTTGACCGTTTTTCATTCGCCAGTGAGGTTCCCTCGGGGCAGGATGGCCCGCGCAATGCTGCCGATGCGTGCACGTCCTCTGGCTATGGCACCGTGGACACCGACCCGACCACCGCGACGAAGCGAGGCTCGAACAGTGAAGACCATCAATACGCGCATCGTCTTGGCATCCCGGCCAATCGGTGAACCGAAGCCGAGTGACTTCCGCATCGAGCAGGCACCCATCCCTGAGCCCGGTGACGGGGAAGTGCTGATCGAGACGATCTGGCTCTCCATCGATCCCTACATGCGCGGCCGCATGAACGAGTCCAAGTCTTACGCCCCGCACGTGAAGCTTGGTGAGGTCATGGTTGGTGGCACCGTCGGTAGGGTGCTTGGGTCGAGGGATGAGCGGCTAGCGTTGGGGGACATTGTCGTCGGCTATGGCGGATGGCAGGAGTATGCCGTGTTGCCAGCAGATCGGCTTCGCAAACTCGATCCAGCATGCGCACCGATCCAAACGGCCTTGGGCGTTCTCGGTATGCCCGCACTGACTGCCTATGTCGGGTTGCGAAACATCGGCCAGCCCAAGCCGGGCGAGACCTTGGTCGTTGGCGCTTACAGACGAACGCGCCGGGTCAATTGACGTCGCGGCTCGCCCTGATCCTCGGCCGAAGTGGCGCGGCAACTATCCAGCTTCCTGTGGGTGCCATGATTGCTAGCAACAAGGACGATGTCCCTTGCCAAAAGTCGTTATAACGTCATAACTGAAGCCGCCTGTCGGCATCGTGCGGCAGGCGCGCAAGGGAGAATTCAACATGCACCTGTTCCGGGACTTCGCACGTGCCTCAGGCAGCGTCGCAATCCTTCTGAGTGGCACCGCCCTGGTTCAGGCCGCGGATGTGTCGTTCCTTACTCACTGGGCGCCCGACACGGTCGCCAAGCTGGAAGCGGCTGCCGCTGCCTACTCCGAGAGCAATCCAGACACCAAGATCACTGTCCGGGCTGTGCCATTCGGCGACCTTCTGACAACGCTCCGCACTTCGGGCGGAGGCTCCGATGGCGCGACGATCGCCGGCATTTACGACGCCTGGCTGCCGGACCTTGCCAAGGACCAGCTGGTTGCGCCCGTTCCCGAGGCGACCGCGGCCGACACCAAGGCAAACTGGCCAGCCGGGTTCGTCAGCGCTGCCTCGATCGATGGCACGCTTTACGGCATCCCCAACGAAATCAATGTGTATGCATTGAACTACAACAAGCGCCTTTTCGAAGAGGCAGGCATCACCGAGGTGCCCAAGACCTGGGAAGAGTTCCTCGTTGCCGCTGAAAAACTTACTGACAAGGCGAAAGGCCAGCAGGGTTTCGGTCTCATCAACTCATGGGCGGCCGGCGTCCTGCACCCCTTCTCGTCCCTGCTCGTCTCCAACGGCGGCGACCTCGTTTTGGATGGGAAGCCGGTGCTCGACAGCTCACAGGCTAAGGAAACCTTCGAGCTCTACGAAAGGCTCGTCACCTCCGGCTACTCGGACCCCAACATGGCGATGGCCGATGCCAACACCACCGGCCCGTTCCTCGACAGCTTCGTGTCGGGCAAGACCGGCATGATCATCATGGCCAACTGGTGGGAATCTGCGCTCAAGGCGGGCATGGGCGATGCTTTTGCCGATATTGCGACTGCCCCCATCCCGGTCGGTCCGTCGGGCGACATGCCGCGCTCGATCTCCTACTCCTGGATGACCGTGGTCAATGCCAAGGCGACACCGGAGGAGCAGGCTGCGGCCTGGGACTTCCTCGCCTGGCTCAATGGCCCGGAGTCGGGCCCGAACGGCGCTTCGGCCATGGGCGATATTCTCGTGTCGATGGGCATCCTGCCCTCGCGCACCTCGGATGGCGAAGCGTTCGCTGACCAACTCGCGGCCAATCCGTTCCTCACCGGCTATACTGAGACCCTTGCCAATGCCAAGGGCTTCCCGGTCGTTCTGGGCGGGCAGGAATTCTCGGAAGCGCTGCAGAAGACCCTCGAGGGCGTGCAGTTCGGCCAGCTTTCGGCGGCCGACGCCCAGGCGACCGCCCAGTCGGATGCCACCGAGATCCTCGAGCGCAACGCGCAGTAAGTAGGTCTCCCGAACCCTGTCGGGCGGGATGCAAGTCCCGCCCGATCGTTCCTCGAACTCCGGCCCACTCATGCAGCCCAGTCAGCATCGAGCAGCGATCTACATGCTGGCGCCGGCAACCGGCCTGCTGATTGTGTTCATCATCATCCCGATGCTGCTGACCATCTGGCTGTCATTCCAGAACTGGTCGACGCAGACCGGCTTCGAGACCGCCCGGTTCGTCGGCATCCAGAACTTCCTCGACATCTTTGCCAACACCTCCGTCGGGCGCGACTTCAAGACCGCCTTGGTCAACACCAGCATCTACACGCTGGCTTCGGTCGCGCTCATCCTGCCGCTCTCGGTCGGTCTGGGGCTGCTTGTCCACCAGAACCTGGCGCCCGGCGGGGTCTTTCTCCGAACCGTGCTGTTTGCGACCTACATGGTCCCGATGATCGCGGTGGCGCTTGTGTTTTCAAAGCTCTACTCGCCCACGGAAGGTCCGCTCAACCAGATGATCTGGTGGCTCGGCATCCCTCCGCAGACCTGGTTCTCCGCCCCGCAGACCGCGCTCGGATCCATCGTCATCCTCAATATCTGGCAGCAGGTGGGCTACTTCACCGTGCTTGCCGTGGCAGGCCTTACGCAAATCCCGGACTCGCTCTATGAGGCGGCCAAGATAGACGGGGCCAATCCCCTGCAGCGCTTCATGTCGATCACGCTGCCGCTGCTCGGGAACACCCTGCTCTTTTCCGCTGTGATCGCCATCATCAACGCGGTGCAGGTTTTCGAGCCGGTGGCCCTGATCACCCAGGGCGGACCGGTCAATTCGACAAACGTGCTCACCTACCATATTCGCCGCGTCGGCATCGAACGCGCGCAGGGCGGCCTGGGCTCGGCCATGGCAGTGACGCTGATGCTGGCACTCGTCGTCGCCATCACCGCACTCTTTGCCTTCGCCAGGTCGCGGGAGGCAAAGTCGGCATGACCGCTGCAACTGCCGATAGCCGCATGCTCGAACGGCCTGCACGCCGGTTAACCCTGGCCAGCGCCCTCTTGACCCTGCTGATCATCGTCATTGCGGTGATCGCTGCATTCCCGCTCGCCTGGATGATCCTCACCAGCCTCAAGACCCCGCAGGAGACCATGCAGGTCCCGCCGGTCTGGTTGCCCTCCAACCCCAACCTTGATGCCTACACGCAGGTTTCCGAGGTGCTCGAGCTTGGCCGGTCGTTCTGGAACTCTGCGGTTATCGCAGTGGTCACGACTGTCGCCATCAACGTCACCAGCCTGATGGCAGGCTACGCCTTCGCAAAATACAAGTTCCGCGGACGCGAATTGCTGTTCGCGGTCCTGATTGCCACCATGTTCCTGCCGCCGATCGTGACGCTGATCCCGCTCTATCGCCTTACCGGCTATATCGGCCTCAATGGCAGCTTGGCTGGGGTGTTGGTGCCGAACCTTGCAAACGCGTTCGGCATCTTCCTGATGCGGCAATTCATCAAGGGAGTGCCGGACGAACTCATCGAGGCCGCCCGTGTCGATGGTGCATCAGAGTTGCGCGTTCTCTTCCAGATCGTTGCGCCCGCCGTGCTCCCGGCGGTCGCCGCACTCACTCTGTTCGCGTTTGTCTACCACTGGAACAGCTACCTCTGGCCGCTCACGGTGCTGCAGGGCAATTCGGACGCCTATCCGATCGTCATCTCGCTCTCGCGGCTCCTCAGCTACAATCGAGGCGCCATGAATACCGGTCTGGTCATGGCAGGCGCCACGCTCGCTGTGCTGCCGCCAGTGCTGCTCTTAGTCCTGTTGCAGCGCTTTTTCGTCGACTCGATCGTTTCGTCAGGGGTGAAGGGATGAGCGACAGCATTCTCGCCATCGATCTGGGTGGCACCCGCTATCGCGCCGGTCTGGCGGCCCCTGCCGACCCCGCGAGCGTCATGCCAATTGGCGAGTGGCCGGCGCCGCTCAGTCGCGACGCCTTCGTTGATCTGGTTGCGAGCCAGCTGGCTGAACACGGTGCAACCCGCCTCGGTATCGGCGTTCCGGGCCTTGCACGCGACACGATTTGCCGCTGGGTGCCGAACCTGCCCTATCTTGATGGCCTGGATCTCACGACAGCTTTCCCCAGCATCGCAATCGGCCTCGGCAATGATGCCCAGCTTGCCCTGCTCGCCGAGGCTTCCGCGGGTGCGGCGCGCGGTCTCGCTGACGCCATCCTTGTTGCCATCGGCACCGGCATCGGCTCGGCCGTGCTGTCCGGCGGTCGTATCGTTGCCGGCGCGAGTGGTGGTGCCTGCTCGTTCGGTTGGGCTGCAGCCGATCTGGATGATCTGGGAGAAGACCGCAGCGGCTGGCTCGAGCGACACGCTTCCGGCCGCGCGCTCGACGAGGCCGCGCGTTCCATAGGGATTGGTAGCGGCATTGCGCTGGTCAGCGCCGCCCGCAGCGGTGACGCAAGAGCTGCCGCTGCACTGGAACGACCCATGCGCTCCCTCGGGACGGCCTTGGCCGGCGCGGTGGCCCTGCTGGACCCCGAGGCCGTTATCATCGCGGGCGGCGTGGCGTCCTCGCTGGATGTCCTCGCTCCCCTGATCCTCGAGCCGCTTCGCCATCACCTGCCGCCGCATCTGCGTGGCATCACGCTCAGGCCCGGACATTTTGGGCCGCGCGCCGGCCTCGTCGGCGCCGCCTTCGCCGGCGCTCGTGGGCCGGCCTGGAGGACCAACCATGGCTGATGTGCTTGGCTTTACCCGGCCCGATCGCCGCCGTCCCGAGCCCCTCTGGCATCAGGCTGAAATGACCCTGCGGTCGCTGATCGAACGGGGAGAATGGGTGGCCGGTTCGCAGATCCCGAACGAGGATCGGCTCTGCGATATGCTGGGCATATCCCGAATTACGGTTCGGCACGCGCTTCGAAATCTTGAGGAAGCAGGGTTGCTCCGACGGGAGCATGGCCGGGGCACGTTTGTGCGGTCAGCCACCGTTGTCGCCGGCGTCCGGGGCCTCACCAGCTTTACCGAGGAGATGAAGACGCTGGCGCTGTCGCCCAGCACCAGACTCCTCGAGGCCCATCGCATCCCGGCCGACGAGGAGATGGCTGAAGCTCTCGAGGTCGCGCTGGGCGATCCCATCGTGCAACTCAAGCGCCTCCGTCTCGGCAACGGCATGCCCATCGGCATCCAGACAAGTCACCTGCCGGAGGCCAGGGTTCCTGGCCTTTATGCCGAAGCTGCCGGTGTCCAGTCGCTTTATGAATGGCTGCGCGAGCACTGCGATATCCGGCCGGTGAAAGCCAAGGAAGTCTACCGCGTCGGGCGCGTCGACGAGGCCGATGCCGAACTCATTCTACTCCCGGCGGGCACCCCGGCCTTCGAGGTCGAGCGTATCGCCTTCGACTCCAGGGGGCCCTTCGAATACGCCCTCTCGACCATGCGCGCGGACCGCTACGAGATCCGATCCACCCTCTATGTCTGACCTAACGCTTTGAAAGGCCTATCCATGTCCACCCTCTACATCAGCCGGCTCGTCAAGATTGCCGAACAGGCAGCTGCGGCCAACGAGGAAGCCTTTGCCAAGGCATCTGACGCCGTTGCCGAGACGCTCGCCAACAAAGGCCTCGTCCACCTCTATGGTTCGGGCCACTCCGTGCTGCCGGTCCAGGAGACCTATCCGCGTTATGGCTCGTATGTCGGCTTCAACCCGCTGACCGACCCACGGGTCATGTGGCACAACATCCTCGGCGCCGGCGGCGTCCGCGAACTGCTCTGGCTTGAGCGCACCGAAAACTACGCCGAGAAATTCCTTGACCATCAGCCGCTCAATGCCGGCGACACCATCGTCATCTTCGGGCACTCGGGCAGCAATGCCTCCGGCATCGACACTGCCCTCTATGCCAAGAAGCGTGGCCTGACGGTCATTGCCATCACTGCCAAGTCCAACGCGTCCAAACCCGCCACCCACTCGTCGGGCAAGCGTCTGCCGCATGCGGCCGACATTGTCATCGACACGGGCTCACCGATCGAGGACGCCATTGTTCCGATCGAGGGGTGGAGCCGCCCTGTCGCCGGGTCTTCCACCGTCCTCGCCATGATGATGATGCATGAGCTCTTGGCTGAAAGCGCTCAGAAGCTTGCTGACCGTGGTATCGAGCTGCCGGTCTTTGCCTCACCCACCATCGCTGGCGTGACCCTGCACGACACCGACATCATCTATGGCGTCTACCGTGAGCGCATGCTGGAAGCGCAGCAGAAGCACCTGCCGCAGTTCAAGAAGTCCATGGCAAACGAACAGTAGGCAACGGGAACCGGGCAGCGTGACAGCGCGCTGCCCGGTCTGAAATCTGATGTCGATCCTAGCTTACACTGGCGCCCGCATTTTCGATGGCGATAACTGGCACGATGACGCAACGCTGGTCATCGACGGCGCACGCCTTCTCGCCATCGGCGCCGCGCCCCCCGGCGTTGCGACCGTCGCCCTGCCCAACGACAGTATGCTCGTTCCAGGCTTCATTGACCTGCAGGTCAATGGCGGTGGCGGCCACCTGATCGGTCCTGCCACCCGGATAGCCGATCTGGAACTCGTCCTCGACACGCATGCCCGGTTCGGTGTCACCGGCCTGCTGCCGACGCTCATCACCGACACTGACACGGCGGTAGATCGAGTGCTTTCGGTGGGCGCCGAAGCCTCTCGCCTCGGTTTGCCGGGGTTCCTGGGGCTACATCTCGAAGGACCGCACCTGTCGATTGCACGGAAGGGCGCGCATGATCCGGCGCGTATCCGCCCGATGGTCGACGCCGACCTTGTGCGGCTCGAGCGGGCGAGGCAGGTGTTGCCAAGTCTGCTGGTGACCGTGGCTGCGGAGACCGTTACGCCGGAGCAGATCGCCCGGCTCGTCCATGCCGGTGTGGTCGTCAGCCTAGGGCATTCCGATGCATCGTTCGAGGCAGCGTCGGCGGCCATTCAGGCGGGGGCGACGATGGTGACCCACCTGTTCAACGCTATGAGCCAGCTTGGCAACCGCGATCCAGGGGTCGTTGGTGCAGCGCTGCACCACGGCACGGTCTCGGCCGGCATCATTGCCGACGGCATTCATGTGCACCCGGCCACCTTCGGGATCGCCCTTCGGGCGAAGACGGGGCCTGGGAAAGTCTTTCTCGTCTCGGATTCGATGTCGCAGGCTGGCACCGATCTGACCCAGTTCGAGCTGGGCGGTCGGACCATCTACCGGCGGAATGGCGCCCTCCGACTGGCCGACGACACCCTTGCAGGCGCGGACCTCACCCTGGACCAGGCCGTGCGCTATGCGCATCGGGAGCTTGGCATGAGTCTGAACGAAGCTTTTCGTATGGCTTCGATACTACCAGCCGAGGCATTGCGGCAGACGCCAGGATATCTTCGGCCGGGCGCCGATGCGGACCTTGTGTTGTTGACGTCAAAACTCGAAGTCGCCGCCACTTGGAGAAAGGGGCGACTGACAGGCTCTGCACATCTCTCCAAGTCTACTGCAACAGTCAGGCCGCGTTCGCTGGGATCAGCTTAGAGACGCCGCCCGCCAACCGGCAGTTCCCAAAGTGTTACGTTTCCAGATGCGCAATCCCAACCCCCTTCGATCTGCCGGGTCAGGCGGTTGGAACAGAGATGCGCGAGCCAAAAAAGGCGCTGGCCCAGGCCCGATTTCCGGGGGGCGGCGCCAGTGGGAGGGTGGGCATGTGACAGGGCATCACGCGCTATGACGCTAGAACTCGCTCCACCTTGAGAGCAGCATTGCTCTTGAAAAGGTGGGAGCTTGCGGCAGCCGCGACCTTCCGCTGCATGCCACGAGCACCTGGTGCAGGAGCAGAAACGCGGGCAACCTGGACAGGGGCGGGTCGGGTTGCTTGCTGGTGGACGACGAAGTGCTCGACAATCGAGTCGAGTTCGTTCGCCTGAGCTTCGGTCTGCTCGATCGCGGCATTGGTTTGTTCGACCAGGGCCGCATTGTGCTGGGTCATCTCGTCCATCTGCCGGATGGCTGTCGAGACTTCCGAGATGGCGTTGGATTGCTCACGGCTGGCGCTCGAGATGTCCTTGATCAGGTCGGCGCTTTGCTTGACAGAGCCTAGCATGTCGACAAGTTTTTGGGTCGCTTCCGCCACCAGCTTACTGCCGGAGTTGACCTCGAGAGCTGACTGTTCGATCAGCACCTTGACTTCACTCGATGCAGAGGCGGCAGATTGGGCGAGGCGACGCACTTCCACCGCGACTACCGCAAAGCCCTTGCCCGCATCACCGGCACGAGCTGCTTCGACGGAAGCGTTCAGCGCCAGCAAATTGGTCTGGAAGGCGATGTCGTCTATCAGCCCGATGATGTTGGAGATCTTGGACGACGATGAGGATATCCGCCCCATCGCCTCATTCGACCTGGTCATCACCTCGCCGGTCAGAGCAGCAGTCTCAGCTACGCTCTGGGACTTGTCACTTGCGAGCTGGGCGCGCTTGGCGTTCTCGATGACGGTGGTGCTCAACTGCTCCATCGCTGCCGAGGTCTGCTCGATCGTTGCTGCCTGCCTGGTAGTGCGTTCGGCGAGGTCGTTGACACCGGAGAGGATCTCGGAAGTAGCAGCCTTCACCGCGCCGGACGCGCCCTTGATTTGAGACATCACGTCATTGAGTTGATCGACCGTGTTGTTGAACGTGTCGCATATGGCTGCAAAACTGCCGTCGAACCTGGTGACGATCCGACAGTCGAGATCACCTTGTGCCAACCGGCTCAGCGATGCTGAAAGCGCGGAAAGCAGAGCCTCCTGCTCACGGCCCTGCCGAGCGGCAGCTTCCAGTGACGTCTGCTGATCCCGCGTCGCGCGCAACTCAAGTTCGGCCGCGCGCTGCTTTTCTTGATCCTGCAGCGCGACTGCAGCATTCAGACGCTCCACTGTGCGCTGCTGCAGATACTCGACTGCGCCGGCGATTGCGGCGAGCTCGTCGCGCCCTTTGAGTGCCCGGATCGTCACACCGTCAGCCTGGTCGGCGAGACCTCGGATATCGGCCTCGAGCCGATGCACATTCTTGAGGATGCCTCTGGCAAAAAACCAGGTGAACAAGAACGCAAAGCCAACAAGTCCGAGGGCGGCTGCCAGGGCCATTCCCAGCTTTCTTACCAGGCCATCCACCCGGGCAGAGAGCAGGTGCTCGAGCTGCTGAGTTCCGGCGGCGCCGATCGCCTTCGAAGAGTCGAGGAGCGATGCAAAGGCCGCGTTCAAGGCTGTCTGGTCGACCGGGTCAGGGCTTCTGCCCAGCACGTCGATCGATAGGGTCGCGACATAAGAAAGAGCACCAGCCTGCCCGAGGAAATCTCCCAGACTGCCGTCGAGGGTCGCCACAGTGCCATCAGGATTGTTGTTCTTGGCATAGCCAAGAGCTTCTTTCACACTGTCGGCCGCTGACTTGAGGTTCGCCAGCTGGGCGACGAGTTCGATCCGGTCCTCTTGGGACACGTTTGGCGCGCTGGCGACCGACCGAAAATATTCGACCAGCGTCGCGGCTACATCTACCGTGCGCGGTAGTCGGGTGACCATCGCATCCATCACATAGTAGCTGTCGAGGTCGGGATCGAGGATCAGGTTTGAGCTGTTGGCGATCTCGGTTATGGCGAGAAGGACGGACGCCCTGGGTGAGTCACCTGAGAACAGCGGCTTGTTCGGATCTACTCCAGCCGCTTCACCGACTTTGTCCAGTGCCTGGGTCGTTTCAATCGAGGGAACGACACCGCCTCTAGGGACCGCAGCCAGATCTGCCAGCAGCGCCGACAGGATGACATTACCGGCGATTTCCTTGCGCGCGAAATCCACATCCTTGAGGCTCTGAGTAACGAAGAGGTTTCCCAGAAACAGCACCGATAGGAGCGATAGCAGCGCTATGCTCAACAACCGGCCACGTATCGAAAGGGTTCGAAGAAAATTCACTACACTTGCTCCCGTCTGCACCGAAGGCATTAAGTGTCGCGTCCGCCGTGACGTCGGATAAAGTGCCGAATAATGATTAACGATGTCAGTGCAACCAGGGTGGCGATAGAGAAGATGATGGTAGAACCAAACAGTCTGGGGTAGGAGGAGGCTGCGATGACGCGGCTGACTTTGTTCGCCGCGGACTGAACTGGAACCGTCGTGAGGACGAACCTGCCGACTCGCTCCTCGCCGAAGTCGGCGTCTGTGGAACTGGCGCATGCGCGGCGGGGCCCACGAGGAGGTGGCCCTCGACTGAAAGCGGGCCGCCCATATGCCTCGCACGATCTGATGTCATCAAATCGGCGAAACCGGGCCAGTCCGCGAGGGCGGGCTCCCGCAGGAGCAGACGATCAGTCTTGATGATCGGGGCGATATTCATGACAACCAAAAGCCTCAGGCCTCCAGAACCTGCAGGAACAGTTCCCTGCCTCTCCGCACCACCATCAATCGGATCTTCCAAGTTAGCAGACGAAAGCTACCGCACCCTCATCGCCTCGAACAGCCGCCGATTGAGGTAGGTCCGCGAGATGCAGTCTGCGGTAAAGATCGCTCCCATCTTCAGATTCTGCGCCGGCGTCGTGTGCAGCCCGAATTGCGACAGGGGTGGAGCCGGTCCACCCGGTGGGCAGCCAAGCAACGCCTCGACGAACAGCGGGCTCTCTAGGTGCGCGGCAGCTAGGTATTGTCTCTAGCCAACGGCGCCACCAGACTTGGCGGCCGCAGCCAAGCGTGGCTGTGCCGGCAGCCATCCGGCGGCTTGCACGATGGTGAAGGACTATGTTCGGGTCAGCTGGAGCGCCTCGATGCGAGACGTCGTGCCGCTGCCAAGTTCGCGTCGGTGATCGCCAGCGTTGTAGCCAAGTCGAGGGGCAGTGCGTTGCAGAGGAACTTGCTGAACGAGTAGATTGCTGGCTAATTGGCTATCGGGGATGTAGCGATGCAGTTGCAGTCAGCGGTGTCTGTCAGAGACCTTCACGCGTTTGAGGTCTGGGTCGCAAATATGATCGACCTCGCCGAGCGCGCTGCGCTTCGATCCGACGAGTCCGCCGCACTGAAGCGCTATCAGCTCCAGACCGCCGAGATGGTGCGCCAGCGCATCGCCATGCGCATCTTCGAGGAGGGCAAGGCGGGTCGTCGGCTCGTCCCGCTGCTGCGTCGCCTGAACGTCGCGATCGCCCGAATGCGCTACGGAGCCGTTACTCACTAGTCATCGGCGTCTTTCACCTGAGGCACTGGCCGGATCTGGCTTCGGCGATGGGAGAGATGGTGGCGTATGCGAGCAGGTCGCCCCGACCAGCCTCGCAATTGCGGGTTCGAAGCGCCTCAAACCCAGTGCCAGGTCTTGGCGACCGCGACTCGGGGGCCTGCCTTGTGCGGCCTCAACAGCGTCATGGCAGACGTCGAGGCCGTTCGTGCCCTCGTGCGGGACCTGTGGAGAAGGGCTTTCCCACGACTGGTGGCTGGACATCCGCAAGAACCTCGCGGGCCCCACGGGCCGTTTGCAGTCGACGCGAACATTTCGGAATTGGATTGCGAGCGGCACAGAATCAAATCGGCCTCAGGAGCCGGTGACAATTTCAGGCGAGGGTTTTTGCGGGTGTCGAGCTAACTCCGAGGCCCAAAGCGGCGAACATTGGAACCGCCAATCCGCCAGTCCAGGGGTTCGGTCCACGGCGAGGCCAACGCTGACGATGTCAGCACGCTGCGGGGGGCGGCGCCGCTCCCGTGGGTGCCTATGTAGGTCGCAGGCCGGGTCTTCCAGCCCAGCCGGAAAGTCGGGCGGCGCTTTCCGCAAGCCGAGCAGTAGACGATACGTGCCAGTTCCCCCTGCCGGGCATAGAAATCAAAGTCCCCGCCCAACCGCTGGATGGCCAGCTCGATCCGAAGCGGCCCGGTGTGCGAGCACACCCAGTAGTTCGAGCAGTCGCAGTCGATGACTTGGTCACTGTCCAGGAACTGCAGCAAGTTGCGGACTTCTAGGGTGCCCATGGTGGCGCCTCAGTGGAAGTTGCGTCCCGACGGCAGGGCGTCGCGGATGCGCTTTCGCTCGGCTTCCAGGTCGTGGTGCTTGTCGCCGCCCCGGGCGCTGCCGTGCGGGCCGGACTTACCCTCATCGGCGTTGGCGATCATGGCCTCGCCGATGTCGGCACCGCCGGCTAGCTCCAGCAGCAGCGGCGTCATGTCGTAGACCTGGCGGGCAATGACGTGGACGACAATGCCTTCCTTCTGCACCTCACCCCGCACCGCCATCATCCGTGAGCCCAGGACGACAGCTCGGTTCGTCTCGAAGATTTTTGGCCAGATGATGATGTTGGCGAGCCCTGTCTCATCCTCGAGACTGGCGAAGATCACCCCGCTGGCGGTGCCTGGTCGTTGCCGCACCAGCACAAGCCCGGCGACGGTGACGATACGCCCCGCCGGGATGTCGCGGAGCGCGTCAGCCGGCACGACCCGTCGGGCCGTCAGGCTCTGGCGCAGGAAGCTGAGCGGGTGCCCCTTCAGCGACAGGCTGAGGGTCCGGTAGTCGTAAATGATCTGCTCGCCCGGCGGCATTGGTGGCAGGTCGGCGTCTACCTCGGGGTGCTGGTCCGGACGACCGGCGGCGACGAACAACGGCAGGTTCTCAGCCCCTTCCCCACCGCGGAGTCCGCCGACGGCCCACCTGGCAACGCGTCGGTCCATTCCCAACGAGCCGAAGGCGTCGGCGTCGGCCAGCTTCTCCAGGGTGGCCTGAGGCAGGCCGGTGCGCAGCCACAGGTCGCGGACACTGTCATAGCCACGGCCGCGCCGGGCGACGATCAGGTTGGCCTCGTCATCCTTGAGCCCGTGGACGAAGCCCAGCCCGAGCCTGATGGCGTTGGTGGACCGGATGTCGCCCCGCATGTCGGCGTGCTGTCGCAAGATGCGGTGGTCGCCGGGGGTGCCGGGTTCGAGCACCGACACCAGGTCGGAGCGGTTGATGTCGACGTTGCGAACTTCGACGCCATGCTCCTCGGCATCGCGGACGATCTGACTGGGGGCGTAAAAGCCCATCGGCTGGCTGTTGAGGAGGGCACAGGCAAAGGCGTCAGGATAGTGGCACTTGAGCCAGCACGAGACGTAGACCAGCAGCGCGAACGACGCCGCATGGCTCTCCGGGAAGCCATATGAGCCGAACCCCTCGATCTGCTTGAAGCAGGCCTCGGCGAAGTCGCGCCGGTAGCCGTTCTTCAGCATGCCGTCGATGAAGTCGGCCTTGAACTTGCCGACGCCACCGGTGCGCTTGAACGTCGCCATGGAGCGTCTGAGCTGATCAGCGGCGCCGGGCGAGAAGCCGGCGCCGACGATGGCGATCTTCATTGCCTGCTCCTGGAACAGCGGGACGCCGTAGGTCTTTTTCAGCACCGCTTCCAGCTCGGTAGAAGGGTAGCTGACCGGCTCCAGCCCTAGCCGGCGTTTCAGATAAGGATGGACCATGCCGCCCTGGATCGGTCCGGGCCGGACAATGGCGACCTCGATGATGAGGTCGTAGAACTTGGCCGGCTTCAGCCGCGGCAGCATCGACATCTGTGCCCGGCTTTCAATCTGGAAAACGCCGATGGTGTCGGCGCGCTGGATCATCGCGTAGGTGCGGGGGTCTTCAGATGGCACCGTGGCCAGCGTCAGGTCGGTGCCGTAGTGGATATGCATCAGCTCGAAAGCGCGGCGGATGCAGGTCAGCATGCCCAGCGCCAGGACATCGACCTTGAGGATGCCGAAGGCGTCGATGTCGTCCTTGTCCCACTCGATGGTGGTGCGATCTGCCATGGCCGCGTTCATGATCGGCACGATGGTGTCGAGCCGGTCGCGGGTGATGACGAAGCCACCCACATGCTGGCCAAGGTGGCGCGGGAAACCCATCAGCACGCTCACCACAGTCATCACCTGGTTCAGCGTGACGTCGTCCGGGTCGAACCCGTTCTGGCGCAGGCGATCGGGCGTGACGCCGGTGTCGCTCCAGCCCCAGTTCATGCCGTTGAGCCGCTGGATCACATCGTCCGACAGGCCGAACACCTTTGCCACCTCCCGGATGGCGCCCTTGGCGCGGTAGGTGGTGACGGTGGCGGTGAGGGCGCATCGGTGTCGGCCATATTTGGCGTAGAGGTATTGCATCACCTCCTCGCGGCGCTCGTGCTCGAAGTCCACGTCGATATCAGGCGGCTCGTCCCGCTCGGTCGAGACGAAGCGCTCGAACAGCAGGTCCACCAGCATCGGATCTACTTCGGTGACGCCGAGGCAGAAGCAGACGACCGAGTTGGCTGCCGAACCTCGGCCCTGGCAGAGGATGCCGCGCTCCTCGCGGGCGAAGCGCACGAGGTCGTGCACGGTGAGGAAGTAGGCGGCGTAGCGCATCTGCTCGATAAGCTGGAGTTCATGGACCAGACCCTGCTGCACCCGGTCGGGGACACCGTCGGGGTAGCGGCGGGCAGCGCCGTCCCACGACAGCCGCGCCTGGGTCTCATGAGCCGTCTCGCCGTTGCCGATGGTCTCGTCGGGGTAGTTGTATTTCAGCTCATCGAGCGAGAAGTGGATCAGGCTGGCGAAGCGCTGGGTCTCCGCCAAGGCGTCGAGGTGCTCCTCGAAGAGCTGCCGCATCTGGCCTTCATGCTTGATGTAGCGCTCGGCGTTCTGCTGCAACCGTCGGCCGGCGGTTTCCAAAGTGAAGTGCTGTCTGATGCAAGTCAGGACGTCCTGGAGCACGCGGCGGTCGTAGTGGTGGAACAAGACATCGTTCGTCGCCAGGAGCCGCACGTTGTGCCGCCTGGCAAGGTCTGCCGCCCGCGCAAGGTTGGCGCGGTCGCGTCCATTGAACTCGCAGCGCGCCGCGACCCAGACCCGGCCCGGTGCCATCGCCGCAAGCCGGGCAAGCTTCTGCTCGTCGGCGGGCTGCCCCATCGTGGCCATGAGAATGAAGAGTTGCCCCTCGGCGAACGCCTCGAGGTCATTGAAGCGGAGGTGGCAGTCACCCTTTGGCGCCCGGCGGTTGCCGGTGGTCAGGAGCTGGCATAGCCGGCCATAGGCTGCGCGGTCGGTTGGGTAGGCGACGATGTCGTGCGTGCCGTCCGTGAACGCCAACCGCACACCAACCAGGTAGTGGAAGTTTGGATCTGCCTGCCACACCTCGCGCGCCGCCAGGTGACCGCGCACCACGCCTGCAAACGAGTTGCGGTCACATAAGCCAATGCCGCCAAGACCCATTGCTGCGGCCTCAAGCACCAGCTCGCCGGGATGCGAGGCGCCATACAGGAAGCTGAAATTGCTGGCAGTGACGGCTTCTACGTAGACCATGGCGGACTCGCTGCGGGGACTCTAGCAAAACCAGAACGAAGAGAGAACGCAAGCCACTAGGGATCGTGGTTGGGCCCATAGCAGATGACTAACGGCGAGGTCGGGTTTGGAGGTGCGGATCCGCCGGGGATGGGGAAACGCTCGAACGTGTCCCTCACGCACAATCAGTTCCCCGGCGGCGATACCTCTCGTGCCCGAAGAGGTTCTCGACCCTGGCAAGACGAACGCACCCCCGGAACGAAATGCAACTTCCCCGCCAGAGACTCACCAGCAGCCCCGAACTGGTTCCGGCTAGGTCGAGTCCGGCGGGAACCATCTTGCGACTCCTGACTCAACCGTGCGCCGTTGGCGGCCTATAGTGCCACCGGGTTGCCCCCCACGCCCTCATATTGACTGTGGGTGTCGGCACGGCGCCCACGCCCTCAGCCTGTTACTTGCGCCGGCAGGCGTCGGAGCAGTAGCGCACCTCGTCCCACACCTTTTCCCACTTCTTGCGCCAGGTGAACGGGCGCTTGCAGACGACACAAATCTTGGTCGGCAGATTGGCCTTCGCCACACGCTTCTTGATCACAGACGGCCCTCGCGCATGGCGACGCGATGCAGGTCTGCCTGGCTGCGAAGCGCGGTCTGCTTGTCGGCCCCCATCTTGTCCCAGTTGGCATAAACATAGGGCATTCGGGCATTGGTGCTGAACCGCTGGCGGTGGCGCGCCAGGAAATCCCAGTAGAGGGCATTGAACGGGCAAGCCCCCTCACCGAACGATACCGATGGATCATAGACGCACCCGCCGCAGAAATTGCTCATGCGCTTGATATAGTTTCCACTGGCCGCATACGGCTTGGACGCCATCAGCCCGCCGTCGGCGTGGAGCGCCATTCCAATGGTATTCGGCGCTTCCACCCATTCATAAGCATCGGCGTAGACCGCAAGATACCACTCGTGCACCTCTTTCGGGTCGATCCCCGCCAGCAGCGCGAAGTTGCCCGTGATCATCAGGCGCTGAATATGGTGCGAGTAGGCATGCTCGAAGGTATGCGCGAAAGCTTCCTTCATGCAGGCCATGCGCGTTTCGCCACTCCAGTAGAACCACGGCAGCGGCTCGTTGGCCTCAAGCGCGTTATTGTCGATATAGCCGGGCATGAACCGCCAGTAGATGCCGCGCACGTATTCACGCCAGCCAAGAATCTGCCGGATGAACCCCTCCACTGCGTTCAGCGGAGCACTTCCGTCACGATAGGCAGCCTCGGCCTGTCGGCAGACCTCCAGCGGATAGAGCAGTCCGGCATTTATATAGGCGGCGAGCAATGAATGGCGGAGGTAGGGTTCCCCCATCACCATCGCATCCTGATAGTCGCCGAAGCCCGGCAGGATGTGGGCGATGAAATGATCGAGCTCACGCAAAGCCTGTTGCCGTGTCACGGCGAAATGAAAGGGCTGCAGCCTGCCATAGTTTTCTGGAAACCGCCGCTTGACCAGGTCGAGCACCTCGAGCGTGATCGCATCCTTGCGAAAACTGAGGCGCCTCGGCGAGTCGAGGCCCGCCTTGGGCGGCTTGCGGTTCTCCGCATCATAGTTCCATCGGCCGCCAGCCGGCGAACCGTCGGGCTCCATCAGCACACCGTGGCGCCGCCGCATCTCGCGGTAGAAGAATTCCATCCTCAACTCGCGCCTTCCATCTGCCCAAAGGGCAAACTCCTCATGTGAGCAGAGGAACCGCGTGTCGGGCAGGATATCAAGCGGCACCGGAAGCGCCAGCCGCAGACCCTCAAGCATCTCGCGCAGGCGCCACTCGCCCGGCTCGGTGATCGCAATACGGTCGGGACGCAGGGCCTCCGCTGCCCGCAGTATTTCGCCGTCGAGGCTCTGGCTGTTTCCCTCGTCGTCCAGCGCTACATAGCGCACGCGATGGCCGGCACTTCGCAGCGCCTCGGCAAAGTGACGGATCGCGGAATACAGGAAGGCGATCTTCTTGACGTGGTGGGGGACAGAGGTGGCCTCCGACACCACCTCGGCAAGCAGGAACACGTCGGTGCCCTTCTCGGCGGTCGCTACGATGTCGAGTCGCGCAGATAACTGGTCGCCGAGGATCACGCGCAGCAAAGTCACTTACCGCCTCCAGTTAGCGGTCCACCGCCGTCGCGAGGGCCATACTAACGATTTGGCTACCCGATCAGCGCCGGCCCGGTCAACGAGACGCTCGGTCGCGTCATCGGCAAAGACGCATTCGAGTCTGAAGGCGGGGGATGCACGATCGAACTCCAACGCTCTGTGGCAACGCGGATGAGCCGGCACATGGAGGAACGGCCCTTTTTGCCAGACAGCAGAGCAGCTTGTCGCGCGTTGCGGAGCAGAGAGCGTGGAAGGTGGCGGTCCTCGAAGATCCCCGTGTGAAAGCGGATTTCCTCGAGTGGCGCGCCGAGGTTGCTCGGAACTCCGGTCATCGCGAGGCTGACAACCGGTTGAGCGTGGTTTCAGCAATGCTCTCATGGGGCGTCGACAATGGGCGGCTGTTCAACAATCACGTGGCCGGCTTCAAGCGACTGCATAGCGTGGATCGATCCGACAGACTCTGGCTCCCGGAGCATATCGAAGCCTTCGTGAAAGTTGCCTCCGTGGAGATGCAGCGCGCGCTGATCCTGGCGCTCCACACTGGTCAGCGTCAGGGTGACCTGCTCAAGCTGGCTTGGAGCAACTATGATGGGGAGAGCATCAGCCTGCGGCAGGGGAAGGGTGGTAGGCGACTATCGGTCCGCTGCACGAGGGCATTGAAGCGCATGCTCGACGGCATGGATCAGAAAGCCACGGTGATCCTCGCGACAACGACGGGGAGATCTTGGTCGGCTCGATACTTCAAGGCTCAATGGGCTAAAGCCAGCGCGGCAGCGGGCATTACGGATCTGCATTTCCACGATCTTCGCGGCACAGCGGTGACAATGCTGGCTGAAGCAGGCTGCAGCATCCCGGAGATCGCTGCGATCACCGGTCACACGATGAAGTCAGTGCACGGGATTCTCGAGCGATATATGGCTCGAAGAAAGGAATTTGCCGGGTCCGCCATCGACAAGTTCGAGAACGCAACAGGCACAATTTTTGCAAACCAGCTGCAAACCGACGACCGCAGCGCAGCAGAGCCTCTGGCTAAGTTATTGAAATGAATGGCGCGCCCGGAACGATTCGAACGTCCGACCCTCAGATTCGTAGTCTGATGCTCTATCCAGCTGAGCTACGGGCGCCTGCCCTGCCGGAACGCGATGGTTCGGCGGAACGGCGTGTCCAATACATGGGGTGCGCTGGCATTGCAAGCGCTGAAGGTGACGGATTTTCGAAGGCTGCGCGACAGCTCAGGCGACACGCGTCGCCGCGGGCAGCGTCACCTCGAAGCGGGTGCCACGTTCCTGCGGAACATAGGCAAGCTTGCCGCCATGCGCTTCGGTGAGTTCGCGGGCGATGGCGAGGCCGAGCCCGGTGCCGCCGGGGCGGGCCGAGCCCTCGAAGGCGACGAACAGGTTCTCCCGCGCTCGCGGCGGCAGGCCGGGGCCATTGTCGGTAATGGCGATGGTGAGCGACTCGGGGGTTTCGGCGATCGCGACTTCGAGGGTCGGCGAAACGGTGTTCGGGTTGGCCTCGAACGCCTCGCGGGCGTTTTTCAGCAGGTTGACGAAGATGCGGGCGAACTGGTCCGGATCGACCGAGATGCTTACGGCATCGGGCACCGCGTTGACGAAGCGAATCGCCGGGTGCGCGACGAGGCCAGCGTCGAAGGCAGCTTCATCGAGCAGCAGGTGCAGGTCCACCGGTACCGGGCGCGGCGGGGTGACGTTCTGCCGGCCATAGTCCAGCACCGACTGGGCGAAGGCCACGGCCCGGTCCATCGATTGCACCAGCCGCGGGGCAAGGCGCTGCACCTTGGGGTCGTCGAGCGTCGCCACCTGGTCCGAGAGCAGCTGTGCCGAGGTGAGGGTGTTGCGCAGGTCGTGGTTGATCTTGGCCACCGCGAGACCGAGGTCGGCGAGGTGGCGGCGCTGGCGCAGCATGGAGAAGATGTCGGTCTCCATTGCCGCCAGTTCCTGCTCCATGATGCCGATCTCGTCGCGCCGCGCTGTCGGCGTCACGATGAGGGCGGCATTCTCGGGCGCCTGGCGGTAGCCGACCATGTTGGCGGTGAGGCGCCGGATCGGCGCGATCAGGATGCGCGACACCAGCACGTAGAGCACCGCGGAGGTGATGACGGCGAGGATCAGCGACAGCAACAGCAGGTTGCGCGAGTAGCCCAGCAGGCCCGCCTTCAGTGGCGCTTCGGACATCAGGATCTCGACTATGCGCTCCTGTTGCCCGATCTCCTCGCCGACGATGCGGATGATGCGGTCGCCGCCGAAGAACAGCGTATCGAGGGTGCCGAGGATCTGTGTCGCCGGGTCGCGGATCCGCATGTCCACCGTCACCGCTTCGCGCGGGGTCTCGGCGTTCTCGAGTTCGATCAGCTGGCTCTGGCCTTCGTGGCGATAGACGATGGCCTGGGCGCCGGCCGAGGTGAGCAGCCGGTCGGTGAGCATGCGCGGCAGGTTCATCGCGTCGGGCACCGCATCGAGGACGCGCGCCGCGACGACGCCGACGCGCAGCCGGTCGTCCAGCCAACTGGTGCGGTAACCCGCGGCCGAAGGCAGGTAGATGACCACCTCGACCGCAAGGATCACGATGACGATCGTCATGATGATCTTGACGGAAAGCCCGGAGAACGGGCCCGGCATCGCGCGGGATTGTTTGGCCATCTTCATTTGATCAATAGCGGGCAAAGCAGTTGCCTGCCAGTGACTTCGTTGACTTCGTCTCAGCCGAGCAGGCGGTTGAGGGTGAGCAGCGCCCTGGTCAGCGGATCGTCGCGCCGTGGCGCCGCGCGCCCGAGCCGGCTGGCGATCTCGGCGAGGCTCGGGTACGGCGCGGCAAACTGCCCCAGTTGCGACACGGTAAGCCTGGCCGAGAGCGCCAGCGAGAAGAGTGCGGCGAGTTCGGCCGCCCCGGCTCCAGCCACGCCGGCGCCGAGCAACCGGCCGCCCGGGCCGACCACCAGCTTGGCGACCCCGTAGGTCTCGCGACGGGCGCGAGCCCGGTCGTTCTCGGCATAGGCGGCGCGCAGCACGCGGAAACTTGTCCCGAATTTCGTACGGGCGGTTCGTTCGGTGTAGCCGACCTCGGCGATCTCGGGGTCGGTGGAGACGACCCGTGGCACATCGCCGCTGTGGCGGGGCAAGAAGGCGAGGAAAGCGTTGTCGACCACGATACGCGCCTGCTCATGGGCGCCGCCCACCGAGGCTGGGCCGCCTGCCACGTCGCCTGCGGCATAGATGCGCGCATTGCTGGTGCGCAGCCCCGCAGTGAGGTCGAGCCGGGTGACATCGTCCTTGCGGCGCCTGATCCCGGCCTTGTCGAGGTCGAGCGTATCGAGGTCCGGCACACGCTCCACCGCCACGAGGATGTGCGACACGTCGAGCATCGCCTCGCCGTCGGTGCCACGGATGCTGACGCCAATACCCATCGAGCGCGCATGGATGGCGGTGACGGCCGTGTAGGGCCTAAGGTGCACGCCCTCCTCCTCGAGCCGCTTCAGCGCCACGGCCGCCAGTTCCGGGTCATGTTCAGGCAGGAAGCCGGCGGGCTCGAGCACTGTCACCTCGGTGCCGAGCCGCGCATAGGACTGCGCCAGCTCGAGCCCGAGCGGGCCGCCGCCGATGATCACCAGGTGGGTGAGCTTGCGCGTGTTGTCGAGAATGGTGTCGGTGGTGAAGAACGGCACCGCATCGAGGCCGGCAATGGCCGGCACCACCGGCCGCGCGCCGGTCGCCAGCACGAAGCGGTGGGCGCGGACCAGCGTCTCGCCGGCCTTCAGGGTGCGCTTGTCGGTGAAAGCCGCATCGCCGGACACCACTTGTGCCCCCAGGGCCTCGAAATGCGGCGCCGCCCGCGACGGCGACAATGCCGCAATTACCGCATCGACATGGTCATGCACGCGGCGGAAATTGACCTTGATCGCATCGGCGGTAATGCCGAAGCTGGCGCCAGTGCGCATGGCGTGTGCATGCGAGGCGGCGGCGGCCAGCGCCCGGGCGGGAACCGCGCCGGTATGCAGGCCCTTTCCGCCGAGCCTGCCCTTGTCGACGATGACCACGGAAAGACCCAGCGACCGTGCCGCCTCGGCCACCGCAAGGCCGGCCGGGCCTGCCCCGATGACGCAGAGGTCGGGTGTGAGCGTATCGGCCAAATTCGCCTCGTCTTGCCCTGTGCCGCAGGTTGGGGAGGTCCCATTCAGCCTCATTACCATCCACAGGCGGCGAGGCAAGGGGCGGAGCCGCGGAGGCCACGGAGAATTCAGCACTTTTCCGCTCCGGCAAGATGCAATGAAGGAAGCCGTTCGGCCGCACCGCCTTCGCGTTGACTAATGGGGCTCAATTCCCTATAAGCCCGCCAACTTGCCGGGGATGCCCTCGCGGGCAGTCCTGCCGGCACGCAACCTTGCGATATTAAAGAACAAGAGGAACCGCGCTTAAGGCGTGGTCAGATGGTATGTCGAAACGTACTTTCCAGCCGAGCGTGCTCGTTCGCACTCGCCGCCATGGCTTCCGGGCCCGCATGGCGACCAAGAATGGCCGCATCATCCTCTCCCGTCGCCGCGCCGTCGGCCGCAAGAAGCTGTCGGCCTGACGCTTCGGCCCGCGTGGCCATGTCTGAGGGGGTCGGTTTGCGACGCCTCAAGAAGAGAGCTGAATTCTTGAGAGTCGCCCGGGGCAGCCGCGTCGGGCGCTCTGCGTTTTCCCTGCAGGCCAACGACCGCGATGTCGTTGCGCCCGGCATCGGCTTCACCGTCACCAAGCAGACCGGCAATTCGCCGCAGCGCAATCGCATCCGGCGCCGTCTTCGTGCTGCCGTGAAAGCTTGCGAAACTGGTTTCCAGCCCTCACATGACTATGTGCTCGTCGGCCGCCGCGAGGCATTGAGCATTTCGTTCGACCGCCTCGTTGCCGAACTGGGCGGTGCCATCCCCAAAGTCCACGCCCGAAAGAAGAGCTGATGCAGTCTGAAAACAACCGCAACATGATCATCGCGATCGTGCTCAGCGTCGTGGTGCTGTTCGGCTGGCAGTTCTTCATCGCGGGTCCGCAGCTCGAACAGGCGCAGCGGCGCGCCGAGCTTGCGGCCCAGCAGGCGGCGCAGGATACCAGCATCGCCGCTCCCGCCGCCACCACTGCCGATGGTACGGCAGCGCCAGCGGATGCCACGACGCCGGCAGCGGCCGCCGCGGTCAATTCCACCCAGGCCGGCGCCTACCCGACACGCGCCGAGGCGCTGGCGGCCAGCCCCCGCATTGCCATCGACACCGTGGCGCTTTCGGGCTCGATCAGCCTGACCGGCGGCCGCATCGACGACCTGCAGCTCAAGCGCTACAACGAAACCGTCCAGCCCAACTCCCCGATCATTACGCTGCTCAGCCCGGCCGGCGCGCCGGGCGGCTATTATGTCGAAAGCGGCTGGGAGCCGCCGCAGGGCGTCACTCTCGCCCGGCCCGATTCCAACACGGTATGGTCGCTCGAGGGTGACACCCAGACGCTGACCACGGCCACGCCGGTCACGCTGCGCTGGGACAATGGCGCGGGCCTCGTATTCCGCCGTGCCATCACCGTGGATGAGAACTACCTGTTCAGCGTCACCCAGTCGGTCGAGAACACCTCGGGCGGCGACGTGATGCTCTACCCCTATTCGCGGATCGTGCGGCAGGGCACGCCGACCACCGCGAATTTTTTCATCCAGCACGAAGGCCCGCTGGGCGTGCTCGGCTCCAACAACCTCGTCTCGAAGAAATACACCGACGTGGTCAACGAGGGTCGCGTCGAATGGGCCTCGACCACCGGTGGCTGGGTCGGCATCGGCGACAAGTACTGGGCCACGGCGATCATCGCCGCGCCAGGCTCGCCGCTGACTGCCCGCTTCATCGCCAACAAGCAGAACAGCATCGACGTCTACCAGACGAATTTCGTCGAGACGACGCCGGTGGTGGTGCCCAATGGCGGCTCGGCCGAGAACAAGGGCTACGTGTTCGCTGGCGCCAAGCAGACCTACATCATCGACAACTACGACAACACCTACGGCTTCGACCGGCTCGAGCTGCTGATCGACTGGGGCTGGCTGCACTTCATCACCCGGCCGATGTTCGACCTGATCCAGTTCCTCTACGGCATCCTAGGCAATTTCGGCCTCGCCATCCTTGCGGTGACCGTGCTGGTGAAGGCCATCTTCTTCCCGCTGGCCAACCGCTCCTATGCCTCCATGGCGGCGATGCGGCGCGTGCAGCCGGAGATGAAGTCGATCCAGGAGCGCTTCAAGGACGACCGCGCGCAGCAGCAGACGGCGATGATGGAGCTCTACAAGAAAGAGAAGATCAATCCGCTGTCGGGCTGCTGGCCCGTGCTGATCCAGGTGCCGGTGTTCTTCGCGCTCTACACCGTGATCTTCATCTCGCTCGAAATGCGGCATGCGCCGTTCTTCGGCTGGATCGTCGACCTCGCGGCGCCCGATCCGACCAACATCTTCACCCTGTTCGGCCTGATCCCGTGGACCCCGACCGCCATCCCGTTCATCGGCGGGCTGCTGCACCTCGGCGTGTGGCCGGTCATCATGGGCATCACCATGTGGGTGCAGATGAAGCTGAACCCGGCGCCGACCGACCCGACCCAGGCGATGATCTTCAACTGGTTGCCGATCGTGTTCACCTTCATGCTCGGCACCTTCCCGGCGGGTCTCGTGATCTACTGGGCGTGGAACAACTTCCTATCGGTGACCCAGCAGTACTTCATCATGAAGCGCCACGGCGCCGAGGTTGACCTGCTTGGCAACATCGTCGCCAGCTTCAAGCGCAAGCCGGCTGACAAGCCCGCCGACGGCAAGGCGAGCTGAGGGTGGCGGTGCTCGACACCGTCTGCCTGGTTTCGAGCCCCCGCACCGGCGCAAGCCATCTGTTGAGCCTCTGCGACAACCTCGCGGAGGCTCAATCATTTCCGCAGCTGTTCGAGCCGCTGGCCGAACGCCTGTCGCCCGAAGCGGCGATCGGCAGCGCCATCGAGGCGACCCGCGCCGCCGGCCGCCGGGTCATGCTGTTCCGGCTCTGGCACGACATGCTGTCGATCGAGGAGGCCATCGCGGTCGCCGATCGCCGCGGCGTGCGACTGGTGCTGGTGATGCGCCGGCAGATCGACGCCTATATCAGTTGGTGCAAGGCCATCGAGCTTGGCCAATGGCGGGGCGTCGATACGTCCGAATTGAAGCTCGGCGCCTCGATCGACGACTTCGTCGCCTTCATGGAGGCGCAGGAGAAGTGGTTCGCCCACTGGCAAACCTGGCTAAGCCGCCGCTACCTGCCAGTCCCCATCGTTCGCTACGAAACCGACATCGACCAGCCGCCGGAATGGGCGCTGAAGCGCCTCGCCGCCGCCGCCGCGCAGGTTGGCATCACCCTGCGCGTGCCGGCCAGCCTCACCTCGCCCGGCCTCGTCAAGCAGGACCTGGTGAGGGCCGCAGCCGACAAGCTCAGCAACTGGCCGCAATTCTCCCGCGAACTGACCGCGCGCGGTCTGGAGAAGCGGGCCTTCGGTTATCCGCTCTAGCCTTTCGCCGCGCCCTCGCCTAATACGGCCAAATGACCGACACGCCCAAGTTCAACGAAGCCGAGATCGAAGCGGGACGCCTGCTGTTCGCTCGGCCGTTCGCTTTCATCAAGGGAGCGGTGCGCCTCGGCGACCTGCCGGACCCCGACCGGATGGAAGTCGCCTTCGCCGGCCGCTCGAATGTCGGCAAATCGAGCCTCATCAACGCGCTGACCGGCACGACCGGCCTTGCCCGCACCTCCAACACGCCGGGGCGGACGCAGGAGCTCAACATCTTCGAGAGCCTCGACGCGCCACTCCGCATCGTCGACATGCCCGGCTACGGTTTCGCCAAGGCGCCCGAGGCGAAGGTGAAGCAGTGGACCCGGCTGATCCACCAGTATCTCACCGGCCGCCCGAACCTGCGCCGCGTCTACGTGCTGATCGATGGCCGCCACGGCCCGAACGCCAACGACAAGTCGGTGATGAACGAGCTCGACAAGGCGGCCGTCAGCTACCAGGTCGTCGTCACCAAGGCCGACAAGCCGACCCACAAGGAACTGGCCGACGCCATCGCCAAGACCCGCGATGCGATCGCCAAGCGCCCCGCCGCCCACCCCGACCTGATCGTCACCTCATCGGAGACCAAGTTCGGGATGGAATCGCTGCGCGCCGAAATCCAGCGGCTGCTGGAGCACTGAGCCTAGCGATATTTATCGCGACCTCTGGACTTCATGGTTGCGTTTTGCGATATATATCGCATGAAGACGATCATCTTCACAGTCGGCGCGGCGCGCGACCACGACGCCCTGCCCGCCGCGGCACGTGCGATGGTGGATGAGGCCCTCGACGGCTTTGCCCGAGAGGGCCGCGGCGATGTGAAGCGACTGCAAGGCAGCCCATATTTCCGGCTACGGGCCGGTCGCTACCGGATCGTCTTTGGACAGGATCAGACAACGATACTCGCGATCTACATCGGCAAGCGAGAGACAACCACCTATTACGGCATATGACCTGAAGGACGCGAGCATGAACAAGCCCCTGCAGACCTTCACGACGCCGAGCGGCGACGAACTCGTCGTCCTCACCAGGGCTGACTATGAACAGCTCGTTGAACTTGCCGCTCAGAGCGATGACGACGAGGATGCCGAGTTGATCGGCATCGCCGATGCGCGAATGGCAAGTGCGGAGGAGCGAGCCTCGCTGCCTGCCGAGGTGTCGCGACTGCTCCTGGGCGGGATGAGCGTCCTCAAGGCGTTGCGCCAGTGGCGCGATGTCGGCCAGGTCAAGCTGGCAGACGATATCGGCAGTTCTCAGGGCTTCATCTCCGACCTGGAAAGTGGCCGGCGCGCGATGACGCCTGAGGTCCGCAGCCGGCTTGCGGCCGCCCTGGACGTCCCGGAAAGTTGGCTGCCTAGCGGTTGAGGAAATCTCCGAGCCAGCCGGCCACGTCGCCGCTGTGGGACTTCGTCCCCAGCGAGGCAACTGCGCCGTCCACCACCGCGTCCGGCGCCTTGCCGCGCCGCAGTTCGGCCAGCGCCAGCGTGTAGTCGTCAAGGAACTCGGGGTGCGGTTGCAGGCTCAGGGCGCGGCCGTTGCGATAAGCGAGCCCGGCGTTCGGCGTGAACGCCGAACCTAGGAACACCTCTGCCTCCGCTGGTGGCACGATGACCTGATCCTGATGCGAGCAGGCGATCGACAGGGCCGGCAGGTCGGTGGCGAGGAAATCCGGCCGCGACTTCACCTCATAGGTATGGCGGCCAAGGCCCCAGCCCTTGTCGGACTTGCGCACGTCGCCACCCAGCGCGTCGGCCATGATCTGGTGGCCGAAGCAGATGCCGAGCATCGGGGTGTTTGCTGCGTACGCACCGCGAATGAAGGCCCGTAGCGGCTCGAGCCAGGCCAGGTCGTCATAGACACCGGCCGCCGAGCCGGTGATGAGGATCGCTTCGAGCCCGGCGGGGTCCGGAAACCCGGCGCCGTCGTGGATCGGCACGGTGTCGTACGAAAAGCCGAAGCCGGCCTCGTCGAACATCCGCATGAACATCGGTGCGTAGAGACCGAAACCGGCGCGCAGCGGCGGCGGCACTTCGCCAGCCTGGATGATGGTGAGCTTCATGGTGCGCAAGATTTGGCCCGGTTCGCGGGGCGATTCAAGCGGGTGCCGCGCATGGCTCCCCTCCAAAAGAAGAACCCCCAACCTTGCGGCCGGGGGTTACCGAGCTTGGAGGTCGGTACTGTTTACGCCGCGATGGCGTGAAACTGGAGGGCTGCGCCGTTCATGCAGTAGCGCAGGCCGGTCGGCTCGGGGCCGTCATTGAACACATGGCCGAGGTGACCACCGCAATTGGCGCAATGCACCTCGGTGCGGGGATAGCCCAGCTTGGTATCCGTCGCCTCGCCGACCGCACCGGCGATGGGCTGGTAGAAACTCGGCCAGCCGGTGTTGCTCTCGTACTTCGTGGCGCTGTCGAACAGCGGGATGTCGCAGCCGGCGCAGTTGAAGGTGCCCGCGCGGTGCTCGTAGAGCAATTCGGATGTTCCCGGACGCTCGGTGTATTCGTGCCGCAGCACCTGGTAGCTCAGCGGGGTCAGCTTCTTCTGCCATTCGGCGTCGGCGAGGGTAAAGGGGAATGGCCCCTTCACTGTTGCCTCTTCGGCCGCCACGGAAATCCCCATCGGCCGCGACACGAGGCCGAGGGCGCCGAGCACCGCCACCGCGGTGCCGCCAAGCAGAACTGAACGTCGATCGAGTTTCATGGCCTCTGGCCCTTCCACGATTGTTAGCATCCTAGCCGGTCGCAGGGGGATCCGGCACCTCAAAAGCTCGTGTCCCGCAAGGATTGCTCCCGCGGGACACGATTTCGGGTCAGACCTTACTTCGCGCCAGCTGGCGCAAAGGTTACGAGGCCGGGAGCAGAACCTTGTCGATGACGTGGATCACGCCGTTCGACTGCATAACGTCGGCAATGGTCACGGTCGCGACACCACCGGCGCCATCGGTGATCTTGACCATGTCGCCGTCGAGCGTGAAGGTCAGCTCGCCGCCCTGCACGGTTGCGGCCTTGAAGGTGCCGCCACCATCCTGGATCGCCTTGACGACGTCAGCGGCAGCGATCTTGCCAGCGATGACGTGGTAGGTCAGCACGGCGACGAGCTGGTCCTTGTTCGCGGGCATCAACAGGGTGTCAACGGTACCGGCCGGCAGCGCTGCGAAGGCAGCGTTGACGGGGGCGAAAACGGTGAACGGGCCGGCGCCCTTCAGGGTCTCGACGAGACCGGCAGCCTGCACGGCGGCGACCAGCGTGGTGTGGTCGGCGGAATTGACGGCGTTGTCGATGATGTCCTTGTCGGCGAGCATTGCCGCGCCGCCAACCATCGGGTTGTCCTGGGCGAACACGGCGCCCGAGAGCGCAGTCATCGAGAGCATCGCCGAGACGCCGAGAACACGGAGAGTGGTGGAGAGCTTCATCTGTTTGTTCCTTCCTTTGGGGGTCTGTCCGACATTGTTTCGGATTTGACACCCTTAGGTACGTAAGGAGCTTTCAGACTGTTTCAGATTTATTGCCGATATATTTTTTCATCGGCATGAAACTGTTCGCCACGGCCCGGCGTTGTAAATTGTTTTGCGTCAGATCGGCGTGATCTTGCCCACGGCGACGATCGGGCCTTCGGCGACGCCGGTGGGCGAGCCACCCTTGCGCTCGAGCGTCACGGCCAGGGTCGTACCGGCCTCTATGCCCGACTTGGCGGCGGCATCGAGCGGAATCTCCAGCCGCTCGTTCACCGGCAATACGCCCATCGACACGGCCGGCGAGTCGCCCTTGATGTACCAGAGCTCATAGTCGTTCTCGGCCAGCGCTTCGCCGCTCAGCGAGGTGATGCGGACAGCGCCCGAGGTCTGGTCGTAGAAGGCGACGAACTCGACGCCCGACCCCTCGGTCGCCTGCAGTGCCGCCACCAGCTGGGTTGCGAGCGTGTTCGGATCGACGCGGGGCGGCTGCACGAAGATGTAGCCGATGGCGACAAAGGCCAGCGCGTAGCCGGCGACGGCCAGGCCGCGCAGCGTGGTGACGGAGTTCCACCAGTTCTTCAGGCGGGCCGTCGGCTTCAGGTCGATCGCCTCGCCCCACAGCCGATGCTCGATGCGGCCGAGTGCCTCGGCGGGCGCCGGCGTCTCGGCAAATTCCCGGTCGAGCGTCGCCAGCCGGTTGCGCCAGATGCGCATCTCCGCCGTCAGCGCCGGTTCCGTTGCCACGCGGTGCGCCATCAAGGCCCGCTCGCCACCCTCGAGCAGGCCGAGGGCATACTCGGCGACGAGGACCTTGTCGTCCTCCGGCCCGCCGCTATGTTCCCTGCCATCGCTCATTCCGAAAGGCACTCCCGCAGTTTGATCAGGCTGCGTCGCAGCCAGGTTCGCATCGTGTTGAGCGGCACGCCGTGGCGCGCCGCCAGTTCCTCGTAGCTGAAGCCGTCGAGATAGGCTCCGCGGACACAGTCCGCCTTGTCGTCATCGAGCGTGGCGAGACAGGTATCGATCCGGCCGCGCTCGCCCTTGTCCATCGCCGCCTGTTCGGGGTCAGGCCCGCCATCGGCTATGTCGAGCGCTTCGTCGATGTCGTCGTTCACCGGCTTGCGCGCCCGCAGGATATCGAGCGAATGGTTGCGGGCGACCGCCACCAGCCAGCTGATCGGGCTGTACCCGCCCTGAACGTAGCGGTCAGCGCGCTGCCATATCTTCACATAGACTTCCTGAAGCGCCTCTTCTGCTTCTGCTCTATCCTTTAGGATACGGAGCACCACGCCGAAGAGTTTCGCAGAGGTCCGCCCGTACAGATCACGAAAAGCGTTGCGATCCCGCAGGGCGCATCGGGAAATCAGCTCGGAGATATCGGGACTCGGATTCGTCATCGCGCGGAACCTTAGCGAAGCCAATCGCGTCTGCCTATCCTCCGTCAGCGTCACGAAATCTTCGCGATTGAATGTTGAACGCGGGGGGCACCCTAAAAGCGCTTTCGACTCCACCAGAATGCGCTATACGACGAGGTACCATGGATACTCAGCGCGTCATGCCCGACATCGAGACCTTCACCCGCGACGCCGGCGTACTTAGCCAGGCCCTGCCATACATGCAGCGCTACGAAGGCAAGACCGTCGTGGTCAAGTATGGCGGCCACGCCATGGGCGATGTCGAACTGGGACGCGCCTTCGCACGTGACATCGCGCTGCTCAAGCAGTCGCGCGTCAACCCCATCGTGGTGCATGGCGGCGGCCCGCAGATCGCCTCGATGCTGAAAAATCTCGGCATCGAGAGCAAGTTCGAAGGTGGCCTCCGCGTCACCGACGAGCGGACCATGGAAGTGGTCGAGATGGTGCTCGCGGGCTCGATCAACAAGCAGATCGTCGCGCTGATCAATGCCGAGGGCGAGTGGGCGATCGGGCTGTGCGGCAAGGACGGCAACATGGTCTTTGCCCGCAAGGCCATCAAGACCATCAAGGATCCCGGCTCCAACATCGAGCGCGTGCTCGACCTGGGCTTTGTCGGCGAGCCGGTGGAAGTCGATCGCACGCTGCTCGATACCCTGGCGCGCTCCGAGATGATCCCGGTGATCGCCCCGGTGGCTCCGGGTCGTGACGGCCACACCTACAACATCAACGCCGATACGTTCGCGGGCGCCATCGCCGGTTCGCTCGGTGCCAAGCGCCTGCTGTTCCTCACCGACGTCGATGGCGTGCTCGATGCGAACAAGAAGCTCATGCCGGAGCTCACCATGCGTGACGCCAAGGCGATGATCGCCGACGGCACCATCTCGGGCGGCATGATCCCGAAGGTCGAAACCTGCCTCGAGGCGCTGGAAAACGGCGTCGAGGGCGTGGTGATCCTCAACGGCAAGACCCCGCACGTGGTGCTGGTCGAGCTCTTCACCGCGCACGGCGCCGGCACGCTGATCGTGCGGTAGACCGCGTCTCAGCGGATGCAAAAAAGGGCGGCCTGTGCCGCCCTTTTTCGTTTCCACCACCCGCCGCCTAGCGCTGGACGAACGGCAGCTCAGTTCCCCATGCGCCCTGCGGCGTGTGCGCCGCCACCCTGGCCGGATGGGCCAGCGCCTGCCCCAGTGTGAACAGCACCAGGGCGGTGGCGATGAAGGTGGTGATGGAACTGGTCATGGTCGGTCTCCGGCAAATCGATGCACCGGTGGTCGCATCGGTCCGGGGCGGGAATGTGGGCGAGGCCGGGCCGGTTCATGGCATTTGAACAGCTTTCAATATATCTGGTTTACCAATGGTTAACCGGCCACGGCGCGACCCGCAGGCCTATGCCTCGGCGACGACGTGGGGCGCACCGGGCGCCCTGCCCTCACCAGCCGGCGGCCGGATCTTGAGGAACGGCACGAGGATCACCACGAGCCCGAAGCTCACGATCTGGTAGATGATGGCGGGGCCGGCGGCAGCGGCATATGCGGCCTGCGGTGTTTCGCCAGCCGCGAGGTTGCCGGCGAGGGCAGAGAAGAACACCTCTCCCACTACCGCGACGCCCAGCGCACCACCGATCTGCTGGAAGGCCTGCAGCGCACCAGAGCCGGCGCCCGCGTCGCGCGCCGGCACACTCGACAGCACCGTCTGGAACAGCCCCGAAAAGCCGATGCCGAGCCCGATGCCGGCCAGCAGCAGCGGCGGCAGCAGCGTCCAGTGGTCGACACTGTCGCCGAGCCCGAAGATGATGAAGTCGAGCCAGCCGATGCCGACGACCAGCAGCGCCGCGCCCACCATCAGCCGCTCCTTGAGGTAGCGTTGCCCCAGCCGGCCGATGAGCAGCGACACCGTCAGTACACCAACCGAGAACGGCGTGTTGGTGAGCCCCGATTCGAGCGGCGTGAAGCCGAAGCCCGATTGCAGCATCAGCGACAGCACGATGAACATGGCGGGAATGCCCGAAGCGAAGATCGTGGTGACCAGCAGCCCCAGCAGGTAGTTGGGGTTGGAAATGAGGCTGTAGTTGAGGAGTTGCGGCGCATCGGTCTGCGCGCGGTGGCGCTGCCACAGCACGAACAGTGCCGTTGCCACCAGCGAAACCGCCACCAGCCCGAAGGCCCACAGCGGCCAGCCATAGGCCCGACCCTCGACGAGCGGAAACACCAGCGCGACGCTCGCGACGGCGAAGAGCGCGATGCCGACGAAGTCGTTGCGCATGCCCGGGTTGCCCGGGGTCCGGGGAATGAGGAACCAGCCGGCCACCACGGCGGCGATGCCCACCGGGATGTTGACGAGGAAGATCGGCCGCCAGTCGAGCCCGAAGAAATCGCCACCGATCAGCAAGCCGCCGAGAATCGGCCCCGACACGGCGGCAAGCCCGGCGCTGAGCCCGAACAGCGAGAACGCCTGGCCCTTCTCCTCGGGCGGGAAGGTGACCTGCGCGATGGCCAGCACCTGCGGCGTCATGATAGCGCCGGCGAGGCCCTGCAGCGCGCGGGCGCCGATGAGCCAGTCCATCGAGGGCGCGAGGCCGCACAGCGCCGAGGCAAGGGTGAACAGCGCGACGCCGATGAGGAACATCCGGGTGCGCCCGACGATATCGCCGAGCCGGCCGAAGGGCAGCAGGCCGAGCGCAAAGGCCAGCACGAAGGCCGCGACCACCCACTCGATCTCGTTGGGCCCGGCGTTGAAGTCACGCATAAGGCTGGGCAGCGCGACATTCACGATGGTTACGTCGATCAGGTTCATGAAACTGGCGAGCAGCAGTACGAACAGCGCCACCCAGCGACGCGGGTCGGCTTCCGCCTTGGACTGGGGCACTTGGAAGGGTTGGCTCATCTCGTCAGTCCTTGCTCGAGTCGGGGTGGCGGACGAAGCGGCGGAGTTCCGCGCAAAGCCGCTCGTAGGTGTCGTTCGAAAGGTCGCCGCTGCGACCGAATGCAATCAGCGCGCCGACGAAAATGGTCGCGGCGGGCTCGGGATCGAGGTCTGGCCGGAAGCTGCCCTCGGTGCGCCCCGCGGCCATGATGTCGGCCACCATGCGATGCCACTTGCCCTGCATGGGCGCGATCGCCGCCTTGATGAGGGGGTCGCGGCGCGAGCGTTCGCTCAGTTCGCCCATCACGGCGATGATCTCGGGCTGCTCGTTGTACATCTCGCGGAAATCGTAGAGTTCGTGCTCCAGTCGCTCGACCGCCGACAGGTGGGCCCGCGGCCGCAGCAGCGACTGGGCCCGGAATTCGGTCTTCAACGTCTCGGCGACGAGGCCGATCAGCGCTTCCTTGGTCGGCACGTGGTAGTGCAGCGTCGCGATGTTGATGCCGACGCGGTCAGCGATCTCGCGGGTCCTGAGTCCCTCGACGCCCTTCTCGACGATCAGTTCGCGCGCCGCGATGGCAATCGCCGCGCGCCGATCTTCGGTGCTTTCGCGTTTCTGTGCCGTAATGGCCGACATGACGCCTCCGTTTTCGGCGGCGTGATACGCTTACCGGACCTGTCAATCAAGTGATTGATTGAGCGCAGTGAGCGCGCAGCAGCCCTGCAATTTGCGCAAGGATGTGAAATCGGGCGGAGTGCTGTATATTCCGCTCATGACCGAAAAGCTGACCGTATCCACGACCGACCTCCCCCGCTCGCTGTCCCACGTCACCGACTGGGTCTTCGACCTCGACAACACGCTCTACCCGCGCGAATGCAACCTGTTCGCGCAGATCGACCTGCTGATCTCAGACTACATGGTCGGGGTGACACAGTTACCGTATGACCAGGCGCGGGCCCTGCAGAAGACCTACTACCGCGACTACGGCACCACCCTGAACGGCCTGATGCAGCGCCATTCGGTCGATCCCGACCACTTCCTCAACACCGTGCACGCCATCGACTATTCGCCGGTCTCCGAGCATCCCGGGCTGATCGAGGCGATCAAGCGGCTGCCGGGCCGCAAGTTCATCCTCACCAACGGCGATGTCGGGCACGCCACCTCGGTGCTCCGCCGGCTCGGCGATGCCGATGCGCTGTTCGAGGACATCTTCGACATCCGCGCCATGAGCTACCGCCCCAAGCCGCTGCGCGAGGCCTACGACACGTTCTTCGAAAAGCACGGCATCGATGCGCGGAATGCCGCCATGTTCGACGACCTCGAAAAGAACCTGCTGGTGCCGCACGAAACCGGCATGGTGACCGTCCAGGTCGTGGCCGGCGAGGATTTCGCCCACCATCAGGTCGAAGCCTGGGAGCTCGACCGCACCGGCGGCGACCACGTGCACCACGTCACGGCGGACCTCGCGGGGTTCCTGGTCAAGCTGCCGTAGTCGGATGATCGCAGGGACCGCTCGCCATGAAGGTCAACGTCGTCTATGCGCATCCAGCAGCCGACAGCTCACCGCGTCGCTGCACCAGCGTATCCTGCGGACGCTCAAGGCACGGGGCGACGAGGTCATCGACTTCGACCTCTACGCGATGCAGTTCGACCCGGTGATGGGGGAGGACGAGTGGCGCGGGCACGAGGACCCGTCTCGGCCGCCGCCGCAGGACCTGAAAATCTATGTCGACGCGCTGAAATGGGCCGAGGCCTGTGTGTTCTGCTTTCCCACCTGGTGGGTGGGCCTGCCGGCGATCCTCAAAGGCTATTTCGATCGCGTGTGGCGTCCGGGTATTGCCTTTGAACAGCCGCCGGGCGGCGGACTCATCAAGCCGGCTCTGGTGAACCTCACCCGGATGGGCGTGGTCACCACCTGCGGCGCGCCCTGGTTCTACAACAGGCTATTGATGCAGGATCCGGCGAGAAAGGTGCTGCTGCGCGGGTTGAAGGCTACTTGCGGCGGCCTTGGCGTGAAGCAACTCTATCTCGCGCAGCACTCCGTTTACGACATCTCGCCGGAAGCGCGGGAAAAGTTCGCGCAGAAGGTCGAGCAGCGGTTCGCCCGGTTCTAGAGCGCAGGCGTTTCCGGCTTTTCGTCGTCCTGCATGCGGGCGATGCTGGCGCGGAGGCGATCGAGTACCGGCTCCAGCGGCACTGTCCGGCCGGCTGCAATCTGAGCCTCGCTACGAGCGAGACTGGCTGCAGTCGATTCCGGAACAGGCTTGTCAGGCTGAACGTAGTTCATGCCCCACCATACAACATTGGCCTGATGGAATGCAGCCCGCTTCAACCCGCCTTCAGCTTCACTGCCGGCAGCTTGTAGTGCCGGCGCACCACTTCCCAGCCTTCTTCGGCGCTGTCGACGATGCTGAACAGGTTCGGATCGTCGGGCGAGATCGTGCCTGACTCCGCCAGCGCCTCGAAGTTGATGATCTTCTTCCAGAACTCGCCGCCGAACAGCAGCAGCGGCACGCGGTCCATGCGGCCGGTCTGGATCAGCGTCAGCGTCTCGAAGAACTCGTCCATCGTGCCGAAGCCGCCGGGGAAGATGGCCACCGCCCGCGCCCGCAGCAAAAAGTGGATCTTGCGCGTCGCGAAATAGTGAAAATTGAAGCACAGGTCCGGGGTGATGTAGGCGTTCGGCGTCTGCTCGTGCGGCAGCACGATGTTGAGCCCGATATTCGGCGCCCCGACGTCCGCCGCCCCGCGATTGCCGGCCTCCATCACGCCGGGACCACCGCCCGTCGTCACCACGAAATCCTTGTAGCCGGTGGCCTGCGAGGTCACCGAGGCGTACTGCGCGAACCGCCGTGCCTCCTCGTAGTAGCGGCTGGCCAGTTCGAGGTTCTTCTTCTGCACCTCGTTGCGCGCCGCCCAGGCGGGCTTGCCCGGCTCGGGGATGCGGGCGCCACCGAACAGCACCACCGTCGAATTGATGCCGCGGCGCCGCAGCTCGAACTCCGGCTTCAGGTACTCGAGCTGGAAGCGGACGCCGCGCAGGTCCTCCGAGGTCAGGAAGTCATCGTCGGCGAAGGCCAGGCGAAAGGCCGGCGCGCGGGTCTGGTCGGTTTCGGCTGCGTGCTTGGCCGCATCGATGTCTTCTGCCGATGTGCGAAGCGGCGTGTGCCGGGTTCTGGCCATTCTGGCGTCTCCAAAGGGCGGAGCGTTTCCAGGAAAAGTTGCAGACTTTTCCGGTTCGGAAGCGCGACCACGAGTGGGCCCATTGGTCGCATGGGCGAGGTTAAGGATCGTTGACAGGCCGGGCTTAGCGGCTAATGTCCGCCCGCCTCAACCCCTCCGCCCGGAAAGCTCCCATGTCCCACGCCGATCTCGCCCAGACCATCGATGCCGCCTGGGAGGCGCGCGCCGAGATCAACGCGAACACGCAGGGCGCGGTGCGCGAGGCGGTAGAAGAAGCGCTGAACCTGCTCGACCGCGGCCAGGTCCGCGTCGCCGAGCGGCAGGCGCCCACCGAGTGGACGGTCAACCAGTGGCTGAAAAAGGCGGTGCTGCTCAGCTTCCGCCTCAACGACAACCGGATGATGCCGGGCGGCCCAAACAATTCTTCGTGGTGGGACAAGGTCCCGACCAAGTTCGAGGGCTGGAGCGAGAACACTTTTCGCGAGGCCGGCCTCCGCGCCGTGCCGGGCGCCGTGGCGCGCAAGTCGGCTTTCGTTGCGAAGAACGTCATCCTGATGCCGAGCTTCGTCAATGTCGGCGCCTATGTCGACGAAGGCACCATGGTCGACACCTGGGTCACCGTCGGCTCCGGCGCGCAGATCGGCAAGCACGTGCACCTGTCGGGTGGCGTCGGCATCGGCGGCGTGCTCGAACCGATGCAGGCCAACCCGACCATCATCGAGGATAACTGCTTCATCGGCGCCCGCTCCGAGATCGTCGAGGGCGTCATCGTCGGCGAGGGCTCGGTGGTCTCGATGGGTGTGTTCATCTCCGGCTCGACCAAGATCGTCGACCGCTCGACCGGCGAGATCCACATCGGCAAGGTGCCGCCCTACTCCGTCGTCGTCTCCGGCAGCCTCCCCGGCAAGCCCCTCCCCAACGGCAACCCCGGCCCAAACCTTTACTGCGCGGTGATCGTCAAGACGGTCGACGCGCAGACGCGCAGCAAGACGGGCATCAACGAGCTGCTAAGGGATTGATGCTCGGCTGGCGCTTTTCTTTTTCGTTAGAACTGGCGGCGCAACTGCGACTCCATTAGCGTCGCGATATATTGGCGGTCTACGGCAATCCGCGATTGCGATGACGTCTGCCGAGAGTTTTTTTGGCGTTTGCAGGCCTTGGGGGCGCGCTTGGACTTTCAGTATCTCTTCTTGCGAAGAGATGGGCGTATTTCGCGCCTCGACTTCTGGAAAGGCTGCCTGGTTTTCATGGCAGTCGGTGTCGTCATCACATACCTCATCCTGCCGTTGCTTGGATTGGGTAGCCCGTCGGGCACCAAGAGCATGTCGCTGGCCATGGCGGAACCATCCAGGTTTTCAGCCCTGATTGTCGACACGGTAAAGCAAATGGGCTGGACCTCGCTCGTGATCTTTGGGCTGCTTGCCTACCCACTCTTCTGCCTGCTGGTAAAGCGGCGGCACGATCGAAATAGCAACGGCTGGGACGTGCTGGTGCTCTTCGCACTGATCATGGCAATGATGCTTTTCTTGGCGCTCGGCTTCGCCCTGACGGTCGAGGAAGGGAGTCCAGTCCCCGTCCCGTCGGAGATGTTGATCACTGTTGCAGCCATCTACTGGGTTGGCCTCGTCTACATGTTTGTCGTCGCCGGGCTGCTGAAGGGGACCGACGGCGCGAACAAGTACGGTCCCGATCCAGTGGCGGACTAAACAACAAACGTGAGGCCGGGGGGGCTCGCACATGGATAACATCAAACTCTTCTTTTCACTCGATGGCCGCATCCGCCGCACGCTGTGGTGGCTCGGACTCCTTGGGGTGTTCATTGTGACTATTGGCCTGGTGTTTCTGAGTGCTGCATTCGGGCTGGGCCCGTGGGGCATGTTCCAGCCCCTCGACTCCCAAACGGCGCAATCCTTTGCTGACCAGACTGCGTCACTCCGCTGGTACGGTTTCGCGCTGACGCTCCTGCTCGCCTATCCTTATTATGCGATCTCCATCAAACGGCGGCAGGACCACGGCAGTAAGGGCATCGACGTGAAGATCTTCGCGGGGCTTGCCCTCGCGATGTCTCTTTGGGGCGCAACCGGACTGGGGTTCATTGTGCAGGAGATCCCCCTGCCGCGTACCGATGTGGTCCTTAAGGTGCAGGTACCCCCGATGCTTTACAACACGGCCAACGCGCTTGTCGGCCTGTTCGGCCTCTACCTGGGGATCATGCTCGGTTTCGTACGTGGCACCAAAGGCCCCAACGCCTATGGCGAGGATACGGTGCGGCCCAAGCCGGCAGCGTGATGGCGGGCTGGTTTCCGGCGGCGTAAGCGCCTAGTTTGCCGCGCAGATTCCTCCGGACCACCTGATGCTCGACGCCCTCTCCCTGCTCCAAGACCTGATCCGCCGCCCCTCCATCACCCCCGCCGAAGAGGGTGTGCTCGGCGTGCTCGAAGCCGCGCTCACCCCGCTCGGGTTCACCTGCACGCGGGTGCGGTTCGAGGGGGATGGGTCGTATCCGGTCGACAACCTGTTCGCGACGCGTGGCAGCGCCGGCAAGCACCTGCTGTTTGCCGGGCACACCGATGTCGTGCCGCCCGGCGACACCGCCGCGTGGACGCATCCACCCTTCGCGGCCGATATCGCCGATGGCCTGATCTACGGCCGGGGCGCCGCCGACATGAAGTCGGGCATCGCGGCGTTCGTCGCGGCGCTCGCGCAAGCACCCGCCGATGCCCGCATCTCGCTCGCCATCACCAATGACGAGGAAGCGGATTCGGTGAACGGCACCGACAAGCTGATGGCTTGGGCCGAAGCCCAGGGCCACCGCTTCGATTTCGCCATCGTCGGCGAGCCGAGCGCGACGGCGCGGGTCGGCGACTCGATCAAGATCGGGCGCCGCGGCTCGTTCAGCGGGCAGATCAGGGTCACCGGTACGCAGGGGCACGTGGCCTATCCGGACCGGGCCAACAACCCCATCCCCGTCGCGGCGGCACTGGTCACCGCGCTCTCCGGCAAGCTCGACGACGGCACCGAGCACTTTCCGCCGTCGAACCTCGAGTTCACCACGCTCGACGTGGGCAACCCCACCGGCAACGTCATCCCGGCGGCCGTCACCATGCGCTTCAACGTGCGCCACAATGACCGCTGGAGCCCCGAGAGCCTGACACAGTCGGTCAGCGACGTGATCGACAACCTCGACAAGCAGGGCACCACGGTGGAGTTCATCCAGCTCGGCCGCCCGTCGCGCGTGTTCCTGTCGCCGCTCGATGGCGGCGTCGACACGCTGATCGAAACCATCGCGCGGCAGACCGGCATCCCGCCCGAGCTCTCGACTGCCGGCGGCACCTCGGATGCGCGCTTCATCGCCGAGTATTGCCCGGTGGTGGAGTTCGGCCTCCCCGGCCCCACCATGCACAAGGTGGACGAGCATATCCGCATCGCCGACCTCGAGGCCCTCACCGGCCTCTACGCCCAGTTCATCGCCGACTATTTCCGGAGCGCCTGATGACCAACGGCTTCTTTGCTGCCATCGGCGTGACGCTGCGGGCCTTCGGTTCGCGGGCCGGTAGCGAGGCGGCCATTCCTGCCGCCGTCACCTGGGTGCACGCCTCGATCGCCCTGGCGATCATGCTGGCCACGCAGTTCAGCACCCAGCTGGGGCCGATCGCCATGGTCGCGCCGGAACTGCTGTCGGCCATGGCCGTGCCGTTCGTCATCAGCATCGCCGTGCAACTGGTGCCCTTCGTGGTGATCGTCGCCTGCGCGATCTGGATGAAGCAGCCCGAGCGGGTCCCCATGGTGGTGATGCTGACGGCGCTGGGGCTGATCATCATCCAGCTCACCGCGCTGACCCTGTCGCTGGCGAACGTCCGCTCCGACGCTGCCCTTGTCGGCGTCATGGCCTACATGACCGGCCGTGCGGCGCGGACGATGCTGGGGTCATCGATCGCCGGGGCGATTGTCGCCGGCCTCGTGGTCGCCGTCGGCCTGGTTGCCGCCTCGCTGCTGTTCTACGCCTTGCCCGGCGCCGAACCGACCATCGGTGCGGCGGGTGCCGGCTAGGTGCGCCAGTTCCTCGATGAAGCGGTGGCGGCCGCACGCGGTGTAGCGGGCCTGGTGGTCGGCGATCGCGCGGTGGAGCGCCATTTCGACCTGACGCTGCGCGGCCTCTTGGGCAGCCTGATCGCCCTGCTGCTCGTTACCGCCGCCAGCGCCTATCTGCCGGTGCTGATGGGCCAGCCCGGCGGCATCCTGCGCGGCATTCTCGCCTACAGCCTGCTGCTGTCGCTGCAGGTCGGCTTTTCCGCCATCGTGCTTTTCCAGGTGAAGCGGCTTGATGGCTTCGTGCCGTATTTCACCGCCGACAACTGGGCCAGCGTCTACGTCACCATCCTCTCCACCGCCCTGAGCCTGATGGGTGTCAGCGACGAGTTCCTGTCGGTGCCCATCGCGGTGCTGGTGATCGTCATCGCGGTCAATATCGGCCGGCTGATCGTCAAGCTTGAGCCGCTGCAGGTGGCGATGTTCGTCATCGCGCAGATGGTCGGTGCGGTAGCCGGCGGCTTCGTGCTCAGCCTGTTCGTGCCGATCAGTAGCTGACGCGGGTGAGGTAGAGCCCGTCGGGCGGCGCCAGCGGGCCACAACGTGCGCGCTCGGCGGCATCGAGCGCGGCGCGGAAATCACGCGGCTGCCACTTGCCGTCACCGACCAATTTCAGCGAGCCGACCATCGAGCGCACCTGCGAGTGGAGAAAGCTCCGCGCCCTCGCCGTCACCACGATCATGTCCGACTGCCGCGATACGTCGAACTGCTCGAGCGTGCGGATCGGCGAGTTCGCCTGGCACTCAGAGGCGCGGAAGGTGGTGAAGTCGTGCCGCCCGAGGATCAGTTGCGCCGCGGCATGCATGACGTCGGCGTCAAGCTCCACCGGCACATGCCACACCTTGCCCGCATCGAGCGCCGGCCGGGCCCTTCGGTTGAGGATGCGATACTCGTAGTGCCGCGCCGTCGCCGAAAACCGCGCCTCGAACGTGTCGTCCACCGCCGCGCATTCAACGATCGCCATCGGGTGCGGCTTGGTGTGGAAGTTCAGCGCCTCGCGTACCTTGAACGGGTCCCAGGCACGGGAAAGGTCGAAGCTGACCACCTGCCCCAGCGCATGCACCCCGGCATCGGTGCGCCCGGCTGCCTGCGTGGTGACGGTCTCGCCCGAAAACCGCGCAATCGCCTCTTCCAGCACCTGCTGCACCGAAAGATCATGCGCCTGCCGCTGCCAGCCGCAGAAGGGGCGGCCGTCATACTCGATGGTCAGCTTGTAGCGGGGCACTAATCCGCCAGTTCCGGCAGCGCCCCGGCGCCGCGCAGGAAGGTCGCAGCGTCCATCGCCCCCTTGCCCTCGCGCTGCACGGCGGTGAGCCGCACCGCGCCCTCGCCACAGGCAATCGTCAGGTCGGGGAGGATGGCGCCGGGGGCGGCAGAGCCCGTGGCCAGTGTCGAGCGCAGCGCCTTTACCCGGGTCGGCACGCCGTTGAGGCTCAGCTCGAACCAGGCACCGGGAAACGGCGACAGCCCGCGGATCAGGTTATGCACCTCCGCCGCCGGCTTCGTCCAATCGATCCGCGCCTCGGCCTTGTCGATCTTGCTGGCATAGGTCACGCCCTCGTCGGGCTGCGGCGTGAAGTGCAGGCTGCCGCGTTCCACCGCCGCCAGCGCCCGGCCCATCAGGTCGGCGCCGACCAGCATCATCTTGTCGTGCAGTTCGCCCGAGGTCATGTCGGGACCTATAGGCATTTCCTCGATCAGGCCGACCGCGCCGGTATCAAGCCCCTCGTCCATCTGCATCACCATGATGCCGGTGCGCTTGTCGCCCGCCATCACCGCCCGCTGGATCGGCGCCGCACCGCGCCAGCGCGGCAGCAGCGAGCCATGCAGGTTGAGGCAGCCGAGCCGTGGCGCCTCGAGTATCGCCTTGGGCAGGATCAGCCCATAGGCCACCACCACGCCCAGGTCCGCATCGAGCGCGGCGAACGCCTCCTGCTCCGGCGCCTGCTTCAGCGAGCGCGGGGTGAACACCGGAATGCCGAACCCCTCGGCCGCCTCATGCACCGGCGACTTGCGCTCCGCCTGCCCCCGCCCCGCCGGTTTTGGCGCACGCGTGTAGACCGCCACCACCTCGTGGCCGCTCGAAACGATCTCGGTGAGGGTGGGCACCGCGAATTCCGGGGTACCCATGAAAACTATGCGCATGGCGCCCTCCGGAACTCAGCCGGCGCGGCGGGCCTGCTTCTGGAACTTCTTCAGCACGCGGTCGCGCTTCAGCCGGCTCAGGTAGTCGATGTAGAGCACGCCATCGAGGTGGTCGAGTTCGTGCTGCACGCAGATCGCCAGCCGCTCCTTGGCGTGGAGGTCGATGTCCTTGCCGTCGAGGTCGGTGTAGCGAACGGTGACCTCGGAGGGACGATCGACGTCATAGTAGAGCTCGGGGATCGACAGGCAGCCTTCTTCGGTGGTGATCACCTCGTCCGAGTAGCTCAGGATCTCGGGGTTGATCATCACCAGTGGCTCAGGCTCCTCGCCTTCCTTGGCGACGTCGATCACCACGATGCGCCTCAGCTCGCCGATCTGCGGCGCGGCAAGGCCGATACCAGGCGCGTCGTACATGGTCTCAAGCATGTCGGCGGCCAGTTGCCGGATCCCGTCGTCGATCTTTTCGATCGGCTCCGCAATCGCACGCAAGCGCTCGTCGGGCAGGATCAGGATGGGGCGCTTGGCCATTGCCGGGTGGTCCTTCAATTCTCGGATCGGCTGAATATGGTATTTTGGCGCGATGGGTCAACCGCACAGCGTGGAGCAAAAGGGAAACCGAATCGGATAGGGTACGCGGATGGATCGTGTTCTCTTCGTTCTCGCCGATTATCCCGTCACGCTCGAAACGGCTGCGCTTGCGGCAGCGGGCCTGTTTGCGCTGCTGCTCGTTGCCCTGCTGGTGGTTGTCATCCGCCAGTCGCAGGCCCGGGCCGAGGAGGCGCGGCAGCGCGCCGACGAAGCTGCCGTGGCGCAGGCGAAGGCAGCGGAGAACGAGCGGCATCTCGCCGACATGATCCGTATCCAGTCCGAAATGACCGGCCGGATGCAGACGATGTCGGAGATCTTCGGCTCCCGCACCTCGGACCTCGCCCGCCTCGTCAACGAGCGGCTCGACAGCCAGGGCCAGCGGATCGGCGCTGCGATGGCCGACAGTTCGACCAAGACCAACGAGACGCTGAGCAAGCTGCAGGAACGCCTTGCCGTCATCGACCGGGCGCAGTCCAACATCACGCAGCTCAGCCAGAACGTGGTGAGCCTGCAGTCCATCCTCGCCAACAAGCAGACCCGCGGCGCCTTCGGCCAGGGCCGGATGGAAACCATCATCGGCGACGGGCTCGCCCCCAACGCCTATGCCTTCCAGGCGACGCTCTCCAATGGCAGCCGTCCGGATGCCGTCGTCTACATGCCCAACAGCGCCCCCTCGCTGGTGATCGATGCGAAGTTCCCGCTCGAAAGCTGGCAGAGCTTTTCGGGCGCCGCCGAGGGCGAGGACCCGCGCTTTGCGGCGAGCCGCTTCCGCAACGACATGGGCGTCCACATCAAGGCGATCTCGGAGAAGTACCTGATCCCGGGCGAGACGGCGGATACCGCCTTCCTGTTCGTGCCGTCGGAATCGATCTTCGCCGACCTGCACGAGAAGTTCGAGGATGTGGTGCAAAAGTCGCTGAAGGCGCGCGTCGTCATCGTTTCCCCGTCGATCCTGATGCTGTCCATCCAGGTGGTGCAGGCGCTGATGCGCGACGTGCGGATGCGCGAGGAAGCCTACCGTATCCAGACCGAAGTGCGGGCACTGCTCGGCGATGTTGGCCGGCTCGACGACCGGGTGAAGAAGCTGCAGGGCCACTTCACCCAGGCGCAGAACGATATCGGCGACATCCTCGTGTCGTCGGGCAAGGTGCTGCGCCGTGGCGAAAAGATCGAGGCGATGGAGTTCGACGAGACACCACAGCCGCAGCGCCTCGCCGGGGAATAAGCTCACAATCACGCCTTGCAGCATCGTTCTGCCGCCGATCCATCGCCCCCTAGTGGCCGCCCGATGAAGGGCATGCCTGGCCCAGCGATGGCAAAGCCACGATGGCAGAACTCTCCAGTGAACCGCGTGCCCCGCTCTAGCGTTCGTAGTGAAACAGCTGGAGAGAGCGATGAGCGACTTAAGTGACCTGATCGGCCAGGACGACACCCTCGGCAACGAAGGTGACAGACCCGGATTTTCCTCGCCTATCAGCCCCGGCGAGATCGAGGAACTGCTCTACAACGATGGCTGGACCGCCGCAGCGCGGATCGAGCGGCTGCTCGATATGCGGGGGCAACTGGCCGGGCTCGAAAGCGCGGATTTTGGCGATGACGATCCGCTGGCCCTGATCCGGCAGATCGACGCTGCCATCGGCCAGTTGCGCAACCTCGAAGGCGAGGGGATGGACCCCGGCGGCATCGACATGGATGCCAGCGCCCACCGAGAGACCCTGTCCCCCGATTCCGACGAACTGCTCGACCTCGAAGCCCTCGACGCCGTCTCCCTCACCGACGACGAGGAGCCAGGCGAAGACGGCATCGACAAGCGCGAATGGATCGATGGTCTCGATCTCGACGAGAAGAAATAGCTAGAGCAGCGTCCGCGCCCTGAGCGCCTGGCTCAGGGTGCCATCGTCGAGATAGTCAAGCTCGCCGCCCACCGGTACGCCATGCGCCAGCCGGGTGATCTTGATGCCGCTCGGCTGCAGCCGGTCGGTGATGTAATGCGCTGTGGTCTGCCCCTCCACCGTGGCGTTCACCGCCAGCACGATCTCGGTGAAGTCCGGTGCCCGCCGCAGCAGCGCGTCGATCGACAGGTCGTCCGGCCCTACCCCGTCGAGCGGCGACAGGACGCCGCCGAGCACATGATACTTCACCGCCCCAACCCCGGCGCGCTCCAGCGCCCACAGGTCGGCAACGTCCTCGACGACGATCAGGATGGCGCCTTCGCGCCGCGGGTCCGAGCAGATATGGCAGGGCGATATCGTATCGACATTGCCGCACACCTCGCACACCGTCACCGCCGCCACCGCGCGATCGAGCGCGGCCGACAGTGGCACCATCAGCGCGTCCTTCTTCTTGATCAGGTGCAGCACCGCGCGCCGCGCCGAGCGCGGTCCGAGCCCGGGCAGGCGCGCCAGCAGCAGGATCAGCTGCTCGATCTCGGGTCCGCCATTGGCCATGGGGTCAGAACGGGAACTTCATGCCCGGAGGCAGCGGTAGCCCGGCGGTGAGTTCCTGCATCTTGGCGTTGGTCTCGTATTCGAGCTTGCCCTTGGCGTCGTTGTGAGCGGCGATGATCAGGTCCTCGACCACCGAGATGTCATCGGAAACGAGGCTCTTGTCGATCTTCAGCCCCCGCATCTCGCCCTTGCCGCTCAGCGTCACTACGACCATGCCGGCGCCGGAGCGGCCCTCGACCGTCATCTGCGCGATCTGGCTCTGCATGTCCTGCATCCGCCCCTGCATTTCCTGGGCGGCCTTCATCATTCCCATGATGTCTTTCATCAGTCGTCGTCCTCGTCGCTGTCGCGGATGGCGTCCGCGTACGCCTCGATCGGAATCTGCTCGTGCTTGACGGTGACCCGGACCGTGGCACCGGGAAAGGTGTCGAGTATCGCCTGCACCAGCGGATCCTGGTGCGCCTCGTCCTGCGCTGCCTCGATATGCTCGTTGCGCTGCTCGCGCATGGTGGGCACGTGGGCGGCATCGTTGGCGAGGCTGATCACCCATTGCCGGCCGGTCCACAGCTTCAGCTTGGCCATCAGGTTCTGGATGATCGCCGGGTCGGCATTCGCCACCAGCGCCACCTCGAGCCGGCCATCGCCGATCGATACCGGCCGCAGCGAGTTCTCTAGCGCCAGCTTCACAAGGATATCGCGTTTCTCGCCGGCCAGTGCCACGAGGTCGGCATAGGTGCGCGGGTTGGCAAAAGCCTGCGCGGCAGGAGCCGGCGGCGCCACCACCGGCGCGGGGGCCGGCTCGAAGCGGGGCGCGACGTCCGGCACGGCGCGCAGGGCCGATGGGCCGCCGCCACCGCCGCGCTGCATCGGGGCACTCGGCGGCGCGCTCGATGCCGGCGCGTTGGAAAGCTTGGCGATCAGTTCATCCGGGCTCGGCAGGTCGGCGGCGTAAGCGAGGCGCACCAGCACCATTTCGGCCGCCTGCACGGCGTTGCCGGCCTTCTGCACTTCCTCGTGGCCCTTGAACAGGATCTGCCACGTCCGGGTCAGCGCCCGCATGCCGAGCCTTGAGGCAAGCCCGGCGCCGCGGGTGCGCTCGTCGGGCGTCAGCGACACGTCGTCGGCCGCCGCCGGCACCACCTTCACGCGGGTGACGAGGTGGGTGAAATCGCAGAGGTCGGCGATGATGGTCTGTGGGTCGGCGCCCGCGTCATACAGTTCGCGCAGGTTCGTGAGCGCCTCGGCGATCTGGCCGCCCATCAGTGCCTCGAACAGGTCGATGGTGCGGGCCCGGTCGCCCAGCCCGAGCATCGCCTTCACCGTCGCGGCCGTCACCTTGCCGTCGCCGTGGCTGATCGCCTGGTCGAGCAGCGATTGGTTGTCGCGCACCGAGCCTTCGCCGGCCCGCACGATCATCGCCAGTGCCTCGGGCTCGTAGGCGATGCCCTCGCGGCCGAGCAGGTCGACGAGGTGCGCATGCATGATGTCGGCCGGCACGCGGCGCAGGTCGAAACGCATGCAGCGGGAAAGGATCGTCACCGGCACCTTGCGGATCTCGGTGGTGGCGAAGATGAACTTCACATAGGGCGGCGGCTCCTCGAGCGTCTTCAGCAGCCCGTTGAAGGCCGCCGTCGAGAGCATGTGCACCTCGTCGATGATGTAGACCTTGTAGGGCGCCGAGACCGGCCCGTACTTCACCGAATCGATGATCTCGCGGATATCGCCGATACCGGTATTGGACGCCGCATCCATCTCGATCACGTCGACATGGCGGCCCTCGATGATCGCCTTGTCGTGAATGCCCTCATGCTCGAAATCGAGGGTCGGCCGCCGGCCGGCCTCGTCCTCGTAGTTGAAGGCGCGGGCAAGGATGCGGGCCGTGGTGGTCTTTCCCACCCCGCGGACGCCGGTGAGAATGAAGGCGTGGTGGATGCGGCCGGATTTGAACGCGTTGCGCAGCGTCTGCACCATCGCATCCTGCCCGATCAGGCTCTGGAAGCTCAGCGGCCGGTATTTCCGGGCGAGCACGAGATAGGGCGAGGCCGTCGCGGAAGCGGCGGGCGCGGGGACATCGTCAGGGAACATTCCGTCAGCCATGCACAGCATATAGCGACCGCGGCGGCGGTTCGCAAAACAGCTTCGGTAAAAAATGGGGAGAAGTAGGAGGCTGGCATCGACCCGTGAAGGTCTCGTTGGGGCTGCTACCTTCCGGTCCTGACCCGGTTGGCGAGGAACACGTCCGCGCCAACCTCCCGGTCCCTATATGGCGAGGGTTTTTGTGCTTGGCAAGTGCAACGGCGGCAAGATGCAACCGGGCCGGGGCTCGGCCGTTGATCGGATGCAATCACGCAAAGGCCCCACCCATGATCGCCAGAGGCAGCAGCGACGAAGACCTCGCCCGCAAGCACCTTACCCGGCTGCAGGGCCTGATCGCACGCTGGAACGAAGATGCCGATATCTACCGACGCGCTGCCCGAGGCGCTGCACCCACCGCCGTGTGGATGCTCGAAGAAGCCGATCGCACCCGCCTCGCCGTCCGCGACGAAACGGCGCTCTGCGACACCCTGATCGACAACCTGCCGCCCGGCCACGAGATGTGGGGCGAACTGCCGCGCGTCGCCATGGCACTCGATGCGTTGAGCGAGAGCATTGCCGTTTCGGCCGAAGCCATGGGGCCGCGCATCGAGCACGGCCGCGAGATCGCCGGGCTCAGGTACCTCGTCGGCAAACTCAGGAAGAACGCGGCGCGCCAGACTGTCCAGCGCTGAATCAACTGGTCATGTCTTGTTAACGTGGTCAGGCGCACCATCCTCCTGCCCATCGGCCAGGAGGCCAGCATGACGAAGTCCCCGCGCGTTCCCCTTGAACTGCTGGCGTCGAGCCAGATGCAGCGCCACACCGGCCAAGAAGCCAGCGTCCCGCTCTACCTTTACGCCTTCGATCCCGCCCTGCTCGGCGACCCGGCGCCGGAGGATGACCTGGCCGCCGAAGCCGACTTCGGCGCGACGGCCGGGGGCTTCAGCCTCGGCGACGACGAGGACGACGACTTCTACTGAAAACGGACCTACGTCGGCTTGGGCTGCTCACCAGGGGCGACAGCTCATCAACCTGTCATCCCTGCGAAAGCAGGGACCCAACGGGAAACCGGCGCTGGCGACTAGGTGGGTCCCTGCTTTCGCAGGGATGACACCTCGGGTTTCTGGTGCCCACGTTTGAACCACTCGCGGGCCGACGCTTAAACCTCGCTCGGTGAAGCCGCCTTGTACACGCCAAGCACGCGGAACTGGTCGGTGAAGAAGCCGAGTTCCTCGAACGCCAGTTTCACGCCGAGATCCGACGGCCGGCCCTCGATATCGGCATAGAACTGCGTGGCGGTGAACGAGCCGTCGAGCATGTAGCTCTCGAGCTTGGTCATGTTCACGCCGTTAGTGGCAAAGCCGCCCATCGCCTTGTAGAGCGCCGCCGGCACGTTGCGTACCCGGAAGACGAAGGTGGTTTTCACCTTGCCCGCATCGGCGGCCGGCTCTTCCGCCGTCTTCGAGATCACGAGGAAGCGGGTGGTGTTATGCGTCGCATCCTCGATGTTGGAGGCGAGGATATCGAGCCCGTAGACCTCGGCAGCAAAACGCGAAGCAATGGCAGCGACGGTCTTGTCGCCCTTTTCGGCAATTTCGCGGGCCGATCCGGCGGTGTCGACGGCGTTGATGGTCTTGAGCTTGTGTTCGGCGATGAACTTCCGGCACTGGCCCAGCGCTACCGACAGCGACTGCACCGCCTTGACGTCCTCGAGCTTGGTGCCCGGCACGCCGAGCAGGTTCATCTGCACCCGCAGGAAGTGCTCGCCAACGATATGGAGGCCGCTCTCGGGCAGCAGGTGATAGATGTCGGTGATGCGGCCGTAGAGCGAGTTCTCCACCGGCACCACCCCGAACTCGGCTCGCCCCTGCTGCACGGCAGCAATGGTGTCCTCGAAGGTGGTGCAGGGCAGCGCGTCGTCGGCCGGAAACAGCGCGTGCGCCGCGGCGTGGCTGAATGCCCCCGGCTCACCCTGAAACGCGATCTTCCGCACCATCTGCATTACTCCCCTGCCTTCGGCGGGCGCCTTAATGCGACCGGGCGGGCCTCAAGTCAATGTTGAGCAAAACCGTCCGATTTTCTCTATTGTCGCAGCCCTGCCTAACCCGTTGCGCGCCGGATGGCGACGGACTATCTTCCGCCCGCGTCGGGACAGGGGTTTACGCGCCCAAGGGGTGTGCTTGAGCTTGCTTGGGCTCAGGAAACGCTGTACCGCCGCTCTGCACACCGGCGGTCAAAGGCTCAGATACCCGCGATGGATTCGTTAGAACTCAATAAAATTTTCGGCGCCATCCTGGGCACCCTGCTGTTTGTCATGGGCCTCGGGTTCCTGGCGCAGGCCATCTACCACCCCATCGAAGGCCGCGGTCCGGGCTACGTGCTGGCCGAAGCCGAAGAAGGCGCTGCTGGCGGTGAAGAGGAAGGCCCCGTCGTCGTTGCCGACATCGGCACGCTGCTGGCAAGCGCCGATGCGGCCGCCGGCCAGGCAGGGGTCCGCGTCTGTTCGTCCTGCCACAGCTTCACGCCCGACGGCAAGAACGGCGCTGGCCCCGGCCTCTACGACGTCGTCGGCCGCCTCGTGGGCAGCCACGAGGGCTACGCCTATTCGGCCGCGCTCATCGAGCACAAGGATCGGGGCGACGTCTGGACGTACGAGAACCTCAATGCCTTCATCACCAATCCCAAGGGCTACGCGCCGGGGACCAAGATGAGCTACGGCGGCATGAAGAACGACGAGCAGCGCGCCAACCTGATCGCTTATCTCGGCAGCCTGTCGGCCTCGCCGGTGGCCTACCCCGTGCCGGCCGCCGCCGAGGCTCCGGCCGAAGCGGCTCCTGCCGCCGAGGCACCAGCAGCCGACGCTCCTGCTGCAGAGGCTCCCGCCCCCGAAGCTCCCGCGGCGGAGGCTCCTGCTGCTGAAGCTCCTGCTATGGAAGCTCCGGCCGCCGAGGCCGCTCCGGCCGTCGAAACGCCCACCACCACCGACGCCGAGACCATGGTCGAAGGCACTCCGGTTCAGGCCACTCCCGACACGACCACGCCGGCTCCGTAAGCCGGCGCCTCCGGACGATCTTTCGAGCCGCGTCCGCACACCGGGCGCGGCTCTCTGTTTTTCCAAGGGACCATTTCCGATGACGCTGCTGCTCCACCTTGCCGATTTCAACGAGCGCCGCTGGGCCGATGGCTTTGCCGCAGCCCTGCCCGGCCGCAAGGTGGTGACGCGGGCCGACCAGTATGATCCGGCCGAGGTCGAGTACATCTTCATCTGGAAGCCCAAGCCCGATGCGTTCGAGGGTCTCGTCAACCTCAAGGCCGTGCTGTCGCTCGGCGCCGGCGTCGATGCGCTGCTGCGCCACCCGGCCCTGCCGCAGGGCGTCCCGATCGTCCGCTTCATGGACGAGGACCTGACGCAGCGGATGAGCGACTACGTGCTGGCCGAAGTGACCCGTCACCACCGGCTTGGCACGCGCTTCAAGCGCGATCAGGCGGCGAAGCGCTGGGTGCAGCTCTATCCGGCTCCCGCCTGGGACGCCAATGTCGGCGTCATGGGCCTCGGCCAGCTCGGCATGGACGCGATCCGCCACCTCAAGGTGTTCGGCTACAAGCTACGCGGCTGGAGCCGCACGCCCAAGGACGTCGAGGGGGTCGAGGTGTTCCACGGTGCCGAGCAGTTCGAGGCGTTCCTCAACGGTACCGACATCCTCGTCAACCTGCTGCCGCTGACGCCCGAGACGCACGGCATCCTCAACTACGACACCTTCTCGAAGCTGCGCCAGGGTGGGCTCGATGGCGAGGGCCCGGTGGTGATCAACGCGGCGCGCGGTGGCCACCAGAAGGAAGCCGATATCGTCCGCGCCCTCGATGACGGCACGCTGAAGGCCGCCAGCCTCGATGTGTTCGAGGTCGAGCCACTGCCGCGGGACTCGCCGCTCTGGGGCCGCGACGACGTCTACATCACTCCCCACATCGCCGCGGCGTCCTCCGAGCGCACCGGCGTCCGCTACTTCAGCCGGGTCATCAAGGACCACGAAACCGGCAAGCCGCTGCCCAACGTCGTTGATCCCGGCCGGGGCTACTGAGCCGTTCATCGGGTCGTCAGACACCGGTCAGACAGAGTAGATTTCTACGGTAGCCAGTCTGACCTATCCGGTCGCACGCGGGCGAGTCCTTGAAGTGCACTCCCGCACGTTCGAAGGCTGCAAAGCCCCGCCGGACCTGCCTTTCGTCCACTTATCCCCCACCGCCGGCACCATGCGATAATGCACTCTCGATCGAGGCAAGAGCATCGGAATTGGGCACCACAGAATTGAATGTAAACAGGCGTTCGCTACAGCGCGAGTTCCCAGTACTCGCCGACCAGGTCCTTTCCGAAGCTCCGGTGCGGCCGGCTGTCGACCATGGTGAAGCCGGCGTCGGCGTAGACGCGACGGGCGGCAGTCAGGCTCTCCTGTGTCCACAGCCGGACCTTGCTGTAGCCCTTGTCGCGGCTGAACCGCACGACCTGGTCGACCAGCAGCCTGCCGATCCCGAGCCCGCGCGCGCCGGGCTCGACATAGAGCAGGCGCAACTGCGCCACGCCCTTGCCGGCGTCGACGACGAAGATCGACCCGGCCAGGTCATCTCGCCACTCGGCGATCCAGCAGGCCTCCCGCTCCGGGTCACGGGCCTGCATGAACTTGCCGGCGATCTCGGCCGCCAGCCCCTCGTAGCTGGCGTCCCAGCCGAACTCGGCGGCATAGACCTGCGACTGCCGCGACACGACGAGCGCGATCTCGCCCAGGCGGGGTGGGCGGATCAGCACGGGCGAGGCTGGCAGGTCATCGCCGAGCAGGGTGCGGATGGTCCACATGGCGTCGGCGAGCCGCCGGCGATCTTTGGGTGTAAGCGGCGTCAACATCCGGCCCACCGCCTGCTCGGCCGCCTCGCGCAGGCCGGCATAGTCCACGTCACCATCGCGCGTCAGCGCAATGAAGTTGCCGCGCCGGTCACCGGGGTTGGGCGCATAGCTGACCAGTCCCCGGGCGCTGAAGCCCTGCAGGATGCGCGTCAGGTAGGCCCGGTCGAGTTCCAGAGCCTTCGCCAGTTCGCTGCCGGTGGTGTGGCCGCGCGCAGACAGCTCATGCAGCACCCGCGCCTCGGCGAGGCTGAACGGGCTCTCGGTCAGGTGTTCGTCCAATACGCCGATCAGCCGCGTGTAGAAGCGGTTGAAGGCCCGGGTCTCGTCGATCAGGTGGTCGGCGGGTGTGTCATCCATGATGAATGCCACAATCATGCGGTTTGTTGACTATGTCAACTATATCGCTGCTTCAGATACCCGTAGACGGCCCGGATACCCTGATCGGTCCCGCCGAACGGCCGGCCAGCGCGCGCTTCAGGGGCCCAGGCGAAGATATCGAGATGCGCCCAGTCCTTGGCCTGCTTGACGAACCGTTTGAGGAACAGCGCCGCCGTGATCGACCCGGCGAAGCCGCCCTGCCCGGCATTGTTGATGTCGGCGGTCTTGCTCGACAGCATGGTCTCGTAGGGCATGTGGAGCGGCAGCCGCCAGAGCGGGTCATCGGTCTTGAGACCCGCGGCCATCAGCCCGGCCGCCAGGTCGTCGCTGAGCGTATAGAGCGGCGGCAGTTCCGGCCCGAGCGCCACGCGCGCCGCGCCGGTCAGCGTCGCCAGGTCGACGATCAGTTCCGGCGCCTCTTCGTCGGCCAGCGCCAGCGCGTCGCCCAGGATCAGCCGGCCCTCGCAATCGGTATTGCCGATCTCGACCGTGCTGCCATTGCGGGCGCGGAGGATGTCTCCCGGCCGGAACGCCGGGCCGGAGATGGCGTTCTCGACGATCGGGATCAGCACCCTGAGCCGCACCGGCAGGCCCGCATCGATGATCGCATGGGCCAGCCCCAGCACATTGGCCGCGCCGCCCATGTCCTTCTTCATTAGCAGCATGCCCGAGGCGGGCTTGATGTCGAGGCCGCCGGTATCGAAGGTGACGCCCTTGCCCACCAGCGTCACTCTGGGATCGCTCGTCCTGCCCCAGCTGAAATCGACCAGGCGAGGCGCTTCCGCCGCAGCCCGGCCGACGGCATGGATCATCGGGAAGTTCTCTTTCAGCAGCTCGTCCCCGGCGATCACATTGACGTCCAGCTTGTGACGTCTGGCGAACCCACGGATTTCCGCTTCGAGCGCATCCGGCCCGAGGTCGCTGGCCGGGGTGTTGACCAGGTCGCGGGCGAGGTATGCCGCATCCACCAGCCGTTCCACCTCGGCGGCGTCGGCGCCCTCCGGCAACTCCAGTTCCACCGGGTCGCGGCGCTTGCGGTAGCGGTCGAAGCGATAGGCACCGAGACGAAAGCCCAGCGCCGCGATCGTCGGGTCACCCAGCGCGCCGGCGAGCCGATAGCGGCCAGGCTCCAGCGCGGCCGCGGCAAGGCCCTGCACCAGCTTCGGCCGGTCGGCAGCAGCACCCATGCCGAACAGATAGCCGGCGAGACTGCCATCCTCACCGGGCAGCGGCAGCAACCGGCCGCGCTGGCCGGTGAAGCCGTTGGCACTGGCCCAGGTGGCATGCGCCGGGGTCAGGCCTTCGGCGACGCTCCCCTCTTCGATGGCGGTGAGGGTAAGCGGCTGAGACTTGGCCATGGCGCGGATCCGGATGCAGCGGGAGTGCAACGATTACGCGCGCCGCGACCGTCGCGCAATGCTGGCGACGGCCGGTTTAACCCGCTGTTAGGGTTAATCAATTATTGCTCGATCCGGGCTCGGGACTTGCACCCGGAGGACTTTGTTCGTGTTGCGTCGATTTTCACTGAAGCCGGTCGTGTCGCTGCTCTGCACCGGCGTCGCCGTGTTGGCACTCAGCGCCTGCGCGGCCAATCCCACGACCACCGGGTCGATCGGCCAGGCCGATCCCATCACCATCCCGGCCGACCAGCGGGCTGCCGCCATCGGCCAGCTTGCGGCGCGCTACAAGCAGAACCCCGGCGACCGAAACACCGCGCTTTACTATGCCGCGGCGCTGCGCAGCAACGGGCAGGCCGAGCAGGCCATCGCCGTGCTGCAGGGCACGGTTGGCAAGTATCCGCGCGACCCCGAAGTCGCGGTCGAATACGCCAAGGCCCTCTCGGCCGCCGGCCGTTTCGACCAGGCGCTCGCGATCGTCGATCGCGCCATCGATCCCACCGCGCCCAACTGGAACGCGCTGCTGGTAAAAGGCGCAGTCCTCGACCAGCAGGGCCAGAACGTCGAGGCGCGCAAGCTTTACCAGACGGCCCTGAAGGTGGCGCCGGATCAACCCTCGATCCACGCCAATCTCGGCCTCTCCTACGCGATGACCAACGATCTGACGTCAGCGGAGAAATCGCTGCGGCTCGCGGTATCGCTGCGCGGCGCCAACACCCAGGTCCGGCAGAACCTCGCACTGGTGATCGGCCTGCAGGGCCGCTTCGACGAGGCGCAGCGGCTGTTCGCTGCCGAACTGCCGCCGGCGCAGGTCGAGGCCAACATGGCCTATATCCGGGCGCTACTGACCCAGCAGAACCGCTGGGACCGGATCAAGGGCGAAGGCTGAGGCGCTGAAGCGCGGCTGAAATGAAACGGGCGCCCACTGGGCGCCCTTCTTGTTTCACGGGGCGGGTCTCCCGCTCTCACCCGAAGCTGACGTTGTTCTGCATCACCTTGATGATGGCCGGCGAGATGATGACGATGAACAGCACCGGCAGGAAGAACACGATCAGTGGCACGGTGAGCTTAGGCGGCAGGGCGGCAGCCTTCTTTTCGGCGTCCATCATGCGGGTCTCTCGACCTTCCTCGGCCATCACGCGCAGCGATGTACCCACCGAGGTGCCGTAGCGTTCGGCCTGGATCAGCGCCTGCATGACCGACTTGACGTTGTCGAGGCCGGTGCGGCGGCCGAGATTGTCATAGGCGCGGGTCCGATCCTCGAGGAAGCTCAGCTCGGCGGTGGCCAGCGTCAGCTCCTCGGCGAGAGGCACCGAAGCCATGCCGATTTCCTTCGATACGCGCTTGAAGGCATGCTCGATCGACATGCCGGATTCGACGCAGAGCAGCATCAGGTCGAGGGCATCGGGCCAGGCGCGCTTGATTGACAGCTGGCGCTTCTGCGTCTGGTTGCGCAGGAACAGGATCGGCAGGTAGGCGCCGACGAGGCCGAGAAACAGCGCGTAGATCGCGCTCATGTAAAGCGGGCTGTCCTTCATCACCGTCAGGGCGAGGTAGGCGAAAGTCAGGGCGAACAGGGCGAACGGGGTGATGAAGCGGGAGAACAGGTAAGTCGTCACTACCGCCTGGCCGCGGTAGCCGGCGCGGGCCAGCGCATCGATGGTGTTGTCGTCCATGAACGCCTTTTCGAGCGAGAAGCGCTCGACGACGTTCTTCATGTAGTCGCGGCCAGCCGCGTGGCGGATACTGCGGGCTGGCGCATCGGCACTGGCGCCGGTGCCGCGCAGGCGTGCCATTTCCTCGGCGCGCATCTTCTCGCGCTCGAGCGCAACACGCCGGATGCGCTGCTTGATGTTGCTGCCCGACGAAAAGAACGTGGCACCGAGCGAGAACACCACCGCCGCGGCAGCGATCGCCGCAAACAGCGCGGTGAGAAACTTCGGGTCGGTCAGGGTATCTACAAGGTTGTCCATTGGCGCAGCTCCCTCAGATGTCGAACTGGACCATCTTGACCATGATGAACACGCCCATCGACATGAGGATCGCGGCGATGCCAAGCATGATCAGGCCGATGTCGGTGGTGAACAGCGGCATCATGTAACTCGGCGTGGTGAGCGTGACGAGCAGCGCCACGATGAAGGGCAGCGAGCCGATGATGCCCGCCGAGGCCTTGGCTTCCGACGACATCGCCTTGATCTTCTGCTTCATCTTCTTGCGGTTGCGCAGCACCTTGGCGAGGTTGCCCAGCGCTTCGGACAGATTGCCGCCCGCCTGCTGCTGCACGGTGATGACGACGACGAAGAAATTCACTTCGGGCAGCGGCACGCGATCGTAGAGCGTCGAGACCGCCTCCATCATCGACTTGCCGAGCGACTGCTGATCGAGCACGCGCTGGAAGTCGGACTTGATGGGCTCCTTGGCCTCCTTGGCGACGAGGCGCATCGAGTCATTGAGCGGCAGGCCGGATTTCACGCCACGCACGATGGCTTCCACGGCGTTGGGAAGCTCGTCGAGGAAGGCGTTCTGGTACTTCTTGCGGCGATGGCCGAGATACATGCGCGGCAGCAGGTAGCCGCCGGCGAGGCCGAACACGGCGCAGTAGATCAGGTCTACCTGCAGCACCCAGGTGCCGGCGAACAGGACAATGCCCACGATGATCGAATTGCGGATGAAGGCCCCGCGCTTCAGCTTCATGCCCGCCTGGTAGAGCTGGTCCTGCAGCGGCACGCGCTTCTTGCGCTTCTGCAGCGTGTCGGTCTGGGCGCGGAGTGTCTGCTGGATGTCCTTGCGGCGCGTCTCGCGGGTGCGGGTGGCGGTCAGCTCGCGGCGGTTCGCCTGGATGTCGCCCTGCAACGCCTTGATGCGCTTGTCGGCGCGGCCGCCGCCGAGCATCGAGGGCACCAGGGCGAAGCCGGCGGCTCCGACGCAGACGATGGCGAGAATGGCGATGATCAGTGGGCTCATCGGATTGCCTTACGCACCTAGGATTTCGTGCTGCTCGACATTGGCCTTCTCGAGCGCATCGACGAGGTTTGCCTCTTCGTTGAAGTACTTGGCACGCTCGTTGAACTGCGGCTTGGTGATGCCGGTGGAGCGGTGGCGGCCGAGCAGGTTGCCGGAGGAATCCTCACCCATGATGTCGTAGAGGAAGATGTCCTGGGTCACGATGACGTCGCCTTCCATGCCCAACACCTCGGAGATGTGGGTGATGCGGCGCGAACCGTCGCGCAGACGGGCGGCCTGCACGACCACGTCGATCGACGATACGATCATCTCGCGGATGGTGCGGCTGGGCAGCGAGTAGCCGCCCATGGTGATCATTGATTCGAGACGGCTCAGGGCCTCGCGCGGCGAGTTGGCGTGGAGCGTGCCCATCGAGCCGTCATGGCCGGTGTTCATGGCCTGCAGCAGATCGAAGGCCTCGGGTCCGCGCACTTCGCCCACGATGATGCGCTCCGGGCGCATACGCAGGCAGTTCTTGACGAGGTCGCGCATGGTGATCTCGCCTTCGCCCTCGAGGTTGGGCGGGCGGGTTTCGAGGCGCACCACGTGCGGCTGCTGCAGCTGCAGTTCGGCCGAGTCCTCGCAGGTGATGACGCGCTCGTCCTTCTCGATAAAGGCGGTGAGGCAGTTGAGCAGCGTGGTCTTGCCCGAACCGGTACCGCCCGAGATCAACACGTTGGCGCGGACGCGGCCAAGGATGCGCAGCACCTCGGCGCCTTCAGGCGAGATCGAGTTGTACTTGACCAGTTGCTGAAGGGTCAGCTTGTCCTTCTTGAACTTACGAATGGTGAGCGCCGCGCCATCGATGGCCAGCGGCGGGGCAATCACGTTGACGCGCGAGCCATCCGGCAGGCGGGCGTCACAGATGGGGGAGCTTTCATCGACGCGGCGGCCGACCTGCGACACGATGCGCTGGCAGACGTTCATCAGGTGCGCGTCGTCGCGGAAGCGGACATTGGTGAGCTTCACCTTGCCCGCGACCTCAATGTAGCACTTCTGCGACCCATTCACCATGATGTCGGCGATGTCGTCGCGGGCCAGCAGCGGCTCGAGAGGGCCGTAGCCCAGCACGTCGTTGCAGATGTCCTCGAGCAGGTCTTCCTGCTCGGAGATGGACATGATGATCGACTTGAGCGCGATGATTTCCGCAACGATGTCGCGGATTTCCTCGCGCGCCGTCTCCATTTCCATGGTGGCGAGCTGGCTGAGGTCGATCGAGTCGATCAGCGCATTGAAGATGGCCGATTTGGTCTGGAAGTATTCCTTGTCCCGCTGCGCCGCCTCGGGGCTGCGCACGTCGATGACCTCTTCGGCGCGCTTGGGCTCAGGCGAGCGCGACAGCTCGCGGCTGGCCGCCTGCACCACCGGCGCAGGCGTCGGTCGGGAGGCCGGCGTGTTGGCTCCCGGGGTGTTGCCGCCGAACGTGGTACGCTTGCCGAACATCTAGGCCTCTCAGGCGCGCTTCTTGAGGAACGGGAGCTTCAGGCCGGACTTGCTGGCGACCCGTTCGGGCGTGTTGCGACCGGTGACATGCATGCCGATCAGCCGGAACATCTCGTTGGCGCGGTTGTTGGCGGCAACCTCGGCGATCATCTGGCCATTGTTGGCCGCCGTGCCGAAGGTCTGCGCGTCGAAGGTCACCTGGCCGAGCAGCTTGCACTCGACCGAGGTGGCGAACTCGTTGGCCGGGATTTCGGGCCGGCGCGGCACACCGACCTTGTTCAGCACCAGCATCGGCTCGGCCTCGGTCGGTCGCAGCGCCTTGATGGTGTCGGACAGGTTCTTGGCGTTGCGCAGGTTGGCGAGGTCGGGCTCGGCGACGATGATGATCTCGTCGATGGTGGCGATGGTGTGCCGGACCCACGCGCTCCAGATGTGCGGGATGTCGAGGATCACCACCGGCGTCGACTTCTGGCTCACCTCGATGATCTGCTCGAACTCGCGTTCCTCGAAATCGAAGGTCTTGTCGAGCACCACCGGGGCGGTGAGCAGGCTCACATGGTTGGCGGCCTTGGAGCTCAGGCGATCGAGCAGCGTCTGGTCCATCTTCTGGCTGGCGCCGATGGCATCGGCGATGCCGTGCGGCGGGTCCTGGTTGAAGTTCAGCCCGGCAGTGCCGAAGGCGAAGTCCATGTCGAGGATCAGTACGTCCTGCCGGAGGCTCTGCGAGATGGCCCAGCCGACATTGTGGCTGATGGTCGAGGCACCCGAACCGCCCTTGGCAGAGATGAAGCCGATGGTGCGGCCTATCGGCGCCGCGCCTTCGGCGGCAAACAGCTCGGTGATGACCGAAACGATGGCCTGCGACGAGGTGGGCAGCACGATGTATTCGGAGACGCCCGAGCGGATCAGTTCGCGGTAGAGCACCACGTCGTTGACGTGCCCGAGCACGATCAGACGTGTCGCCGCATCGCACACCTCGGCGAGCCGCTCGAGGGCGCGTGGGATATCCTCGGTCGGCAGCGTCGTCTCGACGATGATGAGGTTCGGCGTCGGATTAGCCTTGTAGGTCTCGATGGCGCCCTCGAGGCCGCCATTGTGGGTGGTGAGCGCAACCTTGCTCATGCGGCGATCATGCACCGCCGCCTCGACCAGTTGGGCGGTCTGGGAGTGCTCGCAGAAGGCCTGGATGGTGATGCGCGGAATCAGCCGCGCACCGTTCGCCACCTCGATCGCGGGCTCTTCCGACTGCCTGCCGCCGTCGATCTTCAGGAAACTCATGGTACTGTTACTCCGTCAATCCAGCAGGAAGCCGATCGAGCCGTCATAGCTGCCGCGCATGCCGTCCGGCCCGACGCCGTAGATGGTTTCAATATGGCCCAGGAACATTGCCTCCGCGTCACCAGCGAAGTGAAGGTTGTCGGTAGGCAGCTCGGGCATCTGGGACTTGGCGCGGGCGTAGTAGGGGGTGACGAGGAACACCAGCTCGGTGCGGTCGCTCGTGTATTCGCGGGAGCGGAACAGCGCACCGAGGATCGGGATGTCGCCCAGGCCCGGCAGGCGGTCGATCTGCTGGCGCGAGCGCTCCGACAGCATGCCGCCGATCGACAGGGTCTGGCCGACGCCGAGCTGCACCGTAGTTTCCACGTCGCGGGTGTTGAGGGCCTGGCCGTTCGGCTCGGAGACCGTGCTCTTGACCTCGAGCTGGATAGTGCCATCCGACTTGATGGTCGGGGTGAAGGCGAGTTGCACGCCGTAGGGCTTGAACTCGGTGATCGTACGACCGCTGTCATCGGTGGTGGTGTAGGGAAGTTCGCCGCCGGCGAGGAAGGTTGCGGGCTTGCCCGAGAGGGCGGTGAGCACCGGCTCGGCGAGCGTGCGGATGCCGCCGCGGGCCTCGAGTGCGCGGAGCTCGACATTGATCGAACCGGCGCTGAAGGGAATGGTGGTGTTGCCGCCGACGACCGGGATCTCCGCGTTCGTGGCCATCGGAGTGTTGAAGCCGCTGGTCAGGTTGCCGACCGAGAAGCTACCCGAGAGATTGATGCCGAGCTGCTTGGCGAGACTGCGCTGCACTTCGGCAACCGTCACCTTCAGCATGACCTGCTGCGGACCGGCAATGGTGATGACGCTGGCGACGTTCTCGGGGGCGCCGGCAAACTGCCCGGCGATCGACAGCGCCTTCTCGGCGTCCTCGGCGGAGTTGACCGAGCCCGACAGCACGACGCGATTGATGGTGTTGCCCTCGCCGTCGACAAGGCTGACGGACTCCACATTGATGGCCGAGCCCGGGATGATCCGTTCATAGGCATCGCGCAGGGCGGCGGCGACGTTGGAGGTCGGGCCCTTCACGGCGACGTCGAGGACCACGATGGTGCGGCCGTTGGCATCGAGGAAGATCATGTTGGTGTCGCCCGCACCGGTCGACTGCAGCACGGCGCGGCGCTTGGAGCGCAGGATGGCGTTGGCAACGCTCGGCTGCGAGACGATCACTTCCTTCACGTCCACAGGCAGGTCGAGGATGATCGACTTGTTCGGGCCGATGCTGACACTGCGGGTGGACCCGAAGGCGCTGCCGTTGATGGTGATGTGCGCCGTGTCGGCGCCCAGCACCTGGCCGAGCCCGAGCGGTGCAAGGCCGATGGTGAGGCCGAGGAGCGCCGCAAGCGCGGTCATCTTCAGGGTGTCGTACATCAGGCGCCTCGTGAAGACCGACCGGGTGACTTCTTGCTGAGTGGACATCATTCCCCCGTCGACTGCGTTTCGCCGTTGCCAAAGCTGGCATCGGTGACTTCGGCCTCGGTCGCGGCCGTAATGTCCTGGTTGCGCCCGAAGCGGATCATCCGGATGGGGCGATTGACGCTGTTTCTGCGCTCCGTCTCGACGGTCTGCGCGTAGTCGGCGATGGAGCGCAGGACCAGCGAGAGCGTGCCGAGGCGGGTGGAGTTGATCACCGTCTCGCCCTGCACCGGATTGAGTTCCAGCACGGCAATGGTATCGGCGAAAACGTTGGCGCTCGGGTCCTCAGGGTCAGCCTGTGCCCCGGTGGTCCCAGCCTCGCCGAGCCGCGTGCCGATGGCCAGCACCTTGACGTTCTCGAGAATGGTGTTGGAGATCGAGCCGCTGGCGCCGGCGCTGCTCAGCACCACGTCGACCCGGTCATTCGGCAGGATGTAGCCGCCCGAGGCCGAGGCGGCGCTGACCTGCACCGGAATGGCGCGCATGCCCTTGGGCAGCACCGCCGAGAGGTAGCCCTGGTCGGAATGGACCAGCTTGACCTGCATGATCGGCTCGCCGGGGAAGAATTCGAAGCGCGCCACGGCGCCATCCATCTCGGTGAGGGCATCGGGAAGGGCTGCGTCGGTGATGTATTCGGGGCGGACGGCCAGCTCCGGCCAGTCCTGCCACTCGATCGTCGCCTCGCTCAGCCGCTGTCCGACGCCGATCTGCGTCCTGGCGACGAGGATCCGCGCCTTGCGCTCCTGGATGACCTGGGTCGGCCCCTCGACCACAACCTGCTGCGGAGTATTGGTCGTGGCAACGAAGAAGTAGGCTGCAAGCCCACCTGCCAGAAGGGCGACCAGGAGCAAGATGATGCGCGATGCTCTCATCGCCGGTACTCCACTGAACCAAGGACGCAGAAGCGCCTGACTAACTCGTCCGTCGACTATCGGCGCAAAGGGTCAAAGTTTGGTTAATCGATGCTTGTGAAATACGGCTAACAAGCCGTTAACAACTTGCAGCGACGACACATTCAGGCGAGGAAGCGCTGGAAGATCACGCTGTCGGAGTAGACGAGGAGGCCGGCGATGGCGAGCGCGATGCCGTAGGGCACGCCGGTCTTGCTATCGTGCAGCCGGTCGATCCAGGTCACGGCGCGCAGGCGCTCCGGCAGCGGGTAGCGCCGCGCGGCGAGCAGGATAAGGGTCAGCGCTCCGCCCAGCAGCGAGGCGTAGATGAGATAGGGCAGCAGCAGGCCTAGACCCAGCCACAGCGCCGTGGCCGCGATCAGCTTGCCATCGCCGCCACCGATCCAGCCGAAATTGAAGAAGACCAGCGCAACCACCAGCACCCCTGCAGCGCAGGCGACATGCATGCCGATCACCTCGAGCGGCAGTCCGACGAGCAGCGCCAGCGCGAAGAAGGTGACGATCACGGCCAGCACCAGCTTGTTCGAGATGCGCATGGTGAACAGGTCCGAGAAGGCGGCGAACGCCATCAACAGCGGAAAGATCACCAGGGCGGGGAGCAAGATGGGAGACATGGGTGCCGGAGCTGGGGTGGACGCGCGTGATGCGCGGCGGGCAGTTTCGGCGCGGCATGGTTAACAAAGCGGCAACGGGCAGCGACCGGCGGGGACACCGGAGACGGGGTTGCGAAACGCCGGCGGCATTTGCGAAATATTCACCATTCCGGGCAACACTCCGTTCAGCGTATCAGTCAAGTAACCCGGGGTTCGTCCCATGATGTTCCGCAAGAGTTTCGCGGTTCTCCTCACTGCCGGCATCATGCTCGGCAACCTCGCTCCTGCCGTGGCTGCCGACAGCGCGCCCGTCAGCGTGAAGGTCAACATGGCGCGGATCCTCAGGATCGACGCCCCCGCCTCAACCGTCATCATCGGCAATCCGGGCATTGCCGACATCACCATCCAGGACCCGCAGACGCTGGTGCTGACCGGCAAGAGCTACGGGCAGACCAACCTGATCATCCTCGACGCCAACGGCAACCCGATCGCGGACACCATGATCGAGGTCACCCAGGACATGGCCGACGTCGTGACCGTGTATGTCGGCGACAAGCGGCAGAGCTACAGCTGCGAGCCGGTCTGCCAGTCGGTCATCATGATGGGTGACGATCCGGCCTTCACCGGCGAAGCCGTCGGCTCGTCGCAGACGGTCGCCGGGGTCGCGCAAAGCAACTGAGGGCGCCGTTAAGGCCCCTTGAACCATCGTCGCAACTTGCGGCCGGGAGCTAACCTTCGTTTAGCGCCCGCCCGCTAGTCTGCCATTCGATGGAGCGGACCGCCAACACGCCATGACGAAACGCAGATCCTGGCTCAGATGGATGCTGGCCCCGGCGCTGAGGGGCGCATACCGGTTCCGCCGCGACGACCGCGGCGTGACAGCCGTCGAGTTCGGCATCCTTGCCCTGCCGTTCTTCACGCTGATCGCGGCGATCCTGGAAACCAGCCTGATCTTCTTTGCCAGCCAGATCCTCGACAGTTCCGTGCAGGATGCCAGCCGCGTGATCCGCACCGGGCAGCTCCAGACGGGCGCGTCGGCCAACAACACGCTGGCCGCCTTCCGCACCCGGATCTGCAACAACCTCTACAACATGATGACCTGCGCCAACGTGAAGGTGAAGGTTTCGGTGGTCGCAAACTTCGGCAGCGCCACCGTCACCTACCCGATCCAGACCGGCAATGACTGCACCACCACCAACGGCGTCAAGACCTGCAACTGGACCATCACCGAGAGCTATGCGCCAGGCGCTGGTGGCGACGTCGTGCTGATCCAGGCGTACTACAAGTGGCCCACCATCGTCCGCCTGCCGGGCTTCAACCTGCAAGACCAGGTTGACGGCACCCGCCTGCTGGGCGCCGTGCGGGTGTTCCGCAACGAACCGTTCGGGTGTTCCAATTGCACCTGAGGCGCACCTTGCCGGGCCGGTTCCTGCGCGATGCCAGGGGTGTGGCGGCCGTCGAGTTCGCGCTCATCCTGCCGCTGCTGGTGCTGCTGTATTTCGGTACCGTCGAATCCGCCTCGCTCTATTCGGTCGACCGGCGCGTCTCCACGGTGGCGAGCACCATGGCGGACCTCGTGTCGCGCGAGCAGAGGTGCATCACCACTGCGAAGCTCGACAGCTATTTCGCTGCCGCCGCGGCGATCATGCAGCCGTTCCCGACGACGAACCTGAAGCAGGTGGTGTCGTTCATGCAGATCAGTTCGGCCGGCACCGTGACCATCAAGTGGAGCAAGCCCTACGGCACCGGCGCGACAGCGCGCACTCTCGGTACCACCACGGCAATCGGCACCCCGACGAACATCAACACCCTGGCCCGCACCAGGGGCTGGCTGGTGGCTGCCGAGATCCAATACCCCTACCAGCCGCTGTTCGGCATCGTGATCAAGACCATCAACCTGGGGCACACCGAATACTACCTGCCGCGCTACGAGGAAGAGATCACCACCTCGGCCAGTTGCTGAGTCTGCATCCTGCCGAGGCCGCTTGCCGCCGCAGGGCGGGCCATGATAGCCGGGGCATCCCAACCCCAAGGATGCCGCCATGCAGGACACCATCATTCCCGTCTTCGACCTTGGCGGCGTCTTCGTCGAATGGAACCCGATGTTCCTGTTCCGCAAGCTCTTCGACACCGAAGAGGAAGCGCAGTGGTTCCTCGACAACATCTGCACCAAGGACTGGAACCTCGAGTTCGACGCCGGCGACATCTTCGCCGAGGGCGTGGCCCGGCTGATCACCCGCTATCCGCGCTACTGGCGCGAAATCCAGGCCTTCGACCTGCGCTGGAAGGAAACGGTCGGCGAGTTCATCCCCGGCACCATCGCCATCCATGACGAACTGATCGCCAACGAGATCCCGACCTTCGCCATCACCAACTTCTCGTGGGAGAAGTGGGTAAGCTGCCTGCCGACCTGGTCGTTCCTCGAGAAGTTCGACGGCGTGGTAGTGAGCGGGCTAGAGGGGCTCGTGAAGCCCGACCCGCGGCTATACCGTGTGTTCTGCGAGCGCTACGGCCTGTCGCCCGAAACCTGCGTGTTCATCGACGACAGCGAGCCCAACGTGGTGTCGGCCCGAAAGTTCGGCATGCAGGCGATCCACTTCACCGGCGACACCAAGGCGCTCCGCAAGGAACTCATCGGCCTCGGCCTGCCGCTGAAACCCAAGAAGTAGACGCAACGGAGCGCCCGACTGGCGTGAGCCGTCGGGTCTCGGGCAGGTTCTGCCGCAGGTGGGGAACGATGCGCCAGCGTAGGGGTTGTTCAGGCAAAACCCAAACCGGAGGACCAGTAAATGGACCATAGCAACCACGTACGCCTGCCCGCGAGCGACCTGACCGCAGCGACCCTTGAGGGCGCTACGATTTATGGCGCCGACGACCACAAGGTGGGCAAGGTCGACCATGTGCACGGCACGGGTGCCAGTGGCGCGGCGATCATCGATGTCGGCGGGTTTCTCGGGATTGGCGCCAAGCCGGTTTCGGTGCCGCTGAGCGATCTGCAGTTCATGCGCGACGAGAACGGCGATGTGCACGCAGTGACCGCCTGGACCAAGGACCAGCTGAAGGACATGCCGGAACACACGCACCACTGAGTGTGTCTCGGAGTGAAACGAGAGCGGCCCCGCAAGGGGCCGTTTTCACGTCGGGGCGTTGGCGGGCGCCCCACGGCAAGCTTGCAGGGTTAAGGCCTACCTGGTGCCGTACATGCGGTCGCCGGCATCGCCGAGACCGGGGACGATGTAGCCCTTCTCGTTGAGATGGCTGTCGATGGCGGCCGTGAAGATCGGCACGTCGGGATGGGCGGCGGAGAACTTCTCGATGCCCTCGGGGGCGGCCAGCAGGCAGAGGAAGCGCAGGTTGTTGGCGCCCCGCTCCTTCAGCTTGTCGATGGCAGCAATCGACGAATTGCCCGTCGCCAGCATCGGGTCGACGACGATGATCAGCCGGTTTTCCAGCTCCGACGGCGCCTTGTAGTAGTACTCGACCGGCTGCAGCGTCTCGTGGTCGCGGTAGATGCCGATATGGGCGACGCGGGCCGCCGGAACCAGGTCGAGCATGCCATCGAGCAGGCCGTTACCGGCGCGCAGGATGGAGGCGAAGACCAGCTTCTTGCCCTTGATGGTGGGGGCATCCATCATCATCATCGGCGTCTCGATCGGGATCATCTCGAGCTGCAGGTCGCGGGTGACCTCGTAGCACATGAGATGCGCGATCTCGCGCAGCAGGCGACGGAACCCGGCTATCGAGGTGTCCTTGTCGCGCATGATCGTCAGCTTGTGCTGGATCAGCGGGTGATCGACAACCGTTACGCCACGCATGGGGGACACCTGAGCCGCTAGAGGAAGGATTTGCCGTGCTGTCCGGGCGCGAGGCCGAGCCAGTGGGCGATGCTTTCTCCTATATCCGCAAAGGTGTGGCGGATGCCAAGGGTTCCTGCCGCGAGGCTTGGGGAAAAGACCATGATCGGCACCTGTTCGCGGGTGTGATCGGAGCCGCGCCAGGTCGGATCGTTGCCGTGGTCGGCCGTGAGCACCACCAGATCGGTCGGCTGCATCGCACTGATCAGGCCGGGCAGGCGCGCATCGAACGCCTCGAGCGCCTGCGCGTAGCCGGGCACGTCGCGGCGGTGGCCGTAGTCCTGATCGAAATCGACGAAGTTGGTCATGATGAACGCCCCGTCGGCGGCCATTTCCATGGCCTCCAGCGTGCGGTCGAACAGGGCCATATTGCCGGTGGCCTTCATCTTGTGGGTGACGCCGTGGCCCGCGTAGATGTCGGAGATCTTGCCGATGGCGTAGACCTGCCGGCCCGCATCCTTGGCCCGATCGAGCAGGGTCGGCTCGGGGGGAGCGATGGCGAAGTCGCGGCGGTTGCCGGTGCGCTTGAAGGTTTCCGCCGTTTCGCCGACGAAGGGACGGGCGATGACGCGCCCGATGTTCAGCGGGGCCGTGAGTTCGAAGGCGGTTTCGCAGAGCTTGTAGAGCCGGTCGAGGCCGAAATGGGTCTCGTGCGCGGCGATCTGGAACACCGAATCGATCGAGGTGTAGCAGATGGGCTTGCCCGTGCGGATCGACTCCTCGCCGAGCTCGGCGATGATGGTGGTGCCGGAGGCGTGCTTGTCGCCGAGAATGCCCGGAATGCCTGAGCGTTCAACCAGTTGGGCGATGAGGTCGGGCGGGAAGGTTGGCTCGGTGTGGGGGAAGTAGCCCCAGTCGAACGGCACCGGCACGCCGGCGATCTCCCAGTGGCCGGACGGCGTGTCCTTGCCCTTCGATACCTCGCGGCCGACACCCCAGCGACCACCCTTCGGCTGGTCAGTGAGGCCGCGCGGGATGCTGCCGGTCGAGAGCTTCGCCGCGGCGCCGAGGCCGAGCGCATCGAGATTGGGCAGCGATATCTGGTAGTTGGCGGCGATGTGGCCGAGCGTGTCGGCGCCGGTGTCGCCATAGTCGGCCGCGTCGGGGGCGCCGCCGATGCCGAACGAATCGAGGATGCAGAGGATGGCGCGGGACATCACGGGGCTCCGATGTGGTCGGCGATGAGTGGGTGCTGGGGAGCTTCGCCATCGGTGATGGTGTAGGCGGCGAGGAGTCGATTGGTCACGTCTGCTGCCATATTTTCATCGCGCAGATGAACGCGGGCCAACGGCGTGTGAACGTCGACTTTGCGGCCCAGGCCAAGGAGTTGGTCGAAACCGACGGAAAAGTCGATGCTGTCGGTGGGGAGGCGCCGGCCACCGCCCATCGCCACCACCCCCATGCCGACGCCGCGGGTGTCGATGGCGGTGATGGTGCCGGCGCGGGGGGCAAGGATATCGCGGACGATGGGGGCGGGGACAAGGTAGGCGTCCATGCGCCCGACGAAGTCGATGGGGCCGCCGAGCAGCGCCACCATCTTCGAAAAGTGCTCCAGCGCCGTGCCGGTATCGAGGGCGCGGGTGACGGCGGCGAGCGCGTCGGTGCGACCGGTCAGTTCGAGGGCGGCGGCAGCAAGCGCCAGCGTGACCTCGCGCAGGCGCGGGTCCTGGTGCCGGCCGGTGAGGAAATCGACGGCGTTGCGGACTTCGAGGGCGTTGCCGGCGGCCGAGGCCAGGGGCTCGTTCATATCGGTGATGAGCGCGGCAGTCTTGAGCCCGGCGCCATTGGCGACAGAGACGAGGCTTTCGGCCAGGGAGCGCGACTTTTCCAGCGTCGGCATGAAGGCGCCGGAGCCGGTCTTGACGTCGAGGATAAGCGCCCCGAGGCCGGCGGCGAGTTTCTTCGACAGGATCGATGCGGTGATGAGCGGGATGGACTCGACCGTCGCCGTCACGTCGCGGATCGAGTACAGCACCTTGTCGGCCGGAGCGAGGTCGGCGGTCTGGCCGATGATGGCGCAGCCGGCAGCTCTCACGACCTTGCGAAATAACGCGTTATCAGGGCTGGTGGTGTAACCGGGAATGGCATCGAACTTGTCGAGCGTGCCGCCGGTATGGCCGAGGCCGCGGCCCGAGATCATCGGCACATAGACGCCGCAGGCCGCAAGAATCGGTGCCAGCATCAGCGAGGTGTTGTCCCCTACCCCGCCGGTCGAGTGCTTGTCGGCGACGGGGCCATCGAGATCGGACCAGTCGAGCACGGTGCCGCTGTCGCGCATCGCGAGGGTGAGTGCCACGCGCTCGGGCGTGGTCATGTCGCGGAAGAACACCGCCATGGCGAAGGCGGCGGCCTGGGCGTGGCTGACGCTGCCATCGGTCAGGCCGACGATGAAGGCGCCGATTTCACCGGCATTCAGGTCCTGGCCATCGCGCTTTTTCGCGATGACCTCCTGCGGGAGGAAAGGCATGTGCATGCTCTCGTTCTGTTTGCCGCGAATCTAGAGCGGCGGCACGGCACAAGCAATCAGCCCGCGTTCGGCACCCCGTCGGCCGGCGCCGGCCTACGCTCGGCAAGGCCGCGGTTGAGCAGCGCCACCGCCGCAGCAGCGAGGCTGAGGGCGCCGAGGATGAGGTAGCCCGCCTGCGGGCCCCAGTCGTAAAGCGCACCTGCAAGGACCGGACCGACGACGCGGCCAAGGGCCGAGAAGGCCTGGTTGATGCCGACATATTTGCCGGTGGCGCCGGCCGGGGCGAGGCGGCTGGCCATCGAGGCGGTAATGTTGGTGAGCGCGCCCTGCGCCGCCCCGACGATGCAGACACCGACGAGGAACACCACGAACGGGGTCAGCGGCAGCGTGGCGAGCGCCAAGGCGATGAGGACGGCCGCCCCGGCGGCGACGTTCCAGTCGCCGAAGCGGGCGCTCAGCCGCCAGACGAGGCCGGCCTGGGCAATGATCGAGGCGATGCCGGCGAGGGTCAGCAGCCAGCCTAGACCGGAGGCGGTGATGGCGAAGCGATCGTAGACCAGGAGGCCGAGCGTCGTCTCCATGCCGACGAACACCACCATGGCGAGGCCGGTGAGGATCAGCAGCCGCCAGAAGCCGGGGGTGAGCTTCTGATCGGGGGCGGCGACAGCAGGCCGGCGCGTCGCATGCGGCAGCATCCAGATGGCAGCGACGAAGTTGACGGCGGCGATGGCAGCACCGATCAGGCAGATGGCCGAAAAGCCGAGCGGCGCGGCGAGCGCCCCGATGGCGGGCCCGACGGTGAAGGCGAGACCGATGGCGGCGCCGCCCATGCCCATGACGCGGGTGCGCTTGTCGGGCTCGCTGAGGTCGGAAAGCGTCGCCATGGCGACCGAGATCGAGCCGCCGAACAGGCCTCCGAGGACGCGGGCACCGATAAGCACCCAGATGTTGTCGGCGAGCGCGCAGACGATCAGCGACAACGTGGTCCCGAGCAATGCCGCAATCAGCAGCGGGCGGCGGCCGATCCGGTCGGAGAGGCGTCCGAGGATGGGGGCGGCGATGAACTGGGCGAGCGAGTAGCCGGTGAACAGCAGGCCGAGTGTCAGGCCGGTGCCGCCATACTGCGTCACCACGAAGGGCAGCGACGGGATGACGAGGCTGAACGCCAGCATGTCGGTGAAGATCACCGCGCAGAGGATCAGCAGGCTGGACTTGGACGGCATCGGCTACCCGGATGAGTTCGGCGCGGTTGTGCACTGTTCTCGCCGCGGTGGCCAGAGGACAGAGGGTCGCGAAGCGCGTTTAGCGCGTGGGGGGCACGGTGGTTTGATGTGGGACAAACGATCGGGGAGCGCCCCCGGCTTTCCGGGAGTTAATGCAGCTTGCCGAAGTTTTAGTGGCAAAGTCAGCGTGGGGCGCCGATCTCAGGTCAGCACACGGAGACATGACATGTACAACCGACGGGACGTCCTGAAACTGAGCGCGGCAACCGGCCTGATGCTTGGCGTTTCGAACTTCGCTATGCGGGCTGCGATGGCTTCGGACGACGCGCTGGCCTTCGACGCCACGACCTACACCGAACTGACCGAGACCATTAGCACCGGCACCGGCGACCGGGAAGTTACTTACCGCTTCTACAAGGCTCTCGCTTATGTGGCGAAGCCCGTCGATGCCGCTTACCAGAGTCTCAACATCAGCGTGCCGACCAAGATCGACGGCATGGACGTCGACGCCAGCAAGGCGCCAATCCTTCTTGCCAATTCTGTCGGTGGCTACATGCCATCGTCGGTAGCCGATGCTACGGGCGTTGGTGGCGGCGGCATGGGCGGAATGCCTGACGCAGGAGCGGGTGGGGACGGCGCTCCGGTCGAGGTGCAGAGCGGCGGCAACGCCATGATCGCGAATGGCGAGATGGTCAGCAATGCGAAGCTGGCTCTCGCAGCGGGCTATGTCGTGGTCGAACCGGGCGCACGCGGTCGTACCCTCGTCGACGCAGATGGCGAGTACTACGGCGTCGCCCCAGCCGCCATCATCGATCTCAAGGCGGCGGTGCGCTACCTGCGACACAATGCCGGCGTCGTGCCGGGCAATACCGACTGGATCATCTCGTCGGGCACTAGCGCCGGCGGCGCCCTGTCCGCCCTGCTCGGCGCCTCGGGCGACGATCCCATCTTCGATGACGACCTGGCAGCCATCGGCGCCGCCCAGGCCAGCGACGCCATCTTCGCCAGCGGCGATTGGTGCCCGATCACCGACCTTGAGCATGCCGACATGGCCTATGAGTGGAACTGGGGCGAAAACCCTCTGCAGTCGGGCGAGCTGGTCGATCAGATCGCCTCAAGCGACTTGAAGGGCGGGTTCGGCGACTACATCGAGACGCTTGGCTTGAGCGGAATGTATGGCCCGCTGCATGGCGACAACTACGGCGAACACCTCAGCGCCACCTTCCTGCAACCGGCCGCGACACAGTATCTCGCGGCCCTCTCTGACACAGACCGGGCGAGCTATCTTGCCGCTAACCCGGAGATTACTTGGACTGATGGCCAGGCGAGCTTCACCTGGGCCGGCTTCCTCGCCCATGTCGGCGCGCGCAAGAAGAGCGTGCCGGCCTTCGACGCTTTCGACCTCTCGTCCGGCGAGAACAACCTGTTCGGCCTCGACAGGACGGCGGCGCGGCACTTCACCACCTACAGCCTGCGCCGTGCCTCCGGGGACCCGGGGGCCGAGCTCGATGCCGACCTGCCCAAGAGGCTGAAGCAGATGAACCCGATGGATTTCATCCTTGCCGACAACCCGAAGCGGGCGAAGCACTGGTGGATCCGCGTCGGCACCAAGGACACCGACACCGCGCTGAGCGTCGTTGGCAACCTCGCCACGGCGCTGGCCAATCGCGGCGACGATGTCGATGCGGCGATGTACTGGGATGCCGGCCATGGCGCCAACGAAGATGCCGACGCCTTCATCGCCTGGATCGGCAAGGTTACGGGGTACAAAGCTTGACGCGACGCGGCCGGGCAGCAGACTGCCTGTGACCCTAGGAGGCTCCATGTCACGTCCGCTGCTTGTCATCGATGGGGATTCGTTTGCGCACCGGGCGTATCACGGCTTGCCCAAGACGGTGCGGCGGGCCGGGAACAAGGGCGGCGGGGCGATCGTCGGGTTCGCCAACTATCTGATCAAGCTCATCACCGAGGAGCAACCGCGCGCCGTGGTCGTCGGCTGGGATACGCTCGAGGTGCCGAACTGGCGGGCACTGGAGCTCGAGGGTTATCAGGGCGGACGGGTGTTCGAGGACGAGATCGTCGAGCAACTGAGCGTGCTGCCGGAGTTCGTGGCGGCGTTCGGCTGCGTGGTGGGCAAGGGCGCCGGCTTCGAGGCCGACGATTTCCTCTCGACCGCCGTGGCGCGCGAGGAAGCGCGCGGCGGTACAGTGCTGGTGGCGACCGGCGACCGCGACGCGTTCCAGCTCGCCTCGGACCACACGACGATCCTGCAGCCGGTGAAGGCCGGGCAGATCGCGCGGATCGACCCGACAGGAGTGCGCGAACGCTACGACGTGGAGCCGGCGCAGGTGCCGGATTTCACCGCGCTGCGCGGCGACCCGTCGGACAAGATTCCCGGCGCCAAGGGTGTCGGCGAAAAGACCGCGGCGAGCCTGCTGAAGCGCTACCCGGACCTCGAAGCCATGCTGGCCGACCACCGTTTCCCCGGCCAGGAGAACAACCTCCGGCTCTACAAGCGCATCGCCACCATGGCGACGAACGCCCCGCTTGGAGACGTGCCCGACGCAGAGCCGACCTGGGGCAAGGCGGCCGAGCTGGCGCGGGACTGGGAGCTCAACGGCCTGAGCGAACGACTGGCAGCGCTGGCGGGCTAGTCGGAAGTCCGCAGCGCAGCGTAGCGCAACGCTTGAAGAACATCTTCTCGTTCGATGTACGGATAGTCCACGAGCAGTTCATCAATGGTGACGCCAGCTCCCACCTGGCCCAGGATCATGCCGACAGTCACCCGCATGCCACGGATGCAAGCCTTGCCGCCCATGATGGCGGGGTTGTGGGTAATGCGATCGAGTTGGGCCATGCGGAACTCCTTGGCCTTAACATAGCAACTGGCCGGTCCGGACGCAAAGTGCCGCCCTTTCTCACCCGAGCGGATCGGGGTCGAGCGGCCACATGGGCCTTGGGATGCGCTTGAACGGGATGCTCTGCCAATCCGGTGGGCAGGCACCGGGGGTGGCGACGTAGAGCTGGCCGCGGACCAGTGGCGCGAAGATGTCGGTGTGGCGAAACAGGTTCTTGAGGCCGATCACCTGCTTGCCCTCGAGCACGATGCCGTGGCGGGTGAACATGGTGGGCGAGAACACCCCGGTGCGGCGGGTGTTGAGCAGCACCTCGATGCCGTTGACGCGCACCACCGCCACATCGCCGATCGGCACACGCTCGTTGCTCAGCTGGTCCTGCCAGGTGTTCGGCGCGAGGTGCAGCACTTCGGCGTCGACGTCCATCGAGGGGCCGGAATAGGGCTCGTACTTGCCGCCGATGCGCAGCTTGAGCTTCGCGCCGACGCCGACCGACATGCAGATGCCCACCGCCAGCGGGTCCCAGAGCGGGCCATAGACGGCGTTGGTGATGCCGGCCTCGATCAGGGCGCGCAGCATGTGCGTGGTGTCGCCGGGGGCGCCGCCGCCGGTCTGGTCGGAAGTATCGGCGAGCAGCAGCGGCTTGTCACCGCCCCGCTGCGCTTCGGCGATGGCATCGGCGAGCGAGGTGAAGGGCAGCGTCGCCTCGGCGCGGACGGCATAGAAGCGGCGGCCGAAATCCTCGGCGGCGCGGGCGGCGATGGCGGGATCACGATCGGCGACGGCCAGCATCTTGGCCCCGGCATGCGGGACATCGGCCCAGGGGAAGCCGTGGTTCAGCGACAGCGACAGGATGCCGTCCTTGCCTTCGGCGGCGAACATGTCGGCCACGAAGCCGGGCATCGGGCCTTTTCGGGTGGTGGGGAACAGCCCCATGGTCTTGCAGTCGAACAGCGCCATCACCGGCTCGATCTCGCCCGCGAGGGTGCGCCGCATGAGGGCGAAGAGATCGTCGGCGCGCTCGGCGTAGTCGATATGCGGGTACGCCTTGTAGAAGACGATGAGGTCGGTGACGTCGAGCAGCCTGTGGTCGATATGGGCGTGGAGGTCGAGCTCAAGCCCGATGCGCGTGCCCCTGCCCACCTGCTCCCGCATGCGGGTGACGAAATCGGCCTCGCAGTCATCGTAACCATCGGCGACCATGGCGCCGTGGAGGAACATCAGCACCGCATCGACAGGGCCGGCCGCCGCGAGGTCGGCGAGGATGCGGTCGCGCATGTGCTCATAGGCCGAGCGGACGGTCGGGCCGGCGGGCTCGGCGAAGGCGTGGAGCGACTGGATCACCTCCCAGCCCAGATCGGTGGCATGGGCGAGCCAGCGCTGCGCCGGCATGGCCCAGGGGCTGCCGGGTACGCTGCCGACATCGCCCTCGTTCCAGAAGCCGCGCTGGAAACTGTCGAGGCCGGTTGGAAACGAGGCGAACGTGTTGGTTTCGGTGCCGAGCGTGGCGATGAACAGGCGCATTGGTGTCCCCTCCCGTTGCGGTTCGGAGGCTGAGCGCGTTGACGCCCCCTCCACCACCCTCCGGGTGGTCCCCCTCCCCCGCTTTGCGGTGGAGGATCACCTCCACGTCGGTGCCACGGCTATACGACCTTTGTCGGCGGTGCCATGAGTGACGGTGGCTGCTCTGTTTGGCAAAAAGCAGGAGGACGGTGTGGGGGAATTGCGGTTCGAGAAGTCGGCGGCGGCGATTGCCGATGCAGGGCGGTGGATTGCCGGCGGGGTGAACAGCCATTTTCGCGCCGGCATGGCGCCGGGGCCGCTGGTGTTCACGCATGGCGAGGGGTCGTATCTGTTTGACGTCGATGGCAACCGGCTCATCGACTATTACTGCGGCATGGGCGCCATGGTGCTGGGGCACAGCCCGGCCGGGGTGCGCGAGGCGGTGAAGGCGCAGGTGGACAAGGGCATCCTGTTCGCCGGACAATCGCCGATCGAGGCCGAGGCGGCGCGCATGCTGTGCGAGCGGATCCCCTCGGCGGAGCGTATTCGCTTCGGCTCATCGGGGTCGGAAGTCGCACAGGCGGCGATGCGGCTGATGCGGGCCGTGACCGGGCGGCGGACGATCCTGAAGTTCGAGGGGCATTATCACGGCTGGTTCGACAACATCCTGTGGTCGACGGCCCCTGCCCTCAACGCCGCCGGTCCCGAGGACGCGCCGGTGCCGGTCGCCGGCAGCGCCGGACAGGATCCGAGCGAAGCCGACGGCCTCGAAGTGATGGGGTGGAACGACCTTCCCCGGCTCGAGGCGCGGCTGGCGCAGGGGGATATCGCCGGGGTGCTGATGGAGCCGGCCATGTGCAACCAGGGCGCCATGCGTCCGGCACCGGGCTATCTCGAGGGGGCGCTGGCAGCCTGCCGGGGCAATGGCACCATCCTCTGCTTCGACGAGGTGATCACCGGCTTCCGGCTGGCGGCAGGCGGGGCGCAGGAACTGTTCAGGGTGACGCCGGATATCTCGATCTTCGCCAAGGCGATCGCCAACGGCTTTCCGGTAGCGGCCATCGCCGGGCGGGCTGAGCTGATCGACAGGTTTTCCACCGCGGGCGTGCTGCATGGCGGCACCTTCAACGCCCAGCCCGTCGCCATCGCGGCGATGGTGGCGACGCAGCAGGCGCTGACGGCAGAGCATTTCGCCGCGGCCGGGGCGCGGGGGCAGCGGCTGCAGGACGGGGTGCGCGACGCCCTCGCCGGGGCCGGCATCACCGCGCAGGTGATGGGCTTCCCGCTGATGTTCCACGTGTCGTTCGGGCTCAAGGAACCGCCGCGCAACTACCGCGAGATCGCGCTGGCCGACAAGCGCGGCTATGCGGCGTTCGCGCTGGCGCTGCTGAAACGCGGCGTACGGGTGCTGGAGCGCGGCGCGTGGTTCGTCTCGTCGGAGCACGACGACGCGGTGATCGACGCAACGCTGGCGGTGGTCCGCGAAGCGGCGCGGGAGGTGGCGCCGGGGCTCAGCCGCTAGGGCCGCGGCGCCTCGCGCAGAACGCGCAGGAAGTCGTCGGCCCAGGCGTGGATGTTGTGCCGTTCGATGTCGGCGCGCAGCTTGGCCCAGCGTTCCTTGCGTTCATCGAGTGGCATTTTCAGCGCCAGGTCGATGGCATGCGCGGTTTCGTCGGCATCGTAGGGGTTGACCAGCAGGGCGTCGGGCATGATTTCGGCCGCCCCGGCGAAGATGGAGAGCACCAGCACGCCCGGATTCTCGGGGTCCTGGCTGGCGACGAACTCGTGGGCGACGAGGTTCATGCCGTCGCGCAGCGGGGTGACGAGGCCGACCCGGGCGGTTCGGTAGAGGCCAGCCAACGTCGATTTGCCATAGGCGCGCTTCACGTAGTTCAGCGGCTGCCAGTCGATTTCGGCAAAGCGGCCCATGACGCGGCCGCACTGGTAGTCGAGGTTGCCGGTGATCTCCTGGTATTGCTGGATGGTGTCGCGCGACGCCGGCGCAACCTGCAGGAAACTGACCTTGCGGCGATATTCGGGATAGTCGGCGAGCAACCGCTCATAGGCTTCGATGCGCTGCGGCAGGCCCTTGGTGTAGTCGAGCCGGTCGACGCCGAGGATCAGTTGCCGATCCGCGATCGACTTGTTGAAGGTGGCCATGGCTTTGCGGGTCGCCGGCAGTTCGGCCATGCGCGCGAACGCCTCGGGATCGGAACCGATGGGGAAGACGCTGGCGTTGACACCGGTGACCGGGACGAGCGGGCCGGAGCTGCGGCGCGGCCGCACGAACTCGACGGGCGAGGCAAAATCCTCGAGCGCCGCCACATCGCGCTTCGCCTGCAGGCCGACGAGGTCATAGGCGTTGAGGGAGCCGATGAGGTGGCGGTGGCTCGGGATGGCGGAGAGCGCCTCGGGCGTGGGGAACGGGATGTGGAGGAAGAAGCCGATCCGGTTCGTCACCCCGCGCTTCCTCAGCAACCGCCCGAGCGGGATGAGGTGATAGTCGTGCACCCAGATCAAGTCGTCGGGCTTCAGCAAAGGCAGCAGCGCATCGGCGAACTGCTCGTTCACCCGAATGTAGCCCTCGTAGAAGTCGGTGTTGAAGCGGGCGAGCTCGGGGCGCATGTGGAAGGTCGGCCACAGCACGCTGTTGGAGTAGCCGGCATAGTAGGCGGCGTGATCGGCCTTGTTCAGGTCGATGTGGACGATCTCGTTGCCGCCGACGTCGAGGTGACGCGGCTCGCCCGGCTGTTCGGCGAAGTCGCCGCTCCAGCCGACCCAGATGCCGCCGAGCTGCTTGAGCACGCCATCGAGCGCGGCAGCAAGGCCACCAGCCGCAACCTTGCCGGGTTTCGGCGTACGGTTGGAAACGACGACCAGACGTTCCGTCACGACAGGAACGCCCGGCTGCGGATGACGGCATCGAGCACGGCGGGCAGACTGCGGGTGCCGGGAATGCGGTAGAGCGCGGCCGTATCGCCCGGCCCGACCTTGATGCCGGTGCCGCCAAGCTGCTGGGCCGCGGCGAAGCCATCCTCGTCGGTGATGTCGTCGCCGATGAACAGCGGCGTGCGGCCGTCGAACGGCGCTTCCTGCATGAAGCCGCGCACGGCAGCGCCCTTGTCGGCACCGGCGGCGCGGGCCTCGATCACCATCTTGCCGGCAACGATGGAGAAGCCGGAGCGGGCAGCCACGGCGGCGTTGACGCGTTCGAAGCATTCGGCGGCACGTTCGGGGGCGAGACGATAGTGCACCGCAACAGCCGAGGGCTTGCGCTCGACGATGATCCGGTCGTCGGCGCTGAAGGCATGTTCCAGCTCGGCGGCAAGCTCGGGTACGTCCTGCATCGCCGCCTCGTTGAGCACCGCGACCCGGCCATCGCGGCTGCGGCGCATGTTGCCGTGCTCGGCGGCAACGGGGAGGTGCAACGGCGCGAGGAACCGATCGACGTCGGCCATGGCGCGGCCGGTGACGACGGCCAAAGCACCGTCGAGGGTACTGTGCAGGGTCTGCAGCCGCGCGATGACCCCAGAAGGGACCGTCGCGGCTTCAGGGGTGGGCGCAATCTCGGCCAGGACGCCATCGAAATCGAGGAACAGCGCGATCGGCCCAGAGCGAAAGAGCAGCTCGGCCAGCGAACCGGCTGCCACTGATGCGTTCGTGGGGGATGTCATGCGGTCTGTACGTACGAACGGTCGAAAGGTTCCACCGCCGCGGTGTTTTTTGTCGTCGGGCTCAGCCAGCGCGGCGGAAGAGCCGCACGGGAGACGGCGTGCGAGCGATAACCTGCTTGGCCTCAAGATCAAGCTGCACGGCCTTCACCCACCAGCCTGCCTTCTCGCCGGCGGAAAACAGGTCGCCCGGCAGCAGGGGTTTTGCCGCAGCGATGACGGCTTCCACCGTCATGCCAGGCGGCGCGGCGGGCAGCACGGCGAGCACAGCGTCCCGCATGGCGGCGTATTTCGCCCCATCGACGCGATAGAGCTTGCCGGGCTGGCCGACATTCTCGATCTCGATGCGACCATCCGGCTCAGGCGCCATACGGGATCCAGACGTTCTTCACCTGCGTGGCGCGGCGGAGGAGGTAGTCGCCTTCGAAGCGCCTGTCGCTGAGGTCGTAGTAGAGGCCGCGGGTTGTCCAGGTCTGCTTGAGGTTGCCGGTGGAGGCCTGCTCCACCATCGTCGAGGTTTCAGCGTCGCCGGCGAACCAGATGGCGTCGATGCCATCGTGTTCGGCGAGGGTTTTTGCCAAAACCTTGCTCTCACCGGTGACGATGTTGAGGACGCCGGACGGGACGTCGGAGGTTTCGAGCACCTGGTAGAAATCGGTCATCGACAGCGGCGAGCGTTCGCTCGGCACCAGCACCACGGTGTTGCCCATGGCGAGGGCCGGGGCGATCAGCGCGATGGAACCGAGCAGCGGGCGCGACGGGGGCGCGAGGATGGCCATGGCTCCGATGGCTTCGACCATGGCGGTCGCCACCATGCGCTGCGGCGGGTTGTGCACGGCGCCGTCGTATTTGTCGGCCCAGCCGGCGAAGGCGAAGAGGCGCTCGACCGACGCAGCGACTTCGGCTGCGCCGTCTTCGCCGGTCTGCGCCTTGATGCGTGCGGCGAATTCGGCGGCGCGATATTCGAGGTTTTCGGCGAGGAAGTAGAGGATTTGCGCGCGGTTATGGGCTGACGTGCTGGCCCAGCCGAGGGCGGCGCGGGCAGCTTCGACGGCGTTGCGGATGTCCTTGCGGTTGCCGTCGCCGACTTCGCCGACGAGGCTGCCGTCGGGGGCGTTGACGGGGCGGGAATAGCCGCTGTCTGGCCGGGCCTGCTTGCCACCGATGTACATTTTCGCGGTCTGGTCGATGGAACCCGTATCGTCGAGCGGGTTGGCGGGTTGGGTCCCTGCTTTCGCAGGGATGACAGCGGTGGGTTTGAAGGGCTGGAGGTCCTTCTCCCATTTCGGCTTCAGGTAGCTCGCCATGCCTTCCTTGCCGCCTTCGCGGCCGAAGCCAGACTCCTTGTAGCCGCCGAAGCCGACGGCGGCGTCGAAGTTGTTGGTGGAGTTGATCCACACGACACCCGACTTGAGCTTGGGCGCGATATCGAGGGCGAGGTTGACGTTTTCGGTCCAGATCGTCGCCGCGAGGCCGTACTTCGAATTGTTGGCGAGGGCCACCGCCTCCTCGGGCGTCCGAAAACTCATTTCGACCAGCACCGGCCCGAAGATTTCTTCGGTGGCGACAGTGTTGGCGGTCGAGACGTGGGTGATGAGCGCGGGGCGGAGGAAGCAGCCCGTGGCCGGCAGGTCGATGTCGGGTTCGTAGAGCTGGCCGCCTTCGGCGACGCCTTTCTTGACGAGGTCGCGGACGCGCTCGACCTGCACCTGCGCGACGAGCGCGCCGATATCGACGGCCTTGTCGAGCGGGTCGCCGACGCGGAGGGTGGCCATGCGCTTCTTCAGCTTTTCGAGGAAGCGGTCCTCGATCGATTCCTGCACCAGGAGGCGCGAGCCGGCGCAGCAGACCTGGCCCTGGTTGAACCAGATGGCATCGACCAGCCCCTCGATGGCGCTGTCGAGATCGGCGTCGTCGAAGACGATGTAGGGGGATTTGCCGCCGAGCTCGAGGCTCAGCCCCTTGCCGGTGCCGGCGGTGGCCTTGCGGATGATCTTGCCGACCTCGGTCGAGCCGGTGAAGGCGATCTTGTCGATATCGGGGTGGTTGGTGATGGCGGCGCCGGTGTCGCCCTCGCCGGTGACGATGTTGACGACGCCGGGCGGCAGCTTCGCCTTCTCGCAGATTTCAGCGAAGAGCAGCGCGGTGAGCGAGGTGAATTCGGCGGGCTTCAGCACCACGGTGTTGCCGGCGGCGAGGGCCGGGGCGATCTTCCAGGCCAGCATCAGCAGCGGGAAATTCCACGGGATGATCTGGCCGCAGACGCCATAGGGCACGTGGTCGGGAAACTCGCGGCCGCGGTGCTGGGCCCAGCCGGCGTGGTGGTAGAAGTGGCGCGCCACGAGCGGGATATCGACGTCGCGGCTTTCGCGGATCGGCTTGCCGTTGTCGAGGGTTTCAAGCACGGCGAACAGGCGGCTGTGCTTCTGGATGAGCCGGGCGATGGCATAGAGATACTTGCCGCGCTGGTAGCCGGAGAGTCCCGACCATTTCGGGAAGGCGGCGCGGGCGGCTTTCACCGCAGCATCCACGTCCTCGGCAGTGCCGTCGGTGATCTGCGCCAGCGGCTTGTTGGTCGCCGGGTTCTCGGTGGCGAAGGTCTTGCCGGGCTTGGTCCACTTGCCATCGATGAAATGGCCGAAGGTGTTTTCGTGCGCGCCCAGCCAGGCGAGCGCGACATCGGCGCCCTCGGGGGCCGGGCCGTAATCGAGGGAGGTGAAGATTTCAGCGATCTTGTTCATTGTTGTTCTCCCTGAATGCAAGGCGGTGTCTGCCGACCCCCACCCTTGTTCCCTCCCCACAAGGGGGGAGGGAGACGCTCAGTCACCACAATCGCCGCATCGCCTCCCTCCCCCTTGTGGGGAGGGATTGAGGGTGGGGGTGGCCACGCGCACGGACGTCACACCATCGGCATGCGATAGTCGGCCGCGTAGTGCCCCGTCAGTGTGTGTTCGAGCTGGCGCTCGATGTCGGTCAGCAGGCTCGAAGCGCCGAAGCGGAACAGATGCGGCTGGAGCCAATGGGTGCCGAGCTCTTCCTTCATCAGCGCCATGTAGTCGAGCGACAGCTTCGCCGTGGCGATGCCGCCGGCGGGCTTGTAGCCGATCTCGATACCGGTTTGTTCGTGGAACCAGCGGATCATGCGCACCATGCTCAATGAAGTCGGGAGGTTGGCGTTGACCTTTTCCTTGCCGGTCGAGGTCTTGATGAAATCGGCGCCGGCCAGCATGCAGACCAGCGAGGCCTTCGCCACATTGGTCTGCGTGGCGAGCTCACCCGTGCCGAGGATGGTCTTGATGTGGGCGTCGCCGCAGGCTTTGCGCATCGCCTTCACTTCGTCGTAGAGCGCCTGCCAGTCGCCGCGCAGCACCATGCCGCGCTCGATGACGATGTCGATCTCGTTGGCGCCGTCGGCGACCGAGGCCTCGATCTCGGCGAGGCGGGTCGAGAGCGGCGACAGGCCGTGCGGGAAGGCGGTGCTGACCGCCGCCACGTTGATGCCGGTACCCTCTAAGGCATCGACGGCCGTCTTGACGAAGCTATGGTAGACGCAGACCGCCGCGGGCTTGATGTCGAGCTCGGCAACGCCGAGGCCATCGAGGATATCCTGCCGCACCGGGTGGCGGGCTTTGGCGCACAGGCGCTCGACGCGGCCGGGGGTGTCGTCGGAATTGAGCGTGGTGAGGTCCATCAGGGTGATGGCCTTTAAGAGCCATGCGGCCTGATAGTCCTTTTTCACCGAGCGGCGGGCCGGGAGCGATGACGCGCGGCGCTCCAGCGCCGAGCGGTTCATCCGGATGCGCTCGACCCAGTCGAGATCGAGCGGATAGCCGGGATTGCGCCGGTGCGTGGCGGCATCCTGCACTATCGGGGCCGGCGCCTTTGCCTTTGCAGCGGGCTTGTTGGCAGCCTGATCGACGACGCGAAGTTCCATGTTGACCTCCTTGTACGACGGGTCTTGCGCCCGTTTTGCGGCAGATTTCTGCCGGGGCATTATCTGCCCAGGAACTCCGGGCCGAAAGAGTGCGGCAGGAGTTGCGCGATCGTCTGTTCGAGCGGCGCGCCATCCACCCCGTGCGAGACGACGACGACATCCTGGTCGGCGAATTCGCGGATGCGCTGGCGGCAGCCGCCACAGGGCGTCACCGGGGTCTTGCCGGGACCGGTGGTGTAGACGCGGCGGATGCGCTTGCCGCCGCCGGCGAGCATCGCGGCGATGGCCGAGGGCTCGGCGCAGTTGCCGACCGGATAGGCGGCGTTCTCGACGTTGCAGCCGACATAAATCTTGCCGTCATCGGCGAGGATGGCGGTGCCGACCTGGAAGTTCGAATACGGCGCATAGGCCTTGGCGCGGATCGCTTCGGCGGCGGCGAAAAGCTCGGCGTCCTTCGGATGAGCCATGGCTAGCGCTCCTTGCTGTAGGCGACGCCGCCGGCCTTCGGGCCGACCGCCTTGCCGATGAAGCCGGCCAGCAGCACCACGGTGAGGATGTAGGGCAGCGCCTGGATGGCCTGGACCGGCACCCCAACGCCGAAGACTTCGGCACCCTGCAGGCGGATCTGCAGCGCATCGAGGAAGCCGAAGAGCAGGCAGGTGAACATGGCCGGCACCGGCTTCCACTTGGCGAAGATCAGCGCGGCGAGCGCAATGAAGCCCTTGCCGGCCGTCATGTTGTTGCCGAAGCCCGAGCCTTGCGCGATCGAGAAGAACGCACCGGCCAGGCCGCAGAGCAGACCGGTGATCAGCACCGCCTGGTAGCGCAGCAGGATCACCGAGATACCGGCCGTATCGACGGCCTTGGGGTTTTCGCCGACGGCGCGCAGGCGCAGGCCGAAGCGGGTGCGGTAGAGCACGAACCAGGTGATCGGCACGGCAATGAAGGCGAGGTAGACGAGCAGGTTGTGGCCGGAAATCAGGTCAGCATAGATGGGTCCGAGCACCGGCACGCCCTGGAGCTCGGCGGCAAACGGCAGCTGGATTTCGGTGAAGCGTTCGCCCGCCTTGAGCTGCGGGGTGCGGCCACCCTGCGCGAACCACTGGATGCCGAGGAAGGTGGTCAGCCCAACCGCCAGCATGTTGATGGCGACGCCGGCGATCAGCTGGTTGCCCTTGAGCGTGATCGCTGCCGCGCCCTGCAGGGCCGCCGTGGTGATCGAGACCGCGATGCCGGCGAGGAGCCCGAGCCAGACATTGCCACTCACCGCCGCGACGGCGGCGGCGGCAAAGGCGGCGGCCAGCATCTTGCCTTCGAGGCCGATGTCGAAGACGCCCGCCCGCTCGGAGTAGAGGCCGGCGAGGCAGGCGAGCAGCAGCGGCGTCGACAGGCGGATCGTGGCATCGAGGGTGGAGAGGATGATGGCGAGATCCATGGCCTCAGCTCTCCGACTTCACGGTATTGCGCGCCACCGCTTCGGCCTTCTGGCCCGGCGACAGCGTGGTGAAGATGCGTTGCAGGCCGGGACGGAACAGCCCCTCCATGGCGCCGGTGAACAGGATGACCAGCGCCTGGATGACGACGACCATCTCCTTGCTCAGGCCCGGGATGACGTATTGCAGCTCGTTGCCGCCCTGGTAGAGGGCACCGAACAGCAAGGCGGCGAGCAGGATGCCGATCGGGTGGTTCCGGCCCATCAGCGCCACGGCGATGCCGACGAAGCCGGCATCGGCGACATAGTCGAGCACCAGCCGATACTGCACGCCAACCACCTGGTTGACCGCCACCATGCCGGCGAGCGCGCCCGACATGGTCATGACGATCATGATGATGCGCGAATTGCTCATGCCGGCGTAGCGCGTCGCCGTCGGGTTGTGCCCCAGCGCCCGCATGGCGAAGCCGAAGCGGGTGTGCCAGATCAGGATGTAGGCGCCGACGAGGCAGAGCAGTGCCAGGATCAGCGTGAAATTGACGTCGGTGTTCCGGAACCACGGGATGAAGGTGCCGAGCTTGGGCATGCGGCCCTCGGCGGCGATCATCGCGGATTCGGGCGCCAGCACGCCTGGCGGCTTCAGCACGTTGACCACCATGTAGACCATGATTGCCGCGGCGATGAAGTTGAACATGATGGTGGTGATGACGACGTGCGAGCCGCGCTTGGCCTGCAGCCAGCCGGGAATGAAGCCCCAGAACCCGCCCACCGCCGCACCCGCGACCACGGCGACCGGGAACGTCACCCACCAGGGCAGGAACTGCATCGGCAGCGCCACGAGGATCACGCCGAGCCCGGCGATATAGGCCTGGCCGTTGCCGCCGATGTTGAACAGCCCGGCATGCGCGGCGACCGCCACGGCAAGGCCGGTGAAGATGAAGTTGGTCGAATAGTAGAGCGTGTAGCCGATATTGTAGCCGTTGCCGAAGGCGCCGGTGGTGATGGCGTTCAGCGCCGCCAGCGGGTCCTGCCCGATGGCGAGCACCACGAGGCCGGAGACGATGAAGGCCAGCAGCAGGTTCAGCAGCGGCAGCAGGACCACATCGGCCCAACGCGGCAATGGCTTCAGGACGACAGTACTCACTCGGCCGCCCTCTTCTTGTCTGTAACGCCGGCCATCATCAGTCCGAGCTCGAGTTCGGTTGCCGTGGCGGGATCGGCTTCGCCGACGATCTTGCCATCGAACATCACGAGGATGCGGTCGGAGAGCGAGCGGATTTCGTCGAGCTCGACCGAGACGAGCAGGATGGCCTTGCCCGCATCGCGCATCTTGATGATCTGGTTGTGGATGAACTCGATGGCGCCGATATCGACGCCGCGCGTCGGCTGGCCGACGATCAGCACGTCCGGATTGCGCTCCATCTCGCGCGCCAGCACGATCTTCTGCTGGTTGCCGCCCGAGAAACTGGCGGTCTTCAGCCGTTCGTTGGCGGGGCGGATGTCGAATTTCTCGATGCGCTCGCGGGCCTGGGCCCGGGCGGCCTTGGCATCGAGGATGATGCCCTTGCCATAGGCCGGGTCATCCTCGTAGCCGAGCATGGCGTTTTCCCACTCCTCGAACGCCGTGACGAGGCCCATGCGCTGCCGGTCCTCGGGCACATGGGCGAGGCCGGCCTGACGGGCGCGGTGGGCGCCATCGTCGCCTTCGAGCGACAGCGGCGTGCCCTTGAGGCGCACGGTGCCCGAGGTCTGGTCGCGCATGCCGGAGACGGATTCGAGCAGTTCGGACTGGCCGTTGCCGGCGACCCCGGCGATGCCGACAATTTCGCCGGCGCGCACGGCAAAACTCACGTCCTTGACGCGGATGACGCCGAGATCGTCCTTCACCACGAGATTCTCGACCGACAGGAAGGTGTCGCCCGGCGTGGCGGGCCCCTTCTCGACGCGCAGCAGCACGCGACGGCCCACCATCAGCTCGGCGAGCTGCTCGGGGTTGGTGTTCCTGGTTTCCAGTGTCTCGACCATCTGGCCCTGCCGCATCACCGACACGTAGTCGGTGATCGCCATGATCTCGCGCAGCTTGTGGGTGATCAGGATGATGGTCTTGCCCTGGGCGCGCAGCGTTTCGAGCACGCGGAACAGGTCGTCGGCCTCGTTTGGCGTCAGCACGCCGGTCGGCTCGTCGAGGATCAGCACGTCGGCGCCGCGGTACAGCGCCTTCAGGATTTCGACGCGTTGCTGGGTGCCGACCGAGACGTCCTCGATGATGGCATCGGGGTTGACGTCGAGGTTGTATTCCTTGGCCAGCCGGGTGAGTTCACCGCGGGCGCGGGCGAGGCTGGGCCCGAGCATGGCGCTGTCCTCGGCGCCGAGCACGACGTTCTCGAGGATGGAGAAGTTGTCGACCAGCATGAAGTGCTGGTGGACCATGCCGATGCCGAGCGCGAGGGCATGGCGGGAATCGGTGATGGCGTGGGGCGTGCCATTGACGCGGATTTCGCCGGAGTCGGCGGTGTAGAAGCCATAGAGGATCGACATCAGCGTCGACTTGCCGGCGCCGTTCTCGCCGACAATGCCGTGCACGGTGCCGCGCCTGACCTTGAGGTCGATGTCGCGGTTGGCGTGGACGGCGCCAAAGCGCTTGTTGATCTTGATCAGCTCGATGGCGAGATCGGATGAAGCCGCAGCGGTCCGTTGGGACCGCTGCGCAGGATTGTCGCCGTTCTGCACGGGGTTGGTCACGAAGTGACTCAGGCCGGGCAGGTGCTGTCGACGGTGTAGTCGTGGACGACGATCTCGCCCGACTGGATCTTGGCCGACAGGTCATCGACCTTGGCCTTGATGTCGTCCGGGATCAGCGCCGCATTGTGCTCGTCCAGCGAGTAGCCCACGCCGCTTTCGGCAAGACCAAGCACGGTGAGGCCCGGCTTGAAGTTGGCTTCGGTCAGCGAGGTCTGCACGGCGACGTCGACGCGCTTCAGCATCGAGGTCAGCACCGAACCGGGGTGCAGGTAGTTCTGGTTGCTATCGACACCGATCGAGAACTTGCCCGCGTCGGCAGCAGCCTGCAGCACGCCGAGGCCCGAACCGCCGGCAGCGGCGAAGACCACGTCGGCACCGGCGTCGAACTGCGCCTTGGTCAGTTCACCGGCGGTGACCGGGTCGTTCCAGGCAGCCGGGGTGGTGCCGGTGTAGTTCTCGATCAGCTTGACGTCCGGGTTCGCCGCCTTGGCGCCCTGGGCGTAGCCGCAGTAGAACTTGTGGATGATCGGCACGTCCATGCCGCCCACGAAGCCTACGGTGCCGGTGGTCGACTTCAGCGCCGCGATGGCGCCGACGAGGAACGAGCCGGTGTGCTCGTCGAAAATGATCGACTGCACGTTCGGCGCATCGACGACGGCGTCGATCACCACGAACTTCGTGTCGGGGAATTCGGCGGCGACGGTGGTGAGCGCGGTGCCCCACGAGAAGCCGGCCATCACGATGGGGTTGGACCCCTGCGAAGCGAAGCGGCGGAGGGCCTGCTCGCGCTGCGCGTCGTTCTGCAGTTCGAGGTCGGCAAAGGTGCCGCCGGTCTCGGCCTTCCAAGCCTCGGCGCCGTTGTAGGCGGCTTCGTTGAAGGATTTGTCGAACTTGCCGCCGAGGTCATAGATCACGGCCGGGTCGGCGAAGGCGGCGCCGGCGAGCAGCACGGAGCCGGCGACGCCGGCCGCGAGAGCACCGAGGTGCTTGGTGAAGAAGGTCATGAAGGTCTCCCTGTTTTCGCGCCCGGCAACGGCAATTGCCGCCCTGAACTGACCGGACGCGTTGGGGTGGAATACAATCCTCTAAACCAGAGTCAACGCAAGAGGGGACCGCACGGATTTTTGCCCAATTGGTCAAAATTTGCGTGTGAGGGCGTCTTGCTGAGGTCGGCAGCCGGTCCGGTCCAGCGCGGGCACGTGCCTCAATCCCTTGGCAGCGGCGTGACTTCGGTCGCCATGGCTTCGCCGATGCGTTCGAAGAAGCCGTCGATGATCTTCTGGGCGGAGTTGCCGATCATGGCCTTGCCGAGCTTCATGATGCCGCCATCGGCGCCTCCGTTGGCGGTGAAGGTCAGTTCGGTGCCGCCCGGCGCGTCCAGCAGCGAGATGTCGGCAGCGGCTTCGGCCTTGCCGAGCAGGCCGCCTCGGCCGCGGCCGGCAAGGGTGTAGCGCTCGGCCGGGACGACATCGCGCAGTTCGAGATCACCGGTGAAGGTCGGCTGCATGACGCCGAGGTTGACCTTGATCTCGCATTCGAGCGCCGCCTCGCCGGTCCACTCGAGGCGGCTGCAGCCGGGGATGGCCGCCTTCAGCACGCGGGTGTCGTTGAGCGCTGCCCAGACGCGATCGCGCGGGGCCGAAAACAGATACCTGCCGCCGAATTCCATGCCGACACCACTCCTCCGAAACACCGGTTGAAGAGAGCTAGTGGCTCCCGCGTTCCGCCGCAATGCATGGACATTGTGCAACGCAGGCGATTCATCGGTGCATCAGCCCTTTTCGTGCGGCATTTGAGCACCATATCGGGGAAAAGGTGGCGCAGGACCAACGGCTTGATTGTCTTGCTGCCTGCCACCGGGGAATCATGTCACCCAGTCGCGGGTGACCGACGAGAGGAAGAGCGTCCAATGGCCACTGAAGTGATGGAAAAGCCCCTGCAGTATCTCGACAAGGCGATGGGGGCGATCAAGACGCTCGGCATCTGGCCCGAGCAGCCGGCCGAGCAGCCGATCACCGGCCTGCTCAACGAGATCACCGGGTTCGACGAGACCAAGGTGATCCTGATCGGCCGCACGCTGACCCAGGCGAGTGCCTTCAACGAAGTGGTCCGTTCGCAGATCGCCGCGATGAATATCGGCGAGCGCTACAACACCATTACCGAGAATTTCAACTCGATCCGCGACGATGCCAAGGGCCTGGTCGACCAGCTCGACGACGGCAAGCTCGACATGCTGGAGCGGGCGAGCAATGTCTGGATGAAGGTCAGCCGCGGCGATATCGCGACGCGCTTCGAGCGCATCCGCACGATCTATCTGGATGTCTCCAAGGAGACCAAGAACCAGATCGACCGCGAGTACATCATCCTCGAGGCCTACCGCGACTTCCGTGGCGCGCTGAAGCAGGCCGAGGTGATGGCGCTCGAACTGCTCGAGACCGCCACCAAGGTGCTCGACGACCGGAAGAACACCCTCAAGGCCGCATCGGACGCCGTCTCGTCGTTCACCGGCGGCACCCCGGCCGACCGGGCCAAGCTCGAGATGGACCGCGACGAAAAGCTGCGCGACCTGCAGAACGAGGAGCGCCGCTACCAGATCGCCAAGGATCTCAGCGACAACCTCACCATCTCCTACTCGACTTCCGAAGTGGTGATGGCGCGGCTGATGCAGACCACGCAGGCCAAGGAGCGCGTCTACCAGCAGGCGATTTCGTTCTTCTCGACCAACGAGACGGTGTTCACGGCGCTGTCGGCCTCGTTCACCGGCATGTTCGGGCTGCATGAATCGACCGAGACCCTGAACGCCATGAAGGAAGGGATGAGCAAGAGTCTCGAGACCCTTTCCGAGATCGGCGACCGGGTCGGCGAGGCAGCGGTGCGTGCCGGCTACGGCCCGACGATCCGCGCCGATGCGGTCAAGAAGCTGGTCGACTCGGTGGTGAGCTTCCAGGAGAAATCGCGCACCATCATCAATGAAATGCGTGAGCAGGCGACGAGGAACTCGGCGGAAATCCGCGACGCGGTGGAGGACGGCAAGCGCCGCCTCGCCGTGCTCGCCGCCGAGGGCAACGCGCTGATGCTTGATCAGAAGCAGGGCTGAGGAAAGCCACGACTTTGAGCACGGTGACGGCAACCGCCGAAAAGGCACCGCTCGACGAGGTGATGCTGGCGATGGACGTGGTGGACACGCTCCGCCATCGCCAGGATCTGGTCGAACGCGAGTTGGCGGGCGAGGCGCGGGAGAAGCAGCTGCTCGACCGGCTGCGCGACATCTATCACCATCAGGGTATCGAGGTGACGGACGACGTGCTGCGCGCCGGCGTGAAAGCGCTGGCCGAAAGCCGCTTCACCTATACCCCGCCCAAGCCGTCGCTCTCGACCAGCCTCGCCCGCGCCTATGTGAGCCGAAAGAAATGGGGCCCGGCGACACTCGCCATCGCGCTCGTCGTGGTGGTGGGGCTGGGCGGCTATTTCCTCGCCTGGCAGCCCTTCCAGGCGGCGCAGGCCGAGGCGGCGCGTGTCGAGCTTTCCGAGGGCCTGCCGGCGCAGATGGATGCGCTCTACCAGACCATCTACGAAGAGACCAAGGTGCAGCAGGCGGTGACCACCGCCGATACCATCCGCACCCGCGGCAAGGGGCTGGCCGCCGAGGGTAACCGCGCGGGCGCCCAGCAGGCGATCACCGACCTGACGGCGCTGCGCGACCGGCTGCGGTCCGAATACACGCTGAAGATCGTCAGCAAGGAAGGCGAACGCTCGGCCTTCTGGCGCGTGCCCGACGCCAATCCCGACGCGACCAACTACTACATCATCGTGCAGGCCGTCGGCACCGATGGCAAGCCAGTTGCCCTGCCGGTGACCAACGAGGAAACCGGTGCGGTCGAGACGGTCGATACCTGGGGCGCGCGGGTGCCGGAAAGCACCTATCGCAGCGTGGAAAACGACAAGCGGGACGACGGCATCATCCAGCGGGCGACGCTGGGCCTCAAGGAATACGGGTTCCTCGACCCCGACTACGTGATGCCGGTGCTCGGCGGCGCGGTGACCAAGTGGTGATCCTGTGACCCTCTCCGGCCCCGAAGCCCTCAAGTCGATGGACGACGCGCTGCGCGACATCCGACGCGAGGAGGACGAGATCGCCAAGCGCCTGGCGCGCTCGGCCGAGCTGGTGACGAAGTTCCGCGAAACCGAGAGCGAGCTGTTCCGGCAACTGGCGGGCGTACGGCTCGACCCGGCGACGCAGCAGGAACTCGGCGAGCGGCTGACCCAGGCGGAGCTCAAGGCCCGCTCCATGCTCGACCGCCACGGCAGCGAACTCAGCGCGGCCGAGGACGGGCTGAGGGAGCTCGACCGCCAGATTGCCGGCCTTGCCACCGAACGCAGTGAAAAGACCACCGTCGCATCGGTCGCCGAGACCGAACTGCAGGCCATCGCTGACCGGGTGAGCGCCGAAGCATCGCGCGACCCGGTCTACGCACAGAAGCGGCATGCCGCCGAGGAGCTTGCCGCGGTTGCGGCCGAGAGCCTGCGCAAGACCGAACAGGCCGAGACCGACAAGGACCAGAAGGGCAAGCCCTACCGCGACGATCCGCTGTTCATGTACCTGTGGGAGCGCGGTTTCGGCACGAGGAACTATCGCCAGACCAACCTGATCCAGACGCTCGACGCCTGGGTGGCGCGGCTGGTGGATTTCCCCAAGGCCCGCGTCAACTTCGCCATGCTCAACGAGATTCCGATGCGGCTGCGCGAGCATGCCGAGCGGCAGGAGCAGATCGCCGAGGCGGCGGCACTCGAAGTGATGACGCTCGAAAAGGCCGCGGTCGATGCCGGCGGCGGCAAGCCGGCCCGGCTGAAGCTCGAGGCCGCGCAGGCGCGCATCGCCGAGATCGACGCGCAGATGGTGACGCTCGAAGACCGGCGCGACGAGCAGTTGAAGGCGCAGCGCGAACTGGCGCAGGGTAGCGACCCGGCCTTTTCCGCTGCGGTGAACGGGCTTGCCGAAGCACTGGGGCGCGAAGACATCAAGGCGCTGCTGGCCCAGGCCCGCGCCACCGAAACCGGGCAGGACGACACCATCGTCAAGCAGATCGACGAGGTGCGGCAGCGCGCCGCCGAAGAAGAGGCGGAAAGCCGCGAGCAGCGCAACCGCCTCAAGACCCTCGCGGCGCGGCGGCGCGAACTGGAAGATATCCAGTACGAGTTCAAGAAACAGGGTTTCGATACCTCCAACTCACGCTTCGGCAACGACAAGCTGGCCGGCGACCTGCTGAACGACTTTTTGCGCGGCGGCATTACGGCGGCCGACTACTGGGGGCAGTGGCAGCGCAGCCAGAGCTGGACGCAGCGCGAGCAGCGCCCGGCAGGCGGGTCACCGGGCGGATCGCAGGGCGTACCCGGCGGCTTCCAGTGGCCCGACTCGAGCTTTGGCGGCGGCGCCAGCCCATCGCGGCGGCAGGGTGGCGGCTTCGGCGGCAGCTGGGGCAAGCTGCCAAGCGGCGGCGGCGGTTTCTCGCGGCCCCGGCAGGGCCCTTCCCCCGGCGGTTTCCGCACCGGCGGCGGCGGTAGCAAGGGCGGCGGCTTCAAGACAGGTGGCGGGTTCTAGTGACTGATTGGCCGTTTCCCTGGCCCGAAGAGCGCGTGGCGCGCTACACGGCCCTCCGCACGCCCGAGCCGCTCGTCATCGACGGCAACCTGAACAAGCCAGCCTGGCGGAACGCGCCGCGCTCGCCGCGCTTCGTCGATCTCGTCAACGGCGAGCCGACCGTACACGACACGCGCGCCGCAGTGCTGTGGGATGACCAGTATCTCTACGCCGGGTTCTGGGTGGAAGAGCCCTTCGTCGAGGCGAAGCTCACCGAACAGGATTCGCTGATCTGGAGCGAGAACGACGTCGAGTTGTTCATCGCCGGACAGGACGCCTATTACGAGTTCGAGATCAACGCGCTCGGCACCATCTACGAGGCGCTGTTCGTGTTCGAGGACGCCTATGAGCGGGCCGGCTACGCGGCCGATCCGCAGCTGCAACGCTCGGTCGAGGGCTACCAGCCGTGGAACGGCGTCGGCTTCACCACGCACCCGCGCGGCCCGCGGCTGGGCTTCTTCAAGTGGGACCTGCCGGGGATCAAATCCGCCGTCCATGTCGATGGCACGCTCAACGACAATTCCGACCGCGATCGCGGCTGGACCGCCGAAATCGCCATCCCGTGGTCCGGCCTCAAGGTGCTGGCGCAGGGTGATGACCGCGCCCTGCCGCCGCGCGATGGCGACACCTGGCGCATGGACTTCTCCCGCTTCAACACCTACCGCGCCGCCCCACCCGCCAACGACCCCGGCGGCTGGGCCTGGAGCGCCCACGGCGTGTGGGACTCCCACGTCCCGGAACTGTTCCCGCACGTAAGGTTCTCGACTGACGAGGTCGGGCGCGAGGGGTAAGTCGGCGCTGTCCCACGGGAACCGTCGGGCGGTCACGAGATTGGAACTGGCACAACAAGGAGTGCCCTTCCATGCCCAATCGACCAGCCATGCAGGATCCCCGCCACCAGTACCCGAAGCCGCCGTTTCCGCAGCAGCCGCAGCCGGCACCGGGGATTGCGGGCAAGATGGAGCCGCAGCCGGACCACGGCGAAACCAGCTACACAGGCAGCGGCCGGCTCGAGGGGCGCAGGGCCCTCATCACCGGTGGCGATTCCGGCATCGGCCGGGCGGCGGCGATCGCTTATGCCCGCGAAGGTGCCGACGTCGCCATCGGCTACCTGCCGAGCGAAGAGGCAGACGCCGCGGAGGTTATCGCCCTGATCGAAGCCGAGGGCCGGAAGGCCGTCGGCCTGCCGGGGGACGTGAAGGACGAGGACTGGTGCTGCCAGATGGTCGAGCAGACCGTAGCCGGTCTTGGCGGACTCGACATCCTCGTCGTCAACGCGGCGCGGCAGCAGTATCGCGAGGACATTTCCGAGGTCTCAACCGACGACTTCGATGCGACGATGAAGACCAACCTCTACGCCCTGCACTGGATTTGCCAGGCGGCGGTGCCGCACCTGCCGCCGGGAGCCGCCATCATCACCACCGCGTCGGTCGTGGCCTACCACCCCGCCCCCCCTGCTGCTGGATTACTCCACCACCAAGGCCGGTATCGTCGCCTATACCAAGGCGTTGGCGAAGCAGGTGATCGAGAAGGGTATTCGCGCCAACGCCGTAGCGCCGGGACCGTTCTGGACGGTGCTGCAGCCGAGCGGCGGCCAACCCGACGAGAAGGTGCAGACGTTCGGCGAGGACAGCGATTTCGGCCGCCCCGGCCAGCCCGCCGAACTGGCACCGGTCTACGTCCTCCTCGCCAGCCAGGAAGCCAGCTTCATCAATGGCGAGGTCTACGGCGTCACCGGCGGCAAGGGCATCGCCTGACCGTGGCAAGACCCTCGCGGCAGTGTCGCGGGGGTGCTCGCCTCGGGCGAGCAGGCGCGACGCGGTGGAATGACCGGCGGTCCAGGCCAGACTTGACAGTGTGCCGGGTGTTGGCGCTATTCGCGCGCCATGACAGGGACCTCCTCCATCCTCGTGCTTGAGCAGGTGGCGCGCCGGCTCGGGCAGGTGGCGGCGCTCGATGGCGTGTCGCTGAGCGTCGGCGAGGCGCAGATCGTCTGCCTCGTCGGGCACTCGGGCTGCGGCAAATCCACGTTGCTGCGGACTGTGGCGGGCGTGGAGCGGATCGACAGCGGGTCAGTAACGCTCGCCGGCCGCGTGGTGTCGGATGCGGCGACATTCGTCGAGCCCGAGGACCGCAATGTCGGCTTCATGTTTCAGGACTACGCGCTTTTCCCGCACCTGACGGCGCGGCAGAATATCGGCTTCGGCCTGCGCGCCATGGACCGCGTGCGACGCGAGGCCCGCATCGGCGAAGTGGTCGAGCGGCTGGGCATCGGCGCGCTCGCCGCGCGCTATCCGCACCAGCTGTCGGGCGGCGAACAACAGCGCATCGCGCTGGCGCGGGCGCTGGCGCCGCAGCCGAGCGTGCTGCTGATGGACGAGCCGTTCTCCAACCTCGATCCGGGGCTGCGGGATACCATCCGCCGGGAAACGGTGGCGCTGATCCGTGGCCTCGGCATCACCGCCATCATCGTGACGCACGACCCGGAGGAGGCGCTCTCGACGGGCGACTGGCTGGCGCTGATGCGGAAGGGACGGATCGTCGAATCGGGCGTGGGCGAGAAAGTCTATGCGCGGCCCCTGACCGCCTATGCAGCGAGCTTCTTCTCGCATGTGAACCGCATCCCGGCGCGCGCCGTCGGCGACCGGGTGGAGAGCGCGCTCGGGGTGTTCGCTGCGGCGGCGGCGGGCGGCAAGCTGGAGCTGCTGGTGCGGCCGCATTCGCTGTTCCTCAGCCGCGAAGGGGTGCCGGCGCGGGTGGTCGAACGCGCCTTCCTCGGCGAGCTTGAGGAACTGTCGCTCAAAGTGGACGGCATCGATGCGCCACTGGTGCTGCGCAGCAGCCTGCGCAGCGGCGCCGCGGTGGGACAGACCGTGCACCTGAGCGTGAAGCGCGACGAGGTGATGGTGTTTCCGGCGGAGTGACGTCTGGTCGCAGCCCGCAATAACTTGACCTGAACCGTCAACTATGTGATGCGGGGGTCGAGGCGCGGTCCCTGACCAGCGCCATGCCGCGTTAACAGGGAACCGACATGATCAACATTGCGAAGACTTTCGGACTTGCCAGCATCCTGGCTCTGGGAGCCGCCGTGCCGGCGCTGGCCGAAGAGGTCAACATCTATACCACCCGCGAGCCGGGCCTGATCCAGCCGATCCTTGACGCCTTCACCACCGAGACCGGCATCACCGTCAACACGGTGTTCCTCGAGAACGGGCTGATCGAGCGCGTGCAGGCCGAAGGCGAGAGCTCGCCGGCCGATATCCTGATGACCGTCGATTTCGGCGCACTGATCGACCTCGTCAATGCCGGTGTCACCCAGCCGGTCGAGTCCGCCGTGCTCGAAGGCGCCATTCCCGCCACGCTGCGGGATCCCGCCGGCAACTGGTTTGCGCTGTCGGGCCGGGCCCGCGTCGTCTACGCCGCCAAGGACCTCGACCTCTCCGCCATTACCTACGAAGAGCTGTCCGACGAGAAGTGGCGCGGCAAGCTGTGCATCCGCTCGGGCCAGCACCCCTACAACACCGCCATGATCGCCGCCTACATGGCCAAGCATGGCGAAGCCGACACCCGTACCTGGCTCGAGGGCCTCAAGGCCAACCAGGCCCGCCCCGCCGCCGGTGGCGACCGTGACGTTGCCCGCGACATCGCGGCCGGCATCTGCGACATCGCGGTGGCCAATTCCTACTATTTCGGCCTGATGAGCAGCGGCAAGGGCGGCGACGAGCAGAAGGCCTGGTCCGACGCGGTCAAGGTGATCCTGCCGACCTTCGAGGGCGGCGGCACGCTGGTCAACGTTTCGGGCGCCGCCGTGGCTGCCCATGCGCCCAACCGCGACGAAGCGGTGCAACTGCTCGAATACCTTGCGTCCGAAGCGGCTCAGAAGCTTTACGCCGAGGCCAATTTCGAGCACCCGGTGAACGCCGCGGCCGAAGTGCACCCGATCATCGCGGCGCTCGGCACGCTCACCCCGGACTCGCAGCCGCTCACCGAAGTGCTGCCGTTCCGCAAGCGGGCCAGCGAGCTGGTCGACGAAATCAGCTTCGATACCTTCTCCAACTGATCCGGATGCGGCGGGCCAACCCCGCCGCATTTTCCATGCAAACCATCGCAGCCCGGCGCCCCGCAGCGCGCCACCACATCGCGATTTCCCGCTGGGCCGTGACGGCATTCGCCGTCGCGGCTTTCGTGCTTCTGCCGGTGGCCACCATCGCGCTGATCGCCATTGCCGATACCGGCTCGCTGTGGGGCCACGTGCTGGTGCATGTGCTGCCGCAATCGGCGTGGAACACTCTGGTGCTGCTCACCGGCACCGGCATCGTCGCGGTGGCGGTGGGGACCGGGGCGGCCTGGCTGGTTTCAGCTTATGATTTTCGCGGTCGCGGCGTGGTGGAGTGGGCGCTGCTGCTGCCGCTGGCCGTGCCCACCTACATCATGGCCTACGCCTACCTCGATATCCTCAGCCCGCTCGGGCCGATCCAGGGCGCCATCCGCTGGGTCCTCGGCTTCGACAGCCCGCGCGACTTCCGCCTGCCCGATATCCGCTCGATGTGGGCGGCGGTGCTGATCTTCGGCTCCGTGCTCTACCCCTATGTCTACCTCACCGCCCGCGTCATGTTCGTGAGCCAGTCGGCCAACCTGCTCGAAGCGGCGCGCACCCTCGGTGTCGGCCGGGCGCAGCTGTTCTGGCGCGTCGCCCTGCCGCTCGCCCGCCCCGCCATCGCGGTCGGCGCGGCGCTGGCGCTGATGGAGGTGCTGAACGATGTCGGGGCGGCGCAATTCCTCGGCATCCGCACGCTGACGGCGTCGGTCTACACCACCTGGGTGGTGCGTGCAGACCTCGCCGGGGCGGCGCAGATCGCGGTCTCCATGCTGGTCTTCGTCATGGCGCTGGTGCTGCTCGAGCGGCTGGCGCGGCGCAACCAGCGCTATGCGAGCAGCGCCCAGCGCCCCCGCCCGATGCCGCCGCTGCGCCTCCGCGGCTGGCGCGAAGCCCTTGCGCTCGGGCTCGGCGTGCTGCCGGTGCTGGTCGGCTTCGTCGGCCCCGCCACCTATCTGGTGATCTCCGCAGCCAAGCGACTCGATTTCGCCGGTCTCTCGCCTGCCCTGCTGCGCGCCACGCTCAACACCGTCTCGGTCTCGGCGCTGGCGACCCTCGTCGTGCTGCTCGCCGGCTTCGCCGTCGCCTATGCGGCGCGGCTGCAACCCGGCCGGGCGACCGGGCTCGCCGCGCGCGTCGCGACCCTCGGCTACGCCGTACCGGGCACCGTACTCGCCATTGGCATCCTGATCCCGGTGGCCGCCTTCGACCGGAGCGTCGATGGGTTCATGCGCTCGACCATCGGCTGGTCCACCGGGCTGCTGCTGCTCGGCTCGGGCGGAGCGCTGGTCTACGCCTATGCCGCCCGCTTCCTCGCCATCTCGGTGGGTGGCATCGAGTCCGGGCTGAGCCGCCTGCCGCTCTCCTACGACCACGCCGCCCGCACGCTCGGGCAGGGCCCCGGCGGCACCCTGGTCCACGTCCACCTCCCACTGACCCGCACGGCGCTGACCGCCGCCGGCCTGCTGGTGTTCGTCGACTGCATGAAGGAACTGCCGGCCACCCTGCTGCTCCGCCCGCTCAACTTCGAGAGCCTCGCCACGCTGCTTTATGGCGAAGCGGTGCGCGGCACCTATGAGGACGCGGCCATCGCCGCCCTGCTGATCGTCGCCATCGGCATTCTCCCGGTCATCCTCCTCGCCCGCACCGGCCGCCGGTCACGAGACTGATGCCCGCACGGGAATCGGCTAGGCTCGCGCCATGTCCGATCACCTGAAACTCTCCGGCCGGCCGTTCGAGGTGCAACGCGATGCGCTCTTCGCCATGATCCGCGACGAACCGGTACTGATGGAGGTGCTGGCCGGCATCGCCGACCTGCCCGAAGGGCTGCTGGTCGCCGGCGCGCTCTACAACCTCGCCTGGAACCGGCTGACGGGTCGCCCCGGTCTCGCCGAGGTGGCCGACATCGACGTGTTCTACTTCGATCCCGCCGACCTCAGCTACGAGGCCGAGGACGTGGTGATCCGCCGGCTCGACGCCCGGTTCGGGCAGCTGCCGCTGCCGGTGCAGGTCCGCAACCAGGCAAGGGTGCACCTGTGGTTCGAGCAGAAGTTTGGCGCCCCGTTCACGCCGCTGTCGTCGGCAGCCGAGATGCTCGGCCGCTACGCCTCGAAGGCCCATGCGGTCGGCGCGCGAATGGTCGACGGCGAACTCGACCTCATCGCGCCCTTCGGCCTCGACGACATTCTCTCGTTCCGCGTCGCGCCCAACTACGCTCTCGAGAACCGGGCGACGCATGAGAAGAAGGCCGCCCGGCTCAAGGCGGTGTGGCCGCAGCTGACCGTGGAGCCTTGGTAGCGCGCGTCTACGACTGGTGGCGGTCGTCGGCCACCTTGCCATCCACCATGTAGATCTGGCGACGGCAGCGGGCGGCGATCTTTTCGTCGTGGGTGGAGATCAGGAAACCGGTGCGGTCTTCGCTGTTGATTTCGGTCAGCAGCTTCATCACCTGGTCGGCGCTTTCGCGGTCGAGATTGCCGGTGGGCTCGTCGGCCAGCACCAGCTCGGGGGCGTTCATCAGTGACCGCGCCACCGCGACACGCTGCTTCTGTCCGCCCGAAAGCCGACTCGCGAGGAAGTCCCGACGGTCCGAGAGGCCGACCCGATCAAGGAGTTCGCTGGCCCGGACCTTGTCCTCCCGGCGCTCGCGTCCGTAGCGGGCTGCGGCGGGGAACATGACGTTTTCGAGCGCAGTGAAGTCCGGCAGCAGCAGGTGCGCCTGAAACACGAAGCCGATATGCCGGTTGCGGAATTCGGTCAGCACCTCGTCGTCGGCCCCGATGAGGGTCTCGCCGAGGATACTCAGTTCGCCGAGGGTGGGGCGCATCAGCGTGCCGAGGATGTTGAGCAGTGTCGATTTGCCCGAGCCTGACGGGCCGAGCAGCGCCACCAGTTCACCGCGGCTGACCTGCAGCTCCACGCCCTTGAGCACGCGGGTGACGGTCTCGCCCTCGGTATAATCCTTGGTGAGGCCGCTGACCTCGACGAGCGCGTCGTCGCTCATGGCCCGATCGCCTTGACCGGATCGACGCGCGAGGCCGAGTACGCGGGCCAGATGGCGGCAGCGATGGCACCGAGCAGCGTGAGCAGGATGGCGGCATCGTAGGCGCCCTGCCGGTAGTCCACCGGCAGCCCGGCGCCACTGGTGGCTTCAGGCGGTGGAAACGGCAGCAGCGAGAGATAGCCAAGCCCGGCGCCGAGCAGGCCGCCGGCGAGGCCGATAAAGGCGCCCTGGAGGACGAAAACCAGCACCACGAAGCCGCGGCGCGCCCCCATGGCCCGCATGATGCCGATTTCGCTCTGCCGCCGGTAGGTGGAGAGCAGCAGGGCGCTCGCGACGCCGATGACGATGGTGACGAGCGCAAACCCCTTGATCAGGTCGCCCGAGCGCGCCTGGGCACTCAGGCCTTCGAGCAGTTGCGCGTTCTGGTCCTGCCACGCCGTCGCCTTGAGCCCGGTGCGGCCCGCGATGTCGGCGGCGGCGATGCGCGACTGCTGCAGGTCGTCGAGCTTGATCTCGTAGCGCGACAGGCCCTCCGGCAAATCGAGCAGCACCCGGGCGGCGCGGATATTGAGGTAGACAGCCGTGTCGTCGACCCCGGCCACACCGATCTCGAAGATACCGCCAATCGTCACCGGCTGCTCGATGGCCCGCTCGGAGCGGATCACCAGCGACTGGCCGACGCCGATGCCGAGCGTGTCCGCCAGGCCCTTGCCGATCACCGCGGTGCCCAGCATCAGGTCGGTCGAGCCGGCGACGAGGTTCGCCTCAATGTTGGCGATGGCCGAGATATCCCGCGCCTCGAGGCCGGTGATCAGGACGGGCGCCACCGCCTCGCCCTTCAGCATGAAGCCGTTGCCCAGCACCTTGCCGACGACCACGCGCACATGCGGCGAGCTTTCGAGGATGGGCAGATAGGCCTCGGCCGATTGCAGCGTCGAGCGTTGCTGGCTCGATTTAAGCACGGCGATCAGCGTGCCGTTGCCGTCATCGAGCAGCGAGGTGGGATCGCGGTCCGCCGGTTCCACCACCACATGCGCGATGCTGCCCACCGTGCGGTCGATCAGCAGCACGGCGAGCCCGCCGATCAGGGCGCTCATGAACACAAACACGTAGACGCCCACCGCCACGCCGAGCACCAGCAGCACTGATTGGCCGCGGTTGGCAGTGAGGTAACGGGTGGCGATCTTGAAGCTGTAGAGCATGCTACTGCCCCGCCGCGACGAGCGCCCCTTCGGCCTTCACCAGCTTGCTGTCGAGGATCAGCGTCTCGCCACCCGACAGGCCCGCGGTGAGCATCAGGCGATCGGACGGCCAGTCGATATACTGCACCGCACGCAGCACCGCCTTGCCGTTCTCGATGACGTACACGGCTGGGCGGTCGCCGGCGACAAGCGCGCCGCGCGGGATGGTGATGGCATCGTCGCGCTCGTCGACGACGATGTTGAGCATGACGGTGAGCCCGACTGGCAGGTTCAGCTCGCCCGCTCCGGGCAACCCGATCTGCACCAGGCGGCCGCCGGTCGATGCATCGACCCGGGGGGACACATAGACGACTTCGCCCTCGATCACCTCGGAGTGGCCGGCGGGACGGGCGGCGACCTTGAGCCCGCGGCGCACTTCGGAGGCATAAAGTTCGTCGACGCTCGCTTCGCCATAGAGCGTGGTCAGGTTGGCGAACAGGAAGAGCGGCGTCGAGCTGCTGACCACCTGGCCTGGATCGGCGCCCCGGCTGAGGATGGTGCCGTCGAATGGCGCCCGGATGGTGTACTGGGTCAGCAGGTCTTCCTCCTGCTCGAGCATCGAGACCTGCCGGTCCACTTCCTTCTGCGCCGTCTCGACCGCCAGACGCGCGTCGTCCAGCGCCTTCAGCGATACCGAGTCGCGGAGCGCTTCGGCGCGCTCAAGGTCGGTCTGCGCCTTGTCGCGCTGTGCCTCGGCGGCGGCGAGCTGCGAACGGGCCTGCACCACGGCGCCGCGCTGCTGGATATCGTCGATCACCAGCATCGCCGCGTTGGTCGCGACTTCGTCACCCTCGGCTACCGCCACGCTGATGATGCGGCCGCTGACCGTCGAGCTGATCTCGACCTGGTTGGCCGGCACGACGCGACCATTGATCGCCAGCACCCGACTCGCCGGCCCCGGCGTGACGGATTCGACAGCGACGACGGCGGGCTTGGGTTCCCACGGCCGGTTGGTCAGCAGCCAGGCCGCGCCCGCGCCCAGCACCGCCAGCAGCAACACCCACCGGATCACCCGTCCGCGTCGACGCTTCGCCGAGAGCTCTGCGATTCCGCTCACGTGGTGTTCTCCAGGCTGGCCGTGCCCTCATCGGCAACTGGCGTAAAAATTTCCAAGTCTCGAACCTACGACAAAAGACCGCCCGGCCGATACAGCTAAGCAGTCTCGCGCAGACGAGATGCCGGAGCGCCGAGTTTCACCCCGCGCAGTCGGCCGACCTCAGCCGAAGACGCTCGCGCCGTTGTCCGCCGTGCCGACCAGCGCCCGGAACCCGGCAAACAGTTCGCGACCCATGCCGTACTGCTGGGACCGGAGATCTTCAGTAGCGGGCGTGCGGGAGAAGAACTCGCGCTCGTCGCCGAGGAAGGTCAGCGTGCCCTCGTTGGCATCGAGGCGGATCAGGTCGCCGTCGCGGATCTTGGCGATGGCGCCGCCGTCACTGGCCTCCGGCGTCATGTGGATAGCGGCGGGCACCTTGCCCGAGGCGCCGGACATGCGGCCATCGGTCAGCAGCGCCACCTTGTGGCCGCGGTCCTGCAGGATGCCGAGCTGCGGGGTGAGCTTGTGCAGTTCGGGCATGCCGACGGCCTTCGGCCCCTGGAAGCGCACCACCACGACCACGTCGCCGGTGAGTTCGCCGTTCTTGAAGGCGGCCTGCATGCCTTCCTGCGAGTGGAAGACCCGGGCCCTGGCTTCGACGACCCGGTTCTCCGGCTTCACCGCCGAGACCTTGATCACCGACTTGCCGAGGTTGCCCGCGAGCAGCTTCAGCCCGCCATTCTGGCTGAAAGCCGATTTCACCGGCGCCAGCACCTTGGGATCGCCCGACAGCGCCGGCGAGGGCTCGAAGCTCAGCTTTTCCTCGTTGAGCCTGGCCTCGACCGAGTAGCCCGACAGCCCCGCACCCCAGACGGTCTTGACGTCCTCGTGCAGGTAGCCGGCCTCGAGCAGTTCGCGGATCAGGAAGCCCATGCCGCCCGCCGCGTGGAAATGGTTCACGTCGGCGATACCGTTGGGGTAGACGCGCGTCAGCAGCGGCACGGCGCCCGAAAGCTCCGACATGTCCTCCCAGGTGATCTTCAGCCCCGCCGCGGCAGCAATGGCCACGAGGTGCATGGTGTGGTTGGTCGAGCCACCCGTCGCCAGCAGCCCGACCAGCCCGTTGACGATGACCTTCTCGTCGACGATGTGGCCGATCGGCGTGTAGTTGTTGCCCTCGGCGGTGAGCGACAGGGCGCGGATCGTGGCTTCGCGGGTCAGCGCATCGCGCAGCGGCGTGTTGGGGTTGACGAAGCTGGCGCCCGGCAGATGCAGGCCCATGATCTCCATCAGCATCTGGTTGGAGTTTGCCGTGCCGTAGAAGGTGCAGGTGCCCGGCGAATGGTAGGATTTCGCCTCGCTCTCGAGCAGCTCGGCCCGGCCGACCTTGCCCTCGGCGTAGAGCTGGCGAACCTTGGCCTTCTCGTCGTTGGAGATACCGGTGGGCATCGGACCGGCGGGGATGAACACGGCCGGCAGATGCCCGAAGGTCAGCGCGCCGATCATCAGGCCGGGCACGATCTTGTCGCAGATGCCGAGAAACACCGCCGCGTCGAACATGTTGTGGCTGAGCGCGATGGCCGTCGACAGGGCGATGACGTCGCGGCTGAACAGGCTGAGATCCATGCCCGGCTGGCCCTGGGTCACGCCATCGCACATGGCTGGCACGCCGCCCGCCACCTGCGCCGTCGCGCCGATCGAGCGCGCCGCTTCCTTGATGAGGTCCGGATAGGTCGCGTAGGGCTGATGGGCGCTCAGCATGTCGTTGTAGGACGTCACGATGCCGAGGTTCGGGGTCTTGGTGCCGGCGAGCTTGGCCTTGTCACTGGGCGAACACGCCGCAAAGGCATGCGCGAGGTTGCCGCAGGCCAGCGCGCCGCGATGCACGCCCTTGGTCCCGGCGGCCTCGACGCGATCGAGATACTGCCGGCGCGACCCGGCGCTGCGGGCCGCGATACGATCGGTCACATCCTGGACGGCTTTGACGACGGACATCGGAATGCTCCTTAAGGGCTAATATGGCGGAGCCAGAGTGTTTCGGTTCGGCTGCTCGCCGATGGCGGATCGGTTCACCGAGGTGTCATCCCTGCGAAGGCAGGGAGCCAACTCGAAATCCGTGCTGGTCATGAGGTGGGTCCCTGCCTTCGCAGGGATGACACCGCAGTGCCCAGTCACTCGATCCGCTTCGACAAAAACGAATGCACTCAGGGGCTCCAGAAAATGGTCAGTGGTGTCTGGCTCTGGCGCAGGATAGAGCGCACCGGCATGTCCTCAATAGGACCGTCCGCCGCAGCTTTTTCCAGCGTTGCCGCCTTCTCCTCCCCCTCGATATGCAGATAGAGCCCCGACGCCATCAGCAGGCGCTTGAGCACCAGCGTCACCCGGGGCTCCCCTGCCCCCGGCGCCGTGATCGCGATGGCCGGCCCCTCGCCGGTCAGCGCTTCGGCAAGCGTGTCGCCGCCCGGAAAGAACGAGGCAGTGTGCCCGTCATTGCCCATGCCGAGGACCACCGCATCGAACGGCATCGGCACGGTGCTGAGCTGCATGTTGGTGCGGGCGATCCCCGCCGCATCGGGCACGTCGCCGCCGGCATAGAGCGGCACGAAATGCGCGGTGGCGGCCGGACCCTGCAGCAGCTTCTCGTTGACGAGGCCGGCGTTGGAGCGATCGGATGTCTCCGGCACCCAGCGCTCGTCGACCAGCGTCACGGTGACCCGCGACCAGTCGATGTCCTTGCGGCGTCCCAGCACCGAAAAGAACCGGCCGGGGGTTGAGCCGCCGGACAGCGCAATCGAGGCCTGCCCGCGTGCGGCGATGCCGTCATTCAAATGCTCGGCGACCGCTTCGGCGAGCGCGAGGGCGAGGTCTTCCTTGGTGCCGAAGCTGCGACGTGTGGCGTTCAAATCCCGTCCTCGTGCCAGGTGCGGCCGTCGCGCTCGATCAGTGCGATGGCGGCGGTGGGGCCCCAGGTGCCGGCCATGTAGGATTGCGGATTGTCGGTCGCCGCATCCCAGCCGTTGCGGATCGGATCGACCCACATCCACGCTGCCTCGAGCTCGTCGCGGCGCATGAACAGGGTCTGCGAGCCGCGCACCACATCGAGCAGCAGCCGCTCGTAGGCTTCCGGCGTCCGCTCGGCGAAAGCCTCGGCGAAGCTGAGGTTCAGCGGCACCTCGCGCAGGCGCATGCCGCCCGGGCCGGGGTCCTTGATCATCAGGAACAGTTTCACGCCCTCGTCGGGCTGGATGCGGATGACGAGGCGGTTGGCCTTGGGCGCGCCTTCGGCATGGTCGAACATCGAGTGCGGGATGTTGCGGAACTGGATGACGATTTCGGAGGCGCGGCTCGGCAGGCGCTTGCCGGTGCGGATGTAGAACGGCACGCCGGCCCAGCGCCAGTTCTCGATCTCGGCCTTGATGGCAACGAAGGTCTCGGTGCGCGAAACGGCCTTGCCGTCGACCTGCTTTTCCTTCGGCAACTCGTCGAGGTAGCCGGCGACGGCGGCGCCATCGACCGAACCGGCGCGATACTGGCCGCGCACGGTGCAGCGTCCCACGTCCGGGCCGGCGATCGGCTTCAGCGAGCGCAGCACCTTCAGCTTTTCGTCGCGCAGCGCATCCGCGCCGTCCGAAGCCGGGGGCTCCATGGCGACGAGGGTGAGCAGCTGGATGATGTGGTTCTGCACCATGTCGCGCAGCGCACCGCTCTCGTCATAGTAGCCGCGGGTGCCGGCGCCCACCGATTCCGCCACGGTGATCTGCACGTGCTCGATATGGGCCGAGTTCCAGATCGGCTCGAACAGGATGTTGGCGAAGCGCAGCGCCAGCAGGTTCTGCACCGTCTCTTTGCCCAAGTAGTGGTCGATGCGATAGACCTGATCTTCCTTGAAGATGCGGCTCACGTCATCGTTGATGGCAATCGACGAGGCGAGATCATGCCCGAGCGGCTTCTCGATCACCACGCGAGCGTCGCGACGGTAGTAGCCCTTCTTCTTGATGTATTCGCAGGTCGGCCCGAACAGGTCGGGCGCGATCGCGAGATAGAAGGCGCGGACGATCGAGGTGTCCTTGCGCAGGCTGCCGTCCAGGTCACCCCAGTTCGCCTCGTCCGTCACGTCGTTGGCGACGTAGGTGCAGATCGACACGAAGCGGTCGATGGCCTTCTTGTCCTGGTAGGCCTTCTCGACAAAGGCCTCGATCGAATCGCGAACCGTCTTCTGGAACTCAGCGTCGGTCAGCTTGGAGCGCGACACGCCGATGATCCGGCTCTGCTCGTCGAACTGCCCGTCGACGAAGCGATGGAACAGTGCCGGGATGAGCTTGCGCTTGGTGAGGTCGCCCGTCGCGCCGAACACCACGTAGTCGAAAGGCTGGACCGGGATGATGCGGCTGGACACGCTCGTGAGGCTCCGTTGGTGGTAGTTCATGGGTCGATGGGGTCGGCGTCTGTGGTTCAGTCGGGGAAGTTCTGCTTGGCGAGAATCACCGCGCCATGCAGCGGCTCATCGACCGGGCGGACGATGAAATCGCCATAGCGTTCCATCATCAGCGGGTAGAGCCGGGTGCCGAAGCCGCCGACCGCCGCCATGCGGGTAGCACCGCGCGCCTTGAACCAGTTCACGTATTTGTCGATCTCAGACAGCTGCAGTTCCATCAGCTCCCTGGCCACCGGATCACCCTGCTCGTAGAAATCGAAGAATAGCGGCACCAGCGCGCCATATTCGGCCGGGGCGCGGCCAAGCAGCGTCGAGGGCGCGCCGGCCGTGGCCGGCATCGGCCCGCGCGGATCCTGCGGGAACGACCAGTCCATGATCGTGTCGGTGTTGCCACCGAGCTTCTCGCTCACCGCACTGGTCAGCCCCGAACCCGAGGCGATGCCGTCATTGGCCTCGACGGTGCGGCGCACCAGTTCGCGGCCGAGGATGGCGCCACTCATCTGGTCGCCGATATGGAAGCCCCAGCCACCGGCCTGATGGCGCTGGCCATTGACCTGCGCCAGCGCGGCCGAACCGGTGCCGACGATGAGCACCGCGCCGTCGGCGCCGCCATGCGCACCGGCGCGGGCGATATCGATGTCGTCATAGACCCGCACCGCCTTGAACGGCCATTGGCGCTTCTCGAACGCCTCGCGCGCCGATGGCAGCCGCCCGCCGGCCATGCCGAAGCAGGCCGCGGTGTTTGCGGCTTCGGCAAGATCGATACCAGCCTTGCGGAAGACTTCCTTCGTCCCCTCGGTGATCGAGCGGAACGCGGGATCGCCGCCTTCGATCTGCAGGTTGGAGCGCCCGCCGCCTGCGTCGGCGAGGGTTTCGAGGTTCTCGTTCGCCAGGCGGATGCGGCAGTTGGTGCCACCACCATCGACGCCGAGATAATACTTAGCCACGCTTGCCGCTCTCGATCTTGAGGTTGAACGCGACGCGGGAGCCCCCCGCGAGTCCGGCGGACCATAATGCCAAAGGGGGCTAGACGAAAGTAGCTAAAGCAATCGATTTCGGCCTGCCTGCCCCGCTTGCAGCGCGGGGTCGCAAGGCAGAAACTCACCCGTCGTGGATCGATGGCGCGGCGGGCGCATTGGATTCGACAACCAAGGAGGCCGGGATGGGACATGTGCTGGTGCTGGGCGGAGCGCGCTCGGGCAAGACGGGGTTCGCTGAACGGCTGGCGATGCGCGCCGGCGAGCGGCCGGCCTACCTCGCCACCGCCGAGGCGCTCGACGACGAGATGCGCGAGCGGGTCCGCACCCACCGCCAGCAGCGCGGCGGCGCCTTCGCCACCATCGAGGAACCAATCGAGCTGAGCGCTGCCCTGACGCGCGCGGCGCGCGACCACGACGTCATCCTCGTCGACTGCCTCACCCTGTGGATCACCAACATGATCGTCGCCAACGCCAACGTGGCGCAGGCGGTCGACGGCCTCGTCGGCACGCTCGACAAGCTCAAGGGCACCCGGGTCATCCTCGTTTCCAACGAGGTCGGCCTTGGAATCGTGCCCGACAACGCCATGGCCCGCATGTTCCGCGACCTCGCCGGCTCAGCCCACCAGCGCCTCGCCGAAATCTGCGACGACGCCATTTTCATCGTCGCCGGCCTGCCAATGGTCCTCAAGGGCTCGGTCCCCGAGGCCGAGGTGATGACACAACGCGTGCACGAGGCTTAGGGACAGTCCCCCTGCTAGACCAGCCGCCAGGCCACCAACGCCACAATAGCGGTCACCGCCAGAGCAACATTCAATGTCGCGGTGTACAGCACCAAGGCGCGCGCGATGTCGGCGGGCCCGAGTTCGGCGCGCCCGGTGCCGAAGCTCGGCAGGTCCACCAGTTCGCCCTCGTAGCTGCGCGGCCCACCCAGCCGGAAGTCGAGGGCACCGGCGAATGCCGCCTCCGGCCAGCCGGCATTCGGGCTCTCGTGCTTCTTCGCATCGCGCAACGCCGTGCTCCATGCCGTCTCCGGGTGGGCGCCCTTCACGAAGAACGCTCCGCCGGCGATCAGCAGCGCCGTCAGGCGCGCCGGGATCAGGTTCAGCAGGTCATCGAACCGCGCGGCGGCCCAGCCGAACTGCAGGTGCCGCTCGGTCTTGTGGCCGATCATCGAATCCGCCGTGTTGACCGCCTTGTAGAGCGCGATGCCCGGCAACCCGCCGAGGATCAGGAAGAACAGCGGCGCAACCACCCCATCGGAGGTGGATTCGGCCAGCGACTCGATCGCGGCGCGCGACACCCCTGCCTCGTCCAGCGCCTGCGGGTCTCGGCCGACGATGTAGCTGACGGCGGTACGTCCCTCCGGCAGCGAACGCGCCAGCGCGGTGCCAACGGCTTGCACCGCGTCGCGGAGCGACTTCTGCGCCAGCAGCGAGGTGGCGAGAATGGCCTCGATCACCCAGCCGAACGGGATCGATCGGAGCGCCCACGCCACCGGCACCGTCACCAGGCCCGTCGCGGCAAGCAGCAGGAGGAGCGTCAGCACACCCCGACCGCGGGTCCGGTTGTTGAGGCGCGTGTCGAGCAGGCTGATCAACCGCCCCATCCAGATCACCGGATGGCCGATCCGCGCCACCAGCGCGTTCGGATAGCCGACGAGCCGTTCGAGGGCGAGCGCCAGCAGGGCCGTCATCGCGCCAGCCCCAGCAGTTGCTCGAGGTCGACATGCGCCTCGAGATGCGCCGCCAGCGCGTCGAGCGTCGCATCCACTGTCGCCTCGTAGTTCAGCGTCGAGTTCGCAGCGGCGGCGCCGAGGAAGTTGCGCCGGAAGGCGTCGGCCGCGAACACCCCGTGCAGGTAAGTCCCCAGCACCGTTCCGTCGGCAGAGACCGCCCCATCCGTCGCATCGCCGATCCGCGCGAAAGGCCGACCGAGCCCCGGTCCATCGGTGACGCCCATATGCATGTGATAGCCCGCGAGCGGGTCACCGGTCAGCGCCGACACGGCATGCTCCACCCGCAGTTCCTTGCGATCGCCCAGCACGGTGTCGACATCGAGCAGCCCGAGCCCGGTCGAGGTGCCGGCCTCGCCTTCGACGCCATCGGGGTCGGCCACGCTGCGCCCCAGCATCTGGAACCCGCCGCAGAGCCCGAGCACCCGCGCGCCCGCCCGATGATGCGCGAGGATGTCGATATCCCAGCCCTCCTGGCGCAGCGCAGCAAGGTCCGCCCGCGTCGCCTTCGAGCCTGGCAGCACGATGAGGTCGCCATATGGCAACGGCCGCCCTGGCTCGACGATCTCCACCGACACCCCCGGCTCGAGCCGCAGCGGATCGAGGTCGTCGAAGTTGGAGATGCGGGGCAGCCGCGGCACGACGATCCGGTAGCCGCCCTGCACCGAACTCATGCCGGCCAGAGCCAGTGCGTCCTCGGCCGGCAGCCGGTTGGCGCCAGCAAAAAACGGCACCGGCCCGAGGCACGGCCGATTGGTGCGCTCGGCAATGAACTGCTTGCCATCGTCAAACAGTCTGGAATCGCCCTGAAACTTGTTCACCAGCGTCGCGACGATCAGCGCCGCGTCGTCCGGGTCGATCACCGCGAACGTCCCGACCAGTGCCGCGATCACCCCGCCGCGCTCGATATCCGCCACCAGCACCACCGGCACATCGGCCGCGCGGGCGAAGCCGAAATTGGCGATGTCGCCCGACCGCAGGTTGACCTCCGAAGCGCTCCCCGCGCCCTCCACCAGCACCAGATCGGCGTCAGCGGCCAGTTCCTGGTGTGCGGCGCAAACCTCTGGCAGAAGTTTGTGGCGCTCACGCCAGTATTCACGCGCCTTGTACGATCCGACGCGCTTGCCGCGCACCACCAGTTGCGACCCGGTTTCGCCCTCCGGCTTCAGCAAGACCGGGTTCATCGCCGTCACCGGCTCGCGACGCGCCGCCCGCGCCTGCAGCGCCTGCGCCCGGCCGATCTCGCCACCGTCGGCCGTGACGGCGGCATTATTCGACATGTTCTGCGGCTTGAACGGCGCAACGCGCAGCCCGCGATTGGCGTAGGCGCGCGCAAGTCCTGCTACAACAAGGGATTTTCCGACATCGGAGCCGGTGCCCATGAACATGATCGATCGCGCCATGGCCGAGTGATAGCGGGTCGCGCCGCAATCCGGTAGGGATGACGGCATGCGAACCCTTCTCGTGATCGGCATCGGCGCCGGCAACCCGGAATACCTCACGGTTCAGGCGATCAACGCCATGAACCGCGCCGAGGTTTTCTTCATGCCCGACAAGGGTTTGGAGAAATCCGGCCTGAACGCCATCCGCCTCGACATGCTCGACCGCTTCGTCACGAACAAGCGCTACCGCCTCGTCGATTTTGCCATCCCGTCACGCCGGCAGGCCGACACACCGGGCTACCGCGACGCGGTGCAGGAGTGGCGCGACAAGCTCGAAGCGGCCTACCGCGCGATGTTCGCCGAGCTCGGCGAGGACGGGGTCGGCGCGTTCCTGGTCTGGGGCGACCCGACGCTCTATGACGGAACGCTGAGGATTCTCAAGGACATGCAGGCCGCCGGCTGGGACTTCGCCATCGAAGTGATCCCCGGCATCTCCGCCCCGCAGGCCCTTGCGGCGCAGCATCAGGTGACGCTGAACCGGGTAGGCGAGGCGATCACCATCACCACCGGTCGCCGGGTCGGCGAGGGCGAGGCCGACGAGTTGTCGAGCGCCGTAGTAATGCTCGACAATCACCAGGTTTTTCAGCGCTTTGCACCAACCGAGGCAGAAATCTTCTGGGGCGCCTATCTGGGCACCGCGGACGAGATCCTCGTCGCCGGGCCGGTGAAGGACGTGATGGCCGAGATCGACGCGAAGCGCTGCGAAGCGCAGGCGCGGCATGGCTGGATCATGGACACCTACATGATCCGGAAGCCTGAATAATCACGCGATATCAATGACATGGGCGTATGAGCCCAGCACCCGCCCCTGCACCAGCCCCATCGCCGGCAGCGCCTCGCCCAGCGCATCGGTCGCCTCAAACAGCGGCGTGCCGTGGGTACGGCGGGCGCTCGAATAGTGGAACTCGTGGCCGTTCAGCCGCGCCGGAAAGGGCAGCGAGCTCGCATGGGTCAGCCGGCGGTAGCCGAGCACCCGCTTCGGCCGGTCGATGCGGGTCTCGTGCGGCAGCAATCCGGCCATCCGGTGAACGACGCCGGCCTTGTCGGTGAGCGACTGCCCCAGCACCATGAAGCCCCCGCACTCGCCATAGATCAGCGCGCCCCGGTCGCGGGCGGCATGCAGCCCGGCACGGAAATACTCAGCAGCCGCGAGGGTTTCGCCGTGCAGCTCGGGATAGCCGCCGGGCAGGAACACCGCATCCGCCGCCGCATCCGGCGTTTGGTCGGCGAGTGGTGAGAAGAAGCTCAGCGTCGCACCGGCGGCGTGCCAGTCGCGCAGCCAGTGCGGATAGAGGAAAGCGAACGCCGCATCGCGGGCGATGGCGATGTGCTGGCCGAGGGGTGGCAAGGTACCGGTTCCGTCACCCGCTCCGCCGGCCGCGGCGCCGGCTGAAGGGACGGACAGGGCAGTGAGCAGGTTGAGGTCGAGGAAATCCTCTATCGCCTCCGCCGCTGCCTGCACCACCGCGTCAAAGCGCGCGACTTCGCCCGGCAGGACCAGGCCCAGGTGCCGCTCCGGCAGGGTCAGCGCCTCGCGCTTCGGCAGCACGCCCAGCAACGGAATATCGAGCGCCGACAAGGCGTTGCGCAGCATCGCTTCATGGCGGGTCGATGCGGCGCGGTTGACCATGAGCCCCGCCACCTTCACCTCCGGCCGCCACGAGGCAAAGCCGTGCGCCAGCGCCGCGATCGACTGGCTCTGCCGCTCGGCATCGAGCACCAGGATCACCGGCAGGCCAAGCGCCACCGCGAGGTCGGCAGACGAGCCCCGGTTGTCGGCGGCGCCATCGAACAGCCCCATCGCACCCTCGACCAGCAGCAGGTCGGCGTCAGCAGCGTGGGCCGCCGCGATGTGGCGCAGCCGCGTCGGCCGCATCGCCCAGGCATCGAGGTTGATCGCCTCCCGCCCGGCAGCACGGGCGAGGATGGTTCTGTCGATGTAGTCCGGGCCGGATTTGGCCGGCGCGACCGCAATTCCGCGCCGCGCAAGCGCCGCCAGCAGCCCCAGCGTGACGGTAGTCTTGCCCGAGCCAGAGCGCGGTGCGGCGACGACCAGGCCGTTCATCGCAGCGGCCTCCGATAAAAATGCTGCGAATTGCAGGGACTTGGCCCTATATTGCGCCGAAGCGCGTCGAGTCCGGCCCGGTGCGCCACTTGGGGGTGAGCAGTAGGGCGATGAAGATCCTGATCCTGGGGGGCACCGAAGAAGCGCGGCTGCTCGCCGATAGGCTCGTCGCCATGGGGCACGACGTGACCACGTCGCTGGCCGGCAAGACCGCGTCGCCGGTGCTGCCCAAGGGCACCATCAAGACCGGCGGCTTCGGTGGCGGCGACGGGCTCGGCAAGTTCCTGCGCGACGAGAAGTTCGACCGCATCGTCGATGCCACGCACCCCTACGCAACCGAGATCAAGCTCAATGCCGTGCGTGGCGCGGCCATGGCGGAACTGAAGCTGATCCGGCTGACCCGGCCCGAATGGCAGGAACCGCAATACGCGTTCTGGAAGCGCGTCGCCTCGGCCGATGAGGCGGCACAGTCGCTGCCGCGCGGCGCACGCGCGCTGCTGACGCTGGGCCATACCGGGCTCGAGCCGTTCCTCGCGCGCACCGATTGCAGCTTCGTGGTGCGCTCGATCGAGCCGCCGCTGAAGGCCCTGCCGGTGAACGCCACCTCGCTGATCGCCCGGCCGCCCTTCTACCCGCAGGCCGAACTGGCGCTGCTGCAGGAGCAGGGCATCACCCACCTCGTGTGCAAGAACTCCGGCGGGGTGCAGACCGAGGCCAAGCTGCAGGCCGCGCACCAGCTGCGGCTGCCGGTGTTCATGATCGCCCGTCCCGAGCTGCCGCCGGCCTACGAGGTACCGACCATCGGGCAGGTGATCGCGGCCTTGCGGCTGGGCTGACTGGCCGCGTCGCTCGCGAGCGCCCCCTCCACCAGCTTCGCTGGTCCCCCTCCCCCGCTGCGCGGTGGAGGACCCCGGCGACCGCAGCGCCTCGCTCACCCGACCCTCTGCTTCTTCTTGCCGACGTTGCGCAGCACGTGGGCGAAGCCTTCGTCGTACAGGCTGGAATCGCGGAAGCGGGTCTCGCCGAAGACCCGGCCGACCATGATGAGCGCGGTGCGGGTAATCTTCTCCTCGCGAACGCGGGCCTTCATGCCGGCGAGCGTGGTGTGGATCACCTCCTCGTCCGGCCAGGTTGCGCGGTAGATGATCACCACCGGGCAATCGGCGCCATAGTGCGGGGTCAGCGCGGTTTCCACGTAGCCGAGGTTGCGAATCGACAGGTGGATGCAGAGCGTCGCCTTCGATTGCCCGAGGATTTCGAGGCTCTCGGATTCCGGCATGGACGACGCCTTGCCGGAGGTGCGGGTGAGGATGATGGTCTGCGAGATTTCGGGCAGCGTGAGCTCGGCAGCAATCCGCGCGGCCGCGCCGGCAAAGGCGGGAACGCCGGGGACGACCTCATAGGGGATCCCCAGCGTATCGAGGCGGCGCATCTGTTCGGCGACGGCGCCATAGATGGAGGGGTCGCCCGAATGGACGCGCGCCACATCCTTGCCTTCGGCATGCGCCTTGTTGATTTCGGCAATGATCTCGTCGAGATGCATCGGCGCGGTGTCGCGCACCAGCGCCCCCGACGGCGCCGCAGCGACAATCTCGGCGGGGACCAGCGAGCCGGCGTACAGGCAGACCTCGCAGCGTTCGATCAGCCGCTGGCCCCGCACGGTGATGAGGTCGGGCGCGCCAGGTCCGGCGCCGATGAAATACACGGTCATCTGTTTGCTTTCGCTGCATAGCCGCGCGGCGTGTAGGCCCTCAGGCCGTCGCCACGCAGGAACGCCTTGGACGTGCTGGCGCCAAACAGCACGATGGTGAGCATGTCGATCTCGCGCGGATCAAAGGCTTCCAGCGTCACGACGCGGACGCGCTGGCTGGGTCGGCCGAGGTTGGAGCCGATCACCACCGGGGTATCGGGCGGCCGGTGCTCGAGGAATATCCGCTTTGCTTCTTCGATCAGGTCGGTGCGCCGCTGCGAGCGCGGATTATAGAACGCGGTGACGAAATCGGCGATGGCCGCGCCTTCGAGCCGCTTCAGGATCGCCTCGCGCGGGGTCAGCAGGTCGGACAGCGAAATGCAGCAGAAATCGTGGCCGATCAGGGCCCCGGCCGCGGCAGAAGCGGCCTGGAAGGCGGAGACGCCGGGATGCGTCTCGATGTTGACGCGGCGAGCCACGGCCGACACGGCGCGATCGCCCTCGGCTTCGAGCAGTTCGTAGGCCAGTGCCGCCATGGCGTAGATCTGCGCATCGCCCGAGCAGACCAGCGACACCACCTTGCCCTCGGCAGCCAGTTCGAGCGCGTGACGGACGCGGGTCTCCTCCTCGCCGAGTTCGTAGCGATGCCCGGCCTGGCCGCGCCGCAGGTCCCCTACAAGGTCGAGGTAGAGGCCGTAGCCGACCCAGTCGGTGCTATCCTCCAGCGCCGCCACGGCCGACGCGGTGCGCTGCGGCGCCTCGCCCGGTCCGATGCCGACCAGATGCAGCACGCCGGGGCGGCGCCCGAACGCCGCCATGTCGATCGGACGCGTGGCGCGGCCGATGGCGCAGGTGGCGCGCGCCGATTTCAACTTCTCGACCACCAGCGGTCCGGCCTTCAGGGCCGCAGCCTCGGCAACCGACGGCGTGCCGACGGTGTCCTCGACATAGTCCGAGGGCTGCTTGAGGCGATAGCGCTCCTGCGCCAGTTCGGTGGCCGAGAACAGGCGGAGCGGCACCTTGAAGTGGCGCGCCGCGGCGTGCAGCGCCGGCTCATCGGCCTTGATGTCGATCGAAGCGATGGCGGCGAGCGACAGCGGCGACAGGTTCTGCGCACGCAACGCCGCCTCGACCAGCCCGATCACCTCGGCGCCGTCGGCATGGCGCTCGCAGCCGACCCCGGCCACCAGCGTCTTCGGATGGTAGACGATGCCGCGCTCGATCCGCTGGATCGTTTCGGTGACCAGCACCTTGACCGCCCCCGTCGATGAGATCGGGTAGCCGGCTTCGGCGAGGAACGGCGCATCGCCATCGAGCTGCAGCTTCGCACCGAGCAGCAGCGCCATCATCGCCGGCTTGGCGTCCTGCGGCGTGCCGAGCACCCAGCCCTCGGGCGGTTCGTCGAGGCCGTGCGCGAACTGGCTGTCGGAGGCCGTGGTGATGGCCGCCGTGCCGTTCAGCGCTTCGGCCAGTTGGCGGGCAAGGCGGTTGGCGCCGCGATGGCCGCCAAGCAGCGGCACCACCGACGCACCATCCTGCGACACGGCCAGCACCGGCGGCTCCTTGCGCTTGTCTGCAAGGCTCCCGGCCAGCAGGCGGATCAGGATGCCTGCCGCACAGACGCCGATGATCGGCCGGCCCTCGGCGAAGAGCTTCGGCAGCAGCTTCAGAGCATCGGCGCCGCCCTGCCCGCAGGTGTGCAGCTCGCCATCGACGGCGGTCGCGATGCGCCGGGCCGTGTCGATACCGGCCTCGGAGAAGAGGATGACGGCGGGGGTCATGCGGCTCCCTTTGAAGAGTCCTGACCCCACGCTTCAGTGCCGCGATAGCAGAGGATGGTCGAGAAATACGGTCGCTCGTCATGCCCGAAGGCCGAAAGCGGGGTGATGCGCTGGCGCGCGGTCGTCGCGTGCTCGACCACCATGGCGCCCGCGGCGTGGCCTGTTTCGGCCAGCAGGGCGCGGATGCGGTCAAAGTGGCGGCCGACCTTGATGATGGCGACAGCCGGAGCGGCCTCGAGTTCGGCGCGCAGGGCCGCGTCGTCGAGTGGCGCGGGCAGCACTTTAAGCGTCTCGTTGCGGGCGGCGAGGGGTCGGCCGATGGCAGCGGCAGCGGCGGTCAGCGAGGTGACGCCGGGGATCACCAGCACCGGCGCCGCCGCCGCGACGCGGGCGACGAGATACATGGCCGAACCATAGAACAGCGGATCACCCTCGCAGAGCCACGCGACGTCGCGGCCGGCGGCGAGCTGCTCGAGGATGGCAACGGCGGCTTCGTCATAGGCGACCTGCGCCGGGCCCCGCTCCACCGTCATGGGAATGGCGACTGGCAAGTGCAGGGCGGCCGGGTTGAGGTGCGCGCGCGCGATGTCGAGGGCAAGCGCCGCCCCGTCGCCCGTCGTCGGATAGGCCACTACCGGCACGCTGCCGAGCAGCTTTGCCGCCTTCAGCGTCAACAGTTCGGGATCGCCCGGGCCGACGCCGACCAGGTAAAGCGTGCCGCTCGTTCGATCACTCATGGCGAAACGATCAGCCCGTGCATCTGCTTGATCACCACCCACTGGGTCACGGTCATGCGCGGCTTGAACGCCCGGTGGCTGCCGATGCGATCGATGGTGGAAATGTCGATGCGGGTCAGTTCGCCGCCCAGTTGCAGGTGGCGCGAATACAGCGCGTGCTCACCATCGAGGGTCACGGCATTGGCGACGAGACGGCCGCCGGATTTCAGCGCCGACCAGCAGGCCTCGAACAGGTCGTCATTGCCGACATCGCCGCCCATGAAGATGGCGTCGGGCGGCCCCCGCCGCTCGAAGGTCATCGGCGCCTCGCCGGATTCGATCTCCAGTCCCGGCACGCCGAGCGCGGCCGCGTTCACGGCGATCATCTGCAGCCGCTCGCCCTCGCGCTCGAAGGCGACGGCCCGGGCGTCGCGGGCGGACCGCATCCACTCGATCGCGATCGAGCCGCAGCCCGCGCCGACGTCCCACAGCATGGCGCCGGGGAACGGCGCAAGCTTGGCGAGCGTCGCGGCGCGCACCTCGCGCTTGGTCAACTGGCCGTCGTTGACGAAGGCCTCGTCGGGCAGGCCGGGGACCGGCGGCAGCAGGTCGGCGCTGAGGTCGGGCACGCAGTCGATGGCGAGGACGTAGAAATCGCCGATGCCGCGCGTCTCAAAATCGACGGCCTCCTCGGTGGTGATCCGCTCGTCCGGACCGCCGAGGTTCTCGAGCGTCGAGACGACGGAACGGCCATAGCCGCGATCGCCGAGCAGTTCGAGCGCCAGGTCCACCGTGGCGCGATCTGAGGTAAGCGCCAGGATCTTGTTGCCGGGCAGGATATGCGGGTGCAGCAGTTCGACCGGCCGGCCATGGATCGACAGCGTCGTCACCGACTGCAGCGGCCAGTGCAGCCGGGCGGCGGCAAGCTGGAACGCCGAGGGGTGCGAGTGCACCACGTAGTCGGACGGCAGCAGGTAGCGGGCCAGCGTCGCACCGATACCGAACCACATCGGATCGCCCGAGGCGAGAATCACGGTCGGCGTATCGCGCAGCTTGAGGATCTGCTCGACCATCTTTTCGAGCGGCGCTTCCCACTCGATGATGTTGCGGCCATCGGCATAGGGGTGACGCGGCGAGGCTTCCTCGACATCACCCGCCAGCGCCCGGGCCACCGCCTCGAACGACCGCTTGGTGACGAATTCGGGGTTGAACAGGTCGCCCGAGGCGCCCGGCCGGCTTGCCGGCTCGAGATCGTCGAGGAACCGGCGCGGGCCGACCACGTTTTCAGCATAGCTGAGCAGCAGCTTGAACGCCGGCGACAGCTCGCGCGGTCCGCGCTCGCCCACTCCGATGATATGCAGCCAGGCCGTGGTCATGCCCAAGCCCCCTTGCTGATGGCGTTGAAGGCGGCGCTCGCAATGGCCGAGCCGCCACGCCGGCCGGTAACCGTCACGAATGGGATAGGAAAGCCGCGCGCCACTAGCAAGGCCTTGCTTTCGGCCGCCCCGACAAAGCCGACCGGCGCGGCGATGATCGCGGCCGGGCGCGGCGCTCCCGCTTCCAGCATTTCGATGAGGTGAAACAAGGCGGTAGGCGCATTGCCGATGACCACCACGCTGCCCTCGAGGCGCGGGCGCCAAAGTTCGACCGCCGCAGCGGACCGCGTGGTGCCGAGCGATCTTGCAAGGTCGGGCACGCCCGGATCGTTCAGCGTCACCACCAGTTCGGCGGCTTCGGGCAGGGTGCGGCGGATGATGCCGGAGCGGACCATCTCGCAATCGCAGAGGATCGGACCGGTCGCCGCGCGCACCGCCGCAACGATCGCCGGGTCGCCGACGATTTCGGCCGCGAGGTCCACCATGCCGCAGGCGTGGATCATCCGGATCGCCACCTCGTGCAGCGCCTCGGGCAGATGCGACAGCTCCGCCTCGGCCCGGATGGTGGCGAAAGACTGAGCGTAGATGGCGTCGGGATCGCGGAGGTAGCTCATGCGGCCGCGCTCGCGACATCCGCGTGCCCGACCCCGGCAATCCAGCCCTCTTCGCGCACGAGGATTTCGCGCTCGGCGGCACTGAGGCCGACAGGAGCGCCGAGGAAAACGCCCAGTTCACCCGCTGCATCCAGCGCGGCGAACCGGCGGACGCAGGTCTCGACCTGCCCCCGATCCTTCGGCACCACCGAAGGGTCGTCGAGCGCAAACAGCGAGGGATAGATCTCGACAATGGTGATCGGCCGGTCCAGCGCCTTGGCGAAGCCGGTGTCGAACGGCCAGACGGCAATCTCAGGGCCGAGAACCGGGTGCTGGCGCAGCGCCTCGAGCCGGGCAATGCCGAGCAGCGACTGGCTGCCGACAGCGCCCGCACCGGTCAGCTTCCACACCGGCTGCGCCGACCGGGCAACGATCTCGGCGCGGCGCCGCTCCGGAATTGTCGCATAAGCAGCCGGCCGGCGCGGCCCGAGATTGTCGTAGCGGTGCTGGTGCGGGTGGCCCCAATAGTGCGGCGCCGCCAGCCGCGCATTGATAGCCGCGGCGACGTGAAACCGGTTGGAACTGTTGTCGGGATTGTCGACGACTAGGGCGTGGAGAAGCGACCAGAGGGCTCTCCAAGGCCCGGCTGGCGATGACACCGACTCCTCGGCAAGAGCAGGCCGCCCTACCCTCCCCCTTGCGGGGAGGGTAGCGGAGCTTGGGCGCGCCAGCGCCTTAGCGGAGCTAGGAAGGGGGTGCGCAGGAGGGCTGCAAGAAGCGTCGGCGAACACCCCCCTCCCAGCTGCGCTAGGCGCCAAGGCGCCAAGCTGCGCTACCTCCCCCGCAAGGGGGGCGGTGGAGGTCGGGTTCGCTGCAAGTTCCAGGAAAGCCTCGACGATCGCGTCCGCCGCGCCCTGCGGATAGCCGAAGACGAAGTCGAAGCCGAGCATCACCCGCTCACCGTCAGCGCGAGCGGCCAGCAAGCGATCGGTCACCACCGCCATCGCTTCGTGCCTGGTCGAGGGATTGATGTTCGCCGCCGCGCTGTCGGCAATCCAGATCGAGTCTTTTCCCGTCCGCGGCGTGTTCGCCGCCGACCAGTCCACCGCGATATAGCGGTCGAACAATCCCATTCAGCCCTGCTCCTCGCGCGCCAGTCGCCCCGGCACCTTGGGCAGGGTTCTCGGGCCGAGCGGGTGGTCGGCGTGCGGGTAGGGGTGGTGGTGATGATCCCCGGCCGGAGGCGGAGTGTCGACCTTCTGATCGGCCTGCGGCTGGCCGAAACTGGCGAGCGGCGCGTTGCCGCTCAGCAGCGCATGACGGGCCGGCGGATGCGTGTGCGTATGCGGGCCATGCTCGTGCCCATGGTCATGCGCGTGGTCATGATCGTGGGCGTGATCGTGGGCGTGATCGTGCGTGTGCAGCGGCGTCCACGGCAGGCCGTGCTTCCGGCAGAACGTCTCGTCGCGGCAGGAGCTGTCGCAATCGCCCTTGCACGGGCAGTTCTCCATGCCGCCGCCAATACCCTCGACGTGGTGGTGGTGGCTTTCCTGCGCCAGCCCCACCTCGGCCTCGAAGCCCAGCACCTGCTCGCGATACTTGCACATGGCGCAGTTCATCAGGTTCTGCCCGACCAGCATTTCCTGCACGCGGTCGAGGAACGTCTCGACCACCATGGGATGGTCGTTGAGATAGGGCGCATCGAGGAACTCGATTGCCGGGTACTTCGCCCGCGCCTCGGCCACCGCGTCATATATGCGCTTCACCAAAACGCCGGTGAACAGGAAATACGGGAACACTATCACCCGGCGGTAGCCGAGCCGCGCCAGATGGTCGAGCGCGGGAGCGACAAGCGGGAAAGTGACGCCCGAATAGGCCACCTCGCCCCAGCCGAAGCCCATGCCCTCCCAGAGGAGCCGCATCACTTTGGCCACATTGGAATTGGCATCGGGGTCCGACGCACCGCGACCGACCACCAGCAGCAGCGTTTCCTCGCGTGGCACCTCGGTCGGCGCGGCGTCGATCGCCTGCTGGATGCGGTCGCCGGCAGCGCGCAGCATCTTGAGGTCGACGCCGAGTTCGCGGCCATAGGTCAGCTCGACCCCATGCATCGCCGCATAGGTGTTGAGCACCGAGGGGATGTCGTTCTTGGCGTGGCCGGCGGCGAACAGCATGCCGGGGACCGCGAGGATGCGCTTCGCCCCGGCCTCGCGCAGCTTGTCGAGGCCCTGGTGGATCACCGGGTTGGCGAATTCGAGATAACCGTATTCCACCGGCACGTCCGGCAGCCGCTCACGCAGGCGCTCGGCCAGCACGGCGAATTCGCCGACGGCACGGGTATTGCGGCTGCCATGGCCGCACAGCATCACCCCGGTGTCGGGGGGCAAAGTCAGGAATTTCGTCACGTCTCGCCTCTCTCGCGCGGGAAAGGCAGAGTTACTTCGACCAACCAGCAGCCCCGGCCTTGGTCCCCGATTTGGGTCGACCGCACCGGGCATGAGTTTCAGCCCTTGAAGGAACGCTGCGCCAGGGCGGCGTTGTAGGCGTTGGCGCCGTTCGGGGCAACGATTCCCTGCGACACCCCTCGCGGCTGTGCATTGCGGACATGCAAGGCACCCGCAATTGCGAGCCAGTGGCAGCTGCCGCGCGCAGGATCAATGGCTTAGCGCTGTTCAGAAAGCTTCTGAAAATCACTCGCAAATACAGGCACTTGCCAGCCAGCCGGCGGCTGGATATGGGCCACGCATGGTCAGCAGGGGCAGCAGCAACGTCGTCAACATCGCCTATGGCAGCCTTGCCGTAGGCCTGCTGGTGCTCGCCCTCAAGGCCTTCGCCGCCTATGCCACCGGCTCGATCGCGCTCTACTCCGATGCGCTCGAAAGCGTGGTGAACGTGGTGACGGCCATCGTGGCGCTCGTCGCCATCCGCTTCGCCGCCCGGCCGGCCGACGCCAACCTCCAGTACGGCTACTACAAGGCCGAGTACTTCTCTGCCGTGATCATCGGCGGCTTTATCGCGGTCGCGGCCATCCTGATCCTGCAGCGGGCGTGGGACGGGTTCGCGAACCCTGCGCCCTTCGCCGCCGATCCGCTCGGGCTCGGGGTCTCGGTGCTGGCGACGGCGATCAACCTCGTCTGGGCCCAGTACATCCTTCGCGCCGGCAAGCGCGAGGGGTCGCTGTCGCTGGTGGCGGACGGGCAGCACCTGATGACCGACGTGGTGTCCACCGCCGCGGTGCTGGTGGGGGTATTCCTGACGGTAGCGACCGGCTTTGCCCAGCTCGATTCGATCATGGCGGCCTTCGTCGCCCTCACCATCCTGTGGTCAGGCTGGCAACTGGTGCGCCAGAGCGTCATCGGGCTGATGGACGTATCGGTCGACGCGCCTGTCCTCGGCCGGATCAAGGACATCATCTCGTCGAGCGCCGATGGCGCCATCGAGGCGCACGACATCCGCACCCGGCAGGCCGGCAAGATGGTGTTCATCGACTTTCACCTGGTGGTCCCCGGCGCCATGACAGTCGAAGCCGCCCACGCCATCTGCGACGTCATCGAGGCCAAGCTGCGCGAAGCCGTCGAAAACGCCCAGGTCACCATCCACGTCGAACCCGAGGCCAAGGCCAAGCACTCGGGGATCGTGGTGCTGTAGGGCGTCTGAGCGCGCTGCACCCCGCTGCGGTGAGGGTCGTTGCCTACGGAGGCGGGAACGCTGTTCACCCTCCCCCTTGCGGGGAGGGTACCGAAGCTCGGCGCGCAAGCGCCCTAGCGGAGGTAGGGAGGGGGTGTCACCGAGGCCGGAGCACTAGGGCTGGGCTCGGTGATACCCCCCTCCCAGCTTCGCTAGGTGGCACAGCCACCAAGCTGCGCTACCTCCCCCGCAAGGAGGGAGGTGACCAGCGCCTCACATCTGCCAAGTGCAGTTGCATGACCCGAGCAGAAGGTAGACGGCCTCTGCCAGACGCCCCCACCCAAACACGTTGCCCTGCCCTACGCCGCCGCCCGGCATCCCTGGCACACGCCACGCAGTTCGATCGTGGTGCGCTCGAGCGCAAAGCCCTGCGCCCCGGCCCAACCGGCCAGCCGCTCACCCACCTCGGGGTCGGTGAACTCGTCGACCCGCCCGCACTTCGAGCAGATGGCGAAGGCCGCCGTGCCGCTCGCTTTCTCGTGGCATCCCGCATCGGCACAACACACAAATGCGTTGAGCGATTCCAGCCGGTGCGCCAGCCCGGCCTCGATCAGCCGCTCCAGCGCCCGGTAGACCTGCAGCGGCGCCCGTAGCCCATCATCCCGCAGCCGGTCGAGGATGTCGTAGGCCGAGAGCGGTGCGTCTGCGCCGTTCAGCGTCCGGAGCACCAGATCCTGGTTGCGAGTCAGGTCCGGGCGGGCTTCGTGATGGTGGTGGTCGTGCGAATGGGCCATGCCTTACCCTACTTTCCTTCGAGCGCCGGTACCAGCAGCCCGATATTGTGCCGGAACATCTCGAGATAGGTGGCGGCCCCCTGCCCGGGTTCCGACAGGGCGTCGGAATAGAGCGAACCGCCCAGTTTTGCCCCGGTTTCCGCGGCAATCTGCTGCACCAGCCGCGGGTCGCTCATGTTCTCGATGAACAGCGCCTTCACCCCATCGTGCTTCACCTGGTCGATCAGCCGCGCCACGTCGGCTGCCGAGGCCTCGCTGTCGGTGCTGATTCCCTCGGGCGCCAGGAACGTGACCCCATAGGCTGCGGCGAAGTAGCCGAACGCGTCGTGGGTGGTGATCACCTTGCGGTCGGCCTCCGGCACGGCGGCAATCGCTGCCTTCACCTCGGCATCGAGCGCCCTGATCTGCGCCGAGTAGGCTTCGGCGTTCGTCGTGTAGACCGGGCAGCCCTCGGCATCGATCTCGCACAGCGCCGCCTTGATGTTGGCGACGTAGATCAGGCCATTGCCGAGGCTCTGCCAGGCATGCGGGTCTGCGCCCTCGTGGTGGTGGCCGGCATGGTCCTCGCCGTCCTCATGGTCGGGCGCGTTTGCATCGTCATGGCCGTCTTCGTGCCCGGCTTCGTCATCATGCCCGGCGTGATCGTCCGTCTCAGCCATCTCGTTCGCAACGATGCCGTCGGACACCGTCACCACCTTGCCCTCGAACGCCGTCGCCTCGACCAGCCGCTCGAGCCAGCCCTCGAAACCGAGCCCGTTGACGAAGAAGACCTGCGCCTTGCCGAGCCGAGCCGCATCCTGCGGGCGCGGCTCATAGACATGCGAGTCGGCGTTCGGCCCGACGATGGTGGTCACCGCCACCCGATCGCCGCCGACCTGCTTCACCATGTCCCCGAGGATGGAAAAGCTCGCCACCACCTCCACCGGTGCGGCAAAGGCCGTGCTGGTCAGCAGGGCGAGCGAAATCGTTGCGAGCAAAGCGCGCATTGGCAGTCTCCTTGTCTAGCGTCTCTCAGGCGATGCGATGGCGGGGCGGCACCAGCCGCGTCCGGATCACTCCGCGGTTTCCGATCAGCAGCGAAAGCAAGTAGATCGCTCCCGCCACCAGGATGATCGCCGGCCCCGAAGGAACCGACAGGTGGTAACTGAGCAGCAGGCCGACATAGCTCGACGCCACTCCGATGCCGATGGCCACGAGGCACAGCGCCTCGAGCCGCGCGACCCAGAAGCGCGCCGCCGCCGCCGGTAGCATCATCAACCCCACCGCCAGCAGCGTGCCCAGCGCCTGGAAGCCGCCGACGAGGTTCAGCACTACCAGCGCCAGGAAGATCAGGTGCACGGCTTGCCCCGCCCCCGACACCGAGCGCAGGAAGTTGGGATCGAGGCATTCGGCGAACAGCGGCCGCCAGATCAGGGCGAGGGAGACCAGCGAGATGGTCGCCACCGCGCCGATCATGATCAGCGCATCGTTGTTGAGCGCCAGCACCGTGCCGAACAGCACATGCATCAGGTCGACGCTCGAGCCGCGCAGGCTCACCAGCATCACGCCGAGCGCCAGCGAAATCAGGTAGAACGCCGCCAGCGACGTATCCTCGCGCTGGATGGTCAGCCGCGACACCAGCCCGGCGAGCAGCGCCACGATCAGCCCGGCCGCGAAGCCGCCCAGCGTCATCGGCAGGATTTCGAGCCCCGCGAGCAGGAAGCCGACGCCCGCTCCCGGCAGGATGGCATGCGCCATCGCATCGCCCGTCAGGCTCATCCGCCGCAGCATCAGGAACACGCCGACCGGCGCCGCGCTGAGCGCGATCACCACGGCGCCGACCAGCGCCCGGCTCATGAAGCCGTAGGTGACGAACGGGCCGACGAAGAACTCGAACAGGTTCATGCCGCCCGCCCGTGCTGGTGCGTGTGCCCCTCGTGCCAGGGCGCATGCTCGTCCCAGGCCTCGGTCATCCGCCGGGCCTTAAGCAGGTTGTCGGGCGCCAGTGCCTCGGCCGTCGTGCCCCAGGCCACCGGTTCGCGCGCCATCAGCAGCGCGTCGGGGAACACCCGGCGCACCATGTCGATATCGTGCAGCACCGCCACCACGGTGCGCTTTTCGCCGTGCCAGCGCTGCATCAGCGCGATCAGGTCGGCCGTCGTTTTCTCGTCGATGGCGGTGAAGGGTTCGTCGAGCAGGATCACGTCGGCGTCCTGCAGCATGACCCGGGCGAACAGCGCCCGCTGCGCCTGCCCGCCCGAGAGCGTATCGAGCGCCCGATCCTCGAACCCGCGCAGGCCGACCGCCTCGAGCGCCCCAAGCACCGCGCCATAATCGGTGCCGGTGATCGCCCCCCACAGCCCGCGCGAGCGCCAGTGGCCGAGCGCCACGAGGTCCGCCACCGTCGCCGGGAAACTCCGGTCGATCTCGGCCGACTGCGGCAGGTAGGCGATACTCTGCGTCCGCGTCTTGCCACGTTCGATCGAGCCGCCGAGCGGCTTCAGGATGCCGGTAATGCCCTTGAGCAGCGTCGACTTGCCCGAGCCGTTCGGCCCGACGATCGCGGTCAGCGAGCCGTCGGCAAAGGTGCCGTCGAGATGGTGCACCGCCGGGTGGCCGTCATAGCCGAGCGTCAGGTCGCGCAGTTCGATCGCCATCAGCGCACCACCAGCGGCACGATCGAGACCCACACCAGCACCACCAACCCCAGGGCGATGGCGAGGCGCAACCCGAGCCCCTGCTGGGCCAGGCTGAACTTTCGCGGTGCGGGATGATGATGGTCGTGCATGCGTCTGCCGGGCTGGTTATTGCGTCATGTAATAACGTAACACAGATCGGGAGCGCAAGCCCCTTGGCCGGCCATCACTGGCAGAACTTTGTGGCCTACGCGCGCAAAACTCAGCGCAAAGGGCCCTTGAAGATGAAGAATGCGCCCGCGAAAATCAGCCCGAAACCCACCGCGTGGTTCCAGGTCAGCTTCTCCCCCAGCACGAACACGGCGAAGCCGACGAACACGGTAAGGCTGATCACCTCCTGGATCGTCTTCAGCTCCGCCGCCGTATAGACACCGTAGCCGATGCGGTTGGCCGGCACCGCCAGCCAGTATTCCACCAGCGCAATCGCCCAGCTGACCATCACCACCACCCACAGGGCAGCGTGCGGAAACTTGAGGTGACCGTACCAGGCGATGGTCATGAAGACGTTGGAGCCGATCAGCAGGACGATCGGCATCACGGTCTGAAAAGTCAGGGGCATGGGAAGCTCGCGAATCAGGCAGGCTCGGTATTCATCAGGCTTGCCGCACGAGCGCCGCAAGCCCCCAACATGGTATGGCGGATCGGTCAGATTCGCCGTCGAACCCGGAGGCCCGAATGCGTCGCCTGCTTCTGCTCCCCGCCCTGCTTTTCTCCACTCCCACCTTCGCCGAGCAGCTCAGCTGCGACGGGCCGTTCGCTGCGGATTCCTCGGAAGCCCGGCTGGTCGAAGCCTTCGGCCGCGACAATGTCGTCACCGGCGAAGTGCCAGGCCCGGAAGGCTCGACGCTCCTTGCCACCACCATCTACCCCAACGATCCCGACCGGCGGATCGAGGTCGGCTGGTGGGACGAGGACAACCTGACCGAGCTCGCCTACTTCACCATCCCGCCGGGCGATACCGCGCCGCAGGGCGTGGCCATGGGGATGACCGTCAAGGAGGTTGAGGCGCTGAACGAAGGCCCGTTCGAACTCCAGGGCTTCTGGTGGGACTATGGCGGCTACGCCAACTTCACCGGCGGCAGGCTGGGCGCGCCAGAGGAAGGCTGCATCGTTTCGGTCCGCTTCGCCCCCGCCGGCGAGTACCCGCAGGACCTCAACGTCGATGCGGTTTCCGGCGACATGCTGGTGCCATCCGACGAGCCGCTGCTCGAAACGCTGGACGTGCGGGTCGAGACGCTTTCGGTCAGCTACCCCGATTTCGGAGCATCGGAAGATTGACCTTGGCGCCCTCGCGGGCGTATCGAGAATGAACGTTGGTTCCCCGGACCCGCTTGGGCGAGGGGATCAAAAGGGAACACGGTGAGGCGTACCCATCAGGGACCGAATCCGTGGCTGCCCCCGCAACTGTAAGCGGCGAGCAACCTCCGATCACCACTGGCCATCAGGCCGGGAAGGCGGAGACTTGCAATGACCCGTGAGCCAGGAGACCTGCCAACGTCGTGTTGAACGCTGATCTGTCGGTGGGACAGGCGGAGGTATGCATGACCCGACCATCGGGCTGAGTCCATTTGCGGGGCGGTCGCCCCCTTCGCGTTTCCGCCGCCAGCGCGCCGGACGCCAGACTCTCCATTCCCATATCCGGATCGAAAACATGCACATCGAACCCGACCTCGTCTCGCCCGAAAAAATGCTCATTGCCTATGGCACTGCTGCGGCTGCCGCCGGCTACACTGCCAAGCTGGCCTGGGACAGCATCAGGGAGCAGGGCCCGCTCTCGCTCGTCGCCCGCTCAGTCGTGGGCACAGCCGCCGTCTTCGCGTTCTTCGAGCTGCTGCCGCACCACGCCGTCGGTGTCAGCGAGGTTCACCTGATCCTCGGCTCGACCCTGCTGCTGGTGCTGGGCGCCGCGCCTGCCGCCATCGGCCTTGCGCTGGGGCTGCTGCTCCAGGGGCTGTTCTTCGCGCCCTTCGACCTGCCGCAGTATTTCGCCAACGTCACGACGCTGCTGGTGCCGCTGTTCGCCATCAAGCTCGTCGCCGACCGGATCATCCGGCCCGATACCCCGTATGTCGACCTCCGCTACAGCCAGGCGCTGGCGCTGTCCGCCACCTATCAGGGCGGCGTGGTGCTCTGGGTCGGGTTCTGGGCGCTCTACGGCCAGGGCCTCGGTGGCGAGAACATCACGGCCGTCGCCAGCTTCGGCGCGGCCTACATGCTGGTCGTGCTGGCCGAGCCGCTGATCGACCTCGCGATCCTCGCCGGCGCCAAGCTGGTGCGCGGCCTCGGCCGTACCGGCCTCGTCACCCGTCGCCTCTACGCCTGACCGATATCCGGCGCCCCTGCGGGGGCGCCACCGCCCCGAAAGGGTACGCCATGACCGAAAAGATCCCCGTCACCGTCATCACCGGCTTCCTCGGTGCCGGCAAGACGACGCTCGTCCGCCACCTGCTCGCCCACGCGCAGGGCAAGCGCATCGCCCTCATCATCAACGAGTTCGGTGAACTCGGTATCGACAAGGAAATTCTCGCCGGCTGCGGCGACGAGACCTGCCGCGAAGAGGACATGATCGAGCTCAGCAACGGCTGCATCTGCTGCACCGTCGCCGACGAGTTCATCCCCACCATGCAGGCGCTGCTGGCCCGGCCCGACCGGCCTGACCACATCGTCATCGAAACCTCCGGCCTTGCCTTGCCGCAGCCGCTGATCCGCGCCTTCAACTGGCCGGAGATCAAGTCGGAAGTCACCATCGACGGCGTGGTCACGGTCGCCGACGCGGCGGCGCTTTCCGAAGGCCGCTTCGCCAACGACGAAGCCGCCGTCGATGCGCTGCGCTCGGCCGACCACATGCTCGACCACCAGACGCCGCTCGGCGAACTGTTCGAGGATCAACTGATCGCCGCCGACATGGTCATCCTCAACAAGGCCGACCTCGTCTCCGACGCCGACCTCGACACCATCGAGCGCCACCTCAAGGCCGAGATGCGCCCCGGCACCGGTATCGTCCGCGCCCGCAACGGCCATGTCGATGTCGCGGCGCTGCTCGGCATGGGCCTTTCGACCGAGGACAACCTAGCCGGCCGCGACAGCCACCACGAACTCGAGCATGGCGGCGAAGCCCACGAGCACGACGACTTCGATAGCTTCTCCATGAAGCTCGACGGCGTGGCGAGCAAGGACCACCTGCTCAAGGTCATCGAGCAGACTATCCGCGCCCACGACGTGTTGCGCCTCAAGGGCTTCGCCGCCCTCCCCGGCGCCACCGCCCGCTTCGCCATCCAGGCGGTTGGCCCGCGCGTGACGGGTTACTTCGACCGGCCGTGGAGGTCTGGCGAGGTACGCGAGACCAACCTCGTCGTCATCGGCGAAAGCCCGTTGAACCGCGCGGCGATCAACGCGAGCTTGCAGCAAGCGGGGCGCGCCGCAGCCTGATGCACCTTCTTTCGGCGCAGGCCGGTGCTTTGCAGCAGGACGGCGAGGCGATCGACCTGGGTCAGACCCCGGCCGACATCGTCTTCGCCTCGGCCGCCGACAGCGAGTTGATGATGCTCGCCGAGGCAGCGGACCGAGCGGGAGCGGATGACCTCCGCCTCGCCAACCTGCTGCGGCTGAGCCACAATCTCAGCGTCGACATGTGGCTCGACCAGACGGTGCGGCACGCCAGGCTGGTGGTGGTACGCCTCCTTGGCGGCCCGGCCTACTGGCCGTATGGCGTTGACGAGCTCACCGCCCTGGCGCTGTCGGGCAAGATCCGGCTGGCCATCCTGCCCGGCGACGCCACGCCCGACCCGGTCCTGCAGTCGCGATCGACGATACCGCCGGCAGCGTGGACCAGGCTCCACGGCCTGTTCACCGCCGGCGGACCCAAGAACGCGGACGCGCTGCTGACGATCTTCCGGCAGTTGACCGCCCCCTCACCCGACGCTGAAGGGCAGCTCAGCTCGTTCGCAGCAAAGGCCTTCCCGCGCTTCGGCCTTTGGCACCCAAGCCTCGGCGCGACCGACGCGCTCCCGTCGAGCCCGCACCCCAACGTCCCCATCCTGTTCTACCGCGCCGCGCTGGAAGGCGCCGGCACCGCCACGCTCGAGGCGCTGATCGCCGAACTGGAGGCCCAAAACCTCAACCCCGTTCCCATCGTTGTCTCAAGCCTGAAGGAAGCGGCCTGCATCCGCTTCGTGCGGCGGGTCTTCGCCGACTATCCACCCGGCGTGATCCTCAACCTCACGGGCTTCGCGCTGGGTCTTGATAGTCTCGACCCCGACCAGAACCCTTTCGCCGGGACCGACGCTCCGGTGATCCAGCTCATCCAGTCCGGCCGCCCCGAGGTGCAGTGGGCCGCTGACCCGCAGGGGCTCACCGCAAAAGACCTCGCCATGCAGGTGGTCCTGCCGGAGCTCGACGGCCGCCACGGCATGCTGCTGGTCGGTCACAAGCAGGAGGCGGTCTGGCACGGCCGCACCCAGTGCCCGCTCTCGGCCTACGCTCCCGACCCTGACGGCATCCGTCGCGCCGTCACGCTCGCGAAGAACTGGACCACCCTCCGCACCACGCCGCGCGGCGAGCGCCGCGTTGCCATCGTCCTCGCCAACTACCCGATCCGCGACGGCCGCCTCGCCAACGGCGTCGGCTACGACGCCCCCCAATCGACGGTGGAGATCCTCAAGACGCTGACCGCCGGCGGCTATGAACTCTCGGCCCAAGGCACACCGCCTGACGGCAACGCCCTCATCGACCTCCTCCAGTCCGGCCCCACCAATGCCCATCCCGAGCGCGGCGTCGGCATCTCCTTCCCCGTCGCCCGCTATCGCGAACACTTCGCCAACCTGCCGGCCAAGGTGCAGACCGAGGTGACCGCTCGCTGGGGCGATCCCACCACCGACCCCTTCGTCCGCCGTGAGGGTGCTGAATGCACCTTCCACCTCCCGGCCCTGCGGTTCGGCAATGTCGCCATTCTGCTGCAGCCGGCGCGCGGCTACGATCTCGACGAAACCGCCGCCTATCACGACCCCGACCTGGTGCCGCCGCACGGCTACCTCGCTGCCTATCTCTGGCTGCGCCATGAGTTTGCTGCGCACGCCGTTATCCACAACGGCAAGCATGGCAACCTCGAATGGCTGCCGGGCAAGGCTACGGCGCTCGATCCGGCGTCGTATCCCGCCGCGCTCTGGGCCGAGCTGCCGCAACTCTATCCCTTCATCGTCAACGATCCGGGTGAGGGCACGCAGGCCAAGCGCCGCACCGGCGCGGTGATCATCGACCACCTCGTGCCACCGCTGACGCGCGCCGAAACCTACGGCCCGCTCAAGGATCTCGAGGCACTGCTCGACGAGTACTATGCCGCCGCCGGCATGGACCGCCGCCGCCTCGCCGGGCTCCGGCAGCGCATCCTCGATTTCGCCCGCGACACCCGCCTCGACCGCGACATCGGCCTCGTCGCCGACGAGACGGAATCGCTCCGCCGTATCGACACCTTCCTCTGCGACCTCAAGGAAGCCCAGATCCGCGACGGCCTCCACATCTTCGGGCAGTCGCCAACGGGCAGGCTGGAGCGCGACCTGATCGTCGCCCTGGCCCGCGTGCCGCGCGGCGAGGGGGCGGGCGAAGCCTCACTGATCCGGGCGCTCGCCGACGACCTGAAGCTGGGCTTCGACCCGCTGACCGCCGACCTTGGAGCGCCGTGGACGGGGCCGCCCCCTCCACCAGCCTCCGGCTGGTCCCCCTCCCCCGTGCTCCGCACAGGTGAGGATCCCGTGCCGTCCACCGACGGTGCCGCATCGGATCCTCACCTGCGCAGCGGGGGAGGGGGACCGCCGAAGGCGGTGGAGGGGGCGTCCGCGCGCACCGTCGGCGACCTGGTCGAACACCTCGAATCCCTCGCCGCCAACCTCGTCGACGGCCGCGCGCCCGACGCGGACTGGCACGCCACCCGCGCCGTCCTCACCACCATCGACTCAACCATCCGCCCGCGCCTCCGCGCCTCCGGCCCAGCGGAAACCGCCGCCCTCCTCGCGGGGCTCGACGGCAGGTTCATCGCGCCCGGCCCGTCCGGCGCGCCGTCGCGCGGGCGCCTCGACGTCCTCCCCACCGGCCGCAACTTCTACTCGGTCGATATCCGCGCCGTCCCCACCCCCACCGCCTGGGAACTCGGTCGCAAGTCGGCGGAAACCCTGTTGCTCCGGCACTTCCAGGATCACGGCACGCCGCTCACCTCGCTGGCGCTGAGCGTCTGGGGAACTGCCAACATGCGCACCGGCGGCGATGACATCGCCCAGGCGCTTGCCTTCATCGGTGCCCGGCCGACCTGGGACCCCGGCTCGCTGCGCGTCTCCGGCTATGAGATCATCCCGCTGGCCAAACTCGGCCGGCCGCGCGTCGATGTCACGCTGCGCATTTCCGGCTTCTTCCGCGACGCCTTTCCGTCCCAGATTTCGCTGTTCGACAAAGCCGTGCGGGCCATCGGCGCCCTCGACGAACCGCTCGACGACAACCCCATCGCCGCCCGCATGCGCACCGACGCCCTTGCCCTGATGCGCGACGGCGCCAGCGAGCGCGACGCGGCGCTGAAGGCCGGCCACCGCATCTTCGGCTCGAAGCCGGGAGCCTATGGCGCAGGCCTGCAGGCGCTGATCGATTCCGGAAAGTGGGAGAGCAAGGCCAACCTCGCCGAGGCCTTCCTCAATTGGGGCCAGTACGCCTATGGCGCGCACGTTGCGGGCGTCCCGGAGCGCGACCGGTTTGTTGCCAGACTCAGCAATGTCGATGCCATTGTCCACAATCAGGACAACCGCGAGCACGACCTGCTCGACTCCGACGACTACTACCAGTTCGAGGGCGGCCTCGCCGCCACCGCCGAAACCCTCACCGGCCGAAAACCCGCCGCCTATCACAACGACCATTCCCTGCCCGAGCGCCCCGTCGCCCGCACGCTCGAGGAAGAAATCTCCCGCGTCGTCCGCTCCCGCGTCGTCAACCCCAAATGGATCGACGGGGTGAAGCGCCACGGCTACAAGGGCGCCTTCGAGATCATCGCCACCGTCGACTACATGTTCGCCTTCGCCGCCACCACCGGCGCGGTGAAAACCCACCATTTTGACCTCGCCTTCGAGGCTTTCGTCGAAGACGATGCGACGCGCGAATTCATCCGCGCCAACAACCGCTTCGGCTACGATGAGCTGATCGCCAAATTCAACGAAGCCCGCCGCCGCGGCTTCTGGACCCCCCGCTCCAACTCCGCCTTCGCTTTCCTCGAGGAAACCAATGACCGACAGTCCAGCCGACCGGGCCCCGAAGAAGACCGACCTGATGACCGAGGCGGAACGCGACGCCTATCACGCTGAAAAGATGAGGAAGAAGAAGGAGGCGCGGAACAAGATCCTCGCCACCAAGACCGAGGAAAAGGGCCTGCTCATCGTCCATACCGGCAAGGGCAAGGGCAAGTCGACGGCCGCGTTCGGCATGGTGTTCCGCGCCATCGGACACGGCTTCAAGGTGGGCGTGGTCCAGTTCGTCAAGGGCGCCTGGTCGACCGGCGAGCGCGACGTGCTCGACAAGTTCCCCGAGCAGGTGACGATCAAGGCGATGGGCGAAGGCTTCACCTGGGACGTCGCCGACCGCCAGCGCGACCTCGCCGCTGCCCGCGGGGCCTGGGAAATGGCCAAGACCCTGATCGCCGACCCGGCCTACAAGCTGATCCTGCTCGACGAACTCAACATCGTGCTGCGCTACGACTACCTGCCGCTCGACGAAGTGCTGGAGGTGCTGCGCAACAAGCCCCGGGACACCCACGTCATCGTCACCGGCCGCAACGCCAAGGATGAGTTGATCGAGCTCGCCGACCTCGTCACCGAAATGACCGAGATCAAGCATCCGTTCCGGGCTGGAGTGAAGGCGCAGGCGGGCATCGAGTTCTGATCAGCACTGCCAGCCGGTGCCGCTGTCCATGAGGCTTGTCACCAGCCGCTCGACCAACCGGTCGAATGCCTTGCGGTCCGCCTCGGAGTATTCGAGTTCGAACGCGCCGAGCGTCGACCCGCCGCACATGCGGATCGCCCTGACGTAGAGAATGCGGCTGCCCCGCTTGCCGGACCAACTGGCCCAGCTTGGTGTCACCGCCTGGTAGGTGATGGCCCAGCCATCTTCGGCCGTCCACTTCATGCGCTGCGCCACAACGCTCTCGAAGTCGCCTTCGACGATCAGGCTGCCATAGATGGAAAGCCTGGCCGTCGGGGTCGCAAAGCCCTGTCCGTCGCCATTGGCCGGCGGCTCACCCGGAACGAACCCGGGCGGCACATCGGCCTCGACGCCGAAGCGCTCGTTGACATAGTGCCCCCACTCGGCCGCGCAGAGCGGGGTGGCGAACAGGGCGACGATCAAGGCGAGGATGATGCGCATGGCGCCGAATCTGCCACGCCTCGGCTGAACGCTCAATGACCGCCGCGACGCTCTGCCCGCTTGCAACTGCGACCGCACACACCAGATAATCCTCCAGTCACTGGAGCTTTTCGTCCGCACATGAGCAGCTATTCCATCGGCGACCTCTCGGCGCAATCGGGCGTCAAGGTCCCCACCATCCGCTACTACGAGCAGATCGGCCTCATCGCCGCGCCGGCCCGTACCGAGGGCAACCAGCGCCGCTATGGCAGTGCCGAACTCAACCGGCTGCGCTTCATAGCCCACGCCCGCGACATGGGCTTTGCGATGGACTCGCTGAAATCGATGCTGTCGCTCTCCACCCGCAAGGATGCGCCCTGCGCCAAGGTGGATGCCATCGTCGAGCAGCACCTCGCGGAAGTCGACCAGCGCATCAAACAGCTCACCCGACTGCGCGGCGAACTCGCGGGGATGCTGTCGGGCGGTCATCACGGAACGGTCGGCGAATGCCGGGTGGTCGAGGTGCTGTCCGATCACGACCATTGCGGGTACGAGCACGGCGCGGCGGCGTAGCCGGCATCAGACCGCCATCAGGTCCTGCTGTTCTTCGAGCAGCTTGGTCAGCTGTTCGAGCGGCATCGGCCGGGCGAAGAAGTAGCCCTGGAACTCGCGGCAGCCGAGACGGGCGAGCGTCGATGCCTCTTCCTTGCGTTCCACGCCTTCCGCCGTGATGCCGAGGCCCATGGCAAAGGCATAGACCATGGTGCTTTGGACGAGGGCGGACTGTACCGCGTCCTTGTCGATATCGGCGACCATCGAGCGGTCGAGCTTCACCTGGTCGAAGGCGAACTGGCGCAGGTAGCCGATCGAGGAGAAGCCAGTGCCGAAATCGTCGAGCGCGATCAGGATGCCCTTGTCACGCAACGCCTCGATGATGCGCTTGGCCCTCTCGGGCTGGGCGACGAGGAACGACTCGGTCACTTCAAGCTGCAGGCGTCCGGGCGGCAACTGCCACTCGTCGAGCACCGCCATGATGGTGGTGGCGAGGCCAGGGTCGCGTAGTTGCATGCCCGACACGTTGACCGACACCTTGAGCTGACGCAGCGGGCCGATCTCCTCCACCGCTCGGCGCAGCGCGAATATGCCCAGATCGTCGATCAGGCCGCTGCGCTCGGCCGCGGGGATGAAGATGGCCGGGCTCATCGGCCCGCCCAGCCGCCGGGTCCAGCGCATCAGCGCCTCCACCCCGATGATCGAGCGGGTGCTGAAGTCGATGATCGGCTGATACTCGAGGTCGAACTCGCCCGCGTCGAGGCCACGGCGGATGTCGGCCTGCAGTTCGAGGCGCTGGCGGCGTTCGTCCTCGATCGCCGGGTCGTAGTCGACCATCTGCCGACCGCCGGTCTCGCGAGCTCGCGCCAGAGCGGTCTCGGCCTTGCGGATCAGTTCGGAAATGCCGCTGCGATCGACTTCGGCATCGGCGACACCAATCGAGAAGCCGACCTTCAGCTGCAGTTTGTCGACCAGTACGGGCTGGTTGGCCACCGCGAGCAGCCGGGTCGCGAGGCCGCGGATCAGGTTGGCCGAATCCGCGCCGGCCCGGGCCAGCGCCAGCTCGGCCGGGCCGGTGCGGGCGAGCAGTACGCCGGGACCGATTTCAAGCTCGATCAGGTCGGCGAGCCGGTCCAACAGGCGATCGCCGGCCTCGCGGCCATAGGAATCCACCACATCGAGAAAGCCGTCGATTCCCACCAGCGCCACCGCCACGGGCTGGGCCGCCTGCCGCTTGGGCAGCGACACCTTCAGGCTTTCGACGAGGCCGAAGCCGTTGGGCAGGCCCGTCACCGAATCGTAGCGGGCGTTGTGCCAGTCCCGTTCGTCGGCCTGCGCCCGGCTCTTGATCGACGACCAGAAGGCGGTGAGCACCGTGGTGATCAATGCACCGATGATCAGCATCACGACCGCGGCGATACCGGCCGAGTGGGCGAAGGCGGGGTCACCGGGGCGACGCGGTGGCCAGGCGATACGGGCGATCTCGCCACCGCTGGCATCTGTCAGCGCCATGCTGTCGTGGCCGGCCTCGACGTGCCCGGCGAGCCGTGGAACCGGCAACTGGAACCGCAGCGCCACCTCGCGCAGCAGCACATCGTCGACGCGTTTGGCGAGCCACAGGATACGGCGCTGCTCACGGGGCACCGACGCCTGCCCGGTATTGCCGTGGATCACCGTGCCCGCCAGCGCAGCGATGCCGTCGCTGCTGGCGACAAGGTGTGCAACCGTCGCATCGTCGCCCAGCCGGGCGACCGCGCCGTCGAGCTCGGCAAGGATCGCGTCGCCGCCGCTATAGACATCGAGCAGCGTGCCGGCGATCGCGCCCTTGCTCGACTCGCCGAAGACGATGGTGCCGTCCTTGTCGGTGATGAGCGAGGTATCGTAGGTGTCGGAAATTCGTGCCGTTGCCCCCCAGGTCGAGTCGAACCAGGCCGGATTGGGCGTGATGTAGGTGTTGATATAGGCCTCGGTCCACGTCGCCTCGTCAGCGGTGGATTCCCCCAACCCGAGCACGACCGACTCGATCGCCGCCCTGATGGCCTTCTGCCCGCGATCGGCATCGATGGCGTTCATCTCCTCGCTCATCATGTGCATGACGAGGAACACCAGGGCGCAGACGCCCGCGTAAACCACGGCAGTGGGGATGGCGACCCAAACGGCAAAGCTGCGCAGCGGGCTGCCCGCCAGAGCCTGCAAGCCTCGTCGAATGCTGCGGCCGGCACCGCGCTCGGCCGGGCCAGCTATATGATCGGTGGCTTCAGGCAATGACTGCACCGGTGCGGAAAGGCATGGCGGACGCTACGGAACGCGGCTTAACGCAGGCTTAAATCCAGCTTGCAAGCATCGGGCGAGGCCGCTGGAAACAAAGGGTGGTTAACGCTGTCATCTCGCTCTGGCGCTTGGTGCGACATTGGCAGCCGGCGCTAACCCGCGGTTAAACAGCACGACCTACGGTCTACCAACGCAACCGAGGTCCGGGAGACGACGATGATCGCTGCGCAAACGATCGCCGAGGCTGGCCCCGAAACCGAGCGCCTCGAGAAACTCGAGCAGTACGACATACTGGATACGCCCAACGAAGAGTCGTTCGACCGGGTGGCCCGGCTGATCAGCCAGATCTTCGGCGTCGAGATCGGCATCGTCTCGATGATCGATGGTCACCGCCAGTGGTACAAGGCGATCCAGGGGATGATCGCCCGTGAAACCAGCCTGTCCGAAACCTTCTGCCGGTACACCATGCAGGGCGACAAGCCCATGATCGTACCGGACGCTACCCAGGATCCGCGCTTCGCCGACAACCCGATGGTTACCGGCGAGCCGGGCGTGCGATTCTATGCCGGGGTGCCGCTGCGCACCCGCGACGGCTTCAACCTTGGAACGCTGTGCGCCATCGACACCAAGCCGCGGGAGTTCGGCAGCAAGGACATTGCCATCCTCGAAGACCTGGCGCGCGTCGTCATCCACGATCTCGAACTGTCGCAGCAGGCTGCCGTGGATACGCTGACCGGGGCGCTGTCACGCGCCGCCTTCAAGGCCGAGGCGCGTCGGCACCTCGCGCTGGCCAGCCGATCCGGCGAGGATGCGGCCCTCATCTGCTTCGACCTCGACCACTTCAAGTCGATCAACGACACGCAGGGCCATCCGGCGGGCGACAAGGTGCTGGCTGCCGTCGGCGAAGTGTGCCGCGAACACCTGCGTGGCTCCGACTTCATCGGCCGGCTCGGCGGCGAGGAATTCGCCATCCTGCTGCCCAAGACCGATATTGACGGCGGCGTTCAGGTGGCGGGCAAGCTGCGCGAGGCCATTGCTGCGCTGAGCACGGAGTTCGAATTCGGCATCTCGGCCAGTTTCGGCGTCGCCGGACGCGGCGGCAAGTTCGACCAGATCGACGCGTTGCTGGAACGTGCCGACCAGGCGATGTACGCAGCCAAGCGCAACGGCCGCAACCAGGTGGTCAGCGAAGCGGGTGCCACTGCCGCTCCTGCCGCACCGCGACGGCGCGTGCTGAAGGCTGGCAAGATCCGCAACCTCAACGGCCGCACGAGTCTCGATTGCACCGTCCGCTCGATCGGCGACGACGGAGCCACCCTCAGCGTCTCCTCGCCCCTCGGCATCCCGGACGACTTCGTCCTCGCCATTCCAGGCGACCACTTCGAATCCCCCTGCCACGTCACCGGCCGCTCCGAACACGCCGTAGAAGTGCGCTTCAACCGTCAGTAGGGCGTGTTGCCGGCGGCTACTCCGCCGGCTCGACCGCAGTCTTGCGCATCGGGTTGTTGGGGTGCGTCGTCCAGTTGGCGTAGTTCGGCTCGACCACCTTCTTGGTCCGCTCATCGAGCATGCCGGGCTCGAGCTGGATCATGGTGATGCAGTCTTCCACCGGGCAGACGTTGACGCACAGGTTGCAGCCGACGCACTCGTCGTCCATCACCTCGAAATGCCGCACGCCATCCTTCTGCTTGGTGATCGCCTGGTGCGAGGTGTCCTCGCAGGCGATGTGGCAGCGGCCGCACTTGATGCACTTGTCCTGGTCGATCTTCGCCTTGGTGATGTAGTTGAGGTTGAGATACTGCCAGTCGGTGACGTTGCGCACCGCACGGCCGCTGAAGTCGTCGAGGGTGGCGTAGCCCTTTTCGTCCATCCAGTTGGAGAGGCCCGAAATCATCTCCTCGACGATCTTGAAGCCATAAACCATCGCGGCGGTGCAGACCTGCACGTTCCCGGCGCCCAGCGCCATGAATTCGGCCGCATCGCGCCAGGTGGTGACGCCGCCGATGCCGGAGATCGGCAGGCCGTAGGTCTCGGGGTCGCGGGCGATCTCGGCGACCATGTGCAGCGCGATGGGCTTCGCCGCCGGACCGCAATAGCCGCCATGGGTGCCCTTGCCATCGATGGTGGGCATCGGCGCCATCAGGTCGAGATCGACATTGGTGATCGAGTTGATGGTGTTGATGAGGCTGACCGCATCGGTGCCGCCGTTCTTGGCCGCCCGCGCCGGGCGGCGCACATCGGTGACGTTGGGCGTCAGCTTGGTGATCACCGGCATGCGCGAGTACTGCTTGCACCAGCGCACGACCATCTCAACGTATTCCGGCACCTGACCGACGGCCGCGCCCATGCCGCGCTCGCTCATGCCGTGCGGGCAGCCGAAGTTCAGCTCGATGCCGTCGGCTTCGGTCTCTTCCACCAGCGGCAGGATGGCCTTCCAGGCATCCTCCTCGCAGGGCACCATGATCGAGACGACGACGGCGCGATCGGGCCAGTTCTTCTTGACCTGCTTGATCTCCTGCAGGTTGAGCTGCAGCGAGCGGTCGGTGATCAGCTCGATGTTGTTGAAGCCCATCAGGCGGCGGTCGCCCGACCAGATCGCGCCATAGCGCGGGCCGTTGACGTTGACCACCGGCGGGCCTTCCTCGCCGAGGGTCTTCCACACCACGCCGCCCCAGCCCGCCTTGAAGGCACGCTCGACATTGTAGGCCTTGTCGGTCGGCGGCGCCGAGGCCAGCCAGAAGGGGTTGGGCGACTTGATGCCAACGAAGTTGTTGCGGATGTCAGCCATGGCGTTCTTCCTCAGCCCATCAGGTAGCGGTTGATGCTTTCGGCGGCGTCGCGGCCCTCCGCCACGGCAGTGACCGTGAGGTCGTCGCCGCCGGTGGCGCAGTCGCCGCCGGCCCAGACGTCGGGCAGCGAGGTGCGGCCTTCGGCGTCGACCTCGATCTTGCCGCCCGCCAGCATCACGCCTTCGCCGTCCGAGGCGAGGGTCTGGCCGATGGCCTTCATCACCTGGTCGCACTCGACCAGCACGGTCTCGCCGGTGCCGACGAGCCTGCCGTCGGCCATGGTAGTATATTCGAGCTCGATGCCGGCGACCTTGCCGTTCTCGACCACGACGCGCTTCGGCGCCATCCAGTGGCGGATGGTGACGCCCTTCGAGGCCGCCAGATCCTGCTCGAACTCCGAGGCGTTCATCGCCTCCTTGCCGCGGCGGTAGACCATGGTGACCTGCTCGGCGCCCAGCAGCTTCGATTGCACCGCGGCATCGATGGCGGTCATGCCGCCACCGATCACCACGACGCGGCGGCCGACCGGCAGTGCGGACACGTCGGAAGACTGGCGCAGCTCGGCGATGAAGTCGACGGCATTGACCACCCCCTCGGCGGTCTCGCCTTCAGCGCGCAGCGCATTGACGCCGCGCAGGCCCATGCCGAGGAAGACCGCGTCATAGGTCTCGCGCAGTTCGGCCAGCGTGAAATCCTGCCCCAGCACCTTGCCGGTCTGGATGTCGATGCCGCCGATGGCGGTGACATAATCGACCTCGGCCTGGGCGAAACCGTCCGGGGTCTTGTAGGTGGCGATGCCGTATTCGTTGAGGCCGCCGGCCTTGGGGCGGGCATCGAACATCACGACGGAATGGCCATGCATCGACAGCCGATGCGCTGCGGCAAGGCCCGCCGGTCCGGCGCCAACGATGGCCACCGTCTTCCCGGTCTCTGCCCCGCGCGCGAAGAACTGCCGCCCCTCGGACATGGCCACATCGGTGGCGTAGCGCTGCAGCTGACCGATCTTCACCGGCTTGCCTTCGGCATACTCGCGGACGCAGGCTTCCTCGCACAACTGCTCGGTCGGGCAGACGCGGGCGCACATGCCGCCGAGGATGTTCTGCTCGAAGATCGTCTCCGCCGCGCCCAGCGCGTTGCCCGTCGAGATCTCGCGGATGAACAGGGGGATGTCGATGGATGTGGGACACGCCGTCTGGCACGGCGCATCGAAGCAGAAGTAGCAGCGGTCGGCTTCGACGAACGCCTCGTGCCGGTCGAGTGCCGGATGGAGGTCGGAGAAATTGCGCGCGTAATCGGTCGCGCTCAGTCGCCCCGCCACGATCCCGTCCTTGAGCATTCCCTCGCCCATTCGCGTCCCTCTCCCTTGGAACCATTCCAGACTATGGGAGACGCTAAACCCGCTCGAATTTTTTATCAACTGGTCAAAATTGGCATTTCACCGCCACATTTGGAGTCCCTTCACACCTGCCGGATGGAGCATGGCATGCTAAAAAGCAGAAAAATCGCCGCAGTAGCAGGGAGGCCGCTGATCGGTTAAAAGGCATTGATTCAAAACAACAAAATGTCTCTCTTGCAGGACATTCCTACCGTTGCATCCGCGCAACAGCATTCCCGTAAACAGCCGTGTTCAGTTTCGGTTCATATTCTCGCCACAGGTCCAAAGCCTTTTGCGCCCCGTCGTAAACGTGCGTGAGAAGTGAAGTTTGATTAAGAAAAGCGTTTTGGTCGCCACCCTGGCGTTGGGACTGTTTGCGTTCATCCCCGTCGCCAGTGCAGCCGGCCAGTGCGGTGGAGCCTCGTGGTATGGTCCTGGGTTCCACGGCAAGAAGACGGCATCCGGTCAGAAGTTCAACGAGAACGCTATGACTGCCGCCCACAAGACCCTGCCCTTTGGTACGGTGGTGAAGGTCACCGACCAGCGGACGGGCAAGTCCATCAAGGTAACTATCACCGACCGTGGTCCGTTCCACAAGGGTCGGGTCATCGACCTCAGCAAGGCCGCTGCGGCCAAGCTCGGCACCAAGAATTCCGGCGTCGGCAAGGTCTGCCTCGATCGCGTGTAAACCGCGCGGCGAAAAGTTCAGGGGCCGCTCCACCCGAAGGAGCGGCCCCTTTCAATTTCCGGAGTCAGCCGTCGTTGGCGGCATTCAGTTCCGGAGGGGTCAGTCCGTCGCCTTCCGGGTCAATCGGGGTGACCGTCGGCTCGTCCTGCGGCGTACCGGTCACTGCGTGGATGGCGGTTGCCATCAGCTCGAAATCCAGGTCGGCGACGCGAACGACGCCCTGCTGGCTTGCCGCCTGCGCCAGGGCGTTGGCGATGATTTCGATGCGCGGCTCAGTTGCCATCGATCCTGATCCCCTGTTCGTCCACCCTGATCTCGAGGCTTGGCTGCTGGTTCTGCTGGTAGACGATGTATCCAACAAGGCCCACCGCCAGCACGGCGAGCACCGCGACGGCGAAATAGAGCGAGTTTCTGGTCATTGTGCCGGGTTCCATGAGTTGCGAAGGGCAACGCACGAACCAGCAGAAAGTTCAAAGCGCGGTATGGCCCGGCGCCGCCAAACGCTGAACGGCCTCTACAAAAGCGGCAATCCCGTCCTCCAGACTGCCCGAGTTGTCGATTGAGACGGCCTCGACGCCCGCGGGGATCGGTGCGCCTTCGCGCTGGAGACGGGCCGCAATGTCACCGGCGGTTTCGCGGCCACGGCCGGCGAGGCGCTGCGCCCGCACTTCCGGCGTCGCCGTCACCAGCAGGACCACGCAGCGCGGGTATTTTTCGAGCGCCCGTTCAATGACCTTGCGTGAGGTGTTGACTACGACGACACGGCCTTCGGCCATCGCCGCCTCGATGGCGGCGGGGACGCCGTAGCAAAGGCCGTGCGCCTCCCAGTCGAGGGCAAAGGCACCGCGCAGTTTCTCGAGGTTGAAGCCGTTTCGATCGAGGGTGTCATGGTCCTCGAGTTCGGCCATGGCCTCGCGCGTCACCACCCGGCGGGGGAAGACAAAGCGGTCATCACCGGCCAACGCCGCCTTTGCTGCGCCCAGCAGCGTATCCTTGCCGGCGCCCGATGGCCCGACGACGAGGGCGAGGGCACCTTGGCGCATCAGCTGACCCGATTGCCCTGGCGCCACACGCCGCGCACCACCGGCACGTCGCCAGCCCTGCGCCGCACCCGCACCAGGTCGGCCCGCTTACCGACGGCGATTTCGCCACGGTCGGCGAGGTGGGCCGCGGCGGCGGGCCGGCGCGTCACCATCGACACCGCCTCCGGCAGCGTGATGTTGTCGGCCTGCTCGGGCAGCAGGAAGGCCGCATAGAGCATGGCGAACGGCACGTAGTCGGAGCTGATTACGTCCAGCACCCCGGCGCGCGCCAGTTCGATGGCCGAGATGTTGCCGTTGTGCGATTTGCCCCGCACAACATTCGGCCCGCCCATCAGCACGGCGAGTCCGGCGGCGTGGCAGGCCTTCGCCGCATCCATGGTGGTGGGGAACTCGGCGATCGACATGCCGTCGCTGACCGCCTCATCGACATGGGCCACAGTGGCATCGTCGTGGCTGGCGAAAGCGAGGCCGAGTTCGCGGCCACGGGCGAGGATGCGCTGCCGGTTGGCGTCGGCATAGCGGTCGCGGTCAGCGGTGCGGTCGGCGACATAGGCTGCCATCTCGGCATCCGAGAAGCGCATCTTCTTCTGGTAGTATTCGATGTAGTGCTCGAGCGTCACATACTGCCGGGCGCCGGGCGTGTGGTCCATCAGCGAGGCGAGCCCGACGATCGGGTTGCCGGCATTGGCCTCGAAGTGATCGGCGACGTCGGGCGTCGCCAGTTCGCAGCGCAGGTGGATGTGGTGGTCGGCGCGGAGCCGGTCGTCGGCATCGGCATGTGCCACTGCCTCGACCATCAGCCGCACGTCGTCGGTGATATCGCCGGTTTCGGGGTCCGACCCGATGCGCACCGCGTCGAACACTGTGGTGATGCCGGCGCCCGCCACCTGCGCATCATGCGCCTGCAGCGCCGCCACCGCATTCCAGGTGACGCCCTGGCGCGGGCGGTAGTGGTGCTCGAAATGGTCGGTGTGCAGCTCGACGAGGCCGGGGATCAGGAACTCGCCGCCGAGGTCCTCGCCATGGCTCACGCTGCCGGTGTCGATGGCGGCGATCACGCCGTCACGCACCAGCACGGAGCCGGTGATCACTTCGTCGGCGAGCACGATGGTGGCATTGGTGAAGGCAAGCTCGGTCATTGTCCGCTTCCCGTAAGGATGAAATCGGCGCCGCGGGTGAATGGCGCGCCAGGGGTGGGCTCGTGGTAGAGCGACAGCCGGTCGACCAGGGTATCGGCTTCCGCCAGATCGCCGAAATGCGATCGGAGCGCGGCCTCGAAACGGTCCCCATCAGCGTCGGAGAGGCGGTCGGTCAGCGTCATGTGGAACTGGAACTGCTCCAACACATAGGGGTAGCCGTACTGGTCCAGCAGTTCGAGCTGCCGCGCCGACAGGTGGCCTCCGGCGTTGCGCTTCGCCTTGTCCGCCGGGCTGACCTCCTCACGGAAAGGCTCGAATGACTCAACCACTCCCGCGGCAAAGTCGGTAAGGTCCTGCGGCTGCTCGGCCGGTACGAGGGCGAGAAAGCCGGCAAGGCGGGCAAGCTTCAGTTGCCCGATCGCCACTGGCGCGGTGCGTGCGGCAAAGGCAGCGAGGGCGGCCGCGAGCTCCGCTTCCGACCGGCCGGGTGCCAGCTGCATCGGCGACTTGATGGTCGCGTGGAAAGCATAGCGCCGCGCCGACGTGGATTTTTCAATAATCTCGGCACGGCTGATGCCGCCGATGTCATCGGTGTATTCGGCGCCGGTTGCCGCATCGCGCCCCAGCCATTGCGCCGCCCGCAGCCAGAGCGGGGAGGTCGCGTCGGGCGCGAAATAGATGGCAACGCGGTAGGACATGGCGGCTCGGGGCTGGGGCTCGAAGGCGTGTTGCAGTGGCACCTTCGACGGGAAGGCGCTCCCTAGCCGCGTTCGATGTCAGTTTTTTGAAGCGCGCGCAACTTGTCCAAGGTCGTGCACAGGACCGATCAGATCACCCGCGCCACGCAGACATCGTCGGTGCGCGCGGCGCCGTCGAGCACCCCGTCGGCCACCAGCGATTCACCGCCGCCCAGTTCGCCGATGATGGCGAAGAAGCCGCGGGTACCTTCGTTCTTGAGCTGCCACTTGATGCGCGTCCCCGGCGGCAGCGGCTCGAGTCCCTGGTTGATCAGCACCAGGTCGTTGGCCGTCGAGGCGACCTTGCAGGCGAGGCTGGCGCCGCCGAAGTGCATGGTCTGCAGCGAGGGCTGCGCGTCGACCTCAGGGGGAGAGTAGCTGACCGTCGCATCCCTGTCCGAACCCGAACCGGTCCGGCGCGGCAGCGACTCGACGCCGATGCCGTCCGTCGTCGGCACCAGGCTGCTATTGCCACCCGGCGTGATGATTTCGACCGAGCCGGCCAAGGCCATGGGTGTCAGCAACAGGGTCATCAGCACTGCGCCGGCAAGCTGGCGGATACGGATCATGTGTTCTGTGTTCCTGGTCGGAAGCTGGCCCGGGCGTCCACTCCGGCCTTTGCGTTCAATATGTTGGTGTTGTCCTCGTGCGGCAACTACCCCGCACCGCTTGAACCCAGCCTGAGGTGGCCGTTTAGCTGCCGTTCAGGCTAGGATATAGGGCGCAAGCCGGCAGAACCGAGGGGGTGTGGCGAGGCGACGCAATCGTGATCACTTCGAAAGTGTGACAGTTGCGACACGACCTTGCTTGCGCCGCTCTGCGTCAGCGGCCATGTTCGCGGACAATGAGGGACTCGATGTATCGCGACCAGCTGCAGCGCTATTTCGACAAGGCCGTGGCGGCGGCGCAGCCTGACCGCGCCGTCGCGCATCACCTGCCGCAGCGGCCGAAGGGCCGCACCATCGTGGTGGGCGCCGGCAAGGCTTCGGCGCAGATGGCGCGGGCGTTCGAGCAGAGCTGGGATGCGCCGATCGACGACAGCCTCGTCGTCACTCGCTACGGTTACGGCGCGGCCTGCGAGCGGATCGAGATCGTCGAGGCGGCGCATCCGGTGCCAGATATGGCGGGCTACCTGGCGGCCCGGCGCATGCTCGAAAAGCTGAGCGGGTTGCGGCATGATGATCTGGTCGTGGCGCTGATTTCCGGCGGCGGCTCGGCGCTCCTGCCCCAACCGGCACCGGGGCTGAGCTTCGAGGACGAGCAGGCGGTGAACCAGATCCTGCTCGCTTCAGGCGCGCCGATCTCGGTGATGAACCTGATCCGCAACCAGCTCAGCGCCATCAAGGGCGGGCGCCTCGCCGCCATGGCCTCGCCGGCGCGGGTCGCGACGCTCATCGTCTCCGACATTCCCGGCGATGACCCGGCCCTCGTCGCCTCGGGGCCTACCGTGCCGATGGCGCTGACGCGCGTCGATGCGCGCAAGGCGGTCGAGCTCTACAGCCTCGACCTGCCGCCGGCCGCGACCGAACTCCTCGATTCGGATCTCAATCCGCCCCCCACGCCCGACGATGCGCGGTTCGCCCACAACACCGTCAGCATCATCGCCTCGGCGGCGCTGTCGCTCGAGGCGGCCGCCATCGCGGCGAAGGCCGACGGGCTGACGCCACACATCCTTTCCGACGCCATCGAAGGCGAGGCACGCGACGTAGCCCTGGTGCATGCGGCGATGGCGCGCGAAATCGCGGTGCGCAACCGGCCGTTCACGAAGCCCACGCTGATGTTGTCGGGCGGCGAAACCACCGTCACCCTCCGCGGCGACGGTAAGGGTGGCCGCAACAGCGAGTTCCTGCTGTCGTTCGCGCTTGCCATCGAGGGCGTGGCGGGCATCACGGCGCTCGCCGCCGATACCGACGGCATCGACGGCATGGGCGACAATGCCGGGGCTTTTGCCGACGGCACCACCGCGGCGCGCCTGCGCGCCAAGGGCCTCGACCCGCGCGCCATGCTCGCCAACAACGACGCCTACACCGCCTTCGCCGCCATTGGTGACCTGTTCTCCCCCGGCCCCACCGGCACCAACGTCAACGACTTCCGGGCGATCATCGTCCGCTAGGCGGCTTCCCCCTTCGTCCCCCTTCCCTTCTCCCACCGCTTCCCCATAGATACGCGCCCAAAGGGAGGGCCCGTTTCATGGCCAAGCAGAAGATTGCCGTCATCGGCATCGGCAAGATCGCGCAGGACCAGCATCTGCCGGTCATCGACAAGAGCCCGGATTTCGAGCTCGCCGCAGTGGTATCGACCCGTGGTGTCGGCCATCGCGACGTGCCGGTATTCCGCACCCCGGCCGAGCTCTACAAGGCCATGCCCGAGGTGAAGCTGGTCTCGATCTGCACCCCGCCGGGCGTCCGCCACGCCTATGTCCGCGAGGCCATCGATGCCGGCAAGGACGTGCTGCTCGAAAAGCCGCCGACGCCGACCATCACCGAGTTCGAGGACCTCGTTGCCTATGGCGAGAGGAAGGGCCGCGTCCTCTACCAGACCTGGCACAGTCGCTATAACGCCGCCGTGGACGCCGCCAAGCTCATCCTCAAGGACGAGGGCGTCGAGACCCTGCGCATCGACTGGCGCGAGAGCGTGCGCAAGTGGCACCCCGGCCAGGATTGGGTGTGGGAGCCCGGTGGCTTCGGCGTCTGCGACCCCGGCATCAACGCCATGTCGATCTTCACAAAGATCATGCCGTTCCCGGTATTCGTCGAAAGCGCCAAGCTTAAGTTTCCGGCCAACCGCCAGACGCCGGTCGACACCGAGATCGTCTTCAAGTCGGCCCAGAAGCACAAGCCGACCATGAGCGCCGGGTTCAACTGGCTCGAGGAGTCCGGCGAGATCTGGACCATCGCGATCACCACCCGCAGCGGCACCGAGTTGCGGCTCGAGCGGGGTGGCACCGTGCTCAAGGTCAACGGCATCGAGACCGTCGCCAACCCCTCCGAGGAATACGAGGCGATCTACGAGCGCTTCGCCAAGCTGCTCAAGAAGGGCAAATCCGAGATGGACGGCTCGCCGCTCCGCCTCATCGGCGACGCCTTCCTGCTCGGCGCGCGCGAGAACGTCGAAGACTTCAACTGGTAAGGAGCGAGCATGTACGAAACCTTCAACGGCTCCGCCCACCCGATGGCGCCCAGGGAAATCGCCATCACCGCCGTGCCGGAGGACGAGCGGGTCTGGGTGCCGCAGGCCGAGGGCGTGTGGTTCCGCCCGCTGTTCCTCAACACGCTGCAGGGCCAGTGGTGCAACCTGCTGCGCGTCCGCCGCGCCGGCGTGCTGAGCCGCCACCTCCATCCGCAGCCCGTCCATGGCTACGTCATCAAAGGCCGCTGGTACTATCTTGAGCACGACTGGGTGGCCGAGACCGGCTCCTACGTGTTCGAGCCGCCGGGGGAAATCCACACCCTGACCGTGCCCGAGGACTGCGAGGAGATGATCACCTTCTTCAACATCTCCGGCTGCATGGTCTACCTCGACAAGGACAACAAGCAGGTCGGCTTCGAGGACGTCTTCACCAAGATCGACATGTGCAGGAAGCACTACGACAAGGTGGGGCTCGGCGCCGACTACGTGAACCAGTTCGTGCGGTAAGCGACCGGTTGGCGTGGGTCACATGACACTGCACTGAGGTGTCATCCCGGGCTTGACCCGGGACCCACCTGAGAACCTGCGCAGGCGGGTCCCCTGCTTTCGCAGGGATGACAGCGCAGTGGAGCGGGCAGCCTTCGGGCCTCGGGCGGGGCGGCAAAAGGATCAAGAGAATGACCTGGGCGACTGAATTCTACGCCGGCAAACATGTGGTGATCACCGGCGGCACCTCCGGCATCGGCCAGGGTATCGGCCGGGCCTTCGCCGATGCGGGCGCCACCGTGCACGCGACTGGCGCAACGCAGGCCGAGGTCGAGGCAGCGGCCATCGCCGAGCCGCGTTTCCGCTACACGCAGATCGATGTGCGCAGTTCCGAGCAGGTGGCGGAGTATGCCGCAGCGTCCGGGCCGATCGCCGCCTTGGTCAACTGCGCCGGCGTGAACCTGCGCGCCGCCGAGCACACCGTCGACGGGTTCGAGACGGTGATCGACATCAACCTCAACGGCTCGATGCGCACCGCCTACGGCTTCCGCGACAAGCTGGCAGGTGGCGCAATCCTCAACATCGGCTCGATGTTCTCGTTCTTCGGCGCCCCGCACGCCCCGGCCTATGCTGCGTCCAAGCATGCGGTCGCCGGCCTGACCAAGTCGCTGGCCGCAGCATTTGCCAAGGAGAACATCCGGGTGAATGCGCTCGCTCCCGGCTGGATTGAGACGGCGATGACCGTCGTGCCGCGCGCCAACGAGGCCCGCAATGCCGAGCTGATGGGCCGCACCCCGCTCGGCCGCTGGGGCACGCCGGCCGACCTCGCGCCGGCCGCGCTGTTTCTTTGCAGCCCCCTCGCCGGTTACATCACCGGCGCGGTCCTGCCCATCGACGGGGGTTACCTCATCGCCTGAGGGCGACGAGGTCCGGCCCCCGCCCTTACTTGCCAGCTGCTTCCAGCAGCGCCAGGTCGCGGGCATTGAGCGTCAGCGTCGCGCCGCGCACCAGCGAGTGCAACTGCTCCACGCTCGTCGCCGAAGCGATGGGTGCCGCGACCCCGGGCTGGGCTCCGACCCAGGCCAGCGCCACCTGGCCGAGTTCGGCCTTGTGGTCGGCTGCTACCTGGTCGAGCGCTGCAAGGATGCGCAGGCCACGCTCGTTGAGATATTTCCCCACCACCCCGCCGCCGCGCGGGCTCTTGCCGGCATCGTCGGCGCTGCGGTACTTGCCGGTGAGGAAGCCCGACGCCAGGCCGTAGTAGTGGATGCCCGACACCTCTTCGGCGACGCAGAGGTCCTGCACCGGTCCCTCGAATTTGTCGCGGGTCACGAGGTTGTACTCGTTCTGCAATGTCTCGTAGCGTGGCAGCCCGTTGGCCTTCGACACCGCCAGCGCTTCGGCGAGCATCGCCGCATCCTGGTTGGAGGTGCCGATGTACCTCACCTTGCCGGCCTTGATCAGCGTGTCGTAGGCGCTCAGCGTCTCGGCGATCGGGGTAGTCGGGTCGGGCCAGTGGCTCTGGTAGAGGTCGATATAGTCGGTCTGCAGGCGGCGCAGCGAATTCTCGACTTCCTCGATGATCCACTTGCCGCTCAGGTCCTTGTGGCCCTGCCCCATGTCGGAGCCGACCTTGGTGAACACCAGCACCTTGTCGCGGTTGCCGCGGGCCTTCATCCAGCGGCCGATGATCTTCTCGCTGTCGCTGTCATTCCCCGGCACCCAGCGCGAATAGCTATCGGCGGTATCGATGGCGTTGAAGCCGGCATCGAGATAGGCGTCGAACACCTGGAACGAGGTGGCCTCGTCCATGGTCCAGCCGACCACGTTGGTGCCGAGCACCAATGGCTCGATGAAAAGCTCCGAGCGGCCCAGGCGGCGCTTGGTCATGGCAGTCACTCCAGTACGGGATTGAACGTCGAAAAAGGGAGAACGCGAGCCTACGCCCGCCGGTTCACCACCGGCAAGCCGATGGCGGTCACTTCGGCTGGATCAGGTCCCACTTGGTGCCATGGAGGTCTTCGAACACGGCCACCGAACCATAAGGTTCATGGCGCGGCGCTTCGAGGAATTTCACGCCGTTGGCGGTGAACCGCGCGAAGTCGGCGGCAAAATCCTCGCTCTCGAGGAAGAAGCCGACGCGGCCGCCGGTCTGGTTGCCGATGCGTGAGGCCTCCTCGGCGTCGCCGGCCTGCGCCAGCAGCAGGCGGGCGCCACTACCCGGAGGCGCGACCAGTACCCAGCGCTTGCCGGGTTCCAATGGCGTGTCGGCAATAAGTTCAAAACCCAGCTTTTTTGACGTAGAAGGCAATTGCCTCGTCGTAGTCCTTCACCACCAGCGCCACGGTCGCGATCCGCATCGGGTCTCTCCACTGTTTCGGTGCTGGCTCAGTGCCTGACGGCAACGGCGCCGCGCAACCGCTTTACCTGTCGGCAAACTGCCTTTTTCTATGATTTCCTCACAGTTGGAATCTCATTCCGGATGAAAGCGGTTTGACCGGTTGGTCAAACTCAGCCATTGCGCCCCCCCGAAAAAACGGCTTTGTTGCGGCCAAGCTCCGGGAAGGTGGGATGGGGTCCTGCCTTGCAACCGGAGCGCAATGCTATCGGGAGACATCCATGAAACTCATGCGCACCCTGCTGACTGCCACCGCGCTCGTCGCGGTGCTGGCTGGCAGCGCCTATGCCAAGCAGCTCGTCTACTGCTCCGAAGGTTCGCCGGAAGGCTTCGATCCGGCCCTCTGGTCGGCCGGCACCACCTTCGACGCCTCGTCGCGCGCCGTCTACAACCGCCTCGTCGATTTCGAGCTCGGTGGCTCGACCATCGTGCCGAGCCTGGCCGAGAGCTGGGAAATCTCCGAAGATGGCACCGAGATCACCTTCAAGCTCCGCCAGGGCGTGAAGTGGCAGACCACCGCCTATTTCACTCCCAGCCGCGACTTCAATGCCGATGACGTGGTGTGGTCGATCAATCGCCAGTTCGATGCGGCCAGCCCCTGGGCGACCTACGTCGATGGCGCGTCGTACCAGTACTTCGACTCGACCGGCTTCAAGTCGGCGCTGAAGAGCGTCGAGAAGGTTGACGACTACACGGTGAAGTTCACCTTCAACCAGGCCGACTCGACCGTCTTCGTAAACTTCCCGATGGACTTCCTGTCGATCGGTTCGGCCGAATACGCCACCCAGCTCGAAGCTGCCGGCACCATGGCCCAGTTCAACCAGATGCCTGTCGGCACCGGCAAGTTCATGTACGTGGACTACCAGACCGACACCGTCATCCGTTACAAGTCGTTCGCCGATCATTTCGGTGGCGCTTCGCCCATCGACGACCTGATCTTCGCGATCACCAAGGAGCCGGCGGCCGCTCAGGAGGCCCTCAAGGCCGGCCAGTGCGACATCATCCCCTACCCGATCCCGGGCGACGTGGCCTCGCTGCGTGAAGACCCCAACCTGGTGGTCACCGAGACCGCTGGCGAGAACGTCGGCTTCATCGCCTTCAACACCCAGCAGCCGCCGTTCGACAACCCCAAGGTTCGTCAGGCCCTGGACCTCGCCGTCAACCGCGAAGCCATCCTCGAGGGCGTCTATTCGGGCCAGGCAGTTCTCGCCCGCAACCCGCTCCCGGCTTCGTCGTGGGCTTCGGACCCGTCGAACGAAGTGCCGGCCTACGACCCGGAAGCTGCCAAGGCGATGCTCGCCGAAGCTGGCGTCACCGACCTGTCGATGAAACTGTGGTGGATGCCCGTCGCCCGTCCGTACAACCCGAACGGCAAGCGCATGGGTGAACTCCTGCAGGCCGACTGGGCTGCGATCGGCGTGAACGTCGAGCTCATCTCGATGGACTGGCCAGTCTACCTCGAGCAGTCCGCTTCGGTGGAACGCGACGGTGCGGTGATGATCGGCTGGGGTGCCGACAACGCCGATCCGGACAACTTCCTCGGCGTCCTCCTCTCCTGCGCCGCCGTGGGCACCAACAACCGTGCCCAGTGGTGCTACGAGCCCTACGACTCGCTGATCCAGCAGGCCAAGGCCACCTTCGACGAAGCCGAGCGCGCCGCGATCTACTTCCAGGCCGAGAAGATCTTCCACGAGCAGAAGCCGTGGGTGCTGCTGGCTCACTCGAACCAGTACATCGCTCACAACAAGCGCGTGCTGAACTTCAAGCAGGACCCCCTCGGGTTCCACCGCTTCGACGGCGCCGACGTCGCCGAGTAACGACAAGGGCGGGGCGCCGGTCATCCGGCGCCCCGTCTCTCCTACGGTCTCCACGGTTCCTGCCCTAAGGAGATCGCCGACGACGCCGCAGAGGCGTCGCCCAATCGCCGGCGCGTTTGCGCGGTCCACCCCACAGGGCACACATGCTGCGCTATATCCTCTATCGGCTCGCTCTGCTCATTCCGACATTCATCGGGGTGACCATCGTCGCCTTCCTGTTCATCCGCATCCTGCCAGGCGACCCGGTGCAGGTGCTGGCCGGCGAGCGCGGGGTTTCACCCGAGCGGCACGCCGAGGTCATGGCACGGCTGGGCTTCGACCGGCCGCTGTGGGAACAGTATTTTTCGTATCTGGGCAACGTGCTGCGCGGCGATTTCGGCGTGTCGTTCGCCTCCAAGCGCCCGGTGACGCAGGAGTTCTTCGCCCGCTTCCCCGCCACGGTCGAGCTGTCGCTGTGCGCCATGTTCATCGCCACCATCATCGGCATTCCGGCCGGCATCCTCGCCGCCGTCAAGCGCGGCAGCTGGCTCGACCAGGCCACGATGGGCACGGCGCTCGTCGGCTACTCCATGCCGATCTTCTGGTGGGGCATGCTCCTCATCATCCTGTTCTCCGGAACGCTGCACTGGACCCCAGTATCGGGGCGAATAGCGCTCAACTACTTCTTCCAGCCGGTCACCGGCTTCATGCTGATCGACAGCCTGCTCTCGGGCCAGAAGGGCGCGTTCCTGTCGGCGCTGCACTACCTGATCCTGCCCACAGTGGTGCTCGCCACGATTCCGCTCGCCGTCATCGCGCGACAAACCCGCTCGGCGATGCTCGAGGTGCTGGGCGAGGACTATGTCCGCACCGCCAAGGCCAAGGGCCTGAATCCGCGCCGCGTCATCGGCGTCCACGCGCTGCGCAACGCGTTGATCCCGGTCATCACCACCATCGGCCTGCAGGTCGGGCTGCTGATGGCCGGCGCCATCCTCACCGAGACGATCTTCTCCTGGCCGGGCATCGGCAAGTGGATGATCGAGGCGGTCAACAAGCGCGACTATTTCGTCGTGCAGTCGGGCCTGCTGCTCATCGCGCTCATCATCATGGCGGTGAACCTCATCGTTGATGTGCTCTACGCGGTGATCAATCCGCGCATCCGGCACAACTGAGGAGCGCGCCATGTCCGTCACCCCTGCCACCCCCGTCACCCCCGCGCGCGGCCTCTCGGGCCTCCGCGAATTCTGGTACTATTTCAGCCAGAACACCGGCGCTGTCATCGGCCTCGTGATCTTCGTCCTCCTGGTTCTGATCGCGGTGTTTTCGCCGTGGATCGCGCCGCATGATCCCGCCAAGATCTACAACGGCTTCTTCCTCGTGCCACCTGCGTGGCAGGAGGGCGGCGATGGCCGCTTCATCTTCGGCACCGACGCCATCGGCCGCGACATCCTCTCGCGCCTGATGCATGGTGCGCGCTACTCGCTGCTCATCGGCGCAGTGGTGGTGGCGATCTCGCTCACCGGCGGCATCATCCTCGGGCTGCTGGCCGGCTATTTCCGCGGCTGGGTCGATACGCTGATCATGCGGCTGATGGACATCATCCTCGCCTTCCCGTCGCTGCTGCTGGCGCTGGTGATGGTGACGGTGCTCGGCCCGGGGCTGTTCAACGCCATGCTGGCCATCGCCATCGTGCTGCAGCCGCACTTCGCCCGCCTGACCCGCGCCGCCGTCATTGCCGAGAACAGCCGTGAGTACGTGACGTCCGCCAAGGTGGCGGGCGCCAGCCATATCCGACTGATGCTCGTCACCATCCTGCCCAACTGCCTCGGCCCGCTGATCGTGCAGGCGACGCTGTCGTTCTCGAGCGCTATCCTCGATGCGGCCGCCCTCGGCTTCCTCGGGCTGGGTGCCCAGCCGCCGACGCCCGAATGGGGCACCATGCTGGCCGATGCGCGCGAGTTCATCCTGCGCGCCTGGTGGGTCATCACCATCCCCGGCCTCGCCATCCTCGTCACCGTGCTCGCCATCAACCTGATCGGCGACGGCCTCCGCGACGCCCTCGATCCCAAGCTCAAGCGGAGCTGACGCCCATGCCCCTGCTCGACGTCAAGAACCTCACCGTCGCCTTCGACACCTCCGTCGGCACCTTCCACGCCGTGCGCGGCATCGATCTCAGCGTCGATGCGCGCGAAGTGCTGGCGATCGTCGGCGAGAGCGGCTCGGGCAAGTCGGTGGCCATGCTGTCGGTGATGGGCCTGTTGCCCGACACCGCCACCGTCACCGCCGACAAGCTGACCTTCGATGGCCACGACCTTCTCACCATCTCGCCCGAGGAGCGCCGCAAGCTCATCGGCAAGGACGTGGCGATGATCTTCCAGGAGCCGATGACCTCGCTCAACCCCTGCTTCACCGTGGGGTTCCAGATCGAGGAGGTGCTGCGCTTCCACCTTGGCATGGACAAGGCGACGCGGCGGCGGCGGGCGATCGAGCTGTTCGAGCAGGTCGGCATCCCCGACCCGAAAACGCGGCTCAACTCGTTCCCGCACCAGATGTCGGGCGGGCAGAACCAGCGCGTGATGATCGCCATGGCCATCGCCTGCAACCCCAAGCTGCTGATTGCCGACGAGCCGACCACGGCGCTCGACGTTACCATCCAGAAGCAGATCCTCGACCTCCTGGTCCGGCTGCAGGCCGAGCACGGCATGGGCCTCATCATGATCACCCACAATATCGGCGTCGTCGCCGAAACCGCCGACCGCGTCGTGGTGCAATACAAGGGCCGCAAGATGGAAGAGGCGGGCGTGCTCGAGCTCTTCACCGCGCCCAAGTCCCCCTACACCCGCGCCCTGCTCGCCGCCTTGCCCGAGAACGCCACGGGTGACCGGCTGCCGACCGTCGCCAGCTTCAACCCCGAGGAGCTCGCCGTCTGATGGCCCCCGTCCTCGAAGCCCGGAACCTCGTGCGCGACTACCATGTCGGCGGCAGCCTGTTCGGCGGCGGCCGCACCGTGCATGCGGTCAGGAACATCTCGTTCAGCCTCGAAAAGGGCAAGACGCTGGCCATCGTCGGCGAAAGCGGATCGGGCAAGTCCACCCTCGCCCGCATCCTGACGCTGATCGACCGGCAGACCGCCGGCGAACTGCTGATGGATGGCGTTCCCGTCGATGTCGCCAACGGCGTCACCCGGGAGCTGCGCCGCAAGGTGCAGATCGTGTTCCAGAACCCCTATGGCTCGCTCAACCCGCGCCAGAAGATCGGCGACGTGCTGATGGAGCCGCTGCTGCTCAACACCGACATGCCGGCACCGCAGCGCCGCGAGCGCGCGATGGAGATGCTGCTCAAGGTCGGGCTGCAGGCCGAGCACTTCAACCGCTATCCGCACATGTTCTCGGGCGGGCAGCGGCAGCGCATCGCCATTGCCCGCGCCATCATCCTGCAGCCCTCGCTGCTGGTGCTTGACGAGCCGGTCTCGGCACTCGACCTGTCGGTGCAGGCACAGATCCTCAACCTGCTCGCCGACCTGCAGGACGAGTTCGGCCTCACCTACGTGTTCATCAGCCACGACCTCTCGGTGGTGAAGTACATCGCTGATGACGTCATGGTGATGTACCTGGGCGAAGCGGTGGAGTTCGGGTCGCGCGAGAAGCTGTTCTCTGCGCCCGAGCACCCCTACACGCAGGCGCTGTTCGCCGCGACGCCGCGCGCCGACGTCGAAAGCATCAGGGCCCGACTGGCCAGGAAGGCCGCCGCCGCGACCGCCTGAGCAGCCCGGCCGGGTAAGATCGCATCAACCATCACCCATTTGGGTGAGGTGAACGTAAGGTTTGGCAAAGGACTGGTGCCCTAGCGTTCGCTTCGCAAAGTGGGGGCACGGGAATGCGTCACTTTCTGGCGACACCGCGGGCTATGGCGGTGGCAGCAGACAAGACCAAATGGGAGCGGGACGCGGATGCGTTGCCGAGTGCTCGGCGCCTGTTCGGCTATTCTGCCATGGCCATCTTGCTGCTTGCCATTTCCGTGTTCGGGGCAGCCGTCTTTGCCGTTTTCCAGATCGACGACGCAGCCGTAGGCCATGAACTGTCGCGGGCACGTGTCGCGCTGACCGCGATATCGGTCGAGACCGAGGGTTCCGAGGCCGCGCTCGCCGTCACGCTGGGCACCATCCATGGGTTCGAGGGCGCCCATATCGGTGTGACCGGCGATGTCGCCTCCATTTCCGCGGGCGAGGTCGCCGTACCTATCCCGGGCACCGACCGGCAGTTGATCTGGACGCCGCGACGGCTGGGCTCAGAACTCTTCATGCAGTTGGCACCGATCCGGGTCATCACCTCGCTGGTGTTCATGCTCGGCATCGCCTTCGCGATGCGCCGACTCTACCTGCTCGCCTGCGAACTTGAGGGTCGCCGGGTCCAGGCGCGTGCACTGGCGACGCGCGATGCGCTGACCAGCCTCGGCAACCGCCTTGCCTTCAACGAGGGCATGGCGCGCCTGCTCGATGAAGGCATGGGCGAGTTGGCGCTGCTCTATCTCGATCTTGACGGTTTCAAGCAGGTCAACGACACGCTTGGCCACGGCGCTGGCGACGAGGTGCTGCGGACGGTCGCCGAGCGGTTGTCCAAACTGGTGCAACCGGTCGACCTGCTGGTCCGGCTGGGTGGCGATGAGTTTGTGGTGCTGCGCGGCGAATACGCCTCGCGGGATGAACTGGCCCAGTTGGCGATCACCATCAAGAAGGCGCTGGCCGAACCGGTGCAGCTTGGCGCGCGCGCACTGCAGGTCGGCGTCAGCATCGGTATCGCCACCGCTCCAGCCGATGGCACCAGCGGCACCGAACTGCTCGAGGCGGCGGACTCGGCGCTTTACCGGGCCAAGCGCGACCGGACCGGCTTCGCCATGGCGACCGCCGCCTGACAGCCGTTCCTAGCCGAGTTCGGCGAGCCGCCTCGGCACCCAGCGACGAAACGCCTCGGCGTAGCGCACGCGCCAGCCCTGATGCGGGGTACTGAGAAACCAGCTCTGGTCGATCGCCGCGAGCCAGGCGCGCTCGATCGTCGGGCCGACGCCCACCCGCTCCTCGTCGCCGAAGCCCGACGCCGAGTAGACCGTGAACTCGCCGAGGTAGATATCCTCGCCGTCGACGATGAAGTCGATCCGGATCTGGTCGAGGCCGACGCTGAGGCGCCGGGCCAGCTCGGCCGCGCGGACGAACACGCCAGGCGCCAGCGGATCGGCCGCAAGCCGCCCGGCCCCCTCGACCGGCCGGTCGATCAGTGCACCCTCGGCGGTGAAGTAGGCCGCTCGCGCCGCATCGGACTTCCAGCGGGTGGCGACGAACGCCACTGAAATGGTGCCGTCGTGGCAGCGGAACGTAAGATCCACGACCCCCGCATCCCCGCCCAGCAGCCGCTCGACGAACAGCCGCGGCATGACCTGGGAATAACCCCACTCGCCGAGGCGACTGGATGGCCGCAGCCAGCGGCGCAGGCGGCGGCGGCGTTCCGCGTCGGTCCACTGGTCGTGACCCGGATAATAGTTCCGCCCCGACCCAGTCGTCGATTTGATGACGCAGGCGCCATCGAGAAACTGTGGCGGCAATGCCTCAGCGTCGGCTCCGATCCACATGATTTCCGCAGAGCGCAGTTCGGGCAGGCGGGCCTGTGCCCACTCGCGCGCCGCCAGTTTGTCGCAGAAGGTCGCGAACAGCGGATTGCGGTCGAAGTGCTTCCGCCACTGCACCAGTTCGTTGTGACCGCGCGGGCGGGCGAAGTCGGGGATGCGGCCGAGCCGAATGGCGGTGCCCAGCGCAAACGCCGGCCGGCCAAGCCAGACGGACGCGCTGGCCAGCGCAAAGATCGCCTCGTCGGAAAGCAGGCCCACAGCGCAAGTCCCGTCAACTCGGTTGTGCTGACCCGATAGACGGGCCGCACCAGCCCAGCAACAAAAAATACTGGTTTTCGGCGCAATCATTTAGGCGAAGCGAACGGACTCTGCGTTTCCGCTCAGCTCGGCTTGGTCAGCACTCCGTGCATGAACAGGGTCTCGAGAAACCGTGCCGCGTCCTCGAACCGGCCCTCGCCGCCGCGGTCTCGCCCCAGCACCGCACGCACCTGCACGTCGAAATCGGCATAGTGCTGGGTGGTGGCCCAGATCGAAAAGATGAGGTGGTAGGGGTCGGTGCGCCGCAGCTTCCCCTCGTCCATCCAGCGTTCGAGGACCTTGGCCTTCTCGTCGACCAGCGCCTTGAGGTCGCCCTCCAGCACGTCGACGATCCGCGGCCCGCCCTGCAGCATCTCACCGGCGAACAGACGGCTCTGGCGTGGGAAGTCGCGGCTCATCTCCAGCTTCCGGCGGATGTACGAGCGAAGCTCGGGCACCGGATCGCCGACTGAATCCAGTTCGCGCAACGGCTGCAGCCAGATGTCCAGCATCGAGGTCATCAGGCGCTTGTAGATCTCTTCCTTGCGGGGGAAATAGTACAGCAGGTTGGGCTTGCTCATCCCCGCCGCCTCGGCGATCTGGTCGATGGTGGCGCCGAGAAAACCCTTCTCGGAAAACACGTCGAGCGCCGCTTCCAGGATAACGTCCTGCTTCTCGCGCTGGATGCGCGTCAGCGGCTTGCCGCGCGGCTTTGCACGGCTCTTCGCCGCGCCCGCGAACGCGGACTCGCCGCCCTCCGGAGCACTCCCGGAGTCGAGCATTTTCACCTTGATCGGCGGCATGGGAGTGATAACGTTTTTTCCAACTGGTCAAATTTCTGGATATCACGTCCAAAGGTCAAGGGCCAAATAGACTTGACCTCGCAGATCAACAAAAAGACCTAGGGAGACCGAGGGTGTCCGACCGTCGCAATGTCACGCCGAACGATTTGAGCGCGTTCTGGATGCCGTTCACCGCCAACCGGCAGTTCAAGAAGGCGCCGCGCATGTTCGTGGGCGCCAAGGACATGCATTACACCACCTCCGATGGCCGCCAGGTGCTCGACGGCACGGCAGGCCTCTGGTGCGTCAACGCCGGCCACTGCCGCCCCCGGATCGTCGAGGCGATCGCCACCCAGGCGGCCGAGATGGACTACGCTCCGGCCTTCCAGATGGGCCATCCCAAGGCGTTCGAACTGGCCAACGCGCTGGTGCAGATCGCACCCGAAGGCCTCAACCACGTGATGTACACCAACTCGGGCTCCGAGTCGGTCGAGACGGCGCTCAAGACCGCCATTGCCTATCACCGCGTGAAGGGCGACGGCGCGCGCTTCCGCCTGATCGGGCGCGAGCGCGGCTATCACGGCGTGAACTTCGGCGGCATTTCGGTGGGCGGCATCGTCACCAACCGCAAGATGTTCGGCACGCTGCTCACCGGCGTCGACCACATGTCGCACACCCACACGCCGGGAAAGAACCAGTTCACCCGCGGCGAGCGCGAAGAGGGCGCCACGGACCTCCTGGCCGAGCTTGAGCGCATCGTCACCCTGCACGACGCATCGACCATCGCCGCGGTGATCGTCGAGCCGGTTGCCGGCTCCACCGGCGTGCTGATTCCCCCCAAGGGCTACCTCAAGAAGCTGCGCGAGATCACCAAGAAGCACGGCATCCTCTTGATCTTCGACGAGGTCATCACCGGCTTCGGCCGTGTCGGCACGCCGTTCGCGGCCGACTATTTCGGCGTCACGCCCGACATGATCGTCTGCGCCAAGGGGCTCACCAACGGCACCATCCCGATGGGCGCCGTGCTGGTCACCTCGGAAATCCACGACGCGTTCATGCAGGGCCCCGAGCACATGATCGAGTTCTTCCACGGGTACACCTACTCGGGAAACCCGATCGCCGCGGCCACCGGCCTCGCGACGCTAGAGACCTACAAGGAAGAGGGCCTGCTGACCCGTGGCGCGGAATTGGCGTCCTACTGGGAAGACGCGCTGCATTCGCTGAAGGGCCTCCCGCACGTCATCGACATCCGCAACCTCGGCCTGATCGGCGCGGTGGAACTCGAGCCGATCGCCGGTTCGCCGACCAAGCGCGCCTTCTCCGCCTTCGTGCAGGGGTACGAGGAGGGCATCCTGATCCGCACCACCGGCGACATCATCGCCATGAGCCCGCCGCTGATCATCTCGAAGGCGCAGATCGACGAGTTGATCGGCAAGCTCGGCTCTATCCTGAAGTCGCTTGAGTAGAATGGAATGCATGTTCTATATCGAGAGAAATAGAATGAACATTCCAACTCGCGGAGGCCTGTGATGCCCACCATTCAGAACGCCATTGGCGGCAAGCTCGTAACCAGCGTCTCGACGCGCACCCAGCCGGTATACAACCCGGCGACCGGCGAGGCGATCGCCACGTTGCCGCTCTCGACCAATGACGAGATCAACGCCGCCGTCGCCGCCGCCAAGGCAGCGCAGCCGGCCTGGGGCAACACCACGCCGATGAAGCGGGCGCGGGTGATGTTCAAGTTCAAGGAGCTGCTCGAAAAGCACGCGGACGAACTCGCCAGCCTCATCTCGCTCGAGCACGGCAAGGTGCATGACGATGCGCTGGGCGAGCTGGCCCGCGGCATCGACTGCGTCGATTTCGCCTGCGGTATCCCGCAGCTGCTGAAGGGCGAGTTCAGCCGCAATGTCGGCCCGTCGATCGACAGCTATTCGGACCGGCAGCCGCTCGGCGTCGTCGCCGGCATCACGCCGTTCAACTTCCCCGCCATGGTGCCGATGTGGATGTATCCGCTCGCCATCGCCTGCGGCAACGCCTTCATCCTGAAGCCCTCGGAGCGCGATCCGTCGGCCCCGATGTTCGCCTACCAGCTGCTGATGGATGCCGGCCTGCCGGCTGGCGTGATGAACGTGATCCACGGCGACAAGGAAGCGGTCGACGCCATCCTCGACCACCCCGACATCAAGGCCGTGTCGTTCGTCGGCTCGACCCCGATCGCCGAGTATGTCTACCGCCGCGGGACCACCGCCGGTAAGCGCATGCAGGCGCTGGGCGGCGCCAAGAACCACATGATCGTCATGCCCGATGCCGACATGGACCAGGCCGCCGACGCGCTGATGGGCGCCGGCTACGGCTCGGCCGGTGAGCGCTGCATGGCGATCTCGGTCGCCGTCCCCGTTGGCGACAAGACCGCCGACGCGCTGATCGCCAGGCTGAAGCCGCGCGTCGAAGCGCTGAAGATCGGCCCCGCGACCGACAAGGACGCCCAGATGGGTCCGATCGTGTCGAAGGCGCAGCGCGACAAGATCGTCGGCTATATCGATGCGGGCGTCGAAGCCGGCGCCGAGCTGGTCGTCGATGGCCGCGGCTTCTCGCTGCAGGGCTACGAAAACGGCTTTTTCGTCGGCGGCACGCTGTTCGACCACGTGAAGCCCGACATGAAGATCTACCGCGAGGAAATCTTCGGGCCGGTGCTCTCGGTCGTCCGCGCCCAGTCCTACCAGGATGCCGTCGACCTGATTCACGGCCACGAATACGCCAACGGCACCGCCATCTTCACCCGCGACGGCGACGCCGCCCGCGAGTTCGCCGACAAGATCGAGGTGGGCATGGTGGGCATCAACGTGCCGATCCCCGTCCCCGTCGCCTACCACTCCTTCGGCGGCTGGAAACGCTCGCTGTTCGGCGACCACTCGATCTACGGACCCGAAGGCGTCCATTTCTACACCCGGCTCAAAACCGTCACCACCCGCTGGCCCGCCGGCATCAAGGGCGGCGCGGAATTCGCCTTCCCGAGCCAGAAGTAACTCTCTACGGGCCCCTTCCCACCCTACGGTGGTGAGGGGCTCTTCGTTTCAAGGACCTGAGCATGCCAGCACCTGGCGAGAATCTGCGTATCAACCCCGATCGGCTGTGGAGCTCCATCCACGAGCTGGCCGAGATCGGCCCGGGGATCGCAGGCGGCTCGAACCGGCAGACGCTGACCGACGATGACGCCAAGGGCCGCGCGCTGTTCCAGAAATGGTGCGAGGCCGCTGGCATGAGCATGGGCGTCGACCAGATGGGCACCATGTTCATGACGCGGCCGGGCACCGATCCCGACGCGCTGCCGGTCTATGTCGGCTCGCACCTCGACACCCAGCCGACCGGCGGCCGCTATGACGGCGTGCTCGGCGTGCTGGCGGCACTCGAAGTCGTCCGCTCGCTGAACGACCTCAACATCCAGACCAAGCACCCGATCGTCGTCACCAACTGGACCAACGAGGAAGGCGCCCGCTTCGCCCCGGCGATGATGGCCTCGGGCGTGTTCGCCGGCCAGTTCAGCCTCGACTACGCCTATGGCCGCAAGGATTCCGACGGCAAGGCGTTCGGCGACGAGCTGAAGCGCATCGGCTGGGTCGGCGACGAAGAAGTCGGCGCGCGCAAGATGCACGCCTACCTCGAGTACCACATCGAGCAGGGCCCGATCCTCGAGGCCGAGGGCAAGCAGATCGGCGTCGTCACCCACGGCCAGGGGCTATGGTGGCTCGAGTTCACCCTCACCGGCAAGGAAGCGCATACCGGCTCCACCCCGATGAACATGCGCGTCAATGCCGGCCTCGCCATGGCCCGCATCATGGAGATGGTGCAGGCGGTGGCGATGGACGCCCAGCCGGGCGCCGTCGGCGGCGTCGGGCAGGTAAAATTCTCGCCCAACTCCCGCAACGTGCTGCCCGGCACCGTGGTGTTCACGGTCGATATTCGCTCACCCGACCAGGCAAAGCTCGACGGCATGCGAGCGCGGATCGAGGCCGAAGCGGCTAAGATCACCGCCGCGCTCGGCGTCGGCTGCGCGGTGGAAGCGGTCGGCCACTTCGACCCCGTCGCGTTCGATCCCACCCTCGTCGCCCGCGTCCGCAAGGCGGCCGAGACGCTCGGCTACTCGCACATGGACATCATCTCGGGCGCCGGCCACGACGCCTGCTGGATGAACCGGATCGCACCGTCCGTGATGATCATGTGCCCGTGTGTCGATGGCCTGAGCCACAACGAGGCCGAGAACATTTCCAAGGAATGGGCCAGCGCCGGCGCAGATGTGCTGCTGCACGCGGTGCTGGAGACGGCGGAGATTGTAGGGTGAACTCAGGCGGCGAGGTCGATCCATTGTCGGTGATGCCGCGTCGATATGCCGACGCGACGCCGGAAGACTTTGCCGCATTCTCTGACGCCATGCAGAAGCAATATGCAAACGACGAGGCCTTTGCGCGGGCGAATGACGCGGTGGTGATGGAAGGGCCATGGGATGGCGTTGCCGCCCAGCCGGTTGCCTATGTCGGCATCGCTGAAGACGGCGCGCGCGTGCGGTTGCCTGCGATCGCGCATGCCTGGCGCTACTCGCCAGTTGTCGGCAGCTTTCGGCCGGCGGGCGGCAACGAGGAGCTGACGATCCGCCGCGTGCCGGCAGCCGGGAGCATATTGGTGAAGCGGGTTCTGCTTGGCCCCCCGATGCCCGGCATGGTGGTTGGCCGAGCCGGAGGCGTTGCGCCGGTCCAATCCAAGGGCGTCGTCGATGGCCGGGACTACTACTTCCGAGCGCGTGGCACCCACTGGTCGTACAGCGTTGGAGGGGCCGAGGTGGCTGGGTCTCCCGACTGGTACTATGAGGAGCCTTATGGCGACTGGCCGGACGCCGGCCGCATGAGGCCCGACGAGGCATACCAGTTCATAGAAAAGGCAGTGACGTTGTACCGTGCCGGAGCTCCCTCAATGGTGAAGCCATCGTTCACGCTGCCGAAAGCCGACACACGGAACCAAGGGAACGAGCAATGACTTCGAAGATCATCAAGAACGGCACCATCGTTACCGCGGACCTCACCTACAGGGCCGATATCCGCGTCGAGAACGGCACCATCACCGAGATCGGGCCGAACCTCACCGGCGGTGAAACCCTCGATGCCACCGGCTGCTACGTCATGCCGGGCGGCATCGATCCGCATACGCATCTCGAAATGCCGTTCATGGGCACCTATTCGTCCGATGATTTCGAGTCAGGCACCCGCGCCGCGCTCTCGGGCGGCACCACCATGGTAGTGGATTTCTGCCTGCCGAGCCCCAACCAGTCGCTGCTCGAGGCGCTGCAGATGTGGGACAACAAGACCGGGAAGGCCTCGTGCGACTACTCGTTCCACATGGCCATCACCTGGTGGGGCGAGCAGGTGTTCAACGAGATGGCCGATGTGGTCGATCGCGGCATCACCTCGTTCAAGCACTTCATGGCCTACAAGGGCGCGCTGATGGTGAACGACGACGAGATGTTCGCCTCGTTCCAGCGCTGCGCGGAGCTTGGCGCGCTGCCCCTCGTCCACGCCGAGAACGGCGACGTTGTCGCCTCCCTCACCCAGAAGCTGCTGGCCGAGGGCAATAACGGCCCCGAGGGCCACGCCTATTCCCGCCCCGTCGAAGTGGAAGGCGAGGCCACCAACCGCGCCATCATGATCGCCGACATGGCGGGCGTGCCGGTCTACATCGTCCACACCTCGTGCGAGGAAGCCCATGAGGCGATCCGCCGGGCACGGCAGAAGGGCATGCGCGTCTATGGCGAGCCGCTGATCCAGCACCTGGTGCTCGACGAGACCGAGTATTTCAACAAGGACTGGGACTATGCCGCCCGCCGCGTCATGAGCCCGCCCTTCCGCAACAAGCAGCACCAGGATTCGCTGTGGGCCGGGCTCGCGGCTGGGTCGCTCCAGGTGGTGGCGACCGATCATTGCGCCTTCACCACCGCGCAGAAGCGCAACGGGGTTGGCAACTTCTCCAAGATCCCGAACGGGACCGGCGGGCTCGAGGACCGGCTGCCGGTGCTGTGGACCAAGGGCGTCGCGACCGGGCGTCTCACCATGAACGAGTTCGTCGCCGTCACCTCCACCAACATCGCCAAGATCCTCGGGCTCTATCCCAAGAAGGGCGCGATTCTCGTCGGCGCCGATGCCGACCTCGTGGTGCTCGACCCGAAGCGGAAGAAGACCATCTCCGCCGCCACGCAGCAGTCGGCCATCGACTACAACGTGTTCGAGGGCATCGCGGTCGAAGGCCTGCCGCGCTTCGTGCTGACGCGCGGGCACGTGGCTGTCACCGAGGACAAGATCAACGCCGAGCCGGGCCACGGCCAGTTCGTCGCCCGCGAAGCCAACAACCCTGTGAACCGCGCCTTTTCGACATGGAAAGACGTGGTCGCCCCGCGCAAGGTAGAGCGCTCGGGCATTCCGCAGAGCGGGGTGTGAGCGTCTTGCAACTCGACGCTGAACCACATGCCGAGGTGTCATCCCTGCGAAAGCAGGGACCCACCTCTCCGCCCGCGCGGATTTCCAGTTGGGTCCCTGCATACGCAGGGATGACAGCGATGAGTGTTGCAAGGCCGGCGGCCTGCGCGACCGAGTTAGCCGGAGTCGAAGTGTTGATGTGGCCGGGGGTGTGCATTTGACGTCGGTGGTTTCCGCCAGGGGCCTGGGCCTGACATTCAAGACCGGTGACGGCGACGTGCTGGCATTGTCGGATGTGAATCTCGATATCAACAAGGGCGAGTTCGTCTCGTTCATCGGCCCCTCCGGCTGCGGCAAGACCACGTTCCTGCGGGTCATCGCCGATCTCGAGCAGCCGACGGCGGGCTCCATCACCGTCAACGGCACATCACCAGCCGATGCGCGGCTCAACCGCTCTTACGGCTATGTCTTCCAGGCTCCGGCCCTGCTGCCGTGGCGCACCATTGATCGCAATGTGGGGCTGCCACTCGAGATCATGGGCTATGGCGACAGCGCTGCCCGCGTCTCGAAGGCGCTCGACCTCGTGAACCTCACCGGCTTCGAGAAGAAGTTCCCGTGGCAGCTGTCGGGCGGCATGCAGCAGCGGGCCTCCATCGCCCGCGCGCTCGCCTTCGATGCCGACCTGCTGCTGATGGACGAGCCGTTCGGGGCGCTGGACGAGATCGTCCGCGACCACCTCAATTCGGAGTTGCTGAAGCTCTGGGCGCGGACGGAAAAGACCATCGCCTTCGTCACCCACTCGATCCCCGAGGCGGTGTATCTCTCCACCAAGATCGTGGTGATGAGCCCCCGCCCGGGCCGCGTCACCGACATCATCGACAGCCCCCTGCCCCGCGAGCGCCCGCTCGATATCCGCGAAACGCCGGAGTTCCTCGCCATCGCCGCCCGCGTCCGCGACGGCCTGCGCGCCGGCCACTCGTACGAGGAATAGAGGCCATGGCTGCCGCAACCTCGCAGGTCACCGCCGATATCGTCCATGGCCAGGGCCTTACCGAAATCAGGCTGCGCCGGCGGGGCCGATTGCTGAGCGCGTTCAAGCTCGTCGCCTTTCTGGCCGTGTGGTTGCTGGCCGGCGGCTTTGCCGGCATCCTGCTGGCCGCTACCTCCGATCAGCCGTTCATCCTGATCGCGTGGCTCGCGATCTGGGGCATCGCCGGTCTGGTGTTCCTTTCGGCGTTGATCTGGGGAGCGTTCGGCACCGAAACGCTGCTTGCGCGCTCCGACAGCCTGACGCTGCTGCGGCGCCTCGTGATCTTCGGTAAGCCGACCGTGATACCGGCGCATGAGTTGACTGGCCTTCGCTGGATCGCCGACGATCCGATGCGGACAGTGAAGGTAAACGGACGCCGTATTGCCCAAACGTCACTCGAAATCACCGGAACAGGCACAACGCTGCGCTGTGCCCGCGGCATCGGGGAGCGCGAGGCCGGACTCGCGATTTCTGCTGCAAGGGACCGCCTCGCCGTTGCGTTGAGGCGTCGCACATGAGCGATGCTGGTGGCATGAAGTCCCGATGGCTGAGTGAAAGCCGGGTGCTGCCCGTAGCGGTCGTGCTGCTGGCACTGCTCGTCTTCTGGTACGTCATGGCCGTGGTGATGAACGCGCCGTGGCAGGAGACGCTGAACGGGCGTGCCAACCTCACCGATGTGCCGCTGCTCGAGTTCGCGCAGCAGACCTGGGCGCAGGACAAGCCGGTGCTGCCAGCGCCGCATCAGGTGGCCGGCGGTATCTGGACCGGCCTGTTCGGCTCGGCCATCACCGCGCCGCGCTCGCTGGCTTATCATGCGGGCATCACGCTTGGCGCGACGATGCTGGGCTTTGCGCTCGGCACGCTGCTGGGCATCGGCCTTGCGGTGATGATCGTCCACAACAATGCATCCGACCGCTCGCTGATGCCGTGGATCATCGCCAGCCAGACCATCCCGATCCTCGCCATCGCGCCGATGGTGGTGGTCGGCCTCGGCGCCGTCGGAGTCACCGGCATCGTGCCCAAGGCGTTGATCTCGATGTATCTGAGCTTCTTCCCGGTCGTCGTCGGCATGGTGAAGGGCCTGCGCACGCCCGAGGCGATCCAGCTCGATCTGATGCGGACCTACAATGCCTCGGCGTGGCAGGTGTTCTTCAAGCTGCGCTGGCCGGCGTCCATCCCCATCCTCTTTGCCTCGATGAAGGTCGGCATTGCCATCTCGCTGATCGGCGCGGTGGTGGGCGAACTGAGCAACAGCGCCGGCGGCGGGCTCGGAGTGCGCCTGCTCACCGGCTCCTACAACGGCCAGACCATCCAGATCTGGGCCGCCCTGTTCATTGCCGCCGCGCTCGCCGCCGTGCTGGTCATCCTCGTCGGCTGGGGCGAGAAGCTCGCCAACCGGCGCATGGGGGTGCGGGCATGAAGGGCCAACTAACGGTCTTGCAGCGAGCGCTTGCAGCACTGGCCGGTGGGTTTGCCCTCCTGGCGCTGATCTTCGAGTTCGCCTCGACCGAAGGCGCGCCGCTGCCGGTATGGGAGTTTCCCTTGGCGGGGGTGTTCCTCGTCCTCGGGGCGCTCACCATCGTGCGCATCTGGGTCCGGCTCCCGCTGTTCCTCGACGGCGCGCTGGCGGTGCTGGGCGCCGTGGCCCTGGTGCTGGCACTCGATACGCTGCAGATGGGGGGACCAGGGTACTGGTTTGCGCTGGTTTCGACATGGACGTTTGCCTGGCTTTTCGTCGAGCAACTGGCGGCGTCGATCCGCGCCGGACGCACGCCCGCCACTCTGGGCATGCTGATCCCGGTCGTCTTCGGCCTGTCGTTGGTGCTGGTCTGGGAAATCGTCGTCCGGGCGGCCAATGTGCCGATGGTGCTGCTGCCGCCGCCGAGCATGATCTGGACGCGGATCCTCGCCTCGGTGCCGACCCTGGCGGCCGACTTCGTGCAGACCTTCAAGGCGGTGCTCGCCGGCTTCGCCATGGGCTGCGGTTCCGGCTTCGTCGTCGCCATCCTCGTCGACCGCTCGCCGTTCCTGAAGCGCGGGCTGCTGCCCATCGGCAATTTCGTCTCGGCGCTGCCGGTCATTGGCATCGCGCCCATCATGGTCATGTGGTTCGGCTTCGACTGGCCCTCCAAGGCCGCCGTCGTCGTCGCCATGACCTTCTTCCCCATGCTGGTCAACACCGTTGCGGGGCTCAACGCCTCGTCCAGCATCGAGCGCGACCTGATGCGCACCTATGCCGCCAGCTACTGGGAGACGCTGCTCAAGCTGCGGCTGCCGGCTGCGGCGCCGTTCATCTTCAACGCCTTGAAGATCAACTCGACTCTGGCGCTCATCGGCGCAATCGTAGCGGAATTCTTCGGGACACCCATTGTGGGAATGGGGTTCCGGATATCGACCGAGGTCGGGAAACTGAACATCGACCTGGTCTGGGCAGAAATCGCCGTGGCGGCGGTCGCAGGTTCTGCCTTCTACGGGGTCATCGCGCTCATCGAGCGCGCGGTGACCTTCTGGCATCCGTCCGTCCGTGGTGGGCGGACTTAACAGGGGTAAGGGAAACGACAATGAAGAAATTTCTTCTGGCACTGGCGGCAGGCGCGATGGCGCTCACCGCTACGGCCGCGATGGCCCAGGACAAGCTGACGCTGCAGCTGAAGTGGGTGACCCAGGCGCAGTTCGCCGGCTACATCGTGGCCAAGGCGAAGGGCTTCTACACCGAGGAAAACCTCGACGTGACGATCCTGCCGGGCGGCCCGAACGTCGCTCCGCCGCAGGTCATTGCCGGCGGTGGCGCCGACATCATCGTCGAGTGGATGGGCGCCGCGGCGGCTGCCCGCGACAAGGGCGTGCCGCTGGTCAATATCGCCCAGCCGTTCAAGCGCTCGGGCCTGATGATGATCTGCCCGACCGAATCCGGTGTCACCTCGGTCGCCGACTTCAAGGGCAAGACGCTCGGCGTCTGGTTCTTCGGCAACGAATACCCGTTCTTCGCCTGGATGAACAAGGAAGGCCTCTCGACCGCCGAAGGCGGCGACGTCAAGGTGCTGCAGCAGAGCTTCGACATCCAGCCGATGATCCAGAAGCAGGCCGACTGCATCTCGGTCATGACCTACAACGAGTACGGCCAGGCCCTCGCCGCCGGCTACGGCCCGGACAACCTGACCATCTTCAACTACACCGAACTGGGCAACGACCTGCTCGAGGACGGCCTCTACGTGATGGAAGACAGCCTCGCCGATCCGGCCAAGGTCGACGCCTACACCCGCTTCGTGAAGGCCTCGATGAAGGGCTGGCAGTACGCCCTCGAGAACGCCGACGAGGCCGCGCAGATCGTCGTCGACAATGACGACACCGGTGCCGCCGAACTGGCCGCGCAGCGCTACATGGTGGGCGAAGTGTCCAAGCTCGTCGACGCGACCGACCCGTCGCTCGACATGGCCGCCTATGACCGCACCATCAAGGCGCTGGTCGACCAGAAGATCATCTCGATGGCGCCGGATGGCGCCTACAGCACGGTGATCACCGACGCGCTGAAGTAAGCGCCGGTCCTCAGTGACGAAGGCGGGGAGCAATCCCCGCCTTTTTCGTTCAGGTGACGTTCATCTGCACGGCGAAAACGCGGCGCATTCGCGATTGCCTGGCCTCAACCGGCCTGTGCCGGTGCTTCAGGCATGGCGTCAAACTGGGTGATCAGCATTGCCCGCACAGCCTCCCGGCTCATCGGCCGCGAGATCAGGTAGCCCTGGGCCTCGGCGTAGCCCGAACTGTGCACCGCCCGCAACTGGTCAGGCGTCTCGATGCCCTCGGCCGTGGTCGACATGCCGAGCCGCGCCCCGATATCGGCGACCGCGGAGACGATGGTGGCGGCCCCCTCCGACCCCTCCAATGCCCGCACGAAACTGCCGTCGATCTTCAGCTTGTCGAACGGGAAGGCGAGCAGATAACTCAACGCCGAGAAGCCCGTACCGAAATCATCGAGCGCAATCCGGACGCCCAGCGCCCGCAACTGGCGCAGCGCGTCGAGGCTCTGCTCGGACTGCTCGAGGAACACGCTTTCTGTGATCTCGATCTCGGCCCGGCCCGGCGCAAGGCCCGACGAGGCCAAGGCATTCATGACGGTCGCCACGAGATTGCCGCGCCGCAGCTGAATGCTCGACACATTGACTGCGACGCGCAGGTCGGCGGGCCAGCGTGCCGCCTCGGCAAAGGCCTCGCGCAGCGCCCATTCGCCGATCATGACGATCAGCCCCGAGTCCTCCGCCACCGGGATGAACTCGGCTGGCGATACCAGCCCGCGTTCGGGATGCTGCCAGCGGATAAGCGCCTCGAAGCCTGAGAAACTGCCCGCCTTGAGGTCGAGTATGGGCTGGTAGTGCAGCTCGAACTCGCCGCTCTCGATGGCGCGGCGCAGCTCCGCTTCCAGCTTGCGCCGGTCGGCAGCGGCCCGGTCGAGCCCCGGCGCGTAGGCACGAATGCCACCACGCCCGCCGCGCTTAGCCGAGCAAAGGGCGAGGTCGGCGCTGTGCAGCAAGGCGTCGATGTCGCTGCCATCGGCCGGTGCGTGCGCAATGCCGATGCCGACGGCGATGCTGACCACTTCGCCATCGAAATCGAAAGGCTGCTGGCAGAGCTCGGCGAGCTTGTGGGCAAGATCGAGCGCACTCTCCTCGTCACCGCCGATATGCAGGATGGCGAACTCGTCGCCCCCCATCCGCGCCGCAGTGTCGCGCGGTCCGAGCGCCTTGGTCAGGCGGGCGGCGAACTGGCGGAGCAGCGCATCGCCGGTGGCGTGGCCGAGCAGGTCGTTGATCCGCTTGAACCCATCGAGGTCGAGGCAGAGCACCGCAAAGCCGTTTGTATCGGCGACGTTCTCGAACGCGCGGCCGATGCGCTGGTAGAACAGCGTGCGGTTCGGCAGGCCGGTGAGCGGATCGTGGTAGGCCAGATGCGTCAGCTCGGCCTGCATGTTGAATAGTTCGGTGACGTCGCGATGGGTGGAGACCCAGCCGCCATCGGCCATCGGCTGATGCGTCATCGAGATGACCTGCCCGGAATTCAGCCGGTGGATGCCGCCAAGCGCCCGATGCTCGTGCACGGCGCCGATCCGGTCGGTGACATACTGCTGACCGTCGTCGCCCACATGGGTGTTGCCGGCAACCCTGGCTTCGAGGATGCGGCGGAAGCTGGTGCCGCTCTTTCCCAACTTGGGCGGCAGCCGGTAGATATCGAGGAAGTGCTGGTTGCAAACCACCAGCCGCCCGTGCTTGTCGTAGAGCGAGAGGCCGTGGCCGAGATTGTCGGCAATGGCCCGCAGGCGTAATTGCAGCGAGCGGCTCCGCGCCCTGGCCAGTCCGAGCTGGCGCTCGAGGCTCGGACGCACGGACGCTGCGGCCTGATCCTCATCTGTGCTGCGGCGCTTGGACAAGTGAACGCGTCCATACTCGAAGGTCCGGGTTTCGGGTCGGCGCGCCTGCCCGAACGCCCGTCCAGGGCGGGATTGCACGCGACAAGGTAAACGATTGCAGTAAAGAGGGATTTAACCCTGTTGCTCCGCCGCATCATCGGGCAGCGGCAGCATCCCGCGATAGATCCCCGGGCTCGACTTGGGGATCAGCATGGCATCGAGCCGCTTCAGATAAAACTCCACTGGCCCCGGGTCGCCGATCACCGCGTAGGCATAACCGGCCTCCCGCATGCCGCGCAGCGTGGCGAACAGCAGCGCCTCGCCGACTCCTTGCCCCCGCACGCTTTCGTCGACGCCAGTCGGCCCGAAGAACCCTCGCGCGCTGGCATCATGGCAGGCGAACCCCAGCAGGCGGCCATCCTTGATCGCCAGCCAGATCGTGGTCGGAAACTGGCTCAGCGCCATCTCGGCCTCGCCGCCCCAGTAGGGGCTGAAGCGCTCGAGGATCCAGTCGCGCACCGCGTAGCGCTCGGGCGGCAGGGCGCGGCGGATGGTGATGCCGGCCGCTGCCATCCGGGCGTCGGCGGGGGTCTCCGGCAGGTCGTACAGGCGGACGAGCAGGTCACCAGTCTTGGCCATCAGGCTTCCTCGTAGTTGCCGTACATGTTGGGCATCAGTCCCACCAGTGCGGTGAAGCGGGCGAAGTCGCGGTTGGTGCTCCAGCCGGTTTCGGCGATGGCGGAGAGGCGGGGGAAGACCAGCCGGTCGAACACTGCGCGATCGGTCATCGGCTCGTTCCAGATGCAGGCCTGGATGCCGAGCAGGTGGCCGCGCTCGGTCTCGTTCCAGCCAGCGGACGGCTCGAAGGCGTAGGTGGTTTCGAGCGACGACCAGCCGGCCCAGGCGGCGCCGCATTCGACGAAATCCTCGCCGTTGGCCATGTCGAGATAGTACGCCTGCGCCGGGGCAACGACGACGTCGTAGCCTTCGGCGGCGAGCTTTCGGCTGATCGCGGTGTCCTTCCAGCCGACGAGGTAGCTATCGGCCTTGTCGATGCCGCCGCCCAACGCCGCCTCTTCCCATGCGCCGGTGATCTTGCCTTTGCTCGTGAGGAACGCCTGGACGCGCTGCAGGAAGTGCGCCTGGAGCGCCATGGTGCCATCGGCGCCGAGCCTGCCGGCCAGCGCGCGGGCGGCCGGCGAGGTTTCCCAGGCGTCGTGCGGGACTTCATCGGCGCCGACGTGGAAGTAGCGCGAGGGGAAGAGCTCGACCATCTCGCCGAAGATCGTCTCGATGGCGCCGTAGGTGGCTTCGACGCCGGGGTTTAGGCAGTTGTTCGGGAAGCTCTGGATGGAGTGGTAGAGCCCGTTCTCGCCAGGATCGCTCAGCTGCGGGATGGCCTGCAGCAGGGCGTAGCAGTGGCCGGGAATGTCGATCTCGGGGACGATGTCGACGTTGAGCAGGGTAGCTATCTCGACGATGTGGCGGATATCGGCCTTGGAATAGTAGCCGCCGGTGCGCTCCGGGCCCGAACCGAGCAGCGGCGGGATGGGCAGGCCGTAACCGTTCCACGCCGCCTTTTTGGTGAGCTCGGGATAAGCGTCGATCTCGACGCGCCAGGCTTCGTCGTCGCTGAGGTGCCAGTGCAGAACGTTCAGCTTGTTCCAGGCGAGGAGCGCGATGAAGCGGGCGACATCGGCGCTCGAGTAGAAGCGGCGCGCGACATCGAGATGTGAACCGCGCCACTGGTAGTTGGGAGCATCCTCGATGCGGCCGGCGGTGGGGAAGCTGAATTGCTGCAGGTTGCCGCGCGCGCCGTGGACCATCTGGCCGAGGGTGACAAGGCCGTAAAGGAAGCCGGCGGCCGTCTCGGCGGTGACGGTGGCGCGCTCGGGGGCAAACGCGATGGCGTAGCCTTCTTTGCCGCCCACACCCTTCACCAAGTCGACCGGAAAGCCGCCTTCGTGCTCGGGACGCCACAGGCCTTCGCCGCCGAATAGGACGCTTGAGAGCAGCTGGAAGCCCTGAATGGCATGTCGAGCCTCGGGAACGCCATTCGCGATGGGTGCGAGACCCGAGGGCGCGGTGCGGCGGCCGTGCACGTCGACCGTCAGCGGCCAAGGGATGATCGAAACCGGCACTGGCGGTTCGGCCGGGACGGGATAGCGCGCGGTGCCGCGCTTCGGCGCACCGTCGACGGTATAGAGCCGGGTCGGGATGGTGCGGAGCGGACGGGTCGAGCCGTCGGCGAGGACCAGGAAGCCGGTGGTGGCGCCGTCGGTCCAGTGGCGGATGGGGTGATCGAGCTGTGCGAACTCCACCACCCAGTCGGCGCCGGGCGCCAGCGTGAAGCCGGTGGGCGGCGCTACCTCGGTGAAGGTCGAGAGCTGGGTGACGAAGGAGCCGTTGTTCACCGGCGAGGTGGCGGAAATGCGGCCCGGCCCCGAAAAGCCCAGCCGGAAGCCGCTCAGCGTCGCGGTGCCCCGGTTGGCGAGGGTCAGCCGGTAGATCGGCTCGCCGCCCGGGAACAGCTCGCTCGAAAGCGTGACACCCTCATACCATTCGGAGACCATTGTAATACCACTCCCTTGCCACGACGACTCCTAGTCGGTTCGGCCGCGGCTCGCAACGGGAAGGGTACCCCTGATCTGGTCGCCCGAGATCAGCGTGACCTCGTCGAACAGGTTGGACACGACGCAGACATGGTTCGGAATGATCCGGAGGCGCTCGCCGACGCGCGGCCAGTCGGACGCGACCGGCATCTCGATCACCCCGTGTTCTTCCGAGAGCGTCTTCACGACAAGCTCCGTGCCCATCACCAGCCCATGCCCGAGCGACAGGTCGCCGGCGACCGGGTCGTAGGCCAGCGACTTCGAGCCGGCATCGATCACCACGCGGGTGGCGGTCGGCCGGCTCACCACGGTGGCGAGCACAGTCAGCGCGCAGTCGTCGAAGCTCGCCACCTTGTCCCGCACCTGCATGCGATCGTAGTAGATATAAGTGCCCGGCCGTCGCTCGGTCACCGGGCCGCCGCCGGGGGCCCACATGTCGGGGCTGTTGCCGGCGGTGATCGTCGGTACGGCGATGCCAGCCGCCTCGAACAGTCCCAGCGCGGTTTCGAACCACGCATTCGCCTCGGCCACGCCATGCTTGGGCGGGTAGGTCATCAGTCCGCCGAAGCGCAGGCCGGGGGCCAGTTCGATCTGCCGCGCCAGCGCCAGCGCCTGGGCCTGCGTCTGCACCCCGCAACGCCCTGCCCCGGTATCGCACTCGACCAGCACGGTGAGTGGCTTGCCGGTGGTAAAGGTGCTGGCATAGCCTGAAATGGTGTCGGGGCTGTCGGCGGTGACGGCCAGCGTGATGCGCTCATTCAGCGTCTTCAGCCGCGCCAGTTTCTTGTCGCCGACGATGTTGTAGGGCAGGAAGATATCGTCGATGCCGCCATCGGCCATCACCTCGGCCTCGCCCAGCTTCTGCACCGTGACCCCCTTGGCACCCAGCTCGATCTGGCGCCTGGCAAACTGCGGCAGCTTGTGCGTCTTGGTGTGGGGGCGAAGCGCGTAGCCTTCGGTGTCGGCATGGGCCTGGGCCCGCTTGAGGTTGGCCTCGACCCGGTCGATGTCGATAAGGATGGTGGGGGTGTCGAGGTCGGAAATGGTCGGCATTTGAGGCTCCCTGAGACGCAGCGCTAGTTGCACCCGCCGCGTCCGTGAAGGCAAGCCGCCTTACGGCTTCCAGCGCTTCTGGGCGCTGGCGCGCAGCACGAAGCCGATGATCTCCGCGGCCGCCTCATAGAGCTCGATGGGGATCGGCTCATCGAGATTGACGCCGGCCAGCGCCTCGGCCAGTGGCGAATTGGCGTCGATATGCACATCGGCCTCGGTGGCGATCTCGACGATGCGGCGCGCCACCTCGCCGCGCCCCTTGGCGATCACGCGCGGCGCGTCCCGGGTGCCGCGTTCGTATTCCAGCGCCACGGCGAGATTGACGTCCTTGGGGGGCTCACTCATCGGGCGTGGTCCAGCAGTTGGCCCGGAGCTGCGGACGTGGAGCGCGGCGTGCCGCGGCGGACGCGCAGCGCGGTCAGTTCCAGCCCGTGGCGCTGGATCGCCGGACCAAGCTCGGGAAGCATCGCATCAAGGGCATCCGCGATCTCCGGGTCGGCGGCCCAGATCGAAATACTTGCCGAGCGCCCCAGCATGGCGATATCGGCGCCCACCTCGCCGGTCTCGGAAAAGTTCATGGCGAAGCGCATGCGCCAGCCCCGCCGGCGCTGCTCCCGCTTGTGCTTGCCGTCGCGCTCGACCAGCAGTTGCAGGATACCGGTCTGGGTCCCCAGCAGCATGGGGATCTCGAAGCGGAGTTCGTTGCGCGGTGTGGCCGCGTCGGGCCGAGCGTCGATTGCCGGCTGGGAGGCGGACTGCAGTAACTTCAGCCGCGACAGCGCAGCATCGGTCTGGCCCAGCAGGGTTCGCACCGTCTCGCTATCATTTCCGGCAGCAACCGGCAAAGGCAACTGCGGCGGCGGCGCTCGTGGTGGCTCGCCCCGGATGGGAGGAGCCGGCCGCTCGACAGGCGCCACCGGGGCCGTTCCGTCGCTTCCCAGCAGGCCGACGAGGCCCGAGCGCAGCGCCAGCAGCGCAGTCCTGCTGTCGCCCGGGGTCTGGCGGGTCAGCGGGGCCAGCAGCACGCCGGCCCGCAGCACCGCCGTCTCGAGCGCCTTGCCGTCCGGTACGGCGCGGTTGAGGTCGACCCGGTTGGCAAGCAGCCGCTGTGCCACCTCCAGCAGGGGCCGTGGCAGTGTCGGCGCAGCAGCGGTGACGATGGCCGCCAGCCGCGCTAGCAACGGCGCAGCGCTGTCCTGACGGGCCGCCGCCTGCGCCGGATCGGCAAGGTTCAGCGGCTGCGGCACGGCCCGTGACGGACCGACCGGCGCGGCTGCGAGTGGCAGTTGCCGGGCCACGACGGACGGTTCGACCTGCGGCACCTGCAACGGGTATGGCGAGGCGCGGGTCGGCAGCGGCTGCGGCGGCGCCGCGTTCAGCGGGGCGGCCATGAGCAGAGCAGGCTGCGGCTGGGCGGCGGCCGGTGTCACCGCAGGTGCCGGTACAGCAGTCGCGGCGGGTGTCGTCGCGACGGTGATCGGTGCACCGGCAACCGGCGCTGCAGGGGTTGCCGGGGCACCGGGTTGCGGACCGGAGGGCGACGAGGGAGTCACGACCGCTGCGCCCGGCGTTGCCGGCGGGGCGACCGGCAGCGCCACCTGGGCGGCAGGTTGTCCAGGACCGGGCAGCGCTTGTGACAGACTTGGTGGCGCGACCGGCGTGGCGGCTGGAGTCGACACGACGGCGCCCGCCGCTGGCTGGAGCGGCAGCGCTGCCGGCTGAGTCATCGTCGACGTCGCGGCCGGTTGGGCTTGTGGGGACGCCGGTGTCGGAACACTGCCCGTCGCACCTATTGGCTGGGGCGAAGGTACCGGTGAGGCGGCCGGCGGCGTTGACGCAACCGGTATCGTGCCGCCGGCCGGGCCGGCGGAGGCCCGAACCACCGGCTGCACCGGCAATTGCGGCGGGGGCATTTGTGGCGCGTCCGCAGGCGTCGGAGAGGCGACCGGCTGGGCAACACCAACCTGCCCCTGTCCCTGCATTTGCCCCTGCGCCTGCATCAGCGATGTCATGGGCGCCGGCAGCGGCAGGGGCAGGGCAACCTGGGGTACAGCGTTGGGCATCGATACCGTCACAGCGGGCGCCCCCTGCGGCGTCGCAGCGACCCGGATGGTCACCGCCGCACCCGTTGGCAGGGGTGTCGCGAGCTTCAGCACGAAGCTCTCGTTGCCGGCGGCCAGTTGTGTCAGCCCGGCTGCAAGCTGTCCGGTGACCTTCGCATCGATGGTCTGCCCGAGCTTCAGCATCAGTGAATCGATGCTGGCGCGGGCCTGCTTCACCACGGCCATTGCCGGGTCGGCGGCCGGCTGCTGGTTGCTGCTCAGCTGGGCAATGAGGCTGGCGAGGTCGGACATGCCCACACAATGCGCCGCGCCGGTTAACGGATGTTAACTGTCGTCCGTACCCGCCAGGGAATGGTCAGCCGCCAACGATGCGGCGCGCCCGCGCCAGCACCGGCGCGTCGACCATCCGTCCGTCCAGACTGAACGCCGCATCGCTGGTGGGGGCGGCGGCGAGAACCCGTGCGGCCCAGTCGCGCTCGGCTTCGGTGGGGGCGAAGCCGTCATTGAGGATGGCCACGCCCGAGGGGTGAATGCAGGTGGCGCCATCGAAGCCGTGCGCCTTGGCCTCGCGGGCAGCCTCTGCCAGCACTTCGAGATCGGAGTAGTCGGCAATCGACTGCAGCAGCCCGAAGCTCAGCTTGCCTTCGGCCTTGGCCGCGTAGTGGACAGTGAGCTTGGGGAACCGCAGTACATCGGGGGTCGGCGTGCCACCGGTGACGGCAGTAAAATCCTCCGCCCCGAAGCTCAGCCCCATCACCCGCTGCACCCGGGCGATGGCCCGCGCCTCGAGCATTGCCGCCGGGTCTTCGAGCATCGCGACGAAAGGGATTGGTTTACGGCCGAGCCGCGCCTCCTCGGCGCGGAGGGTTCCCGCCAGCGCCTCCAGCGCGTTTGGATCGCCGGTCTTCGGGATGAACAGGCCACCTGCACCGGCTCGAACGGCCGCGATCGCGTCGTAACGCTGGCGGGCGCCGGCATTGATGCGGACGAAAGCGGCAGCGCCGTTGCGCGTGACCAAGGCAATGGTCGCCGCGAGGTTGTCGCGGGCGGCAGTCTTGTCGGCCTCCGGCACGGCATCCTCGAGGTCGAGGATGATGGCGTCGGCGCCGCGTTCATGCGCCTTCCCGATAAACCGCTCCGAGTGCGCCGGGACGTAGAGAAGAGATCGCAGGGTCATGGGCGGACACTATCAGGATCGATCCCGGCCTCGACCATCACTTCTGCGGTGTGCTCGCCCAGTTCCGGCGCTGGGCGCCTGAAGGTTCCGGGGGTGTCGCTGAGCCGCGGCAGGATGTTGTGCATCGGGAGCGATCCGAACTGCTTGTCTTCGACATCGACAATGATGCCGCGGTCAACGAAATGCTCGTCGGCGGCGATGTCGGCGATCGAGTAGATCGGGCCAACCGTCGCCCCCGCTTCCCGCATGATCGACAACGCCTCGTCATGGGTATGTCGACCGAACCATTCGCCCACCGCGGCATCGACGAGGTCGCGGTGCCTGACGCGGTCGGAGTTGGTGGCAAAGCGCGGATCGCTGTTCATCTCCGACCTGCCGATCACCTCGAACACACGCTTCGCCACCTGCGGAGTCGAACCGGACAGCGCCACGTACCGGCCGTCGGCGCAGCGGTAGACGTTGCGTGGCGAGGCCGTGTTGGAAGCGGAGCCCGAACGCTCCTTGACCTTCCCGGTCACCTGATAGATCGCCGCCTCCGGGCCGAGCACGGAGTACATCGGCTCGAGCAGGCTCAAATCGATCACCTGCCCCCGCGCCTTGCCGCGGAACCGGGCGAACAGCGCCGTCACCGTGGCGTTGGCGCCATAGACCCCGGCGATCATGTCGGCCAGCGCCAGCGGCGGCAGCACCGGCTCGCGGTCGGGGAAGCCGGTGCGATAGGCAAAGCCGCTCATCCCCTCGACGATGGTGCCGAAGCCGGGGAACTGGGCATAGGGCCCGGTCTGGCCGAAGCCGGAGATGCGGACGACGATCAGGTCCGGATTGCCCTCGAGCAGGGTTTCGGGCGCGAGCCCCATCTCCTCGAGCGTCCCCGGCCGGAAATTCTCGATGAACACGTCGGCCGTCTTCAGCAACGCCTTCAGCGCCGCCATGTGCGCCGCCTGGCGCAGGTTGAGCATCACCGAGCGCTTGTTGCGGCCGTAGGTCTTCCAGTAGAGCGAGTGCCCGTCGTCGCGCCACTCGCGCAGCGGATCGCCCTGCGGCGGCTCGATCTTGATCACGTCGGCGCCGAAATCGGCCAACTGGAGGCTGAGCATGTTGCCCGCCACCAGCCGGCTCAGATCGATGACGCGAATGCCATCGAGCGGGCCCGCAGCATTGGCGTCAAAGCGGATCACAGCTCGAGCACCTCGAGCCGCTGCACCGTCATCCGCCCCGCCGACGCCATTCGCAACCCGGCCTGCCCGTAGCGGAACGCGCCGTCGGTGGCGGCCAGAAGCTGCTGGCCGTTGATCGACAGACTCAGCGCCTCTCCCTTTGCGCTCAGCGACACCACGAGCGGCGTGCCCGGCCCCGCCTCATACGGCAACCGCGCCAGCACGGTCGCACCATGATCCTGCCTGATGATCACCGCCTCGCCATTCTCGATGCCCGCCGCGTAGAAGCGTGAGGTGCCCTGCACGCGCGCCGCAACGAGGTGGGACTTGCCAGCGAGCGGGGTGAGGTCGGCGGTGACCGTCACATCGCGGAGGTAGGCGTTGCCGGTCCAGGCGTCGGCATCTTCGGCGGTGTGGGCGTGGATGACGCCTTTCTGCAACGACCAATGGCCACGGTTCCAGGTGAAGCGGGTGATGCCGCCCCACTCCTGCTTCTCAACCCGGGGATCGATCGCCAGGTGCCCCTTGCCGCCCACCGAGAAGTCAGAGAGGAACAGCCTCCCGAGGAACTTCAGCCGCCCGAAATACTCGACGAGGATGCCGATCTCGTCGATGGCCTCGTCGCCGTCGGGGATGGTGAACGCGTAGTCCTGCCAGCCCTCGGCGCTCGGCACATGCCAGGCGCCGGTCTCGACGATCTGGCCCGAGATGGCGCGCCGGACATAGGGCGCCACCCGCAGGTTGCCATCGCCATTCCACGGGTCGAGCCACAGCTTGAAGGTCACCGTCTGCCCGGCATCGGCGAGCGGCGTGAACATCGGACGGTAGCGCTCGTCGTCGAAGTCGGAGCGGCGGTAGAACGGCTTCCAGAACACGCGGCCGGCCGAGTCTCCGACGGCGCCCTCGCCGGTGCCGCGCTCGAGCCGGTCGAGCAGCAGTTCCAGCGCACCGCGGGAGTTCGGCCCCTGCCGGTCGGTCGCTGCCTTCACGGCGATCTGGTTGAAGGGCTCGGTGCGGAAGCCGTGGGTCGAGCCCGGCGCATCGAAATCGAAGCGCACGCCGCGCCGCTCGAAATCCTTCACCCATTGCGCCGGCGGTTCCTTGCCGTCGAGCCGCAGCGCCAGCACCGTCAGCTCCCGCGCGAACGACGGGGCATCCACCACGTTCAGCGTGCCGATGACGCCCGATGCCACCACGAAGTCGTTGATCGGCTTGCGATACTTGTCCCAGCTCGGCTGCACCTGCTGGAACGTGCCGACGATGGCGCAGGCATTGCCGGCGTTGCAGTCGGTGTCCCAGCCGGCCATCGTGGCGATCTCGGCGGTGCGGGTCAGTTCGCCCTCGCCGTAGAGGATCGCCATCACGGTCACGCCGGCGTTCGGGATGATGTGGCAGACGCCGGGATAGCGGTCATAGCCCCACTGAGCGCCCAGCATGTCGCGGCAGGCGCGCCAGTCAGTCGGGTTCTGCTTGTGGAAGTCGATGACGGCGCGGGCGACCTTGGCATAGGTCGAGCCGGCGTCGATCTGTGCCAGCCCGGTCGCGACGATCTCGTCGATCGATTTCGCCACGAAGGCTTGGGCGATCGCGGCGGCGCAGAAGCGCGCCCCGTTCAGCCCGTCGCCGTCATGCGCTACCGAAGCGGCCATAGCCGACATCTGCGCGGCGCGCTTCGGGTTGCCGGGGTTTACCCAGCCCCAGCTGTCGATGAAGATCTGCCCGCCAATCTGCTCGGCCACCGTACTGCCATTGGTGGCGATGGCGCCCGATTCCGGCGCCGGGATGCCGGCCTTCAGGTTCTTGTAGGCGGTATGCTCGGTCGAATTGCCGAACCCGCCCCACCAGTACATGCCGTGCTCTTCGGCGGCGTAGTTGAGCCACGTACGACCCACATCGGCGGCGGTTGCCTGTAGCCCGTAGTCGCGGAGCGCCCGGATGAAATAGACCGGGCCGTTGGTGTCGTCGTCGGCGGCGAAGTTCTTGAAATCGCGCAGGTACTGCGTCACCTCGCCATAGGTGGCGCGGATACGCTCATAACTCCAGATGGTCGGCTCCACCGGTGCGCCAAGGCGAACGCCGATGGCCTTGCCGAGAAAGCCGGAATAGATGCGGTCGAAGATTTCGGTGTGGCTGAGCATGAGGTCCGGGATCACAGGTTGACGACGCTGGCGGTGGGAATGGGGGCGAGCAGCGCCTCGCGGGCGCGCTCGGCAGCGAGGCGGGCTTCGCGGTCGGCGAGGAGAATGCGGGTTGCCGTCCCGGTGAAGCGGTCGGCCGAGGCGGTGAGGTCGAAGCGGTTGGCGCTGTCGAGAGCCAGCCGATCGGCTTCGTCGATCACCGCCTCGCCGTGCAGTGCACCGAGGATGGCGCCTGCCATCACGCCGATGGAATCGGTGTCGCGGCCCGAGTTGATGCCGTCCTCGATGGATCTGCGGAAATCGCCTTCGTTGAACAGCGCGAAGCCCAGCGCCAGCGGCAGTTCCTCGATCGAGCCGAGCCGCGAGGGCTGGTAGGCGGCCGTCGCCACGCCGGCCTTGGCTGCGGAGTGGTTCACGTCGTCGCCCATCGGCGAATAGGCGGCGATGATGCGGTGGAACTGCGCGACCACTTCGTCATAACCTGAGCCCTGCTGGCGCAGCACTGTCGCCGCCTCGGCAATCTCGGCTATGGCGGCGCGCGTGCCGTCCTTGGCGTATTGCAGCGCGGTTGCGACGATGGCGTCGATCGTCGTGCCCGGCACGAATGCAGCGGCAACCGCTGCCGCGAACACCCCGGCCGCCTCAAGCCCGTAGCTCTGCTGGTGGCCCTCGGCGAAGGCGATGGCCTCGTCATAGGCGGCCTTGGGGTCGGCGGCGTTCACCGCGCCGACCGGGGCGATGTACATGGCGGCGCCGCAGTTCACCATATTGCCGACGCCGCCCTGGCGCGGGTCGCAGCCGCTCAACTGGTGGCGCTGGAAAATCCACTTCTCGGGGTAGAACAGGCGGTCGATCAGGTTGGCCTCGCGCTGCATCTCGGGGATCCAGCGCGGCGTCCAGGCGATCTGGCGCACCATGCCCCCGGCCATGTCCCAGGCATCGAGATGGCGTCCTGTATCGGAGTAGATGTCCATCACCGCCAGCGTCATCAGCGTATCGTCGGTGACAATGCCGTTGCCGCGAACGCGATGGTTCCGCGCTTCGGGCGGCAGGTCCATCTTGTGCCAGCGCGCCTCGAGCGAGGTGACGCGGCCATAGCGCGCCTTGATCTCGGCGGCGCTGAGCTTTTCGACCGGTGCGCCCAGCGCGTCGCCCAGCGCAATGCCGTGCAGCATGGCGCGGACGCGGCTGGTGAAGGTGTTAGCAGCAGTAGTCACTCAATCGTCCTTGCGCCTGTGGCCGACCCCTAATCCGCCCTTCGGGCTCCTTCTCCCACAAGGGGAGAAGGCGATGTGTAGCGGCATGCGCTGTACATCAGCCGAAGTTGCGGTTCCTTCACCTTCTCCCCTTGTGGGAGAAGGTGGCGGCAGCCGGATGAAGGGTCCACCCCACCCGACTGCCACCTGTCGTCAGCTACCCAGCACGGTCCGGGCATACTCGTTCAGGCGGTCGCCGCCGGCGGCCTTCCACTCCGTGACGAACTGGTCCCACTGGTCCATCGGGGCTTCGCCGGAGATGAACTTGTAGACCCAGGCGCGGTAGACGTTCTCGGTCGCGTCGAGGTCAGCCGCGTAATCGGCCGGCCAGACGAAGGCGTTGTCGGGCTTGAAATACTGCTGGATGTTGGCCAGCGACTGCTGGGCCGCAGCCGATTTCCACTCCACCGGCGGGGTGAAGTTGGCCGCCGCGAAGAAGCGGGCGTACCAGGTGCTCATCTTGTCGGTCACCGTGTAGGTGTCACCCGACTTCGTGTACTCCTCGCCTTCAAAGCCCATGCGGTCCAGCATCTGGCCCTCGGTCGAAGCCATGAAGTCGAGCAGCTTGGCTACTTCTTCCTTGTGCTCGGAGACGCTGGAGATGGCGAAGCCGCGGGCCTCCTTGCTCACGTCCACGGCCGCGAGGCCCTGACCGCCCGGACCAGACGGAATCGGCAGCAGCGCCAGTTCCACGCCGGCATCAGGATGCGCCTGACGCATCTTGCCGCCGTAGATGTCGATCACTTCGGCCGAGGAGCCGAAGATCACGCCGGCCTTGCCGGTGTAGAACTTGTCTTCCTTCACGTCGAACTTGCTGGTGACGTATTCCTTATCGTAGAGGCCCTCGGCCGCGAGCTTGGCGTACCAGGTGATCTTGGCCTTTTCGGCATCGGTGATGCGTGCGTGGACCCAGGCGCCGCTCTCGTCCTTCATCCAGCTGCCGGTGATGCCGAATGCCTGGTTGAAGATCGAGTCGAGTTCGTTGGTGTTGTCGGCGGTGGTGACACCGAAGGTGTTGCCCGGCGTACCATCACCGTCGAGGTCGGCATCGTGGATGGCCTTGAAGAACGCCTCGTACTCCTCGAGGGTGGTCGGCGGCGCCATGCCCAGCTGGTCGAGCCAGTCCTTGCGGATCACCGGCTGCGGGGCGCGCGGCGGGTAGATGTAGAGCAGGTAGGGGTAGTTCTTCAGCCGCTCGACATTGTGCGGCCAGAGGGCGGCCTTGAGGTTGGGGGATTTCTCGATCCAGGGGTTCAGGTCTTCGAGAATGCCCTGGTCGGCCATCTTGGTGTCGCCGCCCTGGAAGTAGATCAGGTCGGGGATATCGCCCGAAAGCAGCATCGTCCCCAGTGCATCGGCATAGCCAGAGGATGGCAGATCGACGACCTGGATGTCGAGATCCGTACCCTGGGCCTTGAGCGCCTGCTCGATGCGCTCGATATGGGCGACGTCGGGCGGGTTGGTCGACAGCAGGTCCTTGGACACGAACCGGATCACAGTCTGGGCGCTGGCCGGCATGGCCAGCGTCAGCCCGAGGGCCAGCGCGGTGGTGGTCAGAAGCAGGCGCTTAAGCATGGTAGTCTCCTCCGTTATGGTTGTTGGTTTTGGTAGAATGGAAACGCTGACGTCGCCGAGATCCTCACCCGCAAAGCGGGGGAGAGGGACCGCCGGAGGCGGTGGAGGGGGCGGCCCCCCACGACGTTCTCAAGTACGCGATGAGAGGTCGGCGTTTGTACCGCCCCCTCCACCATGCTTCGCATGGTCCCCCTCCCCCGTGGCTTTGCCACAGTGGAGGACCCCAGCAGGCGTTCGCGCAGGAAGAGCCTCATCCCTTCAGCGCCCCCGTCATCGTCCCCTTGGTGAAGAACTTCAGGATCAGTGGGTAGATCGCGAGGATAGGCAGGATGGTCATGATGATCATGCCGGCCTTCAGCGCCTTCAGGTTGATCTGCGCGATGCCGATATTGTTGGCAGCGTTGTTGGCGCCAACGATGGCCAGCTTGTCGCCCTCGACCACGAACTGACGCAGCACCACCTGCAGCGGCCACTTGCCCTGGTCGTTGAGGTAGATCATGGCGCGGAAGAACTCGTTCCAGCGGAACACCAGGTAGAACAGGGCAATCGTTGCCAGCGCCGGCTTGGCCAGCGGCAGCACCACCTGGAAGAAGGTCTGAAACGGGTTGGCGCCATCGAGCTCGGCGGCCTCGAGCAGTTCCTCTGGAACTTCCTCGAAGAACCGCACGAGGATGATCAGGTACCAGGCGTTGACGGCCTTGTAGAGGATGACGCTCCAGTAGCTGTCGAGCAGCCCCATCCGCTTCATCAAGAAGTAGTCGGGGATAATGCCGGGCTCGAAGACGATCGTCACCAGCACCAGGATGAACAGCGCCCGCCGGCCGGGCAGGTGCGGCCGGCTCAGGCCCCAGGCCATCAGTGCCGTAGCGGCGAGGCTCAGCAGCGTGCCGACCGTGGTGATGAAGATCGAGTTGAGGATGCCCGACTGCACCAGCGGGTGCTGGAACAGCAGGACCCAGACATCGAGCGAGAAACCCTCGGGGATCACGGCAAGGCCGCTCATCCCTGGCACCCGCGCGGGGTCGGATACCGACATGGCGATGAGGTTGAGGATGGGCTGCACCGTCAGCACCACCAGCAGCAGCAGGGTGGAGACGATGATGGCGTACTCGATCCGCTCGAGCGGCGAGCGCCGGATGGCATTGCGGCGGGCCCGGGCACTGGCCATGGCGCGGGACGGCGGAACGGCGGGAGGCGTGGTCGTCGACATCACCACACTCCCTTGCCGGTCAGGCGCTTCGAAACGAAGTGCGCTGCGAGGATCATGATCATGCCCAGAACCGCCTTGAACAGGCCGGCTGCCGTCGCCAGCGAGTATTCGCCGGTCCGCAAACCGAGCCGGTAGACATAGGTGTCGAGGATGTCGATCGAGCTGCGGTTGACGTCGTTGAGGAAGTTGATGACCTGGTTCAGGTCGGCCGACAGGAACATCCCCATGTTCAGGATGAACAGCGTGGCGATGGTCGGCACGATGCCCGGGATGGTCACATGCCAGATCTTCTGCCAGCGGCTGGCGCCGTCCAACTCCGCCGCCTCGTAGAGCGACTGGTCGATGCCGATGATGGCAGCGAGGTACAGCAGGCTGTCCCAGCCGGCCGAGCGCCAGATCTCGGAGAACACCAGCACCCAGCGGCTGGCGTTGCCGTCGGTCATGTACGACACGGGCCGGGCGCCGAAGAACCCGGTGATCTGGTTTACGGCCCCGTCCGACGGCGACAGCAGCGCGATGAAGATGCCCGCGATCACCACCCAGCTGAGGAAGTGCGGCAGGTAGATCGCCGACTGCATGAACTTGCGCAGCCGTCCCGACCGCACCTCGTTCAGCAGCAGGGCGACGATGATCGGGATGGGGAACACGAAGACGATCTTCATGGTCGAGATGATCAGCGTGTTCGCCAGCACGTTGTAGAACACCGGCGAGGCGAACAGCGTCTGGAAATGCTTCAGCCCCACCCAGATGTTGGGCGGAATGATGCGCACCTGCTCGAACGCCATCTTGGCTTCCCAGATCGGGAAGTAGTGCCAGACCAGGAAGAAGAGGAGGCCGGGGGCCATCATCAGGTAGTAGGGCCACCAGCGGCGGATGCCGGTGGCGAGGCGACGAATTACGGGAACGTTCCCGGTCGCAAGCGTGGCGTTGGTGGGGGCGGCGGGGGTGGCAGAAGATTGTGGCCTATGCGCGCTCATTTGCGTCAGATCCTCCCGCTGGCGGCGCGTTTCAGCGGGTTTTGGGCGCTGAAGTCGGCGAGGGAGCCGCGTTCGATGAGGCGGCAGGGCAGATAGGTGCGGCCAGTCACCCGGCGGCCGGCGATCTCGTCGAACAGCGCCTGCGCGGCGCGGCGGCCGAGTTCGCGAGCCGGCTTTTCGATGGTGGTGAGGCCCGGCCAGGAGAAGGCGCCGCTCGGCACGCCGTCGAAGCCGAGGATCGACACATCGCGCGGGCACTCGCGCCCCGCCTCGCGCGCCGCTAGCAGCGCACCGAGCGCCATCAGGTCGTTGGCGCAGAACACCGTGAGGTGGCCGAGCGGCTGGCGCGCCATCAGCCGCTGCATTGCGGCGTGACCGCCCTCGAAGGTGTAGTCCGCATCCTCGACCGGCAGGATTGCCGGGTCGATGTCACGCTCGAGGCAATGCTCGTGCACCGAGCGCAGGAAGCGCGCCCGGGCGAGACGGGAAGGCGGGCCGACGATCAGCGCCGGCGCGAGATGCCCGTGATCGTTGAGGTAATCGAGCCCCAGCCGCACCGCCTGCCGGATGTCCGAGCCGATAGACGGCGTATCGGGGAAGCGTTCGGCCGACGAGCCGATCAGCACCAGCGGCACGCTGAAGCGGCCGAAATCGTCGACATTGTCGGAGACCGGATTGACGATCGCCCCCTCGACCCGCGCCTGTCGCAGCGCGCGCAGGTGGCTTGCCTCGCGGTCATGGTCCCAGTTCGATGAGAACACCAGCAGTGACGCGTCATTCTCGGCCACAAGGTCCTGCGCGCCACGCGCCACCTCGGCCCAGAACGGATTCGCGATATCCGGAATCACCAGCCCGAACAGCCCGGAGCGCCCTGAGCGCATCCCCACCGCCAGGTGGTTCCGCTCATACCCGACCGCCGCCGCCGCCTTCCGCACCTTGTCGCGGGTCACGTCGTTCACATCGGCCGCATCGGTCAAAGCCCGCGCCGCGGTGCTCTTCGACACCCCGGCCAGCCTTGCCACATCGATGATGGTCGGCCGCCTCGCCACGACAACTCCTCCGCCGCGGTTGACCGCGATCTGTGCCGGGAACGTTACCGACAGAGCTGAAAGAAGTCCAGTGGGTGTAGCGACCTGCTTCAGCGCCAAAAATCCCTGTTCCCCGCAAAAATACAGGGATCTTCATGCTTTCTGGCTCCTTTCGTCCCCTTTCGGGGCCAGATTTTCGCTGCGTTATTAGCAAGTTAGCGGCTGAATTCCCTAAACCTCGAAACAGGGTATTCCGTCGCGCCTAACAGGGAAATCTCTGGAACCCGCCTACGTGCTCTCGGTCGCTCACAGCGGGATGGGTACGTGTCACGGCCCCGTGTTTCGGGGCGGCTTTTGCACCCCGGTTCATTGCCGAGAACGAAAAGTTCTATTCGATCCTTTCCGGGTCCAGGTCGTGCCGATCTTCGGGATACGATGCCCGCTTTCCGTTCGAACCCCCCGTTCCTTCATGCCGTTCAAGTCGGCCATGCTCCTAGTCACCGGTGCCCCATCTTTCGGAGTGTCCGGTGTCGCTGACCAGCCACCGCCGTGGTGCTGGCCAAACAGGAGCCCGCGATAATGCGAACAAACCAACTTCCCCTGCAAAGCCGCAGGAACCGGAACAGTCAGCAAATCGAGTACTGGCCAACCGCAAACTTGCGGCCCGGTCCGCGAGTGCGAAAACACCCCGAGGTCCAGATCGAACGCATCCGCGCAAGCATTGAGCGCTTCGGCTTTCTGTGTCCGCCGCTGATAGAACCGACCGGGGAGATCATCGCTGGCGTCGCGCGTGTCGAGGCGGCGCGACGGGCGGGCTTCGACGAGTTGCCGGTGCTAGTCGCGAGCAATCTGTCTGCTGCCGACATCAAGGCCTACCGCATCGCCGACAACAAGCTCGCGGAGATGTCCAGTTGGGACAAGGACGTTCTGAAGCTGGAGTTCGAAGGCATTCTTGAGATCAACTACACCTTCGACCTTCAGTTCACAGGGTTCAATACGGCCGAGATCGACCTCGTTCTCAATCCCATCGACACCAGCGCTGAAGATAGCCCTGATGATCAAGCCCCTGCCCCGAGCGCTGTCGGTGTCACCCGGGTCGGCGATGTTTGGATGCTGGGAGACCACCGGCTCATCTGCGGCGATGCGTTGTCCTCCGAGACCTTTGATCTGCTCATGGAGGGCGCCAAGGCTCGGCTGGTTCTGAGCGACGTGCCCTACAACGTCCCCGTGGATGGCCACGTAGGAGGGCTCGGCAAGAAACATCATCGGGAGTTCGTGCAGGGATCGGGCGAGATGACCGACGACGAGTTCGCGGACTTCCTATGCAAGGCCATCATGGTGATGGCCGCGAACGTGGTCGATGGCGGCATTGTTGCCTTGTTCATCGACTGGCGCAGCGTGGAAATAATGCTCCGGGTCGGACGAGAACTTGGACTGAAGCTGCTCAATCTCGTCGTCTGGAATAAGTCGAATGCCGGCATGGGCAGCCTCTACCGCAGCAAACATGAGCTGCTGCTGGTGTTCAAGAAGGGCAAGTCCCCTCACGTGAACAATATAATGCTCGGCGCCATGGGCAGATACCGGACAAACGTTTGGGACTATGCCGGCGTGAACACGTTTGGCGCCGGACGCATGGCTGACCTCGAGGCTCACCCTACAGTGAAGCCGGTTGCCATGATCGCCGACGGTATCATGGATCTCACCAATCGCAACGACATAGTAATAGACAGCTTCGTGGGATCCGGCACCACGATAGTCGCAGCCCAGAGGACCGGACGGATCGCCCGGTGCACTGAACTCGATCCGCTCTACGTCGATGTATCGATCCGGCGGTTCAAGACGCTGTTCGGCATCGACGCAATCCATCAGGCGACCGGGCTGACATTCGATGCGCTGGCGGTGCAGCGAAGTGAAAGCACCACAAAGGACGCCCCTACGCGAGTTGCGCTGCCTGTTCGCGCGCGCGTTCGTCCATCTGCGCCAACGATCGATGAGGTCTGAGATGACCAACACTCCAACCAACAAACACACAATTCCTGCTGTTCGTCGCCGTGGGCGCCCTAAACCTCCAGCGGAGGCATCGGTTGTTGGGCCCTCGCCCATCGCGGAGCAATCCTACGAGGTCGGCTACGGTCGGCCGCCAAAGCACTCGCAGTTCCAGCCGGGCCAGTCTGGCAATCCGAACGGCAGGCCAAAGGGAGCAATGAGCCCGTTCACGCTGTTGCGTCAGGAGCTTCAAAGCAAAGTCACCCTGCGTGAGAATGGGAAAGTAACGGTCGTCACGAAGCTCGAAGCGATCATGAAGCGCGTCGTCGCCGACACCCTCAGTGGCAAACCAGCTCCGACCAAAATGCTGTTCACGCTTTTGCATATCTTCGAGGCGCAAGACGCTGCGACGCCGGACGATCGCCATCTCTCGCGTTCTGATGAGGAGCTGCTGCGCAACCTTTTGAAAGGTTTTGCAGAATGAATGAGATGCCGAGATACCCTATACCCATCGATGATCAGGCGGCGGTGCTCGAGGTGCTGCTAGCGCGACGGCTGGACGCTTTCATCTCCAAGACGTTCCAACACCTCAATGATGGGCAAAACCTAAATCTGAACTGGCTGCTAGGTACTATGGCGTGGCACCTCGACAAGGTTGAACGGGTCGAATTGAAACGCCTGATCATCAACGTTCCGCCACGTCACTTGAAGTCAATTTCGGCCTCGGTCGCCTTTCCAGCGTTCGTGCTTGGACGAAATCCTGCCACAACCTTTACCCTGGTCTGCTATTCGCAGGAGCTGGGCGAGAAGATGATGCGCGATCTGCGCAGTGTACTCGATAGCTTGTGGTTCCGGCGGGCGTTTCCGGTACTGCGCCTCAGCAAGAACACCTCCTCTGAAATCGTCACCCACCGCAATGGCGGCGTAAACATGACGTCGGTCGAGGGTACGCTGACGGGGCGCGGCTCCGACATCATCATCGTCGACGACCCCATCAAGCCTGGCGATGTTCAGTCGGAGGCCGAGCGCAGGCGCGTCAATGAGTGGTTTTCCAATACGCTTTTCTCCCGACTTAACGACAAAAAGACTGGTCGCATCGTCGTAGCCATGCAGCGCCTCCATGAGGATGATGTAACCGGCTATCTCACTGCGTCGCCGGGCCACGGCTGGACCGTGCTGAAGGTGCCGGCTATCGCGGACTTCGACTCTTCTCATCCGATTCTCGCTAGATCGGCCCCGTTTGTTCGTCGAGCGGGAAGCGTGATCGACCCTATGCGCGAGGACCACGAAACGCTGGCCCAGCTCCAGCGTGAACTCGGCTCGTTGGTGTTTTCGGCGCAATACCAACAGGAGCCGCTGCCTCGCCAGGGCAACCTAGTGAAAGCCGCCTGGTTCAAGACCTACTTGCCAGGCGACCTAGCCCCATTCGACGCAATCGTTGTCAGCTGGGATACCGCCTCCGCTGCCAACGACAACAACGACTTCTCGGTAGGATCGGTGTGGGGCGTCAGGGACGATCGCTACTACCTACTTATGGTACATCGCGAGCGTCTCGAATATCCGGCGCTTCGGCGGCGAATAGTAGAAATCGCCCACAAATATGGCGCCGGTCGCGTGCTTCTCGAGCGGGCTGATAGTGGGCGAAACCTTTATAGCGACCTTGCGGAGCGTGACCGGCGCGGCCGATACCGCACGATCACGCCCAAAGGCAGTAAGGAAGATCGTCTGGCCGCCTGTTCGGCAATTATCGAGGAAGGACGCGTCTACCTCCCGGAGTCGGCCGAGTGGTTGCCCGCCTTCGTGAGCGAAATCACAGGCTTTCCGAGCACCCGGCACGACGACCAGGTCGACAGCCTCAGTCAATTCCTCAACCACATGCGTCGTCAGCCGAAAGGGCGCTTGAAGCTTAGCTCGGAGGGGCGACCGAGGCCCGAGCGCAAGCGACTGCGCAGCCGACCGATCTTAGGGAGCTTACCTTAGTCCAATGCCGACCGCTTTGGACAAGCCATTGAAGCGGGCGGAGCCGTGACCGACCAAGTAAGAAGGTGTCACAATCGATGGGCCGGGCCGACCTGCGCCAGCAACCGATCGAAATACGCCACTGTCCGCTCTAGACCCTGCCGAAGTTCCACCCGGGGAGTCCAGTCTAGGGCTTCCTGCGCCATGGTAATGTCAGGCTGGCGCTGCCGCGGGTCATCCTCCGGCAGCGGCCGCCGGACGATCCTCGAGCGGCTGCCCGTGATCTCCAGGACCTCGGCAGCCAATTCCGCGATGGTGAACTCCACTGGGTTCCCTAAGTTCACCGGTCCGCCGAATCCGGCCGGGGTCGCCATCAGCCGCATCAGCCCGTCTACCAGGTCGTCGACATAGCAGAACGAGCGAGTCTGCTCCCCATCGCCGAACATCGTCAGGTCATGCCCTCGCAACGCCTGGACGATGAAGTTCGAGACCACTCGTCCGTCATCAGGGCGCATGTTCGGACCGTAGGTGTTGAATATCCGCGCCAGCTTGCTGTCCACTCCGTACTGCCGGCGATAGTCGGCGAAAAGGGTTTCGGCCGCACGCTTGCCTTCGTCGTAGCAGGAGCGAATGCCGATCGGGTTGACGTTACCCCAGTAGCCCTCCGTCTGCGGATGCACATGCGGGTCGCCATACACCTCCGAGGTCGAAGCCTGCACCACCGGCACTTTCAGTCGATACGCCAGGTCGAGCACGTTGATGGCACCCAGCACGCAGGTGCGAATCGTCCGCACGGGGTCATGCTGGTAGTGCACCGGCGACGCCGGGCAAGCGAGGTTATAGATGGCGTCGACGTCGAGCGCCAAAGGATGCTCCACGTCCTGCCGCACCAGAGAAAAGCGCGGATTGCCGCTGAGCGGCGCAAGGTTACCCTCGCTGGCTGTGTGGAAGTTGTCGAGGCACACGACGCGGTGTCCCGCCTCGTTCAGCCTGAGGCACAGGTGCGAGCCGATGAACCCGGCGCCGCCTGTCACCAACACCCGTCGGCCGCCCCCTGATACCTGAACCGTCATCGTGTCCTGTCCTTTGACGGGTAGGCCCGGCGCGGCCGTGCCGCCACCAGTCCGATCCGAATCAAGCGCTGCCCCCAAGGCTACCCTCGTTCAAAACTGTATCGTTCCCGAGCACACCGATACACCCCGAGCCTCACTAGCAGGCGACTTTGTCGTTCCAGAGTCTTGAGAGAGGTGCCGCTCCAGGGGGCCCTCAGCTATCCCAACCGACGCATGCTGGGCGTCGACGACACGCGCCAATGGCAGACGCGGGCTAGATGTCGTTTCTAGGCGGTGGCATCAACCGTCCACCGAGCGTCCGAATCTTCTTTGAAGGAAACGTCCCTCGTCCACGCGCAGCGTCGCTGGCATAGAGTCCCCATCGAAGGTTGTTGGTGCGGCTTAAGTCGGCACAGGTGCGCAGAAGTGAGCACTTTTCGAGTTCACAGACTGGAGCCGCACTAGCAGCGGCTCTAACCGGCATCGTGTCGAACACCGCCTCTTGTCCATAACCCTCTGACTTTGCATCGTTTCTTACTACTTTATCGCTGCAATCGACTGGACTTCTCGTGCTGAGCGCGCAGTACTGTCCTGGCCAAGTAATGGCGCAGAGGACAGAAAATGAACCACCACCACTCAATCAAGCTTCCGGTTAATCCAAATCAACGGACACCACGCCGAAGTCGTGCCGCGACGACCGAACGTCTACGAGAAGCGGCATCAAGCCCTGAGATAGATGCGGCGAAATTCCGCGAGTTGTTTTTGCATGAGGAGCGGCAAGCTGCGCTTTATGCGCTGATTGAATTCAACCGGGCTTTTGGCCAGTTGCAGCGCGAGCTGCCCGTTATTACCGAGCGCGGCGTTTTGACATTCACTAACGAAGGACGCGGTTCGACCTACGCTCTTTGGGAGGACATCAACGAGACCGTTAAGCCCTACCTGACGAAGCATGGTTTCTCGTTGCGGTTTCGTACCGGGCAGGACGGTGGGCATGTCTCAGTCACCTGCATCCTGAGCCACACGCGCGGTCACTCCGAGGAGACAACGGTCCGCCTGCCCCTCGACTTGAGCGACGGAAAATCGGGCGTCCACGCGGTGGGTTCCTCCACATCCTATGCCAAACGGTATGCTGCCTCCGCCCTGTTGAACATCACCACCGCTGGTGAAGATGATGACGGTATGGCGGCCAGCAGACCGCCCTGCATCGATCCGGAACAGTTGGCAGAGCTTCGGCTCCTGCTGGCCAGCGTCGATGGAGACGAGACGAAGTTCGCTGCCCTCCTCCGTATTCCTTCACTCGCGGAACTCCCTATTGGCCGGTTCCGTCACGCCGTTTCGACGCTCAGGGCAAAGGGGGTGCGTAAATGAATGTTCTGATCCAAGGGTCCCCCGACTGGTTTGCCGCCCGAGTGGGCCTCGTGACGGCATCGCGCATCGCAGACGTAGTAGCGCGCACCAAGAGCGGTTACGGCGCATCGCGTGCGAACTACATGGCTCAACTGGTCGCCGAGCGCCTCACTCAGACGGCGATCGAGGGCTTCACGAGCGTCGCAATGCAATGGGGCATCGACCACGAACCTCAAGCGCGGGCAGCCTACGAGTTCTTCACCAACAACCTAGTGGAGAAAGCCGGATTCGTCCCACATCCCACTCTTGCCATGACCGGCGCTAGTCCCGACGGCCTTGTCGGCGCAGACGGCTTGGTTGAACTCAAATGCCCGAATACCGCCACCCATATCGAAACCCTGCTCGAGGGCGGCATCCCCTCTAGATACGAGTTCCAGATGCTCTGGCAGCTCGCCTGCACGGGTCGTCAATGGTGCGACTTGGTGTCCTATGACCCGAGAATGCCGGAGGGTATGACGCTCTTCGTGCAGCGTCTGCACCGGGATGCAGACAGGATCGCGATGTTGGAAAGTGAGGTAGCCACCTTTGTCCGGGAGTTGGATCAGACTTGCCAACGGCTAGTCGACCAATACGGCTTGCAGGACGCCGCGTGATGGAAAGGAAAGAGTTCTCCGTGAAGACGAGGCGTCAAGCGTTGGAGCGCTCCCAAGGTCATTGCGAGGCGAGTGGCCCGATTTACGGTTTGCCTTCTGGAAAGCGCTGCTGCGCACCACTGAGCGCTGGCGTAGACTTCGATCACTTCCCGGTTCGTGCCGCAGATGGCGGTGACAACAGCCTAGCCAACTGCGTCGCCGTGTGTCGAACGTGTCACCGCTATAAGACCCGCAAGTTCGACATCCCAGCGATCGCGAAAGGGAAAAGAGTGTCTGACCGACACAAGGGGATCCGGAAGTCTGGAAACGGCTTTCCTACAAACAAGACGGGACCATTCAAACGCAAACTGGATGGGAGCATCGTACCAAGATAGCCGATCGGCGCTCGAGGCTCCTTTGGCGCGGCGGCAAGCAGCAAATTCGTTCAGATTATTCAGAGGTGCCTGCGCGGCCACAGTTCGTTGCGCCGGCTCGGTCAGCCTTCACGGGTCAGGGGATTGGGAGTCTCCCAGAGAGCAGCAGCCACCAAGGCCGTGCCACAAACGTCGCAAACATCGAGATTGTGCTGTTCCCTAGGGCACCG
>Ga0247833_1000025_pt1 | contig 198129 bp, 197 predicted proteins | sample LaCruzMarch2015__7_FD_187117 | JGI IMG/M metagenome (GOLD analysis project Ga0247833, IMG submission 187117) | Freshwater microbial communities from meromictic Lake La Cruz, Castile-La Mancha, Spain - LaCruzMarch2015_8m | ecosystem: Environmental > Aquatic > Freshwater > Lake | place: Spain...
ACTACTACCAGAAAGTGTAGAAAATATAAAGGGTTTTATCCTAGTTTTACACCTATTTTAGGTAGCTTATCAGTTATATCGAGTGCAGAAAAGGCATATTCTCTTGTTTACATTAATGGTTCTAATTTTTTACCAAATGGTACTACATTTATTAAATTTGGAGGGTGGGGATATTACCCTGTAACATTTTATAGTTCATTTAATTTATCATTTGTGGTTCCTCAAAGTGCTCCACCTGGAAATTATAATATTCAAGTTGTAAATTTATACAATGGAAACTTTAGTCCTACAGTTAATCAAAGTTATCCTGGAAATCTTAATTTTTCTAATTCAATAACTTATACTATTACATAAAATATTTTTAAATATATATGAAGTATTTTAATCTATATATTATTTTTCTCTCTATTTTAATAATTTTAATGTCAATTTGGAATACTCTCACTCCGAAGAACTCAAAGGAGGGATTTAATAATGCAGATAATAGATATATTATCTTGATGGGTGATAGTATACTTAAAAATAATGCTTATGTTAAAGATGGAATCAGTATTGAAAGTTTAATAGAGAGAAATAATAAACAAATTTGTTTGGCAGAAGACAATGCAACTATATCTGATATTTTTACACAAGTCAATAAATTACCAATTGAATTAAATAGCACAAATTCATTTATTTTTCTCTCTGCGGGTGGTAATAATATTCTATCTCATTATGTAGAACAAAATCAAGATATTACAGATGCAAGTATTTTAAGGCCAATGTTTGGATCTTATAAGAACCTAATAAAAAGTATTCAAACTAGATTACCACAAGCAAAAATAATTATTCTTGATATATATTATCCTGATAATTTAGCATATAAACAATTTCATTCGATAATTAAAGAATGGAATCATATGATATATGATTTTGCGGATGAACCTAAAAATAAAATTTATGGTGTAATAAGAATAAGCAATCATTTAACACAAAATGATGATTTTTCATTTGGAATAGAACCATCCTCAAGTGGTGGTAAAAAAATAGCTGAACTAATTTTATCAAATTTTTAATGTATCAAATACAGATTTTACTATATTTAAAATATTTTGCACAGCATTCTTATCTCTGTTATGGAATATTTCGCATTTATGCTTAACGGATAATAAAATAATATTATTATTTAATATAAATGGGAGCAGGTATATTACCAACAACTATTCGTAATGGCAAATTATATTTTTTATTCGGTAAAGAAGGAAAATATGAAGATTCCGCTCCTGGTTTCTCTGACTTTGGAGGAGGTTCCGATAATAGTGAAACCTTCTTAGAAACTGCTGTGAGAGAATCTGGCGAGGAATTTACCGGATTTTTAGGAAATGATGCTGAAGTTCGTAAAATGTTACGTAGATGTGGAACATATAACATTGATTATAAAACTGATGGACATAAAACTTATCGTATGCACATATTTCCTTTTGAATATAATCATTGGTTACCTTATTACTATAATAATAATCAACGTTTCCTACAAAAACGTTTAGACCCTAATGTACTTAAAACATCTAAAATATTTGAAAAAGCAGAAATCAGGTGGGTCTGTGTAGATGAACTAAAAAAAATGCGCCCACAATTTCGCTCTTATTTTCAAAATATTATTGATATGATGTTAGCTCAAAAAGAAAGCATAAAATCATTTATTAAAACTTCGCACGAAAAATGCTCAAAAAAAAAGACACTACGCAAGAGTGGTAGTAGACATACCAGAACTAGACGAAATTATTAAATTTTTATGATTTTTAACATAATTAATACGACTATTATAGGTAGGACTATTATTGAGCTACCTAAAATATAATTTAACAAGGTACAATTATTTTTACATGATGGTTTTACTCCAGTATTACATAAAATAGCACGATTTATACTTTCTTCTATTTTTGCCATTTTTTTTTCATTTATTAGTTGGTATTCAATATCATCGTATGATTCCATTTATTAATTCTTACAAATTATTTTTACACCTTTGGACATTTAAAACGCCGATTTTTATATAGTGAAAATTATATAAAAATAAATTGTTATATTACCTTAATGAATAACGAAGAACTCATTAAGGAAAATCTATTATTGAGAGAAGAAAACGAAAAATTAAAAAAACAATTAGAAAATTATAATAATTCACGAAAATCTTATTATGAAAAAAATAAAGATTTAGTAAATCAAAAGGCAAAAGAAAGATTAAAAAAAATAGCACAAGAAAATCCTGATAAAATTAAAGAATATGCTAAAAAAGCATATTTAAATAAAAAGGCAAAATTAGAAAAAGAAAAATTAGATAATCAAAATATTTAGGAAAATATATATCTTGAAAAAGTTATATAAAGATTTTTTTCTTTAGTATATATAAATGGAACTTCCCAAAGTTAAAAAGAAAAGGAGTGATGTTTCCAAAAGAATTGAGGGAAATAAGGATACTGATTTTGTTTGTATCAAAATGTCTTGGAATAGTTTATGTAAAAATAATTATTTGAAACAAGGAATACAAGACATAGTTTATAATATCAATAAAATTAGTTTCTTATCATATAAGTTATTGAACTTTCATTTTACAAGATTATTAGAAGAGAATAAGGAATTACCTGAACTTACACAAAATCTTTTTTATAATGCTTCTTGTTATGTTTCTGTAATGAAAAATAGAAAGTCTACCATTGACAAAGAAGATGAAATGTATAAATCCTTTTCACAATTTTCTTATTTACTCAAAGATTTACCTTTTAGAGATAAAATGGGAGCATTGATAAATAATTTGAACAAACAACAATTTACAATGACGAAGAACCATTTGAAACTTAATTTTTATAAGCGTTTTTCAAAATATTTAGAATTGAGAACTGGTGAAACAAGGAAAAGCATTATTTATAAATGGTGTAAGGATATTTATGATGAAAAGTATTGTGGAAAAAATTATTTTATTCTTTCAATGAAACAATGGTTAAAATATATTCCTACTGAAAGTAACATTGTTAAACATTCTTCTCATTTTATTAGGATATATCATAAGATATTGAAAGAGTTTGAGAAATATAAAAATACAAAAGGAGTAAGAGCATTTAGTTTATTACCAAATAAAAGCTCATTTACAATGGACAATGTCCAAATATGTTCTACTGCTCTTAATGATATTGTTTCTTATTTAACCAAAGAACAAAATTGTAAAGACTTTGATAAAAAGAAAAGAGAATACTGGTTAAACTTATTTAACATTGAAAAATATGAAACAGAACATAAGAAATTTCACTACACTATTTTTACTGATGGAAAATGCGGAGTGATTACAATGGATAAACCAAAAGCAAAAGAAGTGAAAACAAAAGAAATCAAAAATATTGATTACGAACAATATGTAGGGATAGATCCAGGTGTGCGTGCGTTATTTACTTCTTGTAATGAAAATGATGAAATCTTACAATGCTCAACAAAAGAATATAGACATAAAAGTAAAATGATTTATGCTTGTAAGAAAAGAGAAACTTGGTATAAAGAATGGGAACGTTATGCCTTATGGAAAAGTATTCCAAGCTTCAAAGTGAGTAATACAAAAAATATGTTAAATTATTTTGAATATGTCTTACCAAATATAGATACATTTTTTCAATTCCATTGTGATAAGAATTTTAGAGGATTAAACTTTACTTCTTATTGTAGAGGGAAAGCAACATTAGAAAAAATATGTAGAAACATCACAAAAAATAAAAAGACCCTAATAGGTTTTGGGGATTATTCCCAGCAACACGGATTAGTAAAAAATCACCCTACAACTCCTATTCTAAAATTAAAGAAAGAGTTGAAACGATTTTGTGATGTTGTGGATATAGATGAATGGGGAACAAGTAAAACCTGTCATAAATGTTTTGAAAGAATAAATCTTTACAGAAACAAGAAATTATGTAAGGGAAAAGCAAGAATGTCTCAATACCATAGCGTAATCCGTTGTAGTTCCAACGAGTGTAAATTATGCTGTATGGATAGAGATATTAATGCTTCTAAAAATATTTTACTTCTTTTACAATGTGAAAAACAAGGAAAAAGAAGACCAAAATGTTTTAGGGAACAAAAAGAATAAATACCTACGATACTCCTTTATGGAAGATAAGTATGGTAAGGTGTGAAATTCACCATTATACTTTTGTTTTTTTAATTCGTCAAAGTCGGCGTTTTAAATGTCCAAAGGTGTAAAAATAAAATTAAATAAGTTCAATGAAAAGTTCCAATAGAACTACTTATATTACCTTTATAAATAAACAGTTCATCTACTAAAATTCAACAAGTAGTTATCATCCAGCTTGGTGTAGTGAAAAATAATTTAACGTCTTCGAGAATTTTTTTTTGCTTTTCTTGATTTTTTATTTCTTTTTCTAATACTTTTAAATTTATTTCGTCTTCCTGCTTTTTGTGTAAAAATATTTAATTTGTTAGATATATTATTTTGTTTTTCTTTTAATTGTGAACAAAGTGTATCTGTCAAAATGTTGCCTTTATCATCTAAATTATCTTCGTGATAATTACGAAATAAATCGTTGCATTTATGTTTGGTATCTTGAATATCTGATAATAATAAATCGCACGATTTTTCATCACAACATGATGATTTTAATAAATAATTACCCTTATTTATTATATCGCGTTTTTGTATGCGAGTCTCATAAGGCACATAGCATTCCATATAAATAAGTAATATAATAAATATAATACATAAAGTTATATATTATATAAAATACATTACTAAATTAATTATATAAATAAACAATTTAAAAATAAATTGAAATATAAAATAACCGGAAAATGATATCAAATAGAATCGATAACAAAACAATCACAATGAGTGCTGTTAATTTAAATGAGGTATTTGATATTGAGAATGAACCTTACATTGAAACACCTTGGAATATTATTGAATCTTATTTCAAGGGTCAACAATTGGAAAGGTTTGTTAGACATCAATTAGAATCATATAATAATTTTGTTTCATATCAGATTATAAAAACTATTGAAATGTTTAATCCAGTTCATATTGCATCTGAACAAGACTTTGACCAAGCTTCTAAAAAGTATGCATTAGAAATCTTTATTACATTTGAAAACTTTCATATTTATAGACCTCAAATTCATGAAAATAATGGAGCAATTAAACTAATGTTTCCACAAGAAGCTCGTCTCAGAAATTTTACTTATTCTGCTGCTACAACAATTGATATTAATATTAAGTATGTGATAAGAAATGGTTCAAATCTTGAAAATACACAAATATTCCATAAGACTATTCCAGGTGTTCATATTGGCAAGTTACCAATTATGTTAAAGTCTAATATTTGTGTATTAAATCAATATAAGCATTTTGATAATGAAAAAACTGGCGAATGCAAATTTGATGCTGGTGGATATTTTATTATTAATGGTTCTGAGAAAACAGTACTTGGACAAGAACGTGCTGCTGAGAATCGTGTATATTGTTTTAATATTGAGAAAAATGATACTAAATATTTATGGAAGGCTGAAATCAAATCAGTTCCTGATTTTAAATGTATCTCGCCAAAACAAATTTCGATGCTTATTTCATCTAAAAACAATGGTTTTGGTTACCCAATTGTGCTTGAAATACCAAGAGTTAAACAGGCAATCCCATTATTCATTGTTTTCAGAGCATTAGGTATTATTTCTGATAAAGAAATTTGTCAGAAAATTCTTCTTGATATTGATGATAAAAAGAATAAACGATTTTTGGAAGCTTTGCAAGCATCCGTAATTGAGTCTGATAAACTTCATACTCAAGAAGAATGTATTAGATATATTACAAGTTTTGCTATGTATACTCCAATTAATATGGATAAGGAAACTGGAGCGAAGAAGAAACAAGAATTTACATTAGATATTCTTAATAATGATTTATTTCCTCATTGTCATAATATGGAACAAAAGATTTATTTCTTAGGTTATATGGCTAATAAATTATTACTAGCTTATTTTGAGATTATCAAGCAAGATGATAGAGATTCATATTTAAATAAACGTGTTGATGGCACTGGAACTCTTCTAAATAATTTATATAGAAATTATTTCAATAAACTGGTTAAGGATATGGAAAAACAAGTTATTCGTGAAATTAATACTGGTTCATGGCGTTCTAAGGATGATTATGAAAATATAATCAATCTAACAAATATTTATAAAATTATCAAGTCAGCTACGATTGAAAATGGTATCAAGAGAGCCTTATCTACAGGTGATTTTGGTATTAAACATAGTAATTCTAATAAAGTAGGTGTTGCACAAGTATATAATAGACTTAATTATGTATCTAGTTTAAGTCATGCAAGGAGAATTTCCACACCAACTGATAAGAGTGGTAAACTTATTCCTCCTCGTAAGTTACATAATACTACATGGGGTTTTATATGTCCTGCAGAAACACCTGAAGGAGCTTCCGTTGGTGTTGTAAAGAACCTAGCTTATATGACACATATGACTATTTATTCAAATTCATTACCATTATATGAATATATTATACCTAATATTACTAAACTTGATGAACCAAGTTTAACATCTGAAATTATTTATGATAAAGTCAAAGTATTTATTAATGGTTGTTGGGTTGGTATCACTTTAAATCCTATTGAATTATACGATATGTTAAAAGATAAAAAACATAAGGGTATTATTAATATTTACACATCAATTATATTTGATTATAAATTAAAAGAAATAAGAGTTTGTAATGATAGTGGAAGATTAACAAGACCACTATTGCGTGTTAAAGATAAAAATATTATAATAAATAATAATATTATTGATAAAATAAATTCTGGAGAATATAATTGGGACCATTTATTAACTTCTTCTAAGATTAAAGAAGCTATTTTAGAATATATTGACCCAGAAGAACAAAGTTGGTCTATGATTGCTACAACTCCAAAAGATATTATTGATACAAATAATAAGTTGTTAAAATATACACATTGCGAAATACATCCATCAACTATGTTTGGGGTATTAGCATCTTGTATTCCATTTCCTGAACATAATCAATCTCCTAGAAATACATATCAATGTGCACAAGGTAAACAAGCAATGGGTGTTTATGCAACAAACTATGAGAATAGAATGGATAAAACTGCATATGTTCTAAATTATCCTATGAAGCCTCTTGTTGAAACAAGAATTATGAACTTAATCCATTTGAATAAAATTCCATCCGGATTTCAGGTTATTGTAGCAATTATGACTCACACTGGTTATAACCAAGAAGATTCATTATTAATTAATAAAAGTTCTATTGATAGAGGTATGGCATTAACAACTGTTTATCATACCGAGAAAGATGAAGATAAACAAAAAATTAATGGTGATGAAGAAATTAGATGTAAACCAGACCCAACAAAAACTAAAGGATTAAAGATGGGAAATTATAATAAGGTTAATTCTAAAGGTGTTATTCCTGAAAATACCTTGATTGAAAATCGTGATGTTATTATTGCAAAAGTAACACCTATTAAAGAAAATCGTAATGACCATACAAAAATCATCAAGTATGAAGACCAGAGTAAAATTTATAAAACTACTGAAGAGACTTATGTAGATAAAAATTATATTGACAGAAATGGCGAAGGGTATAATTTTGCTAAGGTAAGAACTAGAGTACTTAGAAAACCAGTAATCGGTGATAAGTTTAGCTCGAGACATGGTCAAAAAGGTACTGTTGGAAATATTATTGCTGAATGTGATATGCCTTATACTGAAAATGGTGTAAGACCAGATATTATTATTAATCCACATGCTATTCCATCTCGTATGACAATCGGACAGTTGAAAGAAACTGTGCTTGGTAAAGTTCTTGTTGAACTTGGTTTGTTTGGTGATGGAACCGCATTCGGGGACTTTGAACTTAAAGACATTTGCGGTTTATTATTAAATGCTGGTTATGAAGCACATGGAAACGAATTGTTATATTGTGGATTATCAGGTGAACAAGTTGAATGCAGTGTATTTATGGGTCCGGTATTTTATCAACGCTTAAAGCACATGGTAAATGATAAGGCACATAGTCGTTCAATTGGTCCTATGGTAAATCTTACTAGACAACCTGCAGAAGGTCGTAGTCGTGATGGTGGTCTAAGATTTGGTGAGATGGAAAGAGATTGTATGGTTTCTCATGGTGCTTCTAGATTTACTAGAGGAAGAATGTATGATGCTTCAGATAAATATTCTGTATTTGTTTGTAGAAAATGTGGTCTCATTGCATCATATAATGATAAAATGCATATTCACTTATGTCATACATGTGGTAATCGAGCTGACTTTGCTTATGTAGAAATTCCTTATGCTTGCAAGCTATTATTCCAAGAATTGAATACAATGAATATTGCTCCACGTTTGTTAACTGAAGGATAAAAATTTAATTATATACTATAATATATATATAATGTTTAAGGATATTTCTAACTTCAATAATGTAAATGATTACTTACCAATTTTAAATGGATGTATAAATGCTGATTTAATAATAATTTTTTTATTGTATCATGGCATATTTAAATCTAGATTACTTGGAAAATGGTATCAAAAATATCAATTAAGTGCTGTGATTGCTGATGTTTTAATTTTAGTGATTGGTATTATTTTAGCACGTTTTTTTTATAAATACTTATTTTCTTCATTTAGCATTTGGAAATTTACTGGATTGGCAGTAATTATCCAAATCATTCATGATATACTATTTTATTTGTTTTTCAAGACAGTTCCTACTGGTTATAATGCAATGTTAGATTTCTTCAAAGATTACGCAACTGAAGTAGGAAGTGGAGCAATATTAGGTGATAGTTTTATGATGATACTAGCTTGTTTATTAAGTTCATATTTTGCCACATATTCTTTAAATGGTAATTTAATTATATTAATTCTTTATCTCTATTTTGTTCCATACATGATTAATTATGTATAACATTGATTTAACGCAATAAATTAACAAGATAAGTTGTTGCAGCAAATAATAGACCACCCCATAATGTGTCAATAATAACAGTTAATATAGACCAATTCTTAAATAATGCTAGATTAGTTGTTTCATAAACACCATATATTACTATACCTAACAAAAACGCATCACTAACACTTCGACGCGGTTTAATAATAAAATAATTAATACCTATAATCAAAAATATATAGCATAACGCATATCCTAAATAATTCATTTTAATTGGATAGCCTTGAACGCTCTTAATTTGATTATCAAAATAACTTTTCATAACATTTAAGTAAACAAAGTCAATTGAAATAAAAACAATAGCACTTACTAAGAAAAGAAAGTTAAACATTATATATTAATTTAATATTTTTATTATGTTTAGATAAAGTTTACAAAAACTTTTTTACTATAGTATTATATAAATGTCGACATCTGTAGGATATTCAAGCCCAATTAATGGAAGTAACGTAGCCTTTCAAGCATTCGTTGTGAGACCAACAAATCCTGGAGGAGCTATTAATGGATATATGCCTCAACAAACACAAAATGTTGATAAACGGTACACTGAATTTGAACATATTCGTTTTACTTTAAAGAATTCATGGAATACAACTTATCCAAGTCAATTAAGAAAAGATAATTTGAAACAACCAATTACCACACCATTTAGAGCAGTGAATAATGCTGGTGATTTATTAAGTCGTTTAAATTATTCGTGTGGAGGTTCGTGTCAATCATTCCAAAGTAGACCAGGTCTTAAAGGTTTAAGACAGCGTTTCGGTGCTGTACAAGATACTTGTTTTCCATCAGCTGTATACAATAATCTTCAACTATTAAACAATATTCCAGCTGCAGCATGCAATGTTAAGTTTGTTTATGATAGTTCTGATTATGTTACTTACTTAAAGCAAAAGGCTGTTAATAAGAATTACAATGACCTTACTTATGGTGGTGACCAATCTAAGTCCAGTCAATCTGCAATCAGAGCCATCAGAAGATATTAAATCATCTATAATAAAATAATTTAGGAATATTATATAACATATGAACAATCATAGACATCAAATGTTATATCAAAAAACTGATTTTAATCCTTCTAAAATATGTCAGTTAAATGGCATATTTAAATGTTGTAAATGTAAAAAAAATAATAATGTAATGGTTGAACCAAATACACTTATTCAGTTATGTTTATTTTGTGGTACACCTAACCAAGTTAAAAAAAGAAATTAACTCGATAAAAAATATAAGGTCGATAAAAAATATAAGGTAAATATATAAATGGATAAGGCTAATATTATAATTATTGCTCTCCTTGTTTTGATTTTTTTAGGATTTATGCATAGTATAACAACTACACCTACTACAACAACAAAATCAGTAGTTGTAAGAGAACAACCACACTATAATAGACGTTATGGATATGTTCCACCTCCGCCACACTATAACCCATATAAGGACCAATATTATTAAATTAAAACAATATAAATATATAGATAATATATTTATATAATGCTTTCTTCTGGTGAAAAAACACTAATTTTATCTGGGACAATCTTTGGTTCTGTTTTTTATTTTCAACTTCATTATATTGTGTAAATGATAATTATAAGAAAACTCCTCAAGATGAAAATGCTACAAATAACCTAATTGCATTAAATGAACTAACAATGTTATTTTCAGGTGCTGTATTTGGTTATTTTACATATAATGCTATTAAATAAAATATATTTTGATATATATAATGACAACTCCATATGCTGTATCAACCAATATAGGTTCAGTATCTTATAATAATTATGTGAATGCTCCCATAACTGGACCATTAAGCACAAATCAAACTCCATGTCAAATTCCTTATCATAGTTACGGTATTTTAACAGGTATAAGACCAACCCCACCTCAATTTTATCCAATGCAAGAACCTGTGTATGCGGATATGAATTCAAATATGAGAAAACAATATTTAAGAACAGCAATTAGCCAATCAGTAAAAGCGCAACAAATTGCTTTAGGAAAAATGTCAGTTCCTCAATCATATGTAATTAATTCTTCTCAAAGGCAAGTTCCGGTATCATCGCATACAAATTATATAGCCCCAATTCAATCATCTATGTATGTTAATATTGTTAAAGCAAATGCTGTTGGTCAGTCCGCGTATAAAGTTAATCTACCAAATGCAGCACCAATTGGCACAAAAAGTTATTATCCAAGTGGAACGCGTTCAACAATAAGAAGAGCTCGTTCAGGTGGTTGTGTTGCGCCAAAAAAGAAGGGTGCTATTGAAAATAGCAGTTTGAGTAATGGAAAAGTCTGTGCTTGGGGTGCAATTGTTCGTCAAAATTATTAATATTCCTTTAGGGTTAAAATTTTACGTTCAAATTTATTTTATTTTTGCTCCACTTTTTGAAAAGTGAATAAAAAAAATAATCTTTAGTATTATTATAATATGCCATCAGGATTTCCCGCATTAACTCCAGCATACGGTTTAGGTAGCTACGGTAGAACCGGTGCTGCTCTTGCTATTAGTAGTCCTCGTACTAAAATTGGTTCTCAAGGTAGAATTTATGCTTATATGAAGAATCGTGGTCAAGGTTACCAATATGAACAATTTTTAATTAATGCTCTTGGTCTTAAATTTTTACCAAGAGTCAACCCTTGGACTGCTATTTAATTATCAAAATAATTATAAAATATTTTATAATTATCTATAATATAATGAATAAATATTTAGTTGAGTTTTTGGGAACAATGTTCTTAATGTTTGTTATTTTTGCAACAGGAAATTGGTTAGCTATTGGTGCTGCTTTAGGAATTGCTGTGTTATTAGGAGGTCCTATATCAGGAGGTTCGTTTAATCCAGCTGTTACCATTTCTTTATTTGCTGCTGGTAAATTAATAAAGTCTGATGTCTTGCCATATATTATCGTTGAAATTCTTGGTGCATTAGCTGCTTTTTATGCATATAAAAGATTTGTTAATAAGGCTTAAGCAAGTTTTATATATTAATTTCTTTTTGTAATATATAATGCCTAGAAAACATGCACGTAGATATAGACACCGAACAATGAAAGGAGGTTTTTGGGATACTTTATCAAAAGGCTTTAGTGATACCTGGGAAAAAACTAAAAAAGCTACAAGTGATGCTTATTCTTCTGCCACTGGTTCATCAACACCAGCACCAGCACCAGCACCAGCACCAGCACCAGCACCAATGACTACCCAACCAGCTGCACCAACATCTAGTGGATATATGGGAGGAAGAACTAGAACACGTCGTATGAGAGGTGGATTTAAGGATAATACACCTACAACTGGATTAGCTACTCATGCTGCCTCGTTTTCTGGTGAAACTGCTCAACCTCATAACTGGGTTGGTGGAAGAACTAGAAGACGCCATGGTAGAAAACATAGATGTAATAAATCATGCAGACATAGACGTTAATAAATTGTAGTAATATAAATTAAAAAATATACTTAAAATCTATTACTACAATAATGTAGCGTAGTAATGGAACTAATAGTAGATTCAGATATATATGAGCCAAATATAGATGATAATAGTAATTATACAGATTACTTACCTCCATCTAGTAAATTTAAGAATGGTTTAAGATGTCCTTGTGGTGCAAGGAAAGACCATGTTTTTGATAGCAGACAAAGTTTTTCTATACATATAAAAACAAAAAAACATCAAAAATGGTTAACTGATTTGAATACAAATAAGATGAATTTTTATTCAGAATGTGAAAAGCTAAAAGAAGTAGTAAATTCACAGAAAATAATTATTGCTAAATTTGAGAAAGAAATTAATACAAAATTAAAAACAATTGATTATTTAACACAACAATTAATGAGTAAAGAAAGTGATAATAACGTTATTGACTTACTTTTATTCGATTAAATATCATGTTTTATATTTTTATCAATTACGACTTCTTTCGAAATATTTTTAATAATTTTGGCTTCTTTTTCATCATCATTATTGCCTGTCCCACCCATGGCTTCAATTACTAATTTACTATATTGGTCCGAATATTTCGACTCACTATAGTTACATCCGGGATGTGTTTCTTTATTTTGAACTTCCCGAAAAAAGTCTTTGTAAAAAATATATATAAAACAAGAAATCATCAAAGCAACTTAAAGAACATATATTGTTTATACCCTGAAATATAATATTCTTTTATATTATTAATATGTCTCACATAAAACCTGGTGAAACTAGTCAGACTCCAAACAAAAATCAACCCAAACGACGATTAATTATCGAATCATCTTCTATTAAATCATCAGATTCTATTGAAGATGATTCGTGTGACAAAGAAATTAAATTAAAAGAAGATAGAAAAGTTTTAAATGATAACATTAAAAAAGAACACACTAATTGTGAATTAACAAAATATGAAATTATTTATAAGTATTTTAGCACCGAAAGAAACTCAACTTACAAAGATTTACTTATTGCTTTAATGCATTTATATAAAGCTAAAAAGATAGATGATCCTAATTTTATTCTACCGTTTGAAAGTTTTTTAGATATGTTTGAAAAAGATACGATGAAAAAAAAAAATTTTAAAAAACAACACGTTTTTGAAGCTTTATGTAAAATATTATTGATGTATGATTATGACGATGGAGAACTTGGAAGAGATAAACAATTTTATAGTTCACTAGAAAACTTTATTAAAAATCCAAATAGTTCATCTAATATTGAAGAAAGAGATGATATTATTAATAATAATATTAACGAAAGTTCTGAAGGAGGAGTAGTTGATATTTTTTTTAAAACAAAGAATCAATCAAACTCCAAAACAAATTGCGAATGGAGTTGTGATTGTATTGACGACAACGCAAGACAAAACACTACAGTAGAAGGTCAAGAATATGTATTGATACAAAATAAATATTATAGTAAAGAAAAATCTGATATTAAAAATTACGATGTAACAAAAATATTCGCAAAAGCTACCGATTTGTATAAATCTAAAGAAAAAATACTTCCCAGAATTATTTTAATGGTTAACAATAGTCAAGCATTAAGTGATAAGTTAACACGCTCTAGAGATGCAAATAAAACGTTAATTAATGGTATATATGGAGTTTATGAAATTGATAAATGGTTTAATCTTTTATTATATGATCTTTTAAATTCTGACAATATTGAGGATTTTTTGGAAAAACGAGGCACAAAAAATAAAATAAAACCTGAATTAGGACCCAGATTTCATCAAATGTATTTCACTGACACTACAATAGCATATCATAAGCAAGGATATAAAAAATTTATTTGGGGTGCTGTTCCTAGAAGTGGTAAATCATATATGATAGGAGATTTAATATCGAAACGCAAAAATACAGAAAATGACGTTATCCTTATTTTGGGAGCTAAAACTGAAACAGAATCACAGTTTATTAAAATGTTTTGTGAATTTTCAAATTATAACGATTATGGAATCATTAAAACATCTACTGGTAAAATGAAAACAATTAAAAATTGCGATGATAATTTTAATAAACATAAAACAAAAAATATCTATATTTTTAGTCAAGATTGGTTTAAAAATAAATTGGATGAAACATCAACTACAAAGTTCAATTTTAAAAAAAAGGCTATAGATTTTGAAACGTTATTTAAAAAAGGAAATACGGTTGATATATATTTTGATGAAGTTCATAAGGGCGGTTCAACCGATAAATCAGAAAACATTTTAAATGCCATTAATACGGCAGGAGTTAAAATTGATATTTTTGTGATGGTGACCGCAACTTTTGCGAAACCTAATATTAAATATAAAACAAATTTTATTGATTCAAAAGAACCTAAAATTTTAGAATGGAGTTATGAAGATCAACAAATTATGAAAAATATTAAAAATGAAACAAAAATGGATATGATGATAAATAGTAGAAGTGGAATTGAGAGAGAAATTATACGCAAAATATTTGAGTATTATAAATTACTTTATCAAAACGAATTTTTAGATATTATTTCTAAACAATACGCTCGACATCCTGAATTAGTTTTAGTTCAACCATTTGACAAAATCGTAAAATTTGGAGATGGTAAATTTGAAATTGATAAAATATTTAAATCTAATTTAAACTGCGAAGCTTGTTATGAAAAACAGACTATTCAAGAATTACGTAATCCTAATCGCATATTTTTTGATTATGGAAGAGTTCAGAATTTATTGGATTTAATTGCGGGTAATTTGAATCCAGAGAATAGTGTATATGGATATTTAAAAAAAATTGGTGCACCTGATTATGCTCAAAAGCATTCAGAATTGTGGTTTATTCCAGATGATGATTTGTATATAACACCTGACACTTGTCGCGAAAAATGCAAACAAATTAAATCAGAAATATCTTTTGATGAAAATAAAAAAGACAACAAACAAAGTTTACCAAATATTGAACCATTAACCAGAGGATTAGCATTTGCTCTTATGAAAACTCCGTTTTTTAAAGAACATTATAATGTATTAATCGTTCACAACACTAAAGTAGATTTTAAAAATTCTGAAAATGGAAGTAAAATATCAGTCGAAGAAATATTTAAAGATACTGGTATTGATACGACATTTGACAGCAAAGATTTATCGGACACTATCAAAGAGTATGAAACTAAAACGTATCGAGATGGGAAAAATTTAATAATATTAACTGGTGCAAAATTGAGGTTGGGTATTAGTTTGCCCTGCGTTGATATAGGTTTTAATTTTGATAATATTCAATCTATAGATGTAAATTATCAGACTATGTTCCGAGTTTTAACTGAAAGATATAATAAACCCAAAAATTTTGGATACTATGTTGATTTTAATAAAGAGAGATTTATAAAATTTTTATATCAATACAGTAACACATACTCTTCAGCAAAAAATATATCTAATATTAAAGAAAATATTTCAAATCTTCAAGGATTATTATTGCTTTTTAACATAAATGGTATTGGGATGAATAAATCGAATGAAAGACAGGAATTAAAGTTATATAATTCATTAATTGAAGAGTTAAAATTAAATGAGACTGGATATAAAGCTTATTATTCTGATTTTAACAATATTACAAATTTGTTTAAAAAATCATTAATTAATGTTGAAATTTCTGATTTAATAAAATTTAAAAATTTATTAGATTCAAGCAAAAAACCTACAAAACTTAAGGCTCAAAATGTTATATTAAAGGAAGGAAAAAAAGTAAGACCACATGTAATAATTGATGAAAATGATGAACAAGACGATGAGCCAGACGAAGATGAAGAAGATGAAGATGATTCAAACATAATACTTATTGATATTATAGCAGATATTTTACCAAGAATTATAGCTTTAATAGCTATGTTTTCTAATAAAGACAATTATAATTGTAAAGAAATAGATAATTGTTTAGAAAATTGTCTGCGTAAAATATCAGAATTTGGCAACAATTGCGACTGTAATCTTATAAATCAGTCAGATATATTAACTTGTTATTTCAATTCACCTTTTTATAATAATAAAATGGTAGTTTTACTTAAAACTATTCAAGAGTTATTAAATAAACCAGATAATAAACAATTATACAATTCCGCAAATTTTATATTCAATAATATTAGAGATATGGGAAAAGAAAATGAACCTTTAATATATTCAATGACACCAGAAGATATACAAAACAAAATAGAAAAATACTTGCCAGTACGTCAAGAGAAAAAAGATAAAAATGGAGAAGTTTTTACACCAATATCACTCATTGATGAAATGTTGGAAAAATTACCTCAACGCGTTTGGAATAATCCAGAATTAAAATGGCTTGATCCCGCAAATGGTATAGGAAATTTTCCGATGGTTGTTTATAGTAAGTTATTTAAAAAATTACCAGATACATATAAAGGGTTATATTCTACTGAGATAGGCAAAAAGAAACATATTATAGAAAAAATGCTTTATATGGTGGAATTAGATACCGCAAATGTTAAAATTTCCAGAAGAATATTTGGGAAAAAGGCTAATATTAGTTGTGGTAGTTTTTTAGAAGACAAATGGATTAGAGATTTTAATGGTATAGATAAATTTGATATTATCATTGGAAACCCACCATTTAATGCTTCTCAAGAAAATGAAGGTAAAAAAGGTGGAGGTGATTCACTCTGGCCTAAATTTGTAGAAAAATCATTGGATTTATTAGTAAATAATGGGTATTTAGTATTTGTGCATCCTTCTGCCTGGAGAAAACCTCCCTCTGATAATTCTAAAACTATTGGATTATTTAATAAAATGGCACATGAAAATCATATTGAATATTTAGAAATACATGATACCAAGGATGGTATGGCAACATTTAATGTTGGCACAAGATATGATTGGTATGTGATTAATAAACATAAAAATAGTTCAAATACTACAATAAAAGACCAAACGGGAGCTATAAATGAAATAAACTTATCTAATTGGATTTTTTTACCAAATTATGATATTAATAAAATAAAGAAAATCTTAAGTGACGACGAAGAAGATTACGTTATATATAGCCGTAATCAATTTGGTTCGGATAAATCTTGGGTAAGTGAAAATAAGAGTGATAAATTTCAATATCCATTAATACATTCAACACCAATCGGTGAACCCAGAAAATACTGGTCTTCAACTAAAACTCCAGATGTAAGAAATTTTATAGAAATGTTTGGAGTTTCCAAAGTTATTTTTGGGGAGTCTGGAATTAATAATGTAATTGTTGATATTGAAGGAAAATATGGTTTAACACAAGGAGCCATTGGATTAAGAGTTAAAAGTAAAAATGAAGGAAATTTATATAAAAAAGCGTTGGAGAGTCAAGAATTCAAAACTATATTGGATGCTATGTCTTTTGGTAATTTTAGAATAGATTGGCGAATGTTTAAATATTTTAAACCAGACTTTTATAAGAATTTTTTGGATAGTACAAAAGAAAAAGCAGGAGAAAAAAATAAACAGTTTGTAACTAAAAAATATAGAGAGAAAAACTCAAATAAATCTAAAAAAAAATCAACGGGGGGTAAAAAGTTTACAAGAAAAAATATGTCTGGTAGAAAAACTAGAAAGTCTTATTTTTCATTGTTTTAGACATTTGCACATTTAAAACGCCGACTTACCGACGAAAAATAAACAAAAAATAAACAAAAAATAACATAAATTAATAATTATATGTATAATATAATGACTAATAAAATAATTGAATTTATAAATAAAGCAAAAGTGTGTCTCCGTCTTTAAGTCCTTTTATAATATATATTATTCTTCAGTAAGGTCGACAAAAATTTGCGACTCTTTTTTATACGGGGTTAATGGTAAACCTTTTTGACAACCTGGACACAAATGAGACGACGTTTCCAATGCAAATCCTGTTTCAGCGTCCCACCAACATTTGTCGCAAATTCTGTGTGCAGCCTTACCATATTTCATAAGGCATTCACGAGGTATTAATGTTTTTTCTAGTAAAACCATTTTTTCACACATACTACATTTAACTTTCTCTCCGTTACCAGCTTTTAAAACTCTTCTTCTTGTTACCTTTCGTGATTTTCTTTTAGGTTTTCTATGCTTTTTATAATATCTTAAACTTTTTGGCATTATAAAATATACTATCATTTTAATTAAATTTTATATCTTTTATTAGTCCTTCTATAACAAATGACCTTATTTTTTTATCTAAAAAACCCTCACCATTAAAGTCTTTGATATCACAAATTATTACTTTATAAGGATAAAATTCATATTCAATTGTATTTATTGTCATTTTATTAAATCTCCAACCTATATATTTTTCCAAATCTTTGTTATCCATTTATAATATAAATAATTATTTATATAATTATTTATATTAACGCGATTTTTCCATTATACGATATAAAATAAATAATCCTACTACCCCTAAACTTGCAAAATATAATTGAGCTAATGGGTCTGTAGGCATCAATATTTCAGGCTCTCCATTATTTTTAAATGTTTCTTTACATTTTTTACCAGTAGCTGGATTTTTCTTATCTGGAAATATACATGGGTCTATATTTGTTATATCTGCTAGAGTAACATAATGTGTCTCTGATGACCTAACATTATCTGTTGTTATTGTTTGCATTGTAATAGTTTGACATGGTGGATTTGAACCAGAAAGAAATGCTCTTAAAATTGCAAAAGGATTTAAAACATTTAAATTTCCCATTGCACCTGGAATTAATCCCTTAAATTCAGAAAAATTCACACCTAAACCACTTGAAATAAACGGAATATTACCTTCAGGAACATTATCTACATAAATATATCTATCCACTTTTTCACATGTAGAAACATCATTTGGGTCAGAACAACTATCAATCGCTGCACATTTACCACCAGTTTTTAAGAAAAATTTGTTTCCTAAAGGCTTACCTGTTGCAGAGGCTTTACTATCGCCTGTAACTAATAATTCTACATATTCAATTAAACCTTCTACATTTTTAGCCATTTGCTGAATAGTTCCTTTGTCACTCATACCAATATCACTTGGACCCTTAATATACTTATAATATGGATATGATGGACCAAGTAATCTCTCTTCAACTCCCTTTACATCAGTTAAAACTTCTTCAAATAAATTTGCCATATACTAATTTATATAGATATATTTATTTTTTTACTACTCTGTAATTAAATTACTTGTGTCTTGAACACTTGAACCTTCCTCTGCTACAGCACCTGATATCTCTGGAGCGGTTCCTCCTGTCATTTGATTTGTATAATCTTGTAGAGATTGAACCAAACCATCCACTTGAGTCTGTAATGTTTGAACATTTCCACTTAAATCTTGAACTTGTTGGTTCATACCTTGAACATCATCTATTCTCTGCTTTAAATATTCTATATTTCCAGCATTTTGTTGTGCTAATAAAAAAGTATTGTCAGCAATTTTTTTATCATATTGCCTGTATACTTGATTAATTGTTAAATTAGGAAGCATTTGATTTGATGGAGCAGCTGTAGGAGTAAATGTAGGTGAAATAGTTGGTACAACATCCATCATTCCTTCTAGAATCAATGGTTTATAATTAGCTAAAAATATTTGATATAGTATTAAAAAACCAAAAAATACTATTAAAAAGTTTATCAATGTTAACATTAATATATTATACTATTATTTATTTTTAACAATATAATATTTAACTATCATTTGTAAGAACATTATCCGGGTCTTCTTGTATTATAATACTATTTGGAGTATAATCCTGCATTACACCATAATCATCAAAATCCTGTGTAACTTTTACATTTTCATAATACGTATTTTTTGGTTTATTTACTATTTTTTCTTTTGGTGATATTACTGGTCCAATTACTGCCATATAACCTTCATATAGATTTGAATTTAAGTATTCTAAAAATACTACTACTATTAATAATATTAATAGTATCAAAATAATTCTATTTACCAACATTTATAATATTATATTACTTTTTTATTTTCTTCAATAATAATATAAATGTCATCAGCAGTTTATCCATTAGGAATGAATTCAAAACCTGCCTCAGGTTATACTCATAATAGCACATATTATAATAAACAATATATACCATGGAAAGGAACCGGTGTTAATAGTTTTCCTGTAGGAACAGCACCTGGTCATATAAGACCTTTAACAAATAATGACCCTGGTAATATTTTTCCAACTGGTTTCGGATTACCAAGACCACTTAAACATTACAGAAAAGGTAGAGTTATACCTCCACAACCTATTGAAGGTGTTCCAAATATCATTATTAATAGTCCTAAAGGTGATGTTACCTTAAATATTGACGAAAATGCACTTATTAATTATAACATGAATAGATATGTTAAATCTAGTAAAGGAACTTCACTCGGTGGTGGTTTTGGTGGTTCTGGTTTATTAAATGACATGCAAGACAAACCAGGTGCTTATATTGTTAAATTAAATCCTCCAAATGAAGTTGACGGAGTTACTCAATTAAATCAAGATTGTAGAACATGTGAAGGAGTTGGAATTGTTGCATCTTATAAACCTAATTTAACCAATCTTACACAAGACCCTGAACCTAATAATACAAACCGAGTATTATGCTGTAACCAAGAAAGATTTGCTAGACGAAGAGTTGTTTATGCTAGCACTAATTTAAATAAAAATTATTATACCACTACAAAACAATATCTTCAAAACAGATGCAAAACTTTTGACCAAAAAGCATTCAATTTCTTATCTTATAGGACTAATGGGTCAAATGATTCAAACAATCCTTACTACTATTCTGTAGATGGAAATAATGGACCAAAACCTGGTGGACCTGAAGCATTAGCTAATACTTATTTAGCAAATTGTCAACTAAATACTCAATTATATGAGGGTAGTGAATTAGCATTTATTTACCAAATGCTTGGTATTATGTTAAACGAGAATATTATTACACAATCTGAAATTAACGCATTTAATGAGACCGGTATTAATTCTATTCAAGGATTTTTCAATTGGATACAAGGATTGGCTGAAGGACAAAAACAATCTGCACTTGTTGTATTCGAAGTTTTTATTAATAATCCTTATTGGGGAATGCCTCCATCTGGACCAACCAATCCTGCTGGATGCCAATTAACTGTTTATAAGCCAAATAACTATCAATTTGCTAAACAAGGAGCTGTGTCAAGTTCAACTAGATTATTAAAGTTAAATGTTGACACCATTTCTACTAATGCAGCATCTATTCAAAATTACAATAATACTGGTCAATTTCTAGTTACTGCCAATCAATTATATGCTGGAGATGCTAATAATTACAAAAACTTATTGAAGAATAAAGCTCCAACATGTAATACACCTTGGCCAATCAATTTCTCTCAATCTGGACAATTCGAAAATAAGAAATTTTGTCGTTTCCAAAAAGGCTTACCAGAATATCAAAACCCTTTATCTCAACCAAGTCCATACAGATATTTCCCTGGAACAGTTTTCAGCACTAATCGTTATTCACAATCTCCAAATACTTATAATACTACAAGTGGAAGTGCTGCTTATTAAAAATTTTTCATACGATAATTATATTATGAAAATAAGCATCAGTAAATGGTGTTAAATCTTTTTGAATTAATTCATTAATATTTCTATTACATTCATTTTTATAAATATACCACAAACGTTCCCCTGTTATATGTTTCTCCAATATTTTAATAAAAAAATCTTCTAATTTTGTCTCTTCTATATTCTCAATTAGTTCTAATAAAATACTACACACTTTTCGTTACCTCCTGATAAAACACGAAATATAAATTTTCTTTTATAATTTTCCTCATTTTCCTTAGATATTCCAATAACTCCGTTACCCATTGAAATATATATAATTAAATATTTAGAGCAACGCGTATTTTAAATGCCGAGTTATTCAACAAAAAAATACGAGCGCTTCCTCCTAAAAGGAGGATTAACTAAATTCTATGTAATGGGTTTCTCATCTACTTACTTTATGGTAGGTAAGCAAATTCCCATCAAATGTTATTTCATACACTACCTTAACGAAACAACTATTTATGGCTGATAAAAAGATAAAGCATTCGCTGTCCTCAAAGAGTAATTATCCTTATTTGTTTAACAGAAAGTTTCATTGAAAAGCCACATTTCTCCACTCCCTATTTATAAATTCCAAATTATCTTTATATTGTTTATTTGTAATTATTCGGCAATTTAATTCCGCGTTGCTCTAAATGGATTTGTATTATACCGATTCACTAATAATTGGCAAAAAAATATTAATTTTTTCAGTAAATTTATTGCAAGGTATCTTATATTTTTCACACCAAGAAACTGATTTTTGAATGTTATTTTTCTTCATACATTCTATTTTATCATTTTTATTTTTATTTCTAAATACCGTAATAATATGGTCTAATGCTTCTATTTGTTGTTGACCAATTATTATATTCAAATCATCTATTTTATTTCTAAAATAATATGGAACATCATAACCCAAAACCGAATAGATGTAATTATTTTCAAGTCTTTTTAATAATATAATTAATTTCAAATAATTAAATTTTAAATATGCATTCGAATCTTCGTCATGTAAAAAAGTTTTGCAAACTATATATCTTTCATAACAAGTTATATTATTAGTGCTTGGTTTACTTATGTAAACTTTTTCATAGATAGAAGATAAAAAATATAATATATCTACAACTGGTTTGTAAAAAACAGTACCTATCTTTATTACTGCAATTCCATTTTTTCTTTGATTCCTTAAAATAGTTATTATAGATTGAATTATTGATATTAAATAATTTGATGTATCAGTTTCATAAAATATAAAATCTAATTTAATATTATTTAAATTATTATCAATATCGATACTATTTGAAGATAAATGAATATCATTGAAATCTTCTCTAAACATTTCAAAACATTCTATTCCATCATCATGATTAGGCGAAATATGCAAAATATTCAATACATTTATATTCTTAAATGATTCAAAAATATTTAAATTTGTATATATTTCTAGTAAGTCATAAAATATATTATTTTTTGGTTTTAATTTACTTACAGAAAATTTGGAACCTGGAACTTTTGAAAAAATAAATTCATAAGGATTTATAACTCTTATTGCTTCTTCATAACAATTATCAGATAAATCTATATCGCCGTTGAACATTTCTATAATTTGGGTTTTTAATTCATTATAGTAATTTATTAATGAATAAGATAAATATGGTCTACATAGCTCATTAGAAATTTGAGGATTTAAATTAATATTATTTATATTTTTTGGTAATATGTAATAACTCATTAGTCTTATTATATATTATAAAATTTATTTAAGTTTGTTACATAATTTATAGTTATTCTTCATCTTCATCGCTTTCAATAATTAATAATTTTTTTGGCTTTTTAGTCTCTTTCTTCGTTTCCTTTTTTGATTTTTTCTTTTCAATTTCTTCTTCAATCTTCTTAGCAGGTTCATCAAGAGCTTCAGTTGCAGCAACTAGTAATATTTTTTTAGATAGTTTTCTAACTTTTGGCTTAATTTTAACCTCTTCCTCTTTTGCGATAACTACTGCACGCTTAGTTTCTGTTTTTTCTCTTTCAACTACAGCATCTTGATATTCACCTAATTCAAGTTGAAGTTTGTCAATATTAACTTCTCTAACTTTTTTGTAGACAAAATATCTATTAAGAAATGAAATTTTCTTTTCAATAGTAGTCATATTAGGTGCTTCTCCAAATAATGTAGCTTTAAATTTATTTCTCTTAATTTCATCTATCATATTTATAAACAATTCACTAAAAAGCCCTGACCCTTCAGGTAATCCCATTTCATTAGCTTCTTCTCTACTAATCAGCTTAAAACCGTGAGCATCCATTAATCTATCAAAGTAATCATAATTTACTAAGTATTCAGAAATATATTGATTAATTGATTCCTGATAAACACTTATTTCATATCCAATTGAACTAGAATTATCTTCAAAAGTATCAGCATTATAAACTTTTATCACTTCCCAAACTTTTTTACCTTCATCTACTAATTGAATACTATCACCATTTTTAATTTTTCTCAGTTCATTATACATAGTTTTACCATCATAAGAAGTTCCAATAAAGTAACCATTTAGTTTTGTGCATTCAGCTATATTTTTTAGAAATCCTTTCAATGTATCAGGATTTTGAAAGAAGTAATGAATAGCAAATTGACATGATGCAATATTAAATCCACTATCACCTTTACCATATTGTTTTGCTACACCTTTTCCTATTTTATCTGCTTCTTTAGGACCATTACCAAATACAGCTGCTGTAACTTGTTTGGCTTTATCATTAAGTAAAGCACTACCATCTCTTATATTATAAGCACTGTTACCATTAGCAAATAATGCATAAGGCATATGTTTATTTAGCTTTCTAGCTTTCAAATATCTACTGCATGCACCATCAAGACGATTTTCTAAATTATCTGGAGATAAATCAATACCAAATACAAATGATAATTTTGCAGCAATCCATTTAGGCAAGTCACCTGCTTTACCACATGCAAAATCAATTAGCGTATCACCTTGTTTTGATGTTCCACTTATCAATAATTTTTTAACATATAAATTATGGAAATTTTTTAGACCTTCTGTTTTCATTTTACCAGATGGCGTATTGTAATAAATATCTTCGCTTACAGTTATATCAGGAATATCTAGACCAGTCATCAACATATTCTCATCAATTCTACCAGTTGGATGAATTGATTTCCAGTTTTCATTGCAAACTTTATAAGAGTTACCATATTCCCTTTCTCCTCTGCGAAGTTTAGCTGTTTTATCAAATCTTACACGTAATGGCTTCCATTTCCATCCTTCTTCTTTTGTATCAATATCATATGCAAACTCAACAATTGTATTATCTGTAATTGCTTCTCCATTTTTTGTAAACATTTGCATTGCTCCTGAATCATCCATTTGTAACATTAAATTACAAATACCTGCATTTATATCATATGGTTCAGTTGGATAAAATCTTTTTGGTACATAATCATTTGTTTTTCCTGCAGGTTCTTCGAATCTTGGTTTATATTCTGGAAGATTATCATCAATTATATCTTGACAAGGATTAATAAAACCGTCGTACTTTTCATTAAAACCACATCTTAATTCAAGAATTTTATAAGAAGTGTTTTGAATATTTGAAGACATACTTAGACCTTCTTCGTATAATGTTTTTATAACATCTTCACCAGTTCCCGATTTTAAAGTTGTTACTAAGAAATCAATTGTATTATATTGTGGAGGTTTCCATTTAAATGACCATTCCCAAGTTATCTTTGTTTTTGGTCCAGATTTACCAATAACAGTTGAACCAACTCCATAAAACATATGCGTAAATATTAATCCATCAGTTTCATATTCAAACAATCCTTGTCTTTCTTTTTCAAGAATTGCTTTGCAACCATCAAATATGGTTTGTTTAGTTGACATTGGATAAAATTTTTTAAACATAAATCTAATTGGAGAAATTTCACTTTTTAAATATCTATCTAACGATGAGTTCAATGCTTCCTTCATATCTATTTTTTTTGTATCTATAATAGATATAGGATTAACTAAATTACTTAATTTTTCTAACAAATAAAACCTGCATTTATACACATCAGATTCTTCTCCTCTTAACATAAATGTATAATGTCTGATATCCTTCTTCTTATGAAAGTATATATCAAATGCTGCATATAAATTTATAAATCCACCATTTTTATCGTGTGAAATTAATTCTCCATCAAATAATGTATTAAAGCAATCTTCGTTTAATGTTTTTGCTCCAGAAAATTTAATATCCATATTAGTACTAATAAAATATATTTTTCCAGTATTAGAAATATACATTAAATGTCTTTCTCCGTCTGCTTTTTCTGTAACAACAAAATCTTTCCTTATATTTGGTACTATTGAATTTTCATCAACTGGTGCAATATTTGTTAGTTGAAGAGTTATTGAGTTTGGACCAATAAAATTTTGACTTGTAATTCTTCTAGCAGGCTCATATTCATCACCCCATATAAGTTTCATATATTCTTTTGAAATATCATTCATTTCAGTAACTGAAATTGGATACAGTGTTCCTTGAAGACCAGCTAAAACATATTTAATAACTTTTCTTAAAGCAACTAGTAATTGGTCTGGTGTCTGATATTTAGTTCCTGGTCCAATTAATTTATTATTAACTTCAATTTCAATTTCATACGATTCAGGGTTATTAAAAACATTAGATTCTTCAAGAGTATAAACAGGAATAATATAACTAAAACCACGTTTATCCTTTCCTTTATTACCAGATTTACTTATACTTAAATCAACTCTAACTGGCAATTCAGGGTGTTCAAATGTTACACGATTTAAATATCTAATTTCTTTCTTAGATTTACGCCAATTTTCTATAACATGATTTTCTACACCTTTCTTAAGTTTTTTTTCAGATTGAAGTGATACTCTAAAATTAAAATCATTAATATCTACTGCTCTTACAATTTGCTTATTTTCAGGATTAATAAATGGTCTTTTATTAAGGAATTCAACAACTGTATCAATTCTGTCATATACTTCTTTAATATCATTTGACTTACAATAATTTTCAATTCCAGCTAATCCATCAATTTGTGTTCTTACATCAGACATTTTAAATCTACCTGTAAAACTATCTAAGAATTCGCTTTTAATACGGAGTGAAGGAACGCCACTTGGATTTTCTGAAAAGAATCCGAATGATTTGAGAGTTTTTACAACATTATCATAATCATTTTTTGTTAGACGTTTAATATCTTTCGTTCCGAATCTGACTTCTAATTCATTATTTGAAAATACAGAAGACCTGAATAATCCTTGGTCATAAAATATTTTGACTAATCGATTAAACTGTTCTGATGGTGGGATTTTCTTTTTTTCTTCGACATCAATTTCAGGTGCAATCTCTTCTATAAATAATTCTTCTTGAATATCTTTTGGTAGAGCTAATGCAATTCCTTCTTCTAATTTAGGTTCTGGTGTTTTAGGACCATATTCTTTTAATGGTGGTGGTGTGCCTGAAGGAGTTTTAGGACCATATTCTTTTAATGGTGGTGGTGTGCCTGAAGGAGTTTTAGGACCATATTCTTTTAATGGTGGTGGTGTGCCTGAAGGAGTTTTAGCATTGTTATTTTTACCATCTAAATTAGAAACCTTTGATTTTTCAATAGAAATCATTGTTATATTATATACTTAGACATATTTTTAAATTATTGTTCAATTTTTTAATAATTTAAAAATATTGTATAATTGATTCATATAATTCATTTTTAGTCTTATTCTTACTTGTATCATCTTTATGTATTTTAATTGCTAATTTTTCACAAATATCAGTTAAATCTTTTACTTTATAAGATGACAAAGCTTTGATTGGTTTATCTAAATTATCAATCTTATATAATGTTGTTCTAATATTCTGGAGAGAAGCTTCATTTGCAATTTCAAATCCATATTTTTTGTTATATTTAGAATGATTTTCTAGTTCTCTAATAATATAAATAGGTTCATTATCATTCATTAATAACTCGAAATAAGTCTTTCTACTTACAAATATTAAATTAATCTTATTAATTGCACACAATGACATTACAGTTTTTATACTAATATTATTGTCATTTGCTAAATTACTTTCAATATTTGTGATTGTATCAAATTTATATGTTTTTATAACTGGTTTATTCTCTCTAATTTTACTAACATAATTTATTTTAATTTGTTTTGCAATTAGTGAATTTTTAACATTTAACATTTCGTAATTTGCATCACCATTTAAAATAATATAATAACACCAAAAAAGGGTCTCCTGTTCTCTTGGAACAAATAGTGATGACTTAAACATATTAGTTTTTATTTCACTTACAGGCTTTTTTGTAGTATTTTCTTTTTCAATATTTAATTTATATTTTAAATAATTTTGTATATTTATTTCATTTAAAATATAAGATTCATAATCATACTGATGATATGTCATGTCGTGTATATTACTTTTTTAAATTATCTTTAATATCTTTAGTAAAATATATATTTTTATAATCTTCTTTTTGTTGCTCAATTGAAATTAAATTAGATTCTTGAGTGTTTACATATTTAACAAAAATTGATAATTCATCAAGTACATCTTTTTTAAGTTCAGATAAATTAATATGAATACCATATTTATTTTCATTTAAAGTTACATCTTTAAACTTATTCATAATTCTTAAAATTCCAACTTGATTAAACTTATTCATATTTTCAATAGATTCCCTCAAATAATTCAATTCACTTACTGAATAATTATTAATATCATTTGTGGATACGATTGCTTCCATAATATTATAATACATAAATTGTTTTTATATCAGTATAAATACAAATAAAAAATATAATATTAATTAAATTTTTGGTTTTATAAATTTACTAATCTTCAATAACAATACGAGGTTTTGCAGCTTGTTTTGGTTTTGGTGCATATTCTAATTTTTCTTTAACTAATTCTCCAATAATGGAAACATATTTATCATTAAGCTCAAATCGTTGACCAATTACTCTTACAGTAATATTACCGCCAACTTGTGTTTCATTAAATTGTTGATTACTAAAATGATGGTCTTTTGCAACAAATACAACAATAGGAGATGGAACTTCGTTAGCAGCTTCAGCTCGAATACCAGCTTTAACAACATTTTTAACTGTGCAAGCAATTAACATTCCTTCAACTGGAAAGCAAACATCACATTCAAATACGACTTCAAATATAACATTATTTCCCCTTTCAATAACACCTGTTGAATAACGAATAATTTTTGATGAATTTGGTTTAACATAACCTTCAACAACACATTTTCCCTCAAAATTATTTTTAATATATTCTTCTATAACTTCATCTAAGTTTTTACCTATAAAAGTAATTGGTAAAACTATTTTTCTTGTCAAAAGACATCTTGAATATATTGTTTGTTTTGTATCTCGGCGTTTTTTAAATTGTGTAGTTTTGGCAACTGACTCCATTATATTGTATATATATACATATTATCTTTTAATTATATTTTATTTCAATTTTATTTAAATATAATTAAAAAAACTAATATTATTTTCTCTTTGTTTACACAAAAATAGTATAAAGTTTATGATAAATTGCCATTTCAGGTGTGAAGAACCATTTTTTGCCATTTTGTCCTTTACCATCCTTTCCATTAACATTAAAATATCTAAGAATAAATTCTTCCAAAACACATAATTCAACATTTCCCATAGCTTCTTGGATTATATTTCCATCTTCATCCTTAATAGCCTTTGTAGATTCAATAGTATATTTATCTTCACCAATAATTTCATTTAATTTTGACAGATTTTTATTCTTTCCTGCCTGGTCACATCTTGCACCAGTATCACGTTTGGATTTCATATTTTTTGTTTTAAATCCCAAATCTTTATTTCCCTTTTCATAACCAATAAAACCTACTATTATATTGTAATGATTTGAATCAAATTCTAGAAATTCTTTTGTTTCTTTCAAAGAAGCAATTTCTCGTGTTTCTTCAGGAGAAGCCTCTATCCATTTGTTGTTTTCATTTAATATCATTATCATTCTTTTATTTAATTTATATGTAATAAATGCTGAATAATTTCTAGTTGTTATAGTATTTTTCTCAAAATAATTTTTGATATATCTATCTAATGATTCTTGTGGTATGCTATCTAGCGAGTAAATATAATTCATAACATTTATTTTTTCTTCAAATAATAATAATTCAATCATATGAGCAACTAAAAATTGAAGCAAATATTTTTGTGACCCACGAAATTCTTTTGACATTTTTGCAATAACAATTCCACAATGTTTATACCAATTATCGTCTCCTCTATCAACTTTTTTCTTACTAGAATAACTTCTAGAAATATCATAATTAACTTTCATTTCATCAACAATACGTTTACCTTCTGGAAATTCGAATTCTTTTTCTTCAATAAATATTTTATTTAAATTTCTTTTATCAATAACTGGTTTTACAATATTTTGATTTAATTCAAAATTCACCATTTCATGTTTAAAATCTAATGGCACAGACCTATCATAAATTGAAATATTTTTATCTTTTAATTCTATTGGTTGAAATAAATAATAATCACCAATATTTATAAGTCTTCCGTTTCTTCCATATTTATCAACAATAAATTCATTCTCATCATCAATTAATTGGGTTAATGCCGAATAAATTTGCACATATGGATATTCTTTTGGAGTACGAATAAATTTAAATAGCATATCCTTTTTGTAAAAAAACGATTCTTTAAAAAGCATTCTTATACGCTGTAAAATTTTCTCAGAATTCATAACAATAAAATTCTGGTCATATGTATCTTCATTTAACTTTGATTCGTCAATATCTGCATCAGGTCTACAATTATAATTACATGAAGCCATATAATCACACGATGGAGAGAAGGGAGCATCACCTATCTTAAAATTTCTTAGTACTTCTCCTGTAGATAATTCTTGAGTAATTGGTTCTTTCAAATTTGCAGACATTATGTCTTGTGTAAAATTAGTCTGGTCATGATTTATTATGCAGTCAACTGATGTTTCTTTTAATACTCTAGTTACCTTACCAATTTGTAGAGCTTTATATTCTGCAACACGGTATACATATAAATCAGCAGCTTCCTCTACGTTCTTATCAAGTATAGTACCATACATAAATATTTCAACATTACGCTTTTCAAATGGTAATAAAGCATGAGAAAAATTACGTACAGCACGACCAATAATTTGCTCAGGGCGATTCATATTATACCAAGGGTCTAGTATATGAACTTGCCTAATATATTTTAAATCAATACCTTCTGAACCTGCTTTGGATATTAAAACAACCTTCACCTTATTACCATCTTTATTATCTTCTCCAGTCAATCCTTTAACTTCAAAATCGTTATTTGGAGATAATCTTGGGTCACCTGTAATCATAGCATAACGTGCTGGCTTAAAATTCTTCTTGTCTTCTGGAGGTTGCATTGTTCTTGCATCAACAACTTCAGTTGGTCTATTTTTAAACAAAGGTTTAATTCCTGTTTGACCAAAACGTGTAAGTCCCATTTCTTCTAATGCAAGAGCCATTGGAATTAAACCACTATCAATATATTGAGAATAAATTAAAATAATTCCATCAGATACTCTTTTAGATTCAGGATTATATATCTTATCCAATATACATTTTATCTTTGCACTATAATTTCCAATTTTATCTTGAGAGAATATGTTACCATAATTTTTAATAGTAGAAGCTTTATATTCAAATTCTCCTTTAACTGGTGGAGATTTACTATCTAAAAATGTCATCATTCTCTCTAGACCAATTTTACCAGTTAATTGATGTGGGTCAATTAAAAATGTTTCTTGTATTTCAGATGAAGATGTAGTGTTTTCTCCTCCCTTTGATGTTCCAACACCTTGATTACTACGCTGTTTAATATTTAAATCTGGTTCATAAGAATCTTCTGTTGGCACCATAGTTTCTTCTGTCGGTATCATAGTTTCTTCTGTCGGTATCATAGTTTCTTCTGTTGGCATCATAGTGTCTTCTGTTGGCATCATAGTGTCTTCTGTTGGCATCATAGTCTCTTCTTTTGACACCATAGTGTCTTCTGTTGGCATCATAGTTTCTTCTGTTGGCATCATAGTTTCTTCTGTTGGCATCATAGTTTTTTTGCTATCAGAATTTGAATATTCTACAATCAGTGGTTTTTTAACATTAAATGTAGTTGTTTTTTTCTTGGGTATTTCTTCTTCTAAAGAGCTAGTTATTTTAACATCATCTTTTGGAGTTTTACTTTTATCTGAACTACTTTCAATTATTAAACCTTTTGGTTTATTTTTAAATGTTTGTTTTTTAACTTGAGTAGAGATATTTTCTTCGATATAAGGTAATTCTTCATTTTCATATTCTACTTCATTTTCTTCTTCTTCTTCTTCACTTGCGCTTTTTCTCTCAGATGAGCTACTTTCAACAATTAATAAAGGTTTAGATTTAGATTTAATAGGTTCAACAATTTCTTCTTCTTCCATCTCTTTAGAACTTGTTTCACTAAAACTTGGAGAGATTTCTTCAGAATAACTTTCTACAGGAATTTTATCCAATATATTTTTTAAACCTGGAACTGGATATGATATAATTAGAGATTCTAATGGTGTTTGCAACAAAGTATAACCAAATGATTCCATATTTTCAAAACTTGGCATCTCTCTAACTACACCTTGTTTAGTTGTAATTGTAAATCTTTTATTTCTAAGATTATAGATTATGTATTTATAACAACAATACTGACACTTACCACAATTTTCACATTCACCAATTTTAATCAAATATAAACCTAAAATACGTTTTTTGTCTTCAAAACTTATTTTTTTAAGATTCATTTGATATTGAGGATATTTATTTGCAGGAAATGTATGTTTCGGTGCAAATTCATTGGGATAAATTCTATAAGGAAAAGTATAAGGATTTTCACCTCTAACAAATGAAATGTATCCAGTAGCTTTTCTGATTAATAATTCCTCTCCATTATCCTTAAAATTACCATTTTTATCAAAAATATCTTTAACTTCTATTCTTCCTCTTCTATCATTTGTATTCATAATATTTAATAACCAAACAACTTCTTTATAATTATTATACATTGGAGTAGCTGAGAGAAGAAGAAATCTCATATTTTGAGCGGCTTTCACCAAAAATTCTAAGTTAATAGCTACTTTTTTATTTTCATTATCATCTGTTTTACGTATATTATGAACTTCGTCAATAACAATTAATCTATTATCAAATTCATTGCGAAGACGTCGAATTACTCTACTATTTAATTCAACTTTTGTATCCTTAAGCATTTGAATTTTAGTTCTTTCTTTTTTCTCTCCAATTTCTCCTTGTCTTCTTTTTTCAAATTTCTTCTTAACTTCTTCTTCATAATTCATGGTTTTAATAATGTAATTTGCAAACTGAACATAACCTAAGAAAATATAATAAGTATTTATTAAAGTTTTAATTTGACTAATAATTTTTTCTTTTGGGGTCGGACTATTCATAGGATTAATTTCTTTTAAAAGTTTATTACCAACACAGCCTCTCATACTCCAAACACCATTTACTTCTTTCAGTTTTCTCTCATCAAATAATTGTAGTTTAAAGTTATCCTGAACGTTTTCAGATGCAACAATAATAATTCTTTTTGTTATACCCATTTGTTTCATATAATCTCTCATTTCTTCGCATACACCAATAGCACTACATGTTTTACCTGAACCTAATCCATGATATAATAATAAACTACTATATGGTGTTTGAAATGACATAAAATTTTTAACAAATGCTTGGTGAGGTTGTAACTCAAAATCAGCTTTTGCCAAAATATCTGCTTGCTTCTTAATATTTTCATAAATTGTTCCATCATATTTGGTATCATTAAACTCCTTTTTTGTTGCAATTCTTATATTAAATTCTTTATCATTTAAATTTGGATATAAATATTCATTCTCATTTTCATGTTCAGATAAATAATTTCTCTCTGCAACTTCTTTTTTAAGTTGAAATTTATTGCATTCAGTAGTAAAAAAATTTTCATAGTTACATTTTATTTTCTTAAATTCTTCTTCTAGTTCATAATCAGTATCACTTGTTATATCGGGTCTAGAAGATGACGTTTCTGGAACAGATGATGAAGAATTTGAAGATGGAATAGATGATAAAGATGGAACAGATGGAATAGATGATAAAGATGGAACAGATGGAATAGATGATAAAGATGGAACAGATGATGAAGATGGAACAGATGATGAAGAATTTGAAGGTCTTGATAAAGGAATTTTTGCAGAACTAGTATTATCCAATTTTTTGTCATTTATTTCCTGAACCGGAATATCGAGTTCACTTGGAATACTTTCCTCTTCATCGGAAGAATCTTCTATTATAAATTTCTTTTTCGGATTATCTGTCATAATATTATATATTATGAATATAATCTATATTCTTGTAATACTTTATTAATATTTACTATTAATTCCTTTTTTTCTAAATTATATGGTCTTATTGATTCTAAACATTTATTAATTGTTTTCCATTCTAATTTGCTAACCTCTGTAATTTGAAAATTATTTAAATGTTCTTTATCGGATTCTAAATTATCAATTAATGCTAAAAAATACTTATGTTTATATGACTTATGATTTGAACCTATAAACATTTCTTCAAATGGCAAAATATTTTCAACTATTGTTAACTTAGTTTTTTTAATACCTGTCTCTTCCTCAAATTCTCTTAAAGCACAATCTAAATCTTTTTCTTTTTGATTTCGTCTTCCTTTTGGAAATTCCCATTCTGTTTCTTTCCATTCTGTATTACTCATTTCTACTATATCTTTTAAAATATAAAATTTATCACAAATTATTATACCTTCTTTTAATAACTCAAACTTCTTTTTTGATGCATGTTCTTCGCTTTTAAATTGAATATTAATATCTCCCCACATTTCTGTCCATAAAGTATCAAATGGTAACTCTAATATACGTTTTTTTTCAATAATTGACATTTCATCAATCATTGTTAATAATTGTTTTAAATTGTATAGTGAATACTTTCCTCTAATAAAATCTATATAACCAAAACTATCCTTACGACGAATCATAAGAAATTGTAATCCTTCCAAACTATCTCTAAACACTATTATTCCATAACTTGTAATTGGTAATTTACATTGATGAAACATGTGGCCTTGTTTCCCGCAATTATTACACACATTTGTATTTTTATTCATATATCTAAATAAATAAATAAATAAATAAGGTTTAAATTATATTTTGTATATATATAAATGCCAGGTTCACATTTATATAATTTAGGTTTGTATCAGAAGCATTTTCTCTCAACATCAAGAGTTACTGGTCCAGCAATTAATATGGGTTGTACAAAAGGAAGAGGCTCAACAACTCGTATGTTTAATTATTGTAATCAACGCTCAGCTAATCCATCTTTATGTATAAATCAATTTATTACTATCCAAAAACCATCTATACCATCTTGACATTATATTATGTAAAACAAGAAGAAGACGGAGATGCGAACGAGATAATATATACTTATTGTGTCCCTAAAAAAGTTTCAGAAAACAATAATCAAACATATAACTTATATCAACAATCTGGCGAAGATGATAATAGTTGGATGTCAAAAATAGTAACAAATGGATTAATCGTTTATTTTTCAAAAACAAATGATGTAAAGGAATGGGTTGTAAATGATTTAGGTTTACAGAATAGTTAAATTATTAATATTTTTTTAATAGAAAATGTTAATGTCAACAACTATTTATCTAGACCCAAAAATTTGGGGACCACATTATTGGTTTTTTTTACATACTGTAGCAATAACATATCCTCATCATCCAAATGCAGTTACAAAAAAGAAATATTATGAGTTTGTACAGAATTTACCTCTTTTTATACCAGTTGAGCAAATTTCGAAAGAAATGGAAAAAATGATTGATTTATATCCAATTACACCTTATTTAGATAACAGAGATTCATTTGTAAGGTGGATGCATTTTATACATAATAAAATAAATGAGAAATTAGAAAAACCACAAATAACATTAAATGATTTTTTTGTCCAATATTACAATGAATATAAATCACAAAATGAAAAACTAGCAGAATTTTATAAGGTTAGAGAGAAACTTATTTATGGAGGAATTTTAATATCAATTTTAGGTGCAATTTACTATTTATATGATAAATAAATAATATGTCTATATATAAATGGTAAAAACTATAAAAAATTATAGAAATAAAGGTGGTAAAGTAAATAAAGGTGGTAAAGTAAATAAAGGTGGTAAAGTAAATAAAGGTGGTAAAGTAATAGCATCAGGAGGTTATGGATGTGTTTTCGACCCAGCGTTAAAATGTGAAGGTGCGTCCAAACGCGAGTCAAGCAAGATATCTAAATTAATGACAGATAAACATGCAACACAAGAGTACGAGGAAATAAATAAAATTAAGGAAAAATTAGATTCAATCAGAGATTATGAAGACTATTTTTTAATATATGATACTACATTATGTAGACCAGGAAAACTAGAATCATCTGATTTAACTGCATTTAATGATAAATGTAGTGCATTACCAAAAGACAATATAAATAAATCAAATATAAATTCAAAATTGAATGAAGTAATGTCTTTGAATTTACCAAATGGAGGTTTGCCTGTAGACGATTATATTTATGCAAATGGTGGTTATGATAAATTATATAAAACTCATATAGCATTAGTAAATTTACTTAAAAAAGGAATAGTTCCAATGAATCAAAGAGATATATATCACAGTGATATAAAAGATTCAAACGTTTTGATTGATGACACTGGTTCATCATTAAAGGCGCGTTTAATTGACTGGGGTTTGACAATAGATTACACAGAAGATTTGGCTGAAAAATTTCCACAAAATTGGAGAAATAGACCTTTACAGTTTAATGTGCCGGTTTCAGTAGTAATATTTACAGATTTGTTTTATGAAAAATATACAAATTATTTAAAAGATGGCGGTGAGGTAGAAGAGAATGCTCTTAGACCATTTGTAATTGATTATTTAAATCAATGGATTAAAGAAAGAGGTGCTGGTCATTACAAATTTATTAATGAAATTATGTTTCTATTATACAGTAGCACTTTAAAAAGCATAACTGAAGCTAGTAAACCAGGTGTGGTCGAAACAGAAATAACAATGCCTTATATAATTAATTATATAATTAAAGTATTAATTAATTACACAAAATTTAAATCAGATGGTTCACTTAATTTGAGAGAATATTTGAATGAGGTTTATATAAAAATAGTTGATGTGTGGGGTTTTATTACAGTTTATTATCCATTTTTAGAAATGTTCAGTAAAAATTATTTTACATTAAATGAAAATGAATTAAAAATATTTAAACAATTGCAATATATTTACAATGAATATTTATATACTCCTCGTGCAACACCATATAATATGGATGAGTTATATGACGACCTTAAGACATTAGGAAATTTAATACATATAGTAGCACATGGTAAGCAAAAAACATCTTCACAGCGTTCTTTAGCAAGTGGTATAAAAACACGCAAAAATAGACGTAACAACTCTAGTTCATCTTTATTTAAAAGAAAGAAATTTATTAAAAGATTCAAAACCCCATTTTTCTTATCATTAAAATAAAAATCTAAACTATTTGTATAATGAAGGATTTTAGTAAGATATGTACTCCGGCAAAAATTTATTTTGCAATCGCTGTTATTGCAACAATCGTTGCATTATTTAGTGGTGCATCAATTATGTTTGCATTTATGAAGCTTATATTTGCATTTATTTGGACTTTTGTTTTAGGATGGTTATGTGATAAAGGATTTACATCTATTTCATGGTTCTTAGTTCTATTACCATATATTATTATAGCTTTAGCTATGTTGAATATATATCGCGTTACTCACGAACAAAGACAAATGCTAAGAACCATCCAATTACAAGGAGCTTATGGTCAAGAAGCCATGACTGCTGGTATGATACCTACTATGCCCAAGAAGAAATAAACGTAATAATTTATTTTTTTAATTTTTTAATATTTTTATATTATTATTATAAATTAATAATATAGTATGAGACTAGAAATATTTGTATTAGGATTGACAGCATTTTTTGTATATAATGCGTATACTGATGGAAAATATACAAAAATGTTATTATCATTTAAAAAATATTATAAAATGATTTTTTATGCACTTTTAGGGATAGGTATTTATTATATGTTAAAAAGAAATCCAACAAAAGGAAAAGATATGTTGTTATATGCAAATAATTACATAAAATATTTACCGATAGATCGTAATTCGATGGATATGTTGAGTCCTATTATTGATTTTACTGGAACATCTGAATCAAGTTTTATGGAATCCTTTAATGATATTCCGCCACAAATGCCAGGATTTTGTTCTGAACAAAGAATTACAAGCTCTGGGAGGGGAGGAACTAAGCGTTCAGTTAGCGAAACTAAAAAGAAATATGTTGCAGCTAGTCAAGAGTGGAAATGTGGACATTGTCATAATAAATTAGACCATACTTTTGAGATTGACCATAAGATGCGTTTAGAATATGGTGGTGGAAATGATGTTAATAATTTAATCGCATTATGTCGCAATTGTCATGGTAAAAAGACTGCAAGTGAAAATATGTAATTAAATAAAATAAAATAAAATATTTTTGAGATAAAACGTATCAACCTAATAATCAAGAATGAATAATTCAACTATTTATTATATTCCATCTCCAGATGACACCAGATATTCACTAGAATACGCCAAATACTGAATTATAAAAATAAAAAAAATTGAAATAAATTAATGTAATAAAATAAATATCAGATAAGTATTACATTAATCATTATTCAAAATGAATATTTTATTGATTCTTCTAGGCTGTAATATTTCCTATTTGTTAAGTAATAGGATTGATACAGCTATAAATTTTGTCGGTAAATTTAATGAGACGAATGTAGATTGGTTTTTAAGTGGTGGAATTAAAAATCCACATGAAGATACAATCACGGAGGCAGAAAAAATGGCGCAACAAATTTCAAAGTTCGAGAAAATTCATACACCCGACTTACGAGGTAATGATTGGAATTATGTTTACGATAATATTGCTACAAATACTGCGGAAAATTTTATAATGGCAAGAAATTTTATAAATAGAAAAATTAGAGATTATGATGAAATATATGTAATTACATCAGAATTTCATCACAATAGAGCAAATAAAATTGCTGAAAAAATATTGCCAATAGAGCCTAAATGGATATTAGGAAATGCAAAACTTGATGATTCTATTTACTGGGAAAAAATTCACATAAGAAATGTCGACAATGATGTCCAAAAAGCATTAAATAAATTTCCTATTTTATAAAGTTGATTTACAATATATTATAGCATAATAATTATACACCCTCGCACATTTAAAACGGCACAAAAATACAAAAATAAATATTATGATAAATTACATAAATAATATTTATCATACTATACTAAATATGAATGTTGATGAAGTTATAACCAAAAATAAATTATTAGAAGAAGAGAATAAAAAATTACAAGATGAATTAATCCAAACCAAAGAGCATCTAAAAAAATATACGGCTCCTTCTAATATGAAAAAATATTACGAAAATCACAAAGAAGAAATTAAACAAAAAGTTAAGGAACATAAGGAAAAAACAAACTATGTTTATGTTCCATCACCTGAACAAAAAAAGGAATGGGCAAGAACAGCATATTTGAATAAAAAAGCAAAAATAAAAAAAATGGTAGAAAAAAACGAAAAGGAAAACATTTAAGAAAAAATATATATTTATTTATATAAAAAACTATATAAAAATATAATCTTTAGTAAATATATAGAATGTCTAACGGAGTAAAGAAAAAGAAGAAGATGAAAGACGAATTCAAAGAATTTAGGAATAATGATAAATCTGCTTACAAAACATTCAAAATACCACTCAAATCTATTTTACTCAATCGGGAGTTGGTTCAACCAGTAATAAACAATCTGGTTTTTGAAATGAATGATTTGATGATACATTCCTACCAGTTTATTCGGTTGTATGTTTTGAATTGCTATTCCAATAAAATTGCTTTGCCTGAAATTGATAATACATTTATTTTGTATTGTATCAAATCATTAGGAACGCGAAGCAATCAAGGTGTGAAAAGTAAAAATACCGAACTACTTGATAAGTTGGAAAAGTTTTATTTGGAAGAATATCAACCATTGGTAAATCACGAGAAAACAAATTTGAAAAACACTACTTTTTTATTACCTTATTTAGCAACGCAAATTCATACTTCTTTATCCAACAACGCACAAGAACATTTCATTCAGCACTTTTTGAGATTTATCAATAAAACAACCACAAATATAACAGAAGATAAATCCATTTTATTCAAACTGAAACATCAACTTATGACTTTGAATAATGAAACGGATGAAATTTTCAATGAATGGAAAATCACTAATTTGTCCAACATTTTACCAACCAATATTACAAAGTCAGTTTATTATGATGTGAAAGTTAGACCATTTGAATATTTGAAAGCAATGTTGTATATGAATGAAGTATTGGAAAAACAAGAAAGTAAATTATTTCAACCCTTACCACTACGAAACAATATCATTCCAAAACATATTATTTTGGACACAGCAAGTTTGGTTAGTTTATTTTGTCCAGCAAATAAAATAGATGGAATAAAAAAGGGTGAATTACATAAAAACCTCAAAGAAAACCAACGTGATATTTGGAAGGCCTTTTTGAATTTGAACCATAAAATATTTAGAAACCAACATTATCAGTTCCATCATCAAATACAAACTGACGGAATTAGTTGTTGCTTATTGTTTATTAGAAAAGATTTGAAAGATAAGAAATGGGGTTCAAGAGTTCCAAGCATTCCAGAACAAGACTTTTATGGTATTGAAGATTTATCCAAAGAACAATTAGATACATTGAAAGATAGGAATATTGTTGGTTGTGACCCTGGAAAACATAGTTTAGTGTATATGATGGATAAGAATGGTAATAAATTACAATACACATCATCACAACGAAAGATAGAAAGTTATGGAAAGAGAAACCAACGAATATTATTACAAGAAAAGAAACGAAATAAAATTATTGAAAAAGAAACTCATTTATCAGTTCAAAATAGCAAATCTGTTGATTATATAAAGTTCAAAGCATATTTAGTTGAAAAGGATAAACTAAATAAAGCAACAACAGAGTTTTACAGACGTGATGTATGGAGGAAAATGAAATTTAGGCAATATAGTTATGGTAAGAAATCAATAGATACATTCCTGAATAAAATCCAAGAAATATTCGGTTCAAATGTTCTAATTGGTTATGGTAATTGGAGTAGGGATACACAAATGAAACATTTTATGCCTACGATGAATAAAGGATTAAGAAAGCAAATCCATAAAAGATATGATACTATTACAATCAACGAATTCAACACAAGTAAGAAATGTTGTGATTGTTATAATGAAATGAAACATTACCGAGATAAAAAGAATAAGGAAGTATATCGTCTTTTCGTGTGTTCTAACTGCGTGAGTTGCCAAAACAAACAAAATGTATTTAGAACTCGAGATGCGAATTCCGCAGTAAATATAATGAACTTAACTACTTGTTGGATAAAAAATCAAACAAGACCAGAAGAGTTTAGCAGGGCATCGTCTTTCACTTGTTTATGAGAAAAAACAAGAAAAAGTAAGACCATCGTTGTTAAAGCCGAAGGGAAGCGGTAAGCACAACTATTGATTTTACACTTTTGAAATTTTTTATTTTGGCATTAAGTGTGCCATTTTAAATGTTCAAGGGTGTAAAATCTAATATTATTCTATTATAATAATATATGGATAATACTAATACATCTACAAATAATGAAAATTTAATACCAAAATTAAAAACTTCTGGGGTTTTTAATATTTTTTCTGGATTAATAATTTTTTTAATTATTATGATGTTTATGATATTTTATGATGTTAGTCCAAACTTTAATAAACCATCTAAATCCCAACAACAAATGGTTGCTGATGTTTTTATTATTTTATTTTTCTCTCTATTAGTGGTAGGAATATGTATTATTTTTTTACCTAATGCCAAAGAAATTAAACAATTATTCGAACAAATTGGAAATGTTACCTATGTCATTTTATATACCATATTTGCAATATTATTTTACACTATGATTTCCAAAGATATTTTAAATGATTATTCCCACCTAATTAACCCAGTCATGTTAGGTTTAGGTGCCTTTTCATTTTATAAAGGAACTAGTGATAATTATATAGAAAAATTTAATACCAACTATGAGAGAATTAAAATGTTAATCTTATTATTTTGTCTAATAACTATCATTATTACCTTTTATAATGTAAATCCTGGAGATGTTTCTTCTCAATATTTTGGATATTCTTTGTTACTTACTATCATCATTTCTGTATTTGCATTGTTATATGTAATAATATTGATGACATTACAAAGTGATGAAGGTAAAATGCAAAAAAATTTATTAAATAATTTTTCATCATTTGGAGCATATGGTTCTATACTGTTTATTTTATTTTTAGTTGTAATAACTGTACTTATATCAAGCAATAAAGATAGTTTCTTTGCCAATAAAGAAAAATCTGTTTCTGTAATTATAATGGTACTTATAATATCCATATTATGGTCTGTATTACTAGGAGCTAATTTATTTTCTGATGCTCCAAATAATATGGCAGATTTGAATAAAATGGATTTATTTAAAAAAAGTCTTTTGATTTTATTTGGTCTGGTAATATCCGGATTACTTATTTTTTGGATTACTTACAATATTGAAAATTTGTCTGGTAATTCTAGTATAGTTAGATTTATTTTAAATCTACTTCTTGTAGTAATCATTTTAGGTTTAATTTATAAAACAATTAATGTTAAATTACCAGCAGGTAATACAAAAAAGAACAGTTTCTTTAATTTATTATCAAGCACCTTATTATATATTCCATGTTTAATTAGCGGAGGTTTTGATTCGTTAGGAAAAGTTGCAGTTGGTGAGTATAATGCTACAAATGCTGGTTCTTTTATGATGTTGACCCTTGCATTAGCTCTAATTGTCGTATATTTTACAACTCCATCTTTACTCAATTTAGTTAGCACTCAAGGTGGTAAGCAACTTGTAAATAAACCAGTTTATACTGACACTGAATATAGTCTTGGAAGTTATCAAGATTTGAATGGAAGCGATAATTTTGACTACCATTATGCAATATCTTGTTGGGTTTTTGTCCATGCTATCGGGCCAAATACTAGTTCTGGTTTTAAGTCACTATTAAATTTTGGTAATAAACCTAATATTTTATATAATGCAAAGACGAATACTTTAATGGTTACAATGCAACAAAAAGATTTAAAAAATGTTACCAAAAATAAATTAATTGATTTTGACAATGAAGGCAACAGAATCATATATGTTAACAAAAATTTCCTACTACAAAAATGGAATAATATAATGGTAAATTATAATGGAGGAACATTAGACATATTTTTAAATGGCGAATTAGTAAAATCATCTATAGAAGTTGTACCTTATTATACATTTGACAATTTAACAATTGGAGAGAATGATGGAATTAAAGGAGGAATATGTAATGTAGTTTACTTTAGACGCGCTTTAACTTCTCAAAATATTTATTATATTTATAATACTGTTAAAGATAAAAATACGCCTACATTAAATGAGTCAAATGAGACAATAATGATTGAAAATATTAATCAAGCAGCTAAAACTGTTGTTAATAGTTAAGCTATTTAATTTAATTTAATTTAATAATAATTAATTAACTAAATTAAGTAGAAAATTTCTAAATCTATATTATACAATGAGTCCTTTAAGTATTGTAATTACAATAGTTGTCGTAGTCTTAATCTTAATGTTATTGAGATATATATTTACAGACCCATATACATTACAAAATATTCAAGATGGTAAAACTACATCTACAATTAATGCATCAGATTTAGCAACAAATGGTTCTGATGTTCCATCTAGCAATTTCGCTTATTCAGTCTGGTTTTATGTTAATGACTGGAACTATCGTTATGGTGAACCCAAAGTTATTTTTGGTAGAATGGGTGGTAAATCTGGTAATGAAGGAGGTTCCGTTCCTGGAGTAGGTGGTCTAGACCCTTGTCCTGCAGTTGTTTTAGGTGCGATTGAAAACAACATTTCCGTTTCTTTAGGTTGTTACCCTGGTATTGACCAAGAACCAACTACTCCTGGTGGAAACACTGTTGTTCATACATGTAATGTTGCTAACGTTCCTATTCAAAAATGGGTTAATCTTGTTATTAGTGTCTATGGTAGAACTATGGATTTATATATTGATGGTAAATTAGTTAGAACATGTTTATTACCAGGTGTAGCTACTATTAATAATGATGCTAATATTTTTGTTACTCCAAAAGGAGGTTTTGATGGATGGACGTCTAAGCTTCAATATTATCCTAATTCACTTAATCCTCAAGAAGTATGGAATATCTATAGCAGAGGTTATTCCGATTGGGCAAGTATGTTTAACTCATATCAAATTGAAATTTCTTTAATACAAAATGGAACAACTCAAAGTAGTGTAACCATTTAGATTATTTAAATATATAAGTTTATAAATTTTCTTATTTATTTAATATATACAATGAGTGATAATGGAGTATTCAATACATTTTCGACAAATAAAGGAACTTTTGGAACTAGAGAGTTTTTAGAATCAAATAGTTTAGTAGCTAAATTTGCATTTCTTTTATTAGTTATTTTTGGATTTGTTATCCTTTTAAGAGTAGGTATATCTGTATTAGCGTATTTTTTAAAACCTAATGAGTCACCTCATTTAATTGATGGTATGGTTGATGCTAAACAAATGATTATTTTTACTCAAGACCCTAGCAGCAATGGAGCTGTTACTATTTATCGTTCAGTTAATGCAAATGATGGTTTAGAATTTACGTGGTCTACTTGGATTTTTATTGATAATTTACAAACTAATGAAGGAAAATACAAACATATATTTAGCAAAGGTAATAGTAACTTAAATGAAAATGGTATGATTCAACCAAATAATGCACCTGGATTATATATTGCTCCTAATACTAATGCATTAGTTGTTGTAATGAATACCTTTAACGTTATTAATGAAGAAGTTCTTATTCCAGATATTCCACTTAATAAATGGGTCAATGTTATTATAAGATGTGAAAATACAACTATGGATGTTTACATTAATGGAACTATTACCAGAAGTATTAATTTAATTGGCGTCCCTAAGCAAAATTATGGTGACGTATATGTTGCTATGAATGGCGGGTTCGATGGTTACATTTCCAATTTATGGTATTATAATTATGCTTTAGGAACTGCTGCTATTCAAAAAATTGCCAATAATGGACCTAATACTAAGATGATTGGAGGTAATGGTATGTTGGATAGAATGTTTAATTACTTATCTATAAGATGGTTTTTTTATGGAGCAAATGATGCTTTTAATCCTTAGACCTGGTGGAAATTACTAAATTCATAGGTTATTTATCTAATTTAATAAATAATCTATATATAGATGTCTAAAAATAATTATAATCCAATACCTCCTAGAGTATGGTCTAGAGTTGAAAATCCATGTGTATTTATTGTTCCAGGTAGTAACTATGAACTAGCATTTATTCCTTTGACTGGACAAACAGTATCACAAGCACAAGCTGATTATGAAACTAAACAAATTTATAAAGGAAATATATTACAATATAAAGGAAATAGTGCTAGATTAACTAAAACACAAAAATATTCTCAACTTGCTAGAATGGCTGGACCTAATAGAACTAAAGTTTTTGCTACACAATCTCAAACATATTCTAATCCTAATACTACTGGACTATTACGTCAAAATTTTAACACATATCCATTTCCTAATCAAATTGTTGGCGCACCAAATAATATTTCTGGACCTTTTGCGTATGGTATACCTAACCCAAATGATTGTTCGTCAAATACTATCATTGATGGTGGAACATTAGTTTGTGGAACATTTGCTAACCCATGCTCTGGAGAGATTATTAAAAGAGGAAATACTTCTGCTACTATATGTGCCCCTGCGTCAGCATCTAATGTTCCTGGTGCTTCTGTTTTATGTTGGAATAATAATGTACAAACTTGGTTTCCAAGACAAAGATATTTCATGAATAATAGCACAGATAAATGGCCTGTTAATTATAAAGGATTTGTTAGTGCTTTAGGACCTAAATCACCTATTCTTACTGGTTTTCTAGAGGATTGTGTAATTAATCTCTCATGGACACAACCACCTTCATGTTTACAAATTACAAATTATGATATTTATATTAATAATTCTTTTTATGTGCGTCTTCCATCTAATGTTAATACATATAGTTTTTCAGTATCAAATGATTCTAATGAAATTTTTATTAAATCTGTAAGTAATTCGATACCTTCAAATCCATCCAATATTATTGATTTTATAGTATTATTTCCAGTTATAATAAGCAATACAACAAATATTAAGCATAAAACTTATTCTCAATCTAATTATAGAGCAATAGTTATTGAATCAACATTAACACCTACATTATTTTCAGGACCACAATACATTAGTTATGGAACATTTACTATTGATTACGGCTGTACAGAAGGTGATATTTTTCCAATTAATATATTGCTTGTCGGTGGAGGTGCTGGTGGAGCCTCAGGTTATAATTCTACAAATGGAGGTGGTGGTGGTGGTAGTGGAGCTGTCAGCCAAGCACTTAATTTTACACCAACTTCAGGTGTAACATACAGTTTTGGTGTTGGAGTTGGTGGTGGTGGAAGAACGCCTGGTAATGGTGGTGGTGGTAATTCTACTGGTACAAGTGGTCAGGCTAGTTATTTAAAATTTAATACATCAGAATTAATATCTAATGGTGGAGGGCAAGGATTAGGTATAGGAACCACTTCCGGTTATGGTGGTGGTTTTGGTGGAAATGCTACAAAAAATCTTTTAGGTCCATTTTTTGGATATGGAGGTAGTAGTGGGGGAGGAGGTTATAGTAATAATGGAGGAAGTGTAAGTAATCCTGGACCTTCAGGTACGGGTTATACTAATAATGGTATTCAAGGAAGTATTGGTGGAGTCAGTTCTGAAACTGGTGGTAATGGAGCAAATCAATTTATCCAAAATATAACAGTTCCAGCAATAGGAACTATTTATTTTGGAGGTTCTGGTGGTGGTGGAGGAGTATATGGCGGTAATGCAGGAAATAATGGATTAGGTGGTTCTGGTGGATTAAAAAATTCTGGTCCAAATGGTGGAACAAATGCTACAACTTATGGAGCCGGCGGAGGAGGTGGAGGAGCTATTAGTGATTTAACTAATACAGGTGGAAATGGTGAAAATGGTGTAATAATTTTTTGGTGGTCTGTTCCATAAATATTTAAGCTCTCAAATTTGGATTCATACAAATTTCCTGACTTGGAAAAATATCTCCTGACATACATGTGTCATTTACACCAACTTGTGCACAACTTCTGAATCCTCTATCTTCTCCGATATAACACCATCCAGATTTCATAGAACTTGATGCATCATGTGCTTCGTAATCTTGTTGAGGAGATTGTTGACTTTGTGCTGTATTAAGAGCTCTATTTAAAGTGGATTGGTCGCCTTGCGAATATACGTCAACTTGTTGTTGATTAATTGGTTGACCTTTTACATCAGATTGAGCAACGTTAGGTGTTACATCTTGAACAGCAGATAATACTGATTGAACAACACCAGCAGTTCCTCCAACAACAGCCTTTGCTCCTTCAGCAGAAACATCTACAGCTTGTCCAGTAACAGCAACAGTTGTTCCAAAAATCTTACCTAATAATGGAGCAAAAAAACTTGTAATATCTTGAGTTCCTTTAGCTAGATAAGCAAAAATATTAAATCCTAAAAATGCCAAAATTAAAATAATGACAATCCATGTAGTGGCATTTATATTTTTTAAACTATCAAAAAATCCGGTATCATCAGAACTGGAAAAATTTGACGATGGGAATGCTGATTCACTTGACTGTAATACAGTCTCAGATATGTTATTATTTGCACTATCCATTTATAATAAAAAAGAATATATTAATTTTTACTATAAATTCGCATAAATTTATTTAAAGGTTAATAAATACAAAAGTTGATTTAAATCACCTAAAATTGTATCACGAATACTAAATAAATCGGTATTGTTCATTGATAACATACCTTTATTATCATTTAAACTGACTAAATATCCTTTAAATGCTTCAATTTCTCTCTTAAATGCCTCTTGATTAGTTAAATCGATAAGTTTAAATTTCCTTTCAGGATTGCTTAATAAATCTATACGTGAACCAGTCTTTCCTAAAATAATTTCAATAAAAGAATCAATATTTGCGTTTAATTTGGTATATAATTCATCGGTTGCTTTATGTGTAGCAAAACTAGTTGTTTTCCAATGAAATAATTTAACCATCATTAGCATTTCTAAAAAGACTACAGTGATTTCTTTTTGAAACGCGACTAAAGATGAAGTTCCTGAAGTTCCTGAAGTTCCTGAAGTTTTTCTTCTACGAGTACCTCCTTTTCTTGAACGATGATGTTTTGTTGACATATTTATATATAGTATAAATAATTTATTTTTCTTTAATCATTTTGTCAATAGCAGTTGCATTTGATATATTTCGTATTATTTTATCATCCTTATCTTCATCGGATGTCATAACTTCTATAACCATTTTATCATGTTTATCTGAGATTTTAGAAGATGAATTACTATATTCAGGATATTTCGCTCGAAACGCTGGTAATAACCTTATATTTTTGTTGGATACTCTTTTGATAGCTTTTCTAAGTTTACTTTTTCTTTCATCTTCTTTACTCCATTGATTTTCATCTTTGATATACATAGTTTCGCGCTTTTTATCTGTGCAATGCACCGGTCTCTGAGTAACATCCATTGCCTTCAAGTTTGTAGTGATAATATTAGAAATACCTTCAACATATCCTACTTCAGCGAATTTTTCAAGATCGGACAGTTGAAGTTTAATTGAATCGACAAAATCTGTAATATTCATCGCATCTTTACACGTCTCATTTAAGAAAACTTGTAGATTGAATGTTTTGTTATTCGAATAATTATTACTGTTAGTATTATGACTATTATTCCCGACACCATTTTCAATCACCTTCATCATCATACCTTGTTGTTCTATAAGCATATTTTTGTAATCAGTGCATTCTTTAATTAAGAACATAATAAGCTCATCTTTATCCGTAATAGATTTAGCTTTCTCTTCAATATATTGTTTATTAGATTGTTCAGAGCATTTTTTTTTATGTTTCCATAAACCAGACGTAGACTGAAATTTTTTATTACAATTTTTACACGATAATGTATCTATATTAATTGATAAATTGTTTATATTGTCATTTGCAAGATTAATTTGGTTATTAAATATACTTAAATTATCATAAGTCATATTTTTTTCATATATAATTTTAGATTGTATTGTATTTAGTGAAGGATTTAATAAGTTAAAATGTTCTTGTTCTTTACTTCTTGCTTCAGATGAATCTTTACAATTGTATTTTGCTATTTCTATCATATCCCAATTATTCCATCCTCCATTAGCTCTAATAGTTTTATAAACTTTTAAATTAGATTTAAGTGTTTCATTACTACAAGAATATTTATGTTGATATTTTCTTTTAATAAAATTAGTAGTATTACCAATATATATGTCATCTATATCTTTATTTTTACAAAATATTTTATAGATAATTGTATTTGAATAATCAATTTTATCTTTTGGCATATATAATCTGGTATGAGATTATTTTATATCAAAATATCTTAAAATCATTTCTAAAATCTCATTATTCTTTCCAAAAATCTTATTATTCTTTCCAAAAATCTCATTATTCTTTCCAAAAATCTCATTATTCTTTCCAAAAATTTCCATTGAGAAAAAATCTTTAAGTTTTTATAAAAAAATTACAATAACAAATAAAAATGTTTGGTTTAATTTGTTACGATAAATTTTCATTATCGTAATAAAAAAATTCAGTCAGTAAGGACGTTTTCGGCAAGTCATTTTTGGACATTTTTTTTGTCCATTTTAAGAAAGTCAAAATACTTTTCACTTTTCAAAAACATCTAATTTTATATAATAAATTGAAAACCCTACTTAAAGAAAAAAGTTATTTATTTATCTTGGATTGATGTAACCTTAGAAATATTCTTGATTATTTTTTCTTTCTTATCATCGTCTGTTTCCATAGCTTCTACAATCATTTTATGATATATATCAGATGTTTTAGAAGAAGAATTTCCGTAATCAGGATATTTCTCTCGAAATGCCGGTAACAGTCTTATATTTTTATTAGCTACTCTTGTTATAACTTTCTTTAATTTAGTTTTCTTTTCATCTTCTTTATTCCATTCTCCTTCGTCTTTTATATACATAGTTTCCCTTTTCTTGTCTGTGCAATGAACTGGTCTAATAGTCTCATCTAAGTTATTTAAGTTTTTCACTATTATTTTCGAAATTCCTTCTACATATCCAAGTTCACCTATTTCCATCAAATCACTCAACTGTAATTTTATGGAATCAACAAAATCGGTAATGTTCATAGCATTTTTACATGTTTCATTTAAAAAGAAGTTTAGATTAAATGCTTTGTTATGAGAATTGGTGTGAGTATTATTTGTAGTGTTATGACTATTATTCATTGTTCCATTTTTAACAATTTCTAAAATCATTTCTTTAATATCAGAATGCTCTTTAATTAGTTCTGAATTTTGCTTAATTAACATACACATAAGTTCTTTATCGGATGGTTCATCTTTTTCTTTTTCTTTTTCTTTTTCTTCAATTTTTATACAAACCTTTTTATGTCTCCATAATCCAGTTCTATCATTGTATTCTTTTTCACAATTTTCACACATATAAGAGTGTTTTTCGTTTTTTTCGTTTTTTTTGTTGCTAATATGTTTTTTGGTTACAATGTGTCTATTATAATCTGTTAATTTACATGTATTAAAGTCACATAAATTACAATAATATGGCTTGTCGTTTTTTTTCGCGATTATTGTTGACAAATCAATTTCATTATTAATACAATTCATATGCTCATTATATTGTTTAGGACTTTTACATTGTAAATTACATATATTACAGAAATACTTTTTTATATCAACATAAGGTGGACAGCTATTTAAACATGCTTTCATGATATTATAATGTTCTTGTTCTTTTATTCTAGCCTCTATTGAGTCTTTACAACTATATTTTGCTATTTCAACCATATCCCAATTCTCCCAACCTCCATTTAATCTTATTACATTATAAATTTTCAAAGTATTATTTAAATTGTTAGATGCTATTTTGTGTGCGTATTTTCTTTGAATAAAATTAGTAGTATGTCCAACATACACATCTGTTATGCTTTCATCTTTACAACAAATTTTATATATAATAGTATTAGAATAATCAACGTCTTTTTTCGGCATCTTATTTTATATTATATTATAAGATGTTTTCTAAATATTAATCTTATAATATCTTTTAATGAAAATATTAAAAATTTTCCAAAAAAAAAATTACAATCACAAAATAAAAATGTTTGGTTTAATTTGTTACGATAAATTTTCATTATCGTAATAAAAAAATTCAGTCAGTAAGGACGTTTTCGGCAAGTCAATTTTGGACATTTATTTTTGTCCATTTTAAGAAAATCAAAATACTTTTCACTTTTCAAAAATATCTAATTTTATATAATAAATTGAAAAACATACTTAAAGAAAAAAGTCACTTTATTTATCTTGAATTGATGTAACCTTAGAAATATTCTTGATTATTTTTTCTTTTTTATCATCGTCTGTTTCCATAGCTTCGACAATCATTTTATGATATATATCAGATGTTTTAGAAGAAGAATTTCCATAGTCAGGATATTTCTCTCGAAATGCTGGCAATAACCTTATATTTTTATTAGCTACTCTTGTTATAACTTTTTTTAATTTAGTTTTCTTTTCATCTTCTTTATTCCATTCTCCTTCGTCTTTGATATACATAGTTTCTCTTTTCTTGTCTGTGCAATGAACTGGTCTAATTGTTTCATCTAAGTTATTTAAGTTTTTCACAATAATTTTAGAAATCCCTTCTACATATCCAAGCTCGCCTATTTCCATCAAATCGCTAAGTTGTAATTTTATAGAATCTACAAAATCAGTAATATTCATAGCATTTTTACAAGTCTCGTTTAAAAAAAAGTTTAGATTAAAAGCTTTGTTATGAGAATTAGTGTGAGTATTATTTGAATTTGTATTCGTATTTGTATTTGTATTTGTTATACCATTTTTGACAATCTCTAAAATCATTTCTTTGATTTCCTTATTTTCTTTCATAAGGTATTCAATTAACTTATCATTTTTATCGTCAGTTTTTTCTATAATGGTGGCATTATTGTGATTTTTTTCATAAAAGTTACAAACCTTTTTATGTCTCCATAATCCACTTCGTTCTTTATAAATTTTGCCACATTCGCACACACATTTTGAACCTAAATCGTTGAAATCCGTTGACGATTGTTGACAAAATGTTGATTTTACATTATATTTATGTTTATCAGTTTCAATATGTCTTTGATATTGACTACTTCGTGACGTTGAATAGTCGCATAATTTACAGTCAAATTTATCGGAACTTTCGGAACATAATTTCTTCAACATGTTGATATATATTGTCAATATAAAAAGTTTCTAAATACTTTTCCCAAAAAATATAATTTTTTTACAATCACAAAATAAAAATATTTGGTTTAATTTGTTACGATAAATTTTGATTATCGTAATAAAAAAATTCAGTCAGTAAGGACGTTTTCGGCATATCGATTTTGGACATTTATTTTTGTCCATTTTGAGAAAGTTAAAATACTTTTCACTTTTCGAATCCTTTAATTTTCTCTTCAGGTGTAGGGAAGAAAAATAGGCCTATTTTTCAGAAATCTAATAATTTCCCTTCATCATGTAGTGTCGCAGTCTTTAAGTAGGTTAGAAATATATATAAAAAACAATTTAAAGCCGAGGCACAAAACTATCTCCAAACGAATTCATTGCATCTAGCTTTTGAATTGTGCTTTCTAAATTTGACGACTTCATTCCATGAAATAAATAATCTGTACCAGTCGACTCTTCATTTTTCTTAATTTGTGCATAGACTGCATCTATTTTTTGTTTTATTGCAGTTACTAATACCAATTGTGAATGTCGTATTATCTCTTTTTCTGGTGTAAATTTTTCGCATAAAATTGAAATTGCTAAATACATTAAATTTTTACGCTTCTTATGACAACCAGTAACATATTTTAAACAGAATAAAGACATAAGAGCATCCATAAGTTTTTGTGTTATTTTAGACCTCTTTGATGCTTCCTTTAAAAATATGTCCCAAATAATCCAAACGATATCCTTCTGACATTTTGAATCAACTTTCGCAAAGGTGCGTCTTTCACAAAATACTTTTTCCTTTAAAGCTTTACACCTATTTTCATACTCAATTATCCATTCAATCCAATAACATGCACTCATTTGGTTATTTCCTGATACCGTTACACTATAAGCTAATTCATTAACAAATGGGAATAACTCTTTTGGGTCTTCAACCATCAAAACCTCTTCACCATAATCAGCAGTTGGCGCCTTAAATTTGTCTTTAATTATAATCATATTCATATCATCTGGTTTTATTTTAACATTGTCAAAACTATGACGACGTTTTGCATCACATAAAACACACATTAATTCACAAAAAAGTTTTCTTATTTTATCATTATTTCTTAATCTTAATACATTATCGGAATATCCATTACTTAAAATTGACTTAAAATCATTAATTCTCATTTCAAGATAAATTCCAATATTTGAATTTCCTAGATGAATAAATTTGCTAAAGAACAATAATATCACTTCCCATAAATCACTATAATGACCAGCACATATCAATTCCGCACTCCAATAACAAGCTGGTTCTATTTTTGATTGTATTAAACTATTTAGCAATTCTTTTTTAACCTCAGCTTTCTTAAACTTTGAAAATGAAAATCCTTTAAATTCTCTTTCTCCTCTTATATCATTAATTTCTGAAACTTCCATATAATTAATTTTTATACAAAAAAAATAACAACAATACATATAGATGAAAATAGTTAAATCTTTGACAAATTGTTATAATAAATTATCAAATTTTGGAAAAATACTCTTATTTATTGCATTATTATTGGTTGTAGTAGTTTTTTTTAGAACAATAAAATCAACAAGAGAATCATTTGCTATAAATCAAATTAATAATCAATTTTTATTTAAAGAAGGAACAGCTGTATATGATGATTTTTATGCAGGTGTATATGATTATTTAGTATTCAATGCTCTTAAAAATGATTATGAAGTTGGTATAATTATTAGCAGCACAATGCCAAGTGAAAAAAGTATTATTGCTGATATTGGTTGCGGTACAGGACATCATGTTGCTAATTTAAGTTCAAAAAATTTAGAAGTTATTGGTATTGATATATCTCCTTCAATGATTGAAAAAGCAAAAGAAGATAATCCTTATTTAGCCCATCAGTTTAAAGTTGGTGATGGATTAGATGGTCATCTATTTAAAGATAATTCATTAACACATATTTTGTGTCTTTATTTTACACTTTACTATATGAAAGATAAAATGAAATTTTTCTATAATTGTATGAATTGGTTAATGCCTGGTGGTTATTTAATTGTCCATTTAGTCGATAAATATAAGTTTGACCCAATATTACCCCCTGGAAATCCATTATACATTGTCTCTCCACAAAAATATGCCAAAGAGAGAATTACTTCAACTAAAATTACATTCAATGATTTTATTTATGATTCAAATTTCAAACTAGATGAAAATGATATAGCTGTTTTTAATGAAAAATTTAAATTCAATGATGGTAGGGTTCGAAAACAAGAACAAAGATTATATATGGAAGACTTACCTACTATTGTAAATATGGCTCAGGAAGCAGGATTTATACTTCATGCAAAGGTTGATATGGTTAAATGTGCTTATGAATACCAATACTTATATGTATTTGTAAAACCAAATTAAAGATTATATCTTTTTCTTTTCTAAATCATACAATGATTAGAGTTAAATATTTTTCAAACATTATAATGATTTAGAAAATAAAAGTGTAACTGTTGGTGAATTTTATAATAAATCAAATGCTATTCAAATAGATTTAGATATAATAGTTGTAAAAAAATAAGATTACTGATTATTTCAAAAGAATTTAATTTTCTCTCGTTTTCACATATTTAAAATTTTATATGATAAGTTTAAGATGTTTGAATATTTATCTTATATATTATGTTTTGGATTACTTATTATATTTTTAATTTATATTTATATTCGTGTAAAATATGGGTTTTGGGTATTACAACCTGTTTTTCATATATATGATTTTGGTTATATGTTAAAACCTCCGGGAATTATTCAAGATTATCTCCCTGAAAAAAATAAATATACAAACTTTAAAGAGATAGATACAATAGTTTTATCAGAGCTGACATCAATTCAAAAAACAAGGTTTATTAATTTAATTAAAATGAATTATTTGCAAAATAAAGATAATATTTTCTCTCCACAATCAGAAAACATAATGCCATATTTTGTTGGTCATTATGATAAATCATTTGTTTCTTTCTTCTATAAAGATAATCATATGATGAACTTAAAAAAAGGCACTACAATAACAGACCGACAAATAATTGGAGCAATGACTTCTAGACCATTAAATGTAACAATTAATAATGATATTAAAAGTAATAATAGTAAATTTAGAGTATATTATGTAGATTATTTATGTGTAGATAAATTTAATAGAAAAAAAGGTATTGCACCACAATTGATTCAAACTCATCATTATAATCAAAGACATATAAATAAAAACATTGTTGTTTCATTATTTAAGAGAGAAGATGAATTAACTGGAATAGTGCCGTTATGTGTTTATTCGACATATGGATTTCCTGTTGACAAGTGGACAAAGCCTCAAGAACTATCAGGACAATATAAGTTATTAGAAATAAATGGAACAAATTTTAGATTTGTACATGATTTTATTATTATGAATAAAAATAGTTTTGATATTGTAATCAATGCAGATATGTCAAACATATTAGAGTTAATAAAAACAAAGAATATTTTTGTTTATGCTATTTTATGTGATGAAAAAATTATATGTTGTTATTTTTATAGAAAATCTTGCACCCAAGTAGAAAAAGGTTTGGAAGCATTAAGTTTTTTCGGTTCAATATGTGATTGTGAAGAAGATATATTTATTCAAGGATTTAAAATAAGTTTTTGGAAAATAGCTGCTGAAAATTTTTTTGGATTTGCAGCCTTAGAAAATATATCACATAATAATATAGTTATTAATAATATTATGCTAAAAACAAAACCGTTAATAATGAGCCCAACTGCATATTTTTTTTATAATTTTGCATATCCAACATTCAAATCGGAAAAAGTTCTAATAATTAATTAATTATTTATTTTCCTTAGGTTTTCTAGGTGCTCTCTTTTTCTTCTCTTCTGTATTTTCAGTTTTTTCAGTTTTTTCAGTAGATTCAACTTTTTTTGTTACACGTTTTTTCTTTTCTGGAGCAGGAGGAGGCTCTGGAGCTTTTGTTGATTCACAAGGAACACACACTTGTGCAAGAACAGGAGTTGGTTCAGCTTTTTCTTTGATAACAATATTCTCTTCTTTCTTCTCCTTTTCCTCATCACTATCCGTTAGGTCTTCTGCATTACATTCTTCACAATATTTACCCAAATCAATGTATCTCTTTCTTTGTTCACGTCCTAAATTCTTGCATTTTCTAATGAGACGATTAGTTAAATTTAGATTTCTAATATCATTCTTAAGCTCTTGATTAGGTAAGAAAACCTCTGGACCATGTTCCATTAAAAATATTTGATTTTTTTTATTATAAAACAAAATAGGCTCACCTTTATCATCTAATTCGATAACACCACATGTGCAATAATCAATATGTTCAACTTCATCTCCGCGTTTACATCTAATGTCAATACAATCAATATCATTAATATATTCTTCAAAGAAATCTTGAGCTTCCTCTCGTGAACTAAACATAAAAATTTTGGGTGGATTAATAGTAATAGATGTTAATCTAATTCTTGCAACTTCATCTTGATAACATTGAAAGTCATAACAACCTTCATGCTTATTGTGGATTATGATATATTTTACCATTATGATACATTAGTATAGTGAGATTGGTTTAAATGGTTTATCTAAATAATTTATTTAAGTAAATTATAATTTGTATAAGTAATTAACGAGTGTATTTTCCAGCTTTTACAAATGTATCAGCAATAAAGATTATAAATATTCCTAAAAAAGAATATAATATAACTTCTTCGGTTACATGATTCGTTTTTTCATCTTGTTGGTCTTCTAATAGAGAGATAACATAATTAAGTTTTTGCATCAATACATCTGGTGATTGTGATTGATAAGAATTATTTGTTTCTGAATTTTGTGCAGGATAATAAGGTCTATTAACATAATTTCTTTGTGGTTTATAATCAGGTAATACAGACTTATAATATTCTTCAATAGTTTTATTGTCACCATAATTGCTGTAATCATTAAGGTCTAAATCATCACCACCTTCATAATTAGGACTAGGAGCTCTACCAACATTTCTACCTAAAGGACTTACAAAACTTTCTTTAGGTGGTGTAGTTTTTAATGCTCCCATAGATTCTGGTTTAGGTGGAGGATTAAATGCATCTCTATCATCATCATCGTCATCCGTAGTATTATGAATTTCTTTTAAAATAGAATTAACTTTATTATTATCAAAGTTTTCAATTTTAGGATACTTTCTTTGAGTCCTTTTATGACGTTTTTGATTAAGAATATTATCTGAATTATCTGAATTATTTGGTAATGTTATATTTGCATTATCATCAATTGGAGCTGCGAACATTGCTAAAGACATTCTCTTATTAAAAATTTAGATAATAATTTGTTAAACAGACTGAAATAATAAATTTTGAAAAAATTATATCATATAATTTATATAATGGATATTAAGCTTGTTAGTAAAAATAATATGGGAATAGGTATCACTCTCATTTTAGTGATATTATTGTCTCAATCCAGATTTTTTGATTTTTTAACAGATACACCTTCAGGTAGAATAATACTTTTAGCATTAATAATTCTTATAGCATACACAAATAAAATATTAGGTTTATTAGCTGTTTTATTCGTTATAATTGCATTTAACCAGAATGATATAAGTGTTGTTCAAAGTTATAATTTTTATGAAGGTTTTGATGGTTCCGGTAATTCTACAATTATGAAAGATAAATTAACCCAAGATAAATTAACCCAAGATAAATTAACCCAAGATAAATTAACCCAAGATAAAGCTAAAGAAGATATATTAAAGAAAAAAATGCCTGTATTAAATACCGATGGAAATTCTTCACAAACTACCGCTACATCATCTAAAGAAAGTTTTGGTGGAAGAGAAGGTTTTTGTATTTCTGACAGAGAGTTAAATATATTAAGAGGCAAACAATCAAGTACAGTTCCAGTTTTCAATAAATCGAGAGAACAAATAAATGAAGTAGACCCAACTGATAAATCTGTTTTCTCAGATTCTTATGCATCATTTTAATTTATTAGAATTATATATATGAATACTTTTATATATAATTCATCAATAGTATTATTTGTCATAATATTAATTTGTTGTGCCTTAACAGAAAATACTTATCAAGAAGCATTTGTTCCAAAAATAGTTAAAGAGTCATATAGACCAATAGAGAGAAATATAAGAAGAAATGTAGAGGGGTTTTATGATAAATCATCAACAAATATTTCAAATCTTTTTAGAAAATTTGGCATAATGTAAAAAAAATAATAATATGTTATTTTAGTATAATGTCTACAACAACGCAACCACCACAACCAATAAATATAAATAACCAACCTTCTGCTCTCCAAGCTGGTGGAAAAACAACAATATTTACACCTTTATTTAATGGTATTTCTTATATGAATCAACATATTATGTATTTAAATAATAGTAAATTTTTTGCTGGTGTAATAATGATTCTTCTTAACGTTGGTTCAAAATTTATTCAAATACAGTTTAGCAAATCAACCGAGGAATATATGAAATATTCGGTAAGTAAACAATTATTAGTATTTTCAATGGCATGGATGGGTACTCGTGATATTTATACAGCATTGGGTTTAACTGCAGTATTTACAATTCTCTCTGATTATTTATTTAATGAAGAGTGTTCATTGTGTATTGTGCCTCAGCAATATAGAGTTTTACATAAATTAATAGATACAAACGATGATGGAAATGTAACAGACCCAGAATTGGCTGCAGCATTAGCAGTATTAGATAGAGCCAATAGAGAGAAACAACGTAAATCCCAAAAAGAAGCTTATTCAAAATTTGATTTTGAGAGATTTCAAAATGGTAATTAATTATAAAACAATATTAAATAAATTAATACAATATAATTAATATATAATGTACTTTATTAATATATTTTTATTATTTTTGTTCTCTCGATTCTGTGATTGTCAAACGCTTCGTGGTTCTAAATCACCTGAAACTGTAAATGAATTAAGTGTTGATAAATACTTGGGTAATTGGTATCAAATATATGGTGCACCAACAAATGTTATTTTTCAAGGATATGGTAAATGTATAACAGCACAATATGGTTTATTGGAAAATGGATATATAAGTGTGTTAAATTCGCAAATAGATTCAAATAATGAATTAGACCAAATATCGGGTTATGGATATTATACAAATACAAGTGAACCAGGAAAATTAACTGTTCATTTGGATGGTGTTCCAAAAGACTCTCCTTATTGGGTAGTAAAATTAGGTGAAGTAATTAATGAGCAATATCAATATACTATTATATCAGTTCCTTCAGGAATTTCTCTATGGGTTTTGACAAGAGATATTGATAGTTTTTACAGCAAATACGACGAAGAAGTTAAAGATTATCTAGATGATAATAATTTTAAATATGAATCAATAGTGCAGGATGATACTTGCGAATATTTCTTTAAGTAGTTTAATAATATATACTAATTTTTGATTTAAATGTCTTTAAGTTATTTACACCTTTGCACATTTAAACGGTAAAGCAAAATTAAAAGAACAACAAGAAATTAATGGAGTTTAAAATTACGAAATTTTCTTTGTAATGTTTTTATTGATTTATTTATTTTGTTCCAATCATATTCCCACATAACAACTAAATTATAACCTAAATTTCTAATAAATTGTTCTCTTTCTAATGTTTTTTGATATAATTCACCAAAATTTTTTTTAGATATTGGATTTATACCAATTGAATTATATATTTTTGGATTTCCGTGCCATAAATCTCCATGAAATTCGTATATTGTATTGGTATTTTCACAATAACCATCAGCATTATATTTTGTATCTAATATTTTATATTCGCCAGCATTTTCAGCGTGTTTAATATGTATATTGTAAAATATTGATATAAAATTTAACCATTGTATAGATTTATATGAATGTTTTTGTCCCGAACATTTTTTACAACCAATATAATTTAAATGATTATAAGGTGTTTGCCAAAATTCATAATTATGTTTTTTACATTTTATAACACATATTGTATCAATATTTATATAATCTGTTTTTGAATAATCGTAATTATCTTCATATAATATTTTTGATCTATTTATAAAAATTTCTAATCCAAGAATTTGTTTATTTTTTCTTAATATATTACCACAGCTATTACACCCATTTCCTTGTAAATGGTTAGCTGGTATTTGTATAAATTCTCCATGTTCACTGCATATTATAATAATTTTTGTCTGACTATTAACATAATTAACTTTTGAGTAATTATATTTATAACCATGAATTTCAATTGCCTTTTTAATAAAAATTTCATTTGAATCAGATTTATTTTTTGCTCGTATTTTATTACTACATAAAATACAATTATGACCTTGTAAATGTTTGTCTGGTCTTTGTGTAAATTCTCCATGTTCTTTACATATAATAGTAATAATTGTTTTACTATTAACATAATTAACTTTTGAGTAATCATATTTATTTCCATGAACTTCAATAGCCTTTTGTTTGAAACCTTCATTACCATAATTTCTTAATTTTTTTCTATTTTCCATAGAACATTCTTTACATTTTTGTCCTGATAAATGATTTGTTGGTGTCATCCAAAATTCAAAATTGTGTTTATTACATATTATTAATAATTTTGTTTTTGCATCTTTGTATTCACTTTTAGAATAATTATATATTTTTCCATGTTTGATTTCAGCTTTTTTAATAAATAATTCAGTCATTATAATTTTACTTATATTAATAAAAATTATTTTATATCAATTTTTTATTAAGCATAAAAGCGAAATATTCCATAATAGAGATAAGAATGCTGTGCAGAATATGTTAAATATAGTTAAATCTGTATTGAATACATGGAAAAGACCAGAAATATTTTATAGAGAAGTAAATTCTTAAAAATTCATATCCGTTTCAACACGAATACTAACCAAATTTTTATTATCTTTGTATATTTTTTCGTTGTTAAGTCGGCGTTTTAATTGTGCAAAGGTGTAATATATATTATTTTTTTGCCACATCTTGCAAAATTTTCAGTAATTTTTGTTCTATATCTGTCATATAATAGATATGGAATTTAATATTTATGTTTTCTTGTTTTTCCTCCTAATGACGCAGCAGGTGCATCATTTCTTCTAGTGTTATCGAATCTTTTTATTTCTTTTGTTTGTATTGGAACATTAGATGCATTCTTATTTTTAATGGTTTTATTGTATACTGGTGATATAATATATGGTTTGCCTGTAAATTCGGCAAATGCTTTTCTTATTGCATTATATTTTGTATTGCATTTTGATTCACTAATTTGCTGAGGTGTCAATGATGTTCCCGGATGTAATTCCATATCAATCGTTATCGAATATGCGATTTTTGATGAATCACTGTCTTCTGGTTTTTTTGTTATATATCCTGGTCTTGGATATCTATATGAAGGAGGATATATATTTTGCCCTCCATCCATGTCTACAGTTTCATCATTTAAATTAGGTTCTCGTGTTGCAATCATACTTTCTTCCTCTTCTTCGGCATTTTCTAGAAGCAATTCATTTGAATTATATAGCATTGAGTCTTCTTGAATAATTCTTGATTGAATAGGTATTCTATTTGGAAATAAATTATTAAAAAACTCTATAAAAACATCTTTTTTATACGAATATAATATTTTTTTACATGCAATATCTATTTGTTTCATTATTGGTAAATAAATGCTAAATTCATTTTTCGATTCTACATCAATTATACTAGAATATGATACGCCATAAATTAACATTAAAATATGAATTGGAGGAGCTAAATTATTATTATTAAATATTGTAAACCATTTACTAACATATTGAACTTGCTTTTGTTCTCTAATACCTTGTCCAATTATTTTACTGATAGGTTTTACAAAATATTTAAATCTTATCAACTCATAGTGATTTTTTTTATAAAAAAGAAACATTATTTTTTTCGAACATTCGTCTTTTATTAATTTATTATTTGAAATTAAAGCTTTTAATCTATCTACTGTTTTTATTGATACTCTAACTGTAGTTTGATAATCATATTTTTCAATTGGAATTATACATATCTTTAATATATCACATATTGCATCAATTGCAATATCATTCGCCCAATAATTTTTGCTCAAAATATATCGTTCAATTTCTAAATTAGTAACAACTTTGAATGGTGTATAGTATAAATCACTCTCTTGTGGTAATCTTTCTGGTTTTTTTACTAAAAAGTTAATATCAGAATTGTATATATTATTTATTATATCTAAATATTGTTCATCTGTAAGCTCAGTGTTAAATTCTCTTTCTGTTTGTTCTACTGCTTCTTTAAATTTATTATTTAATAAATCTTTAGATACTTCTGCAACTAATAACATATTATTTACTATTTCAACATCTAATTGTCTTATATATCTAAAAACAATTTCTCTCAAAACTTTTATAGTAAATAAATTGTTAATACCATAATTATTATAAACAATCTTTGAATTTTGATTTTCATAATTATTTATATTAATACCGTCAGCAACAGCATAAAAAAAACAATCTCCATTCATTGGACTTTGTAAAATAGTTACTTGTTCACAAAGTTTATCATAGGATGATTTATTTAATAAATCTGAAGGTTTTTTAGGAATACTATTTGTTGTAATATAATAAAAATTATGTATATTATTTTTAACAAGTGAAGGGAAATAACTGAATATTATTCTCATTAACTCAAAATACTTATTATTTTGAAAATATTTTCTAAAAAAAGAAGTATTAAATATACTAATTTTTAAATCTTTTTTGAAAGAATCATATAATTTTTCTTCTTCTGGAGATAATTCCTCTATATTTTGTTGCGGTGGTAAAAGCAATGGAATATTGGAAGGTGGTTCTACTATTGCAGGTGGTGATGTTACTACAAGTGGCGCTGATTGAGGTGGTCTCGTTGGAGGTCCAGTATAATTTACACCAGTTAAAATAACTGCTGGTATTTGGTTTAATTGCTCTTCACCACTAATAATTTCTTCTTTCACTAATTGTGTATATAATTTAGGGTCTGTGATTTTAATTGGGTCAATTTCTTTCTTTTTTTGCTTAACCTCAATCTTCCAATCGCCAGATGTCCATTGAATATCACCTATAGCGTAAGGGTTTTTACCAATATAAATAACTGAGCCGACTGGAAATATGGTGTCTAATGTTACTTTAATATTATTATCAACATAACCATATTGTGTAGCTTGCACTAAACTTTTAACTGGTATCTCTCCATTATAATTTAATAATGATTGAAATAATCCTTTATTAAAAAACTCTTTAATTCTATATTCTTCTGGAATTGTATTAATTTTTGATTTATTGAGTTTAATTAAAGGATTAAATTTTACAGTTTTTTCATCAGTATTTTTGATTGTCATCGATGGTTTATATTCTATTTTTTGATATCCAGGAACAGTGGTTCGTATTGTAATATTTAATTGGTCTGGATAAATAATTTTTGCATCTTTTTTTTCTTCTTTTTTGACTACTGTGTTCATAATAATATATTATTATATTTAAAAAAATTAAAATTGAAAACTAATAATTGTCTACTAAATAAAGTATACAAATAAAATGTCATTAATTCTCAAGTTAAACAATTTAATTGAAGGTGAAGTTGTTAAGAGGCCTTCGAAATATATCAAGACACCTTATGTTGCAGATATTAAAATATGTTCAACTAGTAATATGATTTTAGGACACACTGCATCATTAGGATGTTGTGGATTAGCAGATGTAGGTGCATCTGTTTTAATGTCTCTTGTGCCTAAAACAAAAAATAATAGTAATTCAGATAAGCTTCATTGTGAATATAGAGTCTATCTTTCTATTATTAGAGAGAAAGAAAGAGAAATGATTGTTGGTATTTATCCTAAATTGGCAGAAGATTTAGCTGAATCAGCTCTTAAAAATAATTTGTTATCTAGACTTCAAAATGTAAAAACTTATAAAAGAGAAACAAAAATTTATGTTCCTGGTCTTGTTGATTCAAGATTTGATTTTAGTGGAATAGATGAAAATGAATTACCATTTATAATGGAGATTAAAAATGTTCCGCTTGCTGATTATGAAGATGTAACTGCGAAAGATAGAAAAAAATTGTGTTTCGATGACAGAGATATAAATTCAAAGGTTGCATATTTTCCTGACGGTTACCGAAAAAAAAGCACTGACACTATCAGTCCGCGTGCATTAAAACATATTAATGAATTAGCGTTAATTAAACGTATGTCAAAAACTCGTTGTATTATGTGTTATGTAATACAACGAACAGATGTTAATAGATTTCAACCATCAGTAATTGACCCAGAATATAGAGAAGCATTTACAGAAGCTGTTAAATCTGGAGTAGAAATAATTACTATGGTAGTTGAATGGAATAGAGACGGAGAGGCATACTTTATTAAAGATAATTTAACCATTAATATTTAGATTTTATAAAAAAAATAAATATATATTTATATAATGTCAATACTGAAAAACGATGAATCATTAGAAATAGAAACATTATTTTCAAAACCCAAAAAAGGCACTAGAAGAGCATCAGATTTGGATTTTGAAAATGCTTCTCCTATTGGTATAGAAGATATAATCACATCTGATTTTCAAAAATCAAAATCTCTTAAAAGTGCACGCAAAGTTAGTCCATCCTCTATAGAAAATCCTGAAACTATTTTTTCATTAGCACCAACAATTGGGACAATAAAAAATGTCGCTTCAACTGAAGGTGATTTTACAGCAATGGATATAGTAAAAGATACTAAAGACACCTCAAATTTTATAAATATTCTTACACCTAAAAATAAAAAAAATCCTAATTTTAAGAACGAGGTTGCTAAATTGTCAAGGTCTGATGCTCATCATGACTTAAAAGATGTATTTAAGGATAGTATTTATAAAACTGAACAGTATGTTAGAGCCGCATTTGATTCAGGTATACCTGTTCCTGCTACAACATCATATCACGAGGGTGAAGCATTTGCTGCAGTTATGCTTAGTGCTGATACAGAAGGTAATACTATTATAATTAATGGTCGTGAAGAGGAATTAGATAGAGCACTTGATTCTGTTCCTGACTGTACTAGTGAATATAATGGAAGATATAGTGTATTTGATATTGGTGTTTCTGGAATGCCTCTTTTTAAATATAAAGTTGTTAGATTTGTAACTAATTGTAGTAATAATGTAAACTTTAAGAGAGAAAATTTAACAGCTATATCATGTAAAAGTGATTTTGGTAAAAAATTTGTTGAAAATGTAAAATTGGGAGAAGATGAAAATGAAGCAGCAATTATTGTTGATTTTAGCCAACATCATTTTATAGAAGATTTAACTACTGGAACTAAAACTGATTTTCAAGTTCATTATTTAATGACTCCTGAAGTTGTTAATGACCCAGCAGGAAAACCAAATGTTAATAATAGAAGTCTTTTTGATATTCAAGATAATGGTGTTAGATTACAGTCATATGTTCAAACTGATGATGTTTCTACTGCTTATACTAGATTTGATGATTCTGATCCAAGTCCATCTAATAATTTTTTCTCAAATTATGATTTTACCTTATCGCCAATTAAGCAAATATTTACAAAACAAAAAGCAGAAAAACTAATAACAACACTTAATATTAAATATGATATTATTCCAGGTAAACCATTAACAGATACAATTCAAGATAGTAAAGGTGAAAATAGTATTACAACTGTTTTAGGGTATTTAAGAAAATTACTCGTTGCAGTTAGAACTAAAAGCGATGATGCTGCTAAATTTAATTTTAATTCTAAAATTCAACAAAAAAGAGGCGGTGATTGGTTTCAAGCCTTATGCTGCATTGATGCGAGAAATCGTATAATAACACCAATTTTACCTACAAGAGGAAGACCAACTAAACTTTTATCAAAATGCCCTGTTTACTTGGTAACACATGATAGAATAGCGGTTTCTTTTGCTCTCTTAAATGGTGTAAATGTAATTTATCTTGATTATTATGGACGTATTTTTGTTTTTAAAAATACAGGTGATGTAACACTTAAAAGTTCTGGAAAACCTATAGAAGAAATATTATTTGAAGGAATTAAAACCAAATGGGATCCAAGCAATCCAGCAGCTGAACAGTTATCCAGATTACTAATAACATCTAAAAAATATACAACTGATAGAGATGGTTATTTAAATGGAAATGCACGTTCTAAAGGAAAAATTATTAATTTTTATAATAAATGTGACGAAATTAAAGCTGATATTGATGCTTTTACTTTAAAAGGTAAAAATCCTATTGTAGATTTTCAAAAAATTACAACTTCAAGTGTTCAACAAATGTTTACTATGGCTGTTGAGTTAGAATTTATTAAAGTTAATCTTGTTGATGTTAAAAAAGATATTATATTTATTGAATCAAATAGAAAAATATTTAGTGGCGAATACACAGACGAAATTAAAACACAAGTAGCTAATTTTAGCAAAGCATTAAATAATATTAAGGGAATACAAGATAGATTTGGAATTATTCCAGCCCAAGGTGATTTTTTTAACGCATTTAATACTTGGGTTATTAGTAATGTTCCAAAATTAGATGTATATAAGTGTGCTAAAAAACTTCTTGAAGAAGGTATCAAAACTCAACCTGAAAATAAATTATTTGAATATGATAGATTATCTAAATTTTATAACAAATCACATGAAGGCGAGAGAACAACCGATTCTCATATATTTTTGCCATTTATTCAAGATTTGGATGATACAAGTAGAGAAAAATTACTTAATATTTTACTTTCATTGACATCTAAACTTGAAGAATATATTGTTATAAGTAAAGCAGCTGCTTCATCTCGTTCTTCAAGAACAGGTAGTTTAAGTTCAACTGAACTTTTTTATAATTCACTTGCTAATTTAATATATGAATCATTTGTATTTATTGAACATAGTAAAGCTACTACTCCAGAAGATATTAATCCAATTTTTGAAAAAACAGAATCATTAATTGATTATTCTATATCAACTGATAACATTCTTTTAAGAACCGATAAAATGGAGTTAGACGTATTAAGATATCCTGGTAAAGAAACGAATTATACTAATGATGTTTCTGAAGGCGTTGACATTTCTGAAGGCGTTGACATTTCTGAAGGTGCTAATGTTAAAATTGGTGGTGGATATTTGGATTCTTTCTATAATCCTAACCCTAATGCAAGAATAAATGCTGAATCAGTTATATGTGATATGAGTGTTAAACAAATTATTTGGCCATTATTAACATGTGTATTATTGAAAAATAATAATGAACCTGCTATAAGCGAATTTATTCATCAAATTAGACAAAATATTCCAGATGTAATTACTAGCGGTGAAGAGGAATTATCTGAATTACAAAATAATCCAATTATTGCATCCTTGAGAGATAAACTTTCATCTACTTCTAGTTCATTTGGAGGACGTCATAAACGAGGTGGAGGTTTCAATCCTAAAACTTATAAAGCAATTGTTGATTTAAATAATTTAGCAACTGGGTTATATAGTTCACAAGATAAAACAAGTGCAGGAAAAAATCTTATGTTAGATTTTAAACTTGGATTTCATCCATTAACACCAATTTATTCTATGATGACTTCTTATTATAATACAATAGGTCCACAATGTAGTTCAGATCCATTTTTTTATACTTATTTTACATATATAAATGTTCTTGAAAAAATGAAATCAATTATCGAGGCAAATTATTTAAGTAATACTAGTAATCCTTACAAAACAGCTTCTGCTTATTTAATTGGTATGGGTCTAGCATATATGTTACTTAAATCTCACACCAGTAAAGCTCAGAATAAAGAAATATTAGAGGTAATAGGTATGAATAAAAAAGATTATGCTACTTTTTCTCTCAAAAATGATACTTTTACAAGTATATTTTCTGGCTCATTTCATCAAGATTCTTATGAAGAAATGATTGGAATGATATGTTTAAATAATAAATTGTTTGATAATTTTATTAATAATCAAGTAAATATTAAACAAGTTTTACAACAAGGAACATCTGTTGCTAATTTACCGAGTTATCAAGTTCTTAAAGAGAGAATATTTAAATTAATGGGTGAAATTGTTATTAAGGTTAACGCTGATAGAGGAACTCCTATTGCTTCCTCTTCAGGTATTTCAGGAATATCTGTAGAAGAACGCGCTAGACGTGCCGCATTAGGTCAACAAAGATACGAAGAAAAAGTTGCCAAGGGTTTAATTAAACCAAAAAGAGAAACTGATATTAAATATGGTAAGGATGTATTTACATATAGTGATACTGGAACTCCTGTAACTTCTACAAGTTCTACAAGGTCGTTGGGTGGTAAAAAGAGAAAGGTTACTAGAAAGCATCGTAAGTTTTATAAAAATAAGACTGTAAAACGTTATAGAAAAAACAAAAGAACTAGAAAACATAGAAAACGTTAAAAATTACAAATTATTTTTTGATTGAATTCATAAATTCTTCTACTAGATTCTCTGGAATGTTATTAAAGTTTACTAATAATTGATTAAGTTTATATTGTTTATAATATTCTGGATTGTCATTCATCTTCTTTTTAAAGAATTCTGGATCTTCAATACATTTTAAAGCCGTTTTTGGTCCGCATTTTGGAAATACTGAAGGAATATTATCGCTTGTGTCACCCATAATAATTTTAATTTCCAAATCATCTTCAGCATTTCCAGTTGAGTTCTTTTCGGCAATATTTTTGTATGTTAAATTATATAAATCTACATTATCTGCATTTAATTGTAAATAATCTCTATCACTTGTAATAATATAAATATGACACTTAGGATATCTATGCACTAAATGTTTTACAGATAAAGCAATACAATCATCTGCTTCCAACTTAGGATGTTTTAGAATTGCCTTTGCTCCTCCTTTTTGAAAAAGTTCTTCTTCATAAGCCATTTTGAAGAAGGGCCCACCCATAAATCCATCTTCAGGACCATTAACTCTGTTCGCTTTATAATGTTTAAATATGTCATTCCGCCAAATATGTTCTCGTTTACAATCCTTGCCAACAATTAAAATAGGTTTTACAGGTTCTTTTTTAATTTTAAGCTTTTTAGGCATTTGCTGTAAATTATCAACAAAAGTTTTTCGAAATTTTTCAACAAATTTTTCATTTTGATATGGGTCGTCAAGAGGTTCGTCAGGATAAGCATTTTTCCACCATTGTAGTAATGCAAAATAGCGATAAAAGCAATAATAGCTTCCGTCTACAAATATAAAAGTAGGGTTCATTGTTGATATATTAATTTCCATTTATAAATAATATAAATTAGTATTTAATTTATTTCAATTTTAAATATAAATTTATATATAAAATTGAAAGATGTTAACTAAGTCCTCTTATTTACAGACACTATAAATAATTATGAAGAAAAATTCTTTAAATTATCAAAAAAATAACCTATTATGTATGTTCTTATGGAAAGACTTGTGCAACAAATTCAAATACTGATTGGATTATTTGAATTTATTTTATTTTATATTCTTATATATTATAATGGATAATTTTACTCAATTATTTTGGTTTTTTTCTTTACTTTTTATATTTTTATCTCTCTATTTAATATGTTGTACCAAAAAAAGTAATATATTTTATTTACAAATTGCTTCAGGATTTGGTATATTTGCTACAAGTAAGATAGGACGAACATTTTTAGGCTTAGTATGAATAATTGGAAATAGTAAAATCGGTATTTGAAATCTAATTTTTATTTTGGGTCGGTGTAATCTAAAAGTAATTTAGTTTTAAATAATTCATTTATGGCTTTATCCATTATAGTAATATAATCACCCTTGCATAATGTAAATGTTATACCATGAGACATAGCTAAAACTAATTGTGATTTTACAAAATCATCACTAGGTCTAATACCTAAATTAGCTAGTTCATCTTTTGACAAATATTCTTTGAGATTCGATATAAATTTATAAATCTGTATTTGATTAGCTTTTTTAGATGAATTTATAGTTTCTGATATAATTTCTTCTGTCAAAGATATAATATTGTTATAATTATCCTTAGAAATTTTCTGTAAAATACCAGGAGGGTCAATTAAACCAGAATTCAATAATTTTTCAGCCGGTTCACGAGGCGATTGTTCAAACAATTGAGTAAATATATCAAATAATATTCCTTTATATTTTATGTCAACATTATAAATAATACCAAAATCTATAACACCAATTTTGTGAGGATACTTGGTGTCTTTAGAATCTTTAATAAATAATATATTCCCACTATGAAGGTCTCCATGAGTAACTCCATGCATAATAGTCGTAACAATACCAAATTTGACAACTAATTTAGCAAATGATTCATAATCTTCTTCTTTAATTTGATTAATTTTTATTCCTTCGATACATTCCATCAATATAATGTCAGGATACTCTTCTGTTACTTGTCTATTTGCAGTTGGAATTTTTACATATTTTAAATTTTTACAATTCTCTCTAATTCTATCCATATTATCTATTTCTTCTAAAAAATTTGTTTGATGTCTAATTATTTCAACATTTTTGTTTACAACTTCAGTCAATTGGTATTTATTTATAATAGGAATAAATGATAAAATATACATTGAAAATAATAAATTATCAATAGCTTCATCTAATTTTTGTTGAATATTTTTACGTTTCATTTTAATTATTACTTGTTTATTTGAATTATTATTATCATAACCTCTAAAAACTAAGGAAATCATTCCTGCATTTATTGGTTTTTCATATCCATGTGGTAATTGTAAATTGAATTTATCTGACATTTCAATTAATTGATATAAATCAATATCAGAATAAGTCCAAGGGGCATTATCAGTAAATTTAAGAAGATTATTATTAGTTTTATCATCAATTAAGCTATTATTTAAAGCAAATGCTTGAAAAATTTTTACATATAACATATTTATTGAAGCTAAACGTATTGATAACCTGTCAATAAAAAAAGAATAATCGCGAAATATAGCATATATTAATGCTTCAGTTATAAAAATAAAAAATGCATTCAATAAAAATAACACGGACCTAATATTTTTTTCAATATTCATATAATTACATTCTAACGTTTTCTATAAATTGTTTTACTCTGTTAAATATTTTATATAAAATTAATCCTACTATTTTTTCTATAACTTCTGGAATATTCATTATATCTTCAAATAATATATTACATGTAACTTTAATTTTATGTTGAGTAAGTAAATTGCAATTAAATGTCATAGTTTTTATATTCATTGATTCAGCATCAGGAGGCATATTTTGTGGTCGTTCAGACTTAATAGTTTGTGATACAAATTTAATATTATTCTCTTCAACAATTTTTGTCATATAAATATTAGAAAAACGTTGAGGTAATCCTAGCTCTTCAAATAAGTGTTTCATAAGTAAAACAATTCTAGCTTCATTATCATTTATAATTTGGAGATTTACTTTTTCATAAATATCTGAGTTTAAATCGTAAATAAGTTTTACTAAATTAAAATCAATAATCTTTGATAAATTAATATTATTATTTTCCATTTCAAAAGACAAACTATAATTGTTTTTTTCATTTTTTAAAAAACTAAATCCTTCCTTGGAATATAATGTATTGGATTCTGACATTTATTTTACTTTATAATTAAAATTAAAATAAATAACTAATTCTTCTCTCTGTTCTTCATAATTAAAAATTGATTTTGAGTATTTAATATCGCATTTTAACAAATATTATTTTAGTATAAAGCATCCTTATACATCTTAATAGATTTTTCTCTCTGCTCTTTATAATCTACAATGGGTTTTGGATAACCGCAATCTTTATGCTTTTCCCATGTTGTATCCCAATTATGGATATCCTCGTTTGGAATATCTTTAAGTTCGGGAATCCATGTCTTAATATATTCGCATTTTGGGTCGTGTTCTTTTGACTGCATATATGGATTGAAGTAGCGAAAATAAGGTTGAGCATCACTACCTCCACCACTTGAAAATTGCCACCCTCCGGAATTACTTGCTACATCATAATCTACTAAATGCTGAGCATAAAAGCGTTCACCTTCTCTCCAATCTATCAATAATATTTTTATTAATATACTGGAAGAAATCATACGACCTCTATTATGTGTCCATCCTGACTGCAAAAGTTGTCTCTGTGAAGCATCTACAATAGGTATTCCAGTAATACCTTTAGTCCACGCATCAAAAAGTCGTTTATTATCATGCCATTTTATTTTATCATATTTTTTATTTAAACTATTACCTAAAACATGTGGATGATTATATAGAACCTGACTGTAAAATTCTCTCCAATATAGCTGACGAATAAAGGAGTGATTAGATTTAAAAGCGTAATACACTTCGCGTATGCTTATATTCCCAAATTTAATATATGCTGATAGATGCGAGGTAGGCTTTGATAATTCATCGCGAGTTTCAGCATAATGCTTTATGATTTTTGATGCGACTCGCATTTGTTTCAATGCCTCTGTTCTACCACCTCTTACCAAAATATCAGGATTTTCTTTTCCTACAAATTTTTTCATCGCCGAATCAAATGTTATTTTATTTGGTATATGAGATTCTGAACTCTTAAAATGTAATTTTTTAGTAATAGGTTTTTCTACTTTTTTATTTTTTGCTTGATTAAAGTAAGGCGTAAATTTGACATATGGATTTCCTGACCCATTTAGCACTTCATCTGGCTGACAAAGATAATAATCTGGAGTATATGTGACGAACACTTTCATTTGCTGACACATTTTTACTATTCCATCATCTCTCATTCGACTATAAGGAGTAATATCCAAATTAAACGCAACAATATTTATATCCCATGATTTGATACAATCGGCAATAACCTTTTCGTTGTCTCCATAAAATGTATGTAATTTGCCTCCTTCCTTACTAATTTCAGATGACAAATCTTGAAGCGATTCAATCATAAATTGAACAGAATTAGCTGACTTATATTTATTGCCAGAACCGACTTGTTCAGGAGTAAAAATAAAAATTGTATATATATTATTACATAACTCCGAGAGAAAATTTAATCCATTATTGTCCACAATTCTTAAATCTCTTCTAAATATAAATAATCCATTTTCCATTTTATTGCTCATTATATATATAGTATTATCATATTAAAAGAATTTAAAAATATTATCATAATTCATTATATTAATGTCTCAAAAAGAATTAGAATTAGAAACAGAAACAACTCAAATATTTTCTCGTCCAGCAAGGTTATCAGATTTTTTTGATGGAGATTATGATACATTAACTAAAAATAAATATAAAAATTATTCACATAATAATGGTTCAATAGAGAAAAATCAACAGGAATTTGGTCAAAGAAAAAGAATAAAACCATGACGCACTGGAACAAAAAGCCAACAACAAATTGTTCCCAAAGGGTTTAAAAAAGGGTTTCGTGGATAGATAAATTTTATAGTTAATATATGAATGACGCAATTTAAATTTGAATTGTTGAAAATATATTCTACCAATTTGTTACTTGCTTAAGTCCAGACCAAAATATATCATTATTTTGCTTAGCTTTTTCTAATTGTTGAGCATGATAAAATGCTAATGCTGCAGATTCTTCATTTTGCTGCTTATCTTGTTTATATAATTGACGCATAGATTCTTCTTTAGTTAAAGGAATTGTATTTACAGTATTGCGATGACGTTTATATTCATCAATAGATTTAAATTTTTGCACCTTATTATAATCTTCTTCTGTTACTGGAATAACAGATTCAACATATGCTTGTCTTAAATCTGTATAACCCATACCACCTCCTCCTCCATTAAATAATGAACCAGACGTAAAATTACTATTATATTCCATTAATGAAGAACCACCAGCAGATGATGAAAGAAATGAATTATCAATCCCTTTATATGGTGTTAGTGCTTGAATTTCTTTTTTTCTCTTTTCTATCTCTCTTCCCATAGAATCCTTGTTTATATTTTGAGGAGTAAAAATGATGTCTTCATCAGATTTTAGCCAATTTCCATATCCATGTTCAACAGGGTCCTCTACTTTATGTTTGTCAAATTGTTCATTAAACCATTTGTTAAAATTATTGCTATCTTTAAGGTCTTTTTTCATATCAAACATTTTATCTAGAACTTGACCATTTTGAGTGTCGTAGTATTCATTTTTATCTTCAGTTTTTTTATTAGTTTTATTTTGAAATTCATAAATATCTTTAAGCTTTTGAAATGCTTTTCCAAAAAAAACAAAATATTTATTATCTAAACGACACTTATCTGGATGTGTTTTTAGTACAATTTTCTTAGCTTCTTTCATATTTTCTTCAGTTAATATTATAGAAGTTTTGAATCCAAATAATTTATACAATTCTTCTCTTGAGTAGTTTTCAATATTTAAATCGATGGCTTCATATTGTTTTTTATCATAATTAACATCAAACCTCTCAATTTCCCTAGTTTGATTTTTAAATGGGTCAACTCCTGCAAATGGGTCCTGTTTGTAATCGTTGCCTGTTTTTTTTATTTTAATACCTGTTTTTGAACAAGTAGTCATCGAAAATTTATCCTTTTCATTTCTAGGCTTCATTAATTATTTATAGTATTATTATTTATATTGAATTAACCTAAATTATTAAAAATAAATTATTAAAATATATAATGGAAAAGGAAATAAATTTTAACTTTGAAGATGTATACTTAAATGTGGATGAAAAAAAAGATAAGCTTACTAATAAATTATTACATGAGAAATCATCTAATACAAATACACCTGACCCATTTTTTTGCATGAATTTTTTTCAATATATGACAAGTTGCTGCTTTTTATTATCTGAGTAATATATATATATATGGCAGCATTAAGAGGTGATTTGGTATTTTCATATTGGATATATGCATGGTATATTTTATATGCTGTTAAAATAACAAAATATTCACCTAAATTTCCAATTATATTAGGATTAATAGATAATATAATTATGTTGATTTTAATGTTAATATATGGAACTAGTAAGCGGACAATTTTCTATTTTATTATTATAAATACTCTCATCAAAATAGTGCCATTATATTATTTAAGAAATGAATCCGTTAGAATGAAAGATATAGGATTTACTATTTTATTATTTGTTATATTTATTTTATGGCTGCATTTTAATAAACAAAGCTTATTTGGTAATATTAAAATTATACATGATTCGCTTTTATTTGGTCAAGATAAGACACCATTTATGGCATTACTAAATAAACTTAAAAAAAACTTTAAAAACTTACAAGTATTATAGTATGGAATTTATTGAAAAATTTAAAAACTTACCAGATGGTTTGATACATATAATTATACTGATGTAGTAGTTTATAGAGATGGCAAATACATAAATCGCATTAAAAAATGATTAAAAACTGCAAAGAAGATTGGTTATAATATAAATAAATTAATATTTTAAAAATTATAAAATATAAATATATAGATGATTGATGAGTTTAATTGGTTAATAATATTAGTAATATTTGCATTATTTATTTTTTATTCAAATAGTAAAATTTCAAATACAATTGAAGATTATAGAGTTGAAAAGAATGTTATAAATAATAATAATTTAGAAAATTATAGAGATAGAAAAAGAATAAGGGATACAAAAGTATTTGTAGGCGAATGTCCTTTTAGAAGAAGTGATTTTTTATTGTATGATGATAATGATTTTGGCTCACATAGTATTTATGAAGTAGGTAAAATAAGTTCTACAATACAAAACCATAATAATTATCCAAATAATTATTCCTCAAATTATGCAAATTATTATTCAGGATATGTCTAAATATCCAAACTGATAGTATTACTAGCTGACTTTTTTTTACGTCCACTTCTCTTAGGCATATTAACATCAGATTGTAAATCTTTTAAGTCATTAATACTTATAGTGCTATTATCGTTTGTATTTTGAACAGGTTGTTGAATATTAATAGTTTTAGTTTTTAATCCAGAGAGAATATCTGTAATATCAGTTGGTCCTTTCATTTCTGGTCTTAAAGGTTGTCTTCTACTATTTCTATCTTGCATATCTGGTCTTTCAAAATTCTCTCTAAGATTAATTCCATCCTCGAAATTACTCTTACTCATATTTAAATCAGGTCTAGCAAAATTATTATTACCAGGTCTTCCTAAAGGAGTTGGTATAGAGTTAGGTCCTTGAGTAGCCAAAGGTGGTGGTGGTCCCATTCCTCTTGGAACTTCTGGAGTCATCAAATTAGACATAAATCCTCCAAATCCAGGATTAGTTTGAGCCATAGAATTAACAGCAGCATTTTGGAATGAACGCATCAAGTCAGGATTTTGACGAAGAATATCATCCATACCAGGCATAGAAGATTTAAACATAGTATTAGTCATGTGAACCATCATTGCACTTCCACCTAATTGAAAGAGAAGTTTCAACTCAGGTGCCATTGATGCCTTACTCTTGTATTTTTCGTGTAATTCACTAAAAATATCATCATAATCATTAATATTTTCTTGAACTTGTTCCGACCAACCATCTAATTTAACATCAAATGGGTCAAATTTGTTGTTTAAAAATTCCATTCCATTAATAATTGCCATAAGCATGTTACCCTGAAACTTTACAGAATTTTGCTTTGTCTTTTCTTCCATAATAGTTTCATATTCTCCTTGCATTTCTTGGAGAGAAGAATCCATAGAATATTTTTTAGATAATTCAACACCCTTCTTTTCTAATGCTTCAAGCTTACGAAGAAACTTAAATTTCTCTCTAAGCATTTCATCTTTTGACATTCTAGGTTCCATTGGAACAGATTTATCAGGATTTATAGGAATATTATTAAATTTGCCATAACCATCCCATGTTTTAGTATCATTTTCGGTGTCAGATGTTGCGCGCCCTAAATCTTCATTAAACCCATTTAGTCGAATACCAGGTCCATCACTAAAAGATACAGATGGTCTATCAAATAAGTCAGACTTTGGTGCAAATCCACTTGAAGGAATATCATCAACTAAGTCATTAAGTTCATTTTCAAGTTTATTTAAATCATCTAAATCAATATCACTAGTTGGTCTAGAACTTTCTCTCATTTTATCATTCATTAAAAGCTCTAAACCTCCACCAAAATTAGAAGAACGTCCAAAATCTCCACCATTTAAATCAAGTTCAGTAATTTCCATTAAATCAGCCATATTTATTGATTAAATAGAACATTTAATTTTAAGTAATACGAATTACAATTAATATATTTTTAATTTAATTTAATTTAATTGCTAAAATTTTTTATTATTAATAAACCATAAACCTTGTAAAAAAGCATCTGATAAATCGTCTTTCTTTTTATGTTCATTAAAATAATTTAGATGCTCATTAAATCTAAAATCCGATGAGATAACTCCTAAACATTTTGCTATACCCAATTTTTTTCTATCAATATATTTTTCTTTATCTTTTGTATCACAATCTTTTAGTTTATTAGAAGCTGAAATAAATTCAATATGTTGTACATCTAAATTAGACATAATAAAATATTGCACTATCATACCTTGTATTGTTTTCATTCTTATAGCTAATGGTCCAATTTGATTCTCAATAATAACATAATCTATTTTACCCACAGGGTTTGCTTCGTCCTTAAATATTTCATTAAATTTATTTTTAATATTTACACCTATATTAAATAAATCAACTTCATTTGCTTTTTTACACTCAATTGTTTCAAAATAAATTTGTTGTATATGTTCATTTATTAAATTTGATAAATCTGCTTTTTTAATTTTTGGGGTGTATGTAATATTATCACTATCAGCTATTTCATAAAGTTTTGTAATTTTTTGCTTATTTATAAATGATGGTTTTTGTTGAGCTGAAGGAATTTTATATTCTTGTTTTTTAGAATGTTTTGCACAATAACATTTATCGTCTTTCTTAAATTTTGCTGGTTTATTACACAAAATATTTTTTTCACTAAAACTGCATTTAAATGTTTCAGCTTCAGATAAATCAATAATACCCCACTTTGATATCTTAAAATTCTCAACAGTTGGTGATTTATCAAAAAGACAGAATGCTAAATTTTTTATGCCAACATCAATTGATAGTATTTTCATTATAATAATAATAAATAATAAAAACTTATTATTATATTGTTTTGGTATATTGTTTTATTATACGGAGACTCCATATATATATAAAATGTAATATATTTATATTTTATTTAAAATCAGAAGGATTGATAGATGGAGAAATTAATCGGGAATTTAATTTTTCTCTAGATAAATAAGGATTTTTAAGGTCTGAGTTGCAGTAACCAAATCCTGGTCTACCTGTATCAAATGTTCCTTTAAAAGTATAAGGAACGTTACTAGAAGGTGTTTTACCAGTATTAACATGTGTGTCTAAACCAAGTGTATAACAAGCTTCTTGGTTATTATAATTCATAATCTGAGCACCATTTTTTTGGAGGAACTGACGATATTGCCAATTAGAATGAATACCTTCTTTACGCTGAATTCTCTCATTTATAACAGCATCAGGTTGCCAAGTTGCAAAGTTGCGTCCATCTGACATTTTCGCAGGAGAATTAAAATCTATATTATTAGAACCGCTATAACAACTGCTCCACGACATATATAATTTATAATTATAATAAAAATTTCTAAAACTTATTCAGCACCAAGTAATTTAAGTAATTCAGGTTTCTTTAATTTCGATGCTTCTATATTTGTAGTTAAATTTTTTTCAATAGCAATGCTTCTTAGCTTTGGCAATTGCAATTTCTTATAATCAATTGTATCGTGAGATTCATCTCCTAAATTAATAGTAATTGTTCTTAAATCACTTGCTGAAGGAATAATAGATTCTTCTAAAGCTTCATTATCTTCAAGTTTTGCTTCATATTTGAGGTCTAATACTTGTTCAACATAATCATCACCAATTTCAGGTAATTCATCATTTAATTCGAAATCACCTTCCAAATCTTCGGTATCAAATTCTAAATTATTTGCTTCTTCATATGAATTATTATCTTCTGCATCTTCATTTGATACTTGTAATTTAATAATTTTAACTTCCTGTTCATCTTCATCTTCATCTTCATCTTCATCTTCATCTTCATCTTCCTGTTCATCTTCATCTTCCTGTTCATCTTCATCTTCATCTTCATCTTCGTCATCTGAATTTTCATCATCTTCTTCATCATCATCTGATTGTTCACTTTCATCCTTACTTTCCAAATCTTCTTCATCATCAGAAACTTCAATTAATTTATTTGATTCAAAAATTCCTAAATTCTCTCTAACTGGTAAATCTGTTTCTTTTAAACCTTGACTAGTTCTTATTGCTAAATGATTTAGTCCCATTTTCATACCAGTCATATCCTCTGCTAATGTAGATACTAAACTTAACATAGAAGTAATTTTGTGATTTTGTTCTCTCATTTTACTTTCAAAATATACAACTAGCAGTGCAACAACAAGTACTAATATTCCTAAAAACATTAAAAACGTTGGATTAAATAAATCTGCTAAGGATGCCATTTTATTACAAAAAGATTATATAAATTAATTTATTTACTAACGAATTAATTTATGAAATAAAAAATGATAAGAATTTATAATTTATAATATTTTTTAAAGTCACCTTCTTGCGGAATATTAATATGTTCAATTATTTCTTTTGGATAATTCATTTGCCGTAGTACAATCATGCCACCTTTAATATTTGATATACCTTCTATTAATGTATATTTATAATTCAAATTATTATTTTCTTTTTCTGTTAGCATCTTATAGTTCATTATTGTCTTTGTTTTTTCCAACTTCTTGCATATCTTTATAAAATGAGTTGTTAGTAAGCATGATACATTTTTATTTTTTGTAATATACTTCATAAATGATGTTGCGCTTTGTTCAGCCTCTTCCGGATTTGTTCCTGAATATAATTCATCAAATGCACATAAATGTGTTTCTTTTGGCGAAACGCTAATAGCATCTAATATTTCCTTACATCTTCTGGCTTCCGCTTGGAATAAACTATCTCGTCCAGATGTGTCAGGTATATTTAAGTAACAATGAATATGATTAAATGGTTTAATCTTTGCTGAATCATAAAATCCACAACCGAACTGTTGAGTGAATAATATATTAATTAGCGTTGATTTTAGAATAGTTGTTTTTCCTGAAGCATTTGGTCCTGTAATTATCATATTTTTCTTAAACTTAATTGTATTCTTAATAGGTTTATAATTCTTTAATGAAGCATAATAACTGTTCTCTAAAATACTCTTTTTTGATTCATCAATAAATAAAGCAAAGTTTATTTTTCTCTCTAGAATATTTTGTTGTAACGCTTTTAAGCAATCCATATAACCATTGAATCCTAATGAATACATAATTGTATCATCGTATATTTTATCTGTATGTAATTCATAAAAGCATTTGAATACATATCCTATTTCTTTAATTTTACTGAAATTAAACATATTATAATCAGTTATCATTTCTATTTTTTTATGCATAACTTTTAATGTATCTAACTTCATTCTAACAATACTATTGAATTCTTGATGAGTTTTAAGCTGAGACGAATATTCAAGGTAATTTTCCATAGAATTTATCGTATGACTAATGTAAATTCTGATTTCATTAAAATGATTGTGGATTGTTTTCATGTTATTATTAAATCTTACACATACCATAAAATTCTGATAAATAGAGAATAAGTAAAATGCAGCGGAAATAAAAATATATAATTTCTCTTGTGAATTTATTTCTGCAAAATTGACAACAAATAATTTACCAATTGCATTTTGACTAGCAACATTTTTTAATACATCAATATATTCACTTATTGTAATTTGTAAACCCTTCATTTTAATAATAAAAAATGGTATAATAAGAATTATAATAGGAACAAGTAGAGAGATAATAGGTGATAATAAATTATATACACTCATAAATTGTAGAAACCATTCTGACCTATTTAAAAATTCAAGCGTTTCCCATTCAACAAAATAATATCTCTCCTTAAATCCTGCATCGACTTTTAATTCATTCCAAATATCAACAATATTCTTATAATTATTAGAATAATCAGTGTATTTTACACCTAATGGTTTATAATCTTTTAAAAGTATTTGATTTTCTTTGAGAAAATTAACATCAGTTGTATAGTATTTACATAATTGTTGATTAAGTTTTTTAGAAACATCATTATCGTTATCAAAACAAAAATTATAAATAGGATTACACGAGGAATCAACAGTTTCAATTAATTCTAAATCTTTTACAATATTTTTGTTCAATTCTACTTTGCTTTCATTATAAAAAATTGGAATTTTGAAATGGTCATTAATTTCGTTAATTTTTGATTCAGAACTCATTATAATTTAAATTAGAAATATAATGAATTAATTTTACGAATAACCTAATTGATGATAATTTATTTTTTAATCTTAATATATTTTTAAATTTTACTTAAAAATGTTAAATCTCCAGGCATTTCATGAATTTGTGTAGAATAATGTTCTTCAATTTTCTTAATTTGCATAACATCACGTCTAGTGATAAAATTAATACCAACACCTTTTCTACCCCATCTACCAGAACGTCCGATTCTATGTAAATAAGTATGAACATCCTTTGCTAAATCAAAATTAATAACAACGCTAACTTGTTGAATATCAATGCCACGTGCAGTTACATTAGATGAAATCATAACTCTTGAATTTCCACTTCTAAAATCATTGAATGCCTTATCTCGTTCAGATTTCTCCATATTACTATGAATTCTGCATACAGGAAAACCATCTTCGCACATTGCTTCATATAAATCTTGCACACGTTTAATACTATTACTATAAATAATAGTATGAGATAATGTGTTGAATGTAAAAATATTTTTTAAGGTAAGATATTTTTCTCTATCATCATTTATAGCAACATAATATTGACCAATACCTTCTAATGTTAATTGTTCACGCTTAACACTAATCTTAATTGGATTACGCATAATTTTATCAGTAATATAATTAATATCGTCTGGTAATGTTGCACTAAATAAACATACTTGTACATCATTACTTAGATACTGAAAAATATTATAAACTTGGTCCTTAAATCCTGATGACAACATTTCATCAGCTTCATCAAGAATAACAAGTTTAATAGTTTTACTACTAATATTACCTCTTCTCATCATATCATAAACTCGTCCAGTACAACCACAAATAATATGAGGAACATTTTTATTAGAGAAACTGCTACCTTCTTCAATTGCAGACCCACCAAAAAGAGTTTGAATTTTTAAGCCATTCATAAAACTTCCTAAATTAGAAACAACCTTTGAAGTTTGTGTCGATAATTCTCTAGTAGGAGATAAAATAAGAACTTGAGTTGTTGGTTCAGCAATATTTACTCGTTGTAAAGCACCAATAGTAAATGTTGCTGTCTTACCTGTTCCCGATTGAGCTTGTGCAATCACATCTCTACCTTGCATAACAGGCTTTATGGCTCTTTGTTGAATTGGACTTGGTTTTTCAAATCCATAAGCAAAGATTCCACGTAAAATGTTGGCGTTTATTTCGAGTTCATCCCAACTATGTATTTTAATATCCGAGGAATCAAATACTATTTCCTCAGATAAAGCTTCATTAACAGTAGTGTTGTTTTCTGTTTCCATATGTATATATTATACATATATCTATTTAAGTAAATTTCTAATAATAATTATATTATAAAAAAAATTGATATAAATATAATAGCATAAATTATAATACATTATCAAGATGACAACAAAAACCTTAAGATATACTTTGGAACAATTTGAAGATACTATTTTCAGAGGATTCGATTATGTAGTTTCTGATGAAGTAATGGAAAAAATATCTAGTTTGGCAATGCAAGTAGGGTCTCCAGATTATGTAAGAACACCTGTTTTCAAGAAGCGAGATAACCCTATGAAGGTTGAATCAACATCTGCATCAGGTCCAATTAAAGATAATGCAAAAAAGAAAAGAGGTAATAAATCTATGGAAGTATTAAATAATGATGATTGGGATTCCGTTAGAACGTTTCAGACAACAAAGATTGAGACCAAGGTTGGTATTGATGCTGAATTTGATACTATAAGAATGTTTATTAATAAAATGACTGATAAAAATTATATCGAGATGCGTAATAAAATTTTAGAAGTTATTGACAAACTAGTAGCAGAAAATTTAGATGGAAATTATAATTTAAGTAATATTGGTTCAAACATATTTGATATTGCATCATCAAATAGATTTTATTCAAAAATTTATGCAGACTTATATTCAGATTTATCTTCAAAATTTGACTTTATTAAAACTACATATGAAGATAATTTCGGTAAGTTTGCTGATTTATTTAATAATATTGAATATGTTGACCCAAATGAAAATTATAGTAAATATTGTGATATTAATAAGATTAATGAGAAACGTAAATCATTAGCAGCATTTTACATTAATTTAATGTATGCTGGAATTATTCCTAAGTATGATATTATGCAAATCACTAGAAATTTATTGGCTAAGGTATATGAATATATTTCGGTTGAAAATAAAAAAAATGAAGTTGATGAATTAACTGAAACAGTTGCTCTTTTGTATAAGAAAGATATATATGAAAATGATAATGGTCAAGATTATAGTAATATCGACGGATTTACTATTAGCGAAGTTATCGAAAAAATTGCAAATAGTAAAGTAAAAGATTATAAGAGTTTAAGTAACAAGACTTTATTCAAGTTCATGGATTTGATTGATATGTAAATATTATAAATCTAATAAATATTATATTTTTAATTTAAAGACAATTTTATTAAATTACTTATGGATTCATCTAGTGATATTTATCTTAATGCAAACCGAAAATATAATTGTATTACATCGAGTAAATTTTATATAAATAAAACAAAAGATAGTTGTTATATAATTGTTGGATTATTAGCAATGTATGTAGGTATTTATATGATTTTTTCCTCAGGAAAAATTTTAATTTAATATTAGATGGTAATATTATTTAAATAATAATTGATATATTTAAATAATGTCAACGGATGAACAAAATATTACAATTTCTTATTATCTAGAAGAAATTGAAAAGCAACAGGAAAATGATTTTAATATTGATGAATTAATGGCTGAAATTGACAATATTAATTTAAATGATGAATTGACTATTCCACAAATAATTAATTATAATGAGAATTATAATGTTAAAGAACTTTTAATGATATGTGAATATTATGGATTTGCTAAGGATTTGAAGAATAACAAATATAATAAAGAACAAATTATTGATTTTTTAGTTATATTTGAATCAGAGCTAAATAACTCAGATATTGTTTTTAAAAGACAAAATATGTGGTTTTATATTAATGAACTTAAAAACGATAAATTTATGAAGAAATTTGTTCTTTGGTAGAATAAATATTTTGTATATAATTTATTAAATATAAAATATTCTAATAAATTATATAATGGTATTATCAAAATTAGATGGAGATATTAGTTATCCTGAATTAAAAAGTGTTGATTCCGGAGATTTAAAAATGGAAGCTAATTTATATCAATTAGAAATAAAAGATATTGATGTTATTATTGCAGTTGGTAATTCTAAAAATACTTATGAAGATAAAAATATATTATATTTTCCAATTTATTTAGTTAAATACAATAATAAAGTAATTCAAATTGGTGTTTATGAAATAAGAGCATCTGATTATTTGTCTTATCTAGATAAATTTAATAACTTAAATATAGAAGATATGAATGAACCGCTGATTTATTCATTTGTAACTAAAGAATTTTTAAATAAAATGAGACTACAACCAGAACTACCATTACATAAGATTGATAAAGAAGAAGGTAAAATTACTGAATCTGAAGAGGAAGATGAACAAGAAGATGAACAAGAAGATGAAGAGGAAAAAATTGTCGTCCAATATGATATTCCAAAGGAGCGAGAAGATATATTTGTTAAAATTAATGGAGTTCCTGTCCCACCTCTATTACCTGAAGAAACTCAAAAAAAAGCTAAAGATATAAGAGAAAAATATCATGAATCGTCAACAGATACATGGCTTGATAAATTTATGAAAAATAAAAGTTTTGGCATTATTGATAATGAAGGTAGCGGAGATTGTTTATTTGCAACAATAAGAGATGCATTTTCAAATATAGCCCAACAAACAAGTGTTAATAAACTTAGAAAAAAATTGTCTGAAGAAGCTACACAAGAAGTTTTTGATGAATATAAAGAACAATATGATATGTATAATGCATCTATTGTAAGAGATACTAATCAGATTAAGCAATTAGCGAACGAATATGAATTATATAAACAAAGAATTACTCAAACTATTGATAGAGATGAACAAAAAGCTATAATAATTCAAGCAAAAGAAGTTAAGAAAGAGCATGATAGATTAGTGGAAGAGAAAAAAGTATCAACAGCTATATTAAAAGAATTTAAGTTTATGAAAGGTGTTGATAATTTAGACAAATTCAAACGCGTAATTAGACATTGTGATTTCTGGGCTGATACTTGGGCGATTTCAACATTAGAAAGAATATTAAATATTAAATTCATTGTTCTCTCCAGCGAAAGTTATAAAGCAAATGATGAAAAAAATACCTTACAATGTGGACAGTTAAATGATAAGGTTTTAGAACAACGTGGTAGATTTACACCAGATTATTATATAATGGTTGATTATACTGGGTCGCATTACAAGTTGGTTAGTTACAAAAAAAAACTGATATTTAAATTTAGTGAAATACCTTATGATATAAAGAAAATGATATATGAAAAGTGTTTAGAAAAAAATGCTGGACCGTTTGCTATTATTCCTGATTTCCAAAAATTCAAAGCAAGTCAAAAGAAAACGATTATGAAAGAAGCTGAATATGAAGATTTAACAGAATCAAAATTAAGAGGTTTGTATAATGATGAAGTTGTCTTTCAGTTTTATTCTAAATCTCTTGATAAACCACTCCCTGGAAAAGGTAGTGGAGAGAAAATTCCGAATGATAGACTACGTCAATATTCTACGTTAGCTTCAATTCCTCAATGGCGTAAGAAGTTATCTAATTTCTGGGTGCAACCATTCAGTTTAGATAATCATCAATGGTCTTCAGTTGAACATTACTATCAAGCTTCTAAATTTAAGAAAACATATCCTGACTTTTACTTGAGTTTCTCTCTAGATTCTGGAACTGATTTATCGAAAGACCCTGCCATGGCAAAAGCTGCTGGAGAAAAATCTGGTAAATTAAAAGGAAACCTTTTAAGACCTATTGAGGTGTCAGTAGATTCAGATTTCTTTGGTAAAAGACAGAAGAAAGAAATGTATGCAGCTCAATATGCAAAATTTACTCAAAATGAAGACTTAAAGACTATGTTATTAGCTACAGGAGATGCTAAACTTACTCATTTTATGAAAGGAAAAGAACCAGAAATATTTGATGAGCTTATGTTAATTCGTGATAAAATTAGAAAAACCGAAATCTAATATGTTCAAAAATAAAATTATTATCACTTTATTATAATAATTTTATTTATTTTTCGACACTATATTATCCAAATAATTTTTTCAAACAACTTTTAGTTTTTAAACTTTTTGGAAAACTTAATAAACCAACACATGAGTCAATTAAATAATATGTTTGAATAAAAAAATCACCTTGTTTGTCTTCGTCAATTTTTATTTTTCTCTCGAGGACTAGAATATGAAGAATATATTTAAGTGATGTTGAAGTAATATCAGCACGTTTTTTAGCATCAAATTTTACATCTTTTACAGAATAAATAATTTGATATATTCGTTGAATGACAACAATAAGATTAGGCACATCCTTAGTATCAATTTTACCATCCTTTATGATTGAAATCATAGCCTTCTCAATATCGGTTAATGTATCAGGAGATATAGAGATTATATTATTAATTACACTAGCAATTTCAGGTGTAAGTGTGATAATTATTTTCTTTTTCATATCTTCATTTTCAAGATATTTCATTACCAAATCAATAAATGTTTGTTCAATAATATTAGCAATAATATCTGTAGGAGAAGATACAAGAGGGGTAGTAGGTTCAGACGGAGTAGCGATATTATCCTTATTAGAAGATTCTATTTCTGACATATATATATTTAAATATTTATTTATCTTGCCAAACAATTACTCCCTTGTGCATCAATTTTGGGTGTTTGATTATTTGGACAGCATCCATATCTTGTTCCACTACATCCACCAATAGGTTTTGGAGGTCTTGGACCAGGTCCTGGTGGTGGAGGAGGTGGAACATATGGTGGTCTATTAGGATAATATCCTGGTCCAGGTCTATAACCAGGACAGTTAGTTCCATAATAATTAATCTTTGAGTCTACACCATTTGGACAACAACCAAACGCAGTCTCAGAACAGTTTCCTTGTGAAGTAGTAGTAGTAGTTATGATAGTTATATGATTCAAAATAACTAAAACTAACAAAATAACTCCTAAAATAATTATAATTGTGTTATCCATATATATTGATAAGTTTTTTAAATATTTCAAATTTATATTATTTATAAATTCTATTTGGTCTTAATTCATATAAAAATAAATAATAATATATAATAAAGATGAAACTATCAAAACAAAGTAAGGAGTTAATGTTATTTTTTACAAAAAATAAACATTTAAATTATAGTAAACAGACAAATAAAACTAATAATATTTTAAGAGAGCTGTATAACGAGATTCTAGAAGCTAATAATTACGTTAAAAAGCAAATTAAATTTAGACATATGATTAAAAAGTTGTTATCAGCTACTCAGATAACAAAACCACTTAATTTTAACGCTAAAAGTTTTCCAGAAATAGTAAGAAACCATATAGATGAATTAATGATGTCTGAGATTTGTTACTCTTTTTCTCTCTACGATAGAAATGTAAAAGTATATTTTATTGTTGAAAATGATGACATAGAGTTAGAAGTTGAACAATATAATAAATATGTGGAAACCGTAGCAACATGGTTATATATATTAAATATGTATGCATCACAAGAATGTGCTAAGAATCTAAATATTTATTTTTATTTTACTTCTCTCGAAAAGAACTTACCAAACTCAAATATTCATATATTAGATGAAATAAATGTGAATACAGCATTTACGACGACATGTCCTAGTGATTCAGAAATTGTTGTTTTTAGAAAAGAAGAATGGTTTAAAGTATTTATACACGAAACATTTCATAATTTTGGTTTAGATTTTTCAATGATGAATAATGATATGATTAATGATTGTATAATTAATATTTTTAAGGTCGATTCAAAAATAAATGCATTCGAAGCATATACTGAATTTTGGGCTGAAATAATAAATGCTTTATTTTGCAGCTATTATGCTACTAAAGATAAGAATAATGTTAATGAATTTCTCTCTAATTCAGAATTCTATATTAACTTTGAAAAGACATATAGTTTATTTCAGTTGGTTAAAACGCTTGATTTTATGGGTCTCCAATATAAAGATTTATATTCAAATACAAAAGAGTCATCTATACTTAGAGAGAAATTATATAAGGAAAATACAAACGTTCTTTCTTATTATATCATAAAAACAGTATTAATAAATAACTACCAAGGTTTTTTAAGTTGGTGTAAAACAAATAACTTATCGATATTAAATTTTAAAAAAACTATAGGTAATCAAAAACAATTATGCAAATTTATAGAAAAAAATTATAAAACCCAATCATTGTTAAATGATATTCACGAGTCTCAGGTTTTTCTCTCTAGAATTAAAAAGAAAAAGGGAAATAACAAATTTATTTTATCAAATATGCGAATGAGTATATGTGAATTAGGATAGTTAAAGTCTACCTTCATTGAACAACTTTAGATGATTTCTACAATAATCCTCGCCAGGTAAACATTTAGAAATACAACAATTATTATTTTTACTGCGTTTGGTGCATACATATTTATAACTGCCATTTCCGATTGATTTTTTATTAGCTTTCCAAGATTCACTAGCTCCATCGAAGTCGATATTGACTGCATAAAGTGCCGAGTTTTCATATTTATATTGACTTCTTGTCTTCATGTTGTAGTTAGTATGATTTATATTTATTTATAAAAGCATTTCAATTTTTTATAAATATAAAATTACAAAGGTATAAGATTGTTATTTGTTTATTATAGTAGCATTCGATATTTTTGTTATTATTTTTTCTTTCTTATTATCTTCAGTTGTCATTACTTCTATAACCATTTTCTCGTATTTATCTGAAGTTTTTGATGATGCGTTTTTATAATCAGGAAATTTCTCTCGAAATTGTGGAAGTAATCTTATATTTTTATCTGCTACTTTGTTAACAACCTTCTTTAACTTAGTTTTATTATCATCTTCTTTCTCCCATTGTCCTTCATTTTTTATATACATAGTTTCTCTTTTATTATCTGTGCAGTGTATTGGTCTTTCAGTTTCATCTAAGTTATTCAAGTTTTTTACAATTATTTTTGAAATACCCTCTACATATCCTAATTCTCCAATATCCATTAAATCGCTAAGTTGAAGTTTAATAGAATCTACAAAATCAGTTATATTCATCGCATTTTTACATGTTTCATTTAAAAAGAAGTTTAAATTAAATGCTTTGTTATGAGAATTGGTATGAGTAGTATTATGACTATTATTCATTGTACCATTTTTAACAATTTCTAAAATAAGTTCTTTAATATCAGATTGTTCTTTAATTATATCAGTATTTTGCTTTAATAACATAACAATAAGCTGCTTATCTGTTGGCTCATTGTTGTCGTCAGTATTTTGTAATGGTAATGATTTATTATGACAACATTTATTTTTATGTTTCCATAATCCAGAAGCATTGTTATATATTTTTCCACAGATGCACATGTAAACTTTATCGTTTTGCTCTTTTTGCTCTTTTTGCTCTTTTCCAAACAGTTCCTCCATATGTTTAGATGTATTTAAATGTCTGTTCCAATTAAATTTTTTGCAGCATTTAAAATTACATTTTTCGCAATAATATTCTTGAATATTTTTTTCGCTCTTTTCCTCTTTTCCTAAAATTTCCATTTATTTCCATTGAGAAAATATTTTTAAGTTTTTTTTTTAAAAAATTATCATAACATATTTTTTAAGGATGGTTTAATTTAACACGATAATTTTTCAGTATCGTAATAAAAAAATTCAGTCAGTAAGGACGTTTTCGGCATATCGATTTTGGACATTTTTTTTGTCCAATTTGAGAAAGTTAAAATACTTTTCACTTTTCGAATCCTTTAATTTTCTCTTCATGTGTAGGGAAAAAATGTCGTCCTTTTTTTCATAAATTCTTGAAATTCCCTTCATTATGTAGTATCACCGTCTTTAAGTTATTTAAAAATATATATTAAAAACAACTTAAAGACGGTGATACTAAATAATATTCAAGTTATATAAATTATAAATAAAATTGAAAATTAATAAATCATATTAAATAAAAGCATCTATATTATAACAAACACAATGGGTATTAGATATTTAAATAGATTTCTAAAGGATAATGCATCTCCTTCTATTAAATTCTGTAGATTATCAGATTTATCTGGTAAGAAAATTGCAGTAGATATTAGCATTTATATGTATAGATTTGCATCAGAAGATACTTTAATCGAAAATATGTATTTCATGTTATCTGTATTCAGAAATTACAACATCATACCAATATTTGTTTTTGATGGAAAACCTCCTCCAGAAAAACACGAATTACTTCAAAAACGAAAAGAAGATAAACAAGAAGCAGAAAATGAATATAATAAATTGAAAAATACTCTAGAAATTAATAAAGACATTGATGGTTCAGATAAACAAGAAATCATTTACAATATGGATATGTTAAAGAAAAAATTTGTAAGTATCAGTAAAAATGATGTAGAAAATGTTAAAAATTTAATCAGAGCATATGGTGCAACCTATTATGATGCACCCGGTGAAGCAGATGAGTTGTGTGCAATGCTTACTATAAAAGACAAAGTATGGGGATGTTTAAGTGAAGATATGGATATGTTTGTTTATGGATGTCCTCGTGTTATTAGATATCTTAGCTTACTTAATCATACCGCAGTAGTTTATGATGTAAAGAGTATTTTAAATAACTTAGGTATTACTCAAAAAGAACTGAGTGAGATTTGTGTTTTATCAGGCACGGATTATAATTTAGAATGTGATTCAAAAAATACACTTAATAATACACTTAAATTGTTTAAAAAATTTCATAAGTCTAACACTTCACAAAGTTTTTATGAATGGTTAAATGATAATAATGAAAATTATATTAAAGATTATGATTTACTAGTTAAAATTTATGACATGTTTGATTTGAATAACAACCATTTTAACATAAAAATATTTGAAAAAATTAAAATAATCAATGGACCTATTTTAAAATATGATATCAAAAATATACTAAAAACAGACGGATTTCTATTTCCTGTTTAAAATATAAATTTTTTTTTACTTAAATATTATTAATTATTATATATATGTTGGATTTGTATAATAATAAATATGATAGAGTAACTTTAAAACAAAACATTTATGCAGTTAAATTAATAGATATATTAAAAACTCAAACACTTGATATTTCATTTATAGCACATTATATTTTAAGTGATTTATATCAATTAACAGATGAAGATAGAAGTATAAATATTGATTTAGTTTTAAAGTTACAATCACATATCCAGAGAGAAGAATTAATTATTGCATTAAAAGAATATAATTCAGATGATGATAGTGTAGAAGATTTTCAAACATACTCAGAAAGGTATTCTAAATAAAAATTTTAGAATCAATATCATAAAATGAATCAGTTGATAATTGTGGTATTTGAGAGAATCCATTAGATTTAAGAGTATCTCTCATTGATTTCAATAATTCTCTCCAAGAACAATTTGGATTTTGTTCTGTACAAAAAATAAAAGACCATGTTAATGCTCCTTGAGCCTTATTTTCAATTAAAGCTTCTGTACTAGTTTGTGCATCCATACATCCACTTATCATAATAACGTTACCATTACATTCAGTTACTTTATTATTTTCAGAATACTTATCATAATTATTACTATCTAAATAATTATATTTTAAGTCAAGTATTGTACCACTATGACAACTATCAAATATTCCAATTATTGTTACTTCTCTCGGTAAATGATTCTGAAGAATAGTTTTAAGTTCATCATCGATAATAGGCAATGAGTCTGAGCTGATTAACATTTCATCTCTTTTATCTGTCTCGTCTCCATTTCTATCATAAGTATATGAACCATGACCACTAAAATAAAAGACCAACATATCACCTATCTTAGCATTTACGATTAATCTTTTTAATTCAAGTAATATATTTTCTTTGGTAGGTTTTACAGATGTTAAATCAGTAAGTATTTTAAAATCATTAAATCCTTGCGATGAAAGAAAATCTTTCATTCTAGTTGTATCATCAATACATCCATTTAATTGATATGGTGTATTTAAATAATTAATTCCAATTAGAAGAGCTTTTTTATTTTTGATATTAGATTTATTTACAACAAATTCTGATGTGAATGAATTAATTTTTTGGATAGATGCATTTAAATTATTGCGTAATATAGAAACATCATTATTATATTTATTTATGAGAGAATTAAAAAGCGCAGGTTTATTTCTAAATCTAGAATTCCGAATATTTCGTATATTAATTGCTAAAGTTGAATTTAAACGCACTACATTTGAATTAAAATTGCTATTTAATTCATTAATTCTAGATTGTTTATAAAAATCTAAATCAGCACTCATTATAAATTAAATAAATATTTTAATTAATTTAATTACAAATATTTAGGCGTTTCAGCGAAGCATAGTAAATGTTAAAAGGTGTAAAAGTATTTTAAATTTATTTTATATAAAAAATTTAAAATATTAAAATATTAAACGATTATAGGACTTATTTTTATTTATTTTTATTTATTTATATTTTTATTTATTTTTATTTATTTATTTATTTTACAAATTTAAGCAACAATAGCTTCTACCTTGATAGCCTTGGCAAAGTGAGGAGACATGTATCTTTGAAGATTGAAGTATGTTAGTTCATCAGTCTTCTTAAGCTTCAAAAGAGTTGCAAGCTTGGTGTCAGGGTTAATCTTGCGACCATTTTCCTTATCTTGAAGGTTGTTGGTGCGGATATACTTGTTGATATCACGAGTAACCTCAGTGCGAGCCATCTCGGAACCAATTGGCTTCTCAAGGAACTTGGCAAGTTCATCAGAAATCTTGGTTGGCTTAACAAATCCAGAAGGAGCACGATTGCCAGCCTTGCGCTTACGCTTGGAGGAAACCTTTTGTGCACTCTTTACCTCACGAGTCCACTTCTTCTCAAGAGCACGATATTCGGTCTTAAGAGTGGAAATCATAACACTAAGCTGTTGAAGCTTAGCAAGGAATTCAACAGATTGTTCAGCAAGAGGAGCCTCTGCATCAACAGCAACAGGACCAGCAACAACAGTTTCAGTTGCAGAAGCAACAACAGCTTCAGCCTTAGGAGCCTTAGCAGCCTTAGCCTTCTTTTCTACAACAGGGGCAGCAGATTCAACAACAACAGGAACAGGAGCAGCGACTTGTTCAGTCTCAATAGCAGTCTTAGATGATTTAGTCTTAGGAGGCATCTTATTATACTATACTCTATCAACAAGTTTTTAAGTAGTTTTTTGCATAATAATATATATTGTTACGATAATATGATTATACTAAAATAATGCGTTTAAATAAAGACTCAACTACATAAAATTAAAAGTAATTAACTGATTGAAAAAGCCAAGGAAGGGATGTAGCAGCTTCTGTGTTGACTAATGTTATTGCACCAAGTACATAAAATGCGCCTAAAGCTTTACTATCTCTATCTATACCGCTATTTACAAGTTTTTCCATTATATCTAGTAAAACTTTTCTGATATTCCATAAATTTTGTTCAGTATTTATGTAAGAAATACTTAAATTTCTGAATGGGTCTCCTATTGGAGGACATATATTTCTTTTTGTTTCAGTTGATAATTGTGCTCTATAATTCCAAATATCCATTAGTTCTCTTATAAATTTAATTAATTGATTTCTGTTTAGAGAGATAAACCAATTTGAATTAGAATAATTACCTAATGCATCTATATTTTGAAACAAAGATAACGCTCTCAATTCAATTGCTTTTTCATTTGAAATATTTTTAATACTATCTTCAAAATTCAAATTAATATTTATTTTAAGAATTCTTCCAAAACGTATAAGTGCTCGTATACTTTTGAAAAAAGATTCGGGTATTAGATTGCGATTATAAGGATTTTTTATATCACCAGATGACTTTATAAATAAATTATGGAGAGAATTAATATCAAACCCATATATAAAACCATCAGAATCCTTATAGCTAATAAATTGATGGAAATTAATTTCATCGACTGGTTCCATTGAAACAAAATCATCACTATTTGTGCATAATTTTCTATTTAATGATGCAGGTCCATGTAGCTGTTTATATTTTCGAACTAACATACTTCTAAAAATCTTTTGAATTTTAATTATATAAGATGAAAAGTATAAATACCTATATATTCTACTTAATAATTGATGCTTATTTCCAGTTATTTTTAATGTATAATGTTTCACAAAACTTTTTAATTGTGTTACATTATATTTATTATAAATCAACTCATTATATGTAGTTATTGTTGGAATACTTATTTTGTCATCAGACACCTTTTGAGGCTTCTTAACTATAGGTATTTGTTCTTCGCATTTTGTATTAATCTTATTTAAGTATCCTTCAATTAAGCTTTCATGACTCTTATTCTTTTTTAAAATATCACTCATTTACTATATATATATATAACAATAAAAAATCTTTTTGAGCTGTTTTTTTAAATATATTAAAATTAAAATGCTTACCATAACAAGTAAGCTTAAAAAAAGGAACCAGACCATAATTTGATTTATATTTAAAAAAAAAATTGATTTAAAGATAACTCTATAATATAAATCATACTAGCAAGATGTCTAATAACGCAATCGTCGACGGAACTAATATTGATATTAATGTTTTCAGCTATAGTGCTCCTAAGGCAAATCCTACAGGGGGTAAGGTAGTTAATTTATTTAATAAGCATGCTAAGGAATCCATTACTATTGCAGTGCCATTGATGGGCTCTTGGGGAGCTCAAGAGTCTAAGGAAGTTATTGGTAAGAGTGCTGATGGAAAGCCTATTACTAGGGGAACAGGAAAGTATACTATGTCATTGCAATTTTCTAAGGGACAATATACTACTCCTGATGCTGATAAATTTCTTGAACAAATGAAGATTGTTGAACAAAAAATTAAGCAGGATGCAATGACCTACTCCAAAGAATGGTTTGGTAAGGAAATCAAGTCAATGGATGTTATGGATGAGAAAATTAGTCCTATGTTGAAGTATCCTAAGTTTAAGGGTTCTGAAGAAAGAAATTTGGAAGAGCCTCCTAGTCTTACTCTTAAGTTGCCTTGTTGGAAGGATGTTTGGCAAACTTCCGTATTCGATGAAGATTACAATCAGTTGTATGTTAAGGGAAAGACTGAACCTGGTGTAACTCCTCTTGATTTCCTTGTTAATACTAGCAAGGCACCAATTCAAGTTATTGCACTAATTCAATGTGGTGGATTGTGGTTTGTCGGTAGTCCTGCAAAGGTATCCGTTACTTGGAACTTAAAGCAAGTTATTGTCAGAAAGCCTAAGACTTCCTCTATCGCTGACGATACTTGTTTCTTAACTGTAAGACCATCTGATTTGCAAACATTGAGGGCAACGCCGCAACTTGAAATTGAACAACATGATAATACTGTTTCTGCATTGGTTGAAGATTCTGATAATGAAGAGGAATATAGTTTGCCACCTCCAGTTGCAGTCTCAGCACCTACTCCTGTTGTAGAAAAAGTTGTAGAATCTGTAGCTAATCCTGTTGTTGAATCTGCAGCTCCTGTTGTGGAAGAGGCAAAGAAAAAGAAGGTTGTCTCCAAGAAGAAAGCTGATGCATAATAAAATAATAAAATAATAAAATAATAAAATATAAATTTTTTACATATCCATTAAGGTATTCAAATACTTATATATGTTAGTTTAAATCATAATAAAAACAATAATATTATTATACTTATTATGACCAATAATATTACAATATTTAATCTTCTTAATTTTATGCCATTAAATAATGAAGAAACATATCTATATAATTTTGATAGAAATATTATTAATAGACTTAATATAGATTTGGATAGAGGTTTTTTATTTGGGTGGACAAGTAAAGATGTCGCATAATGACATAATTAATTTAGTTTCTATTCAAAAATTAGAGAGATTAATGAACAAAGAAATCAAGAATATGGCGGACCATGCAACTCATTTGAAGCAGCTAGTATGTATAGGTCTCAAAAAAAACTAGAACTTGTATAAAATATGACTAAAGTTTATAATTTTATTATGGAAATTAGAGAGAAAGAAAAATTAAATGAAGATAATCCTAACTATAATATCTGATTTATCTGATAAATCGTACAAATCTTTTTTAATATTCACTAATCCTTTTCCTTTTAATCGATAATATTGTTCTCTCTTCAAATATAATTCAGAGAGAGGAATTGAAAAAGATTCGTCTCCTATATCAAACGATATATCTTGATTATTTATTATCATATCTGGTAAATCACTATAAGCATATACATCTATATAAACTATTAAATTATTATCATCATCTATCTTGATATTATTAGGTAAATCAGGCTCACATATTGCTATTATTTCACAACCGGAACCATCATAATATGACTCCTTATGCCATAATGGAACTAAGTATAACTGCTCTTGAACATATAACTTGTAAAAATTATTATGCAGAAGGTCATTTATACTAGGATTTAACTTATATATTTCAACATTATCATATTTTTGTATTACCATTTGCTTGACATTCTCCAATAACTCATCTGAAAAATAAAGTAGAGATTTGTATCTAGAGAGAAAAATATAAACATTTAATGCAGTATCCTTATCTAAATCTTCAAATATTTTAAGTGGAATTTGTTTACCTTTATTTAAAATATCGTTTACTATTTTAGCTATTAAATCACTATAATTCCCATCCATTGCTGAGTTAATAAAGTTTTTCAATACATTTAAATATATAGATTGCGAATCATCACATAAATCATCCTCGTCATTATTTTCAAAATACTTACTTTCTCTCTTTAAATAAGTATATGCTTCATTAATTTTTTTAAAATGTTCATTAGATTCTTCAGTATTTCCATTTTTATCTGGATGATATTTTAATGCCATCTTCCTGTAACGTTTATTAATAAATTGTAATGTTAATTCATCATATTTAGAATCTATTTCTAATATATCAAGTGCATCTTTAAAATTCATCATTTTTAATACTTAATTTAAAACTTTAAGTATTAAAATGCGTTAATTATTTTTATATTTAAATATATATATAATGGCTATTCATACAAGCGCTATTACTTATAGAAGAGGTATACCTAACGGTTACAATAATTTTTATTTTGTTGCTCAGGCTAATAATGTTGTTCCAGCTCCAATGAGTAAATATTTAAATGGATATCAATTTTACAACAGAAACATTACTACTTCATCTAATTATAGATGGCCCTGGAGACCTTAAGCAAGTGAATGCATTAATTTAGCTAAATATAAGAAATAATTTTCCACATGGTATATTGGTCGATAATTATTATTATAATATTGAAAGAAACAATAGGTTTTGATGAGAATCTTTGACAAATGTTCTTTTTTTATTCGGTTTTGTTCAACAAGTGTGGAGAGAATATACCATATACAGTCTGATATATCTAGGTTATATATAAATATATCATATAATATATCTCTAAATTTAAGAAAATTTAAATCATTAATATTGACAAGATGATGTATGATTTTATTACAAATTATTCTATATTGAATCATTAAATCTTCATTATAAAAATGTAAAACCTTAATACTTGTAATATTTTCTGTTTTAATTTTTGCAGGTAATTTAGTTTTACAACATTTTGTATAAGATATTTTAGTTGGTCTACTTATATTTATAGTCTCGCAACAATTTAAAATATTATCTGGTATAAAACTTAATTCTTCTGTGAGTAAAATGTATTTAATATCAACACCCAATGAATTATTTTGTTGCATATAGCTATAAAAGTTTTCTAATAATTCACTGTGTATTTCATGAAAATACTTACAAACTATTATTCCACATTTATCAGATTTTGCCGATATAATATCAATGATTTGCTGATATATTTCATGCCATAATAATTTGGAATTACATCCTAAAAGAGACATGTCTATTTCATAATGTATATCACTAACCTTAAAAAAATATTGTTGTTTATTGTACGTAACACTTATTTTTCTCTCATATTTTAAATCAGAAGAACTATAACATTTAATTGCACTTAGCATCTGAGTATATTTTCCTGTTCCATTTGGACCATAAAAAATTAGATTTTTAAGTTCTTGTAATGTTTTTGGAAATTTTTCATAAATTTTTTGTAATTTTGGATGCAAATTTATTCTATTATTTTCGGCAATATATTCTTCAAAATGTGTTTCATAAAATTTCATTATTTATATATTTAAACATTCTTTTATTATCATATTTAACCAATTACATTAAATAAATTATATTTTATTATTGATATAATGCTTAAAAACAAAAATATATTATATCATAGCATGAATCTAGTTAAATCAATAGAACAATATAATGATAAAAGCATATTTTTTTGTGAACCAATCAAAAATAATATTATGAGCGATGGTAATTTTATTAGAATATTATATTCATCAGAACAATTTATATTAAATGGAATTTATTTACTTATAAATTTGCATGATATTACATGTGAAAATTTTTATAGCAAATATAAATGTAATTTTAATATTTCAAATCATAAAGATATTATTGATAATTTGAAAATAATTGAAGAAAATTTGTTAAAAAAATATAAAACAAATAAAATACCATCTTACAAAATATATGAGCAAATAAAGTCAGGTTATATAAAAATTTTTACAGATATTGGTAATAAATCTCACTCTTCATTTATACTTAAAATATCTGGAATTTGGGAAACCCAAACCAATTATGGTCTTACATATAAATTTTTAAAAATTAATTAATATTTCTAAAACCATCTGTTGAAAAGTATTTAAGAATTGTATACAATATTATAGAGCATATTGATGTAATAACACCTAATAAATAAATAATACCTGATGTTATCTTAGGCATTTTACCTGTATTTTCAAATTTTTCAGTATTAATATTTGTGTAAACCATATACAATTGAACTAATAAAAGCATAACAATAATATTGCTAAACGAATTATATCCAGGAGCAATTTTCCCACCAATAATATTATCTTTATAAGTTATCAATAAATATAAAACAAATGAAATTACACCAAGAATTAGTATGAATGGTCCAGTTGTCATAAGTATTGAATATAAAATTTGAAATATTGAATCATTTGTAGTAACTTTTAAAACATTATTAAATAAAATTATTAAAATCATTAATACAGCTAAAATTAAAACAGAATACCCTGCCATGTATGCTCCTAAAGATGTTTTTGAATCACTAATGAATCCTAATATAAACGCAATTACACTAGAAAATATACAAGCTTTATATATTGTAGAATACCAGTCTTTCATTTATATACTGAAGTGATAATAAAAATGTTAACTTATATATTTTGCTTTAATTCATCTATTTGGTCTTGCATATTTTTTATTTTAGCTAACATTAATGGTAATAATTCTTGATAATTCACGGTTTTATATCCAGACATATTATCTTCAACCAATTCTGGAAATACTTTTTCTACATCTTGAGCTAAAACACCATAATGAATTTTATTTGTTTTATCATTTTTATAATTAAATATGATAGGATTTAATGTAAATAAGTCATCCATTTTGTCTTGAGTGATTTCTTTAATATTTTGTTTTAGTCTTTCATCAGATGTATTATATAATGAACCAGTTATTATTAAATCTGAATTTATTAACACTGGATATTTTTGATTAGCTGGTGTTTGTACAAGTAAACCATTTGTTAGTCTTTTATAAATCCAAATAGCTTGACTTGGTCCTGATATAACAAATTGCTTGACATTTTGCTGAAAATCGGCAATTTTACCTCCATAATTAGAAGTTGTACTTATTATCGACATTTATATTATAAATAAGTATTTTAGTTTTATATAAATATAAATAAAATAATTTAAGTATATATATATGTCAGGTGCTTTTAATAATATTAAAGAGAGAAGTATAGCAAGAGACAATTTTACAGCTCAAAATTATAATGTCAATACATCTCATCCAATAATTCCCAGCGCTCAAGAATATATGTTTTATAAAAAATATTTGTCTATACATTCTGAAGATAGAGATATTCTAAAATATCCTGAATCAGATGAGTTTGAAATTGAAATGCCAGAGGATTTGCTAAATGTATCTGCTATTAAACTTGTTCAATGGACTTTTCCTGCTAATTATAATACATTTTCAGTAGCTAATAGTAATACATATTTTGTATTTAATATCATGAATCCATATAATCCAGGAGCAAATGGTGTAAGTGATATATTAAGTTATAGAATTTTTGAAGCTTTATTTAATACAATGAATGAAAAATATGATATTGGAATCGAAGAAGGTTTTTATAATCCAATACAAATGGCTACAGAAATGACTAATAAAATGAATTTTAGTGTTACACTTAGAATTCAAAACTATTTTACTCAACAAGCGATATCTGATTCAACTTGGAATGATTCGCTTGAACAATTTAAATCTCTTGGAGGCTATACTCGTTTTATTGTTGTATATAATACTGTTAGTGCTAAGTTATGGTTTGGTAATAGAGCAGATGGATTTACTTTACTTAATGAATCTGGGTTAGCTGCAAACACTCTAAGTCAAGTATTATGTATTACTGATAGAAAACATTTACCAGATTCATCAAATTATGGATTACCTGGTTATCTTGGATTACCAAGATGTAATTCTGTTGCATTAAGCAGTAGTAGTTTAAATAATGTCATTAATTTTGTAACTTATAATGGTATAATAGTTCCAAGATTTTTTTATGGTGATGTTACACCAGGTGATGATGGTTATTGGTTACTTCCTATTTCTGATTTATCGGGAAGTGAAGTATATTGGGTAGAACCATTATTTAAAATTAATCTTATGGGTGAAGCCTTTATTTATATGGAATTAGCTGGACAAAATTGTATTGATGAAACAAAACCATTTGCTATAAATAGTTTTACAATAAAAACAAATCAAACAAATGGTGTTGTAGATTCAGCTTTTGCAAAATTACCAGTTCCAACCACTCCATTATCTCAATGGTTTGATAGAGACTCTATACCTTACAAATTTTATTATCCGCCTGCTGAGAGAATGAGACGACTTAAATTTAGATTCAGATACCATGATGGAAGCCCTGCTAATTTTGGAGTTTTTAATTTTTCATTTATGCTTGAATTTAGCATGATGTTACCAATGATACTTCGTGATTCAAAAACTAACGTTTATCCTCCACCTATGGGTCGTTAAAATTTTATATTATATTTTTCGTTTATCCATGATTTTAAAATAGTTATGTCACATATTTTATAATCATATCCTGTTTCAATACCAAAACATTTTATATCATGAAATGATGGATTCTTCATTTTTGAATTTTTATAAAATATATACTCTCCTTTAGGGCCTTTTCTGATTGATACACTAGAATTTATCACTCTAACTATTCCAGTTCCTTTTTCTAAAATTTCTTTAACCTCTTCAAGTGTTATATTTTCAATAGGTCTGTTACCTAATTCTTTAAGTGTCTTAGAATTTTCACCCCATGAAGCATACAACCCAAATTTACCCTTTCTTAATATAACATCTTTACCATCATATTTACCCAAATTATATTGTATATTTGCAATCTTATTAGTTTCTATAATGTCATCTAATTCTAATTCTCCACTTTTTAATTTAGATATATCTAAATCCTTCTTAACAGATTTAAATGATATTTCTTCTTTTCCATTTTTTTCTTCAACGCATTTAATAACAGGTCCATATTTACCTATTAAAAATGTGTTATTATCATCTAAATATAACTCTAGTTTTGTCTCATCTTTAATAACTTTAACTAATTCATCGACTTCATTATTACATGATGTGCATAATTCAAACCATATAAGTTCACCTTTAGCTATTTTATCTAAAGAAGCTTCCATTAAAGATGTGTATTCATAATTAAATAATTTATTGAAATGTTTATCAAGAAATTCCATAACAATTACTCCTAATGGTTGAATAACCAATTTAGATTTTTCATTACCAAATTCTCTTGTATTTTCTATTTCACAAATCTCTCTATCTTCTAATTCAAAGTCCCTACAAATTATTTGTTTGCCTTTAATATCCTCTTTCTTTACATAACCTCGTTCTTGAATTTTATCAATTAATGATGAAAATGTGGATGGTCTACCAATACCCTTTTCTTCAAGAAGCTGAACTAATTTTGCCTCAGTATAATGCATTTTTGAACCTTTAATTGTAACATTAGAGTATATCTTCTTGTATTGGATAGGTGATTCTTTTTTGATGTTTTGTAAATATTGATATTCTTTATTCTCTCGAGAGAATTTGTTTTCAACTATTTTCCATCCAGGAAAATCAATTAGTTCAGTCGAATAAGAATATTTTGAGTTTTCAGGAGCTGAAATACTTGCTGTTACTGAATAAAAAGATGCATCAGACATGCAGCTCTCTAAAGTATTGCTCCAAATAAGTTTATACATTCTTTTCTCTTTCGAATCTAATTTTTCTGATAAGTTCTGGAGAAAAATATTTGTTGGTCTTATGGCTTCATGTGCTTCCTGCCGAAGGCTGGCGTTGCCCTGAGCAAATTCAGTCTTCTTTTCCGTTTTTTTACTCCGTTTTTTTACTGTTTCTTCTTTAACAATATTATCATGACAATTTTCACCAAGCAATTGACCAATATATAGAGCATCATATGTCTTAATAATATATTCTTTTGCATAAGTTAAAAACTCGCCACTATATGTCTTCGAATCTGTTCTCATATATGTAATATATCCTCCTTCGTATAGTAGTTGACAAATTCGCATGGTTTCTTTTGGTGAATAATGCAGTTCATTGCTAGCTACTTGTTGCAATCTACTAGTCGTAAAAGGCTGTGGAGGTTGTTTCAATATTTTCATGGGTTGCGAGCATGTATAAATATGAGAAAAGTCGGCACTTTTATCTAGAAAATCTATCATATCATCTTCATCTTCTATTTGTTTATTTAAATCGAATGATAAATTTGAGTTTGTAAAATAACCAATTGTATTATAAACCTTTCTCTCTATTGATTCATTAATTTCTTTCTGATTTTCGTATACCAATTTTAAGGCAGGTGTTTGGCAACGCCCTGCACTCAAAGCATTATCTTTTCCTTTTTTTACTAATCTCCATAAAACTGGGCTTACTTTAAAACCAACTAGAACATCTAGAATTTGGCGAGCTTGTTGTGCGTTTACAATATTCATGTCAATTGTTCTTGGATTTTGAATTGCATGTCGCAGCGCTGTTTCAGTGATTTCATTAAATGTAATACGCTTTGTATTTAATGGCAACTTAAACAATTCTATTATGCTAAATGCTATCATTTCACCTTCACGGTCAGCATCACTTGAAAGTATAACTTCATCAGCATTTTTAATCTCTTTTCTTAAAAATTCTATTTGTTTTTTTTTAATAGTATTGTCAATAATAGTATACGTTGGTTTAAAATTATTTTCAATATCAATATCATTTAACGATGATATAGTACGTAAATGTCCATAAGAAGCAACACATTTATACCCAGGTCCTAGATATTCTTCAATTTTTTTACATTTTGCAGGAGATTCTACTATTACTAGAGTTGTTTTTGTAGTATATTTTTTTGACATATTTACATAAATATATAAAGATATTTTTATGTAAGTTAAATATATTGATTATATCTAATTATAATATTTATTTATTCATCTTCTTAAATTGTTTATAAGATACTGATTTTTCTGGTTTCTTTGGTTCTGGTTTATGTTCCTCATCTGCATTCAATTTGTCTGCTTTCTTTAATGCACTATCTACATAAAGCTCTTTTAAAATTGAACCAACTAAAAACGAACCTTCGTGTTGGTCCAATTCACCATTTTCAATTCTCTTTAATACATCTAAAAAATTATTTAAGATACCAATATCAATCTCATCCTTTCTAATCTTATTATAAATATCAGTGTAATAAGTAAACAAGAAATTACATCCATTGATACATTCTTCATGAATTTTAGCATCATCACCTCTATATTTTGCTTTAATCATAATCATATTATTAACATCACTTCTAATAAATTGACTATGCTTTATATTGCGTATGAAATTGGTTTGGTCCTCAACATTATTTACCTTAATCATATTTTGCAACTGCAATCTTTGTTTGTCGTCCATTATTTATACTTAATATATTAAGTATTTTATTTAAACCAATTAAAATATTAATATATATTAATATGTCGAATAATCAAAATACTCCTCCTGGATTAATTCAACCAACTGTAGCTTCACTTCCACCTGGTAGTTCAAATCCACGTGATGCAGCTATTGTACAACAACAAAACGCTAATGCTAAGCAATTATCAATTAATCAAATCTCAAGTGGTGGTAGAAGACGCCGTCGTTTTAGAGGAGGGTCTGACCCCATTCCAGTTCCACAATTTCAAATGCAATATACACCAACTGGAGGTCCTGGTTCTTCTCCTAATAATATAATTGCAGATAGTTCTCAAACAAGCATGCAAAGTAATGCTAATTCAGTTAGTGATAATCAAGCCACAAAAATGGGAGGGTCAAGAAGATGCAAAAAAGGTGGAAATTCTGACTGGATATGGGGTTGTTATAGTGGTGGTAAAAGACGAACTAAACGTAGACGCACTAGAAAAAATAAGAGAAAATCTAGACGTCATTAGAAATTACATTTTTAATGGGAATTATTTCTATAAATCGCATTCTTTTCATCTTATTAATTAAAGAAATATAAGTGAATGTTAATTCTTTCAAATATGTATATTGCTTTTTTCTCTCAAATTTCGTTGGATATAAACTTTTTATATTAGGTATACCCAAAATCTTATTAAAAATTTCAATGTTTGTAAAAAAATTCTCATATTTTACACAATAAATCGGATAATTTCTCTCCTTTGGAATTGTATAGTTATCAAAAAAATCTTCTAACTTGTATAAATCTCGCCGTGATTTTAGTATATCTCCAAAATATATTTCACCATTATTATCACATTTTACATGTTGCATGTGAGTTATATTAGGACCTTTTGGTAAAGCAAATCTTGAAAAAATAACATCGATTGGGTTTCTGTATACGAAAATAACCCGATAATTTGATTGTTTTTCTTCTGGAATTTCCGTTTTATTAAACCATTCATGATAAACTGGCTCATTTGTATTTAGACTTCCAGTATAACAAAGCTTGCTTGGAGGATATCTATCATGAATATGATGCACATTTCCAAAATTACTTAAGTAATTAAATATAATTGTCGAACCACAACCACCTGAGCTACAAACATAAAAATTTAAATCTTTATTAAAAATATTGTTATTATTTATAATTGGTGTGAATTGTCTATCTAAATTTAAGTTAAGCTTAATCATTTATAATTTATTTTTAATTTTTTTATAAATTATAAACTTAATTCATTTAATAATTTTATACTCATAATATAAGTTATGCCATCTGGAAAAAATTGGGTTAATTTTTTATATGTTAATATAGCATTTGCTATTTATATTGCAGGTGTTTTCTATTATAGTCAAGTTGCAGAAATAAAAGCCAATTGGCCTTTATATAGATGCAATCCGATGTATATGCTTTTAGCAGATGATATTGAAGAAAACTTCACTTATTGTATCCAATCCATGCAAACAAATTTTATGGGATACTTGTTACAGCCTATTACATTTATCACAGGTTCTTTAACAACTATGATGGGAGGTTTTATGGGTGATATACAAAATATTCGTGCTATGTTTAATAAAATCAGAACATTTTTCTCTTCTATTCTCGAGAGAATATTCGGAGTATTTTTAAATTTAGTTATTGAATTTCAACGCATTACTATTGGAATTAAAGATTTAATTGGTAAAACTATAGGTATTATGGTATCTCTTATGTATGTTATGGATGGTAGTATTAAAACAATGAATAGCACATGGAATGGTCCGCCTGGACAAATGGTAAGAGCTCTAGGCAAATGCTTCCATCCTTTTACCAATATTAAACTTAAAAATGGAACCACTAAATTTATGAAAGATATTGATTTAGGAGATATTTTAGAAGATGATTCTGTAGTTGAATCTGTTTTAAAAATTGATAATAAAAAAGAGCGTATACCATTTTATTTAATTAATACTAAATCAGGAGATATTTTGGTAACAGGTTCTCATTTAGTTTTTGATAAATCAAAAAAAGAATTTGTTAAAGTAGAAAACTATAGTAAAGCAGTTTTAACAGATAATATTTATGATTGGTTTAGCTGTCTAATTACAGATACACATAGAATACCAATTGAAAGTGAAATATTCTGGGATTGGGAGGACCATTTTGTCAAAATGAAGATAATTTAAGAATTTTAAATCCACTTACTATATATGGATACTAACTTAAATAATATAACAAAAATGTATGATAAACTAACATATTATGACCAATATGGAGGGTCATTAATTTTATTTATTATTATAACAATTGTTGTCATAATTATCGTGACCTATTTTCATACCATGATTAATATTCAACCTATAATCGATGATTGGCCTAATCAAAGATGTAAACCTAATATAATTCCTATTGCCGGATTAATTACTCGTCCTGAAGGAGTATCTGCAAGTGAATATACCTCTCAAAATTTTACATATTGCACTCAAAATATTTTATCAGGAATCACCGGTTCAGCTGTCCAACCAGTTACTTTTATAACTACCGTTTTACAATCTCTTGCTAATACTATTCAAACAGCCATTCAATCTATAAGAGCAATGTTCGACAAAATTAGAACTTCTATGAAAGCTGTTTCTGAAGAAATTATGGGTAGAATTATGAACATGATGACCCCTCTTATACAAATTATTATTAGTTTTAGAGACCTTATTGGTAAAATTCAAGGAACAATGACTGCTGGATTATTTACCTTGTTAGGTTCATATTACGCTCTCAAATCACTTATGGGTGCAATCGCTCAGTTTATTATTGTAATTTTAATTGCTCTAGCTGTTATGGTGGCTGCTTTTTGGATAGTTCCTTTCACTTGGGGAGCCGCTATTGCAAATACAGTTATTTTTATAGCCATTGCTATACCTATGTCAATTATATTGGCATTTATGATTGATACATTAAAAGTTAGCACTAGTTACAAAATACCTAAAATTAAATGCTTTGATAAAAATACTATGATTAAAATGAATAATGGGGCTCACAAGAAAATTATAGAAATACAACCTGGAGAGATTTTACATAATAATAATATAGTTACTGCAATAATTAAAGTAACCACAGAAGGTTCAACAATGTATTATTTAAATAATGTTTTAGTATCTGATTCTCATATTGTTAAATTGAATGATAAATGGATTAAAGTATCACACCATCCTGATGCGTTTAAATGTCGTAAATATGATGAAGAATTTCTGTATTGTTTAAATACTTCTCAAAAAATCATTGAAATTAACAATATAATTTTTACAGATTGGGATGAAATATATAATGATAGTTTAACTAAAATATTAAAAAAAACATCTCTTGACAAAGAAAATATTCATAAATATTTGGATTGCGGATTTGCAGGACATTCAATGATACCTTTAAAAAATAGAGGACACGAATATTTACATAAAATTAAAATTAATGATATTCTCGAGAATGGAGAGAAAGTTTATGGTTTTGTAGAAATACATAGTTCTTCTCTCGTTAAACAATTTTCATATAATTTAGGCGAAAATAAATTCGTTGAAGGATTCTCTAAAGATTTTAAATATTCAAAGATTGAACTTTCTAATAAGCACTCAAAATTATATCATCTTTTAACAGATAGAGGAACTTTCAAAATTGAGAATACAAGTATTAAGGATTACAATGCAGCAATAGACAGACTTTTAGAAGAAAAATAATAAATCAAAAATATTATCTATTAATTATGTATAATATGGATATCGCGATTTTTGGATATAAATTCAATGTAGAGATTCTAATTTTAATTGGCATCGTTTATTTAATTTTAGTAGGACATACTTTTTGTGGTTGCTGTAATTATAGTTTAATTGAATCATTTACAGATGCCTCTGGAAATATTGCTCAAGATATGTCAGGAAATATACCCAACCCGGCTGGAGCTATGGTTGCCCATAAAATTAAAGGTAATGTGCAAGCTAAAGAAGGATTTGTTGGAGCAAATACTAATTATGGTCAATCATCTCCTTATGATTTAAACTCTACTTCTATGATTAATACTTCCTCATGGAATGCTCCTGATATGACTGTTGTTCCAGGTAAACCATTAAGCGATGGAGTCAAAAAATTCCTTGCCAGAGAACCACAGCCAGTTCCACTTCCTGAAGGAGAAATGTTGATGTTTGCTAATACACCATTTAAACCTGAATGTTGTCCTTCGAGTTATTCCACTAGTACTGGCTGTGCATGTCTTACAGGTCAACAATATAACTGGCTCGTAACTCGTGGTTCTAATAATGTCCCTTATTCTGAATATTAAATAAAATATTAATTTATAATAAATTTTAATATTTTATTCATATTTTTCAATTTTAACACCTTTACTATTATATACCCAAATTTCACATTCATACCCAGCATCTTTAACCGCTTGCTGTTTTAAAAATACATCTTTTCTTTTCTTTTCTAATGTCCAAGTTGATTTAACTTCAATACATTTATTTTTAGATTTAATAAAACAATCAACAAAATATCTACTTTTTTTACCTTTTGAGTTATTAAACCAAATTTCAGGTACTTCTTTTCTACTTACAATAATGTTATCTTCTAATACATTATTTTGGAGCAACTCATCTAGCATAAAAATCTCATATCCTTGTATTTTTTCAAGTCGTCCTGATGGAAATATATATACTTTTGATTTATAGGCATTTTTAGATTGGTTTTCTGCCACATCAGAATTTTGAGAAGCATATTCTACACCATACCTTTCTAAACAAGTTTGTTTACATCTTTCTTTTATTTCTTCAGATTGAAAAGCATATTCAACACCGTATTTTTCTAAACAAGTTGATTTACATTTATCTTTAAAATATTGGAACTGACTAGGATGCTCAACACCATATTTTTCCAAACAAGTTTGTTTCCCCTTCTCTCTAAAGTCAAATACTTGAAGAGCATGTTCAACTCCATATTTTTCTATATTATTGTTTTTCATAGTTTCAAGAACTATTCCTGACTGGGTTGGAAATTCAACACCAAAATTTTTCATACAAGTTTCTTTCTTTTTTTGTTTTATTTCTTCAATTTGTGATGGATGTTCAACTCCATATTTTTCTAAACAAGTTTGTTTCTTTTTATATTTCACGTCGGCTCTTTTATTTGAACTATCTACACCATATTTTTCTAAACAGTTATTTTTAACATTTTCTTTAAAACATATACTTTGACTAGCATATTCAACACCGTATTTTTCTAAACAAGTTTCTTTACATTTATTTTTAAAATCTTGACATTGACTAGGATGTTCAACTCCATATTTTTCTAAACATGTAACTTTAGATTTTTCTTTACATTCTTCTGTTTGTAAGTAATTTTCACAACCATATTTTTCTAAATTTGTTTTTTTAATTTTATCTTTAATTTCTTTGCTTTTACTTGGAACTTCAACTCCATATTTTTCTAAATTTGTTTTTTTAATTTTATCTTTAACTTGTTTGATTTGACTAATATGTTCTACACCATATTTTTCTAAACAAACTTGTTTAATTTTATCTTTCACTTTTTTGGATTGGGTTGTAAATTCGACTCCATATTTTTGTAAACTTGTTTGTTTATATTTTTCTTTAGCGCATATTTTGGCACAATCTTGACAATAACCATTTGGTTTGAGTAGAGCACGAAATCCTTTTGTAAATTTGTTATTGCAATTTTCAGCTTCACATATTCCAGTAATAAAAGTTTCTCTCCTCAAAGGAACAAGTGAATAATCTTCACACAATATTATATTGTTTTCCTTACAAAATTCAGAAAGAGTTTGAAAATCATAAGTCATTTATTATAATTAAAGATTATATTTTTAAGTAGTTATTTCTAATTATTGAAATTCTTAAATATTTCCATTTATTAAATTTTCAATCTCTTGTTGTTTTTTCTTTTCTTTTTGTTTTAGATAAGCTGTTCTTCTGTATTCTTTAATTTTATCTGGATTTTGTTCAGACAATTTTTTAAGACTTTCCTTTGCTTTTTCCTTAACATATTCTTTATTTTTTTCGTAATATGATTTACGCGAGTTATTGTAGTTTTCTAATTGGGATTTTAACTTATCATTTTCTAATTGAAGTCGTTTTACTTCTTCAAGTAAATATTCATTCGTTTTTGTTAAAGCTTCAGTATCCATATATTATTTAATGTATATTAATTTCTATTATCTTTTTAATATTTTTATCCTTATATATAAATGTCTAAAAGTGTTAATAAGAAAAAAAATACACATAATAAAACAAAAAAAATGTGTCCGATAAGTTTAAAACCTTTTGAAAAAGAATATAGTAAAAAATTATCTATACAAGAGTTAAGAAAAAATAGGAATATTGAAACATTTAAGAAATCTGAATTTGCAAAAGAATTACTTTCTAGATTTGCTCCTTCAAGTATAGAACCTAATAATAATTTTTATGATTATATTAATTATTTATGGCTTAAAAATGTTAGTTTGGAAAAACAACAGAAATATATAGTTCAGGTTGATGATTTTAGATTAGCACAAGATAGAGTTTATAGAGAATTAAATGATATTATAGTGAATTATTTTAATACACATAATAATAAACTTGCTAAAAATTTAAGAAATTATTATCATTCAATTATTAAAATGAACCCATTATCATATAGTAAACAACTTGCTAAAGAAGCAATTACTATTGTTGATGAATATATAAAAAATGATAATCCATGGGCTTTATTAGCATATTTGAATAAAGATGAAATGACTGCACCTCATTTACCATTTGTATGGTCTTTAAATCCAGATGATAAAAACCCTGAAATTTATAGATGTTATATTAATCCAATTCAATTTATTATTCTTGATATAAATGTTTATTATGATGATGGTACAGAGGTTGCTTATAAAAAAAATTACAGAAATAAATATATTAATAATATAAAAAAAATGTTTAATCTAACACTTGGTAAAAATGATTTTGTAGCTAAAGATTGCTTTGATGTTCAAGTAGATATTTTTAATGCTCTAGGATGTATTGATATTTCTTCAAAAGAACAATCTACTTATAATAAAGTTTCTAAGGACCAAAGTATGGAAAAATATGGGTTTGACTGGGACGAACTTTCAAAACAATTAGGTTTTAAGAAAACACCTGAATTTTTTATAACATCAACATTGAATTATTTAAAATGCGGTAGTAAATTACTAATAGATAACTGGAAAACGCCTAAGTGGAGAACATATTGGATTTATTTAATTTTAAGAAGATTAGTTAGAATAACAAAAGATTGGGAATCTTTAAATTATGATTTTTTTGGAAATTTTGAGAGAGGTCAAGAAAAGATTAATGAATCCGATTCAGTTAGTGCTTCACTCTATATGTCTATTCCATTTAATACATTTTTAACAAATGAATATGTTAAAAAATATGAAAATCCACAAGCAATAGAATATACTAAAATACTATGTAATGACTTAAAATTAGTTTTTAAAAGAATTTTAGAAAGAAATAAATGGCTGCAACCATCTACAAAAAAATATGCACTTAAAAAGATTGATGAATTTAAATTTATATTTGGTAAACCAGAAAATTTGAGAGAAGACCCAGACTTAAGTTATACTAGTGTGTTATATGATAATATGAAAAAAATTATTGATTGGAGACATAAAAAATTTATAGAGCTAGAAGGCAAACATGTTATTGATATTCCATATATGGATTGGACGCAATATCCAGTTAAAATGTCTGGAACTCAAGCTTATATAGTAAATGCTTCTTATACACCATCAAAAAATGCGATTTATATAAATCTTGGTTATATTCAAAAACCGTTTGTTGATTTAGATGAAAGAGGTATAGAATATAATTTGGCTCATTTAGGTTTTACAATTAGTCACGAAATGTCGCATGGTTTTGATGATATGGGTAGTAAATATGGTGCTGATGGTAAGTTACTGGATTGGTGGACAGAAAAAGATAAAGAGTGTTATAAAAAAATACAAAACGATGTTCTAAAACAATACGAAGAATTTGCTGAAAGAGATGGTATAAAATTTGATGCTTCCATTGGTCTTGGTGAGGATTTAGCAGATATTTCTGGAATGGCTATTTGTGATGAGTATTTGAGAGACTTTCAGGATAATAACCAAGATTTAATACCAATAAGAGCTTTATCTTATGAAGGTTTTTATACTTATTATGCTTTTCAACAAAAACAATTGGTGGGAAAAAAAGCGTTAGCAGCTCAACTAAAAACAAACCCTCATCCATTAGATAAATATAGATGTAATATTCCATTATCGCGTTCTGATATTTTTAGAGCATTATATAATGTTAAGAAAGGTGATGGTATGTGGTGGCATAATACAGATACTGTTTGGTAATAATTTAATATAAAGGTCTTTAAATATATTTAATAAATAATATATTTAAACTACTTAAAGAACCGAATACAATGGCTAATGCATAGACTTATCAATTACTACTTCCTTTGCTATATTTCTTATTATTTTTTCTGCCTTTTCATCATCATTATTACCATTACCGCCCATTGCCTCTATTACTAATTTACTATATTGGTCTGAATATTTCGACTCACTATAATTACATCCTGGATGTAGCTCTTTAAATTTTGGTAGTAATCTTTGATTTTTACATGCTACCTTATTTATTACTTTTCTTAACTTCTTTTTATCTTCATCTTCTTTTTCCCATTTATCTTCATCTTTAATATAAATTACTTCTCTCTTTTTATCTGCACAATGAATTGGTCTTTCGGTTACATCTAGAGCTTTTAAGTTTTTAACAATAATATTTGAAATACCTTCTACATATCCTAGCTCACCTATAGCTTCTAAATCCGATAATTGCAATTGAATTGATTCCGCAAAATCCATAATATTCATTGCATTTTTACATGTCTCGTTTAAAAAAAAATTTAAATTAAATGCTTTGTTATGTGAATTGGTATGAGTGGTTGTATTATGTGTACCATTTTTACAAATCTCTAATACTTTATTATTATTTTCTAACATTAATGACTGTTGTTCCATCATCATCTTTCTAAGCTCATTATTATCTTTTAATAACATCATAATGAGGTCTTTATCAGTTGTTAAATTTTCAATAAATTTATTTTTATTATCTTGTGAATATTGTTCTATACATTTTTTTTTATGACGCCATAAACCAGCTCTATCGCTATATATTTTTTCACAACATTCACACGTAAAAGTTTTTGAGTCGGGCTTTTTTAGGTAAAATTCGTTGTCAAATGTTGTATTTTTATTGTTTTTGTGTTTTTTAGTGTTAATATGTCTTTCGTAATCTCTTTTATATGAGCATGTAAAGTCACAAAATTCACAAGTTAAAATGGTTGGTTTTTTTTGGGTAAAAATATTGCTAAACGTTGACATATATATACAACATATTTTTACCTAAGTCCTTTTTTTTATAAAAATATAAAAATTTTATAATCACAATTATTTTTTTTACAATTTAAATTGTTACGATAACTTTTAAATATCGTAATAAAAAAAATCAGTCAGTAAGGAGTATTTTGACTTTCAAAAAATGGACAAAAAAAATGTCCAAAAAAAAAATCCAAAAAAACTTTCCCAAAAAAATTTTAATAATTTTCTCTTCATGTGTAGAGAACTTTTTTTGACATTTTTTCAGAAAACTAAAGAATTTCCCTTCATGATGTAGTGTTTCGTCTTTAAGTAGGATAAATAATTTATATTATTTTGTGTACTCACATATTTTGCAATATGTTATATTTTGAACTCTATCTTGTATTATATCTATATAATCTTCTTCAAAATCTTCATGACATAATTGTTTTATTATATATATCTTTTAATCTTATTATTTATTTTTTCCTATCAAAAAAAATTTTTATTAGAATCTGCCACAAATATTGCATAATGAAGTAATTCTATTTTTTCTTCTTTTTATGTATAATCATTTATTAAATCATATAACATTTTTTCATATTATCTCTACAAAATAAATAATATTATTTGTTCAGAATATTATTTATATTTTATTTTTATTTTTATTTTTATATAGTTTTTAAACATACATACTCCATAGAGCTGATATGTTTTCTTGTTCTTTCTTTATTAATTTATCTACAATATCTTTTGTTACTTTGAATGGAAATTCTACATTAATTGACATCTCATCTTCAAATAAATTTGAACCAGGCTTCATTAATCTATATAGATTCAACTTTGTATATATAATTTCTAAACTACGCTTCATATTTCTTACACCATCTTCTTTATTGCAATGCATCTCGTTAATGTAACTTATAACATCATTTGGAATAATTATATCACCATCATTAAATTTAACTTGCTCTTTTATTTTTGGTAATAAATAATTGTTTGCAATAACTATCTTCTCTTTACTCGAATAACCCTTTGTCTTTATTCTATACATTCTGTCTTTCAAAATAGAATTTACCTTTGATTCATCATTATAACTGAATATGAATAAACATTTACTCAAATCAAAATTAATCTCTGCAAAATATTTATCATGGAATTGTGAATTCTGTGAAGTATCCGTTAAATGAGTTAAGATACCAGCAATCTCTTCACCTCTAGGAGTATCACTAATCTTATCTAATTCGTCAAAATAAATTACTGGATTCATGCATTTACTATCAATCAAAATTTGTACAATTTTTCCCCAAGTACTACCTTCATAAGTGTAACCATGACCTTCTAAGAAACTACTATCTGTAGCACCTCCTAGAGCAATGAAGGCAAAAGGTCTGTTCAAAATTTTACTAATTCCCTCCTTCACCAAACTAGTCTTACCTGTTCCTGGAGGTCCATGAATTGCAATTGCTGTTCCAATTGCTTTTGGATTTGTTAACAACTGACCTAGCATCTGCATGATTTGCATTTTGGCATCATTCAAACCATAAACAGCTGAATCTAATGTTTTTTGTGCATCTTCCATAAATTCATGACAACTATCTACACCATTTTCAATGCTAATTGGAAGCTCTTGATAATTTGTAAACGGAATCTTCATAAATGTATCAACCCAGTTCTTGATTTTATAAAACTCACCACTACCTGGCTCCATATATCGTAACGAATTTACTTTCTTCATAGCGGCAGCCTTAAATTGCATTGGAATATCTGCTTCCAAAAGAGTCATTCTGTATGGCTTTTCAATTCGTGTAATTTTATTAATTTCTCTCAACTCCTTTATCAATTTATTTTGATTTTCACTTCCTAATTTCTCATAGAATGAGAAATCATTCATCGTATTTTTATCTTTAATAATTTTTCTGAAAATTCTCATATTTTTATCTTTTTGTTTCTTTTCCTTCTTTTCTTTCTTATGTTTTTCCTTTTTAACATCCTCTTCATATACTTCGATGCATTTTTCAATTGATTTATCTTTTGGATTTTTTGATAACAATTCCTTCAATTGTAAAAGAACTTCATTTTTATCTTCAGATGCTTTAACATTTTCTTCATTTTTTTTAGAAGAGATTTTATTTTTAGGTTTAACTTCTTCTTCCTCTTCTTTCATTTTGTTAGATTTCTTTGAATGTTTCTTTAACTTATCTTCATCTTCATCTTCTTCTAACTTCTTAGAATATTTCTTTGATTTTTTATTAGGTTTCTCCTCCTCTTCATCCTCCTCTTCATCCTCCTCTTCATCCTTCTCTTCATCAGTAGATACTTCTTCATCTTCATCTTCTGTCACATCATCAGAGTCGTCATAATCTTCGTAATCTTCGTAATCTTCATCTTCCTCTTCATCTTCATCTTCTGCACCACCAATAGTGAATATAATATTAAATTTACCTGGTTTAACAACCTCTTCATCATCATATTCTTCTTCATCATCTTCATCCGTATCTTGAGAACCTAATGATACGGAGGATTCATCATCAGAAACTTCTATTTTTTTACCCTTCTTTTCCTTCTTAGATTTTTTAAACTTTTTTGATTTAAATTTTTCGTCTTCATCTGAATCAGTTTCCCAATCTTCTTCATCTTCTGATTCTTCAATAATTTTCTTATGTTTTTTATTAATTTTCTTATCTTGTTTCTTCTTCGGTTTCTTCTTCTCTTCTTCATCTTCCTCTTCTTCATCTTCAACCATTTTTTTTAATTTTTCTCCAGCCTTAATTTTTTTATCCATATGCTTAGATGGAAATATTTTTTGAACATACTTACGAAATTCATGCATATCCATCTCTTCATTTTCTGAATCACTTTCATTTCCATCTTCACTATCCGAAGTTTCATTTTTTTTCTTCTTGAGATTAGCATCAGCTTTCTTACTAGAACGCTTAACTTGCTCTCTCTTAGATAACTTGTTTGAACTGTCGCGTGTCATTCTTATATTATATATCTTATAATTTTAATTTTAAATTAAAATCAATTTTATTTTATTTGATTTTATTTTAAAATAAATTTGATTTTATTTACAATAACGCATATATTAGTTCATAGAGTTTAATACTACAAATGCTAAATATACACCAAAGAAATTTTTAGCAAATAAATCCAAAATATTATACATTATATTTTTTGTCTTATATTCCATTAATGCTGCTATACCATATAAAAACCAGACAACAAAGAAAAACATAAATATATTAAATCCAGCTCGAGAGAATTTCGCAAAATAATGATATATTAAATAAAAATAAATTAAAAATGGTATAAATCCAAACAACACACCTGGTGTATTTGAAATCTTTTTAAGTTCAGTTAAATAACCAGCTATTAACATAAGAAAATTTAAAATTAATATAGTGACTAATATATTAAAATTATCATACATTATTTTAAATAGTGAATCTTTAGTTTCCTTATTTTCTTCTTCATTTCTTAAATAAATTAAATAAATACATAATGAGACCAACATAGTTGGTGTAGTTAGATACCAATCATTATATCTATAAGGAGTAATATTAGCAACTGATGCTATATTTAATACTAACCATACATAGAAAATCCCTTCAATTATTTGAACAATCAATTCCATGATAAGAACTTGTTTCAAGACATTAATTTTACTAGGAGTATTAAGTTGAATTACATAATATTCAAATAAACCTGAAATTACTTGAACAAACAATGATAAATAAACGCTAATGTTAAGTAAATCCATTATATATATATAATACCATATAATTTTATGAATGTAAATTTCGAACTAATAATTTTAATTATTTAAAAATAATTAAAATAAAATTGATTATAAAAAACAATTTAAATCTAATATCATATATTATAAGAGATGTCCAAATTCGCAAATTCCAATTATAATTCAATGAATGTTTCCAAGGTTGTTGGAATCCAATTTAGTATATTATCCCCAGATGAAATTAGAAAGGGTTCGGTTGCTGAAATTACAAGCAGAGACACTTATATTAATAATAAACCAGTAATTGGTGGATTATTTGACCCTAGAATGGGTGTTTTAGAACCTGGACTAATTTGTCCTACAGATGGTTTAGATTATATGCAAACTCCTGGTTATTCTGGTCATATTGAATTGGCAAGACCAGTATTTTATATTCAATACTTAAATAGTATTCAGAAAGTTTTACGCTGTATTTGCTTTAAATGCAGTAAATTACTAACTAGTAAAGAAAAATATAAGCAAGCACTAAAAATTCAAGGTGATGCTAGATGGAAATATGTATTTTCATTAGCAAGTAAAGTTAGACGTTGCGGTGAAGACACAGAAGATGGATGCGGTTGTCTTCAACCATGTAAAATTAGAAAAGATGGTCTAGCAACAATTTATGCTGAATGGAAGGGAGAAACTGCGGAAGCAGAACCAATGATAGTTAAAGTTACACCTGAAATGGTTTTGAAAATATTTAAGAGAATTTCAGATGAAGATGTATCGTTCATGGGATTCAGCCCTACTTATTCTAGACCTGATTGGATGGTTTGTCAAGTAATGCAAGTTCCACCACCTGCTGTAAGACCATCTGTAAAACATGATTCGCAACAAAGGTCGGAAGATGATTTAAGTCATATTTTGGTTAATATTATAAAAACAAATAAAACACTTCAAGAAAAAATTCAAAATAATGCTCCTGCAAATGTAATTGATGATTGGTCAACAGTTCTACAATATTATGTAGCAACACAAGTTGATAATAAAATTCCTGGTGTAGCTTCAGTTGCTCAACGTTCTGGTAGACCTTTAAAATCAATTAAAGACCGTTTAAATGGAAAAGGTGGAAGAATGAGAGGAAATCTTATGGCAAAACGTGTTGATTTTAGTGCTCGTTCAGTTATTACTGCTGACCCTAATATCTCAATCAGAGAACTTGGTATTCCAATGAAAGTCGCTAAAAATATTACCAAACCAGTTTACGTAAATAAAATTAATAAAGATTTCTTGACTAAATTAGTTAGAAATGGACCTGATGAATGGCCTGGAGCAAAAATGCTTCAAAAGCGTAATGGTGAATCAATTACATTAAAGTATTATCTTGATAGAAATTCTATTGTTTTAGAAGAAGGTGACATTGTTCATCGTCATATGATGAACGGTGATGCAGTTCTATTTAACCGTCAACCTACACTTCACAGAATGAGTATGATGTGTCATATTGCTAGAATTATGAATCGAGGTGATACTTTTAGAATGAACGTTGCAGACACAAAGCCTTACAATGCGGATTTCGATGGAGATGAAATGAATTTACATATGCCCCAAGACCCAGAGTCTGAAGCCGAATTAAAAAATCTTGCAGCTGTTCCTTATCAAATTATAAGTCCAGCTAATAATGCATCAATCATTGGTATTTATCAAGACTCTATGCTTGGTTCTTATCTATTTTCCAAAGAAGGAGTAAAATTTAATCAACGTCAAGCCATGAATTTACTTATGATGTTTAATAATGTAAATGAACAAGAACTCCTTAAAGATATTTCAAAAGAAGGAGGTATTACTAATTATGATATTTTGAGCCAAATTATGCCACCATTATCTATTAAAGGTAAAATAGAAATTAGAAATGGTAAATATATTAGAGGACAAATGGATAAAGGTGTATTAGGTGGCAGAACAAGAGGTTTATTACAGCGCGTATGTAATGATTTTGGAAATATGGCATCTGCAAAATTTATCGATGATTTACAAAATATTGTAACTGAATATATGAAGAGTGCTGGATTTAGTGTAGGTATTAGTGACTTAATTTCAAATCAAGAGACAAATAATAAAATTGTTGAAGTTATCACAAATAAAAAAACTGAAGTAAAAAATCTAATTCACCAAGTTCAATTAGGTATATTTGAAAATAATACTGGAAAAACTAATGAAGAAGAATTTGAAACACAAGTGAATAGTATTCTTAATCAAGCTACATCCGAAGCTGGTAAGATAGGTTTGCAAAATTTGTCTGAAGGTAATCGTTTCGTTGAAATGGTAAAGGCTGGTTCTAAAGGTTCAGACTTAAATATCTCCTTTATGATTTCTTGTCTTGGACAACAAAACGTAGATGGTAAACGTATTCCTTATGGTTTTGAACACAGAACATTACCTCACTTTACCAAATATGATGATTCTCCAAGTGCTCGTGGATTTGTTGAAAGTTCTTATATCAATGGTTTAACACCTCAAGAACTATTTATGCATGCCATGGGTGGTCGTGTAGGTCTTATTGATACTGCTGTTAAAACTTCTACAACTGGTTATATTCAACGCCGTCTCATTAAAGCTCTTGAAGATTTAATGGTTAATTACGATATGACAATTAGAACTAATAAAAATAAGATTGTTCAATTTAGTTATGGCGAAGATGGATTTGATACTACAAAAGTAGAAGACCAAGACATACCAATTGTAGAAATGAGCACTCAAGATATTTACAATCATTATTTAATTCCTGAAGAAACTGGAAAAGTAAAAACTTTGAGTAACATTTTCCTTAAAAATACTATGAGTAGATTAAAGACACAACAACAAGATTTTGCTGTCGATATGAATGAACTTGTTGAGAGTATGATTTTAAGAAGAAGTATAATTATTAAAAATGTCTTTAGAAATAAGGGTGATAAGATTGTTAATTGTCCAGTTGCATTCTCATATATAATTAATACAATTCAAGGTCAATGTGGTATTACATCATCATCATTGGTAGATATTACTCCACTAGAAGCATTTAGAATGATTAAAGTATGTTTTGAAAATTTAAAGAAAAATTATTACTCGCCACCAAGTAAATTATTTGAAACATTATTCTACTATTATTTGTCTCCAAAAGAATTACTCATTGTAAAGAGATTCAATCAAAAGTCGCTAACTCTACTTTTGGATACAATTATAATTAATTATAAAAGAGCTATTGTAGCTCCTGGAGAAATGGTTGGAATGATTGCTGGTCAAAGTCTCGGTGAAGTCTCAACACAAATGACTTTAAACACTTTCCATTTTGCTGGTGTTGCATCTAAATCTAATGTAACTCGTGGTGTACCAAGAATTGAAGAAATATTATCATTATCAAGTGATATTAAAAACCCTTCGTTAAGTGTTTATCTCAAATCCGAAGATGAGAGACAAAAAGATAAAGCCCGTACTATTATGTATATGCTTGAACATACCAGATTAGAACAAGTTGTAAAATCTACAGAAATTTGTTTTGACCCTGATGATTTAAATACATTAATTGCTGAAGATAAAGATTGTATTGAACAATATAAAGCATTTGAAAATCTAGTTGACGAATGTAATGAAGTCAGTCTTGAATCAGGTGAAACTGAGAAATCCAAGTGGATTGTAAGAATGGTTATGGACCCTGAAATTATGCTTGAGAAAAATATTACAATGGATGATATTAACTTTACATTAAAAAGTTGTTATGAAGACCAAATCAGTTGCATATACTCTGATTTTAATTCAGATAAATTAGTTTTTAGAATTAGAATGAATGATATTTTAAAGGGTGGAAACAGTAGAGGTGGTCAAAAGAAAAAAATTAATCCACTAGACCAATCAGACCAAATTTATATCTTAAAGAACTTTCAAGACCAACTCCTTCAAAAAGTTGTGTTAAGAGGTATTGAAGGAATTACAAAAGTTATTCTTAGAAAAGTTTTGGATAATGTAGTAGAAATCAATGGTGTTTATAAGAAACAAGATATTTGGGTTCTTGATACTATCGGAACTAATTTACTAGATGTTCTTGGACTTGATTATATTGATAATACTAGAACTATAAGTAATAATATTGTAGAGATATATCATGTGCTAGGTATTGAAGCTGCAAGACAAGCTATTTGCAATGAGTTGGTTGAAGTTGTAGAGTTTGATGGAACTTATATCAATTACCATAATTATAGTGTATTATGTGATAGAATGACATTTACACATAAACTTATTTCAATATTTAGACATGGTATTAATAATGATAACATTGGACCAATTGCCAAAGCATCTTTTGAAGAGACGCCTGAAATGTTTCTAAAAGCAGCTAGACATGCAGAATTAGATACTATGAGAGGTATTTCAGCAAATGTAATGTGTGGTCAAGAAGGTCATTTCGGAACAGCTGCTTTCCAAGTAGTATTAGATATCCAAGAAATGCAAAAATTAGAAGCATCTAGTGAATATACATATGTTAATAAAGATGAAGAAATTGAGAAATTCTTTGGAGCAATTGATAATCCTGATGACCCTTGTGCTCCTAATAAAATTGCTATTCAAAATAACGTTATTACTATTAAGGCTGAAAATATGGGTAATGATAATAATTATAATCCGGGTTTTTAATATATAAATTGAATAATATAAATATAAATATAAATATAAATAATTATATTATTCAATTGACAAATGTGTTCAACGTTTAATTTGATAATTAGAAAAATAATTAACTTAGATAATAATATTTTTTCTTATAACTATGATAAAACTGATAAAGTTGGTGGAATACATAAAATATTCTTTAATATTTTTTTTACTAATCAATTAAATAATTATAAGAGTAAATTTTATTTTTTAAAAGTTATAGTTGATAATTTTTATTTTACAAATAAAATTCAACAAAGAAATGAATTTTTAGATTTATTTTACAAAATACAAAAAAAATATCATACTCTTAATCGATTTGCATATTTATATAAATTAAAAAAATCAAAATTAATTGTAAATTCAGATATGCAATTAAATACTATCGATATAAATGACATTAATGTTATATGTATTTATCATGTAAATTCAAAATATTTATTTAAAATAGAAGATTTATTAAAAATAATTTATATATCATTGACAAATTGCTTTTCTTTTATTGCAGAACCAATTACCATTAAAAATCCTTATAATAATATTTCTTTCGGTAAATCAATATTATATTATATTTATTATTATTTAATTTCTTATTCAAAAATAAAATATATTAAATCAGATTATCTTGATATTTTTTTTAAATTCAAAGAATCAAATTTTAATATGACAAAATTTATTAATAATTATGAATATATTTTGAGAGAATATTCAATCAAAAATTATATTATTAATACTGAAAAAAAAATAATTAAACAACAAATGTTATCGATGATTAATTATTTTAATTCTAAATTTTATTCATTAAATAAAAAAATTATAATAGATTCTGAATTCCCAGAAAATGATTTAATTAGAATTATGAAACCATATTTACATTACAAATTTCAAAGTCATTATTCACTTATTTCCAATAATAAAAATGATGCAAAAAAAAACTTAAATAAAAAATTACAAGAGTTTCAACAATTTAATCCTAATTTTGGTAGAAAAATTATAAAATTAAAAAATATCTATATAAAAGGAAAAATAAAACGGGTAAAGTCGCATATTGAATTTAATATGATACATAAGAAATTTAATAATTTTGAGATAGCAAATTTTATGAATAATCATTTATCATATAAATATGATTCAGATGAAGATTCTAGTGAAGAAAATGAAAGTTTAGATAATTATTTTAGTTATTACATAACTGATAATTAAATATTAAATATTAAATATTAAATATTAAATTTAAATCAAAATAATAAGTTTAACGGCTAAATAACATATATGAAGAAGAGGAAGAATATGAATATCATGAAGATGACTCAGTAAGTTAAATTTTTTCTGTATCACTTTCAACAATTAATAATCTTCTTTTCTTTATATCAGGTCTTCTTCTAGATTTATTTTTTGGTTCACCTCTAACTAAAACCTTTCTTGATGGTTTTTTATTTTGTTGAACCTCTTTTTCTAATGAAACCGGCTTAGTTTCCTCTAAAATAATTTTGTTCTTTTTCTCTTTAATTTCTTTTGGTTCGCTATCAGATTCAATTAATAAAGGTTTTTTCTTTTCATATACTGTTTTTGTTGGCATAACAAAACCATCCAAGTATTCTTCAATAGTAATTTTGTTTCGAATCGAATTTTGAATAGTATCTATACATTCTTCGCTAATTTCTTTAAGAGATATAAATATATCACCTTTGTTTGATTTAACAATTTTAAAATTAGGAACATTTTCTGGTCTAAATCCAGGTATAAGAATAAATGCAAACTTATCTTCCAAATTTCCATAACCAACAAACTCATGATTTTGATATTTAGATTGTAATATAAATTTTTGACATATAAAAATAGTTGGAATATTAAATCTATTTACAAGCAACCATAAATCAAATGTTGTTAAAAAATAATTATCAGTATATATAAAACTTGCAAATGATAATATTCCAGCATGAACCTGGTCACCTAAGGTTTTTTTACCTTCAATAATAAGAATATCAACAATTTTATTTTTAGTTTTTTCATCGGAAATATATTTTTTATATTCATCATACAATTCATTTTTAATTTCATTAATTGTATATTTCGCTCCATTTTTCTTTTCTATCAAATCCTTTATGAAGTTGAAAGTGCAGAAGTTATATTTACTATATTCTATTTCAGTATAATTTTGAGGGAAACATTTTTTCCAAATTGAAGATGTTATATGGTCTTTCTCAACCTTATCACATATTTGCTCATTTTTTCTACCAATTGCTTGGTCGAGGGAAGGTATTTTGTTATCATATATTTGTGTAAAAATTGGTTCAGTTTCATCATATGAATTATATTTTATATATTTATTTGTAGTTGCAGGTATAAGATTATCAAAATATTCTTGTGTTAATGTTGATTGAACAAGTATTATTTCATTTTCTCTTAAATTATAACCAATATTACCAAATGACAAGTAAATTTGAGGTTGAAGCATAAATGACTTAATTCTATTATATCTAATTAATTCATCAGCCATTCTTACAAAATAAATTGATTCATTTTCCTTATTTGTAATTAAATTTTTTTCTGGTAAAATAAGGTTACATTTACCATTTTCAGTAACAACGCATAGGTTTGGTGTATCATTACATTTTTCCTTGTCTTTCACTATACATGTTGTTACTTCATTTATAAGCTTATAATAATTTTCATCACCAATAAATTGAATCTTATCATCTACTAATTGTCTTAATAATTTATTTATATTTGCAAGTTTATCTGAATAAATAATATATTCTTTTAACATTTCAGATTCTATTTTCTCTCTGACTTTTATATTTTCATAACTATTGAGTAAAATTCTAATTGTATTTCTGAAAACATTATAGAAACTTGTTTCTAGTTTAATTTTTTTGATATAATCCTCTCTCTCAACATCAACTATATTTTGTGTAATAATTTGAGTATCACTTTGTATCATAGGTTTTGTTTTTGGGTTAACAATGTAATCATTATCTGTAATTGATGGAAGGTCAAAATCTTGATTAATTTCATCAACCCTAATTGGTTCTGATATTTGAATAAATTGATTTGTGTTTGTTAATATACCAACAACCATTTCATCTTCCACAATTTTGAAAGTTGGTTTACATGGAATGGCTGATTCATCTCTTCGTTTTTTGCTTCTTTTATCTAATTTATCCAAAAAACTAACTGTATTATTGTAAGTATTCCATAATGATTCATCATTCATAAAAACATAATCTAAATCTTTCTTTAAATTTTCGTCTAATGCTGATGGATAACATGGAATAAATCCAGTTCTCTCGGATGCACTTGGTTCTTTAGCAATAACACCAATAATCTTGTTATTAAAATTCATAACTAATTTTAATATTATATATTCATATTCATCTAATTTTTGAACAAGATTGTATAAAAGTAAAGGGCGCTTAGCTTTGTAAATATTTGGCATACTATCTAATGGTCGACATATCAATTCGAAGAATGGTTTAATAAGCTCTTTAAATACTGCTCGCATAGTTTTTGATAATTGTGGGTCACGTTCTTTAAATTCTTTTGTAATAGTAAGTTTTTTACCATCTGTAAAATAAGAATATAGTGGTTCATAATAACCATCTTCTTTAATTAATATAATAGATGGCTTTCTTGCTTGATAAAATTCAGAAGAATAATGATTAGTTGGACAAATTAATTGTACATTGTTCGTAATATCGTCATGTGGTAATTGAAAAATTATTATATTTACACCATCAGGGAATAAATATTTGTTAGGCGTGCTAAGTATATCCCATAAATAAGTGTGGTCAATAATTGCATCATCATCACTTAAAAAAGATGTAAAATTTTCAAATGCTGAAATTACCTTTAAGAAATATGTATTTTCTTCTGGAACATCAAAATTTATTTTTTTATATAATTTTGAGTTACTATATTTTTCTGGTTTAGTATTTCTGTCTGGGTCATTAAAATCACTTACTAAATTACCATTTTGATATTTAATAAATGAATCTAAGTTAATCGCTTTTATAATTCTTTCTCTCATCTCTTTTATACTTAATACCTTTGCAATTTTGGTTGTTAGTAGATTTTCATTATCTATAATTCTTTTACCAAAAAATATTTCGTCTGAAATAGCAGCTATAAATGACTGTTTTTTATTAATTTCAACTCCATGACGTAATAAACATGCATGATTTTGTTTTATATTAGTATTTGATTTGCTAATTTGACAGTCTGCATTAACTTCATGTAAAATTGTCTGAATTTCACCTGGTAAATAACCCCATCGACCCATATCTAATGGAAATTTATCTGGACCTAAGATATAGGCTTCTTCCTTATTAACATCTTTAACTTTTTTTTCCATTTTCTCTTCTGGTTTTTTTTCTTTTGTTAAACAGCTATTTTTTGCTTTTATTCTTCCTTCAGTATTATAGTGTTTAAAACAACATGGCAAACATAAACCATTTGGATGTTTATCAGGAATTAAACCAGGATAAGATTCATCATTAAATTCATAAATATAATATCCAGGTTTGACTTTTTTATCTTTCTGTGGTAATACCTTACCACATGAAGGACCTTTTTCAGGTTGATGAACCTTTTCACCTTTTATTGTCTTAATATCTTTTGGGTCAATAAATGTATTATTTTTTAAACACCAATAACGTGGACAAATATAGTTAAATTGATGCTTTTCATCCGAACCATATTTAATTACATCTTGTTCTCTCAAAAAACCAGGATGTTGTTTATTTATTTTTTCTAATTGTGTATCAGTTAATATAACTGGTTGTCTTCTTTTATCAGATAAACATGTTCTTGAATATGCATTATATTCTTTTGTATCTTCTTTCAATATTAGTATCGGGTCTTTCTTTTCAATTTGAGTTTGAAAATAATATGGTTTATTTAATTTCATTCCATCGATATTTCTAACTATTTCTTCTTTTTCTTCAGGCTCTTCCTCTTTTTCAGATTCTTCTTCTTGAGGTACTTTTTCACTTGATAATGATTCTTCATATTCTTCTTCAGGTTCTTCTTCAGGTTCTTCTTCAGGTTCTTCTTCAGGTTCTTCTTCAGGTTCTTCTTTTTGAGGTACTTTTTCACTTGATACGGATTCTTCGCTTTCTTTTTCAAAGCTACTTTCAATAATCATTGAATTCTTTGGTTGTTTTTGTGATTCCATTGAAATACTTTTAATTGGAGATAAAACTGGTATAGGTTCTTCAGATGGAGAAGGTATTTTTTGTTTAATAACTGGAGTAGTTACTTTTTCACTTGTTACAGATTCTTCGGGACTACTTATACTAGGTAACGATTCAAGTTGCTTATCTGATTCTTCTGATTCTGGAGAGTCCTTGACAAGAGAACCTAATGTTGATTGAGAAGACGATTTAATAATATTTTTTTGCATGGTATCAACTGGCGGAGATGAAATTTTTTCTGATGAAACAGATTCTTCTGATTCTGATTCTTGAGGGGAAGAAATACCAGATGGTACAGTAACACCTGCATATGTTAAATTCTTTTTAGGTTTATCATCTGATTCAGATGTAATTGATTCTTCTGATGATAACTGTCCTCCTTCTAAAAATTCTTTTTTATCACCGCCTTCTGATTCATAACTTTCTTCTGAGTCATCATCAAATAATAAACTAAATGCTCCTTTTGGTTTATCTTTTTCAATTTTAGTATATTTTATGTAATCAATACTTTCATCACCTTCAATTTCAGCTTCTTCACCTTCTTTTGCAGATAATTCGGTGGAAGATGTAATATCAGGAAATGAAATATCAATTGGTTCTTGAGCACCACATAATCTATTAATTTCTGATATTGGATAATTAGTAGAAGTTTTGTCTTGTGTTAAACGAATAATGGTGTCCAAATAAATTGGTAAAGTGTATAAATAAATTAGATTGTTAATATTTTCAGTGACAATTTTTAAAGTTGCTGTTTCAAGGTCTAATGAGATTTCAGTCTTAAATCCAGGATTTTCTTTAATTTTAATATCAGTTTTTTTAACTCCTCTTTCAACTTCTAATTCATTTGCAACTTTTGCAACAAGCTCCCTAGCTTCTTTTTCATTTAAATCATCAGGAAAATTTTCAAGTAAGGCTTGTATAATATCATTGCCTCTATTTCCTTGTAAAGCTTTTTCAAGAATGAAAGCTTCTTGACTTGTAAACTTACTATAATTAGATACACGTTTAAAACGCAAACTTATTTTATCACTCTTAGCTTTTAAAGCGTTAGTTTCATTAATAAAAATGCTATAAATACATCCCTTATATGATTCAATATCAAATGGTTTACTTATAACAACTTGAGTTTCATATGTCAATTGTTTAATCTCGATATTTTCATCCGTTAAGCTATTAAATAAATTTAATTTATAACCACTTTGTTCTAGAACAGATTTAAATTCTTGAATTATAGGATTAATTAAATTTTTGAAGATTTCATCTATTTGCGATACATCAACTAAATTATTAAATTCGGCTGACATAGTTATGTAACCTTCTTCATCAAATTCACAGTTTAATATTTGTTCATCATTTGTCTCTATATAAATTGAAACTGATTTGGTTCGTCCAATAGCCTTCATAAGTTTAAATATTGCACTTTTTTTAAGATAAGGTATTTTGCGTCCATCAGTAGCTATTTTATCAGAATAAAGTCTGTATATATTTTCTTGTCTAGATGATGGGTTATATTTAATTAATGGATTTGTTTCAGTTGCATGAACAATCTTAAAAATAATTTCTAATGGAATTTTAACATCAAACTCGGGTTTAATTACAGCCTTAACATATTTAATTCCTTTTTTGACATAGTTTAATTCAGATTTTTTCAAATCGTATACTTCATAAAACATATTAATAGTATTAAATGAATTGATAGTTTTCTCATTATTAATTTTTTTATTTCCTTGGATTAATTTATCCTTATTTCTCTCTAAGTCTTCGAGAGAATTAATATTTTTATTATAAAGAAATGGATAGTATATCTTTAATGTAGTTTCTTCTGAAATGTCAATGCTATTAACATAAGATAATACATCTTCGGCTAAACATATATAAATACTATTATCTAATATATTTCCTGAATTAAGTAATAAATGATTGTTAAGGGTTGATAATGATTTACGTGAATTTCTCTCCAAAAATTTATCATACTCTTTAACTTCAAATGGATTACAAACAAATAGATATTCTTTTTCAACTATAAAAAATTTCTGTCCTAAAACTTTGTTTAATATATATTCTTTGTTATCAAGTTTAAGTTCAAAAATATCATCATATGAATAAATTTCTTTTTCTTGTGTTTGTGGAAATGGATTGCCTTCTATATCAGAATTAATATTTTGTATAAATTGGTCAAGACGTATTTTGTTTAATGCAATTTTATTATTTTGAGTTAAAGATTGATATACTGATATTGAATTTAATTTTTCAACTTTTTTGCAAAACAAATATATTTCCTCTAGTGAAATATCCATGCTAGATAACTCATTAAGTATTTTAATTTTAATTGTAGCAATTGAGTCATCTGGATGGATTCTTTGTTCACTAAAAACTATTTTAGTATTATGTTCTTTAATATCATCATATTCTTTTTCAGAAAAAATTTTTTCTATGAGTTTATCTTCTGAAATTTGTTTATCCTTTCTACCATAAAATACATAAATAGTATCAATTTTATCGTTTTTTACCTTTTTAACCTTATAAATAATATTATCTAAAGATTCATCTAATGATTTTACTGAGGATATTGATTGAGACATATATATAAATAAATTATTATTTTTAATTTAGTTTATTCGATTAAATTAAAAATAATTTAAATTTTATTAATTTGCATTGGTAAGCCATGCCCAAATAAAATCATATAAGCAAGAGCCAATGCTCCGATTAAAATACTTCTATTTAAAGCCATAGTTTGTGATTGTTTTAAGAGAAATTTCATTAATACATAAAGTATAAGTGTTATAATAAACGCATGAAAAAGATGATTTAACGGATATTCCATTTATATATTATATACGAGAAAAAAATTATACTAAATTATACTAAATTATACTAAATCATAATAAGGATTATCATTAATATTCATACCACAATATTCTTCTGGATATTTTTTATAATCAACTGGTGAGTAAATTCCTGTTTCTTTTGCATTTTCTAAAACCCATTTAAAATTTTGCCAAAATTCTTGATTATGACCAACAGATTTAGTTGCAACATGAGATAATTCATGAAGTGCCACAAATGTTAATGTATTTACATCTATTAATTTCGTTCCATTTTTTGACTTATTTAAACAGAAAGCTAATTTCTCACCTTTATTTTCACTATATGCTGTTAATTCACTTGTTGGTAAAGTCTCACTGATTTTTTTTGGATTAAATCCATTTACCAATCTCATAGTTCTTGGGTCCTCTGGATGTTTTTTCTTTAAATAGTCAACCATATCTTTCATTTTTTGTGTTACTTCTGCTAAAAGATTTGCAGCTAATTCCATTTTTTCTCTTTCTCTTACACAATAACGATTTCCATCGTTTGAAGCAATAATACACTTTAAATCAAAAGCATCAGATTGGTAGTAAATTATTAAACATAAAAATAATACAAATGCTAAGAATATATAAAAAAATATACTATGTTTTTCCATATATTATTAATATAAAATATTTTTATTTTATATATGCCTGCTCTAAATTTTGAAAATTATATTGGTCAAAGTGAATTTACAGGAATAATTAATCACCAAGGATTTGATTATGATTACACAATTTATATTACACCATTAACAAATGAATCAGAAAGTAATGATATTATTAATTATTTTGGAAATAGAACATATAAAGGTAAATTATGTTTAGATATAGATGAAGAAGGAATTAAAGAATCTATTGATAATGATGAAGTAAGTGCTTTTTTTATTGTTAAAGTTGCTGGTATAAATAATGTTGCATCTGGTAGTTTACAGATTTATGACTGGTGTAAAACGAGAAAAGGATTTGATGTTTGGATAAACGATGTTTGTAAAATATCATCAGATGATGTTATTGCACGAGAAAAGACAACTCCGGGTTCAACAGGAGCGCCTGTCGATGTAATGTTTATTTTAATGGAACAATTAGTAGTTCAAAATTTAGGAAAGAGAAATATAAAATTATTTGTCGAAAATGAACCTACAAATGCTAAATTTTTAGTTCCTCGTTATCAAAAAATGGGATTTCAAATAGATTCTATATGTAATAAGAAATTTAAAGATGATATTGTTATGGAAAAACAAATAAATCCAGACATAAGTATGATAGATTTTTCTTTTTTAATAACTAGACCACAACAAATTATTGGAGGAAGATATAAAAAGAAAAAAACGAGTAAACGCAAATTTAAAAAAAATAAAACTTATAGACGTAAATATAAGATTGGATGACAAAAACATTAAAACCTAAAGAATATGGAGAACAATACGAAATAAATTATTAAAGTAAGTTCAAATATTTTTAAAATTGATTTAAATTTATTTATTATTAAATAGATAATAAATAATGGCGAAATTTGATAGTCATACGAAGTCAAAATTTTGGTCAAATCGAAATACTTTAAAGCCGAATGAAGTAGCACTGAATTCACATAAGAAATTCTGGTTTGATTGTCGTGAATGTGGACACGAGTTTGATAGTAATTTGAGAAATGTAAATTTTGATAAATGGTGTTCATATTGTTCTAATAAAAAATTATGTAGAAGAGATAATGATTGTAAAATATGTTTTGATAAATGTTTTGCTTCTATTGAATATTCTAAAAATTGGTGTGATAAAAACGAATATTTTCCACAAGAAGTATTTAAAAAATCACATAAAGAATATTTATTTGATTGTCCTAATTGTAATCATATATTTACACAAAAATTAAGTCATATAACAAGAGGAAATACTTGTAATTACTGTAATAGTAGAATTATGTGTCATCCAGATAAAAAATGTGTTAAATGTTTTAATAAATCATTTGCTTCAATAGAGAGAAGTAAAAACTGGTCATCAAAAAATAAAAAACAACCTATTGACGTATTTAAAAGTAGTGCTGAAAAATTTATATTTGATTGTGATAAATGCGGAAATGAATTTCCAAGTAAATTATGTCATATAACGGATGGGTCTTGGTGTCCTAATTGTAGATATAAAACAGAAGATAAATTAAATAAAATATTAAGTGAAAAATATCCTTCATTAAAAACTCAATATAAGGTTGATTGGTGTAAAGATAAGAAACATTTACCCTTTGATTTTGTAATTGAAGAGAGAAAGATAATCATCGAACAAGATGGTGTTCAACATTGGAAACAAGTTGCTAAATGGAAAACACCAGAGCATAATAGAAGACGGGATTTATATAAAATGAAATGTGCTAATGAAAATGGATTTTCGGTTATAAGAATATTACAAGAAGATGTATTTAAAAATAAATATGATTGGTTTAACGAATTGTGTGTGAATATTGAAAAAATAACGACTGAAAATAGAGTTCAAAATATTTATATGTGTAAAAATAATGAATATAAAGATTTTGATATTATTTAGTTGAGACTGACGACACCATAAATTTAATTTTTTTAATAAAAAATTATTGAGGGCCACTGCCAATTTCTAGCGGCGGTCTAAGAAAATCTGGTGAAATTGTACTGGTGTTCCAGGGCCCCACATTAAGCTGTGGATTCGGTGGCTCAGAACGAATTTGAAGGTTAGCATTTCTCAAGGTTTGTCCGACAGTATCGATGCCGATATGATAACCAGCTTTTAATAAATTAATGTTAGCAAGCTCACCTTTACCAGAAGGATTTAATTGAGCCCATTGAGAGTTGGAATCACTAGGTAAAAGTTCGGCAGGATTTGTAACATTAGGCTTAGAGCATGAAGAAGGAATACCAGGCATAGAAGTTTGAACGCCATTAGCAGAGGCAAATACTTCATTACCATTAGGGTCAGAAGGGCGAACAGCGGCAGAAGATGCCATGCTATTTTTGTATTGTTGTTGCATTTGAGGGTTCATATTTTCAGGACCCGGCATTCCCTTTGCTCCTAAATAACCTGCAAACATAAAAACGCCATAGGCTACAATTAATAAAACAATAATAGCTCCAATTCCGTAGTCATTCAATAGTTTCTTTAAAGAGACACTCATTATATAAAAATGCTAATAAAATAATTTTTTTTAAATTATCCTAAAACTTTCTTAAAGACCTTCCAATTCACTTTCTGAAGCTTCGTCTATTTCTGCATCAAAATCACTATCACTATCATTAATATTTTCAATCATATAAGTTTTCTTAATATTCTTCGCTTCTAAATATGCTAAAATAGCATTTTTCTTCGCTTGTTTTGCTTTATTTCTTGCTTCCTTATACAATTCAAAATAAACTTGATTAGGTTTTTTTAATGTTAATAGTGTATCATTTTTATCTAAATTTAAATCATCATTACTAATTTCCTTAAGGACATCATTATTTTCCTCAATATCTTCTAGTAAATCTTCGAATTTAATATCTAAACTGATATTTTCCTCTTCTTTTGGTTCGTGAGGTTGCAATAAATCAAAATGTTCAATTTCTTCTAAAGTATCTAAAGTATCTAAAGTATTAAGGTTTTTTTGTTCCTCAATTATAGGTTCTTCAACCACCATTTCATCTTCAAGATTATTTTCATCCTCAACTATAGCAGTAGTCTTTTCTTCTAAACTTTGTAAAATATTTAGTTCTTCTAAAGGTTTGGTATACTTTTTTGTCTTTATTAGACAATTATCAAATATAGGTTGATTATCAAGTGCCATTACTTGTTTTACTTCAATCTCAATTTGAAAATTTCTTGAAGTAAATTTTATACCTTGAATATCTAAAATACACATAATTTCGGTTTCTGTAGTTATATCAGTTATACCTAGTGAAACTTCTTTTTCATTATAAATTTTTAAAGCTGGGATATCGTCTTTAGAATTTTTAACATTTGTTCGCAATAAATAATACTTACCTGATTTATAAACACGTATTAATGGATTAAATGCAGTTTCAATATCAGATTCTTCTAAATTACCTTGAAACCAAGAATCTTTTTTTTCATAAATAAGTTTATGACATTTTTCTTCTAAATTCTCTAGCCAATGAATTATTGTTTCTGAATTTTTATCAAACATTAAGTCACAGTAATATTTTTTACCAGTTTTTACAAACCCTTGTCTTGTTAAACTTTTTGATGTTTGTATATATAATGGTTTAGTGTTAAGCTCAATTTTTGTAAAATAAGCTCCACCTTGAATTCCAACTGGATGTGCTAAAGAAAGTTTTGAAAAATCAAACGACTCATTAGGTTCAATTATATTATCCATATTATTGAAAATATAGAAAATTTAATTATTTTTAACACGCAAAATAATTTTATTAATTGTCTTTTTATTAATTATGAAGGATTCAATCGTTCAACAATGTTTAGATATTTTGAAAAGAGAAGATATAAAAAATGAATTTAAAATGTTATTAAAACCTGTTATCGATTTTATTTTATATGAGATTAATCCATATATTTATATTATTATGACGCTTGTATTTCTAATATTTGTAATGATATTAGCTATTTTAATTATGTTAATTCTAATTATACGAAATAAACAATTTGTTAACAAAATATTTTAAATATTTTGCGGATGATTTTTAGGCGATTGCATAAATTTTATTCTCATTAGACTATATAATGACAAGACACAGTCGAAGAAGTAGAAGAAGTAGAAGTCGCAGAATGAGAGGTGGATATAGCTCTGCATCAAGTTATGGCATGTATGTTAGTGGAACCGGTGGTTCACAATGGGCAAGAACCATGGACCAATCTGGACCTTATGGTCAAATTCAAGGAAATACTATAATCGGTGCTCAAGGTCAAAATGTTACTCCAGCATCACAAATGCCAACCTCCGCTGATTTATCTAGAATTCAAACCGCTGGTAGAAGACGCAGACGCGGCGGATTTTTAGGTGAAGTTGTAAATCAAGCTATTGTTCCATTTGCTCTTTTAGGAGTACAACAAACTTATAGACGTAAGAGAAGTGGTGGAAGACATACTCGTAGACACCATAGACGTTAAAATTTATATTTTTATATTTTAAATTATAATTTAAAAATATTTTTATAACTAATATTAATGAGTTTTGACAATAAAATTCAGCAATGGGTTCAGATTGATAATCAAGTTAAAAAACTTAATGAACAAGTAAAGCAATTAAGAGAACAAAGGAATACACTTGAATCAAATTTAACTAATTATGCAAAAACTAATAATATGGCAGATACAACAATTAAAGTTAATAATGATAAACTCAAATTTGTCGATACAAAGGTTCCTGAACCATTAACCTTTAAATATTTAGAAAAAACTCTTGGAGAGATTATTAAAAATGAGTCCCAAGTCCAGCTTATTATGGAACATATAAAACAAAAACGCTCTGTAAAAGTTGTACCAGAAATAAAGCGGTTTTATTCAAATTAATTTATATTGACAATTTATATGAGTGAATTAGATTATATTGGAGCAGATGAATTAGTTTTTAATAATGATATAGATAATGGAATACATTCTGGTGGTTTCAGTGTTAATTCAATTATGATGAAAGCAGGAATGTCGCCTATTATGACTTTAAATAACAATGATTCAATGATTGGTGGTGGTAATAAAGTTTCTGACTTATTTAATGATTTAGTAGTTCCTAATTGGGCTATAACTTATAATAATCGCATCATTGGTGGTAAATATAAAGAAGTTGAGCATAATGATGATTCAGAAAGTGATGATGAAGTAATAAGTGATGATTTACATGACAAATTACTTGACCTTGTTAGAGAGCATAATGTTAAATCAAAAGAAAATAAGAAAAAAATTACTAGAAAAAATAAAAAAATCCTCTCCAAAAAAAGAGGAACAAAAAAAAAGAAATAAAATTAAAATATTTATATTAAACTATTACTGTAATATAACTAAAAATGCTTTTTAGGCTTTGCGAACATTATGATGAACCAAAATATCAAGACAAAATTCAATGTTATAATGAATGTTTTATATGTTTTGAATATAAAATTGATAGTGAAAATAATCCTTCTACTTTAAAAACACATAAATTATATATAAATAATTGCACTTGTAATGGGTCTGTGCATATTGAATGTTTAAAAATTTGGTTTGATAAAAATAAATCGTGTCCAATTTGTAGAATACATATAATTGAAAATAATAATGCAACAATAATTATTTACAATTATATTCCTTGGGGAATAAGTATTTATAATTATACAAAAAATATCTCTTTAAAGGTATTAAGATTTTTATCAGTCGTTTTATTTATTTATTCACTTCTAGATTTATATTTTATGTCAATTAAAACTAGATATGTACATCAAAATGATTATATTTATGTTCCTATTCCTATTTTAGAAAATAAATATGGTAAAATTTTTAATGATTCACATGAAAATATTAATTAAAAAGACCCCCAACTATCATAATTAAATGGAGAAACTAATATTTGGTCCAAATTATTTTTCATAATATCTACTTTCTTTTGGAATGCAATATCTTGTGGTGTTTCTGGATAAGGAGTTGCTGTCTTCATTAGTTCTTCTTCGTCTCCAGTAATTTTTGGCTTATATCCATAACAATTTACACCAAATCTTACATCAGGATTAGCTATATAACCACCATTTACACCTGGTCTTCCACAATCATTTTCATGTCCAGGTATTGTTTGAAGATTATCATATGTTTTTTCTTGTGTAGGAAATAATGCTAGCTGATTTGATGACCAACCATAATTACACCATTCTGCACCATTATTATATGCTTGTTCTATTTGATTATACTCAGCCAAGTCTGCACCATAAGCGCTACATAATGCTTTTGCATCGTTATATGTGTAATAATTACCTGGAATATTAAATACTTGCTTTTTAAATTTAATCTCGGGAACTGTTGTTGGTTGATATGTGCTTTGGTCTACAACTATATCGATTGTAGTTTTTGGAGTAAATAAACCTTGAATATATGCTGTAACATTTATACTGAAAAAATATTGAAAAGCATTTACTAAAACTAAAATTACTAAAATTACCATCATAATAATACCAAAAATATTACCGCCTCCATTTGAATCATCTCCACTTCCTAAATTACCTGGTCCTAAAGATGATGAAAAAGCATAATATGTTACAATTATTAATACTATTATTACCAATACTATTGGATTCATTATGTAATTGTTTAAATAATTATACATATTAACTGGGTCAGTTGTTGATGTTGTATTTACTACTTCCATATAATATATAGGTAGTTAAAAATTTTATTATCAAATATTTATATTTACACATTTATTTTTCTGTAAAATAATACATATGCTTTTGCAGATATTATTGACTCATTTAAACCAACTTCTGCAACAGATGTATCGTTAAAATGATACCATTTTCCATTTGCATTTTTTACATATGAAGTATAATGACCTCCCATTACTCCTCCACTATGATTGCACACTCCATATAATTCATATTTGTAATTTGATTTCTTATAACCAATTACATAAGGCGATAAATCTAGATTATCTAGAGGAAATGATACATAAATTTGGTTTTTTTGAAATCTATTATTAAATCGTTTTAAATCTATTGCCAAAATATTTGGAAAAGACCAGAATAAAATACTTTTTTTAATACTTACTTTCTCATTTGTTTCTTCATGTAAATAATTTTCTATTATCTCTCCTTCTACATAATAATTAAAACAATCAATAAGAGATGGCGATTTATTATCTGGAGGAATTGGCAAGTCTACCATAAAAAATGGTTCTGGATTTTGACTAATTATTTTATTATTATCAACTCTTGTTAATTCTGATACGTTGACTCCATAGAATAAATTCCATATTTCGGAATAATCTTTTGAATATGTTAATTGAATCATCTTAAAACATTTTAATGCAAGATTATCTATCTCATCTTCTGCATTACCTGAAATAGTCATTTTTATTTCTCTTGATAAAGAATTATGAAAACAATCAATCAAGAACAATAAAAATTCTGATACATCATTTTGAGAATATCCGGTGAAAATATCTATCTTTTTGAATTGTGCAACCTTCTGAATCGTCTTTATAAATTTACCTGGAGAGACAATACAATTTTCATTCCATAAAATTTTTCTTAAATTATCCCACTCAATTAATAAGGCACTATCATATTTATTTTTTAATTTTTTTTTATATGATTCATTATCTAGAAAATCATTTAATTCGTAAGTATGTGACATTATTTGTATACATGAATTTATAAAACAAGTGTTGCCCAAATTTGCCAAGCCACTTAATCCTTTATTTTGATATTTATTTATCTCCATTTACAATATATTAATTATTATTATATATTTAAACAGATTTTATAATATATTTATTATGAACCATTCTAACTCAAATACTTTTAGATTAACTAATGAGCAACTTTTGTTAGTTAACATTTTAAATACTATGTATAATGATAATCTTAGACATATAAATTCGATTACTGAAACTTTAAATAGTTTAACACAAACTAATAATCAAATAAGAATTTCATTGGCTCAATTATTAAATTCTAATCAAAATATATATACTAATAATACAAGGCGAAATAATCACAGACGTTGGCAAAATACTTCTACTAGTAGAACCATGATTAATAATCAACCATTTGTTATTGATTCAATTAGCGAATATACTATCCCTAGAAATAGACGTTATAGCACACTTGATTCTTATGCTCAAAGTGTATTTAATCGTTTTTTACAACCAGTTGAGATATATCCAACTCAATCACAAATTGAATCTGCAACTAGAAGAGTTGTATATTGTGATATTGCAAGACCAGTGAATACATCTTGTCCAATTTCAATGGATGATTTTAATGATAATGATATGGTAACTGTCATTAGACATTGTGGACATACATTTCATACTGAATATTTAATGAACTGGTTTAGAACTAATTGTAGATGTCCTGTTTGTCGTTATGATATAAGAGATTATAATAATACATCATCAGAATATTTTAACTCACCAGGAACAACAATTGATTCTTCTAATAATAATCTGGAGAGAAATACTACAAATAATACTACAAATAATACTACAAACAGATTTAACGAAGAGGATATTAATGAAAATTCGATATCTTCACTCGAAAATATATTTAATACTGGTATTTTTGATGCTTCTGGTAATTATACAACTAATCCAACTGATATGTTAGCTTCATTGTTAATACATACCTTAAATAGAAACAGAAATACCAGATAAATTATATTAATACAATTTAAAGATTTAATTAATATAATTTTAATTATGACAAGAATACGAGTTAGAAATAATAAGAATTATGAAAAAGAAAAAGACAAATCAAGTGATACAGAAAATGAAATAACTAAAGATGAATTAAATGAATTCAATGATATTGAATTAGACAAAATATCTAAGTCAAAAATTTTTGATAATTTTTATAATTATTCTAATAAATTTGTTTCATATATTTTAAAAACATCTGTGTTTTTATTTAAAATTTCTGGCATTTATATGTTGTGGATATGTCTACACTATTTTTCTGCACATTTATATATTAAATTTTGTGTTCCAAATTCTATAATTGGATTTATTATGTCACCATTTATGATATCAACGCCACATTGTCAAGGATTAAGATGGATTGTTTATAATGCAGCAAATATTATTAATCATATGTGGATACTTATTGGTGCTTGGATATATTCTGTAATATGGATTATGGGTACAAATAAGTCTACCAATGAAACGTAAATAGAAATAATATTTTACTAAACAATTTAAAGATAAAACCTATAATACAATATAGTATATAGATAATATGAATCAGAAGTCTAGATATGGTTTTAAGTGGTCTATTAATGAGATTCTTTCACTTCAGAGAGAATTTGAGTTGTTAGGTTGGAGTATTGACCAAATTGCTGAAAAGCATAAGAGAACTACTAATGCAATTATGTATAAATTGGACCAAGAAGGGTTTGCAGATTTTGATGTATTATATAGTAATTATCATAACTTAGATGCATTAATCCCTCTTCATATGCCTATGCCTATTCATATGGCACATGAGATATCATTGGCATATGATGATGATGATGATGATGATGATGATGATGATGATGGTGATGATGGTGGTGATGATGGTGAAGATGATGTAGCTAATCTTTCAGAGAGAGTTTATGGTCTTGAAGAGAGTGTTTCAGAAATTAGAGATATGATTAAAAAAATGATGGCAATCTCTAGCAAGCCAACTGCATCTAAGAGTTTATTTTAAAATAACATAAAAATTTGTTTTCAATAATTTTTTATTTTACACCTTTGGACATTTCAAATGTTGTCAGATGAACCTGGTGAAATTTATAACAAATACACTTTAAGGGTGTAGGTTTAAATTAAATTAAATTCAAATACTTACTTTTAAACCAAAGGTAGCTTCGATTTAACAAAGAATTTTGATAGACTTTGGTTACCAGCTTTTTCATTATTTGTTTCTCTTAAATATTCATCAAACAATAATGCTTTAATTTCTTTACAACGAAACTCTTCTAATTTTTCTTCGAATTTATCTTCATCATTCAAATATTTATCTTTGAGAACCCGAACATCCTTTTTATATTTCAATAATTTAGGTCTTTTATTTTGTAAAATCCATATTTTTTCTAGAACTAATGCAAATAATTGCTGGATTGGTTTCATTATTTGATTTGTAATATAAAATGAATAATCTATTTTTAATTTATTTTCTTCAATGAATGATGGTGTCTCAATTTTATCTCCCTGTAGAACCTTTTTACCGGGAACAATGATATATGCAAATGGAATTCTATCCCCTGAACTAGGTTTACTTCCAGGGTCTCTTGCAGTTATTCTATCAGATAATACTTTATGAGCAATTGATTTGGGATTTTTATAACCAGAACGCAGTGATTTTGTAATAATTAATTTGTCAATTGGATATTTTTCATCAACAACATTTTGTAAAGAATTTTTAAGAAATGAAACAGCATCTGGAATACTTTGTTTCTTCATTAAAATATCAATAATACCTCCATAAATATCTTTAACAATTGGAGCATTATCTCTACGCTTTAATACAATACCCATTTCATTTCTTTTACATTTTTCTGGGTCTGATTCATATTTCATACCAACATATCTTTTCTTAGATAATAAACAAAATGGCATAAATGTTTTTTCATATTCAAAATCATGTGGTGCTTTTAAAAAACTAGCTGCTAATTCACCTGCTTCTTTTGCTAATTCAATTGTAATTTCTAGAGCATCTTTGCCTCTTATTGGCTTACCATCTGGTGTTTGTAAATTAAATGTATAGAATACAGAATCCGTATTATGAACGATTAAGTTTCCAACTCCAGCAGCGAAATGATGATTTTCTGTTGTTAAATCATAAACATAACCATTATATTCAATTTCTATAATTTTTTTAATAGCAATTGGATTTTTTCTTTGTGTCTTTTTTGTCATTGTTATTCTATAAATATCTTGTTTATCTTTTCTGATATTTAACGATGTGGAATATCCTAAGCTCTGTGCCAATAAACAAATATTCGCAGCACTTATTTGACTTTTCTGGTCAATTCTGGTATAACCATTAACATCTTTATCTCCATCAGCATCATATAATCCATTAAAGAATGCTTGCTTAATTTCATTTGAACCATTTATAATTTCATTAGGGATAATTTTATTTTTATTGTAATATAATAAATCTCTATAATATTTTACAAGTTCTACAATTTTTCCATAATTGTTATTTCGTGGTGATATTTTAAATACTCCTGAACTTTTTAGTGTTGGCATAAATACCCAATTATATTCAGGATATGCCTTTTTACATAAATTTATATACTTATCAATAAGTTCAGGAGAAGCATTATTTAAAGCCCATGAAGATTTTTTTCCACTATTACAGACATATGAACCACAACTACCATCTCCAAAGAAGAAACCCATTATTTGAGCTTCTTCAACTGAAATGCTAGACAACATTTCATTATTAATAGGCAATTTATTATGAAGTAGTTCGGTGCCAATATCAATCTCATTAGGGGTTATTTCAGTAGCATCTGGTTTTAATAATGAATGATCATCTGTGACATCAACTAATCCAGTGTGAGTTAGAATTCTAAACATTTTTTTATGAGATGATAATTTATGTCTAATTACTCTGAATAATTTCGTCCAACCTTTTTCAGTCCAAGTGTCAACATCATTTAATTCACAATATTCCTTACATTGTTTTCCTTCTTCCGTTGATAATATCCAATTATTATTTCCATATTTATTTGCTAATTCTTCGATAGTTAAAATATGAATTTTATCATGAACTTTTACATAAACAGGTGTTTCATGTCCAACACTATCCCCATATATATATTCTGCATTTGTTAAAACAAGACCATGACGTGTCGTTTCACAAATTTTATTGCTATAACATTCTTCAATAATTCGCTTTCCATAAGTCAACAATTTACGACCCATAGCAGTGGTACATGCTGCAATATCTTTTTCATAAAACGAACTAGTTTTTGCACCACAACCACCATATAATGAATTTGCAGTGACCTTATAACCAAGCTGTCTTTGTTCTAGGACTTGCTTCATAAATTCGTCTGTTTGAGTTGGAATCATTTTTCTTGTATCTTTTCTTGCTTTCAAAAGCTTCTTGAGAATAGCCGGCATAATAGCTGATTCACCATCTGCAAATTGAGCAAATCTACAAATTTTGAATCCACATTTAATTTTTTCAGCAGCTGCTTTTGGATGCTTTCTATAATATCTGAAAGTATCATATTGAACATCTACATATTCATAATCAGGAAGATTATCATAAATATAATTTCCATCAGGATTCTTGACCCCCCATTCTTCAATAAGATTTCCTGCTAAATCAAATTCCTTAGTCCAAACCTTACTATCATGTGATAAATTTTCACTAATCATTGAACTAGGATACAACGATGCATAATCATTACAAGCAACTGGATTATCAAGATATAAATCGCATTTAGGTGGTAGTACAATAGCACCTTCATACCCTTCATCTAAATCACCCTTTTCAATGACAGGAATTAATGTGCGAATTTTTCGACATTCGTTAGCAATCAAACTTTGTAACTTAATACCCTGACCACGCATTACTAAGAAATTAATAGGAACACTACTAATTTTTGCCATTTCAATAAATCCAGTAAGAATATCTGATTTGTTAAACAAATAATGGACTAGATTACAATCTTGAATACAATATTTAGCAATTACTGCTCTGTCATCAGCCGAACCATTTGTCATTCTAAAAATATCTTTAGGTGTAACATCATCCTTAGCTAAACACCATCTGACTTTTTTATTAAAATCTGGATTAATAATACTATCAATTGTAAACTTACAGTTTTCTTTATCAATTTCAGTTACTATAAACTTTGCACCATCTTCATAATAGTCAACTGAATGCCCAATTTCTTCTATATGAACAAAACTACCAACTAATAATCCTGTTAAGTTACTTGTATTGATAACAGTTTTACTATCATTATGTTCAATTTTTTTTACCATATCTCCAATAAAATAACCAGCTACATAATCTAATTTATAACTTGTTAAGTTTTCACCTCTTCTATAAAAGTTATACAAATCGACTTGAAGTCTACCATTCATCTTAATAAATCTTAAGTCATGTTGTCCGCTTGCAATTTGAATACTACTTTCTTCAATCTTCCATTTTCCAGAATCTTTATCTTTATTGCCGCATATTTCATCTTTATTTCTTCCAAGTTTTAAGAAATCTTCCACACAATTATTTTCTTCTGAACGGCGAAACATAAACTCATAATCAAAACCAAATATATTATAACCAATAATGATGTCTGGGTTTTCTCTTTGTACTAATTGTTGCCAAGCTAATAAAACATCTTTTTCGGTTTCATATGTTTCTACAACACTATTTTCCATTGGAATTTCAGAACATGTGTTTAAAACAATGCAATGGTTAAAATATGGGTCTTTATTACCATAATTCATAAATGTTGAACCAATAAAAGTAACTTTATCACCTTCTAATTTCGGAAATATTGAGATTAAGGTTAAATTTAATTCAGTTAGCTTTCCATCACGTTCATATTTCTTATCTAATAATATATCAACTATTGTTGCTTGTTTATCAGTATATTCTTTTACATATTTGTTATAAGTTTTATTTCCATCTGTTTCTAGCGCCTCTCCGTTACCATCTGCTTGTTCATTTTCGTTTTCTTGGTCAATTTCTTTTGACATTTTTTCAAACATTGATTCTAGAGAATTTGCCTCACTAAATTCAATTGACTTTTTTAATGTTCTTACCTTACATTCTAGCCATTCATTGCATAATTCAATAACTTTTTCTTTTGTTTGAGGAACACGCTTAGGATAAACTAAATCGATTCCTGTAGTATTTTCATAACCAAATGATGTAAGAATAATATTTGTTAAACATGGTTTAATTGTATTTTTATTAAATTGGTCAATACCAATATCTTCAAAATATTCAATAATATTTGTAGCTAATTTCTTATAGGTTTTAATTGGAACAGGAAAATCACCATGACTACTACTAGCTTCAATATCAAAACTCATTATTTTATATGGAACTCTAGTTTCTTTATCATTTAATGGTATTATATTTTTAACATTTGTTATGAATTCGCAATCACAATTTACTGTTTTTAACTCATTTTTCTTTTCTATTGCTTTTTTCTTTGGTATAGCTATCCAACCAGATGGACTCATATCTTTTATATGAAAGAAACGTAAAAGCGGTGGAATATTAGCTTCATATAACATAATATTTGTATTATGATATTGATATCCTGTTTTTAAAAGATGATGACCTGATTGGTAATCAGTATACCATAGATTTTTTGCCTTATTAAATGCATTTAAATTTGCAAATTCAATAAATATAAATTTATGCTCTTTTTTATTATCAAAACCATATAATTTTCTTCTCTTAACTAGTTTAGAATCTATAATAGAAGATGAATAATATTTACCCATCTTTTCTTTTAAATGGATTATGAACTGTTCTTTCATTTCAATAGACCATTTATCGCTTACCATTAGATAGAAGAATGGGTTAAACCCTTCAACTGTAACTGAATAAGTTTTACCTATTTCATCAACACCAAACATTTGAATCATAAAAGAATTTGTGTCTCTATATGTATTGTTTTCATCATCATCTCTTGATGAATCATATGCATTATAAACATTATAATCGAAAACTCTGAAGATATGTTCCATTTTATTCTTTATTATTAGTTTATGTTTATTTTGTTTAAATTAAATCAATTTTATTTAAATATAATATATGGAAAAACTTTATATTTATTTGGTTGTGTTATTATTTATACTAATTTTTATATATTATTTATATAATATAATGAATAATATGCCTATTTATGCTATAGCAGTATTTAATGATACTATTAAGGGAACAGTGAAATTAAGAGAAAATTTAAATGATAATGTTGTTATAATTGATTTAAATTTGACAGGGTTAAAACCTAATAGTGCTCATGGTTTTCATGTTCATGAAGCTGGAGATTTAACAGATAAATGCACTAGTATGTGTGCACATTTTAATCCTTATGGTAAAACTCATGGTTGTCCTGGTATGTCAGAAAGACATGTTGGAGATTTAGGGAATATAGCCACAAATTCTAAAGGAGAAGCGAAGTATTCATTTTATGATAATGTAATAAAACTTAGAGGAAGTAAGTGTAATATTATTGGAAGAGGATTAATTATTCATGAAGATGAAGATGATTGTGGTCAAGGAGGAAATGCAGAAAGTTTAAAAACAGGAAATGCTGGTAAACGAATAGCGTGTGCTGTAATTGGATATTCAAAGGAAAATTTCAAAAACTGCTAAATTAATCTCTCCGAGCAGCAATTAAAAATGCTATACCAATAGTAAAACCAATAGCTGATGTTATGTAATTAATTGTTTTTTTAGATAATTCATAACGTTTGTCAGTAACTAACAATGAACCAAAATAAGAACCTGTTATAACTGATAATAATAAAATTATACCCATTGAAAAATTTATATTATTTGTTTTATAAAAATTCCAAAAAGAACCAATAGTAATAGGAAATAAGTTTATAAATGCAATAGCCCCCTAAATTACTTTTATAATTTCCTATTCCTAAGTAATCAAAAATTAATAAAATAACACCCACAGGAAAAATTCCAGTTGCTCCTAATAAGGAGCCTGCTAATAACCCTCATACTAGTTCTACAATATATTGATTCATATATTATAGAATTATTTATTTTTTGCGACCATATTTACAATATTGTCTTTGAGAGAAACCTTTAGGTCTATTACAATTAATACTGCGTTTATATTTTGTAGTCCATTTACCACCTAATTGTTTTCTAGTTTTACCGCCAAGTTTTGTCCTTCCACTAAGTTTAGGTTTTTTAGAATGACTTGATTTTCTTGTATGACTATTTTTAGTCATACTACTGGTTTTTTCTGATTTAGTAATATCCTTTTCGCCTGTTTTAAGTTTTATCCATTCGATAAATGAGTCTATTTTTCTGTCTTTACTTGAAACTTCAGAATCCTCATAAGTTTCCATTTTCTCTCCAGAATTTGTCATAAATCTTATTGTAGGAAAACTCATTGGTTCTTTATTTGCATGTTTTAGCTTACCATATAAGTCTTTATCAATAGAAACAATTACAATATTTTCATTATTTAAAAAATCTTTGGAGAGAACATTTTTAAGTTTAGACCATTCAGGACGAGTTTCATTACATGGACCACATCCTTCCATATAAAAGAAAATAAATATTTCGGCATCTTTATTGGATAAATATTTATTTAATTTATCAATTAAATTATGATAATTTTTTTTATTAATTTCTAGATAAACCATTATATAAAATACGTAGAAAATAATATCCTAATAAATATATAATGACACTTACTATGCTATTAACAATTTTAGTATTTTTGATTGGATTATATTTTTACGCAAGATGTGCTGACCCTAAATATGCCGAAGGATATACTAATCAAAATGCCAAACCAAGATGTCCTAATTTACTTATTCAAAAGGATTCTAGATTTTATTTATATAATTCAAAATTAGCACAAGTTCCTGGTGTTAATCCAATTGAATTTGATAATTTAGAAGAATATACTGAATTTTTAGATTGGCAAAGAAGCCAAGGAATAAGATGTCCTGTTCTTTATTTACAATCCACTTATGATGCACAAGGTAATGCAGTTTATAAAGTTAGACCTAGTGTGAGTGAACCACAAGCCGGCTTACCACCTTCTGCTGCTGCTCCTATGGGTATAGCATCTCAAGTTTCACCTACTATGGAAAGCTCATTAGGCGACCCAAATGCTTTAGCATATCCTAATCCAACTCTTTTAGTTGATGCTACAAGAAATGACCCACCTTATAATAAAGGCTCTTATCCTGCTTACGATGAAACATCATATTATGTTGGCACTACTACACCCCTTGACATGATGGATGTTTCTCAAGAACAATCACAAGTAAGTCCAAATGCTATGGACCCAAATTGGGGTGGATCTGAATATACTCAGAGTTTAGTCGATAAAGGTTATTATAAAGAAGATGAAGTTAGCATTGCTATAGCTTAATCAACCTTTTCAAAAGGTTGAGCCAACAATTTAACATATTTATATTACAAATGAGTAATATAAATATTTCAGCTCATATAATTACAAAAAAGGTGAATTTATTGACTATCGACAAATTTCATAACAGAATTTAATGCTAGTTTTGCTTGTTGCATTTGTCCTAATTTAACAACAGATTCACCAGGATTTTCATGATTAATTGTTAATGCCGTTTTCAACATTAAATTATTAATTAAATCATCTAAATTTAAAATTGCAGATTCATAATCCGCACGATATTTGCTAATTAAAAAAGTATCTTGTGATTTAATTGTAGCAGCTTTTATTGCAGCTGCATAAGATGCAGCATTACCTGCTATGCCATTTTCTGGAGCATTTACAGTAACAGCATTACCAGAAGCATCAGTCATACCTTCAATTATCATTGGATTATAATGAAAACTTCTAAATAAAATAAAAATAAAGAAGCATATTGCAATAAACAAAAACAGATTGTAAAATTCTTTCATATATTATATATTTTTATTTTTTCAATAAAAACTTTACAATATTAGCTATAGATGTTTTATTAATTTTTCTTACTTGACCTTTTACATTTGTATATGACAAATCCTTCATTGAATTATTATTTAATTCTAATTCTTTAATAAGATTAGGAATATTTTGGTATTTTTCCATTATTGCTAATGCAGTAACTGAACTAATACCTGGTATTTGACATAACATAATCTCTCCAATATTATCTGGAGTAATATTATCTTTCTTAACCTTTTTAACAACACCAACATAATCTTTTTCTGTTAATTCAGATTCATCTGATGTAGTAACTTGTGCAATATCACCTGATTCATTAATTGGAACTTCTACTTGCGATTTATTTAAATAATAAGGTTTCTTATTTAAATCTTTTCCCATCTTATAAGCCATATTACAAATAATATTTGCAGTCTCATCTAGAGAGAAACTTCTAAATACAGAAAACCCTTTATAATAATTTAATGAGAACATTGCCGAATATAAAGTTAGTTTTTCCATCTGATTATCAGGTTTAAAACGATTTACTTTGTTAACATCGCCTTCAATTAAATAAACAATATTATGGTTATGATGATTGTTACCATTTAATCTATATGATTGTTCTTCATAACGTCCATCCTTAATACTTGACAATAAATCATTTACTGATTTTCTCTCAATAATTATTTTATCTTCACTTTCATCATTAATAATAATATCACCGATTGGTAAGGTTTCTGATAGAACCTTAATAGATTTGAAAACAGGTATGACGGAGACTTGATTGTTAATAAGCTGTAAAAGAGCAGTTTCCCTAGTATCAATCTTGATAATCATAACTTATTAAATTATTTGATAAATTGTTATTAAATCATTTTTTTAATAATTAATTATTAAAAAAATAAATCCAAAAAAGTAGAAACAGTATAATTAATTTGCTTAACCCATGTTTCCACCAATTGTAGCACGGTATCCGTATTTTTGGGTTTGGATTGTTCTGTTAGGAATACAGAAACGAGGAATTGTTTGAGGAGCTCCAACTAAATTAACATTACTCGATAAATACCAACCGACGCGGGGAGCGAGGCCGGCCTTCTTATTGCCTCCACATGTTGGTCTGTTTACAATTGATGCGGCATTTCTGCTCATGCGTGATCCGGACATATACACCATAGTTATAAATTACAATAATATTTTATTTTTATTAGAATGCTAAAATTTAATCTAAATATTTCCAAATAAAACCTCCGGCTGTTTTTTTTGTATTGTTAATAACAGCCCAAATATTATTTTTATGAACTCCTATATTTCTTCCAGCATCCGCAATACAATTATGTTTATTAATTAAATTCATATTTAAATCATATTGGCATATCTTTCTACCTCTGTTTTCATTGATTGTTATTTTTTCCGTAAAATCAATATCGATATCATCACTATATCTCCATATATAACCGGCTGCTGTTTTTCTATATTTTATTAAAACTCCGCGAATAGTTCCTTTTGATACATTCATTTCTTTTGCTGCTAAAACAATAGAATCGTATTCTTTAATGAAATTCCAATTTAAATTATATTGTTTTACTTTTCTTGTAAAGTTATTTCCTAAACCAATAGTATGTTTATGGATTTCTTGTTCTTGATTAGTTGCAAATTCTAAATTATCAATAGTATTATTTAATTTATTGCCATCCATATGATTAACAGTTTCTTTATTTTCTGGATTTTCTAAAAATGTTAAAGCAACTAATCGGTGTAAAAGAAATGTTTTATTACTAATATATACTCTTATATATCCATTTTCATTTGGTTTGTAATTTTCCATAATAGTTCCGTAACTATTTTTAAATCTTCCTAAATTAGACACATAGTAATTTTTGTCAATTAACATTTCTTCACCAAATATCTTTTTATAATTAATTTCTCTCCATTCTTCATGTTCTAAACTATTATCTAGAAAATTCCATTTAAATTTATATGCTTTAATTGATAATCTATTCAAACAATTTCCTATAGCGTTTCTACCAGAATGTGCAGATTTTGCTAATTTATTTTCAAAAGCCCATTTTCCCGCATCTTCAATTGAATTATAATGTTCTAATATTTCGTCATCTTTACTTAATCTATAAATCGGTTTATTTTTATTTGATTTATAATTTAATCCAATTGACCGATGTTGACTTTGTTCTTCGTGCGTCATCCATTCTAAATTTTCTAATTTATTATTACACTTATTTTTATCTTTATGATTAACAGTTCGTTTATTATCCGGGTTTTCAATAAAAGATAAACCGACTAACCTATGAACTTTACATGTTTTTTTACATATATCATTAGTTAATGATATATTATAATATCCACATTTGATAGTTAATTTCATAATTTTATTTGTTGTATTATTCTTAACATTACCGAAATTACTAACACTATAATTTGGAAAATCATTGATAACCAGCCACTCTTCCATAATATGAATATACCACAAATATTTATATCACTTTAAATAATATATAAATTATTCAATTTTTTATATATTATGAAATAAATATAAAGCTAAACCAATGTACTATATAAATGTCAGAAATCAAACAAGCACACGATGACGATTTAATTAAAACTGAGGACGGATTAGTATTTAATCCTTATAATCCTCTAAATGTTAAGATTACATTGAGCGAAGTTCAATCTATTCTTTCCAAATATGGTTTACCTCCAGATGTTCGTAATTTAGAATTATACCGGCGAGCATTTGTTCATCGTTCTTATACGAAAAGACCTCAATATGAAAACGTTGAGCAAAATATAACTATTGTTCAACGACCGCACGACTGTCTTCCACTTAGTTCTAAATCAAATGAACGATTGGAGTTCTTAGGCGACGGTATTTTGGAGTGTATTACTAAACTTTATCTTTATAAACGATTTCCTAAAGAGAATGAAGGGTTTATGACTGAGAAAAAAATCGCAATTGTAAAGAATGAAGCAATCGGTAGAATTGCCCTCGAAATGGGACTTCATAAATGGTTAATTATTTCAAAGCATGCTGAAGAAAAGAAAATCCGAACAAACTTGAAGAAACTTGGCTGCTTATTCGAGTCATTTATTGGTGCATTATTCTTAGATTTTGAAACACATAATCCACTAGCAGAAGATACGTCAGATGACGAAAGCCCTGGCTTTAAAATTGCTAAGAAATTTATCAATCGAATTTTTGAAACTCATATCGACTGGGTTGCGCTTATTCAAAATGACGACAACTATAAAAATATTTTACAAGTTAAAATTCAGAAAGAGTTCAAGGTTACACCGCATTATTTGGAAATTGAACATGATTCTGAACTTGGCTACAAAATGGGTGTCTATCTATGTCTTGGTCAACCTATTTATCATTTAACTCATGCTCACTCTGTTGATATTTCATTCTTTAAGACCTTTAAAGCTATTCATGATTACGTAGAATCAAATACAAAGATTCTTATTTATATGGGTGAAGGTCAACATAAAATTAAGAGAAAGGCCGAGCAAGTTGCATGTAATGAAGCTATTAAGACGATTGATTTACAATTGATTTGTGATGATAAAGATATTTAACGATGTCTAGTTATATTAATTTTTTTATTCCTTCTTCTCCTTGTTTTTCTCCTTTTTCTACCACCGCTTTCATTTTGACTTATAAATTTAGTTTCGAATATTGGGTTTTCATATAAATTTAACTTATTTTTTAAGTTATCTATTTCGATTTGTCTTTCATTAAGCGGTTCAGAAAAAATCTCTCTATCCTGTTTATATAAACCAAAAATATAATGATGTTTTCCAGATTTTGGAGGTGGAGCAGGACCTTTATAAGGAATTATAATATTACCAGTTTTAATATCATTATTAGTAATATTTATTATCGACCAATGAATATGAGTTCCACCTACAGCATCGGGGTCAAAGAGTATTAATGTATATAAATGATTTGCATTAACATATATTTTTATTTTTGGTTCTTTTTGTGTTTCGGATATTTTAAAAAACTCACCATCTTTCATTAATTTTCCATTGTAAAATACCTCCATATAAATACAAAACATATTTTTATTATTTCATATGTAAAATTATAAAAATTTATATATTTAAATTATATAATCAATGAATCATTTAGAAAAAATAAAGCAACAATTAATGGTTAAACCCGATGTTCAAGAAAGAGAACGAGTCGCTGTTGTTATAAAAGGAGAAAAAAGACATAGAAAACCCAGAGTTCAAACTGATAAAAAAAAAGATAAGACTATTGGTAAACAAATTGAAGAAGGTATTATTGATTTAAGCGAACAAATTTCTGAAATACAGGAAAGAGAAGGTATATTACCTGTAAGTGTTGATGTTGAGGAATCAGAAGAAGAAGAATCTAGTGGTCGCCCTATAATTATTGATAAAACTGATGTAGGTTATGATAGAAAAGCATTATTAGATAAATTAGCAGAAAGCAAAAAAACTAAAGTTACGATTAAACCTTTAGTTGAGATTGAACAAAAAATAATTGAGCCTGCACCTACTCCTCTAGCGAAAAAGGCTATAAAAATAGGAGTTAAAACACCACTTATTATTGAAGGTGAAGAGGAAGATGAAGAAGAGTTTGTCTTTAAAAAGAAAGTTGCATTTAAAGAAGAAGAAAAAGAAGAGTCTCCAGAGGAATTTGTTTTGAAGAAAAAAGAGAAAGAAGTTATACCAATTATACCTCCAAAAGAGAAGAAAAGAAAGACAGAAAAAGTTGAAAAAGGTGTTGCTATATTGGGACCAGAAGTCATTGTTGAATTGGGAGATACAGATTTAACAACACGATTACCAAGAAGATTGCCACCTGTAAATATAAAAGTTGCAAGTTATATAATGAATAATAGAGAAACTTTTGTAAATTTTATAAATTCATTATTTCAACCATATAAAAGGGAATTGGAAGAAAATAGAGATAATATTTCTTGTGATACTATTGGTAAAACATCATCTGATTTCTCTCTATTAACTCATCAAAAGGTTGTTAGAGATTATATGAATCTTTATACACCTTATCGTGGATTACTTTTATATCATGGTTTAGGTTCAGGTAAAACTTGTACATCTATTGCAATAGCAGAAGGTATGAAAGATTCTAAAAGTATTATTATTATGACACCTGCATCTTTACGTGCAAACTATGTTGGTGAATTAAAGAAATGTGGTGATTTATTATATAAGAAAAATCAATTTTGGGAATGGATATCTATTGACCAATATCCAGAATCTCTTAAAAGTATGTCAGCTATTTTAAATTTACCTCAAGAATATATACGTAGACACGGTGGAGCATTTTTTGTAAATATCAAAAAAAAATCTAATTATGATGAGTTAAGTGATACTAGTAAACAAGTTTTAGAAGAACAATTAAATGAAATGATAAAACAAAAATATAAATTTATTAATTATAATGGTTTACGTGAGAAAAGATTAGAAGAAATGACTTCTGGATATACCAAAAATTTTTTTGACAACACTGTTGTCGTTATTGACGAGGCTCACAATTTTATTAGCAGAATTGTTAACAAATTGAAGAAAGAAAAACCAATTGCTGAAACAAAACGTGGAGAAAAGGAACGTCTACCTCTTAATTTAGCACCTAAGTTATATGAAATGCTTTTAAGTGCCAAAAATGCAAGAATTATATTGCTCTCTGGAACACCCGTAATTAACTATCCTAATGAATTTGGAATACTTTTCAATATTTTAAGAGGATATATCAAGACATGGAAAATACCTTTGGTTGTCACTACTAGAAAAAAAATTGACAGACAATCGCTTCAAGAAATATTACTTGGAGAGAAGACATTGGATTATTTAGATTATTCACCATCCAGTAAGATTTTAACTATAACTAGAAATCCTTTTGGATTTAAAAATAAAATCAAAAAAGACACTGGTTATCAAGGAGTCTCAAATAATAAAAAAAATGAAGCAGGTCAAACTGAATTTGATACTGAAATCATTTCTGATGAAGATTTTGAGAGAAAAATTATAGCTATTCTTAGAAGAAATGATATTGATGTTATTCCTGATGGTATTCAAATTAGATATAGAAAAGCATTACCTGATACGTTTGATGAATTTGTTGCCAGATATATTGATGAAACTGAACGAAAACTTAAAAACTCTGATGCTCTTAAACGTAGAATCTTAGGATTATCTTCTTACTTCAGAAGTGCTCAAGAAAGTTTGTTACCAAGATTCAATAAACAACTTGGTGTAGATTATCATATAATCAGAGTTCCAATGAGTGATGTGCAATTTAAAGCATATGAAGTAGCTCGTGTAGAGGAACGTAAAATTGAAAAAAAAAAAACAAAACAAACCATGGGAGAAGATTATGAGGATAAAGCATCAACATATCGTATTTTCTCTCGTCTATTTTGTAATTTTATTATTCCAGATAGACCAATTCCTATAAGAAAAAAGAAAACTGAAGAGGCTAAGGAAGAAGAGGAGGAGGAAGATTCAAATATGATTGCTGCATTAAAACAAGGCAAAAAAATTGAAGCCAAACAAGATGTTGAAGATGAAAGAGAAGCTGAAATTGAAGGGGATGAAGTATTAAATGATATCGGTGGAACTACTTATATGGAGCGTCTACAAAATAAGTTAAAAGACATGGCTGACAATTCTAATGATTTTTTCACACCTGAAGCACTTCAAACATATAGTCCGAAATTTTTACATATTCTTGAAAATATTCAAGACCCGGAATATCAAGGTTTACATTTAGTTTATAGTCAATTTAGAACTGCTGAAGGCATTGGACTTTTTACTCTTGTTTTAAATAAAAATGGGTTTACTCGATTTAAAATTAGAAAGAATTCGATAGGATTATGGCAAATTGATATTCCTGAAGTTGATGAAGGTAAACCTACTTATGCATTATATACTGGAACTGAAACAGTTGAAGAAAAAGAAATGATGCGTAAAATTTATAACGGTGAATGGGATGATATACCTGATAGCATTGGTTCAGTTCTTAAATCTAAATATAGAAATAATAATATGGGTGAAGTTATTAAAGTCTTCATGATTACATCATCTGGTTCTGAAGGTATCAATTTACGTAATACTCGTTATGTGCACTTAATGGACCCTTATTGGCATCCAGTTCGTTCTGAACAAGTTATTGGTCGCGCTAGACGTATTTGTAGTCATAAAGATTTACCACTTGCATTACAAACAGTTGAAGTTTTTGTCTATTTAATGGTTTTTACAGAGACTCAGTTGAAGTCTGATGAGGCTATTGAATTAAAGAGAAAAGATTTAAGTAAGGCTACTCCTAAAACACCTCAAACTAGTGACCAATATTTATTCGAAATATCTGAAATAAAAGCTAATTTAACTAATCAATTAACTGAAGCAATTAAAGAATCATCATTTGATTGTTATATTTATTCTAATGGAAAATGCGTTAATTTTGGAGACCCATCAACTGATAAATATGCTTATGTTCCTGATTTTGCAGAACAGCAAAATGATGCGACTGTTCAAGCTAATAGAGTTGCTATTGAGTGGGTTGGTAAACCAGTTACTATTTTTGGTGTCAAATATGTTTATCGTAGAGTCAGTGATAACGTATTAAATATTTATGATTTAAAATCATATGAAGCTGCGTTGAAAGACTCAAGTATAGCTCCTGTTCAAGTTGGAACATATGAGACTGATAAAAAAGGTCAAAGAATATTCAGACAATTAGTCACTTAAAAAATTTAATAAGTTATTTAAACCAGTGAAGATTTTAGAACTTGTAAAAATGGGAAAATTAAAAAGATATTAATTTGTTTGACTCAATAAAACAAGTATTTTATCCATTTTTTGAGTTAAATTTAAGACATTTCTCTCTAACTTAGAAATTCTATCTTCATTTAAATTTGTATCTTTTATGTTAGTTTCATTAATTTCCAATCTAATATTGCCTTCTTTTTTATTTACTTTTTTAAGCTTTGCAAATATATTTATATCTTCGTCATCTTCTGCCTCATGTTCAGAAATAAATGTATTCACTTGGTCATTACTGTTAAATGTTACATTCTTTTTAGGACTTAAGCTTTGGTCGATTTCATTTAAATATTTAAATCTATTATTATTTTGAGGTATATCCAATTTAGCTTCAAATTTTTCGGTTTTGAGAGAAGTTTCTTGCGGCTTAAGCCAATTATCAACTTGGTTTGATGTATTATAAGACCTATTTATTTGTTCAACCTCATAGTTACGTTGTGTCTGCATTTCTTTAAGAATTTTCTCCATTTCTTTTATTGGTATATCAGTTTTCTTATCAGCAAATTCTGGAACTGAAGGAGATTTTAAAGTCATTGAATCTTCAAATTCTTCTTGTCTTCTAGTAAAATCTCTATCGATTTTAGATTTTTTATCATTTTGTATTTCTTCAAATGTTATTGATTCTTTTATTGGTGTTTCATTATGAATTACTATCTTACTTGGTTGATAAGGATATGTTTTTCTAATATGATTAAGAATAAGAAGTATATATTTTTTATTAATATCAACCAATGAATTAATTTTTGTTCTCTCGAGTTCATAAAACCCTTGTATATTATTTATAAATAAATTGTAAACTTTGTTTTGAATATCAGGAGAGATAAATTTGAAAATATCTTCATCGCTTATAACATCCCATAACATTTGAGCATTCTCTTTTTTGGTGAAAATATTTATTGACATTTAAATATATAATAATACAATTGTATTTTTATATGTTTTTATAACGAATCATTGAAATAAATATGTCTAAATTTTTCCATATATTCGTCTTTAAGTATATGAGTTTTTATGTAATGTTCGGTCATCTTATCTTCAAGCATATGAATTATGAAATAAATGGAATAAATACCACATTCAGTATTTCCATATTGATGTTCAATACCTTCATTACTATCAACTTTAAAAATAATTTTTGGGCTCAAATTAACACCTTGTTCTTTAATTCTATCAATTAATTTCTTTATTTCTGGAGTTGCAGGGTCTCCTGTGCTATCAAAGAAAAAAATCTTCTTCTTTTTAATATCAATAAACATAGATATCCAATGTTGACCTGGTTCATTATGTGGGTCTGTATTGAAAATGATTCCAATTTTTGTTTTACCTTCTTTTATAAATTTTTCTAAATTAAAATTACATAATTCTTCCCAAACGCATTCACCATATAACTTTCTTATATCAAAATCGATTGGTGAAGGTCCTATAAAATCAAAATCTTTGTATGCTTTCTCATATTGTTTCATTACTTTCATTATATCTGTACTTGATAACCATTCATTTGGATTTTTTTTCCATTCAGGCGGGGATTCCGGTGCAAATGATTCAGCTAATTCACTTTCTAATTTTCCAAATGCTCTATTCTGTCTTAACCAACAAGCCTCATTATTACATATATCCCTTAAATAATCGCTTAATTGTTTATGAATATCTTTTGGCGAATTTGATATTATTTTTACATCAGGATGCCGAGCATTCCAACGGTCTCTTAAATGAATAAGTGAATCATTTGTATAGCAACTAAAATCATTCAATTCATCTTTGGATTTAGGACTACAATTAATCTTTTTAATTGATTTTTTTCCAGACCCATGTTTGTTACGATTTTTATATGTATAATTTCTCTTTCTATATTTTTTTTGAGTTTTTTTATTTCTTATCTTTTTGATTGTCTTCATAGATAATAGTGATATTCTTTTTTTCATCGGTGTCTTTTATTCCTTTATTCTTAAATTCTGGTTTCGTAATATCAACTTCTCTCGATTTTGGTAAAATAATGTTATCATGCTTTTTATTTGTCGTTCGTTTTACATATTTATCTAAAGTAGGCAAATCCATTTTAACTGAACGCATCATTAATTTATTTGCATCATCATAATTATATGTTGTATCCATATTATCATTACTCGATATATCAGGCGGAAAGTCTATGTCCTTATATTCGTCTTGTAATAAATCATTATTATCAATAATTTTGAAATAGTTTATAGCTGATTTTATAAATGTATTATATGCATATTTAACATCAGGAGATAAATCATCTGGATTATTATTATTTATCATTACCTTAAATAAATTAAAAATCCTTTTTCTATAAAATATAAATTCTTCTTTATTTATTTGTTTTTCTGTTTGTTTCATTATATGTTTACCCATTGTTTCCTTATTTAGAAGACAATCTAATGTTATTTGATTAACTAATGATTGAGACATATAATAAAACTATAATTTTTATTTTTAACATGTTTGTTTTGTAATATCTTTAACTTGACATCTAGTATTATTATAAAACATTGAAGAACCACATAATCCAGGTGATGGATTTGGATTAAATGATTCAAATGAATCAGTTCTAAATAATAAATCATGTGGATTTGAGTTTGATGTAGTTTGAAATTTATATGTATATAAATCACTATTGGAATTAGGAACATAATTTGCTTGACTACATTTTTGTAAAGCATAAATCTGATTTCTCAACTCTGATTCAGTATTGATATTTGATGCAAATCCTGACCACGGCGATTGACTATTTCCTGGGTTAAATACTTGATGAACATTATATGTTGGCATTTGAGTTAATGGTACATTTATTGGTTTTCTTGGGTCAACAATAGGAAAATAGGAATATTTTGTCATAACAGGTCTTACATCTAAATATGGTTGTAACATTTGTGACGGAATATTTCTATCATATATACGATTATTTGTTTGTTTATGAATATCTGAAACACATTCTATTGGCTGTCTCTCCATTTGATATATTTATATATTATTTTTTTAATAATTATTATACATAATTATGTCTGGTATATTTGCTCTCCTAAATACTAATAATAATGATAACACATATGAAATAATTATTAAAAAACAATTTATGAAATGTCAAGCAAGAAGTCCCGAATATTTATTTGCAATAAAGAGATTTATAATTACAAACGACTGTATAACTATATGAATGTCAAACCAGCAACTGATTCTTCATGTGAAATTTCTTCATATTGATATTAATTTATTCTTAACTGAAAAAAAAGCACTAGCTTTCATTTTATCTCTTACTAATATATGAATAAAAGACAATTACATAAATGGCAAGAGAATTTATTTAATATTATTATTTATGTTACATATTTTTTGGTTATCATATCTTCTTTAGGTTTATCAGAAAGTGCACCAAAATACCTCCAATCTTTAGATTATTATGTTAGAATTTATATTTGTCTTTTTTTAATGTGGCGTTTCAATCCATTAAGAACTCATTATGAGTTTACTGATTTAGATAGAAAAATAGCATTTAGTGCTGGTGCGTTTATTTTAACTACAACAGCATTAAATCAATATTTAGATTATTTTAAAACATTTATTAAACAGTTCTTTTAAGAGTCTTATTTTTTTTATTACCTCTATTTTTAATAGTTCTGTTTTTACTTGAACGATTGAAAAAGGATTGCAAATGAGAAATTATATGCTTACCTAATACCTTATCGACTTCGTATTCTTTATCATCCTTTTTAAGAACATTATATTTGAACAAATTTATATGCTCCATCATTATTTTTTCAAACTCATCATCATCACCTATTATTTTTTTACCAATTTCAGAATCCATTAATTTTTTAAACATATATTCAAATGATAAGTCATAATAATAAGGTTTTATATTAATATAATATATATTATCATTTGCCATTTCCGGATAAAAACAATCATCCATAAAACAGATTTCAGCATCAATAGGTATTTTTGTGCATCTTATTAAATCTTTATGTGTTTTATTTTGTGTTGTTCTACATATTTCAATTTTTTTACCATTTATTTTGAATGCAGCTATTATTTGGTCAACTAATTTATAATTTATTTTTTTTTCAAAATAGCTTATGATATGTCGTGCCCATTCTTGAGGACCTGTGTTATTTGTGTAAATCATCATTTTATTACAACAATTATTTTTTTTCTTGCTCTTTAAGTATGTTAAAATATTTATTATATTTGGCCTTAAAAACTCGGGAAATAAATCTAATATATCATCAAAATCTGTTTGCGTTAATGCAGCTCTTTTTTTTATTTTTAAATAATCCTCTAAGCTATCCCAAAATATGCCATATTCTGTAAAATAACCAAGCGTTTCATCTAAATCAAATACTACAATCTTCATTGTTAATATATAATGAGAAATATGTATTTTAAAAAATAATAATTTATATATTTATTAATGAATTATTTCACGAATTTTAATGAATTATTGATAATAATACATTATATAAAAAACTTATCAAAATTAGCAATATTAAACTAACACTTGTCGGTTTTAGAAATACACAACCTATTTTTTATACACAACCACAAAATCAAAATATACCTACAATTTGGTCTAATTCTAATTTTTCTACATATAATACTACTCAAACTTCTTGTATATGGAAAATAATCAAACTCTTACTTCGGGTATATAGAAAAATAATCAAACTCACTGTAAATAATTATTTTATTTGTAAATATATATACAACAATGTCTGAACTTACTAATAATGATTATATAAAAATTTTAGAATTTTACAATAAAGCAATACCTAAATCTAAGAGATTACTTAAAATGCAGGCAGAAAAATTACTCGTTAGTAAACTGTGCAGATGTATCAAAAAAGTCGATAAAGAGAATGAAGCTCGTGCTATAGGTATATGCACTAAAACAATCATTAATAATAAGGGATTTACACGTGGAAAATTCACATGTAAAAAAAAAGAAATTATCAGTCTTAAAAAGAAAAAAAATATAACAAAGAAAAATAGAAAATAATTATATCAAGCTATAATAAGATGAAATATGTTGATATAATTATTATTGGAAGTGGCATGTCTGGATTATACACCGCATATCAAATCAAACAATTCTCTCCAGATACGTCATTTTTGATTTTAGAAAAATACAAAAAAAATTGGATTGGTGGAAGAACTAGCAATGATATGTTTTATGGAACTGAAATTGTAACTGGTGCTGGAATAGGACGAAAAAGTAAAGACAAATTACTACATAAATTGATTCATCATTTTAATTTAAATACACCAGAATATACTATCAATCCTCAAATATCAAAACTTATCCAAAGAGTTGATACTAATAATATAATGAATCGTCTTAAAAAAGAATATAAAGGATTCAAAGATAAACAACTTACTTTTAAACAATTTGCGACAAAAGTTCTTGGAGAGAAAGAATATAAAAATTTTATATTAAATGCTGGATATACTGATTATGAAAATGAAGATGTATTTGAAACATTGTATTATTATGGGATGGAAGATAACACTTCTTCTTGGAAAGCATTTCACGTTCCTTGGAAAACACTTGTTTTAAAACTTTATCATTATATTGGAGCGAATCATTTCAAATTTTCAAATAAAGTTGTTTCTATTAATAAAATGCAAGAAACATCATGTAGATTTATAATTAATACCGAAAATGGTCTCCAATATTTGTGTAATAAAGTAATTATTGCTTCAACTATTGACACTATTCGAAATTTATTACCATCTTATTCAATCTATAATGATATTGAAGGACAACCTTTCTTGCGTTTATATGCTAAATTTACTAAAAATTCTATTCCTGTTTTGAAAGAATATGTCAAAGGATTCACAATTGTCCCAGGACCTTTACAAAAAATTATACCAATGGACCCGGATAATGGTGTTTACATGATTGCTTATAATGACAATAATAATACAATTGCTCTTAAAGATTATCTTCAAAATACTAAATCAAATAGAGATTTATATGAAATGCTTTTGGAAAAGTCATTAGGTATGCCTGAAAACTCTGTTCATATTATTGCTATCAAAGACTATTATTGGAAAATAGGAACTCATCTGTTTTTGCCATTAAATAAAGAGTTATATAGTTCGAGAGAAGATTTTATAGACAAAGCTCAACATCCAGAAAATGGCGTTTTAGTTGTTGGGGAATGTGTGTCACGTTCACAAGGATGGACGATTGGATGTTTAGAGAGCGTTAATGCTGTTCTTACAAAACAATGGGTTAAAAAAGAATGTTAAAATGAAGGTATAGAAGAATTAAAAAATGGTGATGAAATAGCAAATATTTATTTATGTAAAATAATGAGTATGAATTTTATTGAAATAAATAATAAAGATGATATCCTATTGAGGCGAATCCTAACATCAATAATAATTCAAAGAATTTTCTAGTTGTATTCTCTCCAGTGTATCCAATATATATTAATAAAGGACCAACAATAAAAACGTGAATGAGGTTTACCCATATTGATTTGCCATCATTTAGGTATCCATATATTTTGTATAAATGATAAAAAATTATCACAAACCCTAAAAATAATAGTATATTGAATAACGGTTTGTATATTTTATCTCTATTAATGCCTACATAAAGAAATAAACTACCAACAAACAAAATATGAAACAAATGAACTAATGTGCGAGAATCCATTATATAAATTAATTATATTTTTTTTCTATATTTAATTTATGGACGATTATGAAAATACAGAAGTTGTTCTCCAAAAAGGAGGAAAAGTTGTTCGTAAAGTAAATATTAAGAAAGGTAAAGGATATAAAACTATTACTAAATATCGCAAAGGGAAAAAATTATTTACAATTAAAAAACCTATTCATAAACAACATATAAAGTTAATTAAGAAAGGTAAATTTATTCCTGGGCTATTTAATGATTGTAAAGGCTGTAAAACAAAGAAGCGAAGAGGTGGCGATGATGAAGAAATGGGACCTGAAATTAAATCGGTTGAACCATATCCTATACCTGCTGACCCAGAGAGATTCAAACGTTATGAAGAACAAATGAGAATACGAAGCTCATCACCAGAAGAAGCATCACAATTATTCGAGGGACCTACTCCTGAAGGTAAACAAGCTCTCGAGAGAGAGAAAATGGCTGACGAAGACCCATTAAATAAAGACCCATTTGATAGAGAAGAATTAGAAATTTTTTCTAAAAAAGGCGGTAGAAGAACTAGAAGACGAGTATCAATGTAATTTAATTAAAATCAGATACAAAACATATTTGAATAAATCAGAAACGAATATTTCCAAATATATGAAAACCTTAAATTAAAATTATATTACAAAAAATAACATAATTTTACACCTTTTCTCATTTACTATTCTTCGCTGAAACGCCCATTTTATATAAAGTATCTAACAATTTATTAATTGATAATGCAAAAAATCCAAATCATCTGCAAATAGATGATTTAATTTTCTTATTGTTTTTTTTTCAAAAATCACATCTTCTGCTCCATTCGTATTTGAAACATTTACTTTTTCAATAGGATGGAATATTTTTTCAAATCCTAAATTGTTTAATATCACTCTTAAATCATTTTCTAGATATTCAAATCTTCCAATTATATCAACACCACATTCACCAGTTTCATCTTCAATTTGTCTCTTTTGACTCATAAAAATATGACCATATTCTATATCACTAACATTATTCAATAAATTTGGTTTATTTATATAATCAAAAAAATCGGTTTTTAAATTTAATTTTATATTTATATGATTCCAACCAGATAATGCTCTTTCATATGGATTTCTTATGAAACAAAACTTTTTATAAAATTTCCATTTTTCTTCATTCATATTCATTTCTTTATTTAAATAATCACTTGTTTTACAATACATTAATAATCCCATAACTTTATTGAAAAATGAATTATCATATTTTTGATTACCTGTTAAAACTTTTCTAAATGCATTTGTTCTACAAACAATATTATGGTCAGGCCTTCTATTATGTATTAATGGTAAATAACTCACAAAACCATAATATTTAACAAGAGTTGGACCTATATATGAACCTCCTGTTTTTGGTATATGAATAAAAATAGCTTGTTTTTCATGATTAATATATATCATTATTAATAACTTAAATTACTTTTTATATTATTATAACCTATAATTTTATTAAAAAAGGAATTATTTTTTATAAAATTTACAATATAATATTTTGGTTTAATAATTATAAGGTTTGACAACAGATTACTTTGATGCATCTATATTATATTATATTTATTCTAAATAAAATACTTAAACAAATTTTAAAAAATAAATATATTAATAAAAATGCCAAAATTATTTTGAAAGATGGTCTAAAGCTGATAATAAAACGTGTTCTTGGTCTGTAAGCCTTTGGAAAATTAAATTTTTATCCATCGAAATTTGAAAATAGCGTACTGGAAATCCAAAATTTTTACACACACAAAAAACACCATCATCTGTAATTTTCATCTCACAAAATAAGGCACCTTTTGTTAAATAAATATTAGTTGGGTCTTCAATTGGTATCCATCTTAAGAATGTACCGTATTTCAATTCATTCATTTCGTCTACATATTTGTAGACTTTTAATTTATTAAATATATCAATAGTTTCTTGTTTTGATAGATGAAGTTCTTTTAATATTTTTAATGTCATCTCTTGAATTGTTTTTGTTGTAAAATTTAATAAAGTTTCATTCGAATCATCATCTAATGCTTTTAATAGTTTATTAACATCCATTATTAATACATTATATAAATAAATTTTTATATTATTTATATAATTTTACTTATTACCAAGACCCCCAACTTGAACCACCTCCTAAAACAGAATTTGCAGCCATTGGTTCCATAATACCACTCATATCCTCTGACATTCCTGGACTTGCAGCACCAACTAAAGGTGTATTTTCTTGTTTATACATTGCATCATAATTTGGTAATTGTTGAGGTTGCATAGTATTTTGACTACCTTGAGTTACATCGAATGTTGGTAATGAATTAATTGCAGTTCCGTCTGTATAACCACTAGAGGGTTGTTGACCAGAAATTGGTTGAGAAACCTTTACTGTGCCATTTCCATTTTTACCGTTTTTCTTTTTATTATCAGACTTGCCATTCCATAATTCAGAAACACGGTCAACCAAGATTGATACCTTCTCTCCAAGTTTAGTTTGCAAGCTCATTGTTATCATTAAAATTGCTAAAATTATATAAACAATATGGAAATCTGGATATTTTGCACCACTGTATGTTGGAATATATGTGATGATTCTGTGTATAAGTAGTAATCCTATAAACATTACAATAATTTGAACTAATATTTCAGCTGAAACTTCTAAACTACTTTTATTGTCGTCTGATTCAGGAACATATTTTTGCATTGTTTTATTTAAAATAACAATTGGGATTATTGCAATAAAAGAGTATTGAAGAATATTTAATATTTCAGATTTTGAATCATCATCAAAATTGAAAACATGCTTAAAGAAACTTTTTGATTCGTCCGAGCTATCCATATGATTTATAATTAGAAATTAAAAAATTAAATTATCTTTTAAGTAAATAATTTAAACAATGCGTTCTAAATATATTATGGAACATATAGCTGAAGATTATGCACGTATTCAGGAGAATTTAAATTCTTGTGAAAAAAAACAATTTGAAAAAAAACAATCAGAAAAATCAGAACAATCAACTAAAGTTTCTGAAAACATTTTTAACAATCTTAAAAAATTTCAACATGAAGAATATCAATATCTTAATTTGCTTGAAAATATTTTAGAAAATGGCGTATGGGAAGAAGGTAGAAATGGGAAAACTAAAAGCATCTTTGGACAATCTATGCGCTTCTCTCTAAAGGATAATAAAATTCCTATTTTGACAACTAAGAAAACTGCTTGGAAGACTTGTCTAAAGGAATTGTTATGGTTTATTCGTGGCGAAACTGATAACAGATTATTGAAGGAACAAGGTGTTCATATTTGGGACGCAAATTCTTCGAGGGAATTTCTGGATTCAAGAGGTCTTACCTTAACTCGTGAGGATTTGATTGGGCCTTCGTATGGCTATCAATGGAGAAATTTTAATGCCAATTATAACTGCTTCACCGGTAAAAGATTACTTGATAATGACCCTAATGATGTTCATAAAGATAGAAAAGAATTTAAAGGCGTTGACCAGCTTCAGCAAATTATTGATGCGTTAAAAGACCCAAAACAGAGAAATAGTCGGCGCTTGATAATGACTGCTTATAACCCATGTCAATTAGACCAGGCCTGTCTACCCCCCTGTCATTTGATGTGTCAATTTAATGTTCATGATGGCAACAAATTATCGTGTGCTATGATGCAGAGGAGTTCGGATTTTTTTTTAGGAATTCCTTTTAATATCGCATCATATTCGCTATTAACACATTTATTAGCAAAACATTGTGGATTAGAAGCATATGAATTTATTCATTTTATGGGTAATTGTCACCTATATGAGAATTCTATTGATGCTGCTGAATTACAGATTACTAGAGAACCATTTGAATTTCCAACAGTTTCAATTGAACAAATTAGAGAGAATATAAATGATTATCAAGTAGAAGATTTTAAGATTCACAATTATAAAAGTCATGAAGCTATTAAGGTTGCGATGGTTGCGTAGAAGTATCTTCATTAACATATTTATAATTATCAAACTTTGGATTTTTAGATTTAAGACGCCATAGTATAGTTGGAACTGGTTTATTGAGTTGTCTTCCCGCTTCCGTAATTGATATATAAATAATTCCATCAATTAAAATTTGAATTGCACTTGGAGAAATATTCCCCATATTTTTTTCACGTATTTTTTGTTTTGTTTCTTCTGAATGGTGTTTACCAAAAAATGGATTGTCTTCTCCTATATTTTTATTTTTTCGCATTTCAGACATTTTTTGTTTGGTTTCTTCTGTATGTTTTCGTCCTTTAAAGTTTATATTGCCTTTTTTGATTTCAGAAATTTTTTTTCTCACATCTTCTGTATGAGTTTTTCCATACATACCATTTCTCTCACCACACTTGCCATACTTTTCCCTTCTCTCTTCTGGTGTCATTTTACACATTGTTTCTTTATGTGAGTTTATTATTTTTTCTCTTATCTTTTCTTTATCAGGATGATTTTTTAACAAGTCACCACCACCATTATTATAATTTAAGTTATATATTTTATCTCGAATACTTAAATCAGTTAAATATTGTAATTCAATCTCTTTTGCTTCTTCTTCTGTATCACATATGTGAATTATATCATATTTGAATTTATCTTCGCCATCTAAATTATAAGCTCTCTGTAAAAATATATTATCGTGATAATTTTGTTTAAGTTTATTGCGATGCGCACAAAATCTTCTATCAATATTAGTCGAATAACCTATATAATATCTACCAGATAATTTATTAGATATTCTATAAACTCCAATAATCCTTTCTTTATCTTCCATTTTATATATATCAAATAAAATATATTTATATAGTTTTCATTGCAAATTATATAAATATTCTAAATATTTTAATTTTCTACTTTTCCATTTTTGCTTTTTTATTTAAATAAGCTGTTCTCGACCATTTCTTTTTTTGTTCTTCTGTTGGTTGATATGTTTGTCTATATTCTTTTGTTTTTTGTTTAATTTCTTCTTTATTTTTTTCATAATATGCTTTCTTACACTGAGGAGCAGTATATTTTTTAAGATGTTCCTTTGTTTCCTCTAATTCTTTTACTAATTTTTCATTTTGTTCTCTCAAAAATTGATTTTCAATTAATAGTTCTTGGTTATTCATTACATATAACTTATATTTAAACTTTAAATTGTTTTATTTATTTTTTGCTGAAAGTTTCCAACAGTTTCAATTAAAGAAGTTAGAGAGAATATAAATGATTATCAAGTAGAAGATTTCAAAATTCACAACTATAAAAGTCATGAAGCAATTAAGGTAGCGATGGTTGCATAATTTATTTTCTATTTTTTCTGGTCTTTCTTCTTCCACCTCTACCTTCTGTTAAATCTGGATATCTATAAGATACAAAACATATAGCTGTTAAAACTGTCCCGTGGTCATCTTTAACATCTAATCCTTCATATACAAATAACTTACCAGGATGATATTTATATCCTTTATCTGTAACATTATCTTGATACATTTTTGCACCACCATTTGTTTTTCCAAAATTTCTCCGTTCAATTATACCATCAATCGAACCTTCTAGAGATTTTTCTGCTTGTTCTTTTGTTTCACTACCTGAATATTCGCATGCAAATCCACCTAAAAAATTATCATTTGCATCATAAACATCTGTTGTCATTACTGCACAGCTTATAAACTTTCCTTTATCGCCATTTGCTTGAGCTTTAATACATTCCAAAACTTCTCCCCACTGAATTCTTTTTAATCCTTCTTCTTTAGATATTTGTTTAGCACCAGTTGGAATAACACTTGTATATTCAATAATATTAGCATTTTCAATTCCTGCTTTTGTTAAAGCTTCATCATAAGAACCAGTTTCATAAGGAAGACCTTCAGAACCAATATTTGATTGTCCAGAACCAGAAGTAATAAAATATTCATAAGGAACGCGATTACCTAAAATTAAGTCTTTCATATTATATTGTTTTACAATTTTTTTATTTTAGAAAATTATCATTTATGCGTAAGTTATTTAGAAACATATTGTCATAATTATTATATTATGAGTTCACGATCACTTGCTGCTGCTAGATCTAGAAGGGCTGGAGAAAATGCTCCTCCAGTTAGTGGAAATAGACCGGTTACTTCAATCGGTTCACAAGCTGCATTTGCACAACAAATGCCTCCAAATATAGGATATAATATGCCACCTCCTCCTAATAATGTGAGAACTGCTAGAGCTATTCAACAACAACAACAACCTCCTCTTAGACAACCTCCTCAACAATATCAACAATTTTATGATAAACAACAACCTCAGCCTCAAAATGGATTACCTTTTTCAAAATTAAGTATTTCGGATGCTATTGGATTAATCACTTTAAGATTAGGAAGAGTTGAACAATGGATTATTGAAACTGATGATGAAGGTGAAACTAAAATACAATCATCTAGTGATTTATCCGGTATTCCTGTTAACCATAGAGTTATCGATAATTCTGTTTTAACTTCTATTATTAATCGTCTTGATTCTCTCGAAAAGAATGGTGTATCATCTTCTTCTTCTGAAGAATTTTCAAAATTAAGTGACGAAATTAAAGTTTTAACTGAGCAATTTAAGAGAATGGGTGATGATGTTTCTAATCATACTATCGAGATAGCAAAAAATACTGAACAAGTGTTTAGATTTAATAGAGAACTAACAGAAACTAAGGATATACTCAAATCATTTATGATTAAATATGATATGTTTACTCAAGAAACTACTCAGAATTTTTCTGATTATGAGTTAGCTTTATCTGATTTAGAAAAACGTTTACCATCTGAATTTCAACAATTACCTCAACAATTAGAGCAAGAAGAAGAAGAACATATTGGAACAAATATTAATGATATTGATGGAGAGAATAATAATATAATTATGTCTGTTGATTTGAAAAATATGATTAAGCAAGAATTAGGTAATATTTAATAAAACATATTAAAAATAACTTAATAATTATTTATAATATGGAATTTGCAGACCACGATAAAAAAGTATGTTTTGTTATAAGTGATAAGAAAAAAAAAGACGTATTTATCTCTATTTTTCATCTTTTTAAAAGTTCGGCAACACAAATTAATTTAACAATTAATAAAAACACTTTTCACGTTCAAGGTATGGATAAATCACATGTTTGTTTGTTTGATTTAAAATTATATTTTGAATGGTTTGACTATTATGAAGTTAATAAAAAATACGATTTATGTTTTGATACAGCAACATTTTATTCTATTATAAATACTAAAAGTGAAGACCAATCAATTGTTTTTTATTTGGAAGATGATAACACTGAGACATTATTAATTGAGCTTAAAAATAACGCAACTGTAAAAAAGGGCGATTATAATAAATTTTTTAAATTACCTTTGCACGATTATGATTATCAGGAAATGGTCATACCAACTACGGATTATGATGCTGAATTTTCTTTACCATCCAAGAAAGTAACTGATATGTTGTCACAATTAAGCAATTTTGGCGATGACTTAAATATTAAATGTTCAGAACAATGTGTAGATTTTAAGGCATCTGGAAATTTTGTTGAAATGCGTGTAAATATACCAGTTGACGACATGACTAGTTATGCAGTTGTAGAAGATGAAGAAATCAATTTAATGTATAGCTTAATTTATATCAGTAAAATGTGTATAACAAATAAGTTATCAAATGATATTGAATTTAGCTTAAGCAATGAATGTCCAATGAAGATTAATTATAATTTAGGAGATGATAGTTCCCTTATGTTTTATATTGCCCCAAAAATGAATGATGATTAATTTCGTTCTAGTTAATAAATATTATTATCATTTTTAATTAAGATGAGAATAATAATAGGATTTTGTATATTTTGTTTAGTTTTATTTTTATATTTACACATTCAATTTCATTTAAAAACAGGAGAAGATTTGGAGATGTATGAAGTTGACCAACCATCAAAAGACAAATTAGAGGAAATTTGTGATTTAAGACAACCTGTTTTATTTGATTTTGATTGTGAAAAAATTATTCAGACCTCCAACTCTAGTTATATTGCAAATAATTATCATGCATTTGAGATTAAAATAAGAAATATTAGAGATAATGACACTAATATAGAATTATATATGCCTTTACCAATGCATTCTGCTGTTAAACTTTTTGATGAAGACAAGACTGCTTCTTATTTTTCAGAAAATAATGCCGACTTTTTAGAAGAAACAGGTGTCTGCAAAAATATGCGATATAATGATGAATTTCTCAGACCATATATGGTGTCAAATTGCAATTACGATGTAATGATGGCAAGCACCAATACTTGCACTCCATTTAGATACGAAATTAACTATCGAAATTATCTTCTTTTAACTCAAGGAAGTGCACAAATTAAATTAGCACCACCTCATAGCACTAAGTATTTATATCCAATCTATGATTATGAAAATTTTGAATTTAGGTCACCAGTTAACCCTTGGAAACCACAGCCCAAATATATTGCCGATTTTGATAAAATTAAATGTCTTGAATTTACACTTCTTCCGGGTAAAACATTGTATATACCTTCTTATTGGTGGTATAGTATCAAGTTTAATGAAAATACTAGCATTTCTTGTTTTAATTACCGCACTTATATGAATAATCTAGCTATTTTACCTTATATTTCTTTACATGCGTTACAAATTCAAAATGTTAAGCGTGATGTTGCAAAAAAAATTAATATTAATGAATTAAATAAATCTGAAATTGTTGTTCCACTTGATAAAGAAGAGTTACCTAATTATAATAATGATAATAATAATAATGATAATAATGATAATAATGAAAATAATAATGATTCTAACCATTATGAAGTTATTAATCAAACCACTAATATAAACGATTTACCTCAGCCTTTATCTTCTGCAGATAATATTGGTGCAGAATTATAATAAAATATTGTATTATTTTATAATGGGCTTTACTAAGTTTTTTTATTCTTTAAATCCTTTTTCTTCCACTCGTAGAAAAAGACATAGAACCAAGCGACAAAAAAAGGTTAAGAAACATACAAGACGTCGCACAATGCGTGGTGGATGAGGTGAACCTATTTCTTTTCCTGATAATAAATATCTCATGAAAGGAGGATGAGGCGGGGCCATACCCACTACAAATAATATCTAAAATTATTTTTTATTTCTGGAATGACAAATATTATTATTTAATATAATATAATATTTCGATAATTGAAATTTTTAAAAATAATAAATTTATTATAGATATTAACTTTGATGTTCGCTTATAATTAAGTTATCAAATTCATTTTTAATTGATTCTAGTCTTAATTCCAAAATTTTTATATCTGCTCTACAAAATGCACAACAAGGAGTTTCTCTTCTCTCGTTTTGTAATGATTGTTTTATACAATCTTTACAAAATTCATGACCACAGTCTAATTTTATAAATTTTTGTTTTTCATGCATATCATAACAAATATTACACTCACATTTTTCTTCCAAATCATCTTGATTTTCTGATATTTTTGTTTTAATACAAAACTTTCTATCAATCACTCTTTCTGATGAATTGTTAATTAACCTAATCATTTCAATAAACATCATTGCGTATAATATTGATTCATTTTCAATTGTTGTACGTTCATCCATTTCATAATATGGCATACTTAATTCTGAAAATCCAAATCGTCTTCCTCTTCTGGAATTAGGGCGAGCATCTGGTTGAGCTTCTTCTACTGGTTGAGCTTCTTCTACCGGTTGAGCTTCTTCTACCGGTTGAGCTTCTTGAATATTTTGATTATTTGTTTCCTCATATTGAATTCTAGGCATAAAATATTCAATAATTAAGTCTATACAAGTAGATAAATTACTTCTAGTACTTGCTCCACATAGTCTTATAGCAAATGCTCTTACTAAAGCTGAATCATTTAGTGACTCATTCAATAAATAACGACGTAAATTTTCAGTATCTGAAATATCTTGGATTCTTAACTCAGACCTTAAGTTTAATAATTGTATAAAAATTAATGTTTCTCTTTCAAACATACGAATAGGTTGGCTATCACATCTTGTAATATTATGCCCTGTTCTTCGACAAAACGAACAGCATCTAGTTGAAACAATATTTCTATTTTCAGGATTTAATTCAAGACTCATTTTCTTATGTTTACTTTGAATACTTATAATTATTGGATTATTTTTTTATCAATTTTTTTTATTAGACTATTTAATTCATTCAATTGTTCTATTGTATTAACACCAATTACTTCAATCATTTTTTCGGTTGGTAAATCATACATTTCTATATCAATATTTTCTTCTCTCTTTATAATTTCTACAATATCAGTTAAATAATATTCATGTGTTTTGTTATTATTTTTAATAAATGGTAACCATTTGCATAATATTTCTGTATTAAATGCATAAATTCCACAATTTATTTTTAAAATACTTAATTGTTCATATGTACAATCATTTTGTTCAACAATTTTTTGAAATTTTTCATTTCGTATAATTATTCTTCCATAATCTGTTGGATTATTATTTGTTGTTATCATAATTCTTGCTTTATCTAACTTATTTAGTAGACTTAACATTGAATTTGCTGAAAACATAGGAACATCTCCAGAGAGAATTAATGTATTAGTATTTGGATATTTCATAAGCTCGCCTAAGCAACATTGGACTGCATGTCCAGTTCCTAATGCTTCTGATTGGTTAATATATGTTAAATTTCGTGTGTCTTCTATTGACTCTTGTATTTGAGACCTATATTTACCAACAACAATTAATATTTGTTTTATATTAATTTTATTTGCTAACTTTTTAAGATTACGTAATATATAATTTATCATCGATATACCACCAATCTTATGTAATACTTTTGGAATATCTGATTCCATTCTTGTACCCAAACCTCCAGCCATAATAATTACAACTAAATCATTTTCCATATGTTTATTAATATTTATTATTTAAATTACTTTTAATCACATATATACTACATATATATATATATATTATTTAAAGATACTCCTCTACATATATGTAGCATATATGGATTATAAGATTCACGTTAATGACAGGAGTTATAACTCATGGGAAATATTTGATGTAAATAAATTTATTAAGGTTAATTTAGATATCAATCCTCTTGAGAATAAATTATTTACAAATGATATATTTAAAATAGATAAAAATAACAAAATTAATATTTTACACTCATCAATTAGGTCAGGTCCAGCAATACCAGGAGTTTTAATTCTCGATGGAAATAAAACTTATGGAAGACAACACAGATTAGAAGCCGGACAAAGTTATACTGCAAAACGAAGTCAAATCGCTGGTGGAAAACTTTTGTATAAATGCATACCTGACGATACAAGATTACCTTCTTTTCTAGTTCCGTATGAAATTAAGTCAATGGGGTTTTCAAAAGTATTTAGAAATTTATATGTAACAATCAATTTTGAAGAATGGGAGGATAAACATCCAAGAGCCAAACTTGACAATGTTATCGGACCAGTTGACGTTCTTGATAATTTTTATGAATATCAGTTATATTGCAAAAGTTTAAACGCTTCAATTCAAAAATTTCAGAAAGACACGAGTAAATCGATTGAAAGTAAAACACATGAAGGTATTATCGATATAATAAAAACTAAAATTCCAAATATTGAAGATAGAACAAATCAATCTTTTTGGAATGTAATAACAATTGACCCACTTAATAGCGTAGATTATGACGATGGATTTAGTATTATAGAGTTAGATAATGATGTGAAACAATTAAGTATTTATATATCAAATGTTACAATTTGGATGGATGTTTTAAATTTATGGAACTCATTTTCTAGGAGAATATCAACTATTTATTTGCCAGATAAAAAGCGACCTATGCTTCCAACTATTTTGTCGGATTGTTTATGTAGTTTACAAGAAAATGTTAGAAGAGTTGCATTTGTTATGGATATTTTTATTAAAAATAATGAAATTATTGATACTAAGTTCTGCAATGCAATTATTAAAGTATCTAATAACTATGTTTACGAAGAACCTAATTTATTAGGTGACCAGAAATACCATAATATTTTAGACATTGCACAAGAATTATCTAAAAAATATAAATATATAAATAATGTTCGTAATAGTCATGAGCTTGTATGTTATTTAATGATATTAATGAATTATCATTGTGCTAGACAACTTATTAAGCATAAAACTGGCATTTTCCGTTCTACAATCATCAAGAGGGAATTTAGTGTTCCAGATACACTACCTGAAGATGTTGGCAAATTTATTAAAATATGGAACAGCACATCCGGACAATACATTGATGGTTCAGAAATTCTCGATACAAGACATGAAATTCTCGATATGGATGCATATATTCATATTACAAGTCCTATAAGACGATTGGTTGATTTACTTAACATGATTAAATTTCAAACTGTATTTGGTATTAATAATTTATCAGAAAATGCAAATAAATTTTATGAAAAATGGTTGAATGAAATTGATTATATTAATACAACTATGAGGTCAATAAGAAAAGTTCAATGCGATTGTTCCTTACTTGATTTATGTCATAATAATCCAGAAGTTATGCAAAAAGAATATGATGGATATTTATTTGATAAAATATACAGAAATGATGGTTTGTATCAATATGTAGTATTTTTACCAGAATTAAAACTTTCATCAAGAATAACTTGGAGAGAAGATGTTGATAATTTTATTAGTAAAAAATTTAAACTTTTTCTTTTCAATGATGAAGAGAAATTTAAAAAGAAAATTCGTCTACATTTATTATAAATTAAATTAATATACACCTTTGGACATTTAAGTTCGCACAAAATATGAGTATTTATTCTTATTTTATTATATGAATAAATACAAAAGCGATGATTATAAATTGGGTGCGGTTAAATATTATTTGAAACATAATGATAGTATGGATAAAGTTTGTGAAATATTTGATTGTAAGAAAAGCACACTAAAAGGGTGGATTGATAGGTATAAAACTACTAAAAATATTACAAGAAAGAATAGAAAACCTATATCATACAAGATAAACAAGGAACAAGTTAGAACTGCTGTAAATATTATTGATAAGAACGAACAACTTACGATGGATGAATTATTATTTTCTATGAAACAAAAATACAAAGACTTGGATATTACCAGACGCCATTTAGGTAGAGTTATTAGAGCAAACAATAGGACACGAAAACGAACTCGTCATCAACATTATCCAAAAGAACGACGAAAGCAACTAACCGATAAAAATAAAGAAATGGAAGCGTTCTATAATGAAGTTCATAAATATCCACTTGATAAGATTATTTGTTTGGACGAAACAAGTATTGGCTCTCATTTGAAACCATCATATAGTAGATGTTATATTGGTAAGCGTTGTGTAATCAAAACAAATAATAATTTTGTATTTCGTAGTTTTACTTTGTTAGTTGCTATCAATAATTCAAAATGCGTAGGAAAAATATTTTATGAAAAAGGTGGAACAACCAAAGAAAGAATGGTAGAGTTTATAGAAACACAAATAGCACCTAAATATAAAGACCATCTCATCATATTAGATAATGCGAAAAGTCATAATAACGATATGGTAAAAGAAGCAATACTAAAAAGTGGTAATCAATATTTATTTACCATACCGTATAGTCCAGTTACAAACGCAGTTGAAATGTATTTTAACCAGATAAAAACATATATTAAGAAAAATCGAGATGTATATACATTTGAAGTGCTGGAAAAGAATATTGATAACGCGATAGATAAAGTGAAACCAGAAAATTATAAGAATTATTTTCAATATGCTTACGGAATAAAAGAGGATATGACTTATAAGCGAAAATCATCAACACGTAAGTGTACATTAAAAAATTATAAGTTATAATTTACTTAAAAAATATTTATGTAAATTATATAGCAACAAATATGGAACGAGATTTTGATTATGAAAATAATAATATAGCATATGATTGTCAATATACAGAAGAAGACGGTGGGGGAATAAAATGTAAAAATTATGAAATATGTGAAGAAGTTTTACCAAAATGGTGGTTTGACTGTAAAGGAAAATATTTATGTACTAATTGTGATATACAGTTTGGAACATGGGGAACCCAAACAGGCAAAGGAATATTAAACACAATTGATAATATTGAATGTCCTATATGTCTTGAACATAAAAAAGGAATATCATATCCAAGATGTAATCATATGGTATGTATTGAATGTTTCAAAAGATGTATGTATGACGAAGAGACAGGACAACCAATATTCCCATATCCTGATATAGAAAATGAGTATGATGAAAATCCAGAAAATCCAAAGTGGAAAAATGATTATCCATTAATTGAGATATATCAAAGATATTATGATAATTGGGAAGATAACAAAAATGAAAAATATGAAAACGAAACTAATATTAGATTGTGTCCTGTATGCCGGTCATAATCATTAATTACATAAAAAATATAAAAATTATTTATGTAAACTATATAACAACTAATGCGATTAAAAAGTGAATTGTATAAAAAAGAACAAGATGGTATTATAGACAAGATTATTAGCATATTAGATTTGGAAAATAAAAACACATATACACTATACGAATTGGACAAAAATGAAGAAATCCAAAAACAAATTATGGAACTTATACCAGAAATACGAAAATGGTTTGCTTTTAACAATATGAAAGCAGTAGGAGAACCAGAGCGAATAAAACGCCCTTGGTTATCAATTGTTAAAAATCTTCTTAAATCCAAATACACTATTGAAAATAAAGAACAACAATTCAAAATCAACGAAAAATGGATAAAATCACCAATATATATTTTTACGAAAGTTTAGGGATTTTTACTTAATATATTATATTTAGGGAAACTTACTTAAAATAATATCTTTGTATAGTATATAGAATGGAAAAGGCAAAAGAGAAACCGCCAGAGTTTTTCAAATCTATTAAAACTTCGCTGAAAAATGTATTGAAACATCCCGAAATAAATACCAAAATACTAAACGACGCTGTTGTGAAATCTAATAAAATTGTTATTCATACTTTACAATTTCTCAAATTGTATTTATTGGATTATTATGAAAACAATAATCAAACATTACCAGTAGTAAGTAAGGAACTTATCAATAATTCTATGAAAGTTGTTTGTGGTGAAAAAACTGAAAAAAGAGGAAAACCCGCAAAAAATGAAACGATAGAAATGAAGGATATACTTACTACTTTTTACAATCATCATTATTTACCACTTACACAGAATGACCCAATTGATTATGCTGGGTTAAATACTGTATTGGATTATTTGAAGGAAGATGTTATTACGATGTATGAGAATAATATTCAATTACATTATGTAGAATATGTAGAACGATATGTAAATGTTGTTTGGAAAAAGAAAATGATTGTAAATAAGATAAGTAAATTAGGCAAAACTCAAAAAGAGCGTGAAGCACGAGTAAGAAATCTTTGTGCCGAATTACGAAAAATCAAAAATGATTTATTGAATGTGGATGGGAAACCACACCAATCAAATAACTATTACCATAAATGGATTGCCGAACAAAAACAACACATTTTACCGCACAGAAACAAGTTTGAGAAAAATAGCGTAATGTATGACTTGAAATGTAAAACGATGGAATATTTTCCTTGTATGATTTTTATGATGAAACAAGTTGAAAATGACGGCGAAACTGTTAATAATGTTTTTCCATTACGAAGTGAAATCGCACCGAAATACATACGATTAGACACAACTACATTAGTAAATTTATTATTGAGAAAAGAACACGGAACAAAGGGATTTTTCAAGACAAATGGAGAACTGAAAAAGAACGAAGATAAGATTTGGAAGTTCTTTTTTAGGACGGAGCGTAAAGCGTTTCATAAAAAGGGGTTTTCATTTCATCATATGGTTTCTACTGATGGGATTGGATTAAGTATTTTATTTTTACGAGAAGATTTGGTTGGTAAGAAATTACCTATGATGAAAAAAGGAATATCAAAAGAGTTGTATATTGATGAGTTGGACGATTATTCTACTTTGCGTGATAAAAAAATTGTAGGCATCGATCCGGGAAAAGAAGATTTAATTTATTGCGTAGATGATGCTTCCAAAGATGCGAATGTATTTCGGTATTCACAAAATCAACGAAGAAAAGAAACTAAAATGAAAAAATACAATAATATTATTCTCGCTATGAAAACCAATAAGATTGAAGATAAAACCATTATAGAATATGAAACAGAATTATCACATTTCAATCGTAAATCGCTACAAATTACAAAATATAAGGAATATCTACGAGAAAAGAATAGAATAAACCATATACTATTTTGTTTTTATCGTAAAGAATTATTCCGTAAGTTGAAGTTTGGTAAATACATAAATATCAAAAGAAACGAACAAAAAATGATTAGTAATTTTAAACGAGCATATGGTGATGCCGATAATGTTGTCATTTGTATAGGCGATTGGGAACAAAGAAAACAAATGAAATACAAAGAACCAACATTAGGAAAAGGAATACGAACCTTGTTTAGAAAAAATAACTTTAATGTGTTTTTGGTAGATGAGTTTAGAAGTAGTTGTAAATGTTCAAAATGTGATGGTGGAGTATGTGAAAAGTTTATGGTGCGGACGCATCCAAATAAAAAGAAGAACAAAGATGAATTGCGGTTAATTCACGGACTATTACGCTGTAAGAGCGGTTGTGGGTCGTGGAATAGAGACCGTAATGGTTCATCAAATATCTACAAAATAGCAAAGAATGCGATAAATAACATAGAAAGACCAAGTTATTTATGTAGAGAAATAAAAAGTAATCAAAGTGCTTCAACGAGTGCTTATAACCAAACTTTATGCGGGTATGAAAATACCCAACTTTGAACCTCTTTTTGTTAGCACTTTTTGTGCGAACTTAAATGTCCAAAGGTGTAAAAAAATACTATTATGATAATATAAAATGATTTTTATATTATCATTATTTTTATTTTTTAAAAATATTTTTTCTTTTAATTGTAGAGTTTCACAGATACATATTGCTCAAGGATTTAACTCTACTGATATGACTATATCGTGGTTAACAAATGATAATTGTTTTTCACATGTAGCATATGGAACAAATAATGAATCGCTTGATAATATAGTGCATGGTTCATCTTCTTCATATGAATTTTATTATAATAATAATCAATATAAAAGTGGTTATTTGCATCATGTATTACTAACTAATTTACAACCATTAACAATATATTATTATAAATGCGGTGATTTTATGCTCCAAATTGTTAGTAATATATTTAATTTTAAAACGTTACCAAAAATCGGTTATAAAAGCAAGCTAACTTTTGGAATTCTTGGAGATATAGGACAAACAAAAAATTCAGTATCAACTCTGAATCATTTAATAAGAGAACACGATATTGACATGATTTTACATGCAGGTGATTTAAGTTATGCTGATTGCAACCAACCTTTATGGGATTCTTATGGAGAAATGATTGAACCGCTTGCATCTTATAAACCATGGATGGTTTGTCCCGGAAATCATGAAATAGAATTTAATGGAACTGATTATATGAATTTGTTTACTGCGTTTGAAAAAAGATACCGAATGCCATATGTTAAACCTGCCGAATTTGGTAATATAATTATTAATAGTGCTATTAATCCTAATACAGGCAATCCTTATTGTACACCAAGTGTTTTCCAGACCGAATATAATTTCGGAAATTCGTTTTATTCTTTTGACAGCGGTTTAGCTCACATGATTTTCCTTAATCCATATACAAATTCAAGCCCGACATCTTTGCAGTATAATTGGTTAGAAAATAACTTAGCATCTATTGATAGAAGTATTACACCATGGGTTATAATAGTTATGCATTGCCCTTGGTATAGCTCAAATATTAATCATTATGCTGATACTCAAACTGTATTGATGCGTGAATCTATGGAATCGCTCTTCTATCAGTATAATGTAAACATAGTATTTAATGGTCATGTTCATGATTATGAACGTACTTATCCTGTTTATAGAAACGAAACTGATATTCATGGTCCAGTTTACATAACAATTGGTAATGCTGGAAATTTAGAAGGTCTTGATAATAAATATTATGAGGAACCTAAATGGAGTGCGTTTAGAAACGGAACCGAATATGGATATGGTAAATTAATAATTATCGATGAAAAACGTTTATTTTGGAGTTGGTATATAAACGATGGTAAACAAATGTTTCCACGAGATAAAGCTTTATTATGTAATTCAGTGTTTAATCTAATTAATTGTAAATAATTTTTTAATCGATGCATTCCATACCGTTTTGTTTAGTAATTGTAACTTCTTTAGCAATCTTTCTTATTATTTTATCTTCTTTTTCCTTATCATTATTGCCTGACCCACCCATAGCTTCGATAACTAATTTGCTATATTGGTCGGAGTATTTAGATTCACTAAAATTGCAACCTGGATGTAGCTCTTTGAATTTGTTGAGTAATTTTTGGTTTTTAAACGCAACTTTATTAATTACTTTTTTAATTTTTTTTTTTTCTTCATCATCTTTTTCCCATTTATCTTCGTCTTTAATATAATATGTTTCTCTCTTTTTATCAGTGCAATGTATTGGTCTAGTTGTTTCGTCTAAAGCATTTAGGTTCTTAACAATAATACTAGAAATTCCATCTACATAACCAAGTTTGCCTACATTTTCTAAATCTGAAAGTTGAAGCTGGAGAGAATTAACAAAATCAGTTATATTCATTGCATTTTTACATGTTTCATTTAGGAAAAATTGAAGATTAAATGTTTTATTATTTGAGTTGATATTACTGTTAGAAATATTATTAGATTGAATACCAGATTTGCATATATCGACAATTTTATTTGTTAGTTCTTGATTTTGCTTTACTACATCAAGCACTAAATTTGTAAGTATTTTAATTTCACTTTCACTAGAAGATGTAGTGAGTTTACCTTCGGACATTTCTTCGTTATATATAAAACATTTTTTCTTATGATAAGAGAGACCTTGTCTATGTTTATAACTTTTTCCACAGTCACAAATATGATTTTTGGCGATTTTTGGCGAGAAATTGTCACTATTTTTGTCACTATTTTGATGTTTTGATGTTATTAAATGCTTTTCATAATCGGAATTTTTACACGTATTATACTCACATATTTCACAACAAAATTTTGAAGAGATTTTTAGCGATTTATTTGTCATCATTGTCACTATTTAATATAGTGACATAAAAAATCTCTAAATACTTTTTATTAAAAAAATTAAAAAAATACAATAACAAAAAATTATTTTACAATTTAATTTGTGACGGTAATTTTTTTTATCGTAATAAAAAATTTCGGTCAGTAAGGACGTTTTTGGCTTTCCCATTTTGGACATTTTTTTTGTCCATTTTTCAAAAAATTAAAAACTTTCCCAAAATTATTTTGACTATTTTCTCTTCACATGTAGGGAACTTTTTAAACTATTTTTTCAAAAAAACTAAGAAAGCCCCTTCATTATGTAGTGTTCTCATTCTTTAAATAGAGAAAAATATAATAAAATATTCCTACTTAAAGACCAACATTTCCTTCCAAACATGCCTTAATAAATGAAGAACTTGTATAAAGTTATATCGATTCTGTAAAATTTGATACAAAATTGTCTATTAAAATATCTGTTCCTATCAAAGGAATAATTTTTACGACTGATATTATATTATCTTTATTAAATATTTCTAGTTCAATATGCAATGTACAATATTTATCATCATACATTTTACACCAATATTTATTCATTCTTTTGTCAAAACCAATAACAGCCGCATTACAGAACTCTGATAATATAACTTTAATTATATCTGATAATTTATTGTGATTAATGTAAAATGATATCATTTTTATATCAATAATTCTATATTTCTCTCCAATTCTTTTAGAGAATAATTTTGGATTTGTTTGATAAAAACAAACTGACATTTTGATGTAACTTGATATATGTATTATGATTTTAATTTAAATAAAAAAAAGTATTCAATTTTTTATTTAAATATATTTAAATATATGTTATTTTGACATTTCAACCGAAATAATAATCATACCAATCGTTATAATTATAAAAAGGAATAGAATAATCGTCCCTACAGTCGTCATATTCATCATGATAATTAATTTCGCTTCCAGATTCATCTAATAATTCAGGCAAATTTTGTTCAATAGTGAACAATTTGTCAGTATATCCATTAATTTTTATGGAATTCTTCTTTGTATTTCTAGCTTGTCTCTTTTTTAATTGTCTCCAGTTTCCTTTTCTAATGAAACTATGTGTTTGGAATTCTTTTTCTTCATAAAACTCATATTTTTCTTCATAATCAATAAATTCCAAATTCACTCTAGTATTAGGCCACTCAACATCTTCCACAAGTTCTTCATATGCAATAGGAATCATATCTTCTTGTTCAAATACATAGTCTAATGATAACCCATTTTTTAACTTATCTTTATATGTTGTACCTGTGTCGTGGAAATATGGGATACCGTTTTGGATAATAATATTTTTTCCGTCGCTAAATGCTGTAGGTTGATACATGATTAGATGCTTTTACAATTATTATAATTTTTCATTTCAATTTTTATCAAAATACAATTCAATAACTTCTAATAATTCAGTATTTTCATTTGACACAATTCTGTTTATTTGTTTATTTATTTCATTTTCTAAAACTGGAAGACGATTAACCAACATTGGATTACATGATTTTTCGTTTTCTTTATACTTATCTGGATTAAATCGTATAAATATGAATTTTCCTCCAAACGCCATGAATAAATCATTATATCTAGCTATTTCATCTTCTTTGGAATAAGATTTGTGTTGATTTTCGTCAGTTTCAATACACAATATTGTATCGTTAATTAATTTGCGATGGTCAATACGTCGTTTAGTAGTGCAGTCGCAAACAGATTCATTATACCATAATGATTTATCATGTTGAAATCCTTCAAATCGTGAGTTAATAAAATCACGAACAGCTATTTCTTTTGTTTTTGAACGGATTTGAAAGGTTAATGGGTTAGTTGGAAATAAGTGTTGGAAACAATTTGTGCAATATCCTTTGTAGTTTTTATTGCCTCTCGTCATACAACTGTCTGACTTACATCTATCATCTTTTACATTTATCATTCCATCTTTTTTACAAGAGGCACAATATTCTTGTTTTAAACCTTCAAAATTAAAAGATGGATAATTTTTACCACATTTACACATTTTATATTTTACATTTTTCATTCCTTCTTTTTTGCAATAAGCACAATATTCTGGTTTAAGACATTCATAATTAAAAGAAGGTACAGATTTTCCACATTTACATTTATTGTCAATAACGTTGAACATTTTTTCAGTTTTACATGAAACACAATATTCTGCTTTTAAACCTTCAAAATTAAATGTTGGTCTAGCCTTACCACATTTACATTTTTCATGACATAAATCGCTCATCCCCTCTTTTTTACATGTTTTACAATATTCAGCTTTTAAACCTTCAAAATTGAAAGTTGCTATTATACCACAATTACATGTTTTTTTTTCACAATCAACCATTCCATCAGTTTTACAATATTTACAATATTCAGATTTTAATTCAGGAAAATTATAACGAGCTCTTTTACCACATTTACATTTTTTAAATGCTAAATTAACCATGTTTTCTTCTTTACATTCATTACAAAAACATGGTTTAAGTCCTTCAAAATTAAATCTAGGTTGTGATTTTCCACAAAAACATTTAGTATTTTTAACATCAATCATTCCATCTAATTTACAATTAGCACAGAATTTAGGTTTTAGACCATCAATGTTATAATGCGCTTGTTTGCCACATAAACACAAAGAAGATGCTAATTTCATATTGCTTTCTTTATGTTCAAAACATCTCAGAGGATTACAATTTAGTCCATAAGTTGCTCTATTGCGACAAGTCTCAAAATCACAAAGTTTAGGCATTTTATAATTTATAATGAGAAAATACTTTTATATTATTTGCCTAAACTATTAATATTTCAGTCATAATATAGAAAAATAATATAAAGATATAAATGTAAATTATATTATCTAAAATGGTAAAAGTATGTTCTTATAATTATCCTAAATCAAATGAAGAAGATTATAAAAAGTATTATGAAAATTATCCATATGAATTACACGATTTTCAGAAATGGTGCGTAGAGGGAATTGTTACTGGAAATCATGTATTAATTTCTACACCAACCGGAAACGGTAAAACTTTCGGTGGGGAGTTCGCCATACAATACTTCCATCAATTAGGCAAAAAAGTAATTTATACTACGCCTATTAAAGCTTTGTCAAACGAAAAATTTTATAGTTTCACTCAAAAATATCCTCATATAAGCATAGGAATTCTTACTGGTGATTTGAAATGTAATCCTGATGCTGAGGTCCTTATCATGACCACTGAAATTTTAATGAATAAATTATATCAAATCAAGAGCACTACTCCTAACTTAAACTCTTCTGTATCATTTGACATGGATATTGAAAATGAATTAGGATGTGTGGTCTTCGACGAAATTCATTTTATAGGAAACGAGGATAGGGGGTATGCTTGGGAACAGAGTATAATGCTTTTACCTTCGCATATTCAAATGATTGGATTATCTGCAACTCTTGATAATCCTGAAAAATTTGCATTTTGGCTCGAAAATAAAGGTGATATTTCAAAACCTATTGAAAAAGAAGTATATCTTACCCGTAAATTAGTAAGAGCTGTTCCTCTTATACATTATAGTTTTATTACTGCACCAAATTCTATTAATAAACATGTAAAAGACAAGGCTACACAAGAAGAGATTAAACGTCTTACGAATAAGCCATTTGTTATTCAAGATGAGAAAAATGTATTTAATGATGTTAATTACCAAAATATGACACGAGTATTGAAAATATTCGATAAACATTACATCAGAGTCAAACGACAACATGTTTTAAATAAATTAGCAGAACATTTAGTTGAAAAAGAAATGCTGCCTGCACTTTGTTATGTATTTTCACGCAAACAACTAGAAATTTGCGCTGAAGAAATGACTACAAATCTTCTTGAATTTGATAGTAAAGTTCCTTATACAATTGATAGGGAATGCGAACAAATTATTCGTAAGCTACCAAATTACGAAGAGTATTTACATTTGCCTGAATATATTAACACTGTTAAACTTCTCAGAAAAGGTGTAGGTATTCATCATGCTGGTCTTATGTCAATATTGAGGGAAATGGTTGAACTCTTATTTGCACGTGGATTTATTAAGATTTTATTTTGTACTGAGACGATGAGTGTGGGTATTAATCTTCCAGTTAAAAGTACCATATTTACAGACGTAAACAAGTTTAATGGAGAAATTATACGCATGCTTTATAGTCACGAATACACACAGGCTTCAGGCAGAGCTGGACGATTAGGACTTGATACTGTTGGGCATGTAATTCACTTAAATAATTTATTTCGAAATATCGATTCAGTTAATTGTAAACTCATGATGAATGGGAAACCACAAACATTGACATCTAAATTTAAGATTTCTTATAATTTGCTACTAAATCTACTCGATATTGGAGATAAAAATCTAGTTCAATTTGCTAGTAAAAGTATGATTACAGGTGATTTAGATAATCAAATGGGTCAATTATACACAAAAATGACAAAACTTCAGACTGAAATAGATAATACTAATAATTGTATTGGACAATTAAGGACACCTCTAGAAATTATTCAAGAATTAATTGAACTGAGAAAAAATTTACAAACATCTGTAAATAAAAAACGTAAGGAAATTGAAAGAAGAATTAGCCAGATAACAGATAACTATAAATTTATCAGTCAAGATTTAAATAGTTATTTAAAGATATCTGAAAAAGAAAAAGAAATGAATTCTTTGAAGGATAATTATGACACATTACAATCTTATTTTCATTCTGGAGTATCATCTGTATTAGAACTTTTGAGTGAAGAAGGCTTTATTAATGGAGATAAATCAGAGGAAAACTCGTTAAGTTTAACGTTAGATGGCAAAATTGCATCTCAAATTAGAGAAATACATTGCTTAGCATTTACAAAATTATATAATTCAAAGAAACTAGACCATTTAACATCAAAACAATTGATTGCATTATTTAGTTGCTTCACAAATATTAGAGTTACAGATGAATTTAAAGACAATATACCAAAATCAGACGATGATAAAGTTAATCAAATTGTTAAAGAAGTAGAAGATTTATATATTGAATATTATGATAAAGAATTAGCTAGAAATATTAAAACAGGGTTTGATTATAAAATACATTATGATTTATTAAATTATCTAGAAAAATGGTGTGATAGTAAAAATGTAGAAGATTGTAAGTTAGTTTTACAAGAGTTAAACTCAAATAAAGGCATTTTTTTAGGTGAATTTGTTAAAGCTCTATTGAAGATAAATAATGTATCGAGTGAATTAGAAAAAATTGCAGAAATGACTGGTAATATAGCTTTTTTAAGTAAATTAAAAGAGATACAACATATGACACTAAAATATGTCGTAACAAACCAATCTTTATACGTTTAAAATGTATAAATTTTTGAACAATGCAAAATAATTTATTTTAATGAAAATTTTTAACATATTCAAGCGGACTTTTACACCAGGACAAATAACAGAGTTTGAAAAACGTCAAACAATAGAAATGAATCCTGGATTAAATAGTATTTATACCGCAAAATATATGTATTATAACGCAAAAAAATTACCGGAAAGTGTATTAGAAAGAAAGAGACAATTCAAAAAACAAGAAGAAATTGAAAAAAAAACACAAAAATTGCATAATATTTCTAGCTATCGTAAAAAACATTACAAAATAAAATTCATTAAATTAGTTCTAATCAATTAAAAAACTTATTTAATAATATTATGAAGATTTTAGATAATGTTAAACTTGATTTCACTGATGTATTAATTTTACCTAAAAGAAGTGAATATTCGTCTCGTTCTGAAGTTTCTCTCGAGAGAACTTTTAAATTTAAATATTCTCCTTATACTTGGACTGGTCTTCCTATTATGGTGAGTAATATGGATACAACCGGAACTATTGAAATGGCACTTGAAATGCAAAAACATAAAGTCTTAACATGTTTACATAAATATTATACATATAAGGATTTAATTCATAAATATTTAGATATAGAATATTTTGCTGTTTCAACAGGAATTGGAGAGAAAGATTTGGAAAATTTAGATAAAATAATGTTGGAAATAAACCCAAAATTTATTTGTATTGATGTAGCAAATGGATATATGTGTAAATTTATTGAAACATGTAAAAAAATTAGAGAGAAATATCCTCAAAAAATATTAATTGCAGGAAATGTTTGCACTTCTGAAGGAGTATTAGAATTAGTAATGGAAGGAAAAGTTGATATTGTTAAGGTTGGAATTGGTAGCGGAAGTTGTTGCACAACTAGAAAACAGACTGGAATTGGTATGCCACAATTTAGCGCAGTTATTGAATGTGCTGATACAGCTCACGGTTTGGATGCACACATTATTAGTGATGGCGGTCTTCAAGCTGTAGGTGATTTTCCTAAAGCTTATGGTGCTGGTGCTGATTTTGTAATGAGCGGTTCGATGTTTGCCGGTCATACTGAATCAGATGGGGAATTAATTGAAGATGATGGTAAAAAATACAAAGTATTTTATGGTATGAGTTCATATACAGCAATGAATAAATATAGCGGAGGTTTAGCTCATTATAGAAGTAGTGAGGGTAAAACTGTTAAAATTGAATATAGAGGTGATGTTAAGAGCACAATTTTAGATATTTGTGGCGGTATTCGTTCAACAATGACTTATATAGGAGCAAAAAAAATAAAAGATATACCTAAATGCACTACATTTATACGTGTTAATAGACAATTAAATCAAATTTATAATGGTAAGGAAATTTAAAAAAAATGAAATAAAGTTTATTACACCTTTTCTCATTTTAAAATGCCCATATATTATAAAATATCCAATTATAATATATTTATGAAATTAGTTTTAAAAACGGCTTTATTTCATATAACTTGTATATTATTATTTTCATTTATTTATTTTTCATACAAAGAAGATTTTATACCTGTAGATAAAGGTGAAAAATATAATAATTTTATAGATTTTTTAAATTTAAGTTTAACAATTCAATCTAGTGTTGGAATGACATATATAATACCACATACTTTTATTACAAAAGTAGTTATAATGATTCAACAAATTTTAGTAATACTTACTCATCTAATAACACTTTACTTTTTTACATTATAAATGCTTAAAAATTAATATTAATAAACTAATAAATGGATATAATAAATAACAAATATATTTTAATAAATAAGATAGGGTCTGGTTGTTTTGGTTCAATATATAAAGCACAAAATATAAGAACAAAAGAATATGTTGCAATAAAAGTTGAACCTATTAAAGACGAACTTAAACTTTTAAAAAATGAATCAAAAATATATAATCATTTAAATGGTAGCGATTATATACCTATTGTTAAATGGTATGGAAAAGATAATAAAAATTATTATATGGTTATAAATTTATTAGGCGATTCACTTCAAGACCTTATGTATTCAATGAAAAAATTCTCTCTAACTCTTATATTGAAACTTGGAATAAAAATTATAAATATACTTAATTTTATTCATGAAAAAGGTTTTATTCATAGAGATATAAAACCAGATAATTTTCTTTTTGGAGTAAATAAACTAGATAAATTATATTTAATTGATTTTGGTTTATGTAAATCATATTTAGATAAAAATGACATTCATAATAAATCTAAAAAAACATTTAGTTTAATTGGAAGTAAAAATTATGCAAGTATAAATGCACATGAATATAATGAATTAAGTAGAAGAGATGATTTAGAATCTCTTTGTTATATGTTATTGTATTTTTATAATGGAAATTTACCTTGGAGAAATATGATAGATGAAAAATTAATTGTTAATTCAAAAAAATTTTTTTTAAATGAAAAAAATAATCCAACTTACATTTTAGATTTATTAAGATATGTAAAAGCAATGGAATATCATGAAAAACCAAATTATTATTTAATTATTGATAATTTTAAAAAAGAAATAGAATTTTTAAGTAAAAATAATTAAAAAGAAATCGTATTATAAATAAAATGTCTAATAGATATGATAAAATGGAAGACTACATTAAATCGATTTTTAACGTATTTCAGATGGTAAATCGAAAAGCAGAACAACAACAAGATAAACGTCTCAAGCTTATTGCATTAACAATATATAATTATGTAAGATATATGTCAAAAGAACATGAAGTTGAGTTAAAAAATATCAATGAACCTGAAAGTATTAATTTAATTCCAGTTTTTGAATATGTATCAGCTAATAATATAGAATTATTAGATTTTTCTAATATAAATATAACTGATATCAATATAACTAAAAAAGAGGATTTAGAGAGATTTGTATTAACACATGTTTATTATATCACACAAGGCAAATAATATTTAATACGTAAAAAGATATAAAGATAATTTTATGTTTACAAATATAATAGAATGTCATCTTTTAAAGACGTTGTTACACCTTCACAACACTTACTTGGTCGGGTAAAGTGGTTCAACAATAAGACAGGTTATGGATTTATTACAGTTACTGATGGAAGTCAATCAGGAACTGATGTTTTTGTTCATCATAGTGCAGTTAATGTAGAAAATCAACAATATAAATATTTGGTTCAAGGAGAGTATGTTGAGTTCGACCTTATTAAGACTGAATCTGAAAAACATGAATGGCAAGCTTCTAAGGTTTGTGGAATTAAGAGCGGTAAACTAATGTGTGAAACTAGACATGAGTTGAAGCTTGCAAGAACTGAATATAAGGCAACCACACCCACTACTACACCCACTACTACTACCACTGATAAAGTTATTTCATCTGAACCTAAGATGCCTAGACAAAGAAATGAAGTAACAGAGCAAAAGGATAGAACTCAATATAGAGAAAGAAAGACTTCTAATCCAAGAGTTCGCGGTGAAGGCCCAAGAGATGGAGAAAAGAAAGAATGGACTTTGGTTGGTGATAAGGAAAAGCAAAGAAATACTCAAAAACCAAAGGTAGTTAGAGGAGCTCAAGGTTCAACCATTGTTACTATCCAATCCAAGTAAATATTAAGCGTAAAAATTTAAAATTTTTAAAAATTAATCTATAGTTATAATATATAATGACTAGTAGTATTAATCAGTCTAAACTTATGGGTGGAAAACGAAAGAATGGACATAAATCTAGCTGTATATGTCACATTTGCGAAAATATGAAAAATAAAGCCAGACGCGGAGGTTATGAAGAAGAAGTTGAAAAACAAAAAGAAAATATGATGGGTGGTTCTAAGAAAAAAAATGGACATAGAAAAGCATGCATGTGTCCTATTTGTAAAAATATGAAAAATTCAAAGAAAAGAGGCGGTTCTAAATCTAGCAGAAGAACTAGACGAAGAAGAGGAGGTGATGATGATGATGAAGATACTGATACATCTGATGAAGAAGAAGAAATGGAAGAAGAAGAAATGGAAGAAGAGAATGAAGATGACCAGGAAAATACAGATGAATCTATGAATGGAGGTAAAAGAAAGAGAGGTAATGGTCATAAGAAAAATATGCGTAAATCAAAGAGAGGTGGTCAGGAACCAGATGAAGAAAATCAAATGGGTGATATTGAAGAAGCTGGTATTAAGGCATCCTCAAATACTTTAATGGAACAACCTGCATCAAATTATGAATATGATGAATTACTTGCTGCTGAAGAAGGCAGAGCTGGACCTAATTCTAATGTTGGTGGTACACGCAAGAGACGTAGAGGTGGTAAAAAATACGGTGGTAAAAAATATGGTGGTAAAAAATATGGTGGTAAAACTCATAGACGACATTAAATAAATAATATTTAATAAAAATCAATTTAAATATTACTTGGCAAATGTAAATATAAATGTCAAAGAAACAACCAACTACTGATTCGCAAATAGATAATGATTTTTTTCAACAATTTGAACAATTAATTTCACAGCTTACATTAATGAAAACTCAAATTACTAGTATTCAACAAAATATTAAACAAATTGAAAAAAATGTTAAAAAACAAATGAAAGGTCTAAAGAAAGAGGTAGTTAAGAATAAGAATAAAGGAAATAGACAACCTTCTGGATTTGCAAAGCCTACTAAGGTAACAAAAGAGTTGTGTGAATTTATGAATCAATCTGAAGGAACAGAAATAGCTAGAACAGAAGTAACTCGCGCATTAGTTTCTTATATCAAACAAAATAAATTGGAGAATACAAGCAATTCAAAGATTATATTGCCTGATAATAAACTTAAGGATTTATTAGGATTAGATGATAGCCAAGAATTGACCTATTTTAATATTCAAAAATATATGAATAAGCATTTTGTTAAGAATGTTGCAGCTTAAAATAATATTATTTATTATGGTAAGATTTTTTTTAGATTTAACAGATGATGATTTGAAAAAAAATCCAAATCCATATGCATATGATGAAGAACAATTATTATATACATTACAAACATATTGACCAAGTTTAAGAGTTTTAAATCGTTATCAGAAGTTGTCAGCATATATATGCGCAAAATATGTTATATTTGATGGTAATAATGAAGAATATGGTTAAGATAGATGGTTAGCTGATGATGATATTTTAAGAAAACAAACCCATATAACGCGCAATGGATTAAGTGCAGCGCGCGGATTTGTCGCTAAAGAAGAAAAAAATGAGAGAAATGAATTCGAATTACTGGAAAAAAATGATTATAATACATTAAATTAAAAATTGAAATTAAATAATTATTATAAATGAAAATTATAATACTTATTGACAATGTGCGACAACAAGTCTGAAATCGAACAATTAAACACAGATATTATTGCTGCATATGATAATCATTATACAATCTCTCCAACTGGTCTAATTAATCCAAAAGAATCTCCAAATGGAAACCAAATTTACCACCTATACTCAACTGGAGAAATCAGCTTTCAAAAGGGTGGATGGGCTTATATGCAGCGTAGCGAATTTATTACACATGGAAATATACCAAACTATAAAAAACTAGACCTTAAATTTCCGAAGAAAGCAGCAGATGACTCTACTTATGTTATTTTGAGGGAAGAAGAGTGTAAAATTTTCAGAGAACAAATGAGTGAGTTAATTAAAAAATTGATTTAATTAAATATGTTAAATTTAAGAGTATAAATAATAGAATGTCGTTTTTCTGCATTAAAACCAAAGTAGATTTATCTGAAAAAAATAGTGAAGAATTAGTCTATTTAAAAACTGAACTAAACGCACAATTAAGTGATTTAAGAGTTAAAAAACAAAATTTACAGAATGAGATACTTATTGTTACGAAAAAATTTGAAGACATTGATAAAAATATAAATTTAATTTTGAAGGAAATTAAACGTCGCGAATATAACGAAGAATCTAAAAATATTATTGGTGAAGATATTAAGAGCATTGAAGACTTTGAACTATTAAGCGAAGATGAGCTTTCGATTATTACTAAAAATATGGACAGAACAGATTATAGAAAACACGGTATCCAAAATAGATTTTATGATTTGGAGAGAATTTGTAGAGAGGTTATTGCCATGAAAAAAAAATATCATAAATGGACATTAATAGATTTGTCAAGAGGAGTAGGAGTACAATATGATAAATTACCACCACATATATTTTATAGATACGAATATAAAGACGAAGATGGATGTGATTTTAAGCTCGGTGGAATAACAATAATCTCAGAATAAATAATATAAATTTATTTATTAGAAACATTAATAGCAAATTGATTAGCTTTAAATTTTCTAACTGTTTTTTTTTTATTGATTAATTCCTTCAATTTTGTATTGATTTTATTAGTTTGTACTTCTTGTATAACTTCTCTATGAATTATTTTATCGAATGTTTTCTCTCCAGCTTTGGCTCTAAAATAAACTTCTTTTCTTCGCTCACTGCAATAATTACAAAAACATCCATTATCAATATAATGGTCTATATCGATATCATTTATATATTGATTTTCTAAACATAAATTTATATAAAAATTATATTCATTTTCAGTATAAGGTGAGAAATATATAGTTAAACGATGTTGCCAAGTATTTAAATAATTATTTCTCTCGACTTCATTATAATAAAAATTAAAATATTTGTCGTTTTTAATTAGTTCTAGGTAATTAACTGGTAATTCATATTCCATCTTAAATTGTTTATATAAATTTCCTATATCTTTATCTTCAGTTTTATAATCATGTATAATAATAATATCTATCTGAAAAATGTTGGAGAGAATTGATGCCCATAAATGAGAATCGCATAGCCGAAGTTTAATATATTTTACATTATTAATATTTTGCAAACTATATTTTTTTTCAAAATCAAAAGAAACTGGTTCTGTAATATTGTATTTATCAAAATAATGGTCACCTTTTTCAATATGAGGAAATAGTTTATTAAATCTGTCGCTTATTCTTTTAATAGAATACTTACTAATATTATCGCTAGCATTATTAAAATGATATGGAGATATCTTTTCAAAGAATTCTGACATTTTTCTCTCTACCGGTGTTCTATAAACATCTATAACATAAACATTTTTCCCTTGGTTAGAGAGATAATTTATAATATCACTTATTTTAACACCATTTATACCAGTTGATACACTCAACATAATTTCATCATGAATATGAATTGTATTATAACTTTTACTTAGAGATATTCTTAATGAAGTAACTAGTGTTGTTGAACCAACTTTTGGTGGCGTATAAACAAATATATAATTATTAGTAGATGTATTAAATAATTTATTAATTGATTCTGCAATTATATTTTGACTCATATATAATATTGGTTAAATTAAAATTTAAAATCAAATTTATAAATTTTCTATGGAATCTATTTATGCTATTGATTTAAATAATGGGTTATCTAAAGAAGGAATTATACCTTGGAAATCAAAGAAGGATTTGAAGTTTTTTCAGAAAAAAACTATAAATAATGTTGTAATAATGGGTAAAAATACCTATTTCTCTCTGCCTGATGAAGTGAAACCTTTAAAGAATAGATTAAATATTGTATTGACAAGTAATCCAGCACAATTTTTGGACTTAGATGATGGAATAAGAAATGTTATATTTACAAATAATGATAAAATTCATAATTCGATTCTTAAATATAGAGAGAAATATATGCAGAAATATCCTTTTTTAAGTAGCAATTTTAAAATATTCTTTATTGGAGGAAAAAAAGTTTATGAACAGTTTATTCCATTATGTGAAAAGGTTTGGGTAACACAAATAAAAAAAGATTATTCGTGCGATTTAATTATGGAGTTTCCCTTTAAGGACTCAAAACAATTTAAAGAACCACAGATAATAGAACAACATGAAGAACTAACAATAACGTTATATGAAAAAAAGATATTGGCTCCCGAAGGGGGAATCCTCACCTTTTAATATTTTTATTAAAGAGTTACCAAGAGTAAACAAACTACATTATCTAAGTAAATAATTATTCGGAAGACCACATATCTCTCTCTTCATCTATTCGTGCACGTATGAGTCAAAAGTTGCCACGTCTTTGTCGTTAGATTTGTTTTTTAAATTTGCGATAATATTACGTAGAAGTTTAGTTTTTTCAACATCTAAAATAATAAACTCCTCGAGTTCGTCCTTGCCCACAACAGCAGTAGTGCTGATTTTGTCGTTAGATTTGTTTTTTAAATTTGCGATAATATTACGTAGAAGTTTAGTTTTTTCAACATCGACCTTAATAAACTCCTCGAGTTCGTCCTTGACCACAACAGCAGTACTGATGAGTTCGTCGTCAGAGAAGTCCGCTTCATTTTCTCCGAATACAGTTAATACGCATTTATTAGAGGCTAATTTAGAATGATATTTATTAATATCTACTGCCCACCAATTGTCTTCGCAGTAAACGATTCTGGCTTCGCGGGTTGGATTGCGGAGGCATTTGATGAAATTGTAGGCTGATTCTGTCTCATACCATGACTTGATACCGATGTATGCGCGATTATATTTTAAACCATTTTTAATATTAGATTTATAGGGTTCTATTAAAACTCTGCTTAGCTGTGCGATGTTATTTCTATCCAAGACATGGGCTATAAACTCAGCAGTGAAATTGCTGTCAATGCGGTGAATATAGATGCTTGTGATTGGATTCATTTTAGCTTACTGCTTGAGATTGATAAGTTAGTATGCAGTAAGACATATGTCTAAAAAGTATTTCAATTTTTATATTTATACATTATATCTGGTAATAACTGAAAATTTATAAATGAAGCTCTAACGAAGTAACCTTGTGACTATTTATTTAATTAAATTCATGACAACCTATTTTAACATTAATTTAAGCTACTTGGATTTAATTAATATTTTTGTATACACCTTTGATATAAATACAATATAAATATATGAGGCACAATATATATCATATATAGTATACTAGGAGGGGTCATAGGGGAACCTGGGTTCCCTAATAAATACAATTTTTCAGTAAACATGATTGAAGGGTAAAATAAAAAAAAATTGAAATACTTTAATTAGTAAATATGAAAAGCATATAATAATAATCAAAGTGAGCTGAAAGTAATAATGTCAATGT